>ENA-UESD01000006-UESD01000006.1-human-gut-metagenome-genome-assembly--contig:-NODE-6-length-222069-cov-12.614756_pt1 | contig 222069 bp, 185 predicted proteins | sample MGYA00242985_ERZ507986 | MGnify/ENA primary metagenome ERZ507986 (study PRJEB26167, sample SAMN06115408) | human gut metagenome | host: Homo sapiens | place: China:Guangxi | collected 2016-04-06... | reverse complement strand
GGAGCGTATGCGCAAGGGTGGACTTGACGTGGTGACTGATTCGGAAGAGATGCAGAGAGTCATAGACACCGAGAACGGAAGAGTTTGGTACTTATGTGACCGAAGTGGAAGGTATCGGCAGGACGTATGCTATTCAGAATACAACAACGCACAATGATGCTTTACGTGCATTGCAACACGATGTAGATGCTATATCTGACCAACTTAACAGACACCGGGATGATTTGAAGTATGACGAAGAACAGCTAAAACGTGCTAACGAATGGAGAGCTGAGGCTGAACTTGCCTATGATTACCACAATGACAAGTTCTTCCAAAAACATCATATCGCCCGCACGCTATTTATCATAATACAAATTATAGGAAAAACGAAAAGCTGGAAAAATATACATTTTTTAGAACAAATGAGACATATTCAACATGCCAGCATGTAGCCATTGTGACTTCTAAACACCAGCGGTTTTTCAGCGGCATAAGCTGCCTCTCGGCTTATGCCAAATAAGCATTGAAAGCAAATACCAATCTAAGAGATTCCGCCTTCAAAACACAGCCATGCGTGAAGGATAAAAACAGAGACGTTTTAAGCTATTTTTTCAGATAATACTCTTCAAAACTGTTATCTGTAAAAAACACGACAATCTTTGAAATCTTCTTTTCTTGCTGCAACTGGTTGACAATAGGCATATTCTGAGCAATTGACCTTGACTCTACACCCTTGAGAATCTCATTTTCCACAGGATTTGGACTGTCATGCGGGAATAATAGATTCTCACACGCTTGATCAGACGCGCAAAACTTAGGTTTTTCGCCTTCGCCAAACAATAGCCACATCATTGGAATTTCCGGATATGTTTTATGAATAACAGAAATCACATCGTCACCAATTTTTTTGTTTTTTCCACTCAACATTTGTGAAATTGTAGGACGTGGTATGCCACAGGTATCCGCAAATTGAGATCGAGTCAAATTGCGTTCTTCTATAAATGAATTTATCCGGTCGATTATGTTGTCTGATTCGTTCATTATTGTTCAATTTTCTAAATACAAAGGTAGAAAAAACTGTTTTAAAATCCAAATTTAGGATTTGGTTTCTTAAATTTAGAATCGCAAATCTGGCTGTTCCAATATACAAATCGGCGCGACGGCATAATCAGCGTGACGTAAACAAACACTTCATATTTATATTATTTATTTATTGCAAACCAAATTATTACGCATTGCTATTCTTGGCAACAATTATCTGATGACAATCTTTCCGTATGCTAAATCTTTACTTTTGGTTTTACTCTATACATATTCTGATTTATAACATATTATGATAATAGCTAAAATTTGTTTCCACACTATTGTATATCCATTTCATCTTCTCAAATCATGCACATTATCCATCTGCTCCTAATTGGCTTTTGAGTATCACTGCTATGTTTTTTCAAATTTTAATTTAAGAAATGAAATGATCCAGATGTAACAACACATCAAATCGCCTCAAATTATCCCCTATCCTATTCCCTCCCAGTTTTGGCTCCACAGATTCTCCCCTACCACATTTCAAAAACTTTTAATTTCCAAGCACTTAACCTTTCTCTGTTAAATGTTAGAGGCCTTCAGATTTTAAAATTCTGCAGGCCCTTTAATAATTATACTCAGAATCCGACAACCTAATTTGCATTAGCTGAATGGTTATTTAGATTTTCTGATGTTCTTCATCCTAAATTTTGGGATCTCAAAATCTTTCATTTTCTTTGCGCATACTGGACCACCTCTAAATCTGTCGCGCTCCCACTAAAATGTTCTGCCAGTTCTCTGGATGCGACTCTGTGCGTGATATCTCAAATGGGCTGAATTCAGCCAATGGCAACAGTAGCTTATCAGGATGCAAAAAGGAACAGTACCGTGTTCCGACGACTATACACTGCTTACTCATTTTGGACAGCAGGCGATATGGCAACGCACCAAATTCCGTTTCAAGATGCCAACCAAATGGCTGGGTTCGTCTACCATCACGCTGATATGTCGCTCTACAAATGGCACATTACACAACAAAGAAAGGGACAGTCTTCTTCCTGTATTCGTAAACATTACCGATGGCAAATGCGGTGGCAATAGGGGCGCTTTGGATATCCCCGTTTCACCTCATTCTGTAGTCATTGCAGATCGTGGCTATTGCGATTTCTCCCTTCTTGACAATTGAGACAACAGGAATGTGTTTTTTGTTGTCAGACACAGGGACAACCTGCACTCACAAATATAAGAACGTTTATTGCCCGAAACGAGGGCGCAAAATGTACTCATCGACGAGATTATTGAGCTGACAGGTGAACAGACAAAGAGAAAATACACCAAACCGCTCAGACGTATAGCTATCTGGAATGACGAACATGGCTATGTGGTACAGCTGCTCACCAACAACTTCAAGTTGTCTGCTCCCACAATCGCGCAACTCTACAAGGCAAGATGGATGATTGAGATATTCTTCAGAAACATCAAGCAGTTGTTGAAAATAAAGAGTTTCATTGGAACATCGCGCAATGCTGTTGAGACGCAGATATGGACTGCTTTGTCAACGATGCTACTACCCTGCTGGCTAAAGCACGTTGTAAAGTACAAATGGGGGCTTGCCAATCTTGTCGTATCACTTAAATTGAACATATTCACGAATATTGAACTCAACAAGTGTTGAACGAGCCACTTACACCTCCGCCAGAGCTGGCAGAAGAGGAATAAATAGGGACAAAAGCTTTGAAAGGGTTGTTATCTATAACAACTTCATATTCATCGTACCTAAAAATCGTTTAGGACAATATTGCGATTGTGGATAAAAAATATTGCCGCAATTGAAGAATGCCGAGTTTTTTATGCTAAATTTGCAATAATTTCTTAAACAATAATGACAATATAGGAATAATGAATCGATTATCATTAATGGTACTGGCTTTGACCATGTCGAGCCCTACTTTATTGGCAGGAGTTGTTGAAAACTACGACTTCAAAGAAAATCACACTGGATATACGCTTTACTTTAAGCAAAGTAATGATAATGAAGCGCGTTTGATGCAATTGAACATAGACAATAACGATACTGAGATTGTAATCCCATCAGTGGTAAAGGACACTTATGGATATGAATTTAAAGTCACTGCAATTGGTCAATTGTGTGACGAGAATTACAACGACAAAGACAAAGACATCGACTTTCCCTATATGTATCAGTGTACAAGCATTTTTGGAAATGTCAGCGATTGTCCCAACTACATAAAAAGTCTAACTATACCTGAATCTGTTAAAACAATCTGGCCTTCAGCGTTTTCCGGTAGTAACCCCAATAACGGATATAAATATGGATTAGGATGTAAATCCTTGACAATTCCCGGCAACGTAACGGAGATTGGTGCAGGTGCATTTAAGTATGCCAAGTTTGAGCAGGTTGCAATCCCTAACGCTGTCAAAAATATCTATAGAGAAACGTTTGATCATTGTGTAAATTTAAAAAGCATTAATTTGGGCAATGGTGTGGAAGAGATTTGGGATGACGCATTCCGCGACATTGCGAACAATGCAGAAATACATATCGATGCTGTGACCCCTCCTATTATAAGTAATTCTGCCTTCTCTTCTAAAGACTATACGGCAAAGGTATTTGTCCCATATGGCACGTCGGAAGACTATCGGAGCAAATGGAGTACGTTCAGCGAATTGACATTTGTAGAGATGGAGCCTGGACAGACATCAGGAGTGACGGTTGGCAAAGCGCCAGCAGAGCTTCACGTTGAGTGCAGTCACAGTAATCTTTATGCCACAGCGGCTTCGGTTATTCGCATTTATTCAATATCCGGCACTTTGGTGCATTCAGGATCAGGCGTTGTCAATGTCTCACTGCCGGCAGGAGTATATTTAGTGAAATCCGGAACAGACGTTGTGAAAATATTGGTGCAATAAATAGAAATGATTAAAACACATCTCCTTTGAAAAAGAAACTTATATGAATGGTCAGAATCTTAGTTATTTACATAATAGGAAACATTTCCATCAATGGAGATAACGCTAGATCTTTATAAATCTTAAATAGAGATACGTGATTCATAAGAAAACGAACTGGTCAGGCAATCAATTATAGTTGCCTGGCCAGTCTTATCCCCAACTCGCGTTAATAAGAAAAAAGGCAACGAGGAAATCATGAACGATTTCCTCGTTGCCTTTTAGTTCTGTCCTTTTCTTAAGAGAAAAAATAGGTTGCCTTCTGAATTAGAAAGCAACCATATTTTTTGTCTTGGAATTTATTTCCTGTTTGTACTATTCTTGCTCACGCAAAATATCCAATGCCATATCATATATTGTGGTGTCGTCCAAAACAACGATTCCCCCATCAGGACCTGGCTCAATGTGAAGCCCACAGTTCTTTCCGAAGGAATAATTAGTGCCACCAAAATAGTTTCTCACTGTTTGCACGTTGATGTTCAGACGGTCTGCAATTTTGTGCATAGAACCGTCTGGCAAGCAATCTTTGATTTTTCTCAACTCGTTAAAAGAAATAGTCTTCGTCATGATACTATAATTTTTAATGTTAAAAATTCTGTTGTTTAATTCGATGTCATAAATTTAGGCATTATTTGTAGTCTCGCCAAATTTTATGCCATTTATTTTATATGCTTTACAACATACTTTTGCTGAGATTTTTTTATATCAGTGAAATTCACCACATTAAGCAAATTTATGCTTGGTGTGCAGGACGAAGCAAATCGTTTACAGTTTTCACCGGATTAAATGTTTCTACCGGGACCTCTACAAAAACGGTGTTCCAGTCACTCATCGCTCCGTTCCACAATCCAGGCAGCTCTAACGCCTTTATCTCGTGTCCGGATTTTGACTTTTCGGAGATGAACCCAGTATTGTGGTCCACGAATTTTGTCAAGTCAAACTTATTCCCTTTATAGTCTCTTATAAAGCAAACAAGATCTACCGGGTTGAAATGCGTAGCGCCTCTCATCAGTTCCATAGATTCTGAATTATTAGTGTCTATCTGTGAGCTTTCGAGAATCTGCGGAGCCGTTGTGCCATCTTGGCTGAATGCGATATAAGGGCCGCCGCCTGGTTCTCCTTCGTTTTTAACCACACCGCAAACGCGGATAGGTCTGTTCAATTTGTGCTTCAAATACACGACCAGTTCAGAGTCTTCAAGGTGTTTTACGTTTTCATATCTGACGCACAATCTGCGCTGTAGGAATCTTACAATCTCAAGCACTTGCTCCATTGTGTATTTTCCGCTGTCAAGGAGTTCAAGATATTCAGCAATTTTTTTCTGCACTTCAACAAGAACACCTCCAATAATTTTCTTATATCTAATTGTCGCTTTCCTCGAAGTGCTTGGCACCACATTGTCAATATTCTTAATAAATACGACATCTGTGTCTACATCGTTAAGATTTTCTATCAATGCACCATGCCCTCCTGGACGAAACAATAATTCTCCGTTCTCTCGGAAAGGTGTATTGTCTTTGTTGACGGCAATCGTGTCGGTGGAAGGTTTTTGTGTTGACAAAGTCACGTTGTACTCACATCCGAATTTTGATGCCATCACAGGCATAGCTTCTTTCAGTTTATCGTCGAAAAGTGACTTGTGCTCCTCCGATACAGTAAAATGCAGATTCACCTCGTTCGAGGAATTTTTAGCATATTGAGCGCCTTCCTCAAGATGCTCTTCCATGGCAGTATGCACTTCCGAGCCGACCTTGTGAAAATCGAGCATCGCTTTTGGAAGACTTCCGTAGTTCAAACCTTTCGGCATCAAAAGACAAGAAACGATGGTTTTGTATTTCCCGTCTTTCATCAATTGATCGATTGTCGCGCCCTCGGTTTCCTCCAGTTTTGCATTCAGCCTGTCATAGAAAGCAAATTTATGAATCTCATCGAAGAAATTCTTCATAAAGCTGTCGGTTGGGACATCCCTGTCACCATCAACGAAGGAGAAAAGATTCTTAAACATTCTACTTGCCGCACCCGATGCCGGCACAAATTTCAAGATATGTCCGCCCGCAGCCAAATAACTCTCCCATTCGTTAATGAATTTTTCCTCATCGGCCGCGCCTAAGCGCAAAATTCCATTACCCACCGTCGCTGCTGCCGACAATTTAAGAAAAGGGAACCCTTTTTTGAACGCATCTAACTGCCTTTCAATTTGTTCCACGCTCAAGCTATGGTCTTTAATTTGTTGTAAATCGTGTTCTGTAAACATAGTTTTGAATAAATTGTTATATTAGGCACTCAAACTTACTAATTTTTACCGTAACAAAGGCTATAAATTGACAAAAAATTCGTAAGTTTGGAAAACTTTATGGAAATAAAGATGATGGAAACATATTATACAGACAAAGAGCGGAAATTTGTAATCAGTGCCTTTCGAGAGTTAAGAATAGCGCTTGCCGATGATTTATCGTATCCAGAGATCCGAAGAATTGAAGACATTATAAAGGGCGGGATTGCGGCAGGCAAAGCCCACCGTGACAAATATGGGATAAATCCGTCGGTCAGACACTTGAACACAGCACTGCTCCTATCCCGATATGTGGGAGCCGACAGGAATATGATTATAGCCACATTGCTTTATCAAATATGTTCCGACGACTACTTTTCCCTTGAGGATGTAAAGGCGGAATTCGGAGATGACGTCCGCTCGATTATACATGGACTGAAGAACGTTGCTGATCTTTACAAGAAACAGACAACACAACGCGATGAGAATTTCAGCAAACTTATGATGGCATTTGCTGAAAATATCCGTGTGATTATAATAATGATTGTCGACCGTCTTGCGTTGATGAAAGCAATCAACCACCATCCCAATCAGAAGTTCGTGTTTGACATCGCATCGGAGTCTCTCTATCTTTATGCCCCATTGGCACACCGCTTGGGCCTTTATAAAATCAAGTCGGAATTAGAAGACATGTCTCTGAAATACACAAACAGAGATTTATATACACAAATCGCCCATAAGCTCAATGAGTCAAAGCAGGAACGAGACAAATATATTGCCGAGTTTATCGCTCCGATTAAAAAGAAGCTTGAGGATGACGGCTTCAAATTTGAGATAAAAGGGCGCACCAAGTCCATCTATTCCATTTGGAACAAGATGAGGAAACAGAATGCGGAACTCAAAGACATCTATGATCTGTTTGCCATACGAATCATTATCGACACCCCTCTTAAAAACGAGAGAAGCGACTGTTGGAAAGCCTTTGCCATTGTGACAGACATGTTCAAGCCGAACCCTTCGAGATTGAAGGATTGGATATCTATTCCAAAATCGAACGGATACGAATCGCTGCATACTACGGTAACCGGTCCAGGCCAACGCTGGGTGGAGGTTCAAATACGCACGCAGCGTATGGATGAAATTGCAGAGAAGGGTTTGGCTGCCCATTTCAAGTATAAAGGTGTGAAGAGCGAGAAAAGTCTCGATGATTGGATGGCAAACGTTCGCGATCTTCTTGAAACATCGGGAAAAGACACTCCCGAAATAATGAAAAAGATGAATATGGACGTCTACGATAAGGAAGTATTTATATTTACTCCTAAGGGCGACTTGTTCAGACTGCCTCTTGGAGCCACAATTCTTGACTTTGCATTCGCCATACATTCAAAGATTGGCTGCACCTGCATTGGCGGGAAAGTCAACGGCAAAACACATAAGATTAATTATGAGTTGAAAAACGGCGACACTGTCGAAGTCCTGACATCATCCACACAGCAGCCAAAGCAGCAATGGCTTTCCATAGTGACGACCTCCAAGGCAAAAAATAAAATCCGCCAATCGCTTAACGAAATAAGCAACCGTTCAGCGGAGTTTGCTAAGGAATTGCTCCAACGACGTTTCAAGAATCGGAAAATCGAAATAGAAGAAGCCATTCTGACAAAAGTAATAAAACGACTTGGATACAAAACCGCCACAGACTTCTATAACGAGATATCAAGTGAAAAACTTGACATCGGGCAAATTGTGGACAATTATGTCGCTTTAAAAGAAAAAGAAGACGAGACCCAACAGATTGCATCCAGTCGCTCCGCGCAAGAATTTGTTATGCAACCGCCTACACTGTCAAGCTCCGAATCCAGCGACGTGGTGATTATTGGAGAAGGCATAAAGGGAATAAATTTCAAGCTTTCAAAATGCTGTATGCCTATTCAAGGTGACGATATTATGGGATTTATAGCAAGCGACGGCGCCATAAAAATCCATAAGCGCGGCTGCCCCAATGCACGCCATCTGATGAACCGCTATCCATACCGCACCATCAAGGCAGCATGGAGTGAAATTGTCGGCGGCAACCAATTTGCAGTGCCGTTAAGCATCATTGGCAATGATGACATTGGCATTGTTAACAACATAACGTCTTTAATAACTAAAGAAAAAAGTGTATCTTTGCGTAGCATTGCCATCGACTCGAATGACGGATTGTTTCAAGGGCGTCTTGTCGTCGGAGTCAACGACACTGTTTCACTCAATAATCTGATAAAGAAAATAACAGCAATAAAAGGAGTAAAAGATGTTAGACGCAACAATTAAACATATATTTCAATATACGCTACTTTCAGCATGCCTGTTTTGTTCGTTTTCCTGTGGCAACAGCAAGCAGGCAGAGGATTCGGAGAAAGCAGAACAAATAATGTCGGAAATAAAAAGTATGTATGCCGGAAAGGACTACGACAATGCGATGTTGATGATTGATTCTTTGATGAAAACATATCCTGGTTTGATCGATGTGCAACGTAAAGCAATGCATATACAAACTATGATTACAGAAAAGAGGACTTTGGCAGACAGCATTGCAAACGAGAAAGTCCTTGAGCAAAGTATGGCTGCGGCAGACTCTATAAAGCACAATCTTAAGTTTGTAAAGAGTGCAGATATGGTAGAAGGATATTTTGTTGACAAAACTATGCCCGACGACGGAATCCCTTCTGTAACAGGAATTGTTGCCAGGGTTGCAGAACACGGAGACATTTCCCTCCTGTCTTCATTGAGAGGTCATCGCATCAGACATACGCGGATTTGCGCCATAGCCGACACCGCCAACGTCGCCACTGGCAACGTACCACCCTCAAACTCAAGAAACTACCGTTATAACGACAATGGACAGAATGTTGAGCTTGTCACGTTCAACGCTCAGGAATGTGGGGATTTTCTTTCTTTCATCGCTCAGAATACAGCACTTCCAATAACTATTAAATTTGTCAACGGTTCAAAGAGTTACAAACAAGTGCTTTCACAGAAGGAAAAGAGCGCTATTAAGAATGTTGTCAATTATGCAACCGCAATAACGGCAGCCCATGACGCCGCTAATATGAGACTTAAATTTGCTCGCAAACTGCAATTGGCACGTAAGCAAATAAAGCAGACCGCAACAAACATACAGGGCGGCCGCTAATATAATCTGAATAAAAAACGTAATATATATGGGATTTTTTAATTTCTTCAGCAAGGAAAAGAAAGAAACGTTGGACAAAGGCTTGGAAAAGACCAAGCAAGGTTTGTTTGACAAGCTTAAGCGGGCGGTTGCCGGCAGGTCCAAAATCGATGATGATTTTCTGGACAATCTGGAAGAGGTGTTTATAACATCTGATGTTGGTGTGGAAACGACTCTCAAGATTATAGACCGGCTGCAGAAACGCGCTGCACGCGATAAATACGTATCGACATCGGAGCTGAATACGCTGCTTCGTGATGAAATAACAGAAATGCTTGCGGAAAACAACAATGCCGACACTCCCGACTTTTCCGTTCCGTCCGACAAAAAGCCATATGTAATAATGGTTGTGGGCGTAAACGGGGTTGGAAAAACGACTACTATCGGAAAACTTGCATACCTGTTCAAGAAGGCGGGCAACAAAGTCGTTTTGGGAGCCGCCGACACATTCCGTGCGGCAGCCATTGAACAATTGCAGATATGGGGCGAACGGGTAGATGTGCCTGTTGTAAAGCAGCAAATGGGCTCTGACCCTGCGTCGGTCGCGTTTGACACCGTAAGCTCGGCCAAAGCCTCCGGTGCCGATGTTGTGATAATCGACACAGCCGGACGCTTGCACAACAAAGTGGGATTGATGAAAGAGCTCTCGAAAATTAAAAATGTTATGCAGAAAGTTGTTCCCGACGCACCTCACGAAGTGCTTCTGGTGCTTGACGGCTCTACTGGACAAAATGCATTTGAACAGGCAAAACAATTTGTTGCTGCGACAGAGGTAAACGAATTGGCTATAACCAAACTCGATGGCACCGCCAAAGGTGGCGTAGTGATTGGCATAAGCGACCAGTTTAAGATTCCAGTCAAATATATCGGTCTTGGTGAGGGACTCGAGGATTTGCAGATTTTCCGCAAAAAAGAATTTGTTGATTCTTTGTTTTCTTAATCAGAACGGTTTGAAATGAATAAAAAACGTATAGATGTCATTTCGCTTGGATGCTCAAAAAATCTCGTAGATTCAGAACGCCTTCTTAAGCAATTGGAGCTTTCTGGTTTTCAAGCATTCCACAATTCAGACAACGTAGATGGCGACATAGTTATCATAAACACATGCGGATTTATCGGCGATGCCAAAGAAGAATCAATAAACACGATATTGACCTATGCCGAGGCCAAGAACGAAGGTCGCATAAAGGAGCTTTATGTTATGGGATGCTTGTCTGAAAGATATCGCGACGACTTATTGGCCGAGATTCCTGAAATAGACAGAGTCTATGGCAAGTTTGATTGGGTAAACATTGTATCCGACATAATCAAGCGCAATCCCGCGACAATGCCTTACGATAGAGTCATAACCACCCCCTCTCATTACACATATCTCAAAATTGCCGAGGGCTGCAATCGTTTTTGTGCATTCTGTGCAATTCCTCTGATTACTGGCAGATACAAGTCGCGTCCTATTGAAGAAATCCTTGAAGAGGTAAGAATGTTGGTGGGAAAAGGAGTAAAAGAATTCAACGTCATTGCCCAGGACTTGTCGTCCTACGGTCTTGACATATACAAGCGGCTTGCCCTTCCGGAACTTATCGACAGGATGGCGGAAATTGACGGAGTCAAATGGATTAGGCTGCACTATGCCTACCCTTCCGAATTCCCGTATGAGATTTTGGACGTAATGGCAAGACATTCCAATGTGTGCAACTACCTTGACATCGCCCTTCAGCACATCAACAACGATGTATTGAAGAATATGCGCCGCCACATCACAAAAGAGGAAACTCTCGCGCTAATACGCACCATTCGTGAAAAAGTGCCTGGGATACACATTCGCACCACTCTGATGGTGGGCTTCCCTGGAGAAACAGAGGAAGCGTTTAATGAGCTTAAAGAGTTTGTCAGAGAGGCGAAATTCGAGCGTATGGGAGCTTTCGCCTATTGCGAAGAAGACGACACATATGCTGCCAAAAATTTCTCAGACAGCATTCCGCAAGAAGTTAAGGAAAGTCGCCTTGAGGAAATTATGACAATCCAGGAAGATGTAGCCTTGGAATCCAACCAATCTAAAATCGGTAAGACTATGACTGTTGTCATTGACCGTGAAGAGCCCGACTATTTTGTCGGTCGTACAGAGTTTGACTCTCCAGAGGTTGATCCTGAAGTGCTGATTGACAAGGATGACCGGTTGACAGTCGGAAATTTCTATGATGTTGAGATTACTGACGCTCTACCTTTCGAGCTAATGGCAAGACTGAAAGACTTCTGATGGAGACATTGCGGAAAGCCATAAATAAAGCTATAAAAAACAATATCACATTCTACGCCTATCGTCTCCCAGACGATAGGCTTTACCATTTTTCGGCACCTATAACCAGCCAGACATGCGAATCTGAAGGTTTTAAAGTCTCGCCATTCGACGATTTCCGACACCCAAGCGTATTCATCCCCAAGGGTCTGAATGCTTACGATTTCTGCAATTGCGGGACTGATTTTTGCATCAAGGCGTCAACCGAATCCATCGGTGATTTCTCAGAAACGACACGCAAAGAATATGCTTCTTCTTTTCAGCAATGCATGAAAGCATTGAGAAATGGCTCTCTTGAAAAAATCGTACTCTCCAAAGTAATCAAATGCGAATATCCAACAATTGATTGGGGATTGGCCTTTCAGCAGATGGCAGAAAAATACCCTCAGGCTTTTATCTTCATCTTCAATGCTCAAGAAACAGGAGCATGGGCTGGTGCTTCGCCTGAGACATTGGCTAGCTTTCATGGTTCCCAGTTCTACACTATGGCGTTGGCGGGAACAAGACTTGCTGCTGACAACGACAAAGAATGGGGCATAAAAGAGATTCAAGAACAGGGATATGTGACCGACTACATAGAGGACATATTTCTCAGAAACGGCATAACATACACAAAATTTCCAAGAACGACGTTGACAGCCGGACGCGTGGCACACCTTTGCAATAGGTTTGCCGCAAACGTTGTCTCTATGAGTGCCGCCGAATTGCTGGTCAGTGAGTTGCATCCCACCCCTGCCCTTTGCGGTTTGCCTACCGCCATTGCAAAAACAGCCATTTCGAAAATAGAATTACATCCGCGCACGTATTATGGCGGATACCTTGGGCCGGTCACGTCATCTGGCTTTGACTACTTTGTAAATCTTCGATCTTTGACATTTGACAAAGACAGCCAAATCTTATTCTGTGGAGGAGGGCTGACGGTTGATTCCGACGAAGATTCGGAATGGTCGGAGACGGAAGCAAAGTCACAGACTATGAAAACGATATTATATTCTTCGAAGGTGTAATAAATAGTCGCCCCTTAAAAAGCCCATTTTTGCGAGATATTGTTCAAGCACAGTATCTCGCATATTTTTTGAAGCATACCCAAAAGAGCTTTCATCGCTCTTTTGAACCCAAATCGGTCGTACATTTGCACAGTTCAATATTATTGAATAGATTTATCTTCAAATATCAGGTATCACAAGCATGGAATAAGGCAGAGAATCGTAAGGTAAAAACCGTTAATGACGTTCGGTCCCCATGCTTTTACATCTGAAGACTGGATAGTTCGTTGTGGCGGCAAGACTGACCCCGAGTTTGCGACGTAAGTGCAAAAGATGTAGCTCCTGACAAAAAAATAATAATATGAAATACATAGGCATTGACATTAGCAAAGCGACCTTCGTAGCTGCTTTCCCGGTAGAGAGAGGTTATCGTACCGAGACTTTCCAAAATGACATCAAGGGCATCCGCAGATTCATTTCAAAACTGTCCAGTGACACCCATCATTGCGTGATGGAAGCAACGGGTAACTACTGTTTCCTGCTTCTTTATCTTCTTGACAAGGTCGGCATCAGGGCAAGCCTTGTTAATCCCAAGAAAATAAAGAATTATGCCCGCGTGATGTTGTCTGTCACAAAGACAGATGCCAAGGACGCATGCCTTATTGCAGATTTCGGCGAACGTTTCAAGCCGGAACCATACAAGTTCCCGTCCGAACAGATTATGCTGCTTAAGCAGAAGAAAACAGTCATACGTCAACTTCAAAAGCAGTTGACGGCAACGAAAAACCTTTATACGTCGCTTGAGCCTCTGCCAGTTAAGGACAAAAAGTGTATTCAGTCGCTGAAACAGACCATGGCATTCCTTGAAAAGATATGCAACAGGAAATGGAGGAGGTTGTATCCGAGGTTTTCGCCGGACAGTTGAAAGCCCTCACATCCATCACGGGTATAGGTGTGACCCTTGCCAGCGCACTCATTATAGCCACTGGCGGCTTCACTTATTTTGACAACGCAAAGCAGCTTTCACGTTTCGCAGGCATTTGCCCCACCATTGAACGATCCGGCACAAGCATCAACATACGAGGGCATATCAACCGAAACGGGGATGAGAACCTGCGTTCAATGCTGTATGTTGCGGCATGGTCGGCAAGCCGGCACAACAAGGCATGCAGGGAATGCTACCAACGGCTGAGAAGCAACGGAAAGTCAGGAAAACTGGCCATGATAGCTGTGGCGAACAAACTTATTCGACAGGCATTCGCTGTTGTGACATCAAATTCATCATACATTGATGGCTATATTTCCACGAAACCTAATGCTGACATCTGACAAATACTAATCTCATTATGGAGGAAGATGGATGAGTGGCGTGGAAGAAACTGAACATAAAGAGCAGATACGGACAATTACATTAAATAATCTGAGGGAAATGTGAGTTTTGTTTCTTTTTTATTTGGATTTTAATATAGTTCGTCATTAGTACGGTCATTTTTGTGGTTTACTTTGTAACCACTTGATTATAAACCTTTTGCCAACAGTAATCTCTAATGACCGCCATTAGAAAATAGGTTTCATAAATAACTCACTGTCAATATATAGCAGATTTGACCACAAATTATTCCACTTCTATTGACCGATTTGGGTTTAAGAGACACGGCTCTTTCATTTAAGATTTCGTTGCTCACTTAAAAATGTTGTTATTTTATAGCGAGTGTTTCCTTGGGTTGTGAGGGTGATTCTTACTCCTGCGGTTTATAATTCATGAGGCAATTTGATGGTTGACAGATATGCTTCCGATGATACGGATTTCTTTGATTTTCAGCAAAATAAGTACTTAAATAAATAGGTCGAATGGCAGATTTTTCGTAACTTTATAGGTGAAAATCAAACTGTTATGAATCAAATCAAGCCACTCGACCAAGTTCTTTCGATTGAAGCGGATGCACACAATCAGATTACAAAAGTAGTAAATAAATTCGGCTCACGAGGTAGTATTTTGTATAGGTTGAAGGAATTTTCCTCCTCCATCCCTGATTTTAGAAGGTCAGGAAAAGGAAATATTCGTCACAGGCTTGATGACATCATCATGCTGATTATCCTTGGACGTGCGTCGGGGTGCATTGGACGTGCCCAGATAATGGAGTTCGGCAAATACAATCTTGATAAATTCCGCAAAATGGGTATGTTAAGGAACGGTGTTCCTTCCGAAGCGACTCTTTGCCGTGTGGATAACGGCATTGACGAGCTGGCCATGGCAGACAGGATGCAGCGTTTTGTAGAAGTCTTTCACGGTGAACTGCTCAAAAACGATTGCGGCAAGGAAATAATCTGCGTGGATGGCAAAGCCGAGCGCGGTACCGTACAGGACAATGGGCGTAGTCCGGATATTGTATCAGCTTATTCCTACAACACAGGAATTACATTGGCTACCGAAGCCTGCTGCGAGAAAAGTAATGAGATCACTACTGTCCCGTTAAAGTGGACTAATCGTTCTTTGAATTGATTGAAATACAGTCTTTTGCAAGAGATTTCAAGGGTGCAACGATTTGAATTTGTACTTTTGCAGTTATCTATAATACTGCACGATGAACAAAGCAAATACGTTTTCGCCCAATTGATAGAATTTATCGACAATAACAAGTTCGCCATTTGGTTGACAAGTATGATGGAAACCGCTATGTGAATCATTTCACATAGCGGAATCAGTTGCTTGCAATGATGTTTGGTCAACTGAGTAATCGAGAGAGTTTGCGAGATCTGATTGTTGCTTTTGAAGCACATAGAGCAAAGCAATACCATACCATCTTGGATTAGGGCGTAAGCCTATTGCGAAAAAGACATTTGCTTCTGCCAATCAGAATCGTGACTACCGTATCTTTGAAGACTTTGCTTTCTATATGATAGATCAAGCCAGAAAGAAACTGGTAACGGATATCTTCAAGTTGAAAGGCAATGTGTATGCCTTCGACTCAACGACAATTCCATTGTATTTGTCGGTCTTATGGTGGGCAAAGTTCCGTAAGAAGAATGGAGGAGTAAGAGCATATGTGTTATACGACCTCGAATCTCAGGTTCCAGCTTTCTTCCACATCTCAAATCTCATCGACAATCATAGCCTATTGCCTTGTTGCTATCAAGGCAACATGATTTGCAAGCGATCAACTTATGAGGTTCTTCAGATTCTAAGCATTTCTCTTATGGATAAGACACCACTCGTTGATATCTTCAAAAGGACTGATTTCAATAATGTCAAAGAACTCGATTGTCCCTTCTTTCCGGGATTATTTGATTAATGTTTAACTGGTCCCGATTTTAAAGGGATACTAATGGATAAAAAAGAAAACACAAGACAATGCACGTGATGTATTCCAATTTGTTTCTCTTCAAGATTTTACCTCAGATAGCGATATTGATTGGACAAAATCTGTTACTAACATAGACCAACAACTTTATGCCAAATACCATCTGTCCAATGAAGAAATCTCATTCATTGAGTCAATAATAAAACCAATGTAATGTCATCCAATGAAATTACAATATAAGCGACTTATTTTGTAAGGTTTTATTTATCTTGCATATGTATCAAATAAAATACGGATAACTTGTTGAACTCCTATTTGTTATTTTCTCAAGTTTCTTCATTAGATCTAATGTTATTGTAATTTCTTTTGAAGAAATAGCTGGTAGTGTTCCACATTGATCATGGGACCCTTGATGTAAAATAACTTTTTGATAAGTACGAAGGTGCTGTACCGTCTCAGAAATCCATGGGAACATATTATTGTTATTATATTTTTGAAAAACATTATTAATCCTTGATTTTAATTGCGATGCTGGACAGCAATTCGTTAAAGTGGAAATATTTCTAATTAGGTCAAAATGAGTTAAAATATTATTCCCTTCTACATAACAATATAAGTTGCTATTATTCATACTTATTTTATCAATTAAATCAGAAGTTTCTTCTTGTATTCCAAGAATTAGAATCTTGCCAAACTCATGCAATAAATTCTCAAATTTTTTACGCATAGCATTCACGGCATCTCCATTTGTGGGAAGAATAACTCCACCATGTTTTTTTAACAATTCATCAACCGTATCTTCATTATCCACTGAATATGGTATATGATTCTCATCATACGTATACAAAGATGAAAAAAGCCAGTTTTCACATACGTTATTACTTGCAGCAAGATGTTTAATCATATTATAGAATCCCACATTGTGTGTCATTACCAATAACTGATAATCATTACCTAATTTAATGATAATGCGGGCTAAAATAATACGATTTGCCAAATCAAGGCTTGACATTATATCATCCAATACAACGAAACGTTTGGTACCATCTTGTGTGGGTGGCAACAAGGTTAAGTAATTGATAAAGATTAAGATCTTGATTAAATTTTGATTTGATTCATTTAGTTTGCTATCAATATTTTCTGTGATAATGCCATCATGAATTCCTTTTATCCCAACGATACTTTCAACAGTTTCAACTCTTACGACCTCAATGTTTTCCCTAAATTCTTCTTTAAGCATAGCATTAACTTCGCTTAAAACCAATTCAATTGCTACTGGTGAAAATAACTCTTCATATGAACTTATACCCTCAAAATGTGTCCTACTTATAATCTGTTTAATATCAATTTTAGAAGAAGGAACAAGTTGGGTTCTGTCCAGTACAGAAATATTGGCATTAGCTAATACTTCTGCGTTAATTGATGAAAATTTAAACCCATCAATTTCTATCTCAAATGATTCTGTAGACTTATTATGTAGATATTCCGTTAGCCAATCTCTTTTAGCTGCTTCTCGTTCTTCATCTACAATATTAGCACCTATCACTTCATTCTCAATAACATTTGCAAAAGAAACTAATCTTATAGCCTCAGAAATAGAAGTCTTGCCACCTCCATTTTCAGCATACAGCAAAAGATTTACTTCTTTTTCACCCCCACCTTGGAGACTCTTATATAAACACAAATCTTTTAGAGATTTTATCCCCTTAAAATTTGATATTGTAATTCTTTTCACTTTCAGATTGAGTTAAGAATTCTGTAAGAACAGTTTTCATATCATTCCTTCGATATGTAAAATCATTATATGAATAATATGTTTTACCCTTTAGAATGCCAGAGACAGAAGTTAGACTGGATGAATTATATGCATGGCTTCTTTCTTGCAAAGATTTATAGCTTTTAGAAAAATCAATGATTGAGAAATTAGCCATACTTTCAATATCCTTATCAATGTTGTCTTTCGGCCAATCAGGATGTGCTATGGTGTCATTTTGACGGACGATGCGTTCTACTCGTACAAGAGAATCGATAGGAAATTTCTTCCAGTTATTTTCAATAAGATAATGATAAAGTATAACTAATCCATTTCTTAGACGACGCCTTTCGTCAAAGAATTCTTCTGTAATTCCACTAGCTTGATATACTAATGGTCTATTATTCATTACCCGAGCATTTATATCAAAGATTTTATACTTTATATCCTGAGATAGGTCATAGGTGTAACATATTTTTATTAGTGTTTCTAAAAATCGTACAACCCTCTTTTCTTCCAGTTTATTAGTTGATTCCATGATGGAATATATATATACAACCATGGCAGATAAAGGAATGGCACTTGAATGCTCTTGTAAAACCTGATACAAAAGTGCCATCTTTACCGATGAACTCTTTAACGAGTCTATGCTTTCCAAAGTATCACCGATTAAATTTAATTCTGCCATAATACTTTTCCATTCCTTCGTCTTGAATGGAGAAATCTCATTTTTCAAAAAGAAATTTCTTAGATTTGGTTCTGAAGTTGTCTGATTGTTCTTTGCTCGTATGATTCTTAAATAGTATCTAAATACATCATTTACAGGAACACTTAATTCTATACACTTTTGACTAAAGCACTTCCATTGGTCAATGAAAACATTACCTTCTTTCACGCTAGTAGCCATTTCATAAAGTTTTGCCTTTAAGATATCTGCATCAGCTAAGTCTAACCCTCTATTATTAATTGTTTCAAAGATTGTTAGCGCACGGGATGTCGCCTCGGCCAGATCTTTACCATCTAAAGCTATCGGCAATAAGTATATTCTGTCAATAAAATATTTCCAAAATTCTGTCTGTTTGGTATTATCCAATCTGTCAAAATATTCTTGCATCCATTTATATATATATACAGCATTTGATTGGATTAGACCGAGTTTAGGTAGTCCTTTTGTTCTTGTTTTAAAATCTTCCTTATCCCAAACTAAGACTTCTTCGATACCAGACTGATCAGCTTCTTCGAAAACTAAAGAATATATTTTGGAAAGAACCTTTTCATCTTCCCAATCTCTTATGGATAGCATTTCATCAAGTCGCGAAACATTTGTAAGAATTGCCAGAACTTTTAAGTACATCCATAATGTCAAAATGCGCTGCTGTCCATCAATAATCTGGGGTTTTGATCTATCATCATTTCCGCGAGCAATTACGATATTACCTACAAAATAGTCTTCATTTGAACTAAATGCCTGTGTAATATCATCAAATAGTTGTTTAACCTCATTTTTAGTCCACCTATAAGGCCGTTGAAAAGAAGGGACGATATATCTGTCATCGTTTATGAATAACGATCTTAAATTTTTTTGTTCTGCAGACAATGATAGTGCCATTCTAAGCTATGGTTTAAAACCAATTCTTTTGAATTAGTTGGTTAATAATCTTGCCCTGCAAAGTTAGTGCTTTTATTTCGTATTATGTATGTTCCTGCACATATTTGAACAAAATAGAAGACCTAAAAAAAGATGTTCTTAAGGGACGACTAAATAAAAGCGAGTGCGCAGACAACACGTCCACGACCCGCTTATGCCTATTTCATGTATTCTCTACTTATTGTTGTAGTTGTTCATTGCAAAGCCAAGGCCTGACAGGCAGAATGTTTTCATCGCCTCCACCGCCACTTCAATTCTTGGCTCCAGCAGTTTCTTTTCTTCAGCCGAGAAATGCCCGAGAACAAAATCCACCTGTGTGCCTTTGGGGAAATCGTTGCCAATGCCGAATCTCAATCTGGCATAATTTTGAGAGCCGAGCATCTGCGCAATGTTTTTCAAGCCATTATGCCCCGCATCGCTCCCTTTTCCTTTAATGCGTATTGTTCCCAGCGGCAAAGCCAGATCGTCGACAAGAACCAAAACATTTTCCAATGGGATATTCTCCTTGTCCATCCAATACTTTACAGCGTTGCCACTTAGGTTCATGTAGGTCGATGGTTTAAGCAACAGCAGTTGTTTATTTTTGACCCGAGTCTCAGCAACATCGCCATATCGCTTGGTCTCAAAAGCAATATTGGATGCTTTGACAAAAGCATCCAATATCATAAATCCCATATTGTGGCGGGTTTCTTGATACTCAGCACCAATATTACCCAATCCTACAATAAGATATTTCATCTTGCTGGCTTAGTTTATTTCGCAGCGGCAGCAGCTTGAGCGGCACCACGAGCGGCACGAGTCAACTGAACTGCACAAACAACAGCGTTCTTTGCATTTGTCAATTCAAGACCTTCGAAGCTAAGATCGCCAACCTGCATTGTCTTACCAAGACCCAAGTTGTCAACGTTGATAACCAAACGCTCTGGGATGTTTGTATAAACTGCTTTAACCTTAAGTTTCTTCATAGAAAGGCTCAATTTACCACCGGCTTTAACACCCTCGGCGTGACCTTCCAACTTAACAGGAACCTCGATTACTACCGGTTTCTTATCATTTACTTCGAGCAAATCGATATAAAGAATCTCATCCTTTACTGGGTGGAATTGGATTTCCTTAAGAATTGCAGTCTTTTTAGCTCCGTTAACATCCAAATCAATTGCGAAGATTTCCGGAGTGTAGATCAATTTACGAACATCCTCTGCCTTTACAGCAAGGCTTGTAACGATGATACCCTTGTTGTTGCCAAGGTCTACTACACGCTCGCCTTCTTTCAATGCGCCTGCATATGGAAGGTCAACTCGCTCACCACCAATCAAACCAACTGGGATAAGACCTGCGTTACGCAACAATTTTGATGCTTTCTTGCCAATTTCTGTTCTTGGCTGAGCTGATAAATTGTAAGTTTTCATTGTTTTTTTAAATTTGTGTTACTCAAAATTAAGTGCTTTGCTCCTTAACTTCCCATCACACATGGAATCCTTAAAAAGCGGCACAAAGATACGCTTTTTTTCGCAATGGCACAAAATATTTGCGTCTAATCTTCACTGCGTGAGCAAATTTTATTGAATTGACAATACAAACATCTATTTTTGTGCTCGGTTTGCACAAACGGCACATCCTTGTCAAAAATATCACGTATGACTTTTCTGATCCGTTCCAAAAACTTGTCGTTTTTCAAATCGTTCAAATATCCGTCTACTGGTTTATATCTTATTGACTTACCATTAAGATAGGATTGCTGTATATCATACTTTCCATTCAGACATTTATCCACATCTCTGAACTTATATACAACAGGTGTAATGTCATCTGCATAATGCTCATGAGTTGCATATGCGTTGCAGTATAGCAGCAGTTGCAAAAGAGCTTTTTTATGCGCCCCATTCGAATCCGGAGCAAACAAGTCCTCAAAATCATCAGGCTTGCTTATTTGCACATCATCCGAGCCGGTCTTGTAATCAACAATACGCAGTTTGCCTTCGACAAAGTCGATTCTGTCTATAAAGCATTTAAAATTGAACGACACGCCATCGCCTATATCCCAATTAAATGCCAATTCCTTCTCACTCGCCACATAGTCAAACGCACCGAGGCGATGGTCTTGAATTAATGCATTTTTTACATAGTACATTACAATTTTTGCAATCAAATCAGCTTCGTCGGTAGGCTTCTCATAGCATCGTGACTCATCAAGGCGCTTATAATATTTATTGACAGCATACGTCACAACCTTCTCAAGTTCTATTGTCTCAACATAAGTTTTATTTTTATTTCTCAGGTAGCGGTCAAAGAATGCGGAGTCAATGTGCCTTAGCTCACGGCCATAGAGCTTTTCCATTGCACCATGCACCACAGTGCCGAATGTTGAGCTGTCTATGAAATCCGTAACCGAGTCCTCCTCTTGAAAGCCCTCCACCTTCTGCAAATAGAACTTAAACTGGCAGTCCAGATATGTATTAATTGAACTTGCTGAAAGATATCTTATATTATCTTTGTCTTCGGTCGACCTGAAATCATTCAAGATACTCATTATTCGGTCCGTTTTGCGGATTGAAATTGAGGGCTCTTCAATGGCGAAAACCGAATAATCGTAAATCACCTGATGATTGCGTCCACGATTGTAAACCTGAGCAAGCTGTTTGATATATCTCGATTCCTCCCCGCTCGACACTCCCTGCACTCGCGAATCGTAAAGCAGAAACACATTCTCCGCACGACTTATCATTCGGAAGAAATAATATGCATACATCGAGTCCTGATATTTAAACGTCGACAAGCCATATGCCGAGCGAATACTGTTGGGAATAAACGATTTCGTATAATGTTTTGTCGGAAACACCTTCTCGTTCATCGACAGGACTATGATATTTTTAAAATCCAACGACCTCGTCTCCAGCACGCCCATTATCTGCAATCCGTGCAGCGGTTTTCCTTCAAATGGCACAATTGCCCCCGACATTGTGCGCGACAGTAGGAAAAACAACGATTGCTTTTCTACATGCACGTTGAATTTATTCATAACGGTCTTTATCTGATTGAGGGCCTGCATATATTGCACAACAAAATAACGCTCAATCAAATTGTTCTTATCCTTTTCCAATGCACTATTGATGCAGGTCAGAATCCGTTCAACATACACCATTGGCTCTTCTTCATTTATGCCAAACAAATCAGACAAATCCCGGCCGCCCTCGGCAATCATCGACTTTGGTACGAAGTATGCATTTTTACGATGAATTTCTCCTACCAAGTCATTGATTCCTGTGCCGCCAACCATAACTGCATACGGATGAGACGCCAACATCTCAACATCCTCATAGAAATACGACAATTCCCCTTTAAGCTCCTTTTTGCGATGTTCCAGATTGGCCAAATTCGTCAAAAAAGAAGCGATAGGACTCTGTCCGACCGACATACCCATAGTAATGTTGATCGACTTGAACATCTCCGGAACGGAGTCGAGCACCGAATTGACATATTTTTCCTCGGGCAAGACAATTGCCGTATTTACAGCATCGCTGACGTCAAGTTTGTTTTCGGCAACAAGCTGCTCCAGCACAGATCTGACAACAAGCCCTTGACCGGAGCCTGACGGAACAGACAATATGTTGATGTTGGGCACTGTCGGCTTGCTGTCCATTATATCATATATCGACTTGAACTCCGGAATGTATTGATTTAAGAAATAAGAGCCTTTATTGTCCTTGTCCAGAAATGCCGATTCAAAATCCCAATAAAAATCCGCTATTCCAAGTTTTTTAAACCTCTCGAATATCATTCTTTCCGCATTGGACAAAGTGCTGAATCCAACGAATATAATCCTTTCAAAATTGAAATCATCCGCACCCATTTTGTTGATTTTCTCAGCGACGCGGCGGTAACTCTGCCCTCCATACGTCAATCCTTTTTCCTCAAGAGCCTGTCGGAAAGAGTTGTACAGCTCATACATATTGTCCCACAGGTTTACATATGACGACTGGACAAACAGAGAATCTTCTTTCACCTCTTTTTTGTCAACGCCCCAATATTCCTTGATGACAGCAATCTGTTCGTCTGAAAGATAATCCGTTTTTATATTTTCCAGATTACGCATATTGAAAAACAGCTCCTTCGCATCAACCATATAACGGTCGATGTCATTGAAGTCATTCAATAGCATATCGCCAAGATGCAGAAAGTGGTCAAAGTCGTCATACTGCTTTTGGTCGCGCTCCGCAAGTGTGCGATATGCTTGATACAGCAAAAACAACTGCTCCACACGTCCTGCTTCAACCAAATCGGAATATTCATCGATAAAATCTGATATAGTGGTCAACTCCGGGAATATCGAATGCTTGTCGTTCAACGCATCCGACAAATACGACTCAAAGAACACACGGCTGCGCCTATTGGGCAACACGAAACAATATTTATATAACCTGTCAGCCTCATTCAGGGCATAGACATCGGCAACTTTCTTAAGGAATGGTTTCATATCTACAGGAATCTACATTCTTAATGCCACCACCATTTTGACAGCATAATCAAACATTACGATTTTTGCATTTGCATTTCTTGCGATGTCGGATGCCGCACGAGCGGTTTCGTTTTCAATGCCTTCGACATTGCGTTCATTGACAAACGGGCAAAACTTTGCACTGAATTGCTCTTCTTGCGGAGTGAGGTAATTCAATGAGCGGTTGCCTATATTATATATGAAATTCTCACGGAACAAACGACTTAAATATGTCAGGAACAAGACATTCTTTTCCCGTTTCATATCGGCAGCCTCCTCCGACCAAACCTTCAATCCACGCACATCACGAAGATAAGCCATTCGTGTCAACTGCTTGAACATGTCAAGAAACATTGCATTGTCGACTGCGGAATCCATAAGCCCCATTGCCTTTGTGACACTTCCCTCGGACAACGCCGCAAACGACATTGCCGTCTGAGAATCAACGGCGAGCGATTGCGTCAAACATTCTGCCACAAGGCTGTCCGACAGACGCTTCATCCCAACACGTTGAATGCGGGAATATATCGTGGGTAATATTTCATTTGGCTTGTTGCTGACAAACAGCAGAACCGTGTTTTCATAAGGCTCTTCTATCATTTTGAGCAGACGGTTTGCACATTCTTCCTTCATCTTTTCAGGCAACCACATTATCATAATCTTATAGCGCGACGAATATGACTTCACGCTGATTTTATGTATAATCTGACTACCCTCTGAGTTGTAAATCACCGGCTGCTTTGTCCCGGGATTTAAAAAGCCAAGCCAGTCTTCAAACGAATGGTAGCGGCTATGCGCCAAGAATTCGTTCCATTCAGTGATATATTCATCGCAAAACACCGTCTCACTCGCCTTCTTGAATATCGGAAATGCGTAAAACAAATCCGGGTGATTGTTTGACTGGTGCTGCAAACAAGACGAGCATTTACCACATGGCTCTCCCCCGACGCGATGCTCGCAATGCACATACTGAGCAAACGTCAGCGCCATCTGTAATTTGCCGATTCCCTCCTCTCCTTCCAGTAAAAGAGCATGAGGAATCCGATCGGAATCCGCCATGTCACGCAACCGGCGTTTAACGTCGTCATGACCTTTTATATCACTGAATTTCATTTTTATCAATATATAGATTTTGCTACTTGTCTAACACTTTCTGTTGCATTGAGCGAATAGAAATGAATGCTTGGCACACCCCTATCCATCAATTCTTTCGCTTGCATTGTGCACCACTCCACTCCAATCTGCTTTGCCTCCACATTGTCTTTGCATTTCAGCAATTCTGTAGCCAGGTCAGTCGGCAAATCCACATGGAATACCTTGGGAAGAATTGTCAACTGCGAAGCGGTAACAATGGGTTTCAGGCCCGGGATAATCGGCACAGTTATGCCTATCGCCCGACACCTGTCGACGAAATCAAAATATTTTTGGTTGTCGAAAAACATTTGTGTCACAATATATCGAGCACCTTTGTCGACTTTATCCTTCAAAAACATTAAGTCGATGTCCATATTCGGGGCTTCATCATGTTTCTCCGGATAGCCTGCCACCCCATACGAGAACCGCGAGTCGGTCATTATATCCATTTTTGTTCCGTCTATAAAATAGCCATTGTTGAAATTGTTAACCTGCTCCTGCAATTCACTTGCATGAGCGTGGCCATTTTCATTTGGTACAAAACGGTTCTCATGCTTCGCCTTGTCGCCTCTAAGCAAAAGCAAATTGTTTATGCCCAGGAAGTTCAAGTCGATTAACGCATATTCTGTTTCCACTTTCGAGAAACCGCTGCAAATGATGTGCGGCACGGCAGGAATGCCATATTTCTGTTGTATTGCAGCGGCCACAGCCACCGTGCCCGGTCTGGACCGCTCCGACACTCGCTGGTACGTCCCGTCGTCATTGCTCTTAAACACGTACTCACTACGATGGGTCGTTATGTTTATGTATAGTGGATCAAACTCATTCAGTTTGTCTATTGCATTATAAATCTGCACAATGCCCTTTCCCTTAAGTGGCGGCAACACCTCAAAAGAGAATCCGCACTTGCCATTGTTCTGTATCAATTCTACTATATCCATATCTTATATTTTTTACAAACTTAATAAACAATCACAGATTCATCAATTCCTTTCGCAGGAATTTTCCAGTAATTGAATCTTTTGACTCACAAATTTCTTCCGGAGTGCCGACGGCAATGATTTTGCCCCCGTTTTTTCCACCTTCTGGCCCCATATCCACAATGTAGTCTGCGCATTTTATGACATCGAGGTTGTGCTCGATAACCAATACCGTATTGCCCCGGTCAACAAGTTTGTTGAGTACCCCCATGAGAATACGGATGTCTTCAAAATGCAATCCTGTTGTCGGCTCGTCGAGGATAAAAAGCGTTTTGCCTGTATCCTTCTTTGATAATTCCGTGGCAAGTTTCACTCGTTGACTCTCTCCTCCGGACAGCGTGCTCGATGGCTGTCCAAGTTTTATGTACCCCAGACCGACGTCCTGAAGCACCTTAATCTTCGACAATATTGACGGCATATTTTCAAAAAACTCCACAGCCTGATTTATTGTCATGTCGAGTACATCCGCTATTGATTTACCCTTGAATCTGACTTCAAGCGTTTCTCTGTTGTAGCGTTGGCCATGGCAAGCCTCGCAAGGCACCAATACGTTTGGCAGAAAATTCATTTCAATCGAGCGATAGCCGTTTCCTTTGCACACATCACAACGTCCTCCCGACATATTAAAAGAAAAGCGTCCTGGCTTATACCCTCTGATTTTGGCTTCCGGAAGTTCCACAAACAAATTGCGTATGTTGGCAAACACATTGGTGTATGTCGCGGGGTTTGACCTCGGCGACTTTCCGATTGGCGCCTGGTCAACCGTGACCACCTTGTCAATGTTTTCAATGCCTTTTATGGCTTTATATGGCAGCGGCTCTTTCAACGAACGATAGAATTTCTGACTCAAAATCGGCTGAAGCGTTTCGTTAATGATTGTTGATTTTCCACTGCCCGACACTCCTGTGACGCAAATCAGTGCGCCTAGAGGCAGAGTCAGGTCTACATCTTTCAAATTATTGCCCGAGCAACCTTTCAACGTCAGTTTTTTTCCATTGCCTTTTCTTCGCTTTGCCGGTACTTCTATTTTCAACGAGCCGTTTAAATATCCAGCTGTCAGCGTGCCACTTTTGAGCATCTCTTCAGGAGTCCCGGCAAACACAACTTTTCCACCCTTACGACCGGCCTTGGGTCCGATGTCAATCACATAATCCGATTCCAACATCATGTCTTTGTCATGCTCCACCACGACCACAGTATTACCAAGGTCGCGCAATTCCTTCAGCGAATGGATAAGTCTGTCATTGTCCCTTTGATGCAGGCCAATGCTTGGTTCATCCAGGATATACAACACATTGACCAATTGGGAGCCAATCTGCGTGGCGAGCCGTATGCGTTGGCTCTCGCCTCCTGACAGCGACATTGAACTGCGCGACAACGACAAGTAGTCAAGTCCCACATCGTTAAGGAAATGCAACCGTGAACGAATCTCCTTCAAGATTTCCTTTGCCACGACCTGTTGCTGCTTGCCCAATTTCTGTTCCACCGTATCGACCCACTCCTTCAAGTCAGACAATTCCATATTGGCAAGCTCGTCAATGTTTTTACCATCAATGAAATAATGCAGAGCCTCCCTGTTGAGCCTTGCTCCATGACACACCGGACACACTGTAGGAGTGTAGAACTGCCCGGCCCATTTCTGTGCTTTGGACGACACTTCATCGTTTTGCTGCATCTCGATATATTTCACAATGCCGTCATATGTAGGTTGATACCCCCTGCCGATTCCTGCAGGATTGACGAGAGCCTCGTCCGTTCCATTAAGAATCTCATCAAGTGCTTTCTCCGAAAGATCCTTGATTGGCGTTTTCAAAGAATACCCCTCTTTCTCACAGATTCCCGCAATCTGTGAAAATATAAAGTTGTTTGAATAGCTACCCAATGGCAGAATACCCCCAGAATATATCGTTTTTGATTTGTCTGGTATAATCTTGTCCACATCAATCAGATTCACACTGCCAAGTCCCTTGCACTTTGGGCAAGCCCCCTGCATTGAGTTGAATGAAAAATTGTGTGGTGCTGGTTCTCTATACGACAAACCTGTTATCGGGTCCATCAGCGACTTACTGTAGAAAAAGCCTTCACCTTTTTCCACGTCAAAAACCTGAATAACGCCATCGCCCTGCTTCATTGCAACCGCAATTGTTTCTTTAAGGCGTTGACTGTCTTTGCCCGACACCTTCAGCTTGTCTACAACCAGTTCAATATTATGGTTTTTATAGCGGTCGAGACGCATTCCCACAACGATTTCCTGTAGCTCGCCGTCAACGCGCACATTCAGATATCCTTTACGGCGCAACTGTTCGAACAACTCCTTGTAATGCCCCTTGCGGTTATTGACCAACGGGGAGAGAATCAACACCTTTTGGTTGTCAAACTTGCCCAATATCAATTCCAGAATCTGTTCTTCTGTATATTTTATCATGGGCTTTCCGCTTTTATATGACACGGCTTCTCCAATCCTGGCAAAGAGCAGTCGCAAGAAATCATAGACCTCAGTAATTGTGCCTATTGTGCTCCGAGGATTCTTATTTACCGTTTTTTGCTCTATCGAAATTACCGGACAGAGCCCCGTTATCTTGTCCACATCCGGGCGTTCGAGAGCCCCAAGCATATTCCGAGCATACGACGAAAATGTTTCTATATAACGACGTTGTCCTTCCGCATAAACCGTGTCAAACGCCAACGACGACTTGCCGCTGCCGCTAAGTCCCGTGATAACAGTCAATTTATCGTGTGGGATAAAAGCATCTATATTTTTGAGATTATGGACCCTGGCTCCGTAAACAGCCACGCAGTCCGTTTCATCATTTTTTTTTATCTTGTCCAATTCTCTCTATACGTTTTTAATGTCTGCTTGCTTCTGTACAAACTTGTTTCTTTCGGGATTTTAACCACATAAGTTTTGTTGTTGGGATTCGGCAGCGATACCGACCGAATCCACGGGTTGTATTCCCGAAGCAATGAATAAGTAATATTGTGCTCCTTCGACCACTGCACCCAGTCTTTTACAGGCTCTGCCACCACAAATGTGTCGCAATCCAACGGTTGATACAGTTGGTTTGCTTTTATCGCATACCCATATCTTGCTGGATTCTCGATTATCAGTTTCATTGCAAGCAAGCGGAAAATATACCGTGATGTTTCTTTGTTAAGATACAAATCAAGCGCATGCTCCACATCCTGTGTTTCCAGCGATTTGGAAATTCGCCCCATCCCGGCATTGTATGCCGCGGCGACGGTAAGCCAGCATTTATATTTTGCATAAGCACGTTTAAAGTATTTGCATGCCGCCACGGTGGATTTGTCACAATCCAAACGTTCGTCAACATATTCATTGACTTCCAAACCGTATTCTTTTGCTGTCGACGGCATAAACTGCCACATACCGACAGCTTTAGCACTTGACACAGCAGCGTTATCATAATGGCTCTCAATTGCCGCCAAGTAGACCAAATCTTCAGGCACACCCTGTTCCTTCAATATCTTCACAATTCCAGGGACATAGCGATTGGCTCGTTTTATTGTCAAAAGAGTGTTGGTATGCCCAAAAGCAAACGATATCATCTCTCTGTCCATGCGCTCGTAGAAATCGATTCTGTCAAGATCGACAACCCTGTCGGCGAAATGCACTTTCTCTGGGATAACAGGCGCATATGCCACGGCGTTGCCCTGCGCCAGCATTGGCATAAACGGCATTGTCACCGCAAACACCACAATTGCAATCTTATTCTGTAGTTTCATTCCTGTCGGTTCTTGTACTCCTCAATATGTTTATATCTCCCTTCTTTTTATACTCTTTTCCATCGGCGCCTTTCGCCTCTATAACATAATAGTAGACGCCAGGCTTGACGTACTTGCCTTTGTATTTACCGTCCCATCCTTTTGACGGATCGTCAAACTCAATCATTTTATTGCCATAGCGGTCGAAAATCCAACATTTGAACTCAACGATAGACTTATACGACACTTTCCACTCATCGTTGTATCCAGGACTTGCGTCAGGAGAAAAAGCATTAGGACAATCAAGCAAAGACTCCCCTATCGACACTGTATAGACATCGCTTTCGTTTGTGCATGAAGCATCGCTGTTTGAGCCGATAAATTTAACATAATACGAACCCTGTTCGTCGAATGTATAATCGATTGTCTCCTCGTTAAACCGATAGTCGACTGTCGAGAAGTCCTGGCTTTTAGAAATTTGCCACTCTTTATGCTCCACGGCATCGGTGCATATTGCGGAAAACGTTATCGTTGCCGGCGCAGATCCGCCAAGTGCATCTTCCGCCGCCCCTTGTTCATTGCCATTCTCACGTCGCTGTTGGGTCGCGGTTGTTTGAAAATCTATTGACGAAGCACTAAGTATATCTGTCGTAAATGTTTTTGCAAGTCCCCATTGCGACAGAAACTTGTCACCGTCAATCACAAACTGAGTATCGCATAATGGAGCAGGCAGAACCATCCTTTCAGACAGGTTTGCCACGGTTTCAGTTGTTTCCTTACCATTGTAAACCGCATCATCGTCATTCCACTCGAGAGTGTTGTAGCTGACTGTGATCTCTCGGCTCAACACCTTAGGTACACCAGTAACGGAATAATATGTTATCGTCGGGCAGTCGCAATCCACTTCCAATGTCGCAGAACCACAGTCCTGCTCGGCAGGAAATGACACTCCGTTGATTGCGAATTCATAATTAGAATAATCCACAAGCCAGAAATAACTACGTTTTGCACCATCCTCAATTATATAACCGCAGTTCACTCTTGGATTGCGAAACGTTGACACCGCACCACTACGATCTATCGTCGAGACTTCCTCTGCATAGCCACCGCCCCGCTCATCATACACCAACCATTTTACATTGTTTTCGCCAGACTCTGACGTGTATGTCAAAACGGTTTCAGATCCTCCATAAATGATATATATGTCATTTAATCCTGTTCCCGCAGGAGGTGTGACGGACAAAGCTTTACGCAACGAGCAGTCGACCGTCAAAGCGGCATTGGCGACAAGTCCCGTTGTCAGAAGGGCAAGTATACTTATGTATTTTCTTTTCATAATTGCAAAAATACAACAAACCCACCACTTATAGAACCCCGCAAAGCGAAATTCACGATGATTAACAATAAAAAAACAGAACCACATTATTGTAGTTCTGTTTTTGTGACTCCGACAGGATTCAAACCTGTAACCTTCTGATCCGTAGTCAGATGCTCTATTCAGTTGAGCTACGGAGCCGTTATTTCTCGTTTGCGAGTGCAAAGGTATACACAATTCTTCTTTCCCGCAAATTTTTGGGCAACTTTTTTCAAAAAAAATTAGATGGTGGCGTCCATGACGCCACCATCTAATTATGTATCAATGCAATTCCTTTACTTCAATAATTTGAAGTTCCGGCGACCATCCTCGGTAATAGAACAAGTTTCCACCGTTCCACTCGACTTCTCCCAGTTGGGAATCCACAGTTTCGCTTCGAATAAATTTCTTTTCCGGAGAAAACGAACCACACACGCCTCGGTTTGCCGCAAGGCGGAAATAATCCATGCCGGACTTATAGAAATTCACCACATCCTTATCTTTAGATGCCAAATTAAGGCCGAAAGACATATCCACCGGGACCCAACCTACTCCTTCGAAATACACTTCCGCCCAGTCATGAATTCCGACATCCTCCGGTTCAAGATACCATCCGCTTTCCCAACGCGCCGGAATTCCGATGTTTCGAAGAAGATTTATATACAAAAGCGATACTTGTCCACAGTCACCGTATCCACGATTGAGCGCATACTCCGCAAGGTTAGGAATCGTGCTGTATTCCCTGGCTCCCGTCCATGGAAAATAAGCGTCAATCCAATCATAAATAAGAGACGCCTGTTTTACCGGGTTGTCCTCCCTACCAACGATATGTTTTGCCAAAGCCTGGAAATCCTCGGAAAGAAGTATCTGAGGAGCATCGGGAGCCGTATACTTCAAATAGACATCCGATGTTTTATCATACGGCTTGAGGTGGCTCAACATGTAATCTTGCGAGAAATACTTTGAATACACATCATACGAGTATACTATCTCAAAATGCGCAGGCTGTCCTTTCTTCGCTTTTCGCTCCATATACACAGTGTTGTGCTTCTCGCTGTTGGAAAACCGCACCTTATCGCTCGACGAAATCAGCGTCACGTTTTTCTGGCGTTCCGTCGTTGTCGGGAAAGGCATCCACACACGTATTTTCTCACCGGCAGGAACCGAGTCAGCGTCAACATCAATCGTATATTTAATTGTTATGCGATGTCCGCCGTCATAACCGGTCTCCCTTGAGATGCCTTTCAGCACGCCACTGACCATTTCGGCTCCTGACACAGCATCAAATATCGCCTGCGTTTTTCTTCCCGCCGACAATTCCGGGACAAGCCTATCTATGTTTGAAATCGCCTTACGAAACATCCGCTTCTCTCCGTTGATCATTTTCGTCTCAACAAAGTTGCGTGTTTCCCAGTCTTTCACATTGGCGACAGACACATGCGGAAAGCGTTCCTGTATCTTTTCCACCCCTTCTTCAAAAGTATAGCAGAAATCCCTCTCAATGCGACTCATTATGGCGCGCAACGAATCAGCCTCGACCGCCGTCAAGCTGACACCACTCTTTCCAATCACACTGTCGGCCTTCGCGAACTCTCCATCTTTCATCAGCAATGAAATTTCCATCGGCACTTCACCGAAGCACGGCAAGGCGGCAAAAGACACCAAGCCGGCAAACAAATATTTCCTGTTCATGACATTCTGTTTCGTACATTAATTTCCAAAGGTAGGAAATTTTCACGTAAAGCCAACATCATTTCCGATTTTTTAATCCAAAATAATTCCATATTTACCCGTTCTTTCGTAATTTTGCAACACGACTATTATTAACGTAAAAAACATAACCTTGTAATTATGGCAAATCCAGAATTCAAGTACAGTCCAATGTTCCAACTTGGAAAGGACGACACCGAGTACTATTTACTTACCAAAGACCACGTTTCTGTTGGCGAATTTGAAGGTCATCCAATTTTGAAAGTGGAGAAGGAAGGCTTGACCGCTATGGCAAACGCCGCTTTCCACGATGTTTCATTCATGCTTCGCCGTTCACACAACGAGCAAGTGGCAAAAATCCTTAACGACCCCGAGGCAAGCGAGAACGACAAGTATGTCGCATTGACATTCCTTCGCAACGCCGACGTTGCCACAAAAGGCGTATTGCCATTGTGCCAGGACACAGGCACCGCCATTATTCACGGAGAAAAAGGTCAACAAGTGTGGACTGGATTCAGCGATGAAGAGGCCCTTTCGTTAGGCGTATACAAAACATACACAGAAAACAACCTCCGCTATTCCCAAAACGCGCCATTGTCAATGTATGAGGAAGTAAATACGAAATGCAATCTTCCTGCACAAATCGACATTGAGGCAACAGAAGGCATGGAATACCATTTCTTGTGCGTAACCAAAGGTGGTGGCTCTGCAAACAAAACATATCTCTATCAAGAGACAAAAGCTATTCTGAATCCTGACACTTTGGTTCCGTTCCTTGTAGCCAAGATGAAGACTCTCGGCACAGCCGCTTGTCCTCCATACCACATTGCATTCGTGATTGGCGGCACATCGGCAGAGAAGAACTTGCTGACAGTTAAATTGGCATCCACCCATTATTACGACACGCTTCCTACAACAGGCGATGAGACAGGCCGCGCTTTCCGCGACATTGAATTGGAGAAGAAAGTGCTTGAAGAGGCCCACAACATCGGTCTTGGCGCTCAATTCGGCGGCAAATACTATGCACACGACATCCGCATCGTACGCCTGCCTAGACATGGAGCATCTTGTCCAATCGGTCTGGGAGTTTCCTGTTCAGCTGACCGCAACGTCAAGTGTAAAATCAATAAAGACGGTATTTGGATTGAAAAATTGGACAGCAACCCAGGCGAACTCATTCCAGAGGAATTGCGTAAAGCCGGCGAAGGCGATGTTATAAAAATCGACCTTGACCGTCCGATGTCGGAAGTGCTGAAGGAATTGACAAAATATCCAGTATCAACACGCTTGTCGTTGAACGGCACAATCATCGTGGCACGCGACATCGCTCACGCCAAGCTTAAAGAGCGTTTGGACAACGGCGAGGGTCTCCCTGAATACATCAAGAACCATCCAGTATACTATGCTGGTCCGGCGAAAACTCCAGAAGGCATGCCGTGTGGATCGCTCGGTCCGACAACCGCAGGCCGTATGGACCCATATGTAGACTTGTTCCAGAGCCACGGAGGCAGCATGGTTATGCTGGCAAAGGGCAACCGTTCGCAGCAAGTGACAGACGCCTGCAAAAAACATGGCGGATTCTATCTCGGAAGCATCGGCGGTGCAGCTGCAATTCTTGCCCAGAACAACATCAAGAGCATTGAATGTGTTGAATTCCCAGAGCTCGGAATGGAAGCCGTATGGAAAATCCGCGTAGAAAACTTCCCTGCATTCATTCTTGTTGACGACAAGGGTAACGACTTCTTCCAGCAAATCAAACCACGTTGCGCTGGTTGCAAATAATCCTTGATTTTCAAAGCGAGCAAAGCGGTGTCCAGTTCTTCTGTTCACCGCTTTTTAATATAAAGCGCCTTTGTCATTAGCAAAATTTGACAATCTGACTAAACCGCACATGCTTTAGCATTCAAAAAAACGACGTACCTTTGCAGTACAATTCTAACACATTATCACAAATGAATCTAAAAAACATTATTCTAAGCAGCGCACTTGCTCTGTTATTTATTTTCAACAGCAGCAATGCCCTTGCTCTCGACTTCACTCTGCTTACCGACATTCATGTCACTCCAGGCAATGAAAACGAAAAGCAACTGATAGCCGCTATCGACGAGATCAACAACAACAGCTCCTCATTCGTAATCATTTCAGGAGACTTGTCCAATGAGGGCAGTGACGAGCAATTGTACAACATCAAACGCATCGTTGACAAACTGAACAAGCCCCTATACATAATTCCCGGCAACCACGAAAACAACTGGTCGCAAAGCGCCACAAAAACATTCAATGACATTTGGGGCGCCGACAAGTTTGTATTCGAGACTGACAGTCTGGTTTTTATAGGACTCAACTGTGGCCCATTTATGAAAATGGGCGACGGTCACATCAAACAAGAAGACCTAAGCTGGCTTGACAAACAACTGAGCGAGCGTTGCAAATCGGGAAAGAAAGTGGTTTCAATAAACCACTACCCCATCAAGGACGACCTTGACAACTACCAAGATTATATCAACATCCTCCAGAAATATCCAACCATAATACATATCTGCGGTCACTACCACAAATATGAACTATATAAAGGTGGCGACATTGATGCTGTAATCTGCCGCGCTCTTGACATGACTCACGTCAAAGATGGATTTGGATATACCGATTTCACAATTGACGGAAACACAATCCAAGTTTATGACAAAGTCATCGGCCACCCAAAGAAACTGCAATGGTCTTTGCCGATACGGGCGGCACATCCAAAATACAAGTACGAGAAAATTTCTGACACCAAGATTCCATACGGTTTCTCAATACGCAAAATCTATCAAGATGAAGCTTCGATATTCACCCGACTTGCCGTTGCCAAAAACAGCATATATTTCGGCAACTCGCTTGGACAAGCAAAAGCGATTGACAAAACCGGCAAAGTGCTTTGGTCTTTACAAACAGACGCCTCTCTGTTTTCACGCCCCGCAGTAGGCCAATCAAACTACGTTATCATTCCTACGTCTGACAAGCGCATCATTTGGGCGGACAAGAAATCGGGCCGAACAATCAGAGAAAACGAATCCACAGGTCCATATGTCGCCGACGGTATTATTGCAAACGGCAAATTGTATCAAGGTGGGTATAAGAAATTCGAATGCTGGAATGTGAACACCGGCAACATCATTTGGCGCACCGAACTGAACAATTATTGCCAGGCAGAACCCGTTGTCAACGGCGACGATGTGATATTCGGCACATGGGACACATACCTACGTTGCCTTGACCGCAAAACAGGTGAGCTGAAATGGCAATGGTCAAACGGCAGCAAGGCGAATATGCTCAGCCCAGGCAACTGCGTTCCTGTTGTGACAAAAGACCGCGTAGTTATTGTTGCCCCCGACAGATATATGACTGTTCTTGACCGCAAGACCGGCAAACAGATATGGCGCTCTAACTTCGACAAAAAGTACCTCGTCCGTGAAAGTCTGGGATGCTCCGAAAATCAAGATTTGGTCTATGCAAAAACTATGGATGGACAACTATTAGCGGTAAATCCCAATGCCGACGAGGAAAATGTCGCGTTTGTTGTCGATGCCGGATTCGGATACGAACATGCACCTTGCATCGTCATCGAAGACAAAGGCATCATCTATATGGGTTCACGTAGAGGTATGGTTGCCGCCATCGATGCGGCATCGCACAAACTACTCTGGACATACCGATGCGGCACGTCGGAAGTAAACGGCTTCGAAAAATCAAACGGCAAACTTTACTTGTCGCTCACTGAAGGTTCAATTTGGGAAATCAAAAAATTATGACGACAATTCCATCTGACCCGTTTATGCTGATGAGTTATGTCAATCAGCAACTGCGCGACAATTACGACTCGCTCGATGAATTCTGCAAAAGCATAGACATTGACAAAAACGAATTGTTGCAGAAACTGAATGCCGCAGGGTTTGAATACAATCCAGACACAAACAAATTCTGGTAACAACAATCTGTATCAGCAATATGCGAGGAGAGCCTAAACATCGGCTCTCCTTTGCTTTTGTTGGCACTATTTTTGCATCTGCAATCATAAAATTTCTATTGATATGACTGAACAGACTCCAAATAAAGCAGATTTGCTGCTTCCGCTGACAATGGCTGCCATGAGCAACAGCTATGACAACGAAGAGACCGCCGACGAGGATGGTTTCCCCGACGACAGCCCTCAGAAGAAGAGCAATCCGACAAAAAAACAAGAACGCGTCGAGAACAACCAAAACGACACCCCCGTGCTCGACAAATTCGGCAACGACATAACAAAAGCCGCCGAAGATGGCAATCTTGATCCCGTTGTTGGCAGAGCCACAGAAATAGAACGAGTAATCCAAATTCTAAGCCGCCGAAAGAAAAACAACCCTGTGCTAATCGGCGAACCCGGAGTGGGCAAATCCGCAATCGTTGAAGGATTGGCAATTCGCATAAAAGAACACAAGGTGTCTCGCCTACTATTCGACAAACGCATCATATCCCTTGACATGGCAGCCGTTGTCGCTGGAACAAAATTCAGAGGCCAATTTGAAGAACGCATAAAAGCAATCATCGACGAGGCTAAAAAGAATCCAAACGTGATTCTTTTCATTGATGAAATTCACAACATTGTAGGCGCCGGCAACTCACAGGGAACCATGGATGCCGCCAATTTGCTGAAACCAGCCCTTGCACGTGGTGAGATTCAATGCATTGGAGCGACCACCCTTGATGAATACCGCAAGAATATTGAAAAGGACGGGGCATTGGAGCGCCGGTTCCAAAAAATAATTGTTGAGCAGACATCTGCCGAGGAAACGCTGCAGATTCTTCACAACATAAAGAACAATTATGAAGAGCATCACAATGTGACATACACCGACCGGGCGCTTGAGGCTTGTGTCAAGTTGACACAGCGCTATGTAAGCGACCGCTTCTTCCCCGACAAGGCCATCGACGCTCTTGACGAAGCTGGTTCAAGAGTGCATGTAGGCAATGTGAACGCTCCAAAAGAGATTGAGGAAATCGAGGAAAAGATTGCCGCCACAAACGAGCTCAAGCTCAAAGCCGCACAAGCGCAGAACTTTGAGGAGGCAGCAAGCCTTCGCGACTCTGTGCGCAACCTTCAAGCCGAACTTGACAACAAAAAAGAAGAATGGGAAGCAGACCTTAGAAACCACAGAGAAGTTGTGGACGAAGACAAAATTGCAGAGGTCGTGGCAATGATGACCGGCGTGCCAGTGCAACGAATCGCACAGACCGAGAGCTCGCGGTTGCTGAACATGGGCGACGAATTAAAAAGCAGCATCGTTGGACAAGATGAGGCAATCGACAAGATTGTAAAAGCCATTCAGCGAAATCGCGTCGGGCTGAAAGATCCCAACCGCCCAATTGGCACATTTATGTTTCTTGGCCCGACAGGTGTTGGCAAAACCCATCTCGCGAAGAAACTGTCAGAATTCTTGTTTGACTCAAAAGACTCTCTCGTTCGAATCGACATGAGTGAATATATGGAGAAATTCTCCGTGTCGCGCTTGGTGGGAGCGCCTCCCGGATATGTCGGTTACGAAGAAGGCGGACAACTCACAGAAAAGGTGCGCCGCCACCCCTATTCCGTTGTGCTGCTTGACGAATTGGAAAAAGCCCATGCCGACGTGTTCAACATGTTGCTGCAAGTGATGGACGAAGGCCGTCTGACCGACAGTCTCGGACGCTCCGTCGACTTTAAGAACACCATCATAATAATGACATCCAACATCGGCACACGCCAGTTAAAAGACTTTGGCAACGGCATCGGGTTCAACACAGGTGGCAGTACAACAGATTTCGCCCATGGTGTTATCCAAAAGGCTTTGAACAAGACTTTCTCTCCGGAATTTCTAAACCGTGTCGATGACATTGTTATGTTCAATGAGCTCGACAAGCAAGCCCTGAACAAGATTATCGACATTGAATTGGGGGGCTTCTTCAAGAGGGTCAAGGAAATGGGATATACCCTTGACGTGACCGAAAACGCACGTAATTTCCTCGTCGAGAAAGGATACGACAAACAATTTGGAGCGCGTCCATTGAAACGCGCCGTGCAACAATTTCTTGAGGACGACCTGGCGGAAATGATCCTACGGGCGGAGGTTGAGAAAGGCAACAAAATTATTGTTGACCACACCGAAGGCAACGAACGGCTCACATGCGCCATCGCAGATGACAAAGACTGACGTTTAGTCAGACAATATGCCTAAAATGTCATATCTCATCAGATATGGCATTTTTTTTGCAATTAAAGGTTTCAGAAAATAAAAACTAACAACTATGACTATTCAGAAAGGTAAAATTGGAGTAACGACAGAAAACATTTTTCCTGTCATCAAAAAATTTCTATATAGCGACCACGACATCTTCTTGCGCGAAATCGTGTCAAACGCCATTGATGCCACACAGAAGCTGCGCACACTCTCTTCTTGCGGAGAGTTTAAAGGAGAACTTGGGGATTTAAATGTCCGCGTTTCTCTCGACAAAGACAAGGGAACGCTGACCGTAAGCGACTCAGGCATCGGTATGACCGCCGACGATATTGACAAATATATCAACCAGATAGCATTTTCTGGAGCAGAAGAATTCCTCGAAAAATACAAAGATGATGCAAACGCAATAATCGGACATTTCGGATTGGGATTTTATTCAGCCTTCATGGTGTCTAAGAAAGTTGAAATCCGCACAAAATCATATAAAGCCGATGCGAAAGCAATCTGCTGGAGCTGCGACGGTTCTCCTGAATTTGAGATGAACGAAATCGACAAGGAAAATCGTGGCACAGACATTGTTCTCTATATAGACGACGAATGCAAAGAGTTCCTTGAAAAAGACAAGATCGAGTCTTTGCTCAAGAAATATTGCAAGTTCTTGCCAATCCCTGTTGTTTTTGGCAAGAAGCAAGAATGGAAAGACGGCAAGATGACTGATACCGATGACGACAACGTCATAAACGACACCAAGCCGGCTTGGACTCGCCAGCCTTCAGAATTAAAAGACGAGGACTACATAAAGTTTTACCACGAACTTTATCCTGGTGAAGAAGACCAGTTGTTCTGGATACACCTCAATGTAGACTATCCCTTCACACTCACTGGCATCCTCTACTTCCCGAAACTGAAAAACGAGATGGATGTGCAGAAAAACCGCATCCAGCTCTATTGCAACCAGGTGTTCGTAACAGACTCTGTTGAAGGCGTTGTACCAGACTTTATGATGATTATGCGCGGTGTCATCGACTCGCCCGACATTCCTCTGAACGTATCTCGTTCATATCTGCAAAGCGACTCCAACGTAAAGAAGATTTCATCCTATATTTCGAAAAAAGTTGCCTCCCAGCTTGAAAATATTTTCAAGAATCGCCGCAACGAATACGAAACAAAATGGAACGACATCAAGATATTTATCGAATACGGTATGCTGTCGGATGAAAAATTCTGCGACGCAGCAATGAAATTCGCTCTTCTCGCCAATGTCGAGGATAAGAAGTTCACACTTGATGAATACAAGGAGCTTATCGCCGCCAACCAGACCGACAAAGACGGCAACCTCGTCTATCTGTACGCAACCGACAAGACTGCTCAATACAGCTACATCAAAGCCGCCAAAGACAAGGGCTACGACGTGCTGCTCATCAACGACCAACTTGGGAATCACTTTGTCGGACTGCTCGAACACAAACTCGAGAAATCTCGTTTTGTACGCGTTGACAGCGACATTGTTGAGAATCTGATTGTAAAAGAGGAACGCAAGGTGTCGGCTATGACTCCTGCAGAACGCAACATCTTCTCTGAGTTGTTCCGTTGCCAGATTCCGCATGTCGACAAGACCGAGTTTCTTGTTTCTTTTGAGTCGCTCGGCAGCGAGTCGCAACCAGTGCAGATTACACAAAGCGAATATATGCGCCGAATGAAAGAAATGGCAGCAATGCAACCAGGAATGAGTTTCTATGGCGAAATGCCAGATTCATACAATCTCGTACTCAACACCGAGCATCCTGTTGTCAAGCGGCTGCTTGATGAAGCCAAGGCATCGCTGAATGAAAAAGTGTCGCCAATTGAAACGGCTATTGACGTCGAGAACAAAGCGGCACAGGCACTCCGCGAAAAGAAAGATGCCACTGACGACGAGAAGAAGCAGGCAGCAGAGCATGAGGCAAAAGCCGAATCTTTGCGCAACGAAGAAAATGCCGACATCAAGACATATGCCGACACGGTCCCTGCCATCCGCCAAATCATCGACATTGCGCTTCTTGGCAACAATCTGCTTCGTGGAGAAGATCTTGACAAATTCCTCCGTAGGTCAATAGACTTACTTAAGTAACAACACCACAATCCGATACAAATAATCCGATATTGTTGCAACAGCGACAGTATCGGATTGTTTTTTTGCCTTATTTCAACATATTCCAGTGAATAATTACGTCATAAAACAAATTTTGATTACATTTGTAAAAGCATTTGAAAAAACAACGTTGTATGATTATAATTGGCATTGCCGGCGGCACCGGTTCTGGTAAGACCACGGTTGTAAAAAAAATAGTGGAAGCCCTCCCTCAAGGTGAAGTATCTGTACTTCCCCAAGATTCGTATTATAAAGATTCCAGCCATATTCCTGTTGAAGAAAGACAAAAAATCAACTTCGACGAACCGGCTGCTTTTGATTGGGAACTATTGATTTCACAACTTGAAGACTTAAAAAACGGCAAAAACATAGAAGTCCCGACCTACTCTTATCTCACCTGCACTCGACAGCCAGAGACAGTCCCGATGCAGCCCCGCGATGTTGTCATAGTAGAGGGTATTCTTGTGTTCAGCGATGAGCGGTTGCGCAATATGATGGACATCAAGGTTTTTGTCGACGCAGATGCCGACGACCGTCTGATTCGTGTCATAAACAGAGACTGCATTGAGCGCGGGCGTACGCCAGAACTTGTTGTGGAGCGATATGAACGCGTTTTGAAGCCTATGCACAACAAATATATCGAACCGGCAAAGAAATATGCAGATTTGATTATCCCTCAAGGCGGAAACAACACTGTAGCCATAAAACTGCTTAAAGAATACATCGAAGGTCGCATAAACGCGCATAAGGAGGATTGACACAATGTCTATACGAAATATTGTAAATACGATAGAACGCAAAGTCATTGCCGCTAAAAACCATTCGGTTGGAAAAGAAAAAGCCGAAATGGTTGAGAAACTTACGCATTGCGATGGTCCAATGATGCTACGCACGGAAAATCTGGTCAAGAAATATCGCCAACGCACGGTGGTCAATCACGTTTCCATAAATGTAAAACAAGGAGAGATTGTGGGTCTGCTCGGTCCTAACGGAGCCGGAAAGACAACAACTTTCTATATGACAACTGGACTGATAACCCCATACGAAGGCAAGATTTTCCTTAACGATGTGGACATTACCAAATTTCCTGTATACAAACGGGCGCAGTATGGCATCGGTTATTTGGCACAGGAAGCCTCCGTGTTCCGCAAGTTAAGTGTAGAGAACAACATACGGGCTGTCCTTGAAATGACCGACACGACGAAAGAATATCAAGCGGAGAAACTGGAAAGTCTGATTTCTGAGTTCAGACTGCAGAAAGTGCGTAAAAACTTGGGAATCCAATTGTCAGGTGGAGAACGCAGACGAACTGAAATAGCACGATGTCTTGCCATCAACCCCAAGTTTATCATGCTTGACGAGCCTTTCGCTGGTGTCGACCCAATTGCAGTGGAGGACATTCAGTACATCGTATACAAATTAAAGGAGAAAAACATCGGAATCCTCATAACAGACCACAATGCGCCTGAGACGCTCAGCATCACAGACCGCGCTTATCTGCTATTTGAAGGAAAGATTCTCTTTCAAGGCACATCGGAAGAACTTGCCGAAAATCCTATTGTGCGGGAAAAATACCTCGGCAGGAATTTCATATTCAGAAGAAAGAAGTTTGACTAACAGCGAATATTATGAACAAATTCGTATCATCTCTTTTAGGTGCATTCACGGGCACATGGATAGCATTTTTTGTCATAGGAATATTTATATTCTTTTCAGGCATAGCAATGATTTCCTCGCTTGCCTCGTCTACGATATCGCCAATTGCAACAATCGGCGACAATGCTATTCTACGCATTGATTTGTCGGGGTCAATCACAGACAAACCTTATAACAAATCATTGCAAGAATTGGTCAACAACGACGGCAACGCCAGCAACCTCTATGAAATTCTTGGCGCAATTGACCACGCAAGCACCGACAGCAACATTAAAGGAATCTACATAAATTGCGATGGCGCAGGAATGGGAGTAGCCTCTGCTACCGCAATACGCAATGCATTGATTTCATTCAAGAAAAAATCGGGCAAATGGATTTACGCCTATGGAAACGACATTGCACAAGGCGACTATTACGCTGCATCTGTCGCCGACAAAATATTTCTAAATCCAGCCGGAGCCCTCGACATCCATGGACTTACCAGCTCCATCCTTTTTTACAAAGGTCTGCTCGACAAAATTGGAGTGGAGATGCAAATAATCCGTGTGGGCACTTACAAAAGTGCTGTCGAGCCGTTTATGCTCACGCAGATGAGCGAAGCCAACAAGCAACAGACATCGGCTTTCATTGGAAGCATTTGGAAAAACATAACCTCCGACATTGCCTCTTCCAGAAAAGTAAACGCCGACGATGTTCAAGCATACTCTGACAGTATTGGGGCTTTCCAAGATGCCAAAATTGCTGTTTCAAAGAAATTTGTCGACGAACTTTGCTATGAGCACCAGGTTGAATCCAAGCTGCGCAAACTTGTCGGCATCACAGAAACTGACGATTTGAATTTTGTCAGTCCGTCAGACGTTATGAATTCTGTAATCACAGACAATTCCAGCGGTGAACACATCGCCATCGTTTATGCTGAAGGAGAAATCAACGTTGATGGAAACTCTTCCAGCATAAACTCCAAGGACATTGTCCCTGAGATTATCAAATTGGCAAACGACAAGTCTGTAAAGGGACTCGTCTTACGCGTAAACTCTCCTGGAGGAAGCGCTTTCGCATCTGAGCAAATTTGGGAAGCCCTTGATTTCTTCAAGAGCAAGAATAAGCCATTTGCCGTGTCAATGGGTGATTATGCAGCCTCGGGAGGATACTACATCTCAGCGGGAGCAGACCGTATTTTTGCTGAAAAGACAACAATAACCGGCTCTATCGGCATTTATGGAATGATCCCGAATGTAAAACGTCTTGCCAATGACAAACTCGGCATTACGGCTGATTTCGTGTCGACCTCGCCAAACTCCAATCTGTCGGCATTTGAGCCGCTGACCCCAACTCAACGCAATGCCATTCAGCGCAATGTAAACCGTGGCTACGAACTGTTTGTGGCACGTTGCGCAAAAGGCAGACACAAGACCACAGATGAAATCAAAGCCATTGCTGAAGGCCGTGTTTGGGATGGAGAATCTGCAAAAGAAATTGGCCTTGTGGACCAATTCGGAGGGATTGAGGATGCAGCAAAATGGGTTGCAAACAAAGCCAAGCTTGGAAGAGATTTCAAAGTAAAGATATATCCTGAATTCAAACCTGACTTTATCAACTTGCTTTATGCAACTATTGAGAAATCTGCCACAATACGGATGCAGCAATCCAACAACCCGGAATTGTTAAGATATGCACTCACGGTTCAGGATATACTCAATAAGGACCGTATACAATGTAGAATGGAAGATATTTGTTTGTACTAATGAATTTTTCTATTGACATACATAAATTAGCAAACGCGTTTCTTACCCCACTGTCCTATTTGTATGGTGCAGGGATATATGCGCGCAACAAGCTTTTCGATTGGAATGCACTCAAATCGGAAAGCTTCGACATTCCCGTAATTTCAATTGGCAACATCGCTGTTGGAGGCACTGGCAAAACGCCGCATACAGAATATATCATAAACCTTTTGCGCAATTCATACAGGATTGGCGTTGTCAGCCGTGGGTACAAGCGGCAAACATCAGGCTTCGTTCTTGCCTCTCAGCACTCGTCTCCTGCAGACATTGGCGACGAGCCATACCAAATTTATCAGAAATTCCGCAACGACATACAAGTTGCCGTATGCGAAAAGAGAGTAAACGGCATAAAACAATTACTGATAGAGCACCCGGAAATCAACTTGATTCTCCTCGACGATGCGTTCCAGCATCGGTATGTCAAGCCATCTCTGTCTATTGTACTGACGGAATACAACCGACCGTTCTACAACGACCGGCTGCTTCCGTTGGGTCGCTTGAGAGAAAGCGTCCAGTCTGTGCGCAACAGAGCGGATTTTGTCATTGTGACAAAATGCCCCGACAGCATAACTCCGTTGGATTTGCTGCTGTTTAAGAAAAATCTGGACTTATTCCCATACCAAAAACTTTTCTTTAGCAAGTTCAACTATGGCAGTCTGGCCCCTGTTTTTCCGGATGCCTCAAGATACATTCCCGTACTTGATGTAATTACTGGAAAAGACACAATTCTTACAATCACCGGCATCGCGAATCCCCTGCCATTGATAAAATTTCTGAAGTCATTCGACGCTGTGGTCAAAATAATGCAATATCCCGACCACCACGTATTCTCCCGTGACGACATCTGCGACATCGAAAAGACATTCTCAGCTCTTCACGGACGCTATAAATTCATTATGACGACAGAGAAAGACGCAGTAAGGATTGCCAACAATCCTTATTTCCCGACCGAACTGAAGCAGCATATCTTCTATCAACCAGTAAATGTTGAGTTCATACAGTCTGGAAAAGAAGACTTCGACATTGAGCTGCGCAGTGCTGTCGCTCATAATAAATAACAAGAAGATCATTTATTAACCACATTAAACCTTTATGGATATGTTAGAGAAAATAAAAGAGACCGCTGCTTTTATCAAAGCAAAAGTCAACGACATCCCTACTACAGCCATTATTCTTGGCACTGGTCTTGGAGAATTGGTAAACCATATTGACATTACCGATGAGTTGAACTATCAAGACATACCTAATTTCCCTGTTTCAACAGTTGAGGGACACAGCGGAAAATTGATTTTCGGAAATCTCGGCAACAAACGTGTAATGGCTATGCAAGGACGCTTCCATTTCTATGAAGGATATTGCATGCAGCAGGTGACGTTCCCTGTCAGAGTTATGAAAGCCTTGGGTGTCAACACATTGTTTGTTTCAAATGCCGCTGGTGGCATGAATCCTGATTTCCAAATCGGCGACATTATGATCATCACAGACCACATCAACCTCTTCCCAGAACACCCTCTGCGCGGTAAGAATTATAACGAGCTCGGCCCGCGCTTCCCTGATATGGGCGAACCATATTCTAAACGCCTCATTGCTGATGCTCTCAATGTTGCAAAGAAAAACGGCATCAAGGTGCAGCAAGGTGTATATGTAGGCACACAAGGTCCTACATTCGAAACTCCAGCAGAGTACCGCTATTTTAAAGCCATTGGCGGCGACGCTGTCGGAATGAGCACAGTTCCGGAGGTAATCGTTGCTCGACATGGAGGAATGGAAGTGTTTGCCATCTCTGTAATCACCGACCTTGGCGGCATGGACGATCCTGTTGAAGTTTCTCACGAAGAAGTTCAAAAAGCCGCAGCAGAGGCGCAGCCAAAGATGACGGCTATCATGAAGGGTCTTATCAACGAATTCAAAGCTTAGGATGGCTGATACGGAAATTTCAACGCTCGGCGAATTCGGACTTATTGAGAATCTGACCAAAGGCGTAGAACTGAAGAATCCCTCATCGGTAAAAGGTGTCGGAGATGATGCCGCTGTGCTTCATTATGGCGACAAAGAAACACTTGTCACCACCGACCTGCTTCTTGAAGGCATTCACTTCGATTTGACATATGTGCCGTTAAAGCACCTCGGCTATAAAGCCGCTGTGGTAAATTTCTCCGACATATATGCAATGAATGGCAAGCCTCGTCAAATAACAGTTTCGTTAGGCGTGTCAAAGCGTTTCACAATCGAACACCTGCAACAGCTTTACGATGGAATAAAGCTGGCATGTGACGTCTATGGTGTAGACCTTATCGGCGGCGACACATCTGCATCAGCCACAGGCCTGCTTATCAGCATCACATGCATTGGAGAAGGCGAAAGTGGAAAGATTGTGTATCGCAATGGAGCCAAAGATACTGATTTGATTTGCGTGTCAGGCGATCTTGGTGCGGCATATATGGGTTTGCAACTGCTTGAGAGAGAAAGAGTGGCTTCAGAAGGAATCAAAGATTTTCAGCCAAAATTCGCTGGCAAAGAATATATCCTCGAACGCCAACTGAAGCCAGAGGCTCGCAAAGACATAATTGAAGCGCTGGACAAAGCGGGAATCATACCAACTGCTATGATGGACATTTCCGACGGATTGTCGTCTGAGCTGCTCCACATTTGCCACCAAAGCGGTGTTGGATGCAGAATCTACGAAGAGCGCATACCTATTGACTACCAAACTGCCGTGATGGCTTCCGAGTTGAATATGAACTTAGTGACTGCCGCTCTCAACGGCGGAGAGGACTATGAGCTTCTGTTCACTGTGCCGCTTACCGACCACGAAAAGATTGCAGAAATGAGCGGTGTGAGAATTATTGGACACATGACCAAGCCAGAACTTGGATGCGTGCTTGCCACCCGCGACGACAACGAAATTCAGTTAAAGGCACAGGGTTGGAATGCTTTTTCCAATAAATAGCATCCGCTATGAAATGGAATGAGCGACAGAAATATCTGCCGCTCATTTTTTTGTCCTTTTATGCCACCTCTTTTGACTATTATTACTATCTTCGCATTACGAAAACAACACAATTATGATATACAGATTCAACCTCATTTCAGACGAAGTGGATGATTTCAAATTAGAAATCCAAATAGATAGCGACGACACATTTTTAAGCCTTCGCAATGTGATTCTTGACGCAGCTGGATATACAAAAGACCAAATGGATTCGTTCATCATCTGCGATGAAGAATGGAACAAAGAAAAGGAAGTGACTCTAACCGACATGGGCGCAGACAGCGATGAAGACATTTGGCTTATGGATGAGACCAAAATATCTGAACTCATTGATGACGAGGGCGACAGACTGATGTTTGTATTTGACTATCTGACAAACCGTGCGTTCTTCATGGAGCTGAAAGAATGCATTTTCTCAAAAGACATCGACGAGCCAATCTGCACCCGTAAAATCGGGCACGCTCCGAAGCAGAGCGTAGACATCGACGCCTTTGATGCCGAAATAGACAAAGCAGCAGCCACTGCCGCAAAAAACACTGACGACTACGATGCTGATTTTTATGGTTCTGATGAATTCAATGAAGATGAATTCGACAGCGAAGGTTTTGAAATAGAGTAAAGATAAAGTTCAACTTACAATTAAAATAAAAGCGTCGTCATTGTTTGCAATGACGACGCTTTTATTTTGTGTTTTATGATTGGCTATCTATAGTTTTCCAAGCCATCTGGTTTGAATGACATTATAAATTTATGATGTTTCTCAACCTCTGCCTCTCCAAAGTTCACATAAACATTGGCAGACTTCAAGAATTTTTCATTTCTTGTTGTGTCACCAAGCAGAAGGTATCCCATAATGATATGTCCAGCCATCTCTACAAGACGACGAGCGTGGAAATCTGTATACTCGGTGTTTTTGTTGTCAACAACTGTCTTCAGAGCCTCTTCATAGAGTGCTGTCATCTTCACGAGACGTTCTTTCAATTCAGATGTTTCAGGAGCATACTCTTCTGCTGCATAAGCGTTGATTTGATTGAGATATGTTCCTGTGGTGACGTGGCGGATTGCTGCGACAACTTGCAACTGCGTCGTTCCCTCATAAATTGAAGTAATACGGGCGTCACGATATATTCGCTCGCAAGCATAATCTTTCATAAAGCCGGAACCGCCATGTACCTGGACAGCATCATATGCATTCTGGTTGCAGAATTCGCTTCCCATACCCTTCGCCATCGGAGTGAACGCATCTGCCAAACGCTGATATTTCTTCATCTCCTGACGCTCTTCCGGTGTCAGGCTGCGTTCGCGTGCTATGTCTTCGTAGATTTTGTATACATCAACGAAACGTGTTGTTTCATACAAAAGGCTTCTTGATGCGTCCAATTTTGCCTTCATCAATGAAATCATCTCAAACACAGCCGGGAATTCAATGATAGGTTTGCCGAATTGCTTACGGTCGTGGGCATACGACAATGCTTCACGATATGCAGCCTCGCTGACACCAACCGACTGAGCGGCGATACCCAAGCGGGCGCCATTCATCAAAGCCATCACATATTTGATCAAGCCCATGCGACGTGCTCCACAAAGTTCTGCTTTGGCATTCTTAAACACCAATTCACATGTCGGAGAGCCTTTGATACCCATTTTGTTCTCGATACGGCGCACTGTCACACCGCCGTCGTTGCGGTCATATATAAACATTGACAGACCTCTTCCGTCATGGCTTCCCTCTTCCGAACGGGCAAGCACCAATGCAATATGTCCATCACCATTCGTGATGAAACGCTTCACGCCGTTCAAGCGCCATGTGCCGTCAGCCTCATTGTATGTGGCCTTAAGCATTACAGCCTGCAAGTCGCTACCTGCATCTGGTTCAGTCAAATCCATTGCCATTGTTTCTCCGGCGCATACTCTCGGCAAGAAACGCTGACGCTGGTCTTCGTCTGCAAACTCATAAATGGTCTCTGCACAGTCCTGAAGTCCCCAGATATTCACAAAGCCTGCGTCTGCACGGCTCACCATATCGGCAGCCATAATATATGGCACCAACGAGAAATTCAAGCCATTGTATCGGCGAGGCAGGGAAATGCCCATAAGACCGGCTTTCACCAATGCGTCAAGATTTTTCTGAGTGCCCTTCGCATAAACAACGTGACCGTCAACCACATGAGGTCCTTCATGATCTACGTCTTCTGCATTTTGAGCAACAATCTCTCCTGAAATCTCACCCGCTATCTCAAGCACTTTTTCGTATGAGTCCATTGCATCCTCATAGTCAAGAGGTGCATAGTCAAATTTTTCAGCGTCCGAGAAGTTACGCTCTTTCATTTCCACGATTTTGCGCATCAAAGGATGACTCAGGTGATGCTTCAAATCAGGATTATCATTATAGAAATTAGACATAGTTACTTAGAGTTTTTTTTGTAATACTTAATCAAGGCAGGAATCACCTTTTCCAAATCGCCTGTAATCACATAGTCTGCAATCGCATTGATCGGAGCGTCCGGATCATTGTTGATTGAGATAATAATAGAACTGTCCTGCATACCCGCGATGTGCTGGATTTGTCCAGAAATACCACATGCGATATACAGTTTCGGATGAACGGTCACTCCGGTTTGGCCAATCTGACGCTCATGCTCTGTGAAACCAGCGTCGACAGCTGCACGCGAAGCTCCAACTTCTCCGCCCAGAGTCTCTGCCAACTGATGGAGAAGGTTGAAATTCTCCTTGCTGCCAACACCATAGCCACCAGCCACAATAATTGGCGAGTTCTTGATGTTGATTTTCGACTTTGCTATATGGCGGTCGATGATTGAAACCACATAGTCTGAAGCCGGGATATAATCTGCCGGATTCAGATTTACAACTTCTCCTTGATAATTTGCGTCAAAGATTTCTTTTTTCATAACGCCCTCACGCACGGTAGCCATTTGTGGGCGGCATTCCGGGTTGACAATTGTGGCAACAATATTGCCGCCAAAAGCCGGGCGAATCTGATAAAGCAAATTCTTATATTCAGTTTTTGTCTTCGGATCTGTATGATCGCCGATTTCAAGCGATGTACAGTCGGCAGTCAAACCGCTATGCAGACATGACGACACGCGCGGACCAAGATCGCGACCTATCGACGATGCTCCCATCAGACAAACTTGTGGTTTTATTTCCTTAAACAAGTTGATCAATGCCGAGGCATGTGGCAACGATGTGTAAGGATACAACTTTTTGTCTTCAAATTTATATACACGGTCAACGCCATATGGGAAAATTTGTTTCTCAACCCCTTCAAGTTTGTCGCCAAGAACCACAGCCTCAAGCTTAACACCTAATTGGGTCGCCAAAGAACGTCCTTTTGTCAACAATTCAAGGCTGACGTCAGAGATATTGCCGTCCTCAAACTCGCAATATACTATAAGATTATTGTTATCTTTCATAATGATAAATGTTTTTTGATACTACCCAATAGTATGATTAGCTATCAATTCTTTCACAAGATCCTCTATCGCACCTTGATCTTTGCCATCCATTTTCTTGCTTTCTTTTGCCTGGAATACGACATTCACAATTCCTTTCACCTTTGTAGGTGAGCCTTTCAGGCCAATTTGTTCTGGATCCGCATCAACAAAGTCTGCACTCCACTCCTTGAGTTGAAGATAAGGACGAGCATCGACCAATGCCGACAACGTCTCTGACATTGTTGCCTTTTCGCTCGGTGTTACTGCATATTTATATTTCTGTATGCGACGGGCATTTCTTGGACGGCAATCGTCTGCAGAGCCATTTACGGTAACGACCAATGGCAGCGGAGCCTCCACTGTCTCGACGCCTGACTCTATGCGGCGCGTAATCACAGCCTTTCCATCAGCCACTTTTTCTATCTTTTCAGCATAAGTAACCTGTGGCAAGTGCAGTTTTTCCGCCACCTGAGGTGCCACCTGTGCTGTATCGCCGTCAATAGCCTGACGTCCGGCAATAATCAAATCAAACTCTCCCACCTTACGTATTGCAGCAGAAAGAGCATACGAAGTGGCGAGCGTATCCGCGCCGGCAAATGCACGGTCGGTCAATACGATTCCTGTGTCAGCACCTCTGAAAATGGCCTCTCTGATAATTTCAGCAGCACGAGGAGGTCCCATTGTCAAAATCGTAATTGTTGTGTCTGGATTTTGTTCTTTAATTTGCAGGGCTTGTTCCAATGCATTAAGGTCTTCCGGATTAAAAATCGCAGGCAACGCCGCACGATTGATTGTTCCGTCTTCCTTCATCGCATCTTTTCCTACATTTCGAGTGTCTGGCACTTGCTTGGCCAGGACGATGATTTTATATCCCATAGTAGAAATATTGTTTATGATTTATATTCATCAACGATGAAACCCACACATTCAGGCATGGGTTTTTATCTGTCGCAAAGTTATAAATTTTAGCAGACAGCACAAACCTTTTCACGGACAAAAAAGCACAAAAAGCGGGCTCTATACCATCAAGAGTCCGCTTTTTGTGTCATTTGCATTCCTATTATTTTTTTATGTCTGCGGCAGCTTTTGCCTCCCAACCCAAAGCACTTGCTCCAAGCACAGCTGCGTCGCTTTCTTTCAATTCGGAAAGAAGCAACTTAACCTTGCCTTTGAACACCGTCATCGTGTTGCGGTCCATTGATTCTTTAAGCGGACGCATCAGCAAATCTCCAGATTTGGCAAGACCTCCAAAAAGCACGATAGCCTCCGGGCTTGAGAATGTTATGAAGTCTGCCAATGCCTCACCAAGAATGTTTCCTGTAAAGTCAAAGACATCCTTTGCCAATTTGTCACCGGCCACGGCTGCATCATAGACATCTTTTGATGTGATTGAGTCTACATCCATCGAGCGGAGTGTCGATGGTTCGTTTGCTCTTGCTTCCAAGAATTCACGCGCAGTACGTGCCACACCTGTAGCAGACGCATAAGTTTCCAAGCAACCTGTTCTTCCGCATCCGCAAATACGTCCGTTGTTGCGCTTCATGATAACGTGACCAAGTTCACCGGCAAAACCGTCGTGACCATAAACCATCTGGCCATTGACAACAATACCGCTACCAACTCCCGTACCCAATGTAATCATGATGAAATCCTTCATACCGCGAGCCACGCCGTAAGTCATCTCGCCGATAGCAGCGGCATTTGCATCGTTTGTTATAGCAACAGGGATACCGAATTTATTTGACACCAAATCTGCCAATGGAATTGGAGTTGGCCACGGCAAATTCACACCATCGGCAATAACGCCAGTGAAATAATTGGCATTAGGAGCACCTATTCCTATACCTGCGATTTTGTCAACCGCATCATTGGCTTCTATTAATTTAGACAACTCTGTATGCAACTCGTCAATATAATCTTCTATGGCTGCATGCTTGGCTGTTTTTATCGATCCACTTGCAAGAACATTGCCTCGCGCGTCCACTATACCGAACACAGTGTTTGTTCCACCGACATCGATACCTACAACATATGGTTTACTCATAATATGATTGTTAAGATAGTTGTTTTAATAATTCCACAAAATTATAATTAAAGTTTGAATGACGAAAATTTCAGCAAAAAAAAGTCAGTCGTTTTCACAACATTTACAACAATCTTCTTTCTTTTTCGTCTGCTTCAACTTGCAGTCTTTAATATCGCAACATGAGCAGCCTCCGGTCTTGCCGCCATTCTTGACTTTCAACACAACATAAACGACGATGCATACAAAGACAACGCCGATTATCACATACTGAAATATCATTCCTTTTTCCATCACAATCTTTTATTTGAAAAAAGAACAAACGACGTCATTCTTTTGTTTTCAAAAACGCTTGCTGTTTCAACATATTGAACTCCATGACAAAATTAGGAGTCGTCTGACTTTTCGCAATAAGGCTTTCTATTTCCTCAAAACGAAAGAATCGTCCATCTTCTATTTCGTCTGGGGCAAATTTAATGTCACTATGCTCCGCTACGCATCGGAATGTATGCACCAATTCCCGTTCCACATCGCTTTCAAAGACATATTTATACAATAGCTCCGGGTCTGCACAAAAGCCAAGTTCTTCAAACGTTTCCCTCTGCAGCGCTTCTCCGACAGTCTCTCCATAATCAATATGCCCACCGACGGACGTATCCCATTTGCCTGGCTGTATATCCTTATTTTCCGACCGTTTTTGGAGGAACAAACGTCCTCCCGAGTCAAAGACATGCAGATGGACAACAGGATGCAACTTTTTAGTTCCCGAATGACATTCTTTTCGAGAGGCTGAACCTATAACATTTCCTTTTTCATCCACAATTGGGAACAGTTCCGCTCCATTATATTTTGCCATCTTTTTTATACTTTTTTTCAATATACTTGTTGAGTGCCGACGGGGTCGTGCCTTCGCCCGACTTAAGCTCATCAAAGCCAACCCTGAAATCGCAACCTTTTCTGAATTCGCTACAGCCGAAGGCCGTACGTCCTTTTATCACATGTCCATTTTCACACTTCGGGCATGCAATTTGATCGAACTTGCGTATCGCCGGTTTGCGCTTTGGCTTTTCTTCTTTTTGTTTTTTCGAGATATCCGCCACTTCTATCTTATATCCGCTATTGTCGCTAAGCACATCATATACAATCTGCGAAATCTGTTGCTTTAATTCGGCGATAAATTCCGACGCCTCATACTCTCCTTTCTCTATTTTGCGCAACCTGTTTTCCCAGATTCCAGTCAGCTTTGCCGATTTTAGCAAATCCACCTTTATTGTATCAATCAAAGCGATACCAGCTTCTGTTGCCTTCACACTTTTACGTTCTTTCTTAATGTATTTACGCTTGAACAAAGTTTCTATTATCGACGCCCTTGTGGAAGGGCGTCCTATGCCATTCTCCTTCATCGCATCGCGTAACTCCTCGTCTTCCACCAATTTACCAGCCGTTTCCATCGCCCTCAGCAATGTTCCCTCGGTGTAGAATTTAGGTGGCTGTGTGGTCTTCTTGACAACCGACGGACTGTGGGGTCCGCTCTCGCCTATCTCAAAAGCCGGCAATATGCCATCGTCTTGGGCTTCATCATCCTTGTTCAAGTTGCTGTCGGCCTTACCATAGACTGCCCGCCATCCATCCGACACAATCTGCTTTCCATTGGCTTTGAACTCAACTCCACCGGCTTCTCCGACAACAGACGTTTGATCGAACTCGCAATCTGGATAAAATACGGCAAGAAATCTACGGGCTACCATGTCGTAAACCCGCTTCTCTTCAACTGTCATAGTTGGCGCCGGTGGCACATTGGTCGGAATAATAGCATGGTGGTCGGTGACTTTAGAGTTGTCAAACACCTTCTTTGTTTTCGGAAGAGTCTTGGACAATAAAGGCTCTGCCAGATTGGCATACGGACGCATTGCCCTAAGCACCTCCGGCACTTTCGGATATATGTCCTCACTTAGATATGTTGTATCCACACGTGGGTATGTGGTAAACTTTTTCTCATACAATGATTGTATAAGCTTCAATGTCTGGTCAGCCGAGTATCCATATTTCTTATCGCATTCCACTTGTAAGGATGTAAGGTCGAACAACCTTGGTGCAGACTCTCTGCCACGCTTTGTGACACACGACTTTATTACAAACGGGTTTTCACTGATTCCATCAGCGACTTCCTGCGCGGATAATTCTGTTCTGAAGCGTCCTTTTGTTGACTGAAAAACGACGCTGCGATACGTCGTTTTAAGTTCCCAATAATCTTCTGGGACAAAATTGTCTATTTCTTTTTGCCTTGCCACAACCAAAGCCAATGTCGGTGTTTGCACACGACCTATCGACAGTACATTTCTGCCTTGCGAATATTTCAACGTAAACAACCGTGTCGCATTCATTCCCAATATCCAGTCGCCGATAGCACGCGACAAGCCCGCCATATACAGCCTGTCGAAATCCGACTGTGGTCTCAAATGACCAAATCCCTCACGGATACTCTCATCCGTAAGCGATGAAATCCACAATCTCTTTACATCTTTCTTGCAATTGGCTTTTTGCATCACCCAACGTTGTATAAGCTCGCCCTCTTGACCGGCATCGCCACAGTTCACGATTTCATCGGCTTCTCCAAACAGCGTTTCTATAACCTTGAACTGCTTCTCAATGCCTTGGTCGGCAATCAACTTGATTCCGAATCGCGGAGGCAGCATTGGCAAGGCCCCCAGACTCCACGACTTCCACCTTTCTGTATAGTCGTTAGGCTCCTTTAGCGAGCAAAGATGACCAAACGTCCACGTTATTTTGTAGCCGTTGCCTTCAAAATAGCCATCACGGCGCACTGTGGCGCCAAGTATCGCCGCAATGTCCTTTGCCACGCTGGGTTTCTCTGTTATGCAGACAATCATTCTTTTGCTTTTTCTTGTTCTTTTGCCTCATTCCACAGATTGTCCATCTGCTCGATAGTCATATCCTTCATGTTCACACCTTGCTCTTTTGCGGTGTCTTCAATATAATTGAAACGTCTTGTAAACTTTCTGTTTGTTTGTTCCAAAGCATTGTCCACGTTGATTTTATACAGACGTGCCGCATTGACCAGACTGAACAGCACATCGCCGAATTCTTCCGTACAGCGATCATTGGTTCCTGATTCCAGCTCTGTTGCAAATTCGAGAACTTCCTCTTTGACTTTTGCCCAGACATCTTTTCTGTCCGCCCAGTCAAATCCATAATTGGCTGCCTTCTCCTGGATTCTTTCAGCCTTTATGAGCGATGGCAAATCAGACGGAACGCCATCAAGCACACGCTTGTTGCCTCCCTTTTCTTTTAACTTCAACTGCTCCCAATTCTGAATCACAGCATTGGCAGAATCAGCCTGGACATTTCCATAGATATGTGGATGCCGATAAATCAGTTTCTCTCTTAGCGAATCACACACATCCGCTATGTCAAACTGGTTCTTCTCCTTTCCTATGATTGAGTAAAACAGCACGTGCAACAGCACATCGCCCAGTTCTTTACGGATGTTGTCGGCATCATCGGCCATCAAAGCCGCGCTCAACTCATAGACTTCTTCTATCGTATTGCATCGCAGACTCTCGTTGGTTTGTTTTCTATCCCACGGACACTTTTGACGCAATTCTTCCACCACGTCCAGCAGGTCGCCAAAAGCCTTCAATATCTCGTTCTTATCTTTCTTCATTTTTTACGTTATATTTAGTCACACCAGCCTTCAAAAATTTCACGAATTTAGACACGTCCTCATCGTAGTAATATGGTCCGGAGAGCAATCCTCCCTCATTGTCCAACACGACATAATACGGTTGGGAATTTGCCCCGAATTTATATTGCTGCAGGAAGCTCCACAGATCGCCGTATGTTCGAAGTTTAACGTCTTTTCCATTTATTTTCTGCTCTATCATGCTCGGAAGTTCCTGCTTGTCATCGGTCATCAGTGTTATCATTACAAACTCCCGTTCTATCAAGTCCTTCACCTTAGCATTCTCAAAGACAGCGGCTTCCATCTTCCGGCAATTGACACATCCGTATCCAGAAAAATCAAGGAACACCGGTTTCTCCATTTTCTTTGCAGCCTCCATTCCTTCATCAAAGTCATCGTATTTAACAAACTTTCCGGCTTCATAAAGATTAAAATCCTGCGTAGACAAGGGTGGAGTGAACGCACTGACGCTTCGCAGCGGTGCGCCCCAAAGACCAGGAAGCAGATATGCGGCAAAGGCAAGCGAAACGACCGCCGCCATCAAGCGCAGCGCACCAATATGCGTTTTGTCGGAATCGCCGAAGAATCGGATGATTCGGAGCAAATACAATCCAAGACACACAAATATTGCCACCCACAACGCTATGAACACCTCTCTATCCAAGATGTGCCAGCCATATGCCAAATCGGCTACAGACAGGAACTTCAACGACAATGCCAACTCAACAAAACCAAGAATCACCTTCATCGTATTCAGCCATCCGCCCGACTTCGGCAAGCCTTTCAACCACGATGGAAATATTGCAAACACTGTAAAAGGCACGGCCAATGCAATTGCAAATCCGAACATACCTACAGCCGGGCCGACGACGCTTCCCTGCGTGACTGCCTCGACAAGCAGTGTGCCTATTATAGGACCAGTGCATGAAAACGAAACGAGCACCAAAGTAAATGCCATCAGGAACAAGCTTATAAGACCCGTCGTCTTTCCCGCTTTGCTGTTGACGGCATTCGTAAACCCGCTCGGCATTGTTATTTCAAAAACGCCGAAAAATGAAATTGCAAATACCACAAGCAAAATAAAGAACAGCACATTGAACCATGCACTTGTCGCCATTTCATTGAGCGTTCCTGGCCCGAAAGCAACGGTTATCACAAGCCCCAAAAGTAAATATATGACAATAATCGACAATCCGTAAACCAGAGCCTGGGCAACCGCCTTTTTTCGATTTGACGAGCGCTTGAGGAAGAAACTAACCGTAAGTGGAATCATCGGCCACACACACGGTGTCAGCAAAGCCAGCAGACCGCCAAGCAATCCACCCAGAAAAATAAGAAGCATTGACTGGCTTCCTTCCGGCTGGGCGTCTGCCGCAACAACTGGATTCCAATTCGAAGACATTTCCAATCCACCCGACTTCTCGGACGCAACAACGTTCCCCGCCACCGTCACAGGCACAGTGTCCTGCAAAGCGACGGATGCCGACTCTTTAAAGAATTTGAATTCCTGTTTCTTACGTTGGCACGTTTCATCGTTGCAGACCTGCCCAACAATCGCGCCCTCAATATTATAATCATTAGGGTTGACCAGCCTAACTTTCTGATGGAAAGTCACCGAATTCTCCCACGTACCCAGAATCAAATGGAAAAACATATCAACATTTTCCTCCGCCTTACGGTTCGGAGTCAAATCACCGACAATTTCAACATTCCTAAGGCGGTCTTTATCCCAAACAATAGACGTAGGCACCGGCCCATCTTTCGGCAATTTAATATCATACAGATGCCAGCCACGTTCTATCTTTGCCTCCACGACCAATTCGGCATCAGAACCGCCATTCGATTCCAGCCTCACATTCCACGTCAATGGATTCAACATCTGCGCCGACAAAGTCAGCACACCAATCATCACAAACGCAAACGATACTAATATCCGTAGTTTTCTCATATTTTTTATTTTTGTTTTTACAAAGATAGTGCAAATCGAGCGCAGAACATTCAAGCTTGCTTGATAATGTTATGCCGAGATGCAGCCTATATTATACAAAGATAGTGCAAATCGAGCGCAGAACATTCAAGCTTGCTTGACAATGTTATGCCGAGATGCAGCCTATATTATACAAAGATAATGCAAATCGCTTGAAAAATGCACAAAAAAGAGCCATTGTGCATTTTTTTTGCTCGAATTTCAGATGTTTCAGAAAAAATTCGCTAAATTTGCAGCCTGTATGTAAAAGAGCATATAGATAGTTTATACTAAATCATAAAATTAACCCCATAAACTATGAAGTTATTACAGGCGAAATTGGCAAAATATGACGCTCCCCAAAAAGCCAAAGCGGCAGGTGTTTACCCATACTTCCGCAAAATCGAAAGCGAGCAGGACACTGAAGTCTTAATAAACGGCAAAAAAGTATTAATGTTTGGCTCCAACAGCTACCTTGGTCTTACAAACCATCCTAAAGTAATTGAAGCCGCTGTTGCCGCCACAAAAAAATATGGAACCGGATGCGCTGGTTCTCGTTTCCTTAATGGCACCCTCGACATCCACATTGCCTTGGAAGATAGATTGGCTAAATTCGTCGGAAAAGACGAAGCCATTATTTACTCTACCGGTTTTCAGGTTAATCTTGGTGTTGCTTCATGTCTGACTGGTCGTGAAGACTACATCCTTTGGGATGAACTCGACCATGCCTCAATCATTGAAGGATGCCGTCTTTCTATGTCGAAAAAGATTAAATATAAGCACAACGACATGGAAAGCCTCGAGAAAAAGCTCCAAATGTGCGATCCCGACAAAGTTAAATTAATTATTACCGACGGCGTATTCTCTATGGAAGGCGACGTGGCAAACCTGCCTAAGATTTGCGAACTTGCAAAGAAATACAATGCCGCCGTTTATGTCGACGAGGCACATGGCATCGGCGTGTTTGGCAATCAAGGACGTGGCACATGCGACCACTTCGGTGTGACAAAAGACGTCGATTTGATTATGGGCACTTTCAGCAAATCGTTTGCCGCTCTTGGAGGCTTCATTGCGACAGACTCTGTGACTGCAAACTACCTCCGCCACAACTCGCGATCTTACATCTTCAGCGCCAGCATCACACCAGCGTCTACAGCTGCTGTAAACGCAGCCCTCGATATTATGGAGAGCGAGCCTGAAAGAATCGAACATTTGTGGAAGGTTACAAACTATGCATTGGATGGATTCAGAAACATCGGTTGTGAGATTGGTCACACTTCTACTCCTATCATTCCTCTCTTCATCCGCGACAACGACAAGACATTTGCAGTAACTCGCGACCTTCTTGAAGATGGCATATTTGTAAACCCTGTTGTGTCACCGGCCGTTCCGTCGCAAGACACTTTGATTCGTTTCAGCCTTATGGCGACACACACAATCGAACAAGTCGACAAAGCGCTTGACAGCATACAGAAAGTATTCAAGAAATACGATATTATCAAATAATCTTGATTAAGACCGAAAATAAAGATCCGCAGAATTTGAATCTGCGGATTTTTTTATTCCATTAAGGTCATATGGTATCCCAACCGATTAAGCTGAACAGCAGCACCGTACAGATACATTTGACGCAAACACGCCACATAGCCCCTGAAAGCGTCCTCCGTACCAGCTTCTATGTCTGAGTTTCTCAATATAGCGAGAGTCCGCGACGCACACTCTCCTACGAGTTGGCTTGTCTGCCGCCGCTTTTCAGCATCAAGACGCAATACCTCCTCAAGAATATATTCATCCATATTATCGTATCCACGTTTGTCCCTCAGCATCTCATAGATATTGGTATTCTGCCCATATTCTGTCCAATTCTCATCCCAGAACTGTGCCATCGCCATTCCCAGAAACATCATCCATCCTAACGAGACCATCGGATAGCCACTAAATTCTCTTATCCCATCCGGAAGATATGCCTCCGCTATTTTCCGCCAAGCGTCAGCCACATCAGGACACTCCGGCATACGCTCATCTAATTCTCCGACTGAACGCAAATATTTATATAAATCCTCCTTTACACCATTCTCCATATCTATAGCGCTTAATTATTCAACAATTTCGCAACTGCCTCCGCACATTTTTCTCCGTCCATCGCCGCAGAAACAATGCCTCCGGCATAACCGGCTCCCTCTCCACAAGGATAAAGTCCATCAATGCGTATATGCACCATCGTTTCCCTGTCACGCGGGATACGCACTGGTGAGGATGTGCGTGACTCAACACCAATCAATATCGCCTCATTGGTAAGAAACCCTCGCGCAAAACTTCCAAATTTTCGGAATCCTTGCTGCAAACGTTTACCAATCTGCTCCGGCAACCATTTGTCAAGACGCGACGGGTGAATGCCTGGAGCATACGATGTGCGGGGCAAATCGACCGATGCCCTGCCTTCTACAAAGTCGCGCATACGCTGCGCCCCGGCATTTTGCGTCTTTCCCGCCTGTTCATAGCAAAGTCTTTCCAAGTCCTCTTGGAAAGCCATCATCTTCAAGTTGCCATATTTCGCATATTCTTCATCCACATCCTCTGGTCGGATTTCAACTACCATGCCTGAATTTGCCCATCGTGATCCCCGATTTGACGGCGACATTCCATTAACAACAAGTTGATTCGGTCCACTTGCTGCCGGCACGATGATTCCGCCCGGGCACATACAGAACGAGTAAACGCCGCGACCGTCAATTTGAGTCACAAAACTATACTCAGCAGCCGGAAGCCATTCTCCACGGCCTTCAGATGAATGATATTGTATCTGGTCTATAAGCTTTTGAGGATGCTCCAAACGCACTCCTACCGCGATGCCTTTTGCCTCTATTTCGATATTTAGCCCTTCAAGCATTCTGTATACATCTCGCGCAGAATGACCAGTGGCAAGAATGACCGGGCCGTCAAATTCCAAGCCATCCTCGCAAACGGCGCCAACAACCGACATTCCGTCCATCTTCAGTCCTGTCACACGTGTTGAGAAGCGCACATCTCCACCGCTTTTCAGAATCTGCTGCCGCATTACCTTGATAACAGCCGGAAGTTTGTCTGATCCGATATGTGGATGAGCGTCTATAAGAATGTTTTCAGATGCGCCGAACTGATTGAATATCTGCAATATTCTGTCAACAGAACCGCGTTTTTTGCTTCGCGTGTACAACTTACCGTCTGAATACGCACCAGCGCCACCTTCTCCAAAACTATAATTCGAGTTCTCATCAACGATGTTTTCTCTTGATATGCGAGCTAAGTCACGGCGACGGTCGTCAACGTTCTTGCCTCGTTCAAGAACCACCGGACGCAAGCCGAGCTCTATCAATCTGAGTGCGGCAAACAAGCCTCCAGGACCGGCCCCTACGACCACCACTGTCTGCGCATTGCTCACATCGCCATAGCGATATGGTTCATAGCGATTTATATTATCCGGGAGTTCATCAATAAAGCATCTAACCGTCAAATTGACCATTACCCGACGCTGACGGGCATCGATTGAGCGTTTCAAAATCTGTAACAATTTTATCCTGCCACGGTCAAAATTCCCCTGTCGGGCGACAAATGCAGCTACACGTTCATTGTCGGCTGCCGTACGCGGATCCACTCGTAATTGAAATTCTTTTGTCATATTCTAAAAATTCAACCGAAATTACTCACATTTCCCCATTCCACAAAATTATTTTGCAAATTCATCACAAAAGTTCCTACCTTTGCAGTCTAAAACTTATTTACACAATGAAAACTGGCGTATTATTCGATCTTGACGGAGTTCTGATTGACAGCGAAAGCATATATACTGAATTTTGGGAAGATGTTGACAAGGTGTTTCCAACAAATGTGCCCGACTTTGCTCACATAATAAAGGGTTCAACTCTGCCCAAAATCCTCGGCACATATTTTCCAGACAAAAATATCCAGCAGCAAATACTGGATATGATCTCCTGCTTCGAAAAGGATATGCGCTATACTCCTTTTATCGAAGCCATGAGGTTTGTCGGCGAACTTAACGAAGCAGGCATTGAATGCGCCATTGTGACGAGCAGTTCATTGCAAAAAATGGAAAATCTATACAAGCAGAATCCTGGATTCCGCGACAAATTCAAAGCTGTAATAACAAGCGATCTGGTAACATTCTCCAAACCGCACCCACAGCCGTATCTCCTTGGCGCAAAAGCCATTGGCGTCAATCCGGAAAACTGTTTCGTTTTTGAGGACTCATTGTCGGGCATCGAATCAGGAAAAGCTGCTGGAGCAACCGTTATCGGGCTTGCCACCACTCTGCCAATGGCTGAAATAAAAGGGAAAGCCCACAAAACCATCTCTGATTTTGCAGGCTTTCATATTTCCGATATGCTTTCTGTAAAGCAGAATTAGCAGGCTTTAAAACTCATATCCAAACCTTTGACAGAATGAGTCAAAGCTCCGACAGAGATATAGTCGACTCCGCATTCGCCATAGTCACGGAGCGTGTCGAATGTAATGCCGCCCGATGACTCCAATTCACATCGTCCAGCCACAATGTCGACAGCCTTCTTCGTATTTTCCGGAGTGAAATTGTCAAGCATTATGCGGTCAACGTGACCTGTGGCAAGCGCCTCATCAAGCTCATCAAAGTTGCGCACTTCGATTTCAATTTTCATGCCATCCTTATGGTTGGCTTTAATGTATTCATTCGCTTTATTGATGGCATTTGCAATACCGCCGGCAAAGTCTACATGGTTGTCTTTCAACAGAATCATGTCAAACAAGCCTATACGGTGATTCATTCCGCCGCCAATCTTCACAGCCTCCTTCTCAAGCATACGCATTCCTGGAGTCGTCTTGCGGGTGTCAAGCACTTTTGTTTTCAAGCCCTTCAATCGATCCATATATTTTGCCGTCATAGTAGCAATGCCGCTCATACGCTGCATGATGTTAAGCATCAGACGCTCCGTTTGAAGCAACGAACGCACTCTGCCTTCCACCACGAAAGCCACATCTCCGGGCTTCACATGCGCTCCGTCGTTGATAAACACAGTCATCTTCAGCTCTGGATCAAATTTATGGAACACCTTCTTGGCAATCTCCACTCCTGCAAGAATGCCTTCCTCTTTTACGAGCAAATGCTGCTTGCCCATCTCGTCGGCAGGAATGCAGCAAAGCGTTGTGTGGTCTCCGTCTCCGATATCCTCGGCAAATGCCAAATCAAGCAATTCGTCAATAAGTTCGTCTTTTGTCTTCATATCTTATGTCTCTGTTTTTTCGTTAAACATCACAAAAGTACAAAAAACTAATCAACTCCGAAATTATACCGCCGACAATCTGACCGCACGACGACATTCAGATGCAAAAATCATCGATTGACGCACAAACCAACCTTCACTATCTGACCTCGTCATTGGCTTCAAGCCCAAACAATGAAGCGCTTTGTCATAATGCCCGCCGACTGTCAGCATATCATAAAGACACGCAAGGTCATTCAAGCCACAGTGCCCTGATACGACAACTTCGCAACATTTTTCCAACGCCTCGTCCACAAGGCTCATCAATTCCACATCAGCATCCGTTTGCGCGGCCGACTGCATTGCGGCAAGCCGCTCAAGAGTCAACGAAACAGGTGCGCCGTCCCATAGATTTTCAGTCAGAGAATTCCGCCATCCGTCAATACATGAGTCGACAAATCCTCGCACCGACAAATTAGTGTCCTCTTCCTGACAATACAAATAATATGCAGATACACGGCACAACAACGCCCTCAGCAATCCGTCTTCGCGGCACGCCTCTCGCCAGCAGCCGTCAGCTTCCGTCAGAAACGCATTGACAAACACATCATCCTTTCTTGCCGACCACTCCGTGCCAACACCAGTCATTTCATCATGCATAAGTGCCAACAACCGGCATTTTGCCGCAGCATCATTCTCCGCAGCAAGCATCGCACGGATTCTCGCGAACAACAGATTCCCTGTTTTCACAAAATCCACGCCATCAAGCAATGGCGTCCCATCGAGTTGCGCACTCCACCCCGCCTTGCAGATTCTTACCGCCGCGCCAAGCTCTTCTACGCCACAACCCGTCGTTGCGACCCTCCTCAGATATGTTTCAATTGCTATTGCCATCTGCAAGCATTTCTACTCAACAACGAGTTTCTGCCAATCTAAATAAAATCGCAAAATATCTTCTTCTTTAAGCATGTCGCCAGATTGGACTTCTATCATATATAGATTTTCTATCGCCTTGACAGCATGCATCGTTCCACTTTTTATGTGTACCGTGTCTCCTCGCATAACTATTCTCGCATGACCATCTATTACCAAGATTCCTTTTCCATCAACAAATGTCCACACCTCATCTCTATGTGAATGCTTTTGATAGCTTATATTAAGACCTTTACGAATGACAAGCTCTTTTGTCAACACAAGGTGTCCATCAGGGAACTGGATTTGATTCAACACCCTATATGTTCCCCATCGTCGTTCTTCATACAATGGCCGTTCTGACAATCTGTCAACTTCTTTTTTGATAAAATTACTTGAATCTCCCATCGTAACTAATATACCATCTGGACTTGCCACTACAATTGCGTCTTTAACTCCAGCGCACAACATTGGTATATCAAGTTCATTTATAGCCAATAGATTTTCACAAGCTCCAGTCTCGGTCACATTACCAATCTGCTTATGCGACAATTTCTTCGATAAAGCCCCCCAAGATCCAATATCACTCCATTCGCCTTCAAATGGAATCATATAAACCGAATCCGCCTTCTCCAAGACTTCATAATCAAAACTTATCTTAGGCAACATCGCATAGCTCAATCGCAATTCCTCAAAAGCTCTGAAATCAACGTATTCCCTTACGATTTTGTCAAGATATTCCAAGCGGAATGAAAAGACTCCACCATTCCAATACGCACCCTTGGACATCAACTCTTCCGCTCTGGCAAGCGAAGGCTTCTCTACAAAAGACCTCACCATAAAGTCATTATCCCCAACCAACTCGATATATCCATAACTCGAAGAAGCCACAGTTGGCTTTATTCCCATAAGTACGATGTCCGACACAGCATTATTTACTCCAATAGCCATTCTGTGCAATGTCTGAAAATAAGAATTCTCAGTATATACATCACAAGGCATGACAACAACAGGCTCTTTTCCTTCACATTTATGGTTATATAACAGATATTCTACAGCCAACGAAATTGCAGGAAAAGTATCCCGTCTTTCTGGTTCTGTTACAATATTAATATCCGTCCCCAATTGGTTCATCAATATTCCTACTTGCGATTCACTTGTTGCAATCAGAATGTCATCCTTGCTAAAGCCAGATTCCTTCAATTGGCGCACGACTCGCTGAACCATTGATTCATATCCACCATTATACGGCAGGACCTTTAAAAACTGCTTTGACCTTGTGCCATTTGATAACGGCCAAAGTCGTTTGCCTGATCCTCCTGACAACAATATTACCTTCATATTCTATTTTTTATCGTTCTGCTCGAATTGGATTATTCAAGAAGTCAGAATATGCCAATCTTATGCCATCTTCCAATTCCGTTGAATATGTCCACCCTAAAGACTTAGCTTTCGAAACATCCAACAACTTTCGTGGTGTACCATTTGGCTTTGTCTTATCCCAAACAATCTCACCTTCGAAACCGACAACTTTCGCTACTATTTCTGTAAGCTCCTTGATTGACAATTCTTTTCCTGTTCCAGCATTCACAGTTTCATTTCCAGAATAATTATTCATCAGGAATACGCACAAATTCGCCAAATCATCCACATAAAGGAACTCTCTCAACGGACTTCCATCGCCCCAGCACACAACAGATTCCGCTCCTGACTTTTTTGCCTCATGAAAACGTCTAATTAGAGCAGGCAAGACATGGCTATGCAGTGGATGATAATTATCATTAGGTCCATATAAATTTGTTGGCATTACACTTATGTAGTCTGTCCCATATTGTCTGTTCAAGAACTCACAATATTTCAGACCAGAAATCTTTGCCAAAGCATATGCCTCGTTCGTCTTTTCCAATTCCGATGTCAGCAAGCAGTTCTCCTTCATTGGCTGTGGCGCCAATCTTGGATAAATACAGGATGATCCCAGGAACTCCAATTTTTTACAATTATTCTCCCAAGCAGAATGAATCACATTCATCTCTAGAATCATATTGTCATACATAAAGTCGGCTAACGCTGATTCATTGGCTACAATTCCCCCTACTTTTGCAGCTGCAAGAAACACATATTCAGGTTTCTCTTGCCTAAAGAACGCCTCCACATCCGATTGCCTTTTCAAATCCAGTTCACTGTGTGTACGCGTTACAATGTTGGTATAGCCTTGACGCTCCAATTCTCTTACAATGGCACTGCCGACCATTCCTCGATGACCAGCCACGTATATTTTTGAATCTTTCTCCATCATTTTACAATCCCCTTTTCCAAATATTCTTCAAGATTCAGTTTGACATGCTCACCTGCTCTCTCCACAGCAACTTTCTGCATGTCAGACTCCACCATCAATTTAACCAATTGTTCAAACGATGTCGTTTGTGGATTCCATCCCAATTGTTTTTTAGCTTTTGCCGGATTGCCCCAAAGATTCACGACGTCAGTTGGACGATAAAAATCAGGAGAGACCTCCACTAATATGCGGCCTGTTTTCTTGTCAACGCCTTTTTCATTAGCGCCTTCTCCTTCCCAACGCAATTCAATACCCACATATTTGAATGCCAACTCACAAAATTCTCTTACGGAATGTTGCTCTCCTGTTGCAATGACAAAATCTTCAGGCTTGTCATTTTGAAGAATAAGCCACATGCATTCTACATAATCTTTTGCATAGCCCCAATCCCGCAAAGACGACAAATTTCCCAAATATAATTTATCCTGTTTACCTTGTGCAATTCTAGCCGCAGCCAATGTGATTTTTCTCGTCACAAATGTTTCCCCCCTTCGTTCGCTCTCGTGATTGAACAATATTCCAGAACAGCAGAACATATTGTATGCTTCTCTATATTCCTTCACAATCCAAAATCCATACAATTTAGCCACAGCATACGGGCTATATGGATGGAATGGGGTATTTTCATCTTGAGGCACTTCCTCTACTTTCCCATACAATTCCGATGTAGAAGCCTGATAAATACGGCACGAGTCCACCAAATCACACTGTCTGACAGCCTCAAGTATGCGGAGCACGCCTGTTGCATCCACATCACATGTAAACTTTGGAGAATCAAAAGAAACCTGGACATGACTTTGAGCCGCCAAATTATAAATTTCATTTGGTCGTACTTTTTTCACAACTTGAATAATACTCATTGAATCACCCAAGTCTGCATAATGCAAATGAAAATTAGGCAAACCTTCCAGATGCGCTATTCTTTCACGATAATCCACCGACGAACGCCTGATTGTACCATGCACATCATAGCCTTTTTCCAACAAAAATTCTGCAAGATATGAACCATCCTGTCCTGTAATTCCCGTAATAAGAGCTCTTTTCATATATTTGATGTTTAATATTTTATTTTTTGTAAATTAACTTCAATCAATTTAAACGCATACCTGGCACCCTCAAACACTACATTCGAAAAAACTCCATTCTTCTTATATGCTTTCAAATGTTCCTTAAGTATGCGTTTGTGACTTGCCCATCCAGATGTAGATGCCCCACCAGAACGCATAGTCACAAAATCTTTATTGATATATCTTATTTTAATCTTATTTATAAAAATCAATCGCAGTAGGTTCTCAAAATCCGCAGCAATACCCATTGTGCTGTCAAATCTGCCATATTTTTCATACACACTCCGCCTACAATAAAATGACGGATGTGCCGGCATAAAGCCAAACCGCATCTGCCATGGACGGAAATACTTTGATGTATAATATCTGACACATTTGTCAAGATTCGCATCTTCCACAAAATGGATGTCTCCATAAACAGCATCTACTTCATCACTCATATTAGCTGCTATTGTTTCTACGATATCATCCGACGTATAGAAATCATCAGAATTAAGAATTCCAACCACATCTCCAGTAGCCATTCTCAATCCCTTGTTCATCGCGTCATAGATTCCATTATCCGGTTCGCTTATCCACCGCATTTTATCCCCGAATTTGGATTCATAATCCTTTACTATTTCAAGTGTATCATCTTTGCTACATCCGTCAACTATCAGATATTCAATATCCTGATAGGTTTGACGTAACACGCTCTCAATGGTATGGCGAAGTGTACGGCCACTATTGTAAGTTGCCGTAATGATTGAAATTTTCATCTGCTAAATTTTATTGATTGGATTCAAATGTTATGCGTAAAGCATATATGTTTCTCAAACAATTCTCTCATACAGCCGCACATAGTCGGCATAGCGGTCATCCTTGTTGAAGCAAGTCACAGCCCTTTGGCGGCATGCCTCCTCATATTTTTGTTTGCCACGCCCGCGCACCGCTTGCAACGCATCTGCAATGGCTTTTATATTGCCTTTGTCCACCACGAAGCCTGTTTCCGAAGTCACCGCCTCCGGACTGCCACCAGTGCGATATGTCACCACTGGAGTGCCGCACGCCATTGCCTCAAGGTTGGTCGTTGGAAAATTATCCTCATAAGTCGGATTTGCAAACAACGTCGCGCCGGAATAAAGTTCCGCCAATTGGTCAACATTCTGCGTGCGTTCAATGCCCACGATGCCATCAGGCAACGCCTCCACCTGCTTCCGAGTCAGCCCAACGAGCACAATGTCGACATCCGCCGGAAGCCCACTGCGCAATGCAATGAAGTCATTAAAGCCTTTTCTCTCGCACCACGGACTCGCCACTCCAAGCACATAGTCGCGCGCCGGCTTGTTTCCGCGCGGACAAAACACGTTGGTGTCAATGCCGTTGTAAATTGTCTGCACGGCAGTCCCTTTGAAAAACGACTCTTTCACCAGTCCCTCCAGCCAATGCGACACCGGCACAAGCGTGAGCCTGTCTCCAAGCGACGTAAACAATTCGCGCTTCAACTCATAATTGCGGCTCGTCCTGTCAACGAACAGCGAACGAGGATAAGCCCTCAATTGAGGGCAGTCATGGCAGCCCGACTTCCATCGGTCGCAACCGATGAAATCGAAGTAGGTGCAATGCCCCGTAAACGGCCAGCAGTCGTGCAGCGTCCACACCACCTTGCAGTCCGCGCGCTGCAACCAGCGGAACAGCACTTCATAGTTGAGATAATAGCCATGCACATTGTGCAGATGCACCACATCCGGCTGCAACGCATCCAGCCTTCGCACCAACCGCTCGGTTGCGCGCTTTGACCCCAACCCATGCCCGTCGAGCAGCAGACTGCGCACACCGTGCATCCTGTCGCCCCACTTGCCTTGCGTGCAAATGCACGGCAACTGGCTCGGATTCACATAGCGCGGTCCGTGCACCATCGTGCATTCCCAACCTTCACGCTGTGCCACCAATCCTATAGCCTCCGCAATCCTTCCGGTCGACCCATAGTTGACCGCCGCATTTATCTCTACCAGGCGCTTCATTTCAGATAACATTCTATTTGCCTTCGCTCAATTTCTGCGAAATCAAGTTTGCTGATATTTTTTCGCAATTCATTATAATAGTCTATTTGCGATATTCTGTCTATCTTACTTAGCAAATCCTCCTCTGAATCGAACTTAAACACCAGTCCATTACTCTCATTCACGATTTCTGGACCACATCCTACTCTGTCGCTAACCAATACTGGAGCGCCATTGTTTAACGCCTCCTCCACAACAAGCCCCCACGGCTCTATTTCCGATGGCAACACAAACACATCATTTTCTTGATAAACTTGTGGTAATTTTTTGTTGTCCACCGCACCAAGAAAGTTAACGTTATCTCCGGCTATTGATTTCAGATATTCTTCCTGCTCTCCAAAACCTACAATATTAAGCGTCAAATCCAGACGATTCTTGAATGCATTTATCAAGAACGGAAGATTTTTCACAGCAGTCAATCTGCCTACATACAGAAAGTTTCTCACTTGCGCGCGTGGCTCATACTGCGGTTGCTCCACATAGTTGAACACCCCAACTCCTTTTGTTTCTACAATCTCACCTTTAAATCGCAAATCTTCTATAAGGCGTCGCTGCCCAGCACCCGAAACGTATGCTTTTTTTCGGATATTGCGGATAAATATTTTTTTTATCAAGCCTTTCAATCCTTTTGTTTGTGACTCAAAATAGCTTGATTCAACAACAACAGAATTCTTCTTAGATGCTGACAGCAATGCAAACATCCACATCGGCACCGAGTCCCAACCGCCAATCACGCACTCCTGCCACTGCAACGGCAACAAAAGGTTCAGTGTTGTCATAATGCGATAAAACAATCCGCTTTGCTTATAAGCGAAATATTCAAACCGCATATCACCTTTGAAAAAATCTCGATTACGCTCCCCTGCCGTATCGCCAGTGAACACCACAAATATCCTCTCATTCTCCGCAATCGCATTGTAGAGATTCAACTTGTAGAATGACGGCAGATTGGTTATAAATACTTTGGAATACGTCATTTTCCTAGAGAATCATTACATTGTATAACAAACATTCTCTTTCCCTCATTTTTTCAACACAAGGCAAAGCCAACAGGAAACATATTGTTTCATTCAATTTTACACCAGTAACATACCAACTTGTTAAAAGGAACAATGACATTCCTAAAGTATATATCATCTGCAGATTCATGTTTTTTGTCAGGATTGAGGAGAGAAAAGCTTTCCGATATGACTTAAAAAAAAATAAAAAAAACACAACACCGATTAGTCCGTATGCCGAAACAAAAGATGGAAAGAAATTTCCGCCACCATTAGCAATCTTTGTTCCATGCATTAGGCTTTGCACTTCTTCGGAAGCCACAACCCACATCGGCATATTTTGACGATAAAAATAGCCTTGATTCCCGTCACCGACACCTGTGAAAGGATAGTCATAGAATATCTTCATATCGTTGATTACCGTAGAGGCTCTCATTGCCGTACTAAGGTTGTCCCTGTCTTGGATTTTCCCAACTAAAACATACTCAAATGATTCTTTGTCGGAATTAATCGCATCGCTTGAAGACAAATCCAAACTATACAATATAGCGACCATCAAACCAACTAAAAAAGAAAAATACATTATTATCTTTTTTATGCGAAGCTTAAATACATACAATGCTACATAAACAATGCAGACAGACACAAAAGAAAGCAATGCACTACTGCTATTTGACGACAAGAATAGCAGCATCATTATGGCAAAAGACACAATATATGCAACTTTTCGAAATCCTTTTTTATTCGATATTGAAAATAGAATAAATGGAATAACGACGTAACATATTAGAGATGACGCTGCAGGCTCTGTGCCAAAGAAGGTTACACCTCGGTTAAGAGATGTTAAATAGACAACATCTCTCAAAGCAAACACCGAACATAGCACTGAATAAACACCATTTCCAACGCCAAACAATGTTCCTAATTGAAGCATTCCCACTATAAGCAATACTATCGTTTGCAACTTAAAGATTTGCAATAGTTCAGCGATTGACACTAGTTTAGTTAACCCATAATAATTATAACATATTGAGCATAATGCCACAAGATATAATACAACATCTCCCAAGCACCGTCTCAATGGAGACACGGTTAATGCCGTATCAAGCGTAACAGATAAAACAATTGAAGCCATTAGAGAATAGGCTGCCATAAAAAGGTACAACTTCCCAAATGCCCTTATACCTTCATTTGTCTTCAACGGTCTTGTAACAACAATTCGAAAAAAGCCCAACATCATTATAATCGTGCTGAATTGCCATGGCAGCAAGAAACCATCTGGAGTTATCTTGAACAATTGTCCCAGTGGCAAACAGAATAAATATAATTTGTATAATGCTCTGTCAATGTCTCTCATCTGAAACTACAATCTACATGAACTTTTTATACATAAAATTTCCACTCCTTATATTATTTCTATTGACTATCAAAAAAGACATTGCATTGAAATAATCAAGCAGAGACTCTTTTTTCAGCAATCGGAACAGCAAGTCTCCAAAATTGCTCCACCAAAACTTAAACCCACTGAGATTATACTTTCTACAAATATAATATCGGTGCAGATAATTCATAAATGTTGTCTTCCGGGTCGGTGTCCTATACTCTGTAGACACGTTATGATTCACAATCAGACGGTTACTGAATATGCATTTTTTACCACATTTATCTGCATGCAGATAGACTCCATACGAAAAATCAAGGTCTTCAGCATACGCATAATATTGTAGATGCTCGTCAAATATACAATTATGCTCCACGATAAAATCTCTTTTCACCGCAAAGAAAAATCCCATAACCCACTCAGTCGGAGTTGCCTCAGCGCATAGAAGGGGGAATCGTCCATATACTCCACTCGCCATATGGCCAACGTTTCGCTTAATAAACTTTGATTTGCCAAACAGATAACCCATTTTCGAGTTATGATGCACATCTACTTTATCCAAGCCACCAACCATTACTAACCGTTCATCTTTGAATAAATCCTCAACATTTGACAATGTTTCAACTCCGACATCAACATCATCATCCATAAATACCAGAACATCTCCTTTTGACATTTTTATGCCTACATTTCGTGCCGCAGTCAAGGATGGTTTTTCCAAATGATTATAAACCACATTCAATTCATCTTCTTCCCCACATAAAGTTTGAATCAGCTTTGAAAAATCAGCATTTGACTGATCTATAATCAATACTTCAAGCGGTTTTAGCTTAGATTTTTCAAGATAGGAAAATGTTCTCCGCAACGAATCAATTCGGTTATACGTCGGTATTATTACTGAAATTCTTCCCATTTACAAATCTTTACTTATTATTAGAAACCCTCAAAATAAATTGCTTCCACTTCGACTGCCAAAGCGACTTGGAGAATCCATATAAAGCCGTTTCATAACCACTACGGCAAATCCTCCAATACTCTTCTTTATCCATCATCAGTGCCTCTTTTACAGATTGGTATATCCCTTCAATTGTTGGCTCAATTAACTTGCCATTATAATTGTCAACCAATATATTTGTCAACCCACCTACCCGTGTAGCAATGCAGAAGCATCCCGCAGACATTGCTTCACACAGCGACAACGATGTTCCTTCGGAAAAAATCGTTGGTATCACCGCAATATCGAAATGCTGATGGAATTTAATGCTCTCCGACATCCTATATGCAGTAAAATGCACCCTCTCCAATCCTCTGAACATTTCTTTCAAGTAGGATTCTAACGGTCCTGTTCCGGCAAATGTCACTTCCACATTTGGATATTCTGTCAAAATTCTATTTATTGCGCTGGCAAATATCTTTGTACCTCGATGCTCTACAAATCTTCTTGCAAACAATATCTTCCGCGGAGACAACTCCAACTTGACATCCAATTCACGCCTGCTTATGAAACCTCGTGAATAATTCGGAATAACGGTGAATTTTGACTCATCATTGATTGCTGCTAAAGTTCGAAACCAATTATAATAGTTATAGTCAACACATACAACATTAGGTACAAGAAGACCTCTTTGAACATTTCTTATACACTTCAGCAATTTTATCAGTCGCCCTTTTATCCCCACTAGTGGTTCATCGAAGGCAATTCCGTGATTAATTGCTATCACATTACTGTAATGTGCCTTGATTGTCAATTGGTCTGTAGAAATTATAAAGATGTCACCCGGCTTATTGCTGGTTTTATACACATAATCAAAACATTTCTGAAAATAAGCCTTACTTTTATTAGATATCTGTCGTATTTCTATTCCTTCAAAAAGATAATTATCCGTTTTTCCAATCCTATTCATTTCATATACAACAGGCTTATACCCCATCGACTCCGAAAGCTTTGCCAAATCGTAAATGTATGTTTGGACACCGCCTATAGATATCGACTTTAATTCAGAGTCATAAAAACCTATCCTCATAAAAAAATATATGGTCTTCATATGCAGTTGCTATTTATCATTAATTCTTTATTCTTTGAACAATCTTTCGCAACCAATCTATACTTTTGAGATATGCTCTAATCTCATCTTTTGCAGATATCGGTTCGTATTTCCCGATAATACTCGCAAATGTAGTATCCCGTTTTTCATTAAAATCTTTGAAGAAACTTTCTCTGCATATGTTGGGACAACAAGAGCTTGTCATCATAGGCTGCACACGTCTTGCCACGTTCATTGTTGTTTGCTCAACTTCCAAGTTTTCAGAAATCGAATCAAACATACGTTTTCCTTTTGGACTATGGATAATTACCATTGACACACCCTTGTCAATCGGCATCTTAATATTTGTTGATTGGATTCCCCAAAAATCAGCCAATGTTATGTCTGTTTCTCTATGCTCTTTTTTGTACGAACAATTATGGCAGGATTTTCGGAGGTAAATTCTTGAATGAAAACTTTTTACATATGGTTCTGCAAACTGAGGCTTCCAATACTGCTTTCCATTATCAAATTCAATTGAGAGAGAGTGTGTGTATGCCCCATATTTTTTTGTTCTGAACGAAATTTGCGCTGCGTGCCCTCCATATCTGGCTTCCAAATCTGTAATGTGCCGCTTCCATACCGCAGGACTAGGTGTACCCATACAAATAAAATCAGTACAAATCAGATTTTCATAATCCTTCTTCAAGAAACTCCGTAATGCTCCATTCTCACATGGAGTCCCCGAGAACAACACGTAACGTCCTTCTTTCAAATCTTTTTTAATTTGTTTCCAGACATCAGATTTATCACTTTGCACGTATTTAGACCCCATTAGTCGATGAAGTTCCTTTTCATTGTCTATACGTATATGGCGCACTTTATTATGACAATCAAAATCCGCACCATAGACAACGCCATTTTGGTTTAATACGATATGTGCTATCGAATAAAAAACACCTCCAGAAGAACTATGTTGCAATATCTCAGCATCCTTGTTACGACATGCATATACCACTGGCTCAAATTCCGCATGCTCAACTGTTGTTTCCGGGCAAACATTGATTGGGCATGATTTTTGACACAAGTGGCATTCAATACATTTTTCACTATCAATAATAGGTGCCTTAAAGCCTTCATCGTCCTCCTGCATAATGATGCATCCTTTTGGGCAAACTACGGCACAAACACCACAGCCGCAACATTTATCGGCATATGTTATTTTATCTATAGCCATTTTAATTGTTTTTTTTCATTACAATTTTGAATACATATAGCATAGTCTTTCGATTGAAGATATAAGACAAGCCAAAATATACGATTCCTCCAATAATCAACTTGACTATGAGCTCCACATACGTATTGACAAATTGCATCAAATTCACAGAGCACATGGCTGCACACATCAATATCGCAATCATAAAAGTCGGCATTACGTCTCTAATTTGTGATCGGACTTTATATTGAAGAAATTTAACATTAGGTCGCATATTAATCCATAGACTAATAATCGAAGTTAAAACCCTGCCTAATGCTACCCAGTAGATACTAAAATGTACCATCAATGCCAAAAAGCCTAAATCAACTATTTTTTTTTGAATCTCGCAGTTCAAGGCAGTTCCACTCTTTCCTATTGCATTAATTGCCTGAATATTTGCTACATGTAATGGGTAAAATGCATATAATATACAGGCCATTTGCAAAAAAGGCACTGCTCCAATCCATTTTTCCGTCAACAGAATCGTCACCAACGGGTGTGCTGTCGCAAGCAAAGCAAACATAATCGGAGCAATAAGAAATGAACTCACCTTGTTCGACTTAACGACAAGACCCCGCAATTTTGGAATATCATCTTGTATTTTTGAAAATGCAGGAAATAAAACACTCCCTAAAGAACTTGTAAATGTTTCCGACACAGTTGAAGGAATTTTATTTCCTGTATCATATGTCCCTAATTGAGCCTTTGTATAAAATTTCCCAACAACCGCTGTATAAATGTCAGTTACAATTGTTGACAGAAATGTAGATGCCATACATTTCCACCCAAAATTGAACAAAGACTTAATTCTAATCCATGAGAATTCAAGCATTGGAATCCATCTTACCAAAAAAAATAAAGTAATGGTTATGACAATTCTATTTACTAAGTATTGTATCACAATTGACCATACTCCATAGCCCATTAATGCCAAACCAATACTTATTACCGCAGATACTATCATTCCTGATAAATTTGCAATAAATAGTTTTCTAAATTGCATTTTTCGGTATAGAACCGTCAATTGCACCGAATTAAATGCTCCAACAACTAAAGTAATGGACAATACTCGCATCAGCTCACAAAGACGTGTATCGTTAAAGAATTCTGCAATTAATGGCGATATGAAAAAAAGCAAGACATAAATTGCTATAGAGATGCCAAGACTCAAATACAATACCGATGAAAAGTCAAGCGAATCAGCATTTTTCTTTTGTATCAATGCTGTATTTAATCCACTATTTACTAAAACAGTTGCAATGTTTATAAAAGCAAGAAGAAGAGCGCATAAGCCATAATCTTCTGGCACCAATATACGTGCCAGAAGTAATTGCAATGCAAATTGGACTATTTTTGTCCCAATACGCTCCATAAATGTCCAAAACATTCCAGAGCGAATATTTTCTCCAACCCCCTCTTTCATCAATCAATATCCAATGCTTGTTTCAAGAATTGATGCGACTCTGAGCGCAACTTTTCAAGAGTCTTATTTACGACCTTATAATCAATCATATTAATATCTTCCGGCACACTGCAAATTAATCTGTCTTTCAATTCTAACAACGATAGAATATTTTCAATCCGCGAGTTCTGATTGATCGGACTATTCTCCGCAAACCTCTTCATTACATAGAAATTTCTATTTAAATTTATAGAAAAGCAAACACCATGGAAAGAATCTGTAAATATGAAATCGGCATTGCGTATATAATTTATAAACTCCAAAGGACCAACATCTGTATCAGTTATAAATCCAGGTCTAATATCAACACTAAATCTAGATATAGATACAACTTTTAGTCCTTGCTTTTTTGCAAAATCTTCCACAATTTTACGATGTTCCTCCTGCTCGCCTAAAAAATAGCATAACACATATCTATTGTTACACATTTTTTTCGTTAGCCCCAGTAAGCTCCAATCCTCTTTTGTCAATAGTAATGTTGGATCAAGCACTACAGAACTTTTTATTCCAAACAACGTATTCAACAAATCGGCACCTTGTCGTTCTCGAACAGAAATATAATCAAATCGCCCCAACAAGGTTCTATATTTTTCTATTAGTTCATTTGGAATGTAAGGCAGCCCAATACTCGCTGCGTATGACACTTTTTTCTTTTCATCATCAACAAAAGACAACATGTACACATCATTAAACACATTAGGAGCCCATATTTGGTCACTACCACAAACGAATGTATCAAATAGTCCATTTTGCGCCACCAATTGCTCTATAGTTGTATAAAGATGAGTTTCTTTGAAAAATTTAGACTCAAATGACAAGAATCTATAATGAATTTTTTTTGAAATAGATTTCGGAATAAATCGATCGAACCTACTAACCAGCAATCGCAACCACCATAAAGAGGGTCTTCCAAAGGCTGAATAATTTATAATCAAAGCATCTCCATTATGCTTATTTATATATGAATGCAACGCATATGCCTGCAAAGCGCTACCAACATTTGGATAATTATGCCATGTTATTATTCCGATTCTCTTTTTTACCCCCATATATTAATCATTCTGTTTTATTTCTTCTAAAAATGCTTTTGGGATATAGGTTGTGGCGACAGCGCAGATGCCGCGGATGCTGACGAGGAGGCGGCGGTCGCCATGGATGCGCTGGATGCTGCCTTCGGCACCACGGAAGGGGCCGTCGGTGACGCGCACGCGCTGTCCTTCCGCAAACTTGCGGTCTTCATCGCCAAAGTATTCCAGCCCGGTCTCTCCCGACGAGGCGACAAGCATAAACACGTTCATCTCCCGGTCGGGGATGGCATAGGGTCTGCGTCTGCCGTCATCGCAATGGCGGGTGTAGAGGATGGCGCGGTCGGTGAGCTGACGCTGCACCGCTACGGCGCGCTCCTCGGCAGCGCGGAAAAACATCAGCGAATTTATCACGGGACGGCGCACCTTGCGGCGCTGCCCTCCTCGCTCCACCACGGTTTCTTCCACCGGCACGTAGCACTCTGTGCCGTCGGCCGTCAGCTCCTCCTCCACAGCAAAAACTTTGTTGTAGAACACCTTCAAGGCATACCAATGCAATCCGTGATTTTCCGCTTCAACCATTCGCGTAAGGATACAATCTCCATTCCTGCCCACCGTGGTTTCTTCAACCTTCAGCGCACAGCAAGTCGGGTTAGTCCGCTAATTTTCATCTGTCTAAAACCCCGGAACTCGGCGCGTTCCACTACCCGTGGTCGCTGTCCGTAACCCTCTTCGTGAGGTTTCTCCGCAAGAAACCGCACAACCTTTTGCAAAGATAGATAATTTTCTTGAAAAAGTCTTGTGGAATGCAATATTAATTCAACCTTTTTTTTAAAGTTGAATTGCGCAGACATTGTAAGTGGTTGAAAGTTAATCGTTCAGCCACTACGGCAATGCGACGGTTTCTCTATCGTCGCCATGTCACGTATCTTGATAGCGACAGCTGAGCTGCCGAGACCTGCGGCCCATTTCCGCACGCCCAAACCCGCGGTTTTCACTATATGCCGGCTCTATATTCCTTTCCGCCAGCGCGTTCCGCGGTTATGCCGTTTCTTGCGGAGAAACCGCACATCACAAGCACTTCAGAATTTCATGGTTGGCATTGTCCAATGCCACATTTTCCACCGAATCAAGATAAATAAGCGTGGTGCGCTCGGAAGAGTGCCCAAGTCCGGCGCTGATGATTGACAGCGGCACGTTGTGGCGCCGCGCAGCAGTGGCCCAACTGTGACGCGCCGTGTAGGTCGACAACTTCTCCGAGATTCCTGCAATTTCAGCCAACTGCTTCAGCTTACGGTTGTGATAGCCCAACGCCGTCTGGTATTGCCGGTAGGCATCCTGTCCGTCGGCACTGATTATCGGGAACACATACTCTCCTGCTTCGTTTTTGTAGCGGTTGATTATGGCAGCCATCGGCGGCTCAATGCGCACGGTGAGCCGTTGCCCCGTCTTGCGGCGCACGTAGCTGAACCAGTCGCCACAGATGTCGTCGCGCCGCAGAAAAGCAATGTCGACAAACGCCATTCCACGCGCGCAATAGCTGAACAAAAAGATGTCGCGCGACAAAGCCAGCGACTCATGCTCGGGCGGCAGCTGCCAGTGAAGCAACTTGGAGAACACCGTCTCTGGCACAGCCAGCTTGCGCGTGGCGCACACTCCTGTGAACACTTTCTGAAACGGCACAATCCGCCGCGCTATGCCTTCTGATACCGCTTGATTGCAGACCGACCTCAGGCATCGCAGATAAAACGACACGCTGTTCATCTTCAGCCCACGTTTCCGCAGCCACAGTTCATAATCAGACACCAAATCGGCGTCAATTTTGGAAAATGCGATGTCGTGTCTGTCAAGAAATTCAGAAAACCTGTAGAGCGAGTTGCGATAATTACGCGCCGTGCCAAAATTCATATTGGTTTTCAAGTTCAGAATCAAGCCACGCCAATATTCAAGTACTCTGCGCGGTCTGCGCACTGCTTTTTTCTCAACAATATTGTTTCTTTCCATCTTGTTTTGATTTTTTGAGAAAAAGTAATGATTAATTTCCGCATAACTGACGTAATTTTGCAGAAGAAAAGTAACACCAGGCATAATAATGATTAAACGATGCTTTATGCCCGTGTTTTAAAAACCCAAAAGAATTATGAAAATATGCCTATTCGTTGTAGGAAAAACAAATCATAACTATCTGTCGCCAGGCATCGAGGACTACAGCCGGCGGGTGAACCGCTACGTGCCGTTCGCAATACAATATATCGCCGATGCAAAAAACACCCGCAATCTGACGCAAGCCCAGCAAAAGGTTGCCGAGGGACAGAATCTGCTCGCCGCCTTCGAGCCGTCGGACTGCGTTGTGCTGCTCGACGAGCACGGCAAAGAAATGAAATCTATGGAATTTTCAGCATATATTGAAAAGAAGATGCAGACCGTAGGCAAGCGGTTGGTGTTCGTAGTAGGCGGACCATACGGATTTTCCGACGAAGTCTATGCCCGTGCCAATGGGAAAATATCGCTGTCGAAAATGACATTTCCGCACGATTTGATACGCCTTGTGTTCTGCGAGCAGCTCTATCGGGCATACTCCATAATGCACAACGAGCCATACCATCACGAATAGAGCCAGACAGTCGGGAGGCTGCCTGGCTCTGCATATTGCTTTCAAAAGCGCTACTTCAAATTCTCGCGCACTTGTTCAAGAAACTCCTTCATCGCGTTGGAATCCTTGCGCGCCACAATCTCCTTCAGCGTTTCCAACTTGTCCTGAATCTTGCCAATCTGTTCCACAGTGTGCGGATTAAACAGAATCTCCGTGAGCAGAAAATCATCCTCCGACATCAGTCCACGGGCTATCGCCATGTGGCGTTTATAGGTGGTTCCCGGCGCGTCCTGATGCTTCATCACACTGCCAAACACAAGCGTCGACGTAAACGGTATTGACAACGAATAAGCAATCACCTCGTCGTGCTCCTTAAACGTGTACTCGCGGATATTGAGATGCAACTCGTTGTAAAGGTCCTTGAAAAACACCTTGCCCAAATGGTCGCCCTCGCTTATGATTATCGCATTCTCATCCTGCAGATTGCTCAACGAAGCGAACGTAGGGCCAAACATCGGGTGTGTGCTGACAAAGGGATGCCCACATTCGGCATAAAACTCAGGCAATCCCGTCTTCACCGAAGCTATATCGGCAAGAATGCATTCTTTGCCGATATACGGCATCACCATGCGGAATGCCTCGAGCGTATACTTCACCGTTGCGGCATTGATGACCAACTGAGGGTCGAAGTCGGCAATCTCATCCGGCGACGACATTCGTCTCACATTATAAGTAAAACGCAAACGCTGCGGATTAGTCTCAAAAACCGCAACAGAATGCTTGAAACTCAACAAATCGGAGAAAAACGAGCCCATCTTTCCAGCTCCTATAATCAGTATTCTCATCGTCACTATCGCATTCTATTGTTCAATACCTCAATTTGCTGACGAACCGACTCTTCGTGGATCGCTTGGTAAACCGTCTTCATGAAATCACCGTTCATGCCCAACTCTTCCGCAGCCGCCGCACGTGAGTTAAGGATGTCGTCGTAACGTCCCGTCTGCACCACCGGCATACTGTGCTCTTTCTTATATTGACCAATCTCACGCGAAATGCGCATACGCTTGCTCAAGGCTTCAAGCAAATCATTGTCTATCTGATCAATCTGCTGGCGCAATAGCGTGAGGCTTTCTGTGGTCTGCGTTGTGTCGCGCACCACAAGCATATTCAGTATAAAGTTAAGCACCTCGGGAGTGACCTGCTGGCTCTTGTCGCTCCAAGCACAGTCAGGATCACAATGCGACTCCACGATAAGTCCGTCAAAGCCCATATCCATCGCCTGCTGCGACAACGGAGCCACCAGCTCACGCTTGCCTCCAATGTGCGACGGATCGCAGATCAGTGTCAGTTCCGGCATACGGCGGCGCAATTCAATAGGGATGTGCCACTGCGGCATATTGCGGTACAAATGTTTGCCGTAAGCACTGAATCCACGGTGAATGGCTCCAATCTGCCTGATTCCAGCATTGTAAATGCGTTGCATCGCACCAATCCACAACTCAAGATCGGGATTGACCGGATTCTTAACCAGCACCGGCACATCCGCACCGACAAGCGAGTCTGCGATTTCCTGCATGGCAAACGGGTTGGCCGAAGTGCGCGCGCCAATCCAAAGCACATCCACTCCGGCATTGAGTGCCTCTTCAACATGCTGCTTGTTTGCAACCTCTGTTGCCACAAGCATACCAGTCTCCTTCTTCACCTCCTGCAACCATGTCAGACCGACACTGCCCACACCTTCGAATCCGCCCGGTTTGGTGCGCGGTTTCCAAATGCCGGCACGAAAGATTCTAACACCATTTTTTGCCAAATCCTTAGCCGTTTCCAACACCTGTTCCTCTGTCTCGGCACTGCACGGACCAGCAATTACAACAGGGCGTTTTGAGTCAACGCCACAAAATTTAATCGGTTTGATATCGTTCATAATCTTATGTTTTTATTTATTTCATTTCTTCAATTCTATTCAAAGCCTCCCGCATCTTTTCCTCTGTCGCACAAAGCGATATTCTGACATAGCGCTCTCCGTTGCTTCCGAAAATAAATCCAGGCGTGATAAACACCCGCGCACCATACAGAATGCGGTCGGCGAATTTTTCAGACGACTCCTCCCCTTCAGGAATCCTTCCCCATAGGAACAGTCCCTTCTGAGATTTGTCAAATGTGCATCCGAGTTGCGTCATAATCGCCTCCGCCACCTTTCGGCGTTCGGCATACACCTTATTAAGCTCGGCATACCACGACCCATCGCACGACAAAGCCTTTACCGCCGCCTCCATTGCCGGGCGAAACTGTCCGGAGTCAATATTTGACTTCACTTTAAGTATCCACTCTACAAACTGAGTGTTTGACGCCAGCATTCCCATACGCCATCCCGCCATATTATGCGATTTGCTCAACGAATTCATCTCAATGGCAATGTCTTTTGCTCCAGGCACAGAAAGCAGGCTTACAGGGTTGTCGTTTAAGATAAAGCTATACGGATTGTCATTGACAATCACGATATTATGCCGGCGGCCGAAGTCCACAATCTTCTGAAACAACTCCATTGTCGCAGGCGCGCCTGTTGGCATATTAGGATAGTTCACCCACATCAGTTTCACCCTGTCGAGCGGCATCCGCTCCAACTCGTTGAAATCAGGATACCACCCATTTTCTTCTTTTAGATTATATGTCAGGATTTCAGCCTCCGCCAATTTGCTCACCGAAGAGTATGTAGGATACCCCGGATTTGGCACAAGCACAGCATCGCCAGGATTGACAAAAGCAAGCGTAATGTGAAGGATACCCTCTTTTGAACCAATCAACGGTTGGATTTCTTTATCAGGATTCAGTTCTACACCGTACCAACGGCGATACCAATCAGCATAAGCACCGCGAAGCGACGGCAATCCGACATACGGCTGATAGCCATGAGTGTCGTGCCTCCGAGCCACATCACACAATGTGTCAATCACCGACTGATGCGGCGGACGGTCAGGGCCTCCGATGCCCAAAGATATAATGTCCATACCTTTTGCATTCAGCTGCGCCACTTCTTTCAACTTCTTTGAGAAGTAGTACTCCTTAACTTGTCTCACCCGATTTGCCGGGCATATATTGCTATTCTTTTCCATCTTGATTGAAATTGGAATATTCGCCTAAAATTTTAAAATCAGTAATCAATGGTTTTACAGCCTCTATCGACTGACGATAACGCGTATAGTCATCAAAAGTCAGATTGATGAAAAACCGATATTCCCACTCTCTTCCGATAATTGGAATCGATTGAATTTTAGAGAGGTTGATATCATAGAATGAAAAAATTGTAAGAATCTTAGCCAGGCTGCCCTGCGTGTGTGGCAACGTGAAAACCAACGACGCCTTGTCTATTTTTTTGCCATAGGAAAGCTCATGCGACATTATCGGATCAGCGATGATAAGAAACCTTGTGAAATTACGCTTGTTTGTCTCGATGCCTTCTTCCAAAATATTCAAGCCGTATAATTGAGCCGCCAACTTTCCACAAATGGCAGCATGTCCACGCAATCCCAACTTTGCAATTTCTTCCGCACTGCCCGCAGTATCGGTCTTCTCCACCATCTTCAGATTTGGATGGCGATGCAGAAACTGCTCGCATTGCATAAGAGCCATCGAATGCGAGTTAACCTCTGTCAGCTCGTCTATATTCTGTCCAGGCAAAGCGCACAACACATGAGATATGCGCATCTTGTACTCTCCTACCACCGTAAGATTGCTTTGGCGAAGAAGCTCGTGATTCTGCAACAGACTGCCGGCAATCGTGTTTTCAATCGCCATCGCGCCAATCAGCGAACTGTCGGACTTCAGACAATCAAACATACTGCCAAACGTTTCACACGGCACCACGTCAATATCCTCTCCCGCAAAATATGCTCTTGCCGCAGCATCATGGAAACATCCTTTTACGCCCTGTATTGTTACTTTTTTCTTCATTCGGTCATACTAAATAAAAAATCCCGCTCAATGGCGGGATTTTAATATGATTACTAATTTTCTTTGTCTTTATATATTGCATATCGTCCCGCCTCTATTTTTTATCAAAATAAAAGTAAAAGCCAAAATAATATGCGAAATGATTCACGTTCATTTTATTGTTTTCTTGGTTGCAAAATTAGATAAAATCTTTTAATCTGCAAGAATTTTTCCACTTTTTCTTCAAATTTGCCATCATTTTATTTTCTGCAAGATTACCCACAACATATAACCATCAGAAACAGAAGCAAAAATGGTTAAATATTTCCGTATAGAAGAATTAATTATTACTTTTGTAAAACGTAATAGAATTGCCTTATGTGTGAAGATTTTTCATTTGTCGACAATCCAGAATTCAAATCATTCATATCCCAATATAGCACAACCGACGCTTCCACACTAAGGCTGAAAAGATTTGACAACCTCAAATTCGATAAGAATTTAGCAATAACCCAAATAGAATGCAGGCGCAAGGCAAAAAAGAAGCTACCGGAATTGGCTGAAAAAATTGCCTATCCCACCGACGTCTCCATAGAGCAGTGCTCTTCTGAGATTTTGGCTAAATTCCACGCTGACCTGTTTGCCGGATGCGATGCTGTGGTCGATTTGACATGCGGACTCGGCATCGACTCGTTCTACATTGCGCAACAGACGAAATCAGTGGTAAGCATTGATGCAGCTGAGATTGTCACATCTGCGGTAAAACACAATATGCATAAACTTGGGATAAACAACGTTTCCGTAGTAAACGACTTTGCCGAAAGTTATTTGGACAAGGTCAAGAACCCGTTCTCCGCAGCATTCATCGATCCGTCGCGCAGGCTGACCGACGACCGCAATTCCCGCACATACGCAATCAAAGACACCGTCCCCGACTTAAACCTAATTATCCCGCAGATAGAATCCCGCTGCAATTTCATCATTGTCAAAGCATCTCCAATGGCTGACATCTCGCAAACAATCAGCGATTTCCCTGGGATTACAGAAGTCTGGATATTGTCAGTGAAAAACGAGTGCAAGGAGCTTTTGTTTAAAATTGACTTTCCACAGACAGCGAAACAGCCACAAATTCACTGCATCGACTTCATTGCAAACGAAGCAATCGAATTCACGTTCAAATTCGAAGATAAATCCATTTCAATCGCAGACGGGACACCACATCCCGGTCAACAGTTATTCGTTCCAAACGCATCAATAATGAAAGCCGGAGCTTATGACATTGTCGCCAACAAATTCGGCCTCATCCGTTTGGCGGCGAATTCACATCTGTATCTGTCCGATATCGCCACCAACCACGAATATCCAGGTCGGGTGTTTTCCATAACGAATGTTTTATCTTTATCGAAGCCTGACATAAAGAAGATTAAATCATCTGTCAAGTCAGCAAACATCTCTTGCCGCAACTTTCCAATGAAGCCAGATGATTTGAGGAAAAGGCTCAAGATTGCCGACGGAGGAAATGATTATATTTTCGCCACCACCCTTGCCGACAATTCAAAAGTCCTTATTCTATGCCACCACGTCACCGTTTAAACATACGGTCCATTTCGCGTTTGTCTTCGCGCTCTTTTATCGACTGACGTTTGTCGTATTCTTTCTTACCTTTGGCAAGAGCTATGACAACCTTTGCCAGCCCCTTGTCGCTTATAAACACCTTCAGCGGCACAATAGAAAATCCGCTGTCTTTCGAAGCCTTGCCTATTTCGCGAATCTCCTTCTTGTTCAACAGCAACTTGCGGTCTCTCCGAGAAGAATGATTGTTGTAGGATCCATAGAAATATTCCCCCACATACATATTCTTTATCCAAATCTCGCCATTGTTCTCATAACAGAACGCATCTGTCAAGCCCGCCTTGCCAAGACGAATTGACTTGATTTCCGTGCCTGTCAGCACAATTCCTGCCGTGTAGGTCTCTACAATGTCAAAATCGAACGTGGCACGTCTGTTCTTTATGTTGACTGCATTCAGTTTCAATTTCATATTACATCCTGTGGATTAAATTTCATAATTACTACAACCACTACTATCGGCACCAATGCCAGGGCAAGGAATACTCCAAACACAAACCATATTTTCTTCTCATCCGTGTCAGCCCCGAAGATTTCAGCACACTTCGACAAGACAAACAACAGATACACAACGAAAATATACAGAGGCATCATCGGCGTTGGCAATAGGTTCTGCACAATTGCCACTATCACTCCTATCGAATAGACAAACATCGTCAATATTTTCAAATCCGATTCTGTGACCGACTCCGACTTTTCCGTTCTCAATCTACGCACCACAGAAGATGCAAGAGCAGGACTTATCATATAGCCAAGGAAGAATGCCGAAAACATTGCAATACCGCGCACCAACGCAACCGTCAATGTTTCTCCATACAACATTTGCACAAACGATGATGCTCCAGCGACAGCAAGCAGCGGATAAAACCACCCTCTTTCATGCTTTGACGGCAAGTGCCCATTTTGTTTTTCCATCGTCCACGAAGATACCGGAGCGATAAGAAAACGTAGTGCCAACAGCAAATCTTTCATACTTTCTTTTTTGGGGATTATTCAAGGATTATTTTTCCGAAATATTCAGGCCTATGGAAATCCGGCTTGTCAGTTTTTATCGGCGCCCAGCTCAGATAATGCGGCATGCTCGTCGCCGACGCACATTTATACAGGTTGCCTTTCATTTCAATCGGGCGCTTTGAAACGTCAACCCCTATCAACTCAAACGGAATCGCGATGGCAAGTCCCCAATTAAAAATACCCTCAAGTTCCTGGAACGGATTATTTCCACATGTGGCATACCTTTTCACTGTAGCCAGTTCCATATCGGTAAGCCGTATAGGATGCTTGCGGTCTTTCCGATGAGAAGCATTTATTGCACCGATACAATTAAATTCAAAGTTCCAATATTCCTCACTGCCAGGCGTCTGCAGGAAAAATTCCACACAGCTGTCCTCTGCCACCGGACTGTTGTTTTTATAATTCACCGCACGCAGATAGTTGCATCTAACAAAATAGTTCACATATAGGAATTTGTCAGAGTAAGCCATCGAGAACACCGTTATTGGGTGATATGGATATTTATCCTCCCAATTCACACAATTTATTCCCACCTTCTTCAGATGCAATTCCATATAGTCTGCAACCGAAGCCATCGTCATTGCATCAAGACCTTCCACAAAAGGCACATTCAATACATATTCTTCTCCGTTCATAGCAACTCCATTATTGAAAGCCCCATGCCGATAACCGACATCAAGCAAATTAAACTTCCTATGAAAATGTTGATCAACCACATACTCCTCACATTAAAACGGCCTCTGACTTTGCTGACAAAGTAGGTTATCAAAAACCACCAGCCCAAAGCCCCAATAATAATAGACAGAAAGCCAATAAAATAACCGTAGATTGATGTTATGTTGGTCAAGAAATTAAATCGTGCATACAATCCGATTATAAGGAAAATTATCAACGGATTGGAGAACGTGAACAAGAAACCGGTAATCAAATCCTGAACATAGTTGTTTTTCACCGGATGTCCCTTCTTTTCCTTTATCATTTTTGCAGGGTTTTTCCGTGCAATGTACACACCAAAACCAAGCAATACGACACTTCCGAAAATCTGAAGCACCGTCTGATTTTTTTCTATGAAATTTATGACAAACGACAGTCCAAATCCTGTCAGCAATGAATACAACAAATCAGAGAATGCCGCGCCTACACCGGTAAAAAAGCCAGATGCACGTCCCTTGTTCAACGTGCGCTGAATGCACAGCATTCCTATCGGCCCCATTGGTGCAGATATCAATATTCCGATAGCGAGACCCGCTATTATTACTTTCACTATTTCCATATGAAATGCAAATTTAACAAAAATCAGCCAATAGAATGGTGAGTGAATCCGAAAAAGTGACTCAGAGCGTCTACATATTCTGATTTTTTACTTACTTTTGCATTATTGACAAAGGTTCATAACCTTGTCTGACACGCATCAAATACAACTTCTCTTATTATGAAAATCGAAACGTTATTCCTGGCTTTGCTATGTTTATCATTGCCATCAACAACATATTCAGAGCATATTTACTGGGACTGCAACAATGACTGCGACATCAGTGCCAGGCTCGACAGAAATTCCCGTAATGAAATTTTCATCGACAATGCCGGCTCCAATCGCCTGAAATTCATACCATTCACTTTCAACAACCCCGACAGTTGCGACTTCTCTTTCAAAATAAGGTTGCGCGACGGTGATGAAATCGACAATGCCTCACGACTTTTGTCTCCATCTGCGCCAAGTGCGGAATTCGGAATTGTTTGGGACTACATCGACTCCGACAACTATTCCTCCGCTATATTCAAAAGAAACACCAAAAACCATTTTGATGAAATCACCCGAAAAGATTGCTTTCACGTAGCCATACAGATCGTTTCTAATGGGAAAAAGTCAATTGTCAAAGAATCAGACATTGACAGCAAAATGGCATTCGAGCCCAACAGATATAACACCTTTCAGATAAAAGTGGACAATGGCGTCCTTTCCCTTTCTGCCGGAAACAAAGAGCTTTCCACCCTTTTCTCCTGCGAATATATTCCTCAAAAAACATTTTCCGCAGGAATTGTCGCTGGCAAAAACAAGATTTCAATCAAAAGAATCGAGTTCAAAAGCATTCCCGACAAACGCGTTTCCAACAAAACAAGCTACACACAGGCAGACGTCGAACAGGCCGTAAAGAACACCGGCAATGATTTCTATGTTGGCTTTTGGCGTTACTTTGACCGCAATACCGACGATTCCCGTTTTGAACTTGGCGGCAAATACACAATCGCTCTTGTCCCTACTAATTCAGGATACGACATATTATACATCTCAGGAGCAAACAGATTCTCATCATACTGGTCGCCATATATGAAGAAAGGAGCGCTTGTCCGCACCCCTTTCTATAATCAATATGAGATTCATTGGTTTACCGCTGACAAGAATTTGTATTTTGATGAATGCTACGCTTCGGTGTCAGAGGACATTCTTACGCTGCACTTCCCCATCCAGCAGTCAACCGTCAGATTCTACCGTTTCACTCCCCCATCAGAAAATCCTTGAATTCACGGAACGACGGCAGCATTTGGACCGACTTCTTTTCGCCATCCATAAACGCTTTCAAACGTTCCGGAATCGCGACATCTCCACCTGTAAGAGAATCAACCGTTTCTTTAAACTTAGCAGGATGAGCTGTTTCCAGACAAATTCCCACCTCATCATCCGCCAAGCATTCAGAAATAGCCCTGTAGCCCACAGCTCCATGAGGATCCAGCAAATAATTCTCAGTCTTGAATGTTGACGCCAATGTCTCTCCGATCTGAGCATCAGAGTATGTCACACCGGAAATGTCACTTTTAATCTTCTCCCACGAACAGCCGTACAGGTCAAGTATTCTTGCAAAATTGCTTGGGTCGCCAACATCCATTGCGTTGGCGATTGTCTGAATTGACGGACGAGGATTGTATTTGCCTGTTTCAAGATACTCATAAACCACATCATTGCTATTGTTTGCCGCAATGAATCGTTTTATCGGCAAGCCCATGCGCTTCGCTATAAGTCCAGCCGTAAGGTTGCCAAAGTTTCCGCTCGGAACCGCAACAACGATCTGTGACAAATCTTCTTTCCCTGCAGCGGCCAGCTGTGCATATGCATAGAAATAATAGAACATCTGCGGCAGGAATCTTGCGATATTGATAGAGTTGGCACTTGTCAATTTCATATGAGCGTTAAGTTGCTCGTCCATAAATGCCTTTTTCACCAATGCCTGACAGTCGTCAAATGTCCCGTCGACTTCAACCGCCGTTATATTCCGTCCCAATGTCGTGAATTGAGACTCCTGTATATGACTCACCTTTCCTTTCGGATAAAGCACGTAAACGTGCACGCCATCCACTCCGAGAAAGCCGTTGGCCACTGCGCTGCCGGTATCGCCAGATGTGGACACAAGCACATTGACAGGGCGTTTGTCTGAATCCTGTGCATTGAAATAGCCAAGCATACGGGCCATGAATCTTGCTCCTACATCCTTGAACGCCAATGTCGGACCGTGATACAGCTCCAAACAATAACGTCTATCCGCAACCTTATGCAATGGTATGTCGAAGTTCAGTGCGTCATAGACAATACGTTTCAACACATCAGCGTCGACATCTTCGCCGAAAAGCGAATCTGCCACCGCATAAGCGATTTCCTGGAGCGACAAGCCTCCTATATTTTTAAAAAACGCAGCCGGCAAAGTCTTTATCGATTCCGGCATATAAAGTCCCTTGTCAGGAGCAAGCCCTTTTATTATCGCTTCTTTTAGCGTCACCTCGGATGCCGCTCCGTTCGTACTATAATATCTCATTATGCCCTATTTTAGCAATTCTTTTATAAAACCATCTGTTTCAAGCGTTCCCAACGAACCATTTATTGCAGAACACTCATTATATTCACTTATGCCATCGGCATTTTCTCCTTTGGAATAAATCATAAAAGGCACTGGATTCGACGTGTGAGTCTTTAATCTGCATGGCGTAGGATGATCGGGCAGCACGGCTATCCTAACAGATTCCTGCATCCTGTCGGCCGCTTCAACAATAGGTTTGCACAAACGCTGGTCAAGATATTCAATAGTGCGAATTTTTAATGCCACATCGCCTTCATGTCCAGCCTCATCGCTCGCCTCCACATGAACAAACACAAAATCATTGTTTTTCATCGCCTCTATAGCGGCCTTGGCTTTTCCCTCATAGTTCGTGTTCCACAATCCAGTCGCGCCTTCCACAGCCACAGGCTTAAGCCCGGCATACACACCGATTCCACGGATCAAGTCAACAGCGGAAATAACCACACCGCTTTTTATGCCAAACCGCTCCGCCAATGTAGGCATTGACGGGCGATAACCTGGCGACCACGGCCAAATGCTGTTCGCCGGATCTTTCCCCTCTGCAATACGCTTTTTATTTACAGGGTGATTTGCCAACAACACTTGCGACTTCAATATCAAGTCATTTATCAAATCTGCCGTTTCCTCGGCTTCCGGCACATCCGCCTTAACAAGCACTTCGCGGAAAGGCGTTCCCGGCACATCGTGTGGTGGTGTGCAGTCTATACGCTTGTCTCCACCTCTAATTTTCAACAAATGCCGATATGAGATTCCAGGATAGAAGCGCACCGTGTCAGAGCCTAATTTCTCAGAAAGGAAGGCAATCAATTCCGCAGCCTCCTCATCAGAAATGTGTCCAGCAGAATGATTCTTTATTTTACCATTCTCAACGCAAATCAAGTTGCAACGCATTGCCATTTCTCCACGTTCAATATCCACCCCGATGCTTGCCGCCTCTAAAGAGCCACGGCCCTCAAACGTTGTCGGAAGGTCGTAGCCGAGCACCGACATATTAGCCACCTCACTTCCCGGATGGAATCCTTCAGGCACCGTCTTAAGCATTCCCATCCTCGACCTGGATGCCATATAGTCGAACGTCGGAGTATCAGCCGCTTGCAATGGCGTTTTTCCATTCAATGACGGTATAGGCTCGTCTGCCATACCGTCACCAAGTATAATCACATATTTCATTATTATCTGATATTTGCTATGCTTATAATATCCGCGAAGACTCCTGCGGCGGTAACTTCCGCGCCTGCTCCATATCCTTTGATTTCCATAGGATACTCCTTATATCTCTCCGTGGTTATCAATATTACATTGTTACTGCTTTCCAATGAATAGAACGGACTGTCGGATGCCACTTCCTCAAGACCGACAGTTGCCTCGCCATTCTCAAGCCGCGCGACAAAACGCAAAGCCCGTCCAGATTGCACCGTTGCCGTCCTTCTTTTCTCGAATTCATCATCGATAGATGCAATGTTCTTGAAGAAATCCTCTGTTGTTCCCTGCATCAACGATTCTGGAACAAACAAATTCTTCTTTACATCTTCAGTTTCTATCCGATATCCGGCTTCTCTCGACAAAATGACCAACTTGCGCACAACATCCTTCCCACTAAGATCCTCTCTTGGGTCAGGTTCACTGTAGCCGGCTTCTTTCGCCATCATTACAGCCTTGCTCAACGGCACTTTTTCCGACAATACATTAAATATATAATTCAACGTTCCCGACAACACTGCCTCTATTTTCAATATCTTGTCACCTGAATTTATCAGACTGTTTATTGTATTGATAATCGGCAGTCCGGCGCCAACATTTGTCTCAAACAAGAATTTCACATCACGCTTGCGGGCTATATGCTTCAGCTTCTTATAATTATCATATTTAGATGATGCCGCCAGCTTATTTGCCGCCACTACATTTACATTGTGCGACAACAGCCGGTCATACATTGCGGCAATATCCTTTGTTGCCGTGCAGTCGACAAACACAGGATTGAAAATGTTCATCTTTATTATTTCATCACAAATCGTTGTCGGACTGGCTACCATCTCCGATTTGCCAAGGATATCGGCATAATGCTCTATGTCGATTCCATTTCTGTCGAATATGCAATGATGAGAGTTGGCGACCCCCACAACGTTGAGTTCCAATGCCTTATTATCCTTTAGATTGGATTGCTGATGGCGAATCTGCTCAATCAGACGCTTACCGACATGACCCACTCCGACAATAAACAAATTCAACACCTGATATTCCGACAGGAAGAATGAGTCGTGAATCACGTTGAGCGTCTTTCGCAAATTATCTCCATTCACAACAAACGAAATGTTTGTCTCGGAAGCGCCCTGCGCGCAGGCAATAACACTAATACCACTCCTGCCCAATGAATTAAACAGCTTTCCAGCAATGCCTGGAGTGTGTTTCATATTCTCTCCGACAACCGCTACAGTAGCCAGGTTTTTCTCGGCGGTGATACTTGTTATCTCTCCAATCTCTATTTCTTTCTCAAACTCCTTGTTCAACACCGCCACAGCCAGATCGGCGTCATCGCTTTTCAACGCAAACGTCGTGTTGTGTTCCGAAGAAGCCTGCGACACAAGAAACACACTGATGCCATTCTGAGCAAGGCATTGGAAAATCCGCGAATTGATTCCAATCACTCCCACCATTCCAAGTCCAGACACAGTAACCAATGACGTGTCGCTGATTGAAGAAATTCCTTTAATAGCCCGTGAGTCCTCGTGCACCACATCATTGGAGATCTTTGTCCCAGGAGCTGCGGAATTGAACGTATTCTTTATTATGATTGGAATATTCTTGTGAAACACCGGATAGATTGTAGGCGGATACACAACCTTTGCACCAAAGTTGCACAGCTCCATCGCTTCAACAAAAGACAATTGGTCGATAACGTAGGCATTGCTTATCACTCTCGGATCAGCCGTCATAAACCCATCAACATCCGTCCAAATTTCCAACAGACGGGCATTCAACGACGCTGCGATAATCGACGCTGTATAATCGCTACCTCCTCTGCCAAGATTTGTTATATCGCCATTTTCTTTATCAGAAGATATAAAGCCAGGCACAACTGCCACTTTTCCGGAAAAACGGTCAAACACACTGCGAACAAGACTCTCCGTAGTCGGAAAATCCACCACATGCTTATTGAATTGCCTTACTGTCTTTATGAAATTCCGCGAATCAAAATATTGTGCAGAATCAATAATTCTGCTTATAATCGCCGACGAGAGTCGCTCGCCATAACTGACAATTATATCCAATGAACGGGAAGACAAATCCTTTATTAATGCCACTCCTCGATAAATGTTGCCAAGTTCTTCCAGCAAAGGATCCACAACCGAGTGCACATCCAAAAGCTTGTCTTTTGGCACCATCCCATTTATCACATCATTGTGACGCTCTATTATTTTTGCATAATTTTGCAGATATGATGTATCCCCCTTGGAGGCCATTCGTGCAGTCGCAATAAGCATATCTGTTATACCGCCCAATGCCGACACTACGACAATCACCGGTTCTTCCTCACTCTCGACAATTCTTTTCACGTGGGTCAGGCTTTTCACCGTGCCCACAGATGTTCCTCCAAACTTTAATACTTTCATATAATCGTTTTTGTAGATTTATAAAATCGGGCATAAAGGTACACATTTCATATGACTAATTCAACCCAAACTGCATTTTTATTATCATTTCGACAGATATTAAGGCTTTTTGCTTTCATTTACCCTCCATATCGCACCGTCAGAGTTGATTTTGCAACATCGCACACAAAATGCGACATTAAAACAATTCCATAACACAACATTGGAAGAAATGCCTTAATTTTGCACTGTCTTAGCACAATGTTATGAGATTTGAATTATTTTTTGCCAAACGATTACAATTAAACAAACAGACAAACAACGGACGATCCGCTGTTTCGACCCTCAATGTCGCCATAACCGGAATGATTCTGGCTATAGTCATAATGGTTGTTGCGGTATCGGTTGTGACTGGATTTAAATCAACTATAATAAACAAGATAACCAACCTTGACAGCCATATAAAAATCTTCAACAAGCACCTTGACAGTTCCGACAATATAATCAGAAGCTACATTGACTTCAACAGCGAGCTGTCTACCCTGCTGTCTTCAAAAGCCGACCCGAGAATCATGTCTGTCTACCTGATCAGCGAGATTCCATGCGTGTTGAAATCGCCCGACGGATTTTCAGGATTGCGATTTAAAGGCGTTTCCGACAACTATGACCTGTCATATCTTCGCAGCACATTGACAGCTGGGAAAGCCGACATTTCCGGAAACAACGTGCTTGTATCAAAGGCCACCGCCGACAAACTGCAGCTCCACATCGGCGACCGCCTATACATCTATTTTATGAACAACCAACAAGTCAGGATGCGTAGATGCAATATTTGCGGAATTTTCAATACAGACTTCGACACTTTCGACGAGCATATTCTTATCGGAAATTTAGAAACTCTGCAGTCTGTAAACCAATGGGACGCCAGCACCGGATCATATATAGGCGTGGATTGCAAATCAGGCAACGACATTGACGACGTAAGAGCCGGCATCATCAACCGCCTGACAAAACGCATAACATCTGGGCAGACATCCTTGTCAGGCGAATTCCAACTATCAACCATACGCGAAAGCAATCCCACCCATTTCGCATGGCTCGACTTGCTGAACACCAACATAGCCGTAGTGCTTGGACTGATGGCTTTTGTTGCGTGCTTTTCAATCATCGCATGCCTGATTATCATCGTGCTCAACAGAATAAACACCATTGGCGTACTCAAAGCGCTTGGCGCAACCGACAAAAGCATCCGGTTGATATTCATTGCCATCATGATGAAGATTTTGTTCAGCGCAATCATCATCGGCAATGCCATTGCGTTCGCACTGCTTCTCATTCAGGACAAATTCCATATAATCAAACTTGACTCAGAGTCATATTTCATGAACTATGTTCCCGTTGAATTCAGCTGGTGGCTACTTATTCTGAACATAGGTATCATTTTGCTGTCTGCAATCGTACTGCTATTACCCTCATACATCATCTCATCAATAAAGCCGTCAAAGTCAATCCGTTTTGAATAACACAATATATTTGACGGCAACAACACTTACATTTTAGCGAAACAATTCGCAACATTCATAAAAATGATGTACTTTTGTGGAAAAGAAAAAGAAATATGATATTATCCATGACTGGCTATGGTAAATCGACCATCGAATGCAAAGGCAAAAGATTTACCGCTGAAATTAAATCTCTTAACAGCAAACAGATGGACTTGTCCATCAGAATTCCTCAGCAATTCCGCGAATTTGAGTTGCCGATTCGCAGCATCATCTCGCAACGTCTTGAAAGAGGCAAAGTTGATGTCGTAATTTCAGTAGAGACCATCTCTGCCGACTCAACAACTACCATAAATCAGTCTGCAGCTGCAGCCTACAAACTTCAAATTGAAGAATTGGCAAAAAATCTCCAGATACCGCTTCCTCAAGATTGGCTAAGCGTTTTAATCAAACTGCCAGACGTTTTGAAAACGGATGTGTCGGAAATCGATGATGCCGAAAAAGACTCATTGTTCTCTGTTGTGAACAATGCAATAGAAGGACTTGTGGAGTTCCGCACACAAGAAGGCAACCGCCTTGCCACATTCTTTGAAGACAAAATACACTGCATTCAGGAATTGCTCAACGAAGTGCCTCAATACGAGAACGAACGTGTGACAAAAATCAAAAGCCGCATTCAGGAATCGCTTGAGAAACTCGGAGATGTTGACTACGACAAAAACCGATTTGAGCAGGAAATGATATTCTATATCGAGAAACTTGACATCACAGAAGAAAAACTTCGCTTGCAGAACCATCTCGACTACTTTATCTCGACTCTCAACGGAAACCATGGACAAGGGAAAAAATTGGGATTCATCAGTCAGGAGATGGGCCGTGAAATCAACACTATGGGTTCAAAGGCAAATCAAGCCGAACTGCAAAAGGTTGTGGTCAGAATGAAAGACCAACTCGAACAGATTAAAGAACAGGTGCTGAATGTCATGTAATTATGAAGCAAGGTAAAATCATAATCGTTTCCGCGCCTTCGGGCACTGGCAAGTCAACCATAATTGGAAAGCTTATGGAAGATGCAGATTTGCGTCTGCAATTCTCCGTTTCCGCCACAAACCGCGCTCCACGCAAAGGCGAGACTGACGGTGTAAATTATCACTTCTTGACAACTGAGGATTTCCAACGTCTCATCTCAGAGAATGCCTTTGTTGAATACGAAGAGGTGTATCCCGGACGATTTTATGGAACTCTCAAATCCGAGGTTTCAAAGATTCTCGAATCGGGGCACAATCTCATTCTCGACATTGATGTAAAAGGAGGATTGAATGTAAAGAAGCAGTATCCCGAAGCGTTGTCTTTGTTTTTTATGCCACCATCAATCGAGGCCTTGAGAGAGAGACTTGTCGGTCGTGCCACAGACGACATCGACACAATCAACCAACGTGTCGACAAAGCTGCCTTTGAATTGACATTTGCACCACAATATGATGTCAACATTGTAAACGACGACCTTGACAAAGCCGTTGCAAAGACGCGCGAAGTAATTGAATCATTCATTTCCGAATAATGAAAATCGGTGTTTTCGGTGGTTCTTTCAATCCCATCCACATAGGTCACTGCATTGTAGCCAGCCATATTCTGCAATCATCAGAGCTTGACGAGGTTTGGCTCAACGTATCGCCACAAAACCCTCTGAAAGAAGAAACAAGCGATGCGATGTCGCAACACAGGCTGAACATGGCGAGACTTGCGATTGACGGATGCGACGGTCTCAAGGTGTGCGACGTGGAGTTTCGCATGCCTGTCCCATCATACACCATATCAACCTTACGCGAATTAAAACGCATATATCCAGACCACGATTTCAAGCTGATTATCGGCAGCGACAATTGGCTTATCTTCGACAGATGGAGAGCCTTCGATGAAATTATCGCCGATTTTGGAGTTGTCATTTACCCCCGGCCTGGATTTCCTCTACCTCCTGACAAAACACTGCCCGACAACGTGGAGATAGTCAAAGCGCCTGAAATAGAATTGTCGTCGACTCATATACGCCACTGTGCAAAAAAAGGTCTTGATTTACATTTTCTATTGCCAGACAAAGTGAGAGAATATATCATGTTCAACAACCTTTATAAAAACTGAGCACCAATATGACTGAAATATCAAACAACAGCATTCTGTTCATCGGACTTGCAAACGAGTATTGCCAGACGTTGGAAAGTTGCGCAAATTATGAAAAAAACGAATTTGTCGACAAGCTACTCAAACTCCTGCCACGAATATATATAGCCATTTCCGACTTTAACGAGACGGAGATTGACGACTCTGTCATAATCGATTCATATCTTGATGAAATCTATTATGACAGCGTGCGCCGCAAATTGGAGACTTTGATTGGCGAAGACGACACTATTCTTGAAGTCTTTGAGTCGGACATGAAATTTTCCGACACGCCTATTGCCGTCAGCATATCGGAATATCTTGCCGACATTTTCCAATATCTATACGACTTCCTCCACGCGGCGAAAGACGCGACCAGCGACCAAATCAACGAATGTATGAGCTTCTGTAAGGATAATTTCAAGGTCGTTTGGGGCCAAACGCTCTGTAACGTGCTGAGAGCATTGCACCACATTAAATACGAATATAACTAATATCATTATGGAACGGACAAATGCCTATTCGTTGTTGGATTTTCTCGACAACAGCCCATGCAACTTCTTTGCCACTGCAACAATCCAACGCTATCTTGACGACAACGGATTCCAAGAGCTAAAGCAATCCGAACGATGGAATTTGGAAAAAGGCGGAAAATATTACGTAAAAAAGAACGACACCGCCATTTTTGGATTTGTTATAGGAGAAACGCCTCTTGACCAAAGCGGATTCAATATGATTTCCGCCCATAGCGACTCCCCTTGTTTCAGAATCAAGCCAAATCCAGAAATGCTTGCCGACGGTGTGCTTAAACTCAACACGGAGGTTTACGGCGGCCCTATACTTTACACTTGGTTCGACCGTCCATTGTCGCTTGCCGGAAGGGTCATTGTACGCAATCCACAAAATCCAGCACGGCCAATCACAAAATTGATTGATTTCGCCAGTCCTGTTTTGATTATTCCGCATCTCGCAATCCACTTCAACCGAAATGTCAATGCAGGAAATCCCCTTTCAAAACAGAAAGACATGCTCCCTATCGCTGCAATTGTCAGCGACTCAATGTCGAAAAACAATTTCTTAATAGACCAAATCAAAGAGAGGCTTGAAATTGCCGACTCCAAAGACATTCTGGATTTCGACCTTATGCTCTATAATTGCCAGAAATCGCAGCTTGTCGGCTTCAACAAGGAATTCATCTGCTCCGGCAGAATCGACGACCTCAGCATGGCTCACGCAGCATTGTCGGCGCTCCTGAACAGCGACAACCCCGCAACGACAAAAGTCATGGCAATATTCGACAACGAAGAAACGGGCAGCGGAACAAAACAAGGGGCGGCATCGCCTGTGCTTGCATCAATACTGCATCGTGTAGCTACATGCATGGGACTCGACGACGAGGGCTTCTACCAAGCTTTGTCCAGAAGTTTTCTTGTTTCTGCCGACAATGCCCACGCAGCACATCCTAACTATCCGGAAAAATATGACCCCACCAACCACCCTAAGATGGGAGGTGGTCCGGTCATAAAGATAAACGCCAACTGCAAATATATGACAGATGCTCATTCTTCCGCCATCTTCAAGGAAGTCTGCCATGCAGCCAACGTACCTTACCAGTATTTCGTAAATCATTCGGATGTAGCGGGAGGATCGACTTTGGGCAACATTCTCACGTCGCAAATCGACATTGACGGTGTCGACGTCGGCAACCCTATCTGGGCAATGCACTCAGCCATGGAAACAGGCTCCATCGCTGATCATGAATACGCAATTCAAGCATTCATCGAATTTTTCAACACAAAATTATAACCAAAACAAAAATGGCAAATTCGGGATCCCGAATTTGCCATTTTTGTTTATCCTTGATTCTTTCTAATTCAGTTTAGCCTCAATCTGTCCTACAAACTGACGGAAGTCTTTCTCCACAGAAACGCGCTCCTCGATAGCCTTGCATGCATAAAGCACAGTTGCATGGTTGCGGTTCAGCTTCAAACCGATATTGGTAGACGACATCTTTGCGTGTTTCTTGGCAAGCATCATCACCAACTGGCGCGCATCGGCTACCTCACGCTTTCTCGACTTGCCATAGAGCAAATCCTTATCAATGCTGAACTGCGAGCATACAGCGTCGACAATCACATCAAACGTCACCTGACGGCGGCTCATCTTGACTGAGTTGGACAACACATTTCTTGCCAAATCGACAGTCAGAGGCAGATTAAGAGCCGTAGAATGCGCCATCAACGACACGAATACACCTTCTATCTCACGCACATTGTCCTTCACGTTCTCTGCCACATAGTCCACAATGTCTTCCGGAATTTCAACACCGGCCTGAAGAGCTTTTTTCAAGAACACATTACGGCGCAATTCATAGTCCGGGCTCGACAATTCCACCGTCATGCCCCATTTGAACCTCGACAACAAACGAGGCTCCATTCCATCCAATTCAGACGGAGGACAATCGCACGACAATATCAAATGTCTTTGTTTGTTGTGCAAATGATTGAAGATATGGAAGAATGTGTTTTGTGTAGCCGTTTTGCCTGCAAATTCCTGGACATCGTCCATAATAAGCATATCAATGCTTTGATAGAAATTTATAAAGTCATTGACCTTATTGTTTCTTACCGCTGTAGTATATTGCGACTCAAACGTACGGGCGCTGAGATAAAGCACACGCAAATCAGGGTTCTCCTCCTTCATGCCTATACCTATCGCCTGAATCAAATGTGTCTTTCCAACACCTGTTGGACCGAATATAAACATCGGGTTGAACGTTTGTTTTTCAGGATGTCGAACAATCGCATTAGCTATGGTAAATGCCAATTTATTGCTTTTGCTCTCGCAATAATTCTCAAATGTATATATCGGATTCAGCTGTGAATCGAGCGCCACGCTCGAAAAACGGTCCTGCTGCACAAACGGATTCATTTCCTGCACTGCAGGACTCTTGTGCGGCACCTGTGTTACCACATGCGATTCCGGCACATCTTTTACAATGTCATAAGAATAGTTCAACTTTATTCCCTTGCCATACACGCGGAACAAAGTTGCACGCAACAAATCAAGATAGCGACTTTCAAGCACCTCTGCGTAGAAGTTTGTCGGGACACGCAATGTCAAGACATTGTTTATAAAACTTTCTTCTACAATAGGGGCGAACCAGGTTTCATAAGGAACCGGGTCCGGCCCGAGATTATCCTTAATAATCTCTTGGCACTTTTTCCATCTTTCGCTATTGTTTGCTGTCATTATCTCTCTGTATTTCCAAATGCAAATTTTGTAATATATTTCGGATTAAACAAATGTAAAATAATTTGCTTTTTTCACAACACATCCAACACCAACAATATCAAGCAGTTACAAAACTTTTCAAACTCACCCGCACATTTAGTCGCAACCTGTTGACTGTCTGATGTTTACATTTTTCAGCACAAGACACCGTAATTGGCGCAACAGATGCAACATACTTCCTAATTATTAGGATTTTAATCCACCTGAAAAACAAATAAGCCCAGACAGCTTATTTGGAACCATTCCGAATAAGCCGTTCAAAGATTTATCTAAAACAATTTGAAATTTACGTACTTTTTCGGATGAGCCTTCAGGTCGATGAGTAAAGAGTCCAGACTGTTCACCGTAGAATCGATGTGGTCATACAGCCCCCTGTCGTTAAGCAACAAGCCCAAAGAGGAGTCTGTTCCGTTCAGTTTTCCCGTAAATGTTTTCAGATTGGCCGTTGTCGATTTCACGTTATCCATAGTCTCAGACAAAGGCAACTCCTTAAGTTCTGCACTCAACTGCTTCAAGTCAGCTGATATTGCAGTCAAATCCTTAGTCAGCCCATTCACGTTGCTGACCATCGGGTCGATTCTCTGCGATGTTGCCGCCAAACGTGTCGTAAGCAACTCTATGTTGGCCGATATCGCATCCAGACGCGTAACTGTTTTCTGTAATGCCGGATTGGCAGCCAAAGAATCCACGTGTGCCAAGATGCTGTTTAGTTTTGGCAGCATTTCAACCACCTGAGGCAACACCTCGGTTGAGATATCTGCCATCATGTCTTTCTGGCTCTCTCCTTCCATCTCCGAGCCGGCTTCCACATAAGAGTTGCCCGGAGCCATCTCTATCGCCAACGCACCTGTTCCAAGCAAGCTTACAGCCTTTGTGAATTTAGTGCCTTTTGTCAATTTGACAGAAGAGTCCAGATTTACTTCCACCAACACATTTCCAGGATGCTCATAGTCATATTCCATACCTGTCACCTGCCCCACTTTCATTCCGTTAAGCGTAACAGGAGCCGCCTCCGCCAAACCGGAGACATCCTTGAATGCCACATAATATAAATTTGACGATTTGAACACATTGATGCCTTTCAAGAAGTCAATTCCGATAAATAGGATTGACAAACTAATCACCAAAATCAAACCAATCAATATCTCTCTTGTAAATATTTTTTTCATAATTAACTATTTTATTCTTTGTCCATTCTTAAACTCGACGATAAAAGCATCTTCAAACAGTTCTTGCACTTCAGCAAGCGACTGCAATGCCTGTCGCTTGTCGAAAGTAGAAGCCGTTGTGTACTTAAAGACGCCTCCATCCTCATAATATTCTACATTTTTCAATCCCTTGAATTGTCGAGAAGTCAACGGCAATCTTTTACCACTCGACAAGAATTGTATTCTATATTCCACTTTATTACGAGTGCTTTCAGCAACCGTTGTCCTCCGCTTCTCAGGTGTTCTGTTTTCCTCCACCTTGTCACGGTTTCTACCATTTTTATAATAGTCATAACCTTCTTTATATTGGCAAAAAGCATTGAACAATGATTTAGCCAATTTCTCCTGGCCATCGTCCGACGACAGGAATTTCTCCCTTTTAGGATTGCATATGAAATCAAGTTCGACAAGCACTGCCGGCATTCCCGTCTTGGCAAGCACCCAGAAGCCCGCCTGACGCACACCCTTGTCCACTTGTCCGCACTTTTTGAACTCCCCCTGCACGTATGACGCGAAATTGATACTTTGCTCCATGTGCTTGCTCTGATTCAATTCAAAAATGATATATGATTCGGCAGAGTTCGGGTCGAATCCTTGATATTTTGCAGAATAATCATCCTCAAGTTCAATCACCGAATTCTCACGCTTAGCTACCTCAAGGTTTTCATTAGACCGATGCAGTCCCAATGTATATGTTTCCGACCCAGAGACCGTATAGCGGCTTGGCGATTTTTTGTCAACTGAGTTAGTATGTATCGACACGAACAAATCACCTTTTGCTTTGTTTGCTATATTTGCCCTGTCCTGCAATGAAACGAAAAAATCCGCATCCCTTGTATAAACGACTTTTACATTCTTGCAATGTTTCTTCACCAGTTCACCAAACTTCAATGCCACGCCAAGATTCACATCTTTTTCCATTGCGTAGTCGCCCACCGCCCCGACATCTTTTCCTCCATGTCCGGCATCGATGACCAACACAAAATCTTTCGCCACTGCATTAACACAAAATGCAGCGACGAATACCGACAAAAGTAACGTTCTCAAGAATCTCGACTTCATATTTTCAATTTCTCTACAAAAGTACGATTTTTTGTCGAATTATAGAATTACGCATTTAGATTAAAATAATATCCATTCAAATTTCCATATCTGACTTTTTAAATATATTTTTATGCCCATATATGTCCATGATTGTTTCCGCTTCGTCTGGCTCTCGCCACAAGACTCAGCTGGCAACATGCCGGATTATACTGCAATCCAACACATTGCAACGGCAGAATTACCGTTGGCGACAGTTGCGATGCGCAGAATACGTCTCAACCTGACGAAGTCAGAATCCTCAATGCCGGATTATTTCTTCGTCAGTTGAGCAGCGCCGCATTTTCCCAAAAGGGAAACTTTTGTGAACTTAAGAGACATAAAATATTTACTGACATTTAAACATTTCATAGAAACTCAACAGCAATGGCTACTAAAATATTCGGGTTAATCGGCTACCCTCTCGGACATTCTTTCTCTCGGAAATTCTTTAATAACAAATTCCGCAACGAGGACATAGATGCCGAATACCGCAATTTTGAAATTGACGACATTTCACTTGCCGAAAACATTTTCCTCCAATCCGAAATATGCGGTCTGAACGTGACTATCCCATACAAACAACAGATAATCCCTCTTCTAAACGAAGTGGACAAAGACGCGCAAGCAATAGGCTCTGTCAATGTCATCAAATTCGTGCGTAAGGGCGAGCTTGTAAAAACAATTGGCTTCAACACTGACATCATCGGATTTCACGACTCTATTGCTCCACACATCCGGTCTCACCACAAATCTGCCTTGATTCTCGGCACAGGCGGAGCCAGCAAAGCCGTGGCTCATTGCCTACGCTCACTCGGAATATCAATCGATTTTGCCTCGCGCACATCAGGAAACGGGAAAATGGCTTATACAGACCTGACGGAGCAGATTGTTTCCTCTCATCAAATTATTGTCAACACGACACCTCTCGGAATGTTTCCCAACGTAGACGCCTGCCCCGACATCCCCTATCAAGGGATCTCATCAAGCCACATCTGCTTTGACCTGACATACAACCCTGAAGAAACATTGTTTCTCCGCAAATCGAAGCAATACGGCGCCGACACAATAAACGGTATGGAAATGCTTATCGGCCAAGCCCTCGCTGCCTGGAGAATCTGGAATGACTAAGCGGCCCTTCTCTTTTGCTGCCAATCCTTTTCTAAAGATAACCATTCCTTTTGCGGTTGGCATACTCCTGTTCGACATAGGAGACAGATGCTTTATGCCGTCTTTTCTTGCCTTGGGCACAGCAATATGCCTCATTGCAAGAATGTTGCTCACCAAGACATACAGATTCGGCATCTGGCACATCTTCTCAAACATGTCGCTTCTTCTTATGTTTGCCTCGTTCGGATGGCTATGCTCCTATCTCAACACACCAAACAACATTGACGAGCGTTTCATCGGAAAAGAAATAGCGTTTTCCGGAACAGTTGATGAAATCCGGCAACGTGACTTTTCCTCCGACCTGACTGTCGCTGCTCAAATCGGACAGAAGAAAACGAAACTGCGACTTATTACCATACACAACGACTACTCCATCCATGTCGGTGATGTGATTGCTTGCCGCGGAACCATCGAGCCTATAACGAGCACAAACAACCCATATTCTTTCGACTATGCCTTATACATGAAGCGACAGGGCATTTTATACGAATGCCCGCTGAAAGAAGGGGAATATTCAATCACCGGGCATAAAAACAGCCTACGCGCATGGACTGACCGCACAAAGCAAAAAATAATACATCTCATCCGACTTTCCGGCATTAGCAATGGCGCAGCAAGCCTTTCTATAGCATTCTGCACCGGCGACCGCCGCTATATGTCGGATTCTGACAAGCAAGCATTTTCTCAAGCTGGGCTTGCGCACATTCTTGCGGTCAGCGGGCTTCACATCGGTGTAATCACAATCATCCTGTCCGCCCTTTTGTTTCCAATCAGAGGCCCGCGGATGAACAAATTCAAATTTTTCACCATCCTCGCCTGCATTTGGTTTTATGTTGCATTTACCGGGCTGTCCAGCTCAGCCATAAGAGCCGCCATCATGGTTTCATTTGTTTATGCGTCAAAAATATTTTTACGCAAGCATTCATCCATCAACGCTCTTGCCGCATCCGCTTTCTTCATCTTGATATTTTCCCCCAATGCAATTTATGACGTCGGATTCCAATTGAGCTTTCTCTCCGTGACAGGCATCCTTCTCTGGGCAAACAACCTGCTGCCGCGTTCATCAAACCCTATCCTCAACTATGCGTCATCATCCCTGTCTGTCACATTGGCTGCACAATTGGCAACCGCACCACTTATCATTTACTATTTCAATTCATTCCCTACAAGCTTTTTCATCACAAACTTTGTCATAGTTCCTTTGCTGCCATTGATACTGCTTCTGAATGTATCCGCGATAGCAATAGCCGCATTGGGATACCAACTTGGCGCATTGATTGGTCTTATCGACTTGCTTTACGAGTATATGATTCAAACATCCCACTTCTGTATCAACTACCTACCGGCGATTAACAACATTTGGATTGACGGGCTATCAGCCACTTTGCTATCCGCATCGGCCATAATCGCCGGACTGATGCTTGAATTCTCAGCCACACGCATTTTGAAATACGCTTGTGTTGCCTTGCTTTGCGCTGCCGTTGCATCCGTCACGGCAAACAATCTTGCAACGCCGAAATCCGGACATTTCATCGCTTCGGAATACAGTTCAACCGACATCGTGGCTTTTCAAAACGACAAATTATACATTCTGAATTCTCTGAATGACACCATTCTTGCAAAAGATTTTATTGCCAATGCAGATAAATTTTTAGCGAGGCATCGTTTTGACTCCATCGTATACGACCGTGACAGTCTAAACTCCGATGGCATCCGTTTTTCATATCCTTTCGCATTGATCAATGGTAAAAGCTACGTTTTTGTTGTCGGGAATTATCGCAAGCTTCACGATAAAAACGACAAACCGACAAAGGTTGACTATGCTGTTCTCACCCGTAGGTACTACAACCAACTTTCAGACCTGCCTGACTACTTTGACGCCGACACCGTCATTATTCCAAGAGAGATTTATAAAGAGCGGCGGGACACACTGATTGATTATGCGCGAAAAAACAAAATTCCATTCCGAGCGGATTAATCCACGCGTCCGGAACACACATATGTTCTAATATAATACTTCTCTTCCAAACTGCTGACAATAACCCCCTTGCTTGAAGAGGCATGGATAAATTTATCATCTTTAAGGTAGATGCCCACATGGTTGATTTTTCGCGACGAACCCGTCTTGAAAAAAACAAGATCTCCGGTTCTCAATTGGCTACGTCTGATTTTACTGCAATTCTTGTCGCGTATCGCCGCTGAATTACGTTCCAACGATTTGCCATAGACTGCCTTATATACCTGCGACACAAAGCCCGAGCAATCGCAACCTTTTTTAGTGTTGCCCCCATAGCGATAAGGCACACCAAGCCATTTTTCGGCAACGGTAAAGAGTTCTAAATTTTCTTTGTCGTGCTTTCCTATGCTGATGCCAAGACGCCTCGACAAATAGCCATACGAATCTACCGCAACAACCTCTGAATTGGGAGAACCGGGAGTATCTGTGGTTGTCACTTTCTTAGATGTATGGCATCCCGTCAGCAGGACCGCCATTACAGACATAGCAAACGCCAATATAGCCAATCGTTTCATTCCGACAAAAGTAAAGGAAGACGATAAAGCCGAAGAGCCCTACCATCCTCCTGTCTATTTTATTCTTATTACTTTTCCTCTTTGGGCTCCTCTTCCTTGTTTTCCGGCTTGTAGAATTCCGTATAGCCGGCATCAATCAGCGAGTTATACCAAGATATAACTTTCTTGATGTCTGTATTATACACACGTTCGCGGTCATAATTTGGAAGAATTTCCGCAAAGAATTTCTCCAAAGAAGCGTCAGTTTTATAATCTGCCACTTCCAATTTCTTGCCCTCTTTATCGTAAACAGTCTGGAACACCTGCGACAAAGGAACTTCTTCCTCGTCGGTATAAATAGCGATATCTCCCAACGACACGATTTTATCGTGAGAATATGCAGGTGTACGTTTCTTTGTTGTCAAAGACTCTACAATAAGCATATTTTTTCCTTGCGAAACCAGCTTGAACAAGCCTGGCTTGCCGGATATGCATAGAATGTTTTTAATCATAATCTACTTCGTATTTTGTTTATTAAACATTGTTTTCAATAAGTTTTGCACCTGTACAATGACAGAGTTGCTTCCATAATTTTCAACCACCGATGTAGGCACAGAAAATTTGGGGTTGTCATTTTGGCTATCGATTCTCTTTCTCACATCCTCCTCAGGCATATTGTTGCGGACCATGACCCTCGCCACGCGGATATCTTTTGGAGCATCGACCACCCACACTTCATCAACAAGCGTTTCCATCCCACTTTCCCTCAGGATGGCAGTCTCGACAAAAACCAAATCCTTCTGCTCGGCAACCGACCATTTCTTTATGTCGGCAATTACCGCCGGATGGACAATGGCATTCAGTTTCCGCAAATTTTCCGAATTGCCAAACACCAAGCTCGCCAATTTCTGCCGATGTATGACCCCATCCACAACCACGTCCTCACCGAATGCATTCTGAAGTTGCCGTTGGATTTCTGCATCATTGTCCATTATCCGCTTCGCTTGGCTGTCACAGTCATAAACCGGATAGCCCTCCACGCGCAAAAGTCTTGACACTACACTTTTGCCACTTCCGATACCGCCAGTTATAGCAACCGTCTTCATTATCATTCAATTATATATTCCACACTGTCCACAGGCAACGAGATGCCTTGAAACACATTCGATTTGGCTGTGTGCAACGGAATTTTATTCTTGCCATTTTGCACGTCTTTATAGTCAACAAACACCACTGGCGATTGTGACGTATTCTTATTATACACGCTCAACGGCACAAGATATGATATCTTAACTGTTGCCGGAAACGCCACCAAATGCTCTCCTTCAGGACAATTGGCAACCGTTATTGCCACTTCCTGCTCCTTGCTCACCAATGGTTCAACCGGGATTGTTACCACGACAGAATCAGGCTCTATTCGCACATTTTCTTTCTTCAGCAACGCCACCTTAACGGTTTCTGACTCTTTCAGATTGTGGCGCACAATATGCTTTGTCAACACTGCTTCTATTGAGCTCAGATTGTCGACATCAGAAAACACGGTAACATACCCTGGTGTCACTTTCACATTCCCGTTCACCACATATTGCAAGTCGGACGTGAAGTCGCCATCAACCACAACCGGCACTTTTTTTCCTGGATTGGTCGTGTATCTTAATTCCAATTGCTCTGGAGAGAACGCATCGATACTGGCATCCTTGCCAAACGCCTCGCGCAGTAAATCCTCAATATTTTGCTTGGCCAAGACCACTCGGCCTTTGCCATCTGCAAAACGGCCGAAATTGATCGACACCTCCGGGATGGCTCCCACCATGTACCTGACAAAAGCATAGCCGTTGTTTCTTACCGATACATCGATATATTCAGGAGCATCCGTTATCAATGTAGTGCCTTCCGGTATCCCGTCTATTGTCAGTTTAACCTTGTAGTGCGTCTGCATTGAATTTCCAAGCGTCAGCACCGACCAGAAAATTGCGGATATGGTAACAAACAAAACATACAGCAACACATCCCTTCCCCTCGCCGAGGAAAAGAACATTTTCACGTTTTTGTACCACTCCATTGCCATATATAGAAAAAGCCATTCGCCAAACCAATTTGTCCAGTGAATGGCTTAAATCTTAAACGGTTATTTTCTTATTTAGCTTGTTGAGCTGCGTCGATTGACGGATATACCGAACCTTTGTCAATGCTGATCTTCACATTGTCGGCAATCTCAAGGACAAAATGAGTTTCCTTTATTTCTTTGATTGTTCCGTAAATACCTCCAGCAGTAATAACTTTATCACCTTTCTGTATGCCTTCACGAAATTTCTTGATTTCTTTCTGTTTTTTGTTTTGCGGACGAATCATAAAGAAATAGAATACGGCAATCAACAACACAATCATACCGATTTGCATAAATCCGCCGCCTTGCGCGTCTGTGTTAAGAAGAATTGAATTCAATAACATATCCATAAATTTTTGTTTTTAATATCTACTTAGTCTCTCTATTCAAGAGTTTATATGCAAAGATAAAAATATTCAACGAATAGTCTATCTGTTCTGCCTAATTTTTTGCCAAAAGGCCATCTTTCTTCAAATGCACAATGATTGCATTCAATATACCGTTCACAAACTGACCACTCTTTTGTGTGCTGTAATATTTCGCTATCTCGATATATTCATTAAGCGTGACCTTAGTCGGTACCGACGGCACATTTTCAACCTCCGCCAAAGCGACGAGAAGCACGACAACGTCCATAAACGCCAACCGGTCAATGTCCCACGACTCCTTGTTGACAAAATTTTCAATAAGAGCCATGTATTTATCCTGATTTTGGACGGCACCCATAAACAATTTTTCTCCGAGGGCACGGTCTTCAGAATCCTTGAACTGAGGCAGGAGTTCCACAAAATCATCCTCTGCAAACCGCTTGATTGTTTTCAGCACAAAAGTGCCGATTGTTTCCAAATCATCATTCCAATAAATGGATTTTGCCTCAAGCACATCCGAAAGATTCTCATCAACAAGAACAATCTTGCGCATCACCTCTCTCCAAAATTCGCAATCCGCAGCCAACGACCGGTTTTCATCGGCCATATAGTCGCTATATATCTCAGAATTGAGAATCTTATCCAGTGCAAGGCGCAAATAAATCTCCTCCGAATCCCATGAAAGAGGAAGTGCCTTCAGATACTCATTAAGCATCTCATTGTCGCGCAATTTGGCAATAAACAGATTGTCTATAAATTTAGTATTCGGATTCAAATCAGCCTCGTCTGGGAGATATTTGTTACGGGCATTGTCAAGCCGTTGCTCTTGAAGGTTTGTCAACGCAATCGGCAGTATAAGGAGATAGTGGTACAATTCATAAGATTTATCCATGCTCTGAGACAATGTTTTCAAAGCCTCACTCATTTTCATACCATCTTTTGTCAAAAGATATGAATAGACCATTTGAACCACCTTGATTCGTATAAGAACTCTATTTATCATATTTCCTTGTTATTTCTTTGCAAAGATACCTATTTTATCATTATCATCAAAGCGCATCAGCGAGCATGCGCTGTCTTATCACCTCATAAATCATTATTCCAGCGGCAACCGACACATTCAACGAATTGACTTTTCCACGCATCGGAATTGAAGCAAGACAGTCACACAGACGCAAATTTTCCGGATTGATACCTGTTTCCTCCGCGCCCATTACTATCGCGACAGGCGATGTAAAGTCAAACGTGGTGTAGTTCTGACTTGACTTCTCAGTCGCACCAACTATTGTGAAGCCACTGTCTTTAAGCGTCTTTATCGTCCTGTTCAAATTAGCCACTCTCGCCACAGGCAAATGCAGCAATGCGCCCGCCGAGGTCTTTACCGCGTCGCCATTGACCGACACGCTGCCTCGTTCAGGTATCACAATTGCATCCACCCCAGCGCATTCAGCAGTACGTGATATCGCACCGAAATTGCGTACATCTGTCACCCCATCAAGAAGCAGAATCAAAGGATTCCGACCTGATTCAAACAACTCGGGAATAAGGTTGTCAAGATTGTGGTATGCTACCGGCGACAGGAATGCCAACACGCCTTGATGATTTTTACGCGTGATGCGGTTGATGCGCTCCACCGGCACCTTCTGCACTACAACATCCGGACGGTCTTTCAACGCCGCAAACAACTCATTCGACAAATCTCCCGACAAATCCTTCTTTACAAGAATTTTGTCTATGTCCTTTCCGGTTGCAAGAGCCTCTATGACTGCCCGCATTCCGAAGATATAATCCACTTTATAGTCCATTTTTATATTATTTTCTTATTAACGATTCCGCATTGGCAATCGCCGCCGCATCTATTGCCGCACCACTGAGCATACCTGCAATCTCCAGCACTTTCTCCTTATGGTCAAGCGACTTGATTGCCGTAACAGTCTCCTCTGCGACATCCTGTTTATATACCTTATAATGATGCGTTCCCAAGGCAGCCACCTGAGGCAGATGTGTTATCGTAAGCACCTGTATTTTGTCTGCAATAGAACACATCATTTCTCCAATTCTATTTGCCACTTCTCCCGACACTCCTGTGTCGACTTCATCAAAAACGATGGTCGGCAATTTCATTTTCTCAGCAAGGATTGTCTTGACGCATAACATCAATCTGGAAATTTCGCCACCCGATGCCGTCGTTTCAATAGGCATCGGCTGTTGATTCTTATTGAATGCCACCCTAAACTGCACTTTGTCTTGCCCCGTTGCACATGGTTGCGTTTGTTCAAACCTTATTTCTCCCCTGAAATTGTTCAGACCAAGAAACGAGGTCTTCCGCTCAAGTTGCGACAAAAACAAAGCGGCGGCATCTTTTCTTGACTGCGTCAACGACAAAGCCAGTTCCGACACTTTTCGGCCGGCTCTGTCCATCTGTTCACGCAACGACTGCAGTTCTTCCTCCGAGTTGTCAATCTCATCCAACGACTTTTTCAACGAAGCCTGTATTTCCAACAAGCCATCAACCGTTTCTGCATGAAATTTCTGCTGAAGGCCGTATATCAAACTCAACCTCGACTCAACCCGCTCCAAATCAGATTCATCCCCGCCGATGTTTTGGCAATCCCGTTCCACCGTTTCAGCAATATCCTGTAAGTCAATCTTTGCCGACTCCAACCGCTCCACCATTTCAGATGCGCCATCATAGACATGGCTTATCTGACTCATACTGCGGATTGCACCCTTTATGGCATCAACGGCCGAATTTTCATTTTCCGACAAGGAGTATGACACGAATGACAGACTCTCCTTTATTTGCGTCTGATTTTCAAGCACATTATGCTCTTTTTCCAAAGCTTCCTGCTCATCAGACTTCAAATTGGCCGTTTCCAATTGATTCAATTGGAAACGGAAATATTCCTCATCAGATTTATTCTTTTCAATTCTGGACTTGGCGGCTTCAAATGCCTTCTTTACATTTTGAAAAACCTGGAATGCTTCTCTATAATTCTTCAGCAACTCCCCGTTGCCGGAAAGATCGTCAAGCATCGCCAATTGATATGCAGGCTTGAGCAACAACGCATTGCTGTGCTGCGAATGGATATCAACAAGCCTGAGCGTCAACTCAGACAATGTTGCCAATTGAACAGGCATATCGTTGATGAACGCCCGGCTTCTGCCCGATGGCAGAAGTTCCCTTCGCACAATCGTTTCTTCGGGGAAATAGTCCAATCCATAGCTTTCGAAAAGCGCCCTCAAATCATAGTCGCCAATGTCGAAAACCGCCTCTACGACCATTTTCTCATTGCGGTCTTTCACCGACTTGCTGTCGGCGCGGCTCCCGAGAAGCAACGACAAAGCCCCTATAATTATTGATTTGCCCGCTCCAGTTTCACCTGTTATAATCGACAGCCCGTCATCAAAAGCGACGTCAATATGGTTTATCAGAGCAAAATTGTCAATTGTCAACCGTTTCAGCATGTCCCTTTGGCTAATTTTTTGTTTCTTCTTTTATTTTGTCCAAACGCTCGCGTTCTGTTGGATACAACGGATAAAGCAACTCATAAACACTTTGTTTCTCTGTCTGATTCGATTTTGAATAAACATTCACCAATTCATCCAGCTTTGCATCCTTGAACATAGACAACGCTACCGACATCGGCGACACATCATGAATCTGCTTGAGAATACCCAACGATTTTGTGATTACCGACTTGCCTTTTTCCGGGCTCAGCACCATCTCGTCCAACCCCTTCCGGTGATAGTCGTACAGCAATGTCCGAATTGCATTTGTTGAATTGTCTGTGAATGCGCTCAACACGGCACTTCGGTTTTTATTATCCTCAAATGCTTTCCAGCCTTTTTCGCCTGAGCTCTGCGCCATAGCCACTACATTGGCCGCCTTTTCATAGTAGTAATCGCCACCATTAGGCGAAAAACTATCAAAATCCACAGCCAAAATAAGATAGGCATAGAAATTCAATATCGCTGTCAGGTTGCTCTCCATATTGTTGTCGGAAAACACCAACGGCTCGTTCTCCTGATAGTCAAATTCAATGCTGTTGTCCTTAAAGTTTATCAACGTCGTCGTGTACGAACTGTTATATACCGGGCGTGTCGATTGAACTTGCAGCGTTCCCGACATTTTTGTTCCATCGATAGACGACATTGCGAAAAACAACTTACAGTCAATCTTCTCATTAACCATAAATTGGGCATTACCCCATTGGTTGTTGTTCATATATTCGGCAATGGCTGTCTGCAGGGTGGTAAAAACATTTTTGTCAGTGCCGCTGATTTTGTCTGTGTTTATCTCAACCGAACAGTTAAGTTCTTGAGCGCCCAACAAATGAGAAACCCCCAAGGACATAATCACAACCGCCAATATAACCTTAAGACTCTTCATTGATTGCTATTTCAATTTCAAAACAACATGATCCACAATATCCACCGCCACATCTTTTTTGGGCTTTACAGGCAGACGGAGCATTTCTCCGGAAGAGTCGACTATCGTCACCTTGTTCGTGTCAACACCGAAGCCGCTGTCTTTGTCCTCCAAAGAATTCAAGACAATCATATCAAGATTTTTTCGGCGCAACTTTTCCAATGCGTTCTGTTCAGCATTGTCGGTTTCAAGAGCGAAGCCCACAAGCAGCTGCTTGTTTGTCTTGATTTTTCCAACAGCTGCGGCTATATCTGGATTCTTAACCAACTTTATTTCGGGCACACTGTCCTTCTCCCTCTTGATTTTACGGGAAGACATCGATTCCGGACGATAGTCCGCCACAGCTGCACACATCACAGCCACATCAACATCTGCCGTATGAGCCATCACGGCATCATACATTTCCAACGCCGATTCCACCGATATGACCTTAACATTGGCAGACGTTGGTTTGACCGACACCGGACCGCTGACAATGGTCACATCGGCTCCCCTGTCGGCGAATTCATCTGCCACTGCATACCCCATCTTGCCGGATGAATAATTGCCGATGAACCTCACCGGATCTATTTTCTCATACGTCGGACCTGCAGTTACCAACACCCGCTTTCCTTTCATCGGCCGACCTTTGGAGAAATATCCTTCGATGATTCGGAAGATGGCTTCCGGCTCTTCCATTCTGCCTTTTCCAATCAAGTGGCTGGCAAGTTCGCCTTCCTCAGGTTCTATGACAATATTGCCATACGAAACAAGTTTTGCCAAATTACCATGTGTGGACGGATGCTTATACATATCCAAATCCATAGCCGGAGCTATGAACACAGGACACTTAGATGACAAATACGTCGTGACGAGCATATTGTCGGCAATGCCATTTGCCATCTTGCCAATCGTAGACGCTGTTGCCGGCGCGATGACCATAGCGTCCGCCCACAATCCGAGATCCACATGACTGTTCCAGCTGCCTGTGTTTGCCGTGAAAAACTCACTTATGACAGGCTTTCCGCTCAAGGCAGATAATGTAACAGGCGTTATGAATTCTTTTCCCGAAGGCGTGATTACGACCTGCACCTCAGCGCCAGCCTTGACAAAGAGTCTAAGCAACGATACCGACTTATAGGCGGCAATGCCGCCTGTTATGCCCAATATTATATGCTTCCCTTTCAGCATTATTTCATTCTTAGTTTAATATTCGTCAAGACGCTCTTGGTATTTTGCGCGAAGTCGCCTTGAAGAATCCAGCCAAAATACCCAGGATCTTTCTTCAATACAGTTTCCACCGGCTGACCTTTATATTTGCCAAAATTGAACACCTCCACATCTTGATCGTTTAGAACAATCCGTCCCGCCAAATCTACGTTTCTGTTCTGCGATGAATATTTTGCAAGAAAATCCACATCATTCTCAAGCGTAGGATAACGGTCAAGCTGAGCCTTCAGCACCTCGTATGTTGCCCGTGTGTCAGCGTTTGCAGAGTGGGCTTCCTCCAAGTTTTTACCACAATAGAACTTATATGCGGCAACAAGTGTACGCTGCTCCATTTTATGAAAAATAGTCTGTATGTCAACCATTTTTCTTTTTGACACATCAAACTGCACACCTGCTCTATAAAATTCCTCAGAAAGCAACGGCACATCGAATTTATTGCTGTTGAATCCTGCGATGTCCGAGCCCTCGAACACTCGATCCAAATCTTTTGCTATCGTTTTGAACGTAGGTTTGTCTTTGACATCCTCATCAGTTATGTGATGCACCGCCGTTGCTTGCGGCGGAATGGGCATCTCCGGATTCAGGCGTATCGTACGCTCTTCTTCCTTACCGTTTGGATAAATTTTTATATATGACAACTCCACGATTCTATCCTTGGTGACATTTACTCCTGTTGTCTCCAAATCAAAGAATATCAGAGGTTTCTTCAAATTCAATTCCATTTTACCGACTTTTACATATTAGGTACGACCATAGGCATCAGTAATGCCAACCAATCCTCTTTCTCCGCCTGTTCGATTGGGATAAACAAGCCTGGACGTCCCGGAGCCGACAGTCTCAGAATCAAGTTGTCACTGCTTATGTTGCTGACCACTTCGATTAGCTTATCCTTGTTGAATCCAACCGTAAGCACATCTCCTGAATAATCGCAGTCGAGACTTTCTTTAGCCGACAATGAATACTCCAAATCCTGTGACTTGATTGTTATTTTCGAATCAGAAATCTCCAGCTGAATCAATCCGCCCTCTGTTGCAAACACAGCCACGCGACGGATGGCGTTTAGGAAGAGAGTCCTGTCAACAATCAACTCATATGGGTTTGACTGAGGTATCGCTGCATTGTAATTTGGATATTTTCCATTTATAAATTGACAATTGACAGTATATGTTTCTGTTTCAAACGACACGCTCTTTGAGTCGATCATCACTTTCACATCGCCCGCCTCTTTCGACAAGATTGAAGACAATATGCTTGCCGGCTTCGTAGGCAATATGAACGAGCCCTCAAATCCCGGTTGCACACGGCTGTTCACATAGCGCACCAGCTTATGGGTGTCAGAAGCCACAAATACTATATCTTCCGGTTTGATGTCCCAAAGCACACCCATCATTATCGGGCGCAATTGATCTGTGCCGGCGGCAAAGATTGTCTTTTCTATACTTTTCGTTATTTCCGAAGCTGGAATTATCATTTCCAATTTTGCTTCAGGCTCCTCTTCTTTTCTCGGATATTCGTTACCGTCGACTCCGACAAACTTATAATCACCGTTGTGATATTGCAAGTGAATCTCAAAATTATTGTCGTCGACCTCAAACACAAGACTTTGATCCGGCAACTCCTTCAGCAATTCAAGCATTCTCTTTACATTGACAGCTACCGATCCTTCTCCCTCGCATTCCAACAATTCCATTCTTGCCGTAATGGTATTTTCCTTGTCCGTGCCAGTCGCAATCAGCATATTGTCCTTTATCGTAAAAAGGAAGTTGTCCAATATGGCAATTGTGTTTTTTTGGCTAACCACTTTGCTCACTGCCGACAAATGCGACAGCAGAGACTTGCTTGCAATTGTAAATTTCATATCTTCGTGTTTTTAATTTCTTATCCAAAATGTCCGGCATCAATTCCAGACATATTTTCTCTTATACAAAAGTAATGCAAATCAAGCACAAAATAAAACTTGCGGCCAACAAATTTCGCTTGCAGAGCATCATTTTCCCGTCCCGTGCGCAGCCAACGACACGACATCGTCCGACAGACTCACCCGGCCTTTTTTATACAGCAATCCCAAGGCCTTTTTAAAATCCTTTTTACTGCATTGGAACAATGATTTTATCTCCTCCGGTGAAGATGAATCAGTCACATTCATCCTGCCTCCATTGTCTTTAAGATAACCCACAATCCTCCTTGACAACTGAAACACACGGTCGCCGCCGCGCCCTCTCAGCGTCACGTCTATCTTTCCGTCCTCTCTGACATGTTTTACATAAGCCGACAACCTGTCGCCGACCCTGATTGGGTCAAACACATCGTTGTTGTAGACCATACCCCAAAACAAATTGTCGACAACCACCTTGAATCCCAAATCAGTACGCTTCACGACAACGATTTCCACCTCGTCGCCTTCCTCGCATCGCGGAGCCTTGTTGCCGATATATTTGTTCAGCTTTGTGGAGCCCACTATTCTCTTGGTCTCATTGTCAAGATACACATACACGATATAGTCACGGCCCTCCTCAATGTCTACCGCCTGCTCTCTGAATGGGACAAGCAAATCTTTCAGAACGCCCCAATCCATAAAAGCGCCGACCGTCCCTACCGATTTAGCACGCAGAAGCCCCACTTCGCCGACCTCCAAAAACGGACGTTCGGTAGTTGCCACAAGGCGACCACCAGAATCGCGATATATGAAAACGCGCTGCATATCTCCTATTTTCAATTCCTCAGGAGCATATTTTTGAGGCATCAGGATTTCGCCATATTCTTCACCATCAAGATAAAAACCGAAGTCAACTTTTTTTACGACCTCAAGTTCATTGTAGTTTCCAATTTTTATCATATCTTTACACAAAATATCTGCTAATATCGGCATAATTTTTCAATTAGGAGCAATGAAACTATCATTTTTTCACAATATAAACACCAAGCTGTGTTACGCTGGCTGTATTTGTCTAATCGCCGCCTCTGCCTCATGCGGCACTGGCACAGTCAGCAAATCAAGCGACAACAGCATTCAGATAGGTATGGACTCCATCATGGTCTGCGATTCAATCACCGACCAATCCGGAATAAAGGTGACAGCCTCGTTTAGCGCCACGTTTCCCTCCTCTTTCAAGAACTCAAAGAAAGAGGCTGGAAAATTACTGTCAACAATAAATTCCGCAATATTCAACACCACCGATGCCAATATGCCTGACGTTGCGAAGAAAACGGCAGGCGACCGTCTGGCCTCCTACTCGTCCACAGCAGCAGATCCCATTGATGAATCACTCGAGGATGAAACCACGCCAATCTCAAATTTCGGCATCCGTTTGGCGGTCAGTCCCATTTATCACAATTTCGACTTTTTGTGCATGGTGAAGAACTCAACCACAAGCAAGGACTTCAAGCCGTCGTTGGCTTCTAAATCGTTCTACACATTCGACCTGCAATCAGGCAAACGTGTCATGCTCTCCGACATCTTCTCTGAAACAGACATTCTGAAGATAAACGGCCTTCTGCAAAAGCAACTGCTGACCGACACAAAATGCAGAAATTCAGACCAGCTGGCAGACTACGGATACTTCAACGCCGACAACCTATCAGCGACAGAAAACTTCTCACTGACAGACAACGGAATCTCATTTCACTACAACCCCTTGGAGATTGCGTGCTACGCCGTTGGCGAGGTATGCATATCCCTCCCCTACAAAGATTTGAAACAATATATCAATCCGCAATCTCCAATAAACAGGATAGCCAGATAAGAATACGTTATGGATATAATTTCAAAATACTTCCCCGACCTGTCGCCTCGACAGATAGAGCAATTCAAAATGCTTGGACCGTTATATGCCGAGTGGAATCAAAAAATCAATGTCGTTTCAAGAAAGGACATTGACAACATTTACCCAAACCACATTCTGCATTCTCTCGGAATTGTAAAGTTCACAGATTTCAAAGACGGATCCGAGATAATCGACATTGGAACTGGTGGCGGTTTCCCCGGAATTCCATTGGCAATAATGTTTCCAAACACGCACTTCTTGCTTGTAGACAGAACTGGTAAAAAAATCAAAGTAGCCACAGCAATCGCCAACGAGATTGGGCTGACAAATGTTGACTTACGACAGGCTGACGTTGCCGAAATAAAACAGAAATTCGATTTTGCCGTATCGCGCGCAGTTATGGAACTACCGCAACTCGCGACATTGGCTAAAAGGCACATAAAGAACGACTGCATAAACAGCATTCCTAACGGCCTGATATGCCTGAAAGGCGGCGACCTCTCGGCAGAAACAAAGCAGTTTGGCAGTAACGTCATCGAAACCGACCTATCATTGTACTTTGAGGAGGATTTCTTCAAAACAAAAAAAGTGATATACGTAAGTCTATGAAAATACAGGCATTCATATTCAACCCTTTCGCCGAAAACACTTATGTAGTGTGGGACGAAACTTCACACCATGCAGCCATCATCGACCCGGGATGCAACAGCGAAAGAGAGAAATCTCTGTTGACCGACTTTATACGCAACAACAATCTTGAGATAAAGCATCTGCTAAACACGCATATGCACATCGACCATTCTGCCGGAAATGCGTTCATTGAAGACCGCTTCGATATCGCAACATCGTGCCACCCAGCCGACGCATATCTTGCAGGACATCTCACTCAGCAAGCACAGATGTTTGGTTTCCCATACTCAGGCAGGGACATTGACATCAAGAATCCTTTGAGCGACGGGCAAACGCTCAACGTTGCCGACTCCGAATGCCGCGTTCTACACATTCCCGGGCATACAAAAGGGCATTCTGCATTTTATTTTCCAAATCACGATTTAGTATTCTCGGGCGACGCCCTCTTCCATTTGAGCATCGGAAGGACTGATTTTCCCGGCGGCGACTATTCCACACTGATAGAAAGCATTGAGAATAAATTGTTGACACTCCCTCGGCAAACAATCGTCTTGCCAGGACACGGAGAGAAGACAAGCATCGGCTTCGAGCAGACAAGCAACCCTTATCTATAAGGCTGCGGCGTCTATAGACAACATCAACAGTCGATCATACTTTTCACAATCGGTCGCAATCCGCTGACGAAGCACTCCACGGCAATCACCATCAAGATGAGCCCCATAAGGCGCATCATCACATTATTGCCCGTTTCGCCAATAATCTCAACCAAACGCGTTGAAGCCTTCAAGATAAGATATGTGATTAAGAACACAACCGCAATGACCGTGACAAGCCCCGCCACATAGAGAGGCGTCCGTGCATCCTCCATCAACACGATACCATTGGCAATACCGCCAGGACCACACAACATCGGTATGGCAAGCGGGGTAATCGAAATGTCGTCGGCATATTCTTTTATTTCAGTGTCGGCAAGCTTCATCCGAGTAAACTTCGCTTGCAGCATATCCCAACCGATCTTAAAGATAACAATTCCACCAGCCAAACGAAATCCATTGGTCGACAAGCCGAACACCATAAACAAGAAACGTCCGAACACGGTAAACGAGACAAGCGTCAAAAAGGCTATCACCGTCGACTTGCGCACTATCTTCTTGCGTTGAACATCGCCCATACTTTGCGTCATGGTCAAAAACACTGGCATTATACCCAACGGATTGACCAACGTGAAAAACGACGTAAAACACAATAAAATATATGTCCAAAAATTACCGTCCATAATTCGTTACACTTTGTATAAAAAAAGTGGCAGAGAAAAACTCTCCGCCACCATATAGAAGCCACATCAAAGAGTGTGCTGAAACTCCGATAGACAGGATTTGAGTATTCTCCCTCTGCTGTAATCCTCCGGTCTTTCGACATCCTTACGGATTGAGACCCGCCATTAGAGAAAGAAAAAGTCTCGGCATTTCTAAATTATTTGATGAGTTTCCCAATCTGCTTTGATGTGGTTTTATCTCTTTCTCTACTGCAAATTTAGTAATTTTATTCTGACCATCCAAATATCCGGGCAATAAAAAAGTCTCAATTTCTTGAGACTTTTTTTATTATTTCCCTCGCAGCGAATTAGGCGTTCTTAACCTTCTCTACGATAGCCTTGAAAGCAGCAGGATTGTTAACTGCGAGGTCAGCAAGGACCTTGCGGTTGATTTCGATTCCCGCTTTGTGGATAAGACCCATCAACTTAGAGTATGACAAATCTTCCAAGCGAGCAGCTGCATTGATTCTCTGAATCCACAATGCTCGGAAATTGCGTTTTTTGTTCTTACGGTCACGATAAGCGTAAGTCAAACCCTTTTCCCAAGTATTCTTGGCTACAGTCCACACATTCTTGCGGCAACCATAATAACCTCTCGTGAGTTTGAGAATTCTTTTTCTTTTAGCTCTTGATGCTACGTGATTTACTGATCTTGGCATTTTTTCTTAAATTTTTGAATGTCAGCGGCATTTCTGCTCTTTGGGCTAAACATTCGGTTAATAAAAATATAAAATGTTGTAATTAAAAGTACGAAACTTTACCCACTATCTGATTGCAAGCAAATCGCGAACGTTGCGAGTATCGGCTGCAGTCAATGTAGCAAAGTGACCGAGGTTTCTCTTCTGCTTTTTAGTCTTCTTCGTAAGAATGTGACTTTTATAAGCATGTTTTCTTTTAATTTTTCCTGATCCGGTAAGGGCAAACCTCTTTTTGGCACCGGAATTAGTCTTAACCTTTGGCATCTTTTTTTCTTTTTAAATTACTATTTTATTTATTGCTTAAAGCCTTATTTTTTCTTGGGAGTCAGCATTATTATCATACGCTTTCCTTCCAATACAGGCATCTGCTCTACCTTGCCATACTCTTCCAAATCATTGGCAAAGCGAAGCAACAACACCTCTCCTTGTTCCTTGAACAAAATCGAGCGGCCACGGAAGAACACATACGCCTTCACTTTTGCGCCTTCCTGCAAGAAGCCCATCGCATGCTTCAACTTGAAATTGTAATCGTGGGCATCGGTTTGTGGTCCGAATCTGATTTCCTTAACGACTACCTTAGTTGATTTCGACTTCTGCTCCTTCAACCGTTTCTTTTGCTGATACAAAAATTTCTGATAGTCAAGCACCCTGCACACTGGCGGCTCTGCATTCGGAGAAATCTCAATAAGATCCAGTCCCTGATTCTCCGCAATCTGCAATGCCTGATGTAGTGTATACACTCCTTGCTCTACGTTGTCACCGACCAAACGAACTTCCTTTGCGCGGATTTGTCCATTGATTGGATATCCCTCTTTCTTGGAATTCTTCGGGTCGTTCCTGCGTTGTGGAGCAAATTTCGGTGCCCCTCCTATTGGTGTTTTTGCCATTCAGTTGTATTAATATTTTGTAAGTTCTTCCATTTCATGGAGAAAATTCTCGGCAAAGGTAGAGATTTTTACCGAACCTTTATCGCCCTCGCCCTGTTTTCTTACAGAAATTTCACCATTATTAACTTCTTTTTCACCGACAACCAGCATATACGGGATATGTTTCAACTCATTGTCGCGAATTTTCTTTCCAATCTTCTCGTTTCGATTGTCGACAGTGGCGCGGATATCGCTCTTTGCCAATTCCAAACGGACTTTGTCGGCATAGTCGTTGAATTTCTCGCTAATCGGGAGGATTACCGCCTGCTCCGGAGCCAGCCACAACGGCAAGTTGCCAGCTGTGTGTTCAAGCAAGACAGCCACGAAACGCTCCATCGAGCCAAATGGCGCACGGTGAATCATCACCGGACGGTGTTTCTGATTGTCAGAGCCAGTGTATTCCAGCTCAAAACGCTCTGGCAAATTGTAATCCACCTGAATCGTGCCAAGCTGCCATCTGCGGCCAATCGCATCCTTTACCATAAAGTCGAGCTTAGGGCCATAGAACGCCGCTTCGCCATATTCAATTCTCGCAGGCAAGCCTTTTTCATGGCAAGCCTCGATAATAGCCTGTTCGGCTTTTTCCCAGTTGTCTTCCGATCCGATATACTTCTCACGATTCACCTTGTCGCGCAATGAAATCTGAGCCTCGAAGCTTTCAAACTTCATAGCCTTGAACACGATAGAGATGATGTCCATCACTCTGAGGAACTCATCCTTCACCTGGTCTGGGCGGCAGAAAATATGGGCATCGTCCTGCGTGAAGCTTCTCACGCGAGTCAAGCCGTGGAGCTCGCCACTCTGCTCATAACGGCAAACCGTACCGAACTCTGCGATTCTCAACGGAAGCTCGCGATATGAGTGCGGCGAATTCTTGTAAACCTCACAGTGGTGAGGGCAGTTCATAGGCTTCAAGAAATATTCCTCGCCTTCCTCTGGAGTGTGGATGGGTTGGAATGAGTCTTTGCCATATTTTGCATAGTGTCCAGAGGTCACATAAAGCATCTTGTTTCCAATCGGAGGAGTGATGACTTCTTTGTAGTCATAGCCACGCTGTATCTTGCGCAAGAAGTCCTGCAGACGCAAACGGAGGTCTGTTCCTTTCGGTAGCCACATTGGCAAACCTTTGCCCACCTTTTCCGAGAACATGAACAGCTCCATATCCTTGCCGATTTTACGGTGGTCGCGTTTCTTAGCTTCTTCAAGCATCACAAGATACTCGTCAAGCATAGATTTTTTCGGGAAAGAAATGCCATACACACGAACCAACTGGTTGCGCTTCTCATCGCCTCGCCAATATGCGCCAGCCAAAGAAAGCACCTTTACAGCCTTTATAGCACCCGTGTTCGGGATATGCGGGCCACGGCACAAATCCGTAAACGCACCCTGCGTATAAGTAGTAATCGAGCCGTCTTCAAGCTCGCTGATAAGCTCGCATTTGTATGTTTCGCCTCTGTCGCCGAACATTTTCAACGCGTCGGCCTTTGAGATATCTTTACGCACCACCGCTTCTTTTCTTGAAGCAAGTTCCTGCATTTTCTTTTCAATTTTGGCAAAGTCGGCGCTTGTGATTGTGTTTTCTCCTGGATCTATATCATAATAGAATCCGTTCTCAATCGCCGGACCGATACCGAATTTAACGCCTGGATACAACTCCTGCAGAGCCTCGGCAAGCAAGTGTGCCGATGTATGCCAAAACGCATGTTTTCCCTCTGGGTCATCCCACTTGAAAAGTTTGATTTCCGCGTCGTTTACAATTGGACGTGTCAAATCCCATTCTTCACCATTGACCGTTGCAGCGAGCACGTCTTTTGCGAGTCGCTGACTGATTCCTTCCGCAATCTGAAGCGGCGTTACGCCAGCCTCGAATTGCTTGCTGCTTCCATCTGGAAATTTAATATTCATAATTTTTCTGTTTTTTAATCATTGCATAAAAACAACTAACGCATGATTCGGCTGCAAAATTACTCATTTTATCAGTATGGCAAATATATTTGGTCTTTTTTTTAAGCCCCGCCTTATCATTTTGAGTTACGCCTCATCCGTTTAATCAAATTATACGACGACATTATTCCGAGTTCTCCCGCGCGACTCAAGTCAGCCATACCCTTGTCGAAATTGCCCATACGGGAAAAAGCTATTCCCCGATTGTAATAAGCCTCTCCGAAATCCTGCTTTATCTCAATCGCCTTTGTATAGCAACTTATCGCCGAAGTGTAGTCGTCACGCATATAAAACAGATTGCCCTTGTTGAAGTATGCATATATCAGGCGCGGCGACAGCTCAACCGCCTTGTCGTAGTCTGCCACGATCTCTGCATATCTTGCATTTTCAGCCATTACGTCATCCCTATTGCTTTTTTCCGACGACACCCTTCTGCTCCGCTCTTGCGCCTCGCGGGCACACGCCTTGACAAAATATGCCAATGCGAAACGCGGACTCAACTTAACCGCCTCCGACAAATCCTGTATCGCGGAATCATAATTCTTCACCATCATATAGCTTATCGCTCTGCCGAAATAGTCCACAGCGCGCTTGTCGCCGTTGTTGAGCAACGCCGTATAGTGGCGTATCAGTTCAAACTGTTTTTCAATCTCCTGCTCAATCAATTTATGTTCGGCATTTGTCATAAACAGCCGGTCTCTTAGATACAGGCTGGAGTTAAGCTCGTCCAACTCTTTCTGATAGAAGGCATCCGTCCTAAGCTCCGTAGTTCTGTCATAATAACTCAGCATATACGAATCCTCCACCCTCACAGGTATGTCGTAATTCTGTATCTTGCCTCGGTATTTATTGTCGTATTCAGGTTTCACATCATGCTTCTCATCAACAGTCTCAAGCGAAGCGAGCCGCTTCATGACATCTTCTGGATTTTCCTCCGCATAGTCGTCTTTCCGCTTATCGTCGGTGTCCGCCACAATATGCCGGCGCTCCTCATGCCGGCGCTGCATCTCCCGCGATTTGTTGTAATCACGCTCACCGCCTTTCATATCGCCCATCATGCGCTTGCATTCGCCCCTTGCAAAATACAGCGCCGACAGATACGGATACTTTCCTATCACCTTATCATAGTCAGCGATGGCTTTTCTATATTGGCGCAGCTGCTGATAAAGCACCGCCCTGTTGTAGACCGCCTTGTCATTGTCGGGTTCCATACTGATAACGGCCGTGAAATCTTCTATAGCCTTATTCACATCTTGCACCTCCATCCTCAGAAGACCTCGGTTGAACCTTGCCGTCACATTTTCAGGATCCAATCCTATCGCATAGTCGAAATCAGCCATCGCCCCGAAATAATCCTCCAAATTATATTTAAGATACGCCCTGTTTATAAACAGCCCCGCCTCCTTCGGCGAAAGTTTGACCGCCGCATCCAAATCTTTCACCGCAGCTTCGCAATCCTTACTTTTTCCATAATGTATATCCGCCCTCATAAGGTATGCTTCAATCGTGTTGGCATTCAGCTCCAAACATTTGTCAAGGTCGGGCAGTGCCGCCAACGAATCTTTTTCGGCCAGACACAACTGCGCACGTCCGAGATAGCCTTTGTCGTATTTCGGAAACTTCTGCAACAACTCGTCATATGCCGCATGCGAGTCGCCAAACTCCCCGGCGTTCTGCAACGCTATTGCCTTATTAAGCATAAACACCTTATTCTCAGGCAAGAACTCCAGCCCTTTATCATAATCCTTCACCGCATCGAGATATTTTCCCGTCTGCAACCTCGACAAAGCCCTGACCTCATAGGCGTCCACAACAAACGGATTGCGGTCGATAGCCATCGTGCAATCCGCCTCCGCACCACTATAGTCTTCAAGATAGAATTTGGCAAGTCCTCTAAAAAAATACGGATCGGCAAGATAAGGTTTAACCTTTATCACTTGGTTGAAGTATTGTATTGAAAGAAGATAGTCCTCAAAATAAAGCGCATTTCTACCAATTGTCAGCAACCGCTCCGTGTTTAATTGGCAAACGCCAGTCAAAGAGGTCACCGACAATATTAAAATCAATAAAAAACTTCGTATATACCTATAATTGTTCATAATAATATCCAGATTGACTGCAAATGTAATCCAAAATCGCCAATAAATGCGTATCTTTGCAAGAGAAGATAGCAGGCTGTTTGTGTTTTTTATTATTTCATTCGACAATTTATAGACCCTTATATGGAGAAACTACAACACATTGTGATAATCGGAGGCGGTTTTGCCGGACTCAATTTGGCAAAGGAACTTGACAAGAATAAATTCAGAGTCACCATTTTGGACAAAAACAATTTTCATAGTTTTCCACCGCTTTTCTATCAAATAGCATCTTCCGGACTTGAGCCGAGCAGCATATCCTTCCCGTTCCGTCGGGAAATGAGACGTCTCAAAAATACCAATTACCACTTCGGCGAGGTTTTGGAAATCGACAGCAAGAACTCAACCGTCCGCACGCAATTTGAGACAATCAAATATGACCAATTGGTAATCGCTTCCGGAACGACCAACAACTTCTTCAACCAGCCGGAACTGAAGGAAAAAGTGCACACGCTCAAATCCACCGCTGAGGCTATACGCCTGCGCAACGAAATTCTCGACCGACTTGAACGCGCTTGCATCACCACCGACCGCGAACGCAGACGCCAACTATTAAGTTTTGTCGTTGTGGGTGGCGGACCTTCTGGCGTTGAGGTTGCCGGCGCGCTCGGCGAGATGAAACGATATATCCTAAACAAAGAGTATCCCGAAATCGACATTGACGATGTCAGAGTGATTCTGATTGAGGGCACTGACCGCTTTCTCCGCACAATGAGCGAAAGAGCGTCACACGATGCAAAAGTCTACTTGGGGCATCTCATGATTGAGACCAGGCTAAACTGTATGATGAAGTCGTATGAAAACAATGTACTTCACCTGTCGACCGGCGAGGAAATCTATTGCGAGACGCTGATTTGGACAGCAGGTATCACAGGCAATAAAATCAATGGCATCAGCGATGATTCAATCACCCGCGGAAACCGCTACATTGTTGGCTCAAACTGCAAAATAAAGGGATACGACAACATCTATGCCCTTGGCGACATCGCCTATCTGGAAGACGAGTCGCATCCCAACGGATACCCGCAAGTGGCTCAAGTTGCAATACAGCAAGCAAAACATCTTGCCAAGCGGCTCAACACCGGAGCCGACACAGCGTTTAAATATGTCGACAAAGGCTCTATGGCTACAATTGGACGAAATCGCGCCGTGTGCGATTTGAAGTTTGCATATCTCTACGGACGTCCTGCATGGGCGACATGGATGTTCATCCATCTCATATCGATACTCGGCATGAGAAACAAGGTCAACGTATTGATAAATTGGGTTTGGGCATATCTGTTCTACACCACATCATTGCGTTTGCTTATACGCCCTGTTAAATATCCCATCAGAAAACATTGGATTGATGAATAAATTTATGAATATCAAATACAGCTTATCCGCCATCCTCCTTTCCTCATCTATGCTTTTTGGGGCGGAGGCATTCTGCGAGACTCCAGAATCCGGAGTCAGACAATCCAATAGGGTTGCCTACAGCACATCTGCCAACACTCAAGTTTCCGGCAGCCGCATCTATGGCGAATGGATAATTCTCTCCGCCAACGGAAGAGATATGAATCTGCGCGACTCCGCGCCTTACATTGACATAAACGCCTCCGACGGCAAAATCTATGGTGATGTGGGAGGAAATGTTGTCAATGCGTGCTTCGAGATTCCGGAGAGAGGCCACATCTCGGTGTCCGAGATAGAAATGACTCATCTACCAAGTGCATATATCCGCGAAGAGGACGATATAAAAACCGGATTGGGCGATGCCTGCTCATACACTATAACTAAAAAGAAGAACGACATTTATTATCTCGACCTTCTCGACAAGCGCGGAAATATTGTTGTCCATGCCAAACGCCACAATGCCGACGTCATGACAGGAATGTGGAGAATAGACAAAATCAACGGCAATGAAATCGAAGACAGCGACCTTGAAATTGTTGTCGATGTTCCGGAATTGAAGATTCATGGCAAAACCGGTTGCAACATTTTCAACGGCGACATCGGATTGGACCGCAACAAAGACTGGTTCATACAGTTCCAAAACATCATTGTCTCCAGAATGAAGTGTGAAGACAGCAAGATGGCTGTTGAACGCGACTTTATGGTTGCATTGGAAGAGACGGAAATCATAAAGCGTGAAAACGGAGGGAAAACAATACGTCTCCTTGACAGAAACAAAAAAGAGGTTTTACTCCTCAAACGCATTCAACAATAAAACGCAACAATGGACTTCAAAATTGAATCTGCATACAAACCGACAGGCGACCAGCCGCAGGCCATTGAGGAATTGTGCAACGGGCTTAAGAACGGAGCCGACTACCAAACCCTTCTGGGCGTCACTGGTTCCGGTAAGACCTTCACGATGGCAAACGTAATCGAACGAGTCAATCGTCCGACTTTGATTTTGTCGCACAACAAAACGCTTGCCGCCCAGTTGTATGCTGAATTCAAATCGTTTTTCCAAAAAAACGCTGTCCATTATTTCGTTTCCTACTACGACTACTACCAACCCGAGGCATACATTCCATCGTCCGACAAATATATCGAGAAGGACTTGATGATAAACGATGAGATAGACCGTTTGCGTCTTGCCGCGACAACAGCTCTATTGTCGGGCAGACGCGATGTGGTTATCGTTTCATCCGTGTCGTGTCTGTACGGCATTGGCAATCCGGAGGACTTCGACAAGAACGTAGTAGAAATAAAAGTGGGACAAAAAATAGCCCGCAACGTCTTTCTACGCAACCTTGTCGACTCGCTCTACTCCCGGACAGAGATGGAGCTGGGTCGCGGGCAGTTTCGTGTTAAAGGAGACACTGTCGACCTGTATCTGGCATATGAGGAAATCATAATACGCATCATCTTCTGGGGCGATGAAATCGAATCCATATCATCGCTCAATCCGGAAACGATGGAAACGGAACTACAGCTTGAAGGATATAAGATTTTCCCGGCAAACATCTTTGTTTCCACAAAAGAACGCACAGCAACAGCCATACACCAAATCGAGTTGGATTTGGGTAAACAAGTCGACATGTTCCGCAACGAAGGCCGTGAGGTCGAGGCCAAACGGCTTTACGAACGTGTAACCTACGATTTGGAGATGATGCGGGAAGTGGGCTATTGCTCCGGCATAGAAAACTATTCCAGATATTTCGACGGGCGTCTGCCAGGCGTGCGTCCATTCTGCCTGCTTGACTATTTTCCAAAAGATTTCTTGACAATAATCGACGAAAGCCACGTCACGATTCCACAGATTCGCGCCATGTACGGAGGCGACATTTCAAGAAAGATGAACCTTGTCGAATACGGCTTCAGACTGCCTGCGGCAATCGACAACCGTCCGCTGAAATTCGAGGAATTCGAGGAAGCCACGCATCAGACTATATATGTCAGCGCCACTCCGGCAGAATATGAATTGAACAAATCTGAGGGCGTGATTGTAGAACAATTAATCCGCCCGACCGGATTGCTCGACCCAAAAATTCTTGTCCGTCCGTCAAAGGGTCAGATTGACGACCTTCTCGAGGAGATTCATCTGCGCATTGAGCGCAATGAGCGCGTGCTGGTGACAACTTTGACAAAACGCATGGCGGAAGAGCTGTCCAGCTACCTCACCAAACTCGACATCAACTGCGCATATATCCATTCAGACGTTGACACTATGGACCGCATTCAGATTCTCGACAATTTGCGGGCTGGAGAAATTGATGTGCTCATAGGCGTAAACCTGCTCCGTGAGGGACTGGACCTTCCGGAAGTGTCGCTGGTTGCAATAATCGACGCCGACAAAGAAGGCTTCCTTCGCTCACACCGTTCGCTGACACAGACCGTAGGACGCGCCGCACGAAACCTTAACGGTACAGTTATAATGTATGCCGACAAGATTACAGAATCCATGCAGCAGACAATCGACGAGACGGAACGCCGCAGGGCAATACAACTTCAATACAACGAAGAGCATGGAATCACCCCTCAGGCAATTGTCAAAGAGCGCATCCGCGTTGTCGGAGTCGACAAGAAGGAGGAGTCGGAAAACAATCAAAAGAAGTCTACTCCTAAAAAGGCAACATCAAGCATTTACGACATTGACTCCTTACATCATATCGCCGCCGACCCTGTCGTTGCATACATGTCGAAAGACAATCTCGAAAAAGCAATCGAGAAAACGAAAGCCGATATGGTTGCCGCCGCAAAGAATATGGACTTCATCACCGCCGCTCAATTACGGGATGAGATGATTCGACTGGAGGACAAACTAAACGAGATGAAATGACAGAACAATCACCACATAAACAAAACAAACCCCTTTGGCTGCCTACAACCAAAAAGGAAATTGAACGGCTGGGATGGGACCACATCGACGTGATTCTATTCTCCGGCGACGCATATATCGACCATCCGTCAATGGGCTGCGCTGTCTTGGGACGCATCCTCGAGCACGAAGGCTACAATGTGGCAATCGTGCCTCAACCGAACTGGCAAGACGACCTGCGCGACTTTAAAAAGCTTGGAGCCCCGCGACTGTTCTTCGGCGTTTCCGCCGGCGCAATGGACTCCATGGTGAACCACTATACCGCTGCGCGCAGACGACGCAGCGACGACGCCTATACCCCCAACGGACGCCATGGCGCACGCCCCGACTATCCGACAATCGTCTACACTCAGATTCTGAAGCGTCTGTTTCCCGACACCCCTGTTGTTGTAGGAGGCATTGAGGCTTCGCTACGCCGCGTGTCGCACTACGATTATTGGGCAGACCGGCTACGTCCTTCAATTCTTACGGAATGCGGAGCCGACATGCTCATATACGGCATGGGCGAACGTCCCATTGTCGAACTATGCAAACGATTGGAGAACGGAAGCAACATCCACGACATTGACGACATTCGCCAAACTGTCGTTTTGAAGAAAAACAGCGACATTCCGAAACAATCCGAGACAGACGTTGTGCTGCATTCTTTCGAGCAATGTCTGAAGAGCAAAAAACATCAGGCCGAAAACTTCAAGCATATCGAAATAGAGTCCAACCGTTGGAACGGCAATACAATTTGGCAAGTCACAGGCAATGTGGCGGTAAAGGTCAACCCCATGTATCCGCCAATGACACAAGCGGAAATGGATAAGTCGTTCGACCTGCCCTACACCAGGATGCCACATCCCCGCTACAACGGAAAAAGAATTCCCGCCTATGAGATGATCCGGCATTCCATCAACATGCACCGCGGATGCTTCGGTGGCTGTGCATTCTGCACCATTTCTGCACATCAAGGCAAATTCATCTCATCCCGAAGTCAGAAATCAATTGTCGACGAGGCTAAAATGGTTGCACAGATGTCGGACTTCAAAGGTTACATCTCCGACCTTGGCGGGCCATCGGCAAACATGTACGACATGCACGGCCACGACCTTGACATTTGCAAGAAATGCCAACGCCCGTCGTGCCTGCACCCTGCCCCTTGCAAAAATCTCAACAACGACCACCAACGTCTGCTCGAGGTATACCATGCCGTCGACAGTCTGCCAGGAATCAAGAAATCGTTCATCGGCAGCGGTGTGCGCTACGACCTTGCATTTGCAGAAAACCGCAATGCCAAAGTAAACCAATCGAACCGAAGATATCTGGAGGAACTGATTGTAAAGCACGTTTCCGGACGGCTGAAAGTAGCACCCGAACACACATCCGACACCGTGCTGAACTGCATGCGCAAACCGTCATTCAATTTGTTCCGTAAGTTCAACAAACTTTTTGATGAGCTCAATGTAAAATACGGACTACGGCAGCAACTGATTCCTTACTTCATTTCCTCGCATCCGGCATGCAGGGAGACAGACATGGCTGAGCTTGCCGCCATCACCAAGAAACTGAACTTTCACCTGGAACAGGTGCAGGACTTCACTCCAACACCCATGACTTTGGCGTCTGAAATCTACTACACGGGCTACCACCCATACACGCTGCAGCCCGTGTTTACAGCCAAAACGCCAAAAGAAAAAGAAGCTCAGCGTCAATACTTCTTCTGGTATAAAAAAGAGTTTGCCGCCGACATCCGCCGGTCGCTGATTCGCCTGGGAAGAAAAGATCTCATCGCCGAGCTTTTCGGTTCACAACGTCAATACGAAAGCAAATTTCAGAACAACAAACATAAAAAGAATTTTTAAATGAACTTTAACAAGACAATCATGGCAGCTTCCATCTTAGCCGTCGCATCGACGGTTGCAAACGAAGCGACAGGCGCGGAAATAATCTCGCGTCCGGATTTCAAAGTTGTCGACGGAAAGATGACTCCAGAGCTCATGGAGGCATTCGGCCGCGTAACCGACCCACAAGTTTCCCCCGACAAGAAAAAGATTCTCTACAACGTCGAGTTCATCAGCCTTAAGGCCGACAAGGGCAACAAGGAATTGTGGACAATGAACATTGACGGAAGCAATCCTCAAAAAATCACCAACACCGCAGAATGCGAGGTTGGCGCTGTTTGGATCAAAAACGGCACAAAGATTGCGTTCCTTTCATCCACCGACGACGGAATGCAGCTTTTCACTATGGATCCAAACGGAGAAAACCGCAAACAAATTTCCAATGTTGAAAAAGGCATCGACGGTTTCTTGTTCTCCCCCGACGAGACAAAGATTCTGCTCATCCGCAACATCAAATATGGCAAAGCGTCGACCGACGTGTATCCTGACCTTGACAAAGCCGATGTGAAAATTGTCGACGACCTGATGTATAAACACTGGGACCACTGGGTTACCGAAATTCCGCACCCATTTATTGGCAACGTGTCGGAAAACGGAATCTCCGACATTGTAGACATCATGGAGGGCGAGCCTTATGAATGCCCGATGCTTCCGTTCGGTGGCACGGAATCATTCTCCTGGTCTCCTGATTCAAAAACAATCGCCTACTCTTCTCGCAAGAAGACTGGTATGGAATACAGTCTCTCCACAAATTCCGACATTTATCTGTACAATCTCGAGACTAAAGAGACCAAGAACCTCACCAAGGGAATGATGGGCTACGACACAAACCCTACATTCTCTCCCAAAGGCGACAAACTCGCATGGTTGTCAATGGAACACGACGGATATGAGTCAGACAAGAACCGCATATTCGTCCTCGACATCAAGACGGGCGTAAAAACCGACCTTACTGAAAACTGGGACTACACAGCCCTTTCGATAGCGTGGAATCCAAACGGCAAGGCAATCTATTTCATCGCCCCATACCACGGACCGTCACCGATTTTCTCTATCGACGTCAAGACCAAGAAGGTTGAAACTATCGCCGACCAGATGTGCGACTATGCAACTCTTGCTCCTGTAGATGAGAAAAGAGTGGTTGCCCTGCGCCACTCATTGGAGTATCCTAACGAAATCTTCATTGTCGACAAGAAAAGCGACAAGCAATTGACAAACGTCAACACAGACCTCCTCAACCAACTCTCTCCTGTAACCGTGGAGAAAGTGATGGTGCCTACAACCGACGGCAAAGAGATGCTCACATGGGTAGTGCTCCCTCCGAACTTTGACCCCAACAAGAAATACCCAGCCCTTCTTTACTGTCAAGGTGGTCCGCAACAGGCAGTGAGCCAATTCTGGAGCTACCGTTGGAACTTCCGTCTGATGGCATCGCAAGGCTATATCGTCATTGCGCCAAACCGTCGTGGTCTTCCAGGATTCGGCACAGAATGGAACGCACAGATTTCAGGTGACTATGGTGGTCAGAACATGAAGGACTACCTTTCGGCTGTCGACTATGTAAAACAACGTCCATATGTTGACGCCGACCATATCGGCGCCACAGGCGCAAGTTATGGCGGATTCTCCGTTTATTGGCTTGCCGGACATCACGACAACCGTTTCGCCGCGCTCTTTGCCCATGCCGGTATTTTCAACGCTGAGTCACAATATCTTGAAACTGAAGAGATGTGGTTTGCAAATTGGGATCTTGGAGGAGCATTCTGGGACAAAAACAACGCCGTCGCACAGCGCACGTATGCCAACTCACCGCACAAGGCCGTTGACAAATGGACCGCTCCAATCATGATTTCTGTGGGAGAAAAGGACTATCGCATTCTTGCCTCGCAAGGAATGATGGCATTCAACGCCGCCAAACTCCGCGGCATCCCCACCCGCATGCTTGTCTATCCAAACGAGAACCACTGGATTCTCAAGCCTCAGAACGCTCTTTTGTGGCAACGCGAATTCTTCGGCTGGTTTGACAAATGGCTCAAAACTGACAAATAGTCAACACACAGCATTGCATTTAACGGCGAAGGTGTCAATCCACCTCCGCCGTTTTTCTTTTGGCACAAATTTTGCCAAATCGTTTATATATACTTACCTATAAACTTAAACGATTATGTATTTTATACTATTCATCGCAATCGCAGTGGCAAGTTATGCCGTGCAGGCTTCTCTTAAAAGCAAATTCAGCACCTATTCGAAAACGCCTTTAAGCAACGGAATGACGGGCGCTCAAGTAGCAGAAAAAATGCTGCGCGACAATGGCATCAACAACGTAAAAGTAACACAGATAGAGGGACAACTGACCGATCATTACAATCCTGCCACATTGACCGTCAACCTTAGCCGCAATGTGTACTACGGCAGCAGCGTGGCAGCGGCGGCCGTTGCCGCCCACGAATGCGGCCACGCCGTGCAGCACGCCACGAAATATTCTTTTCTTCAACTGCGGTCCAACCTCGTGCCTGCGGTTAGTTTTGCATCAAACGTAATGCCGTGGATACTGCTTGCAGGAATTGTGCTTCTCAACATCTTCCCCGGGCTTCTGTTGTTCGGCATCGGCTTGTATGCACTCACCACACTGTTCTCCTTCGTGACACTCCCTGTTGAAATCAATGCCAGCCAGCGGGCTATGGCATGGTTAAGCAACGCAGGTATCACATACGGGCAAACCACAGTGCAGGCAAAAGACGCGCTGAAATCAGCCGCCTACACCTACGTTGTCGCAGCTCTCGCAAGTCTTGCCACGCTTATCTACTACATTTTCATTTTTCTTGGGCGTCGCGACTAATATGCGCCTACGGCATAGCTGGCAAGCGACAAATTAGTCCAAATTGATATGAAAAACAAATTATTTGCACTACTTTTGTGCAACGTTTTAAAGATTATATAAAAATGGCACAGAAACCATCCATACCAAAAGGAACGCGCGACTTCTCCCCTGCGGAGATGGCAAAGCGTAATTACATATTCGACACAATCAAACAAGTTTTCGCACTTCACGGATTCCGACAGATTGAAACCCCGGCGATGGAGAATCTCTCCACCTTAATGGGCAAATACGGAGAAGAAGGCGACAAACTGCTTTTCAAAATACTCAACTCCGGAGACTTCCTCAAGAACGCATCGGACGAACAACTGCTTGACCGCAACTGTCCACGATTGACATCCGCTCTCTGCGAAAAGGGGTTGCGCTACGACCTTACGGTGCCATTTGCCCGCTTCGTGGTTCAACACCGCGGCGAACTGCAATTCCCATTCAAGCGATTCCAGATTCAGCCAGTATGGCGCGCCGACCGCCCTCAAAAAGGACGCTATCGCGAATTCTACCAATGTGACGCCGACGTTATCGGCACCGACTCTCTGCTCAACGAAATTGACTTGCTGCAGATTATCGACGACGTGTTTCAACGCTTCGGCATAAACATCACCATAAAGCTCAACAACCGCAAAGTGTTGTCGGGCATTGCCGAAGTCATCGGCGAGCCAGACAAGATTGTCGACATCACTGTGGCTATCGACAAAATCGACAAAATCGGCATCGACAACGTCAATGCCGAACTTATTGAGAAAGGCATCAGCCAGGCCGCTGTCGACCAATTGCAGCCATTGCTTACGCTTTCAGGTTCAAACAACGAGAAACTTGAGAGTCTGGAACAGTTGCTTGCCACTTCAGAAATCGGCAAAAAGGGTATTGAAGAACTGCGTTTCGTAATCGGCAAGACTGATGAAATCGGCATTAACGCCTCGCTGGAACTCGATGTGTCACTTGCCCGCGGTTTGAACTACTACACCGGCACAATCATCGAAGTGAAAGCCAATGACGTGCAAATTGGAAGCATCACCGGCGGCGGACGCTACGACAACCTTACTGGCGTGTTCGGACTTCCAGGCGTGTCGGGCGTGGGCATTTCTTTCGGAGCCGACCGCATCTACGACGTGCTCAACCAGCTCGACCTATACCCAACAGGCACACAGGCTGGGACAACAGTGTTCTTCGTAAACTTCGGAGACAAAGAGGCAGCGGCTTCGCTCAAACATATCAAATCACTGCGTGCCGCCGGCATCTCTTGCGAGTTGTATCCAGAAACTGCCAAGATGAAAAAACAGATGGGATATGCCAACGACAACCACATCCCTTACGTGGCAATCATCGGCGAGACAGAATTGGAAAAAAGCGCCGTCACACTGAAAAGTATGGAAACTGGCGAGCAAGAAGAATTGACCATTCAGCAGATCATCGACAAGCTTAAATAGCCTCTACCCAATAGCTCAAAACAGAATGTCGACAATAAAAATTTTTATTGTCGACATTCTGTTTTCTAAAGGTTTGATACATCAGAAGCATCCCAACGGAAGTTTATCCAATTATCACTTCGTGTATATACATAATGTATTTGTTCTATGTGCGACAATGTTGCGGTACTAAATAATCATCACATAGTCCGTTTTTAGTTAAGGGCAGCTCGCTCGATACACATATCTACCGCTCGCACTATGCTCAACTCCGGCGACCCTGTCGATATTTCCGTCTGGAAATCCGACGGCTCTATCATCCACCTACAAAATTGTATCTCGCTCCGCTACAATTTTTATGGCGGCTGGCGCAATGTAAAATTGCTTGCCTCCGGCGAGTGCCGCCGCGTCCGCGACTGCTGCATCTTCCGCGTCAACGACTGCGAGGTATTTTTGTAGTCGCCTGATAGCCAAAGTCTCGCAAAAAATGCGTAACTTTGCAAAAAAATAAAAAAATATGTTTATCAAAGATACATTTAAAGATTGGGAAGAAAAATGCATTAAGGTGGTCTATTTTGATAATCTTAACTATATCAGAACATTTTCTATAGAAGAGTTTAAAGAATTCTTTCACATTAAGTCTGTTTCAATACAAAAACATGCAGGAGGATTTCTATATTTTGAAAATATTGAATATGTTAGTCCTGTTTTTGGTCCTAAATTTCATTTAGATTGGGGGTTAGTTTATGGCGAGAATACACCTGAAGACCCTGTTATATCTGTTGTTATGGAAAAATATGGTAATATATTCTTTTTTATGCACGCTAAGGACTTTAAACCACAAGGCTATAATTTCAAATCTGCTAAATATTATGAAAAACTAAAACAGGGTGAAGAAGAAGACCTTCGTAAATGGGAGGAAGACGGTTGGAATAGAGCAGATGAGTATTATATGGATGCGTTTGATGGGTATGAATAAATAGCAGCGTGTCTTTTCTCACGACATATTGAGTTCATAACTTTGTGGCAAACAACCACAAGTTATGGACTCTCTTAATTATAACTCCGTTGAAAACATCCCCGGCTACGAGGCTCGCGCCGCGTTCACTGTCAACGTCCTCCTCGGTTTTCAAGGAGGACGTTGACATCGTGCCGACTATCGTAGATGATACTCTCTCTTATATGCCGTGGGGCGGCGACAATCAGATGCCGTTCAATATCCTTGAACTCATCGAGAAAGACGAAACACTCGCAACCTGCCAGTGTTTCAACGCCGAGGTCTGCTACGGTTCGGGGCTGCAATACACAGCCACCGAAGCCTCCGCTGCTGTTCGCCGTGAAGTCGAGGACTTCACGCTTGACAACGACCTCGCTTCATACTTTCTCGGTGTGTCGCAGGACTTCAAGCACTTCGGCTTCGCCGTGTCAGTGCTGATTCTCAATGAAGCCGGCACAAAGGTTGTGCGGCTTCTGAGAAAGGAAGCCTGCTATTGCCGCTTTACCCCGGCTGACAAGCACGGTCGTATTTCCAAAATCCTTTACGCCAACTGGCGAAAGGCTATCTCGTCGCGCAGCGACATCGAGGAAATAGACCTGCTCGACCCGGCGGCTCCGTGGCGAGATCTGCAAGACAAACTCGCCAAAAAGAGCCGCTGCCGAAAGTTCGCCGTCGTGTCGCGCATACCGACCGTGGACTCAACTTATTATCCTATTCCTTATTATGGAGCGTTGTTTCGGGGTAAATGGTATAACATCAAGCAGTTAATCGGCATCGCCAAAGAAGCGAAGCTGAAAAACTCAGCGCCGATTAAGTACCATATCGAGGTCGGTGCGAAATACTGGGAGTCCATATTTCGTGCCGAGGGCATCACCGACCGCCGAAAGCAACAGGAGCGAATCGTGCGTGAGAAACAGTCGATTCTCGACTTCCTCACCGGCGCGGAGAACAGCGGCAAAGCCTGGTTCTCCACGTTCTACGTCACGCCCGACGGCAAGGAGCAGCACGATGTCGTCATCAACAAGATTGACGACTCCAAGGAGGGCGGCGACTGGGAGACCGACATTCAGGAAGCAATCAATATGATATGCTTTACTATGCGTGTGCATAGTAATCTTGTCGGCTCCGTCCCCGGCAAGGCTCAGACCAACAACTCCGGCTCTGACAAGCGCGAGCTTTACACCATCGCACAGGCTCTCCAAAAGCCGTATCACGACCTGTTTTTCACCGTTCATCGCATACTTATCAAGTTCAACGCTTGGAAGAATGTAACAGTTGATGTTCCATTCATTCAGCTTACGACCCTCGATGACATCAGGACGCAAAGCAGGTCAAACTCCCCAACTCTAATAACACCTCTAACAGCACCGCCAACGATGAAGATAATAACAACTGAGGAGCAGTTGCGCTCCCATATCCCCAACATCATCGCCTCGGTCAAGGGTGAGACACCCTTGCTAGAAAAGCTCTCGCTATTTCTCGACCTCGCCGAAGACTGGGTAATCAACACCTTTACTTCGACTTCGACGTTCAACACCATCTGCGGCTATACCGACAGCAACAATATCAGGATATTGTGCTGCCGCCTTGTTGTTGCCGAAGCTCTGCTCCGTGCAATTCCCTCGCTCGACATCGTGCTTACGCCCAACGGCTTCGGGATTGTCAGCACCAACAACATCGCCCCGGCATCGAAACCACGAATCGACAGACTCATCGGCTCGATGCTATCTCATCGCGACGACTGCATCGCCGCTCTGTTACCGGAGCTTGTCGGGGCAAGCCAGTGGCTCAAATCGCCTCAGTCAGACTTCTTCGGAGCGACACTTTTCCCGGACCTCGGCATTGTAAATGCACTCGGCGGAGCCACCGGCTCCCGTTGGCAAAAGTATCTCGAACTCCGTTCACAGGTCATTGACCTTGAAGCATCGCTCGCCGAAGAATGGCTATCGCCCGAACTCGTGTCAGCGCTCCGCTCGGAAAACCTGCGCGGAGATCTGACTGAAAAGCGGAGTGAGATTGTCAAGCAGGTAAAAGCGCAGATAGTGGGCTACCTGCGGTCGGGGTCGTTCAACTCGCGAAGACTCGCGGATATTGTGAATTATATCCGGCTGAACGTCGCCGACTTCGAGGAATGGCATAATTCGGAAACCGCGAAACTGTTTGCCCCTCCTGTATACAGGAATGACCGAAAGGCTTCCGGCTACTTCTTTTAGCGGTACAGGGCATTTCAACAGTCCGTAAGGCGAAGCCGCAAGGGGCTATGTCGGTCATACCAAATTGGAGTTATGGCACACAGCACTTGATTTTCCTTTGCGAAGTTAGCAAGCCGCGGTCTATGCAAGGGCAGGTCTGCACTCCGTGTTCCTCCGATTTTCCTTGAAAATACGGTAATCACCCTTGCACCTCTGACCGCTTGACGCTTGCACTTTTTGCAACGTAAAATCTAACGTGCGACACATAACTCTAAATCAATTCGTTATGATACAACCCGACAAACGCCCCGAACAGCGCAGCTTCGCCAATCTCACGGACTACTCCAAGGAATGCCCCAAGGGTATAAGAAAGTTCTACGCTTTCGTTCATTTCCTCGATGATTCCACTTGTCTGTGGTCAAACATCTTCACTTTCAACCGCAGCTACGCTCATCTTCTCGTCCTCGAAAAGTTCGGCGACTGCCTCGAATACATCAGCAGTATCAATATCCACGAATCGGAGTATTGAACGACTCGACCCCCCTCCGGCGGCTCCCACTTCGGGAGCCACCAATAGTTTGTTCTTGTGTATCTGCCCGATTTTCATTAATTTTGCATACTCAAATAGTTAATAATGGACATTAACAGATGGAATGAATCAGCATATAAGGCTGAAAATATTAGTGCGCGATATGACCAACGCATTTTGCGCCTTAAGAAAAAGATAGATGGGACTTCATTTATCTGCCCTTGGTGTGGTAAAGTACACCCTATAAATGAAGCAAAAACCATGAAAATAGTTGCCGGAAAAGATGTTCTGAGCAAACAATACAATTTCAACTCTACAACCACCACTTATGTAAAAACAACATATAAGGTTAGATTTTGCAAACAATGTTTTGACAAGAATGAGCGCAATAAGAAAATATTTTTCTCTTTTGGAAAAATTATTTATGTACTACTTGGGCTTTTGCTTCTTTATTGGATGTTTACTACTGATGAAAAATTAGGTTTCACAAGCGTTTTAGGAACCATTGGGATGTATGGTATTATTGCTTTATGTGCTATCGGTTGGAAAGATTCGGTTATCGAAAATTTTTTTGATACTGCCAATATTGAAGAAGCATATAAAGACAACGCTATAATATAATTAAGGTTTAGCCTTATCGTCATAACGAGCGACACCATACTGCAATAGCGTGGTGTCGCTTGTGTCTTTTACACGGTTCGCTCTTTACCGTACTTTCGCAGTACGTTAAAGTTCAAACCTCATGCAGACAATCTCCATTAACTTTGTCGTGCCGCAGGGTTGGCACGAGTTATCAGACAAGCAACTGCGTTATGCTTATAGTCTTATAGCCTCGGACTTCGCCACCGACGAAGTCAAGACCCTATGCCTGCTCCAATGGAGCGGCACTAAGGTTATCGGTCAACAAGAGTCAGGCTCATATCTTCTGAAGAAAGGCAAAATCCTTTTCGAGGTTACGCCGCTCACACTCGCCGAGCTGCTGCCGCATCTCGACTGGCTCGGTGCGCTGCCGACCGTCCCGGTGCGTATCTCGAAAATAAACCGCGCCCATGCTCTCCCGGCGGACTTCTCCGAAGTACCTTTTGAAACTTACATCATCGTCGATAACCTTTATCAAGGTTATCTGCAAACTCAGTCGGACGATCTGCTCGATGAACTCGCAAACGTCCTATACGGCAAGCCCATCAAACTCAAACCTTACGAGCGCATCAACATCTTCTACTGGGTCGCCTCGCTCAAAGACTTTTTCGCTCGCCGTTACCCAGACTTTCTTCAACCTGTATCTGCCGCCACCGGCGGCAATCTCCTCGGCTTGCTGTTCCTCAACCTCGTTTTCGATATCATTCATCATGTTGTCGAAGTCGGATCTTTCTTCTGTGTCTATGTTTATCTTGCTTTTTCTGATTGCCATATTTCATTGATTTATCGGTGAAAACTTCTGCTGCGTGGTTTAGGCTTGCACATGGAATGAGCCATCTGTGCGCAACGGTTGGCAAACTTCCTTTCATCTTCATCATCCTTCTTGCCCCAACTAGAAGAAGGAGTAGAACCACCACCACATGACTCCGACATGGAAGTGGCTGCATCAATGTACTCTGCAAACAACAGCATCGCACATTTGGCGCGATTTCCATTGTCAAGTGTACGAACCGTATAAGAACAACATAGGCTGTAACTCATGTATTTCAATGAGTTACAGCCTACTATTTTAATTAAGCCAATTTGGAATTATTCCTCAACGGCGGTTTGAGCCACACTAATATAGTGCTGAAAATCATTCACTTCGCTTTTGGGTGTAAGCCCAGTGTAAGCGAAAGATTATTGAATGATTTAAAGTTGAACGAATTATTCCTCAACAGCAGCCTGCGCAGCAGCCACGCGTGCGATAGGCACACGGAACGGAGAGCAAGAAACGTAGTTCATGCCCAATTTAGCGCAGAACTTGACAGAAGAAGGCTCGCCGCCGTGCTCGCCGCAGATACCCACCTTGAGACCTGCCTTTGTCGAACGGCCTTTCTTTGTACCCATTTCTACGAGCTGTCCTACACCTTCCTGGTCGAGCACCTCGAATGGATCTGTCTTGATGATACCCAATTCCTTGTAGTATTTGAGGAACTTAGGAGCGTCGTCGCGAGAGTATCCGAATGTCATCTGAGTCAAGTCGTTTGTTCCGAACGAGAAGAAGTCGGCATATTCGGCAATCTTGTCGGCAACGAGAGCGGCGCGAGGCACCTCAATCATTGTACCAATCTTGTAAGCCACTGATGTACCTCTTTCCGCAAACACTTTTTCCGCTGTGCAACGGATGATTTCGCTCTGCATTTCAAGCTCTTTTACTACACCTACCAATGGCACCATGATTTCCGGATGCACGTCGATGCCTTTTTCCTTGCAGTCAATTGCTGCCTCGATGATGGCGCGGGCCTGCATCTCTGTGATTTCTGGATAAGTGTTGCCAAGACGGCATCCACGGTGACCGAGCATCGGGTTGAACTCTTCAAGAGAGTCGCACTTGCTCTTCACCTCTTCGACGGTGATACCCATCTCGTTTGCCAATTCTTTCTGAGTGGCGAGCTGATGAGGCACGAACTCGTGCAATGGTGGGTCGAGCAGACGGATTGTCACGCCGAGACCGTCCATAGCCTCGAAGATTCCTTGGAAGTCGGCACGCTGGATAGGCAACAGTTTGTCAAGAGCTGCACGGCGTCCTTCCTCTGTATTGGCAAGAATCATCTCGCGCATTGCCTTGATACGGTCGCCCTCGAAGAACATATGCTCTGTTCGGCAAAGACCGATACCTTTGGCTCCGAATTTGCGGGCTACGAGAGCATCGCGTGGAGAGTCGGCATTTGTGCGGACATCAACCTTGGTGTATTTCTCAGCAAGGTTCATGATTGCTGCGAAGTCGCCTGAAAGCTCTGCGTCGACTGTAGGCACCTGACCGTCGTAAACGTCGCCTGTAGAGCCGTTCAATGAAATCCAATCGCCTTCCTTGTATGTTTTGCCGTCCATGATGACGGTTTTCTCTTTGTAGTCAACCTTGATTTCGCCTGCGCCAGACACACAGCACTTACCCATACCGCGGGCAACTACGGCTGCGTGCGATGTCATACCGCCACGGGCTGTAAGGATACCCTGTGCCACCGACATGCCGCGGAGGTCTTCCGGAGATGTCTCGATACGCACCATGATGACTTTCTTCTTCATTTCCGACCATGCCTCTGCATCATCGGCGAAGAATACAATCTGACCGGTAGCGGCACCCGGAGATGCTGGCAAACCTTTAGCCACTGTCTGTGCACGTTTCAAATCGTCCTTGTCAAACACTGGGTGAAGCAATTCATCGAGTTTCTGTGGCTCCATACGGCGGAGCACTGTCTTCTCGTCGATTTCGCCTGCGCGGAGAAGGTCCATCGCGATTTTAACCATAGCGGCACCTGTACGCTTTCCGTTACGAGTCTGGAGCAGCCACAGCTTGTTGTCCTGGATTGTAAACTCGAGGTCCTGCATATCCTTGAAGTAGTCTTCAAGTTTCTGCTGAGTCTCGATAAGCTCTTTTGCACATTCAGGCATCGACTCTTCCAATGAAGGGTATTTGCTTGCGCGTTCTTCTTCCGAGATGCCCTGGAGAGCAGCCCAGCGGCGTGAGCCTTCGGTTGTGATTTGTTGCGGAGTGCGCACACCGGCAACCACGTCCTCGCCCTGTGCGTTGATAAGGTACTCACCGTTGAAGATGTCCTCGCCGGTAGCGGCGTCGCGAGTGAATGCCACACCTGTAGCCGACGTGTTGCCCATATTTCCGTAAACCATAGCCTGTACGTTGACTGCCGTACCCCACTCTTCCGGAATCTGGTTCATGCGGCGATACAGGATTGCGCGCTCGTTCATCCAGCTGTCGAACACTGCGTAGATAGCGCCCCACAATTGCTCCCAAGCCGATTCTGGGAAGTCCTTGCCTGTCGACTTCTTCACAGCGGCTTTAAACTTCACAACAAGGCCCTTGAGGTCGTCAACGGTAAGCTCGGTGTCGTTCTTCACGCCCTTCTCTTCCTTAACTTTGTCAAGGATTTCCTCAAACGGATCGATGTCTTGTTTCGACTTCGGCTTCATGCCGAGAACAACGTCGCCATACATCTGCACGAAGCGGCGGTAGCTGTCCCATGCGAAGCGTGGGTTGCCCGACTTCTTGGAGAGAGCCTCCACTACGGTGTCGTTGATACCGAGGTTGAGCACTGTGTCCATCATACCTGGCATCGAAACGCGTGCACCCGAACGAACGGATACGAGAAGTGGGTTCACTGCGTCGCCAAACGTGTTGCCCGTAAGCTTCTCAATGTGGGCAACAGATTTCTTGACATCTTCTTCCAATATTTTCACAACGGCTTCACGGCCGAGAGTGTTATATTCTGTGCAAACTTCAGTTGTGATTGTAAAGCCCGGAGGAACAGGTACGCCGATGAGGTTCATCTCAGCGAGATTGGCACCCTTGCCGCCAAGCAAGTTCTTCATATCGGCACGGCCTTCTGCCTGGCCATTACCGAAAGTGTAAATACGTTTCATTAATGAAATTAAGTTTAAGTAATATTATAATTTAAAGTGATTGACAATTCAGTCTTTGCAAATTTAGAAAGAATCTCGTAAATAAGAAAATAATCACATGTTTTTTTATTTATGTTATAGAGCATTGAAATGGAACGGCAAAAAAAACGTACTTTTGCATAAAATTTCATTATATATATGGGAAGAAAACGCAAAGAGCTCCCGGTTGTGGAGAACGTTGAGATAACAGGAGTGGCAGCCGAGGGCAAAAGCATTGCCCGCGTCGACGATATGGTGGTGTTTATACCATACGGGGCACCTGGCGATGTGGTCAACATAAAATTGGACAAGAAGAAGCGCAGCTACGCGGAGGCGCATATCGTTGATCTGGTCAAGCCGTCGCCCGACCGCGTGACGCCGACTTGCGAGCATTTCGGCGTGTGTGGCGGATGCAAGTGGCAGCACATCCCCTACGAAAGCCAGTTGCGCTACAAGCGCGACCAGGTGGTCGACGCTCTGACACGCATCGCAAAGGTGGAGATTCCGGAAGTAAACCCCACGCTCGGGTCAAAAGAAACTTTCTGCTACCGCAACAAGTTGGAATACACTTTCTCATGCAAATGCTGGATCACGTTTGAAGACCTGCGCAGCGGACGCGAGATTGCCGACCGCAACGCTCTGGGATTCCACATCCCGGGCGCGTTCGACAAAGTGCTCGACATCAAGAAATGCTGGCTTCAGGACGACCTGTCAAACCGCATACGCCTGTTCGTGCGCCAATACGCGCTGGGAAAAGGATATGAGTTCTACGACATCAAGGCGCAGCAAGGACTCATGCGCACGCTGATGGTGCGCATCGCAAGCACGGACGAAGTGATGCTGATCGTGGTGTTCGCACGCCCCGAACAGGAGAAAATCGACGACATGATGGGCGCCATCGCGGCTGAGTTCCCGAAGATTACATCGCTGCTCTACGTCGTAAACCAGAAGGTGAACGACACCATCGCCGACCAGGAAGTCATCACATATCGCGGACGCGATTACATCAACGAGGAAATGGAGGGACTCCAGTTCCGCATCGGCCCGAAATCATTCTATCAGACTAACTCCCTGCAGGCATACGAGCTCTACAAGGTAGCGCGCCGCATGGCATACCTCAAGCCCGACGACCTGGTCTACGACCTCTATACCGGAACCGGCACAATAGCCAACTTCGTGGCGCGGCAGGTGAAAAAAGTGGTTGGCATCGAATACGTGCCCGAGGCGATTGCCGACGCGAAACTCAACTCTGAGGTCAACGGCATCGACAACACCATCTTCTTTGCCGGCGACATGAAGGACGTGCTCACCGACGGATTCATCGCCGAGCACGGACGTCCCGACGTGATGATCATCGACCCGCCGCGCGCTGGAATGCACGAGGACGTGGTCAACGTGATTCTAAACGCCCGCCCGGAACGCATCGTCTACGTCAGTTGCAACCCGGCGACACAAGCGCGCGACCTCGCCCTCATGGACAGCCTCTACCGCGTCGAGGAAGTGCAGCCCGTCGACATGTTCCCCCACACCCACCACGTTGAAAACGTAGTGCGGATGACGCGCAGATAAGACTCTGCCCCATTATAGTCAAAACAGTAGCCTCGGAGAAACTTCAAAATCCTCCGGGGCTGCTGTTTTTGTATCTGATGCGTGGATTGACAATTTGTCGTGGAAACCCGACAGCAGAAATCACCTTTCTTGTTTTTCGCAACGCATACCATATTCTTCAGCAACTACAACAAGTTTTTCTATCGACTTCAACGACCATTGTGTAGAAACAAAAAACTCAACGCCGTCTGCCGATTTCAGACGACGACTCGCATTATTGAAATGGTATCGGCGTTCAAGTTCGCCGTCATCAAGAGTGCCATCGCATAAATCATCAACCTTTGCAATCAAGCCTTTGCAAACCCAAGCCGGGCGAATGATATCATCAACAAAAACAGCCTTGAGTTGGTCGTAGGTATAATCTGGATTCTGCTCAACAAATGTTTTTACAATGAGATATGCAAATTCGTTTTTCGCCACAAAACTTGAGCCATTTAGCGAGAAGCGAGATTTATCTCTCCCACCACTTTTTGACGACATCGTCTTGGAAATCTTAGCAATTCCCGAGTCGTCTGTTGCTGAAAGATTCGGCACGATAGGAACTACACTGTCATCTGAATCGTCTTCGCCACATTGCCATATCTGCTTAGCCTTTTCAAACAACCAATTTGCCCTGGCTATTATTCGCTCTTCATTCCAATCCTCACAAAGCAATGCTCGCTTCATTGTAACAAGCCCTTTTGCATATTCATTAAGCCCTCCCTTTTTAGCACTTCCCTTTTTCTTATCAACCCAAGCCTTATTACTAATCGATGTGTTCAGTTTTGTAGGAAGTATTGCTAAATTACCTAATGTTTTAAGCCTGTAGTTTCTATCGTCTTCTGAATATTCAGGAATAACAGGCCATAAATCAGGCTTCCATTTTTTGGGCATAAGATGTTCAAGGGAATAAGACTTCAATCCACGGACAGAAGTCGCACTACTATCATCGCCAAGCCGAGACTCGATAAGATACAAAATGCCTTTAGCGCGCTGATTAACCAAAACACTATTTTGGAAACCATACATTAGTTCACTGTTATTTGGAATAGCAAGAGATAGAGATGCTTCTATATTAGACAAATATTCAAGCAAACCTTCTCCTGTAAGAATTTGGCCATTGATAAGTTGCAGCGAAAACAAATCACTATAGTTGTCGTTCGTTGACCGACAAATGAGTCTTCGCATAATGTATGATTCCAATATTCGGAAGATTTCTTTTCGTTCAGTTTCATCCGTTTGGTTTTTAAGGACAAACAAGACGTATGGTATTAGCGTTGTAGAGTCCAATCCAAATATTATAACATTCAGTCTTTCTATCCCATAGTCTTTCGGCACTTCTTCATCAAGAACCGACGTGGAGATAAATTCTCGATAAAGTTTAGCATAAGACGTGAGGTCTTGCACAAAACCCATCTTTGTGGGATTAGTTAAGGAAAAGTAATCTTTATATTGACCGAAAAGATTTTCAGCGGAACGGAATCTTTGTTTGTCTGCTGACGACATTTTGACATCCGGGTCATTTATTTTTATATGCAGGTAAGCATATAAGAAATTGTCAAAATTCGAACGGCTCAAACGGCCCTGTGCTGTGCGAGAATTCCAATAATCAATAACGTCCTCATCATCCTCAAAAACAGGCTTCCATTTGGAAAGATACTGGTCAACAGAATCCTTTGAGAAAACGTAGTTTTTAAGAAGTTCTCCAGTAGTAAGGCTTACTCCAAGCGAGTTGATTGTGTCAAAGATAACCTGTTCATCTTCATCCTCATTCAGCGATATGCCAACAAATGTAAGTTTGTCACGTATGGCACGGCTTTTATATTTGTCACTGGAAACATTGTCAATAAAATAATTATAAGCATTAGCCAACAGTGTTTTTGACTCAATTTTTGACAACTCCTTTTGCTTCATTATTTCGTTGAAACACTCTCTGTCATAATAGTTGTGGCAAAGGCACAACTCGTCTTCATCGTCAGCGGAGAAAAACATTCTGTCGAAAGCCCGTTCATTTTTCTCTCTGAACAAAAGCACTTTCAAGAACAATGCCAAAGTTGTGAGTCGTTGCTGACCATCAACAATTAGTTGAACATTGGATTTAGACGAACTATTTTGTGGCTTCTGCTTTGAAATAATTGAACCCATAAAATAGTCTTTGCCTGTCGCTGAAATATGCTCCATACTTTCCAAGAATCTTTTCAACAAGTCTTCTTTCCATACATACGACCGCTGAAAAAATGGAATTTCAAGATAGTCCTGACCATTAAAATAAAACGAAATTTGTCGTTTCCCTGCATCCATAATTATAGATTAAAAAGTTCTTTTAGTGTAGTGAAATAGCTATCGGCGGTTCGGTTGCCGATGAAAATTACAAGCTCTCGCTTTTGCGGAGTATAATAGTAATTAATTGTATTCATTTTAGAACCTCATTAGCAGTTAATAAAGCTATCTTACATCTTATGTTATGAGCCAAACATTTCAACAAATCAATGTAACACCATGCAAAATTGGTTGCTTCCATTTCTTTGATTGGCAACATCTGATATGCTTTTTCTCCACAACAACTTGCGACTCCAATTAAGCTAACTTCCGTTTTATGGAATTTAATTTCAATGTTTTTACTATTATCGCCATGTAGTCTTCCGACATAAGTTTTTTTGCCAGAAAGAATACTTCGAATGTCCGAAACAAGATTATTCATCTTAAACACATCAGATATTGAGCAATAAGTGCTACTGTCAGCACAAATTGACCCAACCACTTGAGCGTCTATATTTTGTAAACTTCTCATTGTATTAAACAGTTTTCTCTGTGTAATTTAAGATATTTGAAATGCTGTTCTTCAATTGTTACTAAACGAATATGACCATCTATACCTAAGATAGTCCGTTCTGACTTTGGAAATTCTTTAGAGAATAATATCCTCCCATTATTGTCAAATGCAATAAATCCCAAATCAAACAACTTGTCATAGTTCGGTGTCAATAGCAGTCCATTAAAAACGTCTAATCGTTCTTCATTGCTTGCTGTTCTCCAAGGTTTTATATGTGATGCTATCAAGATGTTTGTAAGTCTGCATCTTGTTATGGAGCACCCTGACCAATATAAAATTAACCGCTCTCGAAACAATCCTTGTCCGATTCGAGATTTTATTATAGCGTTTTTTTCGGTCAAAGTTATTGAATTGTCTTGTTGAACTTTCCGCGTTTCGGAAAGTATAGTTTCTTGAATGACTTCTGAATAATTCGAATCTAAGAATTGTTTGTATTTTCTCAATGCAGACTTAAAATTAACCAAGTCTTTTTCGCTCTTATAAATTGTTCGAGAGGACAATGCTCTGCGCTCATCATTTATGATAGTCTGTATTTTGTCTTCGCTCAAATCAACATCTAATTCATACCTCCCTGCCATAAACTTAAGCCAGGAGATATAGTTCGTTCGAGATTTGGCATTTACATTGCCAAATTGAACCATCCAATGATAGAAATCTGATATGTTATCCCTAAATCCCATATAGTTAGCACATTATTCGGCAACAGCTATTATTTGTTCACAAGACAAGTTTCTCATCACGCTTAATCATCCAATCTCTCGTTTTGTTTTAGCAAATATATTGTCTTCTGTCGCTCTATTTCTGCTCTTAACTGCTCTCGAGTAGGCATATAGGTCATATATTTCGAAGCAAACAGGTGGGCATTGTCATGAAGAATGGAATAACGGGCAATGTCCTCGTCTGTATCTTCACACAAAAGGAGACCGACAGTGGGATTATCGCCTTCCGAACGCTGTTTTTCATCGTACATACGAATATACATATCCATTTGCCCCACATCTTGATGCGTAATTTTTGACGTCTTAAGGTCAATCAGCACAAAACACTTCAGAATATAATTATAAAACACTAAGTCAATATAATAATCCTGTTTCTCTGTATGAATATGTTGTTGACGCGCTATGAAGGCGAAGCCCTTTCCCAATTCAAGAAGAAATTTCTCAAGATTGTCAATTATGGATTGCTCAAGTTCCGCCTCTAAAAATGACGAGTCGGCTGTGAAACCAAGAAATTCGCCGACAACTGGATTCTTTATAAATTCATTGGCATCATTCGTTTGCAACGTCGCTGTGATTTGAAGCATCTCCTGCTCCACCAGCTCTTTTCGCTGCGAACTAAGTAGCCTGTGATAATATTGAGAACTAATATTCCTTTGCAATGTGCGGACGCTCCAATTTTGTGCCAAAGCTTCATTCACATACCACCGACGGGCATCAGCATCAAGTTCTTGAAGTACAATGCGATAGTGTGTCCAGGACAGCAATGAATCGGATTTTCCACTCACAGAGTGGAAAATCTCGGGAAAGCACTCATAGAACTTTGCGAAACTATACAGATTCGTTTTTGTAAATCCCTTACCAAATGCCTCTGTAAGTTTCTTTGACAGCATTTTAATTAGTGCTGCACCATATTCAGCCCTTTCACTGCCTTTTCGCTCTTCCTCCACAATGAGCCGTCCGATTAGCCAGTTTCTTCGTACTAAAGCCTCATTTATCTGCCTGCATGCAGTTGTCTTGGCATTTTCAATAATACAAGATGCTTGTTGATAGAGTGATTCTATTTCTATCGCATATTTTTTAATCAGATTGCTCATATAAGGCTAATGGTTCAAAAAAATCCCTCATAACATCTGAAGGCAACCAAACCTTGCGCAACTACAAAGGAATTTTTATAATAAAATTACCGGCACATTCACCGTTATACGTTCATTTTTTTGGTCATTTTCAGAATTTAATGCTTTAAGTAGCAAAGTTACGTTTTTATTGCGAGAATATGATTAATTTGTGAATAAAATTTTCAATCACAAAAAATCACACACTCCGTTTTCTGGCGTGCAAATTTAATCATTCTGGTGGGCAGCAATATTGCCCATTGGAATCAAACTATCCTAACCGTCGCGATGGGCAGAAAAGCGCCGGATACGGCAAGCAGACACCCTAAAGATTTGAAGCCGTGCAAACCGCTGTCTTTCACGGCTTTCCATCACCATTTCCAATCCACACGCCTCATTTTACACCGATATTTTTTGCCTCTCTGAAATAATATGATTAATTTCGCACACAAAATCTTCATTTGTGCAGTCTGAAGACAAAAAGTAAATATGGTGAAAACAAGAGATAAACTAATCGACATTGCCCGTCAGCTCTTTGCCCACAAGGGCATCGAAAACACGACGATGAACGACATCGCCATCGCCGCCGAGAAGGGACGTCGCACCATCTACACTTATTTCAAAAACAAGCGCGACATCTACAACGCTGTGGTAGAGACTGAAAGCGACAAGGTGCTGAGCAAGCTCAGCGAGATAGCGAAACTTCAGATTCCCGCCGACGAAAAGCTGATGGAATTCATTTTCCAACGCTTTGACGCGATGAAAGACCTCGTGCATCGCAACGGCTCGCTGCGCGCCGGATTTTTCCGCGATGTGCGAAAGGTGGAGCGCGCCCGCAAAGTCACAAGCCCCAAGGAAGTGCACATTCTCGAAACTATACTTCAGGAAGGCGTCGACAGCGGCATTTTCCGCATCAAGCACGTCGACAAGACGGCCATGGTGATGATTCTGTGTCTGCAGGGTCTCGACGTGCCCTACATCCGCGAGAACTTCCGCGAGCTGGGCATAGAGAAAGACAAGCTGCGCGACTATCTGAGTGATTTTATTTTATACGGCATCAAGCAGTGACAAGCGCGTGCCGGACATTTGAATTTTAAATAACAACTTTTTAATTATACAGTTATGAAATTATTGGAAGGAAAAGTTGCACTCATCACAGGTGCAGCAAGAGGTATCGGAAAAGCAATTGCATTGAAGTTCGCTTCTGAGGGTTGCGACATCGCGTTCACCGACCTGGTAATCGACGAAAACGGAAAGAAAACAGAAGAAGAAATAGCAGCTTTCGGCGTAAAGGCTAAAGGTTACGCCTCAAACGCAGCCGACTTCGAGGCTTGCCACAACGTGGTGGCTGAAGTGGTGAAGGACTTCGGCCGTCTCGACATCCTCGTAAACAACGCCGGCATCACAAAAGACGGCTTGATGATGCGTATGTCGGAGGCTCAATGGGACGCTGTGATCGGTGTCAACCTGAAGTCTGCGTTCAACTTCGTTCACGCAGTGACTCCAGTGATGATGCGCCAGCGCACAGGCTCTATCATCAACATGGCATCGGTTGTTGGCGTACACGGCAACGCCGGTCAGGCAAACTACTCTGCATCAAAGGCCGGTATGATCGGCTTGGCTAAGTCGGTGGCTCAGGAGCTCGGCTCTCGCGGCATCCGCGCCAACGCAATCGCTCCTGGCTTCATCATCACCGACATGACTGCCAAACTCTCTGACGAAATCAAGGAAGAATGGTGCAAGAAAATTCCATTGCGCCGCGGCGGCACTCCGGAGGACGTTGCAAACATCGCCACATTCCTCGCTTCCGACATGTCTTCTTACGTGTCTGGACAGGTTATCCAAGTGGACGGCGGCATGAACATGTAGCAGCATCCGAAACCTACGTTATAGAAAAACCGGAACAGCAGTTCCGGTTTTTTTGTTTTGCGCAGACGCCAAGTTTCACTATTTATATGTAAATTTGCGCGATTATTTATCATTCTGAAAAATGGAACACAATCTGTCGAACATCCAATTATACGCCTACGCCTGCCTGATTTTCATCATCACTGGCGTTGTCTGCGGAATTGTCAGATGGAATCACATGTGCCGTCCGTTCAACGAAAATGGCGACTTCCACTACCCTGCCCGCCGCCTGGTGTCGTTCTTCTACATCGCCATCGCGCTTGAATTCCCATACGTTCTGAGTCCGACGACTCCCGACTATTGGACATACGTGAAAATTTTCGGCATAATCTTCTACCCCGTCTGTATGACAACCCTGTTCAGCAGCTACTTCTTTCGGAAACGGCTGCGCGACAGCATTCTGCTGAAAACATATCTATTCTCTGCATTTGCATTGCTCCTGTCGCTGCTCGCAATAGCTCTGACAATGGGCGGACACGTCCTGACCGACGCCGGAACGCCTCTGATGGCTGCGATGGGCGGCTTCAGCCTGCTGTTCTCAACGCTGTCGGTGCACATCACCAACCAGCTGAAACGCACCATCGACAAATTCAACACCGACAACTACTCAAACGTGGAAGACTTCCCATACAGATTCGCCCAACTGGTGCTCTACCTGCCGCTCTGCTGGATTGCACTGATGTGGGCTGTGTTTGTCTCCGACAGCCGTTGGTGCAAACTCGCCGTCGACCTCATCACGTCGGCAGCGATGATCTACATGCTGTGCATAATCCTGCACCCGCAACAGCTGTTTACAAACAAACAGGAGCCCGACCCGGCAAGCGACGGCAGCAAGGACACCGCCACGACCGATTCGCCGTCGGAAATAGACGCCATCGGGAACGAAGTGCTGTCTATAATACTCCGCCGCTACCGCGAGCCGCATCTGCAGAAATCGGAAGTGCTGTCGGAAATCCCGAAAGGCAAAGTCAACGCCGCAAGCAAATACATAACCCAACTGGGATACTACAACCTCGTGAACATGTTCCGCCTGCAGCACGCCGCACTCTATAAGGAGGCGCATCCGGCGGCAAAACAGGAGGAAATTGCCGAAGAATCGGGATTCTCGTCGCGCACGGCGTACTACAAGGCGCGCAAAAGCGTGGCGGCAATCGACGACAAAATCGTGAAGTGTGTGAAACTTTAAACCCGTTGTACAGACATGACTTTCGAACCATTAGCAGAACGCTTGCGACCGAAGTCGCTCGATGAATATATCGGACAGAAACATCTCGTCGGAGAAGGATGCATACTCCGCAAGATGATTGAGTCGGGACATATCTCCTCTTTCATCCTGTGGGGACCTCCGGGCGTGGGAAAGACCACACTCGCCAAGATTATCGCCTCTCAGGTGCAGGCTCCGTTCTACACGCTCTCCGCCGTGCATTCCGGAGTAAAGGACGTGCGCGACGTGCTGACGCTATGCAAACGCGACGCCTCGAGCATGTTCAGCCAGCACCGCCCAATCCTTTTCATCGACGAAATCCACCGATTCAACAAGTCGCAACAGGACTCGCTGCTTGCCGCCGTGGAAACAGGCACAGCCACGCTGATTGGCGCCACCACCGAAAACCCGTCGTTTGAAATCATCCGCCCGCTGCTGTCGAGAGCGCAGGTCTACGTGCTGAAGCCGCTGACAGACACCGACTTGAACGAACTGCTGCATCGCGCCATCACATGCGACAGCGAGCTGAAGCAACGCAAGGTGGAGGTGGTCGAGACCGAAGCACTGTTCCGCTTTGCCGGAGGCGACGCCCGCAAGATGCTCAACATCCTCGACCTGCTGAGCCAGTCGGTGGGCGACGACGAGCCTATCGTGGTGCGCAACGACATCGTCACCGAACGGCTGCAACAGAACCCAATGGCATACGACAAAGGCGGAGAGATGCACTACGACATAGTCTCTGCTTTCATCAAGAGCATACGCGGAAGCAATCCCGACGCCGCGGTCTACTGGCTTGCCCGAATGATTGCAGGCGGCGAAGATCCGGCATTCATCGCCCGTAGACTGGTCATCTCAGCTGCCGAGGACATCGGACTTGCCAATCCAAACGCACTGCTGCTCGCAAACGCCACCTTCGACGCCATGCAGAAAATCGGCTGGCCGGAAGGACGCATAATCCTCTCGGAATGTGTCGTGTATCTCGCCACATCACCCAAAAGCAACTCTGCATACAACGCCATCAACGAGGCGCTGGAGTTTGTCGACCAAACGGGCAACCTGCCTGTACCGCTGCATCTGCGCAACGCTCCGACAAAACTGATGAAAGAGATGGGCTACAGCGCCGACTACAAATATCCGCACTCCTATCCCGGAAATTTTGTGGAACAGGACTATCTGCCTCACGAAATCAGAGACAAAAAGTTCTGGAACGCCTGCCAAAATCCGCAGGAAGCAAGAATGACGGAAAGAATGGATGCTTTATGGAGTAAACATAAATAAAGAAACAAAAAATATAAAACTACTATGCTTACAAAGAAAATAACAGACGGTATATATTATGTAGGTGCAAACGACCGCACCACAACAAGATTCGAGGGATTGTGGCCGCTGCCCTACGGAGTGTCGTACAACTCCTACCTTGTGGCTGGCAACGACAAAACCGCAATCATCGACGGCGTGGAAATATCCCACGCTTTCGAGCAGATTGCCCAAATCAAGAAAATCCTGCACGACAACGCTCCCGACTATCTCATCGTCAACCACATGGAGCCTGACCACACCGGTGCCGTGCAGACACTGCGCGCCGCGTTTCCCAACCTGACAATCGTGGGCAACGCAAAGACAATCGACATGCTCAAAGGATACTACGGCGTCTGCGACGGCACGCTGACCGTGGCAGACGGCGACACCATCGACCTCGGCGGCAAGACTCTGAGATTCGCGCTCACTCCGATGGTGCATTGGCCTGAGACTATGATGACCTACGCCGTAGAAAACAAAACCCTGTTCTCTGGCGACGCCTTCGGTTGCTTCGGAGCCCTCAACGGAGGCATCATCGATGAAGAGATGGACACTTCTCTATATTTCCCAGAAATGACCCGCTACTACTCAAACATCGTCGGAAAATACGGACTCCCCGTACAGAAAGCACTGCAGAAACTGAGCGGTGTGGCAGTGGACTACATCTGCTCGACTCACGGCCCGGTATGGCACCGACAAGCCACGGAAGTGATAGGCATCTACGACCGCCTCAGCAAAGGCGAAAGCGAGAACGGCGTGGTAATAGCATACGCCTCAATGTACGGGCACACCGAAGAGATGGTCGAGGCATTCGCCCGCATGCTCGCGGAAGAAGGAGTCAGAAACATCCGCATCCACAACGTTTCGTATGCCGACGAGTCGTTTGTCATCAGCGACATCTACAAATACAAAGGGCTTGTCATCGCATCGCCAACCTACAACGGCTCTGTCTTCCCCCGCATCGACTCCCTGCTTAAGTCGCTCGCGCTGCGAGGCGTAGGAGGCAAAGTGTTTGCACGCCTCGGGTCATTCACATGGGCAGGTGCCGCCACCAAGACCATCGACAGCATGACAGAGAAGCTGAAACTCACCGTCGTCGGCAACCCCGTGGAGATGAAACAAAGCTGCACAGCCGACACCGTAGAGGCCTGCCGAGCACTTGCCAAAGAATTTGCAAAAGCACTCAAAGCGTAATCCTTTGAGATTTCCCATATTTTGACTACTTTTGCAAAAATTATCTAACTTATGGCAGAATCTACACTTTTGAGCAGACTTGACGGCATCGACGCCCGCTTTGAGGAGGTAAGTCTACTGATTACCGACCCATCGGTTATCAGCGACATGAAGCGCTTTGTCAAGCTTACCAAAGAATATAAAGACCTTGAGAAGCTGACCAAGGTCACTTCTAAATACAAACAAATGCTGCGCGACATCGAGGAGGCACGCGAAGTGCTCGACACCGAGACCGACCCCGATATGCGAGAACTGGCAAAAGAAGACCTTGACGCCAACACCGCCGCCCTTCCGGAAATCGAGGAGGAAATCAAACTGTTGCTTATCCCTGAGGATCCAGAAGACGACAAAAACGTGATTCTTGAAATCAGAGGCGGCACTGGTGGTGACGAAGCCGCCATCTTTGCAGGCGACCTTTTCCGCATGTATGCAAAATACTGCGAGACAAAAGGCTGGAAGATGGAGATTATGAGCTTCAGCGAAGGCTCAGCCGGCGGATACAAGGAAATAATCTGCTCAGTAAGTGGAGAGAAGGTTTACGGCACGCTGAAATACGAGTCGGGCGTACACCGCGTACAGCGCGTGCCAGCGACGGAGACTCAAGGCCGCGTACACACATCGGCGGCTTCGGTTGCCGTGCTGCCAGAGGCTGAACCATTCGACGTGGAAATCAACGAAGGCGAAATCAAGTGGGATACGTTCCGAAGCGGCGGTGCCGGCGGACAGAACGTGAACAAAGTAGAGTCGGGCGTGCGCCTGCGCTACAACTGGAAGAACCCCAACACCGGTGTTGTGGAGGAAATCCTCATCGAATGTACGGAAACGCGCGACCAGCCCAAAAACAAGGAACGCGCCCTCGCCCGTCTGCGCACGTTCATCTACGACAAAGAACATCAGAAATACGTTGACGACATCGCGTCGCGACGCAAGACAATGGTGTCGACAGGTGACCGCTCCGCTAAAATCCGCACCTACAACTATCCGCAAGGACGAATCACGGACCACCGTATCAACTACACCATCTACAACCTTGCGGCGTTTATGGACGGCGACATCCAAGACTGCATCGACAATCTGATTATCGCCGAAAACGCAGAGAAACTGAAAGAGACAGAATTGTAAAAATCAGATACGAAACAATGACAAGAAAAGAACTGCTTGACAACATCCGCCGCAAGAAATCATTTCTTTGCGTAGGCCTTGACACTGACATCAAGAAAATCCCGGAGCATCTGAAAAACGACGCCGATGCGATTTTCAAGTTCAACAAAGCAATAATCGACGCCACTGCTCCTTACTGCGTGGCATACAAGCCAAACCTCGCATTCTATGAATGCTTCGGCATCGAAGGCTGGACCGCTTTGGAAAAGACAATAAAGTATCTGAAACAAAACTATCCCGACCAGTTCATCATCGCCGACGCAAAACGCGGCGACATCGGCAACACCTCCGCCATGTATGCCCGCAGCTTCTTCGAGCATCTTGATGTTGACGCCATCACCGTAGCTCCATACATGGGCGAAGACAGCATTTCCCCATTCTACGGCTACGAAGGAAAATGGGTAATCGTTTTGGGTCTCACATCAAACAAAGGCTCGCACGACTTCCAACTCACCGAGGATGCCGACGGCACTCCTCTGTACCAGAACGTGATGAGCAAAGTGTCTTCATGGGGAACAAGCGACAACACGATGTTTGTTGTCGGCGCCACACAAGGCAAAATGTTTGAAGAGGTGCGCCGTGTAGTCCCCGACAAGTTTCTACTTGTGCCTGGTGTCGGCGCACAGGGCGGAAGCCTTGAGGAAGTGGCCCACTATGGTATGACCGACGACTGCGGCCTGCTTGTCAACTCCTCACGCGGCATCATCTACGCCTCGACCGGAGAAGATTTCGCCACCGTTGCCGGACAGAAAGCAAAAGAACTGCAAGTGCAAATGGAACAGCTGCTTGCAGACAAAGGCATTATTTAACCCCGACAACAAACTTTAATACGGAAATAATTCTGTATTCAAAAATCTTTAACTAACTTTGCACAGTTACAAAGCGAAAATATTAACTTATTAATTTTCAATAAAATGACAATCGAACAATACAATTTCGCAGGTAAAAAAGCGATTGTGCGCGTTGACTTCAACGTGCCATTGGACGAAAACGGCAAAATCACTGACGACACCCGTATCCGCGGTGCCCTCCCAACTTTGAAAAAAATTCTTGCCGACGGCGGCGCTCTCATAATTATGTCGCATATGGGCAAGCCTAAAGGCAAAGTAAACGCAAAACTTTCCTTGAGCCAGATTAAGGACGCCGTAGCTGCCGCTCTCGGCACAGACGTAAAGTTCGCTCCTGACTGCGCCAAGGCAGCCGACGCCGCAGCAGCTTTGAAACCGGGCGAAGTGCTTCTTCTCGAAAACCTCCGCTTCTATCCTGAAGAGGAAGGCAAGCCTGTTGGCATCGACAAAGAAGACCCAGCATACGACGCAGCCAAGAAAGAAATGAAAGAGAGCCAGAAAGAATTCGCAAAAACTCTCGCAAGCTACGCTGACTGCTACGTTAACGATGCGTTCGGAACTGCACACCGCCGTCACGCTTCAACAGCTGTCATCGCCGACTATTTCGACGCTGACAACAAGATGCTCGGCTACTTGATGGAAAAAGAAGTTACAGCCGTTGAAAACGTACTCAACAACATCAAGCGTCCGTTTACAGCAATCATGGGTGGTTCGAAAGTTTCTACCAAGATTGGCATCATCGAAAACCTTATGGACAAGGTTGACAACTTGATTCTCTGCGGAGGTATGACATATACTTTCGCAAAGGCACAAGGCGGCAAGATTGGTGTTTCAATCTGCGAGGATGACAAGCTCGACCTCGCTCTCGACATCATCAAAAAAGCAAAAGAAAAAGGCGTGAACCTCGTGCTTGGAACTGACTGCGTGGCAGCCGACAAGTTCAGCAACGATGCCAACACTCAGGTCTGCCCATCAAACGATATCCCAGAAGGTTGGGAAGGTATGGATGCAGGTCCTGCAACACGCGAACTCTTCGCAAACGCCATCAAGGACGCAAAGACAATCCTCTGGAACGGTCCTGCAGGCGTATTTGAATTCGACAACTTCACAGCCGGCTCACGCGCTATTGCTGACGCTATCGTAGAGGCAACTGAAAAGGGAGCGTTCTCACTCGTTGGCGGCGGCGACTCTGTTGCCTGCGTAAACAAGTTCGGCTTGGCTGACAAAGTATCGTATGTATCCACTGGCGGCGGCGCGCTTCTCGAAGCCATCGAGGGCAAAGTGCTTCCAGGAATCGCAGCCATCAAAGGCTAATACAGATTAACCGACAATAAAGAAACGTGCAACCCACACAGTTGCACGTTTCTTTTGTTTTTATTTTCTCTTGAACAGCGAAAGATCATATTTTTCATCGTAGCGATAAAGCTCGTAATTCTCATCAAGCACACCCTTGATGTTACTCTGTCCGTACTGGTAAACAAGTATCCATTCAGCCAGGCCAGAACGATAACAGTCTACGACCTTTTGCCGCAGCGATGGCCCATTCTCTATAGCCCAATCCTGAGTAGCGAAAAATCTGTAATCTGGCTCACGGCCTGCATAAATGTAGAATGTTGGGGAAATATCATATGCCACAAAAGTGTCGCACTTAGGCACATTGTCTGTCATTTCGATGCTTTTTTGAGTTAATCCCATGGGCACGGATGCTGCACAATTTCTAAACAATAGCTTTCATCGAAATAACTCAGTAAATGGAACACGAGATATGGCTGAAGCAAAGAAAAAAAGCGCCGTGGCGACTTCTTTATGAAATCACGCCACGGCGTTATTGCTGTTTATTCCAAATCGTCCATTAGCCCGTTTGGTTTTTTTTATTCCTCCTTCCGCTAACCAATACAACAAAGAGGCGTAGCTCCTAACACGGAGCCGCGCCTCTTTAGATTATTAAGGAACGATGTTCCTCAGGCAATCTTATTACCTTTAAAGGCTGAATACCTTTATAAACTTAAAACCGAAATTCAATCTTATCTACTACTAACCTAAACCTAATATCCTAAAACCTAAAATCCATATTATTTCATTACAGAGAAAAGAATGTATCTTTCTTTTTACGCTTGCAAAATTACGCAAAATAGCGTGTATAATTTGACACTATTATAGCAGATATTGTGCGTAATATACACATATATAAGATTACTTCGCCTTCACGTAGTCAACGAAGGCGTAGGGCTGGTGGTGCTTCTCGTCTGTGGGATGCTCCTCACGGCTCACTCTTGTACTAAAAACCATAATACAAACGATCCAATTCCTTACTAACATTCTCTATTTTTCTTGGATAATAATCTCCCAGGAATTGGATTTCATCAAAGCATACACTATTAGAGTCATTCTGATATTTCTCTATAATAGATTTATACCTATTATCATTCTCTGTATTGTGATGTATTTTAGACATGTCTTCGCTAACTGTCCATGTGCAACAGTTCAAAGCTCCTCCCCATTTTTTGATAAAATCTTTCATCTGAACTTGATATATTCTACCTTTATAATCTGGATATAAAGCAATAAATTGCCCCATTGCTTCATTATCAAGTTTAGCATTCCCGATACCAGGAACAATGATAACGTCACGCGTTTGAAGTGCGTTGACATAAGCCCAACTTAATTCGTGATATTCAGAGAGTTTCAACTCTATAACATAAAAATGTTCCATAAGGATATTACGCATTCGTGTGGCAATATCATCATCATATACAGAAAGATTGGCTAATACAACAGCTTTCCCATCTTTATTTATATCGACAAATCTTAGGATTCCATCCGTATGCCCACAAATGTCCTTTGGGTCCCATGGTAGCCATACTATAGTTATATCATCATAATCCGAATTACACTCTTTGGGTTTGAAAGAATCCTGTATTTGTGTTTCTATCTCCTTTTGAGATAATCCTTCGTTTTCTCTCATCACTTTGTCTGTCATTACAATAAAAGATTGCGTGGTGTAGGAATTTGGAAGTCCTATTTCGCCGATAACAATATTGCCACCATCAATAACCAAAGAAGAATGATTGACGATAAAATTGTTTCCTTCAATCTTCTTCATCACCTTATCTGCATTAGTAATGTATTTTTCCTTTCCTTTTAGATAGTCGGGATTGTATACAAATTGAGAGAAACGCTCACTTGCATATTGTACTGGCATATAATCTCGACACCAATAATCCTTAGTCAAAGAAAGGGTTTCGTGTGCCACATTATTAGCATCAAGAATTTCACAAATATCCTTATAGATATTGGGACAATCTGTACACAACAACTTTGAAAAATAAACTTTATCTTTATATTGTTCTGTTATCATAGCTTTTCAACTTTTTTAAATCCCCATAATCTGTTGTCCTCTATATTGATTCGCGGCATAGGTTCTGCATAGCCCGACTTTTCATCAGTATCATCAATCCATTCAATACTAAACTTACCATTGTTAAGCATATTTGCTCCACCAAAGAAATCATACCAAAAATCATGAGGAGCCCAATCTTTTCTTTTTTCATTATTCTCCCATTCCTTTTTACCAGGCTCTATAGCTTTATAGCCTCTAATCAAGAAAGACGCATGATATTTCTTTTGTGGATCATCAAACAAAACATCTACTCCCGATGGATTCGGACATACAGCACCTAAAGCATAGCCAAATTCATCTTTCCCTTTCAGATATTTTATTTTATCTTTAATATAGCCATCATCCTCGTGGTAATAGAATTCGATGCAGGTCAACTTTAGTTTATATGCATCCTTACAACCTCCATTAATAAGGAAATAGCCAGAGAAGAATGCAGCTTCTGCTATTTTCTTAAACTCTTCAAATAGGTTTGCTTCGCAACCTTCTGCTCCCTTAAACGCCTTCAAGGCTTGAAATAATCTTGATTCCATACTTATTGAATTATCTTTAGTTGTAAATCTCTATTGTGTTTTCAACCATTTATCCCAAATCGGTCGTACATTTGGGTTTAACGAATCTTTTGCAACTCATGTTTTTTGTAAACTTTATTACAAAAGTAGTCAAAACACAGCGAAGTGCAAAGATTCCAATCAATTATATTCTTACAGGAATCGCCCATGAAGTCTAATCAATTCTGAAAAATCATTAAAAAATGTATATGCGGCGCGTCTGAACGTTTTTTTATTGCCTAAAATTGCGTTTCTCGCGATTTCTTTTAGTAATTTTGTTCGTTAGTATAACATAAACTCAAAAATGAATAGTAAAACACTATCTAAACTCTAAACTCATATAAAAACTATGGCAGAAAACAGAGAAAAATTGTTCGACCAATTTGCTCCCGTTTCCACAGAGACATGGAAAGCTAAGGTCGTTGCCGACCTTAAAGGAGCCGATTTCGACAAGAAATTGGTGTGGCGGACAAACGAAGGATTCAATGTTCAGCCGATGTACCGCGCCGAAGACATTGAGAATCTTAAAACAACTGACTCGCTACCTGGAGAATACCCATTCGTACGCGGCACACGCACTGACAACGAATGGTTTATCCGTCAAAACATCGTTGTAGAAAACGTTGCAGAGGCAAACGAGAAAGCGAAATCATTGACAACCAAAGGTGTTACATCTTTCGGATTCAAATTGTCAGAAGCACTTACAGCCGACAACGTTGCCACACTGCTCGACGGTATCGACCTTGCAAAGGTAGAAGTGAACTTCGAATCATGCCCTAAATGCGCGGTTGCAACAACCAAGGCTCTTGTTGAATACCTCACATCCAACGGCAAAGCAGACGAGTTTACCGGTTCTGTAAAATTCGACCCGTTCGTACGCTTGCTTAAGCACGGAGTTGACTTCGGCGGCGACATCAAAGCCATGGCAAAAGAATTGATAGAGATTGTCGCTCCTGTAAAGAAACTCCGCGTGTTCACTGTAGACACAGTGCTTCTCAGCGACGCCGGCGCATACATCGCACAAGAACTCGGCTACGCCCTCGCATGGGGAAACGAGTGGATGTCGCAACTCACCGATGCTGGTGTGGCTGTCGACGAGGCTGCAAAGCGCATCAAATTCAATATGGGCATCACCTCCAACTACTTTATGGAGATTGCCAAATTCCGTGCAGCACGTATGCTGTGGGCACAAATCGTAAAGCAATATCAGCCGGAATGCGACTGCGCATGCAAGATGAACGTACACGCAGCCACAACAAAATTCAACCAAACAGTATTCGACGCACACGTCAACCTGCTGCGTACACAGACAGAGACCATGTCGGCAGCATTGGCAGGAGTAGACTCAATCACCGTCACTCCGTTTGACGCACAATTCAAGAATCCTGACGAGTTCTCAGAGCGCATCGCACGCAATCAGCAGCTGCTGCTCAAGGAAGAGAGCCATCTTGATAAAATCACCGACCCAGCCGGCGGTTCATACTATGTAGAGACATTGACAGCGTCAATCGCCGATGTTGCTTGGAAAAACTTCCTTGCCATTGAAGACCTCGGCGGCTTCTACGCAGCCATCAAAGAAGGCAAAATCCAGGAAGAGCTCCAAGAGACATCAAAGAAACGTCACCAAGACGTTGCCCGCCGCAAAGAGTCTCTCCTCGGCACAAACCAGTTCCCTAACTTCACAGAACTTGCAGGCAACAAGATTGAGAAGACCGACGGATGCAACTGCGGCTGCAAGCACGACGCACAGGAAGGCGCTGTGGCATCAATCCCTACAGCACGTGCGGCAAGCGACTTCGAGGCTCTCCGCCTTGCAACAGAAAAATCGTCAGTACGTCCGAAAGTGTTTATGCTTACAATCGGCAACTTGGCAATGCGCCTTGCCCGCGCACAGTTCTCTTCCAACTTCTTCGCCTGCGCCGGTTATGAAATCATCGACAACCTTGGTTTCAAGACCGTACAGGAAGGCATCGACGCCGCTATGGAAAAGAAAGCCGACATCGTGGTGCTCTGCTCAAGCGACGACGAATACACCGAATATGCACCGGAAGCATTCAAGCTGCTCGACGGCCGCGCCGAGTTTGTCGTAGCCGGCAACCCAGCCTGCACAGAAGACTTGAAAGCCCAGGGCATCAAATACTTTGTTCATGTCCGCAGCAACGTCCTTGAGACACTGCAGGAATTCAATGCTAAATTATTAAAATAGAAGAAGGACAGAAATGAGACCAAATTTCAAAAACATAGATATCAAATCGGACGCTTTCAACGTTAAGCACGCTCCGATTGCAGAAGGTGAGAAATGGGTTACTCCGGAGCTTATTCCGGTTAAGCCGATCTACACTAAAGCAGACCTTGAAGGCTTGGAACACCTCAACTACGTTGCCGGTATTCCTCCATTCCTCAGAGGTCCGTACAGCGGTATGTACGCCATCCGTCCTTGGACAATCCGCCAATACGCAGGTTTCTCCACAGCCGCTGAGTCAAACGCATTCTATCGTCGCAACCTTGCATCCGGACAGAAAGGTCTGTCAGTGGCATTCGACTTGGCCACACACCGTGGTTACGACGCTGACCATCCACGCGTAGTCGGCGACGTCGGCAAGGCTGGTGTGTCAATCTGCTCTATCGAGGACATGAAGGTGCTCTTCGATGGTATTCCATTGAACAAGATGTCAGTGTCAATGACAATGAACGGCGCCGTTCTTCCTGTCCTTGCATTCTACATCAACGCCGGCCTTGAGCAAGGCGCGAAATTGGAAGAAATGGCAGGTACAATCCAGAACGATATCCTGAAAGAGTTCATGGTGCGCAACACATATATATATCCACCTGAATTCTCAATGCGAATCATCGCCGATATTTTTGAGTACACTTCTCAGAACATGCCTAAGTTCAACTCGATTTCAATCTCAGGCTACCACATGCAGGAGGCAGGCGCAACAGCCGATATCGAGTTGGCATACACCCTCGCCGACGGTCTTGAGTACCTTCGCGCCGGAGTCAACGCAGGCATGGACATCGATGCGTTCGCCCCTCGCTTGTCATTCTTCTGGGCTATCGGTATGAACTTCTTCATGGAGATTGCCAAGATGCGTGCCGCACGTATGCTCTGGGCCAAGATTGTGAAACAATTCAATCCGAAGAACCCGAAATCATTGGCTCTGCGTACACACTCACAGACATCAGGATGGTCGCTCACCGAGCAAGACCCATTCAACAACGTCGGCCGTACATGTATCGAGGCTATGGGCGCTGCATTGGGACACACCCAGTCGCTCCACACCAACGCCCTCGACGAGGCTATCGCATTGCCAACCGACTTCTCGGCACGTATTGCCCGCAACACCCAGATTTACATCCAGGAAGAAACCTACATCACTAAGGAAATCGACCCATGGGCAGGTTCTTACTATGTAGAAGCGCTCACCAACGAGTTGGCCCACAAGGCTTGGGAACACATCCAAGAAATCGAGAAACTCGGCGGTATGGCAAAAGCCATCGAGACAGGCACACCGAAATGCCGCATCGAGGAAGCAGCAGCACGCACCCAGGCGCGTATCGACTCAGGCAAGCAGACAATTGTCGGAGTCAACAAATACCGTTTGGAAAAAGAGGCTCCTATCGACATCCTCGAAATCGACAACACAGAAGTACGCAAAGAGCAAATCGAGCGTCTCAACGACCTTCGCGCACACCGCGACGAAGCTGCTGTCAAGAAAGCGCTTGCCGCCATCACGGAATGCGTACGCACAAAAGAGGGCAACCTCCTCGACCTTGCTGTCAAGGCAGCAGCCGTAAGAGCGTCGCTCGGAGAGATTTCAGATGCCTGCGAAGAAGTTGTAGGCCGTTATAAAGCAGTAATCAGAACAATTTCAGGCGTGTATTCATCAGAAACTAAAAACGATCCGGACTTCCAGAAAGCACAGAAGATGTGTGAGGAGTTCGCTAAGAGAGAAGGTCGTCAGCCACGTATCATGATCGCCAAGATGGGTCAGGACGGACACGACCGTGGTGCAAAAGTTGTGGCTACAGGTTATGCCGACTGTGGTTTCGACGTCGACATGGGTCCGTTGTTCCAAACCCCAGCCGAGGCTGCCCGCCAGGCTGTTGAGAACGACGTTCACATTCTCGGTGTATCATCGCTTGCCGCTGGCCACAAGACATTGATTCCGCAAGTAATCGAGGAATTGAAAAAACTTGGCCGCGAGGACATCATCGTTATTGCAGGCGGTGTAATCCCTGCACAAGACTACGACTTCCTCTACAAGGCTGGCGTAGCAGCAATCTTCGGCCCTGGAACACGCATTCCTTTCTCAGCAATCAAGATGCTCGAAATCTTGAACGCTGCTGAATAAGCGATTTTCCATCATAGAAAAGTCGGCATCAACCACGGATGCCGACTTTTTTCTTTTTTTAACTCGTTAAATTTCAAGTTTTTTTTATTCTCATCAATTTTTCTTACAAAAGAAATGAACAAAAGCCGAACCGATATTGTTGTAGGGATAAACAATTTATACTACTTTTGCATACTATTTTTACAAATACCAAAACATTGTGATTATGAAAAAATTTTTATCTTTTTCAATTTTGGCAGCCGCAGCATTGACTATGACTCCGGCCGTCAACGCACAGGAGGCCGACTATAACTACACAAACATTCCTCCGGCAAAAGACATCTACACTCATTCTTGGCGTGACAATTGGTACATCCAACTCGGTGCCGGTGCACAGATGCCAATTTTCGAGAAAAACGGAGATGCAAGCAACTTCCAGATGAAGAAGACCACCGCTCTTTATGAGGCAGGTGTAGGACATTGGTTCTCGCCATACTTCGGATTCCGTTTCCGCGGACAAGGCGGCGCAATGCATTGGGAAAACAGCAACCAATGGCACAAAGGGAAATATGCCAACCTCAACTTGGAAATCACTTGGGATATGTTCAACAGCCTTTGCGGCGTGAACGACCATCGCGTGTTCAGCATCATCCCTTACCTCGGTGTTGGTGGATCGTACGCTTGGGACTACTCTGTTGCCGGCAACATTCTTGACAACGACGGCAAGGTTATGGAACATCAAGGTGTTGTAAACACAAACCTCGGTCTTCAATTCCGTTTCCGCTGCAGCAAGCGTGTAGACCTCTATGTAGACGCCCGTTTGACAGGTACAGCCGACAATATCAACAACATCGCATGGAAGACAGGTCTTGACCCAATCTTCTCTATGACCGGTGGTTTGCAAATCAACCTCGGCAAAGAAGGCCGTCACGTGACAAAATACACTCCGTTTGACTGCATGGGCGCAATCAACGACCTCAACGGCCGCATCAACAAACTTCGCGGCGACTTGGCAGACACTGAGGCTCAGCTCCGCGCTGCACAAGCACAACTCCCATGCCCAGAGGTTACAGAATCAGCAGCTCCTGCTAAAACCACAAATTCTGTCAACCCAGCTGTCCGCTTCAAATTCAACTCTGCAAAGGTTTCTGCAAACGACCAAGTTACACTCTACGACGTAGCTCAGGTTTTGAAACAAGACGAAAATGCAAAGGTTGTCCTCAAGGGTTATGCTGACAAGAGAACTGGTACTGCAGACTACAACAAGAAACTTTCTGAGCGCCGTGCAAACGCAGTTAAGGAAGCACTCGTTGCCTACGGCATCGACGCAGACCGCATCGAGGTAGAGGCTATCGGTGTTGAAGAGCAGCCATACACTGACAACAACAACTGGAACCGCGTGGTAATCGTTACAACTAAGTAACAATCATCTACCTATCCTTAAAGAGACAGTCCCAAAGGGGCTGTCTCTTTTTTATACCCCACAGCCATAAATTATCTTTTTGAAAGCCATACGCAACAAATTTGCTAATAAATGCCAGTTATACGCAACTTTTGCTTACCTTTGCACATAAAATTGAATGAATGATGAAAGAACTATTACAAAAGAAACTTAGCGACTCGGCGGCAGCAAGATGGGCAGCGCTGCTTGCAGTCTCATTCACAATGATGTGCGGCTACTTCTTTACCGATGTAATGTCGCCACTTGAGCCAATGCTCACCAGCAACGACGTGAACGGCCTCGGATGGACATCCGACGAATACGGATTCTTCTCTGGCGCATATGGCTATTTCAACGTGTTCCTGCTACTCTTGTTTTTCGGAGGAATAATACTCGACAAATTCGGCATCCGCTTTACCGGTCTGGCATCGACACTTCTGATGTTTGGCGGCGCACTTATCAAATGGTGGGCAGTAAGCAACACATTTGACGGCTCCGTCACTCTTCCTTTCGGAATAGGCACATACCACACACAAGTGCTTTGGGCTTCGCTCGGATTTGCCATCTACGGCGCAGGATGCGAAATTGCAGGAATCACTGTGACCAAGATAATCGCCAAATGGTTTACCGGACACGAGCTCGCTCTCGCTATGGGATTTCAGGTTGCACTGGCGCGTATCGGCACAGCCTGCGCCCTCGCCCTCGCCCTTCCGTTTGCCAAAGCGTGCGGAGGAGTACATGCAGCGGTAGGTCTTGGCGCCGCATTGCTCTGCATCAGTGTCGTAGCCTTCTTGGTCTACTGCGTAATGGACAAGAAAGAAGACGCCTCGGCCGAAGCCGTACAGACAGAACCGGAAGAAGGATTCAAATTCTCCGACCTCAAGATGCTGATCAGCAACCGCGGCTTCTGGTATATGGCAACACTCTGCCTTATGTTCTACGCAGGAGTGTTTCCTTTCCTTAAATTCGCCACAAAACTTATGGTATTCAAATATGGCGTAGACGAGAATATGGCAGGTCTCATCCCAGCCATGTTGCCATTCGGCACAATCTTCCTCACTCCACTCTTCGGCTATGTCTATGACAAATTCGGGAAAGGCGCCACATTGATGATAATCGGAAGCGCGCTGCTCACAATTGTGCACATAATCTTCGTGCTGCCAATAACATCCTACATCGTTGCCATCGCCGCAATGATAGCACTCGGCGTTGCCTTCGGACTTGTCCCGTCGGCTATGTGGCCGTCGGTTCCGAAAATCATACCGATGAAACTGCTCGGCTCGGCATACGCTATGATTTTCTACATTCAGAATATCGGGCTTGCCCTTGTGCCAGTATGGATTGGCAAAGTGAACCAAGCAAACACATTGGCAAACGGAAGCATTGACTATACCGAGACAATGACAATCTTCGCCGCCTTCGGCGCGATTGCCGTCATCATCTCACTGCTCCTGTTCTTTGAAAACAAGAAAAAGGGCTACGGCCTTGAAAAGCCGAACATCCAATAAACGACCAGACACCGAGCCACATTGAAAGATTTTTCAGTGTGGCTCTTATTTTTCAGGCAAAACATTAGGAAATAAAGAAATCTTTCTTTATTTTTGTGTATGCTTAATTATAAATCAACACAAACCATTAGATATGAAAAAGCATAATTTTTACGCCGGACCATCGATTCTGAGCGAGTACACAATCAAAAACACGGCAGACGCCGTGATGAATTTCAACGAGACAGGTCTGTCTATTCTTGAAATTTCCCACCGTAGCAAAGAGTTCCAAGCCGTAATCGACGAGGCCAATGCCCTCATCAAAGAATTGCTTGAAATCCCGTCGGGCTACGAAGTGCTATTCCTCGGCGGCGGCGCAAGCATGCAGTTCTGCATGATTCCATACAACTTCCTGAAAACAAAAGCAGCATACCTTGACACCGGCGTATGGGCATCAAAAGCCATCAAAGAGGCAAAACTCTTCGGAGATGTAAACGTTGTGGCATCATCAAAAGACGCCAACTACACATTTGTGCCCAAAGGCTACACCGTGCCCGACGACGTTGACTATTTCCATATCACCACAAACAACACAATCTACGGAACCGAGCTTCGCGAGGATCCAGATGTGAAAGTGCCATTGATCGCCGACATGTCGAGCGACATTTTCTCACGCCGCATTGACGTTTCAAAATATGACGCCATCTATGCCGGCGCCCAGAAGAACCTTGCTCCTTCCGGCGTGACTCTTGTCATTGTAAAAGAAGACGCACTCGGAAAAATGGACCGTGTGATTCCGACAATGCTCGACTACCGCACGCACGTAAGCAAAGGCTCAATGTTCAACACACCTCCATGCCTGCCAATCTACTCTGCACTGCAGACATTGAAATGGTACAAATCGCTTGGCGGCATCGACGCAATGGAAAAAGCCGACAAGGAGAAAGCAGCCCGTTTGTATGACGCCATCGACAACAGCAAGATTTTCGTCGGCACAGCAAAACCTGAAGACCGCTCAATCATGAACGTCTGCTTCGTACTCCGTCCAGAGTATGCAGAGCTCGACAAGAAATTTCTTGAGTTCACAGGCGAACGCGGCATCGTAGGCATCAAGGGGCACCGCTCTGTAGGTGGCTTCCGCGCATCTATCTACAACGCCATGCCTATGGAAAGCGTACAGGTGCTCATTGACGCAATGAAGGATTTTGAAAAACAACTCTAAATTTCACCAAATGAAAATATTAGTTGCAACAGAAAAACCTTTTGCAGCAGTCGCTGTAGAGGGCATCAGAAAAGAAGTTGAGCAAGCCGGACACGAGCTGGTGCTGCTTGAAAAAGGCACAAAAGACGACCTCGTCAAAGCGGTTGCCGACGTTGACGGACTGATTGTGCGCAGCGACATTGTCGACACAACAGTGCTCGATGCCGCAAAAAATCTGAAAGTGATTGTGCGCGCCGGAGCCGGAGTAGACAATATCGACCTCCAAGCAGCTAAAGCTGCGGGAATTTGTGTGATGAACACACCTGGACAGAACTCCAACGCTGTAGCAGAACTGGTTTTCGGTATGCTCGTCATGATGATTCGCAACCAATTCAACGGAACGTCAGGAACAGAGTTGAAAGGCAAGACTCTCGGCATCCACGCATACGGTCAGGTGGGCCGCAACGTGGCACGCATAGCCAAAGGTTTCGGTATGGAGGTTTCCGCCCTTGACCCGTTTGTAACCGACGAGGTGATGGAAGCCGACGGCATCAAACCAGTCCACTCCATCGAGGAACTTTACGCCAACAACCAATACGTGTCGCTCCACATTCCTGCCACACCGCAAACCAAGGGATCCGTGGGACTTGAGCAAATCAAACTGATGCCTAAAAACGCAGTGCTCATCAACACCGCACGCAAAGAAATCATCAACGAGGAAAGCCTTGCCGAAGCATTGCGCCAGAGAGCCGACGTGCGCTACATCGCCGATGTAAAGCCTGACACAGCGGCAGCGATGGCCGAAGAGTTTGGCACACGCGTGTTCTTCACCCCGAAGAAAATGGGAGCACAGACAGCCGAGGCCAACATCAATGCAGGTCTTGCGGCAGCACGCCAGTCGGTAGCGTTTCTCAAAGACGGCTGGAACAAATTCCAGGTAAACAAATAATACTATTTTTTTCTTTTACACAAAAACGTTCGGAAGGACTCTCTTCCGGACGTTTTTTTATGCGCAACACCCAGTTTCTGCATTTTCTGTATTCAACAATTATTGTTACCTTTGCAGATGGCTTATCGACAAATAAATTGTAAACAATCTAAAGAATGTTTTAATCTGTCGATTGGCCTTTTGAAATGCCACAAATATTCACCATATTTGCATTTCGTATTAACAACAGAACTCAACTTAAAAGACCAAAGATTGTGAAATTCAAATTCCTTTCAATTATAGCGTTCGCAGGTGCGGCAGCATATTGCACAATGGCGCAACAGAACAACATTGCAGAAGAAGTGGCATGGATTGTGGGCGATGAACCCATCTACAAGTCGCAAATCGAAGAGCAGTACAGCCAACTGCAATACGAGAAAACGCCAATCAACGGCGATCCTTATTGCGTGATTCCGGAACAGCTTGCCATTGACAAACTTTTTCTTCACCAAGCCGTAATCGACACCGTGACCGTAGAAGACGCCACCGTGGCCAAAGAAGTGAACGCACGTATCAACTACTTTGTAGAATCACTCGGCTCGAAAGAGAAGGTTGAAGAATATTTCCGCAAGTCGATTCCAGAAATACGTGAGCAATATATGGAAATAATGAAAAACCAGTATATTGTACAGCAGGTAAAGGAAAATTTGACCAAAAACGTAAAATCCACACCAGCCGACGTGCGCAAATACTACGAAAGCCTCGACAAGGACAGCATCCCATACGTTCCAATGCAGGTAGAGGCACAGATTATCACCATCAAACCAATTATCCCGCAAGAGGAAATCGACGAGGTGAAATCACGTCTGCGCGACTATGCCCAGCGCGTAAACAACGGCGAATCGGAATTTTCGACACTTGCCATCCTCTACTCGCAAGACGGCTCATCGGTGCGCGGCGGCGAAATCGGATTCCGCGGACGCACAGAGCTGATGCCTGAATATGCCAGCGTAGCATTCAACCTTACTGACCCCAAAAAGGCATCGCGCATCGTAGAGACCGACGCTGGATTCCACATCATCCAATTGATAGAGAAACGCGGTGACAAGGTCAACACCCGCCACATTTTGCTGAAGCCAAAAGTGTCGGACAAAGAACTTACCGACGGCATCACCCGCCTCGACTCACTGCGTCAAGACATCAACGCAAAGAAATTCACATTCGAGCAGGCCGCACAATATGTGTCACAAGACAAGGATACACGAAACAACCAAGGCATCATGTACAACCAGATGACGCGTTCAACAAAATTCCAGATGAGCCAGCTGCCTCAGGAAGTGGCAAAGCATGTCGACAAGCTGCAAGTGGGAGAAATCTCCGAACCATTCATCATGATTGACGAGAAAACCGGTCGTGAGGTTGTAGCCATCGTAAAACTCAAGAGCCGCCACGAAGGCCACAAAGCCACACTCAGCGACGACTTTGAGGAACTTAAAGACATGTATGAGCTCAGTGCAAAAAACAAGATAATAACCGATTGGATTGAAAACAAAATCAAATCAACCTACGTTTATATCGAAGAAGGCTGGCGCGACTGCCAATTCCAACACGAAGGCTGGCTGAAACGTTAATTTCTAATTTTTATGACTGACAGAACAGAAAACACCACACAAAAAAATAACGAATTGAACAAGAGGCATAAGATTCTGAACAGCGTCTTATGCCTTTTGGCAATTTGGCTGATGGCTCTGATTTTCGGCGACAGCCTGCTGTATGCCGTCAAGCCTGTCATCCCCACTGCCAACCGCCACCAAAAAGGCAAAATATTCCTTGAATATGCCGACAGTCTGTCGCTCAACGAGATGCATCCAGAGTATCAAGTGTTGAGCGGCCACGTTAAATTCCGCAAGGGCGATATGTATATGTACTGCGACAGCGCACATTTCTACGACAAGGAAAACAAGATGAATGCCTTTGGCAACGTAAAGATGGAGCAAGGCGACACACTGTTTGTGTATTCCGACGTGCTTTACTATGACGGCATGCAGGAAATAGCCCGTCTGCGCAAGGTGCAGAACGGAGTACGCCTGGAACACCGCAACACCACGCTGTTTACAGACAGCCTCGACTACGACCTCATAGCCAACATCGGCTACTACTTCAAAGGCGGAGAGATCTCAGACGACAAAAACACCATAACGTCAATCTACGGACAATATGCCCCCGACACAAAGGATTCGGAATTCCTGTACGACGTAGTGCTGACCAACAATGAGAAAAAGTTTGTGCTCAACACAGACACCCTTCTCTATAACACACAGACACACATCGCCGACATCGTGGGCCACACAACCATCGAGTCAGACAGCAGCATCGTCTACACCGACCGCGGCTGGTACAACACCGATAAAGACAAAGTGCAACTTCTCAACCGGTCGCTCGTTGTCGGCAAAGACGGACAGACACTTACCGGCGACACCATCGTCTACGACCGCGCCAACGGTTTTGGCGAGGTGTTTGGGAACATGGTGCTTACCGACACTGCCAAATCAGCCGTTCTCACAGGCGGCTACGGCTATCACAACGAGAAAGACAACACCTCGTTTGCCACCCGACGCGCATTGGCGATGGAATATTCACAAGGCGACACCGTGTTTGTGCACGGCGACACAATCCGCACCTATCTCCAGATGCCCGACTCATCGCGTGTGATGTGCGCCTACCCCAACGTGCGTTTCTACCGCACCGATGTGCAAGGAGTGTGCGACTCGCTGACATTTCAGTCGCGCGACTCAATGATATTCATGCACCGCCACCCGATACTCTGGAATCTCGAGCGACAAGTGATGGGCAACGTCATACAGATACATCTGAACGACAGCACAGTCGACAAAGCCTATCTGCCGGAATATGGACTGATGGGCGAACACGTGGAAGAGGAGTTCTACAACCAGTTGTCGGGAAAAGAAATGATTGCAACATTCATCGACGGCAAACTCCGCCGCCTTGACGTCAACGGCAATGTAATGGCAATTATGCTGCCAATGGAAAAAGACTCCACATACAATAAGCTTGTCGATGCTGAAGGCAGCTTCCTCACAGTGCTTGTCGACGGACAAAAGATGGAGAAACTCAACCTATGGCCAGATGTCACAGGCAAGGTCACTCCCCTGTTTCTTGCCAAGAAGTCGCAGTATTACCTGAAAGGATTCAAATGGTATGAAGCCATCCGTCCCAAAGACCGCTACGACCTCTTCACCATCCCCGACGAGCAGCGCAATCTTTTCAGCGAGCCAGAGGCAGTTGCTCCAGTGAAACGAATACGAGAACAAGAAGATTAAGACAACAGACTGATATGTCAGACATTATAAAACTCCTACCCGACTCCGTAGCCAATCAGATTGCCGCCGGCGAGGTGATACAACGCCCAGCCTCGGTAATCAAGGAACTTGTGGAAAATGCCATCGACGCTGGAGCCACATCAATCGAGATTGTGCTTAAGGACGCAGGGCGCACACTGATTCAGGTAATCGACAACGGCTCGGGCATGTCGGAAACTGATGCCCGCCTGGCATTCGAACGCCATGCCACGTCAAAGATACGCAATGCCGGTGACTTGTTCGCCCTCCATACGATGGGATTCCGCGGAGAGGCATTGGCGTCAATTGCCGCCATCGCCCAAGTGGAGCTGCGCACCCGCATGAAAGACGCACCAATGGGCACACACCTATGCATCAATGCATCGCAGTGCGAATCACAGGAGCCTGACTACTGCCCTTCCGGTTGCAATTTCATGATAAAAAACATTTTCTTCAACGTCCCGGCTCGTCGTAAGTTTCTGAAGAGCAACCAAGTTGAATTGAGCAACATTGTGCGCGAGTTTGAAAAGCTCGCATTGGTCAACTATACAACAGAGTTCAAGCTGTCGAACAACGGCAACATGATGTACCAATTGATGGGAGGCGATTCCTTCAAGCAGCGCATCGTGTCAATCTTCTCCAAATCACTGAGTCAGCAATTGATTCCGATCGAAGCCGAGACCTCCGTCGTGAAAATATATGGATTCGTATCGCGTCCAGAAAACGCCCGCAAGCGCAACTATCTGCAGTATCTGTTTGTCAACGGTCGACATATGCGCCACCCATACTTCCACAAAGCGATAATACAATGTTTCGACCAGCTGATTCCCGCCGATTCACAGCCCAACTACTTCCTGCATTTTTCTGTCGACCCGGAGACAATCGACGTGAACATTCACCCGACAAAAAGCGAGATCAAGTTTGAGAACGAGCAGGTAATCTGGCAGATTCTTTTTGCAGCCGTAAAAGAAACTCTCGGCAAGTTCAGCGCCGTACCGACAATCGAGTTCGACACAGAGGGTGATATAGAGATTCCTGTGGGCAACACAGAAGATGTAGAGATGCCTGAAATTGAATTCGACCCCAACTACAACCCATTCGCGCCACAGTCAGCATCGGCGCCACAGCAGCAGCCGACCACCCAACGCCGGGCATCAGCCATCGGCGGTGATGGATTTCAGACACAACGCCGTGTTGTCGACTCACAGCTGAACAACTGGGACAAACTCTATCAGAATTTTGAGAAAAAACGTTCCGACTCACTTGAGCACGTCGTTGCGGCATCGGCTCTCAACCAAATGCCGTCAACCGAAGAAAGCCACCAGACCTCAGCCTTTCAGCAAGAGAAAGTAAAATTCACGCCATCCTCGTGTACACAGCTAAGGAACAAATATATTCTCGTGCCAGGCGCCAACGGCATAATGCTTATCGACCAACATAGGGCACATATACGCGTGCTTTTCGACTCACTCATCAATGCCGTCGAGTCAAAAAAAATAGAATCGCAGAAAGTATTGTTTCAAGAAGTCATAAAACTGTCGACTGCGCAAAATCTCATTCTCGATGAGGTAAAGCCGGAAATGGAGAAAATGGGATTTGAGATTTCATTTCTCGGTGACTGCTCATGGGCTGTCAATGCCTTCCCAGCCTGCCTGAAAAATCCGGACGTAAAAGAGATGATTCTCGACGTGGCAGACTCTGCCATCAATGGTGGCGTGAGCCTCTCAAAGCGCATCAGCGAGCACATAGCCCTGTCATCGGCACGCGCAGCAGCTGTGCGCTACGGAGACAGACTAACACCCGATGCAATGGAAGCTCTTGTTGCCGACCTGTTCCGCTCCAAAGAAGCCAACTACACCCCCGACGGCAAGAAAATCATCTGCACCGTCACATTTGACGATATAAACAAAATGTTTTCTTAAATTTCCCACGTTATGAAATCACGAAACATCATTCTAAGCCTTGCCCTTATGGGCTGCACCGCCGCCAATGCGCTGACATTGCAGCAGGCAAAAAAATTATATTCCGAAGGAGAATTCGGCAAAGCTCTGTCGACATTCCAGGGACTCGTAAAAAAAAATCCCGGCAACGCATCCTACAACCAATGGTACGGTGCCTGCCTTTATGAAACCGGTCGCAAGGCTGAAGCCCGAAAATATATCGAGACTGCCTACAACAAACGCGTGACCGACGCCGCACGCTACATGGCGCAATATGCTCTTGAGGAAATGGACTACGAAGCTGCGGCTGACTACACCGATGTTTTTGCCGACCGTCTTGGCGAAAATGAATCGTCGCTGTCGGCAACAGCCGCAAAAGGCTACAACAGACTGAAACGCGTCAACGAAATGCTCGGAAATGTTGAGAAGGTTCAGGTGTTCGACAGTTTGAACGTCGACAAATCAAATTTTCTGAAAGCATACAAACTATCAAAGGAAACAGGTTCGCTCAACTCCGCCGACATTCTGCCCGCAGGCCTTGAATGCAACACGCCAGAGGTGTTTATGCCGCAATCTGCCAACCGTATGGTATGGTCGGTTGCCGACAGCACTGGGTGCGTCAGGCTTGCCGAGACCTATCGGCTTGCCGACAGCAAATGGGATCACGCGACACTGCTCCCTGCCTCACTCAACGACGGAGGCGACGCTGCCTACCCATTTGTGATGGCAGACGGCACAACAATCTATTTCGCGTCGAACGGCGACGGCAGCATCGGAGGTTACGACATCTTCATGTCGCGCAAGGATTTCTCTACAGGCGAATATTTGAATCCGCAGAACATCGGATTCCCATACAACTCCCCCTACGACGACTATATGTTTGTCATCGACGAAATGACAGGCATCGGCTGGTGGGCCACCGACCGCAACCAGATACCCGACAAGGTCACAATCTATATGTTCAAGCGCAACGACGTGCGCGAGAACTACGACAGCGACAATGACAATATCTACAGTCTTGCCGCCCTTAGAGACATCAAAGCCACATGGGCTGACGATGCCGACTATGCGTCGCTAAAAGAATCAATAGAATCAATTTCAGCCGACACTGACAAGCCGGATGATGAATTTGTGTTTTATGTGATGAACGGCGTGCGCTACACGCGCTTTGACAACTTCCAAAGCTCGGAGGCAAGAAGTCTCATGGAGAAACGAGTAGCTCTTGCAAATCAACTTGCCGACGACAAGACTGAACTGAAACGTATGCGCACCGCCTATGCCAACGCCAAACCTGCGGCACGCAAGAAAATGGAACAAAGCATTCTGCAATTGGAACACAAAGTTTCCGATGCGACAAAGACACTTGCCAACATCGACAACAACATCCGCTCGGCAGAACAAAGTGCAATCGACAAATAACCGCTTACGATGATTGATTTCAAGAATATTGCAGCGACATCAAAACTATATAATTTCCATAGCCACACGCAGTTTTGCGACGGCCATGCAGAGATGCCTGAATTTGCGGCAAAAGCGGCAGAAATGGGATTCTCACACTATGGCTTCTCGCCCCACTCCCCTGTGCCTATAGAGTCGCCGTGCAATATGAAAACCGACGACGTGGCGGAGTATCTTGGCATCTTCAACCATCTGAAGCAAGAATACGCGGGGCAAGTGGAATTGCTTGTTTCCATGGAGATTGACTATCTTGGCGACTCTTGGGGTCCATCGAATGAATATTTCAGCAAACTGCCTCTCGACTATCGCATCGGCTCCGTGCATTTCATCCCATCAGGCGATACAATGGTCGACACCGACGGACACTTCGACTCGTTCAAGACAAAAATGGCATTATTCTTCGACAACGACATTCGCTATGTCGTCGACACATTCTACGACCAGACACTGAAAATGATTGCCGCCGGGGGACTTGACATTATCGGGCATTTCGACAAAATAGGTCAGAATGCATCTTATTTCTCTCCAGGAATCGAGGACGAGCCGTGGTATGCCAAGCGCGTGGAAGAAGTGATGGAAGCCATCAAAGATGCTGGCATTATTGCAGAGATAAACACCAAATCAATGTTCCAGCACCACAGATTGTTCCCTAACGAGCGTTATTTCAAGCGTTTGAAAGAGATTGGCATACCCGTGGTTTTCAATTCCGACGCCCACTACCCCGACCTCATCAATGCCGGGCGTATGGAAGCAATGACAATCTACAACAATCTATAAAAACGACAAAAGCCTATGCCAGTAAGAATTCCCAGTACCCTGCCTGCGGTAGAGGAACTGAAAAAAGAAAACATATTTGTGATTGAGGAGCAACGAGCGTCGTCGCAGGACATACGCCCGCTGCGCATTGCCGTGCTCAACCTCATGCCTCTGAAACTGATGACCGAGACCGACCTGCTGCGCCTCATCTCAAACACGCCGTTGCAGATTGAGCTCGACCTCGTGCTGCCTGAGGGTCACGAATGGACAAACACACCCAAGGAGCACCTTGAGGAATTCTACAAATCGTTCAACGACATCAAAAAGAACAACTACGACGGTTTTATCGTAACTGGAGCACCTGTGGAGATGCAGGATTTCGAAACTGTCGACTACTGGCCGCAACTGCAAGAAATTTTTGACTGGTCGCGCACACACGTTACGTCGACAATCCATATCTGCTGGGCTGCCCTTGCCGGACTATATCATCACTACGGCATCCATAAACACGTGCTTGCCGAGAAACTCTCCGGCGTGTTCGAGCACCGCGTACTTGAAAAGAGCAATCCTCTGTTCAGAGGTTTCGACGACGTGTTCTACGTGCCTCACAGCCGCCATAGCGAAGTGCGCAAGGAAGACATCCTTAAAGTGCCCGATTTGTCAATCGTCTCGGAAAGCGCAGAGAGCGGAGTGTATATAATCATGGCACGCAACGGACGCGAAATCTACATTACAGGGCACTCTGAATATTCACCGCTGACGCTCGACTGTGAATACCACCGCGACCTGAGCCGCGGCATGAATCCGCATGTGCCAACCCACTATTACATCGATGACGATCCTGCGAAAGGTCCGCTCGTGCGTTGGCGCAGCCACGCCAATCTGTTGTTTTCAAACTGGCTCAACTACTTTGTCTATCAAGAAACTCCTTACGACATTCGCGACATCAAATAGAATCACATTATGACAAAACCACGCATCATCGAACTACTGTCGCCGGCGAAAAATGCCGACACCGCCATTGCCGCCATCACACATGGTGCCGATGCTGTATATATCGGCCCGTCAAATTTCGGAGCCCGCGCATCGGCTGGCAATTCACTGGACGACATTGCCCGTGCCGTGGATTTTGCCCACAGCTACGACGCCAGAGTGTATGCAACTGTCAACACAATCCTTTTCGACAACGAGCTGCGCGATGCCGAACAGCTTATCCGCGACTTGTACCGCATCAACGTTGATGCACTGATTGTGCAGGACATGGGCATACTTCGCCTCGATATCCCGCCTATAGCATTGCATGCAAGCACTCAGTGCGACACACGCACGCCCGAGAAAGCGCGGTTTCTTGAAGAAGTGGGATTCTCGCAGGTGGTACTCGCCCGCGAGCTCTCAGTCGATGAAATACGCGAAGTGCGCAAGGCGACTACCGTCCCATTGGAATGTTTCATTCACGGAGCATTGTGTGTGAGTTACAGCGGACGCTGCCATGCCAGCTGCGCACTGCGCGGACGCAGCGCCAACCGTGGTGAATGCGCCCAGCTGTGCCGTCTGCCATACAATCTGACCGACCGCCACGGCAACACGCTGTTTGAACAAAAACACCTGTTGTCGCTGCGCGATTTCAATCAAGCCGACAGATTGGAAACGCTTCTCGATGCCGGAGCATCGTCACTGAAGATAGAAGGCCGACTTAAAGACATCCCATATGTCAAAAATGTGACCGCATACTACAACTCGCTGCTGAACGACATCTGCGAACGCCATACTGAACGCTATCAGCGTCGCGCCGTAGGCAAAGTGCATCTGAATTTTAAGCCCGATGTTGCAAAAAGTTTCAACCGCGGATTCACTCATTATTTCTTCGACGGTCGCGACGCCGCCAAACGGATATCGTCGCCCGACACGCCAAAGTCAATCGGTGAACCGCTTGGCAAGGTGAAAAGCGTGCGCGGCAACTCGATTATCGTAGACACAAAAAAAGATGTCGCCAACGGCGATGGTATAATCTTTTTCAATCATAAAGGCTCGCTGTCAGGATTCCGTGCCAATTCCGTATCAGGCAAAGCAATCACTCCGTTTGAGAAAGTGACAGTCGCTCCCGGCACAATGCTCTACCGTAACTTCGACAAAGTCTTCAACGACACTCTCGTCGACGGCAAATCAGCTGTGCGCTCAATCGATGTTGCAATCCGTTGCTGGAAGGTGGACGGAGGAATAGCCACCGAAATCACCGACGAACGCGGCACAAATGCCGTAGTTCGCCACGACATCGACCTCCAGCCAGCAAAATCCGACCAACAGGAGACACGACTAAAAGTATTCTCTAAATTGGGCAGCACACCTTACCACCTGCGCAGTCTCATTCTCGGTGACACCGCCGATGTGTTTATTCCGGCATCGACACTCACAGCAATCCGCCGCGATGCGGTAGAGGCTCTTGTCCGCGCCACGAAACTGCGCCACCATTACGATTCCCGACGTCAAGAAAACAAAGACGCCACATATACCAGCGCCACTCTGACGTATGCCGACAACGTGGCAAACCACCTTGCCCGGCAATTCTATGCCGACCATGGCGTGAAACATATTGAAGAGGCAATGGAAACTTGCAACAATCCAAAAACGGGCGACATACTGATGACCACACGTTTCTGTCTGCGCCGCGAATACGGGCGCTGCCTGCGCACTCCCGAAGGTCAGAAATGGCAGTCAGACCTGTTGCTTACGTCGGGCAACATCTCGATGTCGGTAGAGTTCGACTGCCGCAACTGCCAAATGCTGCTGCGACACATGTAATTTAAAGAATCAAGCAATGGCAAAACACAACATCTTTGGACAGAAAGGCGAGAATGCCGCTTTCGAGGCTCTACTTGCAAAAGGTTACCTTATCCGCGACCGCAACTGGCGTTCGGGCAAAAACGAAATCGACATCGTAGCAGAGAAAGACAACCGTATAATCGTGGTAGAAGTGAAATCGCGCTCACATCCCATCTACGACATCTCGCAAGTGATTACACGCGACAAAATACGCCACCTGATCAATGCCGGCAACGCTTATGTAAAGATGTTCAACCTGCCGCACGAGCTGCAGTTTGACGTAATCCTTATGGTCGGTCAAGACCCCGATAACTTCACAGTTGAGCATATTCCAGATGCATTCATGGCACCGCTGCGCACATACTAAATGAGGCATTGCCATCACGGCAACGCCTCAAAGACAAAAACATCGTAATAAAAAAATTAATCATCAAGTTTGTGTATAACAAGGCCTGAACGCAATTTCGGTTCAAACCAAGTTGTCTTTGGCGGCATAATGTTGCCTGTGTCGGCAATGTCGATTATCTGCTGCATAGTCACAGGATAAAGAGCCAAAGCCATCCGCATCTCACCGCTGTCGACACGACGCTTCAACTCACCGAGTCCACGGATGCCGCCAACGAAATCTATACGCTTGTCGCTTCGCAAATCGGTGATTCCAAGCAAATCGCGCAAAATCAAATCCGACGATATCGTTACATCAAGCACACCGATTGGGTCAGAATCGTTGTACGTACCCTCACGTGCCGTCAACGAATACCAATGCCCACCAAGATAGAGTGCGAAATTGTGGAGGTGTTGCGGACTATAGATTTCAGTGCCTTTGTCCTCCACCACGAAGTTCTTTTCAAGCAGATTAAGGAATTCCTCATCCGTATGCCCGTTAAGATCGCGCACAAGGCGATTGTAATCAATCACTTTCAGATGCGAAGCCGGGAAACAGACTGCAAGGAAGAAATTATACTCCTCATCACCCGTATGGTTTGGATTGGCATCGGCCATCTCTTTTCCCACCAATGCGGCAGCGGCGCTTCGGTGATGCCCATCGGCTATATACATGTTTGGAATTTCTCCGAATATGCGCGACACGGCGTCAATCGTCTTGTCGTCGTCAATCACCCAGAACGTATGTCCGAAACCATCCTCACTGACGAAATCATATTCCGGCTCTGTGGCAGTGACGCGGCGTAGTATCTCCTCCAATTCATCGTTGTCGGGGAATGTGAAAAACACCGGCTCGATGTTGGCTTTGTTTATGCGCACATGCTTCATGCGGTCCTCCTCCTTGTCACGGCGTGTCAGTTCGTGCTTTTTTATGCGTCCCTCAAGATAGTCAGCCACATTGGCAGCCACCACAAAACCATATTGAGTACGGCCGTCCATAGTCTGCGCATAGATGTAGTAGCAGGGCTTACGATCCTGCACAAGCCATCCGTTTGTCTGGAATTTCTTGAAATTTTCCACCGCCTTCTCATACACCTTCGGATCGTGTTCGTCGGTGCCGGGAGCAAAATCAATCTCCGGGCGGATAATGTGATAGAGCGATTTTTCATTGTCGCCCGCTTCTTTACGGGCTTCTTCTGAATTAAGTACATCATACGGACGTGAAGCCACCTCGGTCACCATATTTTTGGGTGGACGCAGTCCTCTGAAAGGTCTTACTTTTGCCATAGTATTAACGTTTTAGGGTAATTATAAATTTAATAAGGCTGCCTCGCGACCAGAATTGTCGCCAAGCAGCCTTATGTTTTTTAGTGCTTGAAATTAGAGCGCACGATGGTCTGTTCGCGGTCAGGACCCACAGAAAGAATCGTGATAGGCACATTCAATTCCTTCTCAAGGAATGCCACATAAGCATTGAACTCTGCCGGGAACTCATCCTCGTTCTTGATTTTGGTCATATCCGTGTTCCAACCCTTTATCTCCTCATAGACTGGCTCCACACCGTCCTCGATGCTGTAAGGGAAATCACGTGTCAGCGTGCCGTTCACCTTGTAAGCCGTACAAGCCTTGATTGTCGGGAATGTGTCGAGCACGTCGCTCTTCATCATAATCAACTGAGTGACACCGCTGAGCATAATTGCATAACGGAGAGCCACAAGGTCTATCCATCCGCAACGGCGTTCACGTCCAGTCACCGCGCCATATTCATGACCGAGGTCGCGTATTTTACTGCCGGTCTCGTCAAAAAGTTCTGTAGGGAACGGACCGCTGCCCACGCGTGTGCAATAAGCCTTGAAAATACCGAACACCTCACCGATGCTGCGTGGAGCCACACCAAGGCCGCTGCATGCTCCGGCACAGATGGTGTTGCTTGAAGTGACAAAAGGATACGATCCGAAGTCAACATCGAGCATCGTGCCCTGCGCACCTTCACACAGCACGCTTTTGCCGTCGGCAAGCAGATGGTTGATATAATGCTCACTGTCAATCAGCTCATATTGTTTCAGATAATTGATTGCATCAAGCCATTTTGCCTCAAGCTCCGAAAAGTCGGAAATCGCATCGAGCATCTCGAGCATTTTCACGTGGCGAGCCTTTGCGGCTGCATATTTCTCTTCGAAGTTGTGGAAAATGTCGCCTACACGCAAACCGTTACGGCTCACCTTGTCAGTGTATGTCGGACCGATACCCTTGCCCGTGGTTCCAATTTTCGACGAGCCTTTGAGTTTCTCGTTGGCAGCGTCAAGCAGACGGTGTGTAGGCATTATCAGGTGTGCCTTCTTCGATATTTTCAAAATTTTCTTGATATCGACGCCGCTTTTTTCCAAATCTTCTGCTTCTTCTCTGAAAAGCACAGGGTCGAGCACTACGCCATTTCCGATTATGTTCACCTGCCCATGCTGGAAAATTCCTGAAGGGATTGAACGGAGTACGTATTTCTTGCCTTCAAATTCCAACGTATGGCCTGCGTTCGGACCTCCTTGGAAACGCGCCACGACATCGTAACGCGGAGTCAGCACATCAACTACCTTTCCTTTTCCTTCGTCGCCCCATTGCAAACCTAAGAGCACATCTACTTTCATAATTATATTCTGTTTTTACGTTTAAGTTGTTTTCTTGTCTATTTTACGATTGCGCCGGCGCCGGCGCTGGCATGTGGAGCAGATGCCGTAGACGTAGAGCGAGATATACGACACTGAGAATGTCCCATATCTGCGGCTGCCGATGTAGTCCATCAACTCCTGGTCCTTCACTTCCTTCACCTTTCCGCACTCCGTACAGATCAGATGATGGTGGTTTCCCGAGCTTACCACCTTCTCATACACAGCCTGATTGGTGCCGAACTGATGCTTGCGCACCAGTCCACACTCCGTAAAAAGCTCCATTGTGTTGTAGATAGTGGATCGGCTGACGTGATACGCGCGGTTCTCCATATCCACATAAAGAGCCTCTATGCCGAAATGGTCGTTGTGCGAAAACACCGCCTCCAGAATCGCGAATCGTTCCGGAGTTTTGCGCAACCGTCTGTTGTCGAGATATTCAGCCAGTTTCGTGCGAGCGATATAATATGATTTGTCTTCCGTCGCAGTCATACCAACGCAAAGTTAATGATTTCGTCTGAATTTCGGTGAAAAAAACGCCGTTTTTATTTACCTTTCGTTCAATTAAAAACACCACTCGATTTCTTCCTTGATTTGCCTTGCAACGCGCGCAACGGCATCACCGCCCTCCGCCCATTGCGATGCGACGCCTTTGGCTTTTTCCACATCGGCAAGCTTGCGCACAACGAGTAGATTCATAAGCAGCCGCAAACCGGCATAGCGAGTCGGCTCCTCACCGACAAGACTGAAAGCCAGCTGCTCCGCTCCTTCAACATTGCGCACAAGGCGGAAACACAGCATATCGACCAATTCCACCGTATCGGCATCAGCAATCCACTTCTTTGCCTTGTCGACAGAAAATTCCGAAACGGGGAAAACCATAGTTGCCATCAACCGGCTCTCCCTGGTGGAATCGTTTGCCCACAAAGTCTCGGCAAGTCCGGCCGACGGCTCATGCTTTGCGGCAACACTTTCTATCTGAGGCACCGTCAACCCGAAAATTATCTTATACGGACATCCCGCACTGCGCAACTTGTCGGCAATCACGCCATTGCGTAACGCAAAAAAATCGCTCTTGATTTGTCTTATCGTTTCTTTATCCATCATATTATATGACAACTGCCGTGCCGCTGCACGTAACCATCAACATTGACCCGCTGGCACCTACTGTCTCATAATCGAAATCTATGCCAACCACGGCATTGCATCCCATACGCTCTGCCCTCTTCGACATCTCATCGAGAGCATTGTCTTTTGCCTCACGCAGCACATCCTCATACATGTCGCAGCGTCCGCCGAACGTGTCGCGCAGCGATGCGAAAAAATCTTTGACAAAATTGGCGCCTATAATCGCCTCTCCCGTCACCACCCCGCGATATTCGCGTATCGGACGGCCTTCAATTGTTGGAGTTGTTGTAAGTAGCATAACCTTTCCTTTTTTGCAAATTTAGCCATTTTTCAGCGGTTATCCATCAGCCGATGCCGAAAAAAAAGCCGTATGGAGAGCAGCGTCCCCATACGGCTTCATATCAGTCGTACACCATTTTTATTTTGTCAACGGCGAATAGTCTTTTGAATAGCGGAGCATCTGATCGATATAGCCCTCCGTATAGTCAATCTTCACATCTATGATGTTGCCTTTCTTGTCAAACACAGGCTTGTAGACCGGATTGACAAAACCTTTATACGGCGCGATGTCGAGACGAGCATATCGGTCGAGCACCTCGCGATGGATTGCCGGGTCAACCTTTACAGCATACGTCTCCACAAGAGTCTTTCCTGCCTCATAGTCGCCTTCCGACTTGATTCTCTGAATTTCGGCGAGCAACTGACCGAACAAGTCACGGAGTTTCTTATAATCGTTGATTTTCACGAAAGTCTTTCCGTCACATTTCACAAGTTCGATAACGTTGTCTGCCTTGCCTCGTTCATAGCACCATTTCGAAATCAGCTGACGGTTGCGCATGTGCGCCTCCTCTACGTCCTTCCCATACTCGATGCGCATCAATTGCGTCATCAAGCCGTTAAGAATATATTTGTAGTATTCAGCCTTGTAAGCATTCTCGTTGTCAAGCAGACCGAGTTCAAGCAGTTTCGGGTCGGCAAGATAATAGAGCGCGAACAGGTCGGCACGAGCCTCCTCAAGCGTAGAGCCGTGCTCCTTCAGTGCATCGTCGGAAACACCCGGCAAGAGTTTTCCCGAAGCATGTCCAAGACACTCGTGAAGGTCGGTGTGCATATTGTCGACAATAAAGAGATATTTATCCATCAAGTCGCTTGTCTCCTTATCGATTACAAACTCCTCGTTGAATCCGTTGCCGTGCGAAGCCTGGTCGTAAGCCTCCGTGATGTTTTCAAGCGTCACCGATTTGGAACCGTGGGCTGCACGAATCCAGTTTGCATTTGGCAAATTGATGCCGATAGGCGTTGACGGATAAGAGTCACCGGCAAGGATGGCAGCCGTGATAACCTTTGCCGTCACACCTTTCACCTTCTCTTTTTTGAAACGTGGATCGACAGGAGAGTTGCTCTCAAACCACTGAGCGTTGCTGCTGACCACCTCTGTGCGGTGTGAAGCCTTCTCGTTTTTAAAGTTCACGATCGACTCCCAAGCACCCTTATAACCAAGCGGATCGCCATAATTCTCAATAAATCCGTTGATGAAGTCCACGCTGCTGACCACATCCTCTACCCAAAGGATAGAATATTCATCGAAGGTCTTCAGATTACCGTCGGTGTAGTATTGAATCAGCTTGTTTATGTGGGCCTTCTGCTTGTCGTTTTCGGCAAAAGCCACAGCCTTGCGAAGATTTTCAACGATTTTCTCGATAGCAGCCGAATAGTAGCCACCCACTTTATAAACCTCCTCGACAAGTTTTCCGTCGCGCTTCACCAACCGAGAGTTCAAGCCGTATGAAATTGGCTCCTCCGGATTGTCGGTTTTCTTCATCGCAGCATAGAACTGCTCAACCTCGGCTTGCGTCACTCCCTCGTAATAGTTGTTGGCGGAAGTGAGAATCAAATCCTGACCATTGGCTTGATTCACACGCTTGGCCATAACCGTCGGATCGAAAATCACAGGTGTTATCTCCTTGAGAAACGCATCTACAGTTTGCCCCTTTTTCAACGGCAACTGCTTCTTTGACAATTTCTTCACCTGCGTCTCAAAAAACGCCTGACTGAACTGAGGTGTAAATTTGTCGGTAGAATAATGGTGGTGTATGCCGTTGGCAAACCACACCTGCTTCAAATAAAGCACAAAACCTTTATAATCCGCGTCGTCCTTGCTGCCATCATAATTCTTATAGATGTTTTCAAGTGTTGTGCGGATTGCGAGGTTGTATTTACCATTCTGATCTGTCAAGATGTCGCGGCCATAAAGAGCCGCCTCTGTCAGATAATAAACCAACTCTTTCTGTTGGGTTGTAAGTTGCTCGAAGTCTGGCACTTTATAGCGCAGCACTTCAATGTCAGCAAATCTGTCCACTTTGTAATTGAAATCTAAGGACTCAGCCATAGAAGCCGCCGGAGCGCCGAGTGCCACCGCAGCAATGGCTGAGAGGATTAATTGTTTCTTCATATCTGTTGAGTTTTTATGAATTTATTATTCCACATAAAGCACCAATCCTTTAAGATACTCACCTTCTGGATGGTAGATGTTGATGGGATGGTCGGACGGCTGCGTGAGTTGATGCAGGATGCGCACCTTGCGCCCCGACATGGCCGCCGCACTGAATACCGCAAGGCGGAACTGCTCCTTCGACACCGCCTGCGAGCAGGAAAACGTGAAGAGAATGCCTCCAGGACGAATCTTCTCAAATGCCTTCACATTGAGTTTGCGATAGCCTATGAGGGCATTTTTCAGCGCACTCTTATGCTTTGCAAATGCTGGAGGATCGAGAATTATAAGGTCATAACTGTCATCGATTCCACCAAGAAACTTGAATGCATCCTCCGCAAATGCCTTGTGACGGCTGTCGCCTGGGAAATTAAGCTCGACATTGGCATTCGTCAAACGCACAGCCTTTTCCGAGCTGTCGACAGAATGCACTGCCTTGGCTCCGCCACGCATCGCATAGAACGAAAATCCTCCTGTGTAGCAGAACATATTGAGCACCGTGCGTCCTTTAGCATAATGCTCAAGAAGGCTGCGATTGTCGCGCTGGTCGACAAAGAAACCTGTCTTCTGCCCCTTGAGCCAGTCCACATGAAACTTCAATCCGTTTTCAACGGCTATGTCAGTCTCATATTTGCCAACGATATAATCATTCTGAGGGTCGAGTTGCGCCTTGTAAGGAAGGGTGGTCTCTGACTTATAATACACATTATGTATCAGTCCGCCGGCAATCTTGAGAAGCGACTGCGCGATGATGTTGCGCGCAAAGTGCATTCCCGGAGAATGCGCCTGCACCACAGCAGTGGCACCATAGATATCGACGACCAATCCAGGCAGAAAGTCGCCCTCTCCATGCACAAGACGGAACGCATTGTTGTCATCGCGCACCAAACCGATAGCCTGACGCAAATCGTAGGCGCGTTGCAGACGCTCAACAAAGAAATCCTCACCTATCACACGCTGCGCAAAGTCGAGCACACGCACTGCGATGCTGCCAATCTGAAAATGACCAACAGCGATAAAGTCGCCTGCCGATGTGTAGACACTGACAAGATCGCCCTCCTCAATATCGTTGTCCATCTTGGCAATCGCTCCGGAGAACACCCACGGATGGAAACGCTTCAACGATTCCTCCTTGCCTTTTTTCAGTATGATTTTCTTGTAGTCCATCTCGTTCAAGCCTATTTGATAAAGAATCTGTAAATATCATTGCCGTTGGCGTAAAGCAGCAACACAAGGAGCAAGCCAAGACCCACCATTGTGGAGTATTCAAGCACTTTCTCTCTCGGCTTCTTGCCTGTAAGCATCTCAATGATAACAAACAACGCATGTCCGCCATCGAGAGCCGGAATCGGCAGAATGTTCATAAACGCAAGCGCCACGGAGATAAAAGCCGTGATAAACCAGAAGTGATACCAGCTCCACTCTGCAGGGAACATATCGCCGATGGCTCCGAATCCGCCAAGGCTCTCCGCGCCCTCCTTTGTAAAGACATACTTCATTTGGCTGACGTACGACGTGAGCTTGTCAACGCCGATTTCAATGCCTCGAGGCATTGCCTGGAAGATGTTGTAGTTGATGGTATGGGTCTTGAAAATCTCATCGATCGGAGTCAGTTGAATACCAATCTTACCCGATTCCGATGTGTGAAGATGGGTCACATACTCCTTTCCGCCACGTTCGTAGGTCACGGCGATTTCTTTGTCAAGACTCTTTGCAAGGCAGGTGGCAAACACATCCCATGTCTCGGTGCGCACACTGTCGATGCCCACAATGCGGTCGCCGGCTTTAAGGCCCGCGGCAGCTGCCGGCTGACCGGCAACAATATCCTTCACCACAACGGGGAAACGATAGGTCATAAATCCACGGTCCTTGTGGTCGCGCAACTCGTTGCTTACGGTGAGGAGCGCATTTTTAGGCAAATCTATCGTGGTGAGCGCACCGTTGCGTTTCACCGTCACCTCTCGCGCCTCAAGCAGTTCCTGTGTGGCTACTCCGAAATCGGCTGCGTCAAGAGTCTTACCGTCGGCACTCACAAGGATGTCGCCATCGCGGAATCCCAGCGTCTTTGCCGACTCGCAACCAAACTGCATGCCATATTCAGCGTCGCTGAACTGGATATATTTGTCGCCCCAGGCAAAAGCAATGCCCGCGTAAATGATTATGGCAAGAATAAAATTGAACAGCACACCGGCAATCATCACCAACAGACGCTGCCATGCCGGCTTGGCACGGAATTCCCACGGCTGCACAGGCTGCGCCATCTGCTCCTTGTCCATCGACTCATCAATCATTCCGGCAATCTTGCAATAACCGCCAAGCGGCAACCATCCTATGCCGTACTCCGTGTCGCGCCACGACGACTTGCCATCGTCGGCGCCTGCTTTCTTCTTAGGTTTCCACTTGAAAAGAGAGAACCACGGATTAAAAAACAGATAGAATTTCTCCACCCGAATGCCAAACATACGGGCAAAGATATAATGTCCGAACTCATGCACTATTATCAGCAAGCCAAACGCCGCTATCAGTTGTGCCGCTTTTATTAAAAATGTAGATTCCATTAGTTGTTGGTGTGTAGATTCTTATTTAATCAATTCTTCTGCAATTTTTCTTATCTCTGCATTGGTCGCAACATAGTCGTCGTATGTTGGGCTGGCGATAAACCGGTTGCGAGCCACTGCCTCCGCCACCACTTCCGGCATCTGCATGAACCCTATGCGGTCGGCAAGAAAAGCCGCCACGGCAATCTCGTTGGCTGCATTGAGCGCACACGGCACGTTGCCGCCACGATGGATGGCATCGAAAGCCATGTCGAGCAACGGAAACTTCTCGCGGTCGGGAGCCTCAAATGTGAGATTGGCATAATCAGCCACACTCATCTTGCGGCATGCCGACGGCAACCGCTCCGGATAGTTGAGAGCATAGCGTATGGGCAGACGCATGTCGGGCAAGCCAAGCTGAGCCTTCACCGAACCGTCGGAATATGCCACCATCGAATGCACAATCGACTGCGGATGAACCACAATCTCAATCCGTTCCGACGGAATGCCAAACAGCCATCGCGCCTCAATCATCTCAAATCCCTTGTTCATCATCGAGGCCGAATCAATGGTCACCTTCGCTCCCATCGACCAGTTTGGATGGTTCAATGCGTCGGCGCGAGTCACGCCATACAGTTCTTCTTTCGGACGCGTGCGGAACGGACCGCCCGATGCCGTAAGAATCAACTTATCGACCGATTCTGGATCTTCGCCCACAAGACATTGGAATATCGCTGAATGCTCTGAATCGACAGGCACAAGCCTCGACCCGTATTGCTTGACAAGCCTGGTTATCAGTTCGCCAGCCACAACAAGAGTTTCTTTATTGGCAAGTGCTATTGTCTTTCCCGCCTTGATGGCACTGATTGTAGGAGCCAGCCCGCTATACCCCACCATGGCAGTCACCACGATGTCGACATCGTCGGCTGCCGCGGCATCGGCTATCGCCTGCTGACCGCACATCACTTCGATAGGCTCGCCGGCAAGGGCGTCGCGCAACTTGGTGTAACAATCGCTCTGCGCAATCACCACACGACGCGGTTTAAACTTAAGCGCCTGCTCTATGAGCAGGTCTACATTGCGGTTGGCCGTCAGAAGCGACGGATAAAGTCGGTCGGGATATTCCGAAATCACATCAAGCGTCTGAGTGCCGATGGAACCGGTGCTCCCCAATATTGCTATATTCTTTCTATTTTCCACGAGATTTGTTGTTACCTGGCAGAGCAACGCTCTGTCAATTTACAAAGGTAGTAAAAACTTTCAAATCACTTGCAAAATCTCCTTTATAACAAATCCTAAAACCTCGTCAGTCTTGTTAAGGCACTTACGATTCCGTATTCTACAATCAATCTTGACAAATCATATTTGCTTCCTTATTCCGACTGCCGCGACATCATCGGGGATTTTTCAACAGAAGGCTGACGGAATCAATCTCGCATTGGAGCATTTCACCACCGAACATGCGAAGCGCCACCCGTCCCATCAATGGATAGCCTGGAACTTTTTTAGTCAGGCGTTCAAGCAGCAGTCTGCGATAGTCGACGCCTGCTTGATGATAAGCCGTCATCAGCGAGTCCTCAACAACCTTAGTCAGAGTTGAGTCGGCAGACTGCTTTTTGTAGGCAGCCTGCAGCGATTCGCGGCGCTTTTCAAACGCATACCGGTCGGCAAGCAGCTGCGACAACGCCCGGTTTGACGGCGACCCCTGCACTGAATATGTATCATCTTCTATTGTCATTGTCAGCCGATTGTTGGTCAGCACAAAGCAGTATGCCGCCGTGTCGCCCTTAAGTCTCACGAAAGCCTCCATCGGCTCGTCAACCGTTCCTGAAAAACGGAATCCCCCATGCCTGACATCCGCACTGTCGAGCAGCATAAGTTTCTGATATTCCGGCAACAGCACATACAGATAGGCCTTGCCGTCGCGCGAGGCGTCAACCGACCCGTCGAGCGAATAGGTTTTCTGCTGCGTCTCAGTGGAACACGCCGAGAGAACCAACGCCACAACTGTTGCTATAATGCTATTTTTCAACATATTTTACATTAAAGAGATAGATATTGCTGTTCCAAATCGCCTTTCCGACAAAAACAAACTTGTCGCTGTCGATTTTTCCCATCTTCGCCACCACAAGACGTTCCTCCCCCTGACTGATTTCACTCGTCATCGGAGTTTTTCCCATGACCGTATACTCCACATTGTCGTCAAGGTTAGGCACGAGCTGAATCAGTTCGTTGGGATTCAACTGATAGAATATGACCGGACGCGCCAATTCCTTGCGCACCGCGTCCCATCTATAATTGTCGCGGAAATGAATCTGCGGAGTGAGAATCGGGAAAAACAAGAGGATGAGAATGCCGAAATAACGACGCCACAGATTCGGCATCGCGGCGAGCGACTGAGGCACCAGCAACATCAACACCGGCATAAGGCAATAATAGTAACGCGGATGCTTGAGTATCGACGCATACTGAATAAGTGGCATACAAGCCACTACAAGCAACGGTAACCACACAAAAAGTCCGCCGTCTGCCAATTTTTTCAATCCTCCCTTTGAGAATGCCGCCACAAGCACGGCCGCCAGGACAATCCAGAAACCGTAAGAGATGAAGAGCAGGCGTCGGATGTCGCGTGCAAAAGTGACCGACAATGCAAGCGAGAATTTGCGGAACGCCATCGACTTATGTACCGTAGGATGGAGTATGAAGTTGAAAAATCCTGGATAAATCACAAATGCAAAAACTAATGCAGCCACTCCAGCCAACAGAATCAGCAGTATCGCTCGGTGACGATGATGACGGATGCAAGAGGCTGCGAGCGCGAGACACAAGCCTATGACGTAGAAGGCATTGAAATATCCAAGAGACACGGTGCAACCCATCAACACTCCGAAGAGCGCCACAAATCGCCAACGGCGTATCTCCTCACCCGCACGAAGACGCTGGACAAAGCCAACGGCCATATACGTAAGCATGACAACCGAAGCCTCCGCCATCTGGTACTCGCGGATAAGCATCGTGTTGCGCACCGACAGAAGATTGAAATATGCAAGCGCAAGTCCGACAAACACCAGCATGTGTCGCTCACCGAATATGCGCCGCAGCAGTTTGTACATAAACACAAACGACAATACGAAAAACAACATATTCAGCACTCCTCCACGCACGATATAGCCATCGAGGTCGTAGGCGTCGTAGCCCGTCAGCGCCACACGTAAAGCCATATAGTAGAGGCTGGCGTGGGGAGCGTCGCCATTGTTTACCCAAAGTTGGCGCAGGTCAGAGAGCATCCCCTTGAAGCCGGTGTCTCCACTATGGGCAATCATGTCCTTCAGTTGGGCTCCAGTATAGGTCCCGTCGGCCACTGCCACATTATAATTGGGGTCGCATGTGCATAGCGCCATAGAGAACACCTCGTCTGAATGCAGCTCCGTCTTGCCGGCGATTGCATTGACACGCACATAGAATGCCAGGACAAAGAGCAGTCCCACAATCGCCCAGTTAACCCATTTTGCGTTGCGTCCATACATCTCCGTCACGGCTGTTATTGCACCGAGACCTTTCCCTGTTTCTTTTTTCTTATTGTCTTTATTTCTTCCCATAATTCATTATTTATTGAGCCAACGACAAGTTGACAGAAACACCGTAATTGCTGTTGGTTGTTGGATATGCGCTCGATGAAATCAACGGTTTGTTAATCTGATGATCGAAATACGCCTGCAGCGTGATGCGCTTGCTCAACACGTAGCTTGCCGTGAAATTAATGGCTATCGACTTCGTGCCGGCGGTTGCCTGACTTGACCCTTCCTGCATTTTTCGTATAATCGACTGATTGTTCTGCAACGAAAAGTCGGCATTGAGAGTAAGGTCGTTGCTGACACCTTTCTGACCGCCTTTCATCTTCAACACAGTGTTGAAATTGGCAATCTTGTATCCGCCGCCAAACGTAAACGCTTTCTGCGACGCCTCGACAAGTTGTCCGGCACTGGTGTTGAGCGTCAGCGTGCGGCTGTCGCGGTATTCAACGTTGAGCGTAAGGTTGTTTTTAAGCGTAGCCGACAAACCAAGCAACGGGGCGAATTTCTCAGTGATGGTCACCGACGAGATATTATATGGCGACGACGGCACAGGACGCTGCGTCTGCTCATCGCGGGTAAATCCAAAATCGCCATTGCCGGCGCCAACCCAGTTCAGATACGACGAGAAGGAGCCGACGCTGTATGTGCATTGATAAGCATGAGTCAGCGTAAGGCTGCGGAAGATGTTGCTCAGACCACCGATTTTTACCAACCCGTCGTAGGTGACGCGCCAGTTTGGCAACAACTGCGACAATGCCGGGAAGAACGATGTGGTCACTTTCTGCGGGTCCTTGCCAGTGTAGGCTGAGATGAACGCCGGAATCAGCACATCTCCGCTCGCCTGGCTTACGCCTCCGTTGTCGGCATTGTAAGGCTGTCCGGCATACTCCGTACCGCTGATAAAGCCGGCATCAGGATAGCGCATACCTTGATATTTCTGTTCCAACCGCTGCGCCATCACAGGGATGTTTGACAAGAATTTATCGTAGGCGGCACTGCTGTAGCCGTCTTTCGACGACGACCCGCGCAACGCTGTGGCTATGGCGCATGTGGTCATCGTGAAACTGCCGCTTCGGGTGGTAGGCATCGAGTTGTACATGAACTGCACTTGATTTGTGCGGTTGTCAGTACGGTTGGCTGTGAGCTGAATCTTCAATCCACGTATAGGCTCAAGCTGCACCTCAAAATTGTACTCCTCAGTACGCGAGAAGATGGCAGGACTCGTCTGGTTCTCGTCGCCGAGCAGCCATCCGCGAGCCATCGCCTTGTTGAGATAAGACTCATCTGTAAATCCGAAAGCGAAATCCAATCCCGGTGACATCGGGCCATAGCTCTTGCTCTGTCCGAGCAAGTCGCCCACCTCGGGTATAAACTGCGGTATGTTGGACGTGCGCGTATTGCGCCAGCGGAAACTTGCGCTGCGCACCATCATGCCGAAACGCGCCGAATGGTCGGCAATCTCCTTCCAAACATTCACTTCTTTTGTCAAATCCTCAGTGACAACGAGTTTCACCGACTGCTTTCCTGTTGTGATGATTTGCAGATTATTATCATCCACCACTTTGGTTTTTATCGGGAACGGCTTGCCGTCAAGCGTTGTCGCCGACACCTTCACCTTCTTGCTGCGCAGATTGTGTTTCACCGCCACAACAGAGTCTGAAAGCTGGTATGTGCGCTGGAATTTGCGTGGTTTGCGTTCCTTCTGCGACCTGTTGCCCCTCGAGCTGTTGGAGAAACGTTTGTTCACCTCCTTGAGGTATTTACACTTATTGTAGAGTGTCTCAAAATTGATTTTAGAGTCGAGATTCCATACCACATTGTTGGCAATCGAGTTGCCCACCACGGCATCCGCCACATCGGCACCGCGATCCCAACGATAGGTCGCATTATACGACACGTTACCGTTAAGGAAGTCAAGAACAGCTATCTTGCTGAACGGAGCCTTATAGGTCGCCGTAAACGATTGACTGTAATTCCACGGAGTACCGAAATCACGGATGCTGCGCATCACCGTGTCGCGCCATTCCTTATACTTGTCGGGGAACAATTTCTTATTCACCTGTCCCACTGCTTCCTCGATGCGCGCCATCGTGTTGGAGTTAAACGACAACGCCAACGATTTTGTAAGATTCCAAGTGATTGCAAACTGACGGTCCCAATAAAAATTCTTGCTCACCGACACTGGAACTTCCACTTCTACGTCAGCCTCGTTGCGCGACTGCAGTTCGTAGTAATAGCGTGTCATGTTGGTCAAGAAGCTCAACGACGACGGCGCATAGCCGAACTCCCAGTCTTTAAAGAATTTCAGGTTTTTCGACTTGCTCTTGATGAAACTGAACGGCTTCAGCGGCTTGTAGACCGGAGAGAAGCTGTATTGGAAACTGCCGCGATAGTCGTTGATGTGCTCATACTGCACAGTCGGTGAAATGTTCTCCTGCTTGTTGAACGAGAAGTTGACTGTGAAGTTGGCAGGGTCCCAAGGCATCGGCACTTTGCTTTTAACTCCGAAATTGAATCCAGAAATACTGAAACTCTTCACCGTCGACTGCTCCACGGAATAATTGCTTATCGAGTCGCGCTCCTGCTTTGTTTCGGCCTCGTCGAGAGCGTCCTTAAGCAGGATATCCTGGTCAAGAGGGTTATATTTTGGCGATGTCTTCTCCTTCGACACAGAATAGTAGACCGGAGCTTTTAGCTTCGCCTTGGCGGGGAGGAAACGTCCCACATCAACCTGCGTCGCCACATTATACTGCTTGTAGTCATCCATGCGGCGCGACGATAGGTTTTGGTCTACATTTCCGAATCCAACAGTCTCGATATGTCCGCCAAAATTGACTGTAGCCACATCGCTGAACGCAAGGTTGACATTGCCCTTCGCAGCCCATCCACCGTCTTGGTCGAAATCCGTCACCTTTAGTTCGTTCACCCACACCTCACCACTCTTCTCCTTGCTGGAGTTGTTGCGCACACCAATCATCACAACGCGCACATCGCTGAGCGAGGGGTTTCCGAGCACCGACACGCGGTTAGCTCTATGGTCGGGGTCGTAACCAGTATACAGCGTTGTGTTTCCCACCTGCTGCGACTCATCGTGCTTCGCGCGGTTGCGTTCTTTCTTTATATCCGTAAACAAACTAAGTTTCACATCCATAAAGTTAGCTTCCGGCCATACGGCATATTGGTCGTTGGTATTGTTGGTGTTGTATTTTCCGGGAGCCGTCAGATGCAACGGCACCTCATATTCATAGAAGTTGCTTTTCACGTCGGTACCAAGACGCATGAATACAGAGAAATCGCCGTCCTTCAGCTCTTCTGCCACGTCATTCACAAGACGCTCGGCGTGGGTGAAGAGTTGGATGCGTTTGTAAAGGCGCAAGTCCATCGATGTGTTCTTATATACGGCACGCGCGTCGCCAGCCTGCAGCCCTGTGAGTTTCATCGACATTGACTGCTCGTTGAGTTGCGTAATCTGCGACTGCCCCGGGTCAACAATACGGTTTACGCCTGGAGGCAGCACATAATTGACCGGCTCACGTCCGGAATTCTCCTCAATATTGACCACAGAAAGGTCGAGCTGTCCTTCCGCAGGAGCGTCGGCACGCGAATTGAGATTATAGTCGTACGTGCGCCAGTCGCCACGCACAAGCTCAAGAGTTGCGAAACGCAGATGCGTAGCTTCTTTGAATCCCGTCATAAACATACGGATGAAACGGATGGTCGAGAAGTCGGAAATCGAACCAACCACCTTCTCATAGTCACGCAATGGAATCTTGAACTGATACCACACAGCCTCGCCCTTCTTGCCGTTTGCGAGCGGCACTGTCGACACTTGTTTGTCGGTGATATAATTCTGTCCAACCACCAAATCCTGGCGGCGCAACGAGATATGATATTGATAGTAACGCTCATACTCGTTGAGCGTATTGTCCTGGTTGATGTCCTCCACATCAGGCACACTGCGCGACGACTGGTAGAGAGGATCCTTTTCATCGTCGTCACCAAGCGAGTTTCCCTCCGTGCCGTTGTAACGCTTGTAGCGTTCAAGTATCGACAAGCGCTGCTCGTCGTAGTCGTAACCGCGGAAATAATGATAGTTGTCGCCGGCAGGGTCGTTGAACGGAGAGAACTGGTCTGCCTCCATCTCGGCTATCTTTTCAGGCGACAACACTGCGCGCAGGTTCTCAAGATACTCCTTATAAGTCGTGAATTCAAACTCCTGCTCAGTCGACAGTCCGTTCAAGCCCACATCCTGGTTGCGGCGAGCGCCAGAAGTGTTGTCAAAAGCATACGTCAGCGATGTTTCAGTCGGCACACGTCCCCATACAGTCTCACGAGTGCCGCGAGTACTGCCGTCGGCAGGCAGTCCGTTTTCATACGATTTGTATCCGTCTTTAAGGATGTCCTCGCTCACCTCGCCGAGGTTGAAGTACAAGTCGCCGCCTTCGTTGGTGTCACCCTCTACAGAGAACGGATCCATCATCCAGAACTGGATATACTCTATGTTTGACGTCTCGAAGTTGGTGTTGTCAAGCTTGCGCATGATGCCGCCCCAACGCTTCTCCGGGTTGAGAAGATTGAAATTGGCATCGATATTTGTATGGTCAAGGTTATACGGACCACGCTCTGCCGGATAAAACGACAGGTTGAGCGTCTGGATTGCCGACGCCTCGCCGTAATTGAGCTCACGGTTAGGCCATATCTCACGCGTAGTCACTTCGCGAACATAAGGACTTGACAACTGCTCCTTGTCATTCTTGATGTATGCCGGACAGAGCGATGAGTTTTTCTGAGTGAACATACGGTCGATATAGTACCATGCGAGCAAAGCTCTGTTTTTGCCATAGTCCACATTGTTGCTCAAAGCAGCCTCCGGAAAGAGTCCGCCGTTGGGGTCGTTTGGCGCTGACGCCAAGAACCAAGAATACGGCGAACGTATGTCAATTGTGTTTTGCGAGGTCTCAAAATCATCAAGATACGAGCTTCCCGCATTTGTGCCTGTTTTCTTCTTGTGGGGAATCAACTGAGCAAACTCGCCTTGCATGCTTATGGTCGACGGTGCGGTGGCATTGACCGTAGGGATGGCGTTGAGCCAGTTTGTAAGCCACATGAAATTCTTGTTGTATGAGAAATTCAGACCCCAGATAGTGTTGTTTATCAACTCGTTTCCGATATCCACCTTTTCTGTGAGCGGCTTTTCCGAGAAATGCATAAGTGTGGCTCCGACATTGAAGTCCTTGTTGAACTGATAGTTCATGTCAAGTCCGAGCAACGTTTTGCGCTGTGTGCTGAACATTGACTGGTTTTCAAGCGACACACTGATGTTTGTTCCCGAATCAATGATGCTTTGGTTGGTGATTGTCACCGTACCCATATTGTAGTCCACAGTATAGTCACTGTTTTCCGTCAGAGTCACGCCACCGGCTGTCACCACAACCGAACCGCGAGGCACGTTCATGGCATTCAGCCGTATTGTCGACCCCGATGAGGCTTGGTACTCTCCCGTAAGGATGAATTTATTCTTGTCCTGAAACTGCTTCGCAACAGTCTGCGTCGAGTCGTAGAGCTCATGGTAGCAGAAACGCTTGGCATCGTCGGCATTGAGCAATTGGCTCGCCAACCAGTCGCCGAACGGCTCTACAACAGGAAATATCACCTTGCCTTGCGCGGCATTGATAGTATAGCCGTCTATAAAGTCATAGAATCCATCAGGATTGCTCTCGTTGTTTGAGTCCAGCCGGTCCACGTTGAGCACTTGGATAAGCGGTTTGTTGCGGATAGGATCGGCTGGCAGATATTGCACAGCGACACCAGTAGAGTCGCTTTTGTACTTCACGTTGAGTTTGAATTTAGTCTTCTGCACCTGATATGCACCAAGCGAATAAACGTTTTTCATCATCAAGTCCCAGTTGGCAAACTTTGGCGACACAGTGCTGCCCTTCAGCATTTTTACAAACAGAGCCTGACTGGAGTCAGTCACATCGCTCGAGAACTCACCCACTTGGTACACCTGTCCCTGATACGTGTATTCATAAGCCACGGCGAGCACCTCGTCGGCATTGAGCGCAGAGTTGAGCGCAATGTAGCCCAGCGTAGGATTGAGCTTGTACTCCGTCGACGACAGCAGGCGGGCGCTCTCGATTTTCTCATAGTCGCGGCCGCCCTCTATGCCGTAGGCCGACAACGGTTCAAGCGCCGTCGACACCTGGCTTATCTGACGCGCGTCGGGATATTCGGTTTTGATTTCCTGCACAAGGTTGTTGGAATTGTTGCTTGGATTGTCGGGCGATGCCACCGGCACCCAGTGGTTGTTCTGCAAGTGTTTGTTCTCACCCATATCCATAAACCCCACCAGATGGCGCGCCTCGTTGTACGTGCCCCGTTGGTTGGTTACCCACACCTCAATACGTGTGATATTGACACCCGAAAGCACATAAGGCAGCTTCGAGGCATTGTAGTCGTATGTGTCGCGGAAATAGTGTCCGAGGAAGAAATATCGGTTTTTGTCGTAGTCGTCGGCATTGATTGAAAACTTTGTGGTCTGCGCACCACCCTTTGTGCTTACCGTCTGCGACTCTGAGTTTTGCTGCGACACCAATGCCGTGATTGAGAATTTTCCAAACTGCATCTTTGTTTTCAGACCGAACAGTGCTGTGCTACCCTTGATAAGCGACGATCCTGTGGTCATCGACACGTTGCCCGCCTCAATCGACTTGATTATTTCATCTTCCTTTCCATCATACTTCAGTTTCAGGTTTTTTGAGTCGAAATCAAACGTCGCGTCAGTGTTGTAAGTCATATTGAATTTCAACTTGTCGCCCACCGAAGCATCGATTGTAGCCTGTATTTTTTGGTCGAAATCAAAATAAGTCTTGCGCCGCGCACTTGCTGGAAGCGCCGGGTTGTCGGTCTTGTTGGATTTCACACCCATCTTAACCTGCACCGATCCCTGTGTCTTGAGCTGCACACCGCCCGGACCGAAAACCTTTTCCAATGGTCCGAGTCCAAATTTCATATCAAACACGTTGAATTTTGTTTTGTCCTTCTGCTCAAACAGTTCGGAGTTGCGCTTGCGGTAATAATCCATCATTGAATTGCGCACTTCCATATTGTTGTAAGCCTCCGACGACAAGATGAAAGGAGTTGCCACCTCACGGTCTCCCACCTTGGTGCGCACCACGTAAGTATCTGTCGTATAGTCGTATTCCACCTCCGTCTTGATGTTCGACGGATCTTTAAGGTCGATTGCCTGACGGTCGGGACTCGTAAGCTCGTCGTAGCCCGGAGTGATTGTGGCCTTCACGGGATAGTGCATCCCGGTTGAATCGGGAACATTGCTCTTGCCGGTAAAAATCGTAGGCGGGGCGCTGACCTCGCTTTTCTTGTATTGCGCAAAACCGATGTTGCAGACGGAATAAAGCACAATTCCGGCCACAAGCATCAGCAAATATTTAACTCTTCCTCGTTGGTTCATTCAGTAAAAAACGGCGTTTTAAAACGTTGCCGGAAACGAAGCCGCCAAGCGCAGACTAAAGAATCTTTAAAGCCTTCTTAATCAAGCCCTCAACTTTTTCCGCAGGATTGTCCTTGAGCAGTTTGCCCAACGCCTTCTGCACCGCAGGTTTGGCAAATCCAAGCATAATGAGCGCCGCCTGTGCCTCCTCATAAGTTTCCGACGTCGCCTCCGACTGAATAATTAACGTATCCGCACCCTGATTTATTTTATCGCGGAGGTCAACAATTATACGTTGAGCCGTTTTTGCACCAATTCCTTTCACCGCCTTGAGCAGATTCACGTTGCCCGAGGCTATGACTCCTTGCAAGTCGGCTGTGGAAAACGACGAAAGGATCATTCTCGCCGTGTTCGGCCCAACCCCAGATACCGTTATCAGCAACAGGAACAATGCCCTCTCCTCCCGATCGGCAAAACCATAGAGCAAATGTGCGTCCTCGCGTATCGCCTCGTAGACATAAACTTTTGCCTGCCGCTCATTCTGCAAGCGTGTATAAGTGTTTAAAGAGATGTTGAGCATATATCCCACCCCGCCGCACTCCACCACGGCACTTGCCGGCGTAATCTCCGTCAACTCTCCTTTTACATATTCTATCATAGATCCAATTTTTATGTAAAAGTAATAAAAAAAGGCAACCCCACAAAAGGATTGCCTTGTATTGTTGCTTTGCTAAGCCCGCTGTTGACTAACCGTATTGGATTGTTCCGTCTGGATTGCGGTATTTGTCGAATCCCTTCTCGTACTGGTCCATAGCACGGAGGCTCATACCCATATTGGAGAAACCGCCGTCGTGGTAGAGATTCTGCATTGTAACCTTGCGGGTAAGGTCGCTGAACATAACCACACAGTAGTTTGCACACTCATCGGCCGTAGCGTTGCCGAGAGGCGACATGCGGTTGGCGAAGTCCATCAACGACTCCATGCCTTTCACACCACTGCCGGCGGTGGTGAGCGTAGGCGACTGAGAAATTGTGTTGATTCTCACATGGTGCTCACGGCCGTAGATATAACCGAAGCTGCGTGCAATCGACTCAAGGAGAGCCTTTGCGTCAGCCATGTCGTTATAACCGAACATAGTGCGTTGCGCAGCGATATATGAGAGAGCCACAACCGAGCCATACTCATTGATGGCGTTGAGTTTCTTGGCAACCTGCAGCATCTTGTGGAAAGAGATTGCGGAGATGTCGAGAGTCTTGTCGAGCATTCCGTAATCGAGGTCGTCGTAAAGTCTTTTCTTACGCACGTTTGGCGACATACCGATAGAGTGGAGCACAAAGTCGATTTTTCCGCCCAACACTTCCACCGAGCGCTCAAACACGGTTTTCAAGTCATCACAGTTAGTGGCATCTGCAGGGATGATTTCCGCATTGAGCTTCTCACCCAGTTCTGAAACCTCGCCCATACGCACAGCCACCGGCGTGTTGCTCAGCGTTATCACAGCGCCTTCCTCAACAACGCGTTCGGCAGTTTTCCAAGCAATACTGCTGGAATTCAACGCACCGAAAATGATGCCTCGTTTTCCTTTAAGCAAATTAAAACCCATTCGTTTCTAAATTAAGATTAAAAATTATTCTTTTTTTGCACTGCAAAGTTACGCATTTTTCTCCATTCTGCAAAAGAGTCGGCGGCGGCATCCGATTTTCCACCAGATGCCGCCGCCTTATCTATAGTCGTTTGCCAGCTCTTACTCGTTGGCCATGCGCTTGTTTTCCTCAAGCTGCTCCTTGCTGAGAAGAGCGTTCATGTCTTTCAACACCGCGCTGACGCCCTCAGTGAAATCTGTATACAGTTTCTTATAAGCAGCCTTGTAGTAGGCATTGCGCGCCTTGCGATACGCCTTGCGGTCGCCGGCGAAAGAATCTTTGCATGTTTTGTCGAAATCAACCGACACATCGTTGATCTTTTCAGTCAACAGATTGAAAATCTTGTCAATGACGTCATTCGCCTTAGCCTCGTCGATTCCATCATAATAATTGAGGATGAATACAGTTTCTCCGGCAAGGTTAGCCGCCATATTCTTCATATACTTTTTCAGTTGTCTTTTGTTTGCCATAATATTATTGTTTTAGAGTTTGTTCAAAACTAATTGAATGAGTTCGCCGATAGAGCCCTTGTAGTTAGGGTTTGAGGTGTGCGACACGCGTCCGGCGATAATCGAGCATACCGTCACAGCCTTGTGTCCCATAAGTTTAGCCAAGCCCTGAAGCATTGCGCTCTCCATCTCGAAGTTAGTCAGACGCTGACCTTTATACTCAAATCCGCTGAGCATCTTGCCATAGTTCTTATCTGCGATTTCAAGGCGCAGCTCGCGTCCTTGTGGACCATAGAAGCCATTGGCGGTGATTGTGATGCCCATCACCATGCCCTCGCAGCATATACGGTTTGCCAGTTCCTCATCGGCGTCAACGATATAAGGATGGTTCCAGATTGGTTTCCACCCAGACTGACTGATGAAGGCGTCCTCAAGTTCAATGTCGCGCACTTTTTCCGAATTCTTATAGAAGTGGAACGCGCCGTCGATGCCGAGAGCCTTGCGCGCAATCACCATCGAGCCCACAGGGATATCCTCCTGTATGCTGCCCGACGTGCCGATACGCACCATTGAGAGCTGACGGAAATTCTTCTTGACCGTACGAGTCTCGAAATCAACATTCGCCAATGCGTCGAGCTCATTGACCACAATATCTATGTTGTCGGCGCCAATACCGTGCGACACGCACATCACCGGCTTGCCGTGATATTCACCTGTTATCGTGTGGAATTCACGACTCGACACTTCATGAATTTTCTTGTCGAAGAAAGAAGCCACCAAGTCTACACGACCAGGATCGCCGACTAGTATGATGTTGTCGACAAGCATTTCCGGCTTTATGTGAAGGTGGAAAACCGACCCGTCAGGGTTGATTATAAGTTCTGATGCTGGAATCACTCTTTCCATAGTATTTATTCTTTTTTTAGTTATTGCGTAAAGTTACAAACATCCGTCCAATCGGCGAAACTTTATTTCACAATAATCGTTAATTATTTTGTCTTATAAGCAACGAGCGGAACACCTGCATGGCCGTGCGCTTCAAATTGGCATATGCCACATCGGGTTTCATCGCCTCTTCGAGCGGCATAGGGCCGGGAACCGTTGGATAAACCGACAGGAATCCGTACTCATTGAGGCTGTCGCTGTCTGACACGCTTCCCACGAATGCAATCGTCGGAATGCCATTCCACGCAGCCTCTCCACACACTCCGTAGGGAGCTTTGCCCAACAGCGTGAGCGAATCCATCGCCCCCTCTCCGGTAACCACAATGTCGGCATCGGCAATGCGTGCTTCAAAATTTATAGCCTTCAGCATCGCGTAGATGCCCGGTGTCAGACTGGCGTCGAGCATAGCCCACAACGCACCGCCAATTCCGCCGGCTGCGCCCGCATAACTCTGGTTTTGCATCGACTTGCCATATTTTTTTTTCACTACGGCCGCGAATGTGCGCATACCGTCGTCAAGCGCCTCGAGGATTTTGTTGGTGGCACCTTTCTGCGGTCCGAAAAGCCATGCAGCACCTTTCGGTCCGTAAAACGCAGCATCCACATCGCACATCACCGTGAACGAGCATTCCTTAAGTTCCGGCATTCTCTGGCTGTCGTCAATCTCCGCAATGCGCGACAATGACCGCCCACAAGGCTCCAGCTCGTTGCCTCGGGCATCGAGAAAACGATATCCCAACGCCGACAGAAGCCCTGTGCCGGCATCGTTGGTAGCACTGCCGCCAACGCCTATGTTGAAATTGCGGAAACCTCTGTCAATGGCTTCGCGGATAAGTATGCCAGTGCCTTTGGTAGTGGCGTTCAGCGGATCATACTCGTCAGGGCGAAGCAACGCTATGCCCGACGCCGTAGCCACATCAATCACAGCCGTGCGACTTTCCACAGCGCCGAAACGCGCATCCACCGGACGTCCCAACGGATCCTCGCTCTTCACATTAATCCACACCCCTCCGGTCGACTCCACAATGGAGGCAGCCGTACCGTCGCCGCCATCAGCCACATGGAGTTTGTCAATCTCACAGTCAGGCATTGCCGCGAGTATGCCCTCCTCTATCGCCGCAGCCACCTGCTCCGACGACAAAGAGCCCTTGAATTTGTCAGATGCAATGACAACCTTCATCAATACTCTATTTTGTCGGTCTTGTCACTCCACATACGGAATGCCTTGATTGCGCCAGAATCAGGCACATGGATGCAAGGAATGGATCGCAACGACTTCGGACGTTCGAGTTCCTCATAGATAAACTTGTCGCTGAAATCGATGGCGTCCGCGTCTTCTTTGGTGTTGCCATAATATATGCGCGCCACTCCCGCCCAATAAAGTGCGCTGAGGCACATCGGACACGGCTCGCACGAGCTATAGACGTAGCAGCCATCCAATTTGAACGAGCCCACCTTGCGGCATGCCGAACGGATGGCATTAACCTCGGCATGCGCCGTAGGATCGTTGTCGATTGTCACCGAATTTGACTCCACTGCCAGCACCTCGTCATTCTTAACTATGACTGCGCCAAACGGGCCGCCGCCATTTTCCACGCTGCGCTCCGATTTCTCGGCAGCCATACGCAGAAATTCCATATCTTTATCAGTAATTTTTATTTCCATTTTTCACCTTATTAAAGTAAACGCAAATTTAATGATTATTTCCGAAATGGCAATACCCGCGCACACAATAGTGGGCGCTTTAGATTTGGACACATCTTTTAAGATTAAAAAACACATATTTTTCATCGCTACAACAGATAAAATTTTTAATTTCGCAATAGAATTTTAAACCTAACCTGATTAATTAACCAAACTAACATCATTATGAGAAAAATTTTTCTTTCTGTGATGCTCCTTTGCGGTTCAAGCATAGGATTCGCGCAATTGATGGAAGTCGGTTCAACTCAAAAAGTTAACCTTCCAGAAGGCGTGAAAGTCGACATGGCTACAATTAGCCCCAACGGCGACTATCTCCTCGTTGCTGACCAGCAGAAGCAAGGTCTTCAAAAATTGGATTTGGCAACAGGACAACTGACCACTGTCACTACAGCTTCCGGCTCGGAATACGACGCCAAAATCCTCGACAACGGCAATACCATCGTCTATCGTGAAACCCAAATCGGCAAAGACCACCTGAAACGTCAGGCATTGAAGTCGGTTAACCTTCAGACTGGCGAAGTGCAGACCATCGTCGACGCCACACGCGAACTCAACGGCGTGGCAGCAAACGGTGACGCAGTCTACGTGGTAAAAGGACGCAAGCTAAAGACAAAAGCTATGGGCAACGCCAAAGCCGACAAGAAAACCCCGGTGGCATTCATTGAATACGGACAGCTGATGCTCACCAGCAACGGCAAGACCGTAACTCTCTCTCCTAACGGAACAGAGGGACAAAGCTATCTGTGGCCTTCGGTTTCTCCCGACGGAACAAAGGTGCTCTACTACCTTGCCGGTCAAGGTGCATTCACTTGCAACATCGACGGCACTGACGTGCAGCACATCGGCTACATCCGCGCCGCAAAATGGTATGACAACAACATCGTTGTCGGAATGCACGACACAGACAACGGCGAATTTGTAACTTCATCAGAAGTAATCGCCTACTCTGCCGACGGCAAAGAGAAGCAAGTGCTCAGCGATGCTTCGACAATGGCTATGTACCCTACCGTTTCAGCCAACGGTGAGAAGATTTCGTTTACCACGCCAAGCGGCGAGGCATACATTATTAATGTAAAAACCAAATAGACATGAAGAGCAGACTATTGATGGCATCCGCAATCGTGGCACTCACTTGCGGAACAGCATACGCCGGCAAGACAGCCGACCAAGTCCGTATCTACATCAACCCGGGCCACGGCAGCTGGACTGGCAACGACCGTCCATGCCAGACAATCGGCCGCCAGCCATACAACATTGAGAATGTGGATACAACAGGTTTCTTTGAGTCGAACACAAACCTTCACAAAGGTTTCGCACTCCTCGACAAGCTTGTAGAGGCTGGCGTACCGTTCGACCGCACCAAAAACCAAACGAACTCTAACCCAGACCGTATAGGCGCAGCCCTCGACATGTCGCAGCACATCGTGATGTCGCACGTCAAGGTTGGTCCGTACCCTGCACACAAAGGCGACGACAACGGCGCATACAACCGTCCGCTGTCTGAAATCCGCGAGGAGGTAGAGGCAAACAACTTCGACGTGTTTATCTCAATCCACTCAAACGCTGCCGGAGAAGGCTCTCCGTCAAACTACCCGCTGTTTATCTTCCGCGGCAAGGACGACGAGACCTACTCCGCTCCTGGCAGCAAGGCGATGGCTCAACACATTTGGCCGTATGCCTTCAGCAACGAGCACCAGATGTGGTCATATTATTCAAAAGATAACGCCAACGTGCGCGGCGACCTCGACTTCTACGGTTCAGGATCGGAAACGGAAAACAACGGAACAAACTATATGGGTTATCTCGGAGTGTTGAAACACGGCGTCCCCGGATTCCTTGTTGAAGGTTACTTCCACACTTACCAACCTGCCCGCCAACGCGCCATGAACGACGACGTTTGCCGTCACGAAGGCCACCTCTATGCCCGCGGTCTTATTGACTATATGGGATGGAAGGCAGAAAAGACCGGCACTATCTACGGTATCGTACGCGACCTCCACGAGAAATTCAGCCAAGCTCTCTACAAGCCTGCCGCACGCACAAACGATGTCTATATGCCATTGAACGGCGTGACTGTAAAATTGTTCAAAGCTGGCGTTGAAGTGGCAACCTACACCACCGACAACGAGTGGAACGGTGCGTTTATCTTCGACAACCTCGAACCGGGCGAATACACTTTGACTTATACCGCCAAGGGATACAAAGGCGCTACAGAGGAATATCTGAAGCCAGTAACTGTTGAAGCCAACGGAACTGCATACATCAACACATATCTTGAGTCTGAAAGCTATGTTCCTCCGACAGTTGTCTACGAGAACTATCCTGACGAAATTGGCGACAACAAGGCTTACGGCGTTGCCGACAAATACAATGTAGCCGCTGTGGGCGAAGAAACCAGCCCATTGGCCACTCAATTGGAAGGCAAGACTGTACGTCGTCAGATTATCCGCAATGGTCACTTGTTTGTGCTCGCTCTCGACGCTGCAAACGAGCCGTTTATCTACGATGTGAACCTTGCAGACAACAGCGTGGCTGAAATCAGCACAGAGGGCACAACTCTTGAAGAGAACCGTCAATTGAAGATTTCCGACATCGCATTCACTGCCGATAACATTCTCGTAGCTACAAGCTACGGTGAAAACCAGTTTAGCAATGACCAAATTGCCTCTGGCGACGTACGCGGCTCTGTAGCAATCTACAAATGGACAAAGAACGACAACGAACTTCCGACAGGCGCTCCTGCGCTCTGGTTCACTTCCCAGAACTCAGGCAACTACTACAACGCATTGACCGGACGCACAATCGCTGCTTCTGGCACAAGCGAAGAGGGATCGATTGTCGTTACCGCACAGACTAAGGGTTCGAGCACATCCATGCGTTTCATTGAATTCGGCATCTCTGGCGGAGCATTGGCTACTACCACATTCATCAACAAAAATGTATCAGCCGACTCCAATTACACTGGCAACAAACTCGGCGATGACTACCAGCTTGTAGTTTCTCCGCTGTCAGAAAACCAGTATGTAATCGACGGTTCAAACACAAACCCTGTTGAATGGCAGACTGCCGGCAACAACACCGACGCTCCTTTGATGGGAACTATTCCTGCGGATGTGATGGCTCCGGGCGAAAACGGCGCATCATTCTTCAAGTTTGCAGGCAACGACCTTATGGTCGCTCCAGTTGTTGCAGAAGGCAAGGTTGCAGGTTTGAAACTTGTAAACGTAACCAACGGCTTCGACAACGCGAAACTCCTCACAACAACAGGCGCAGCTGTAACACCAGCCGAGGCTGCATACACTACAGCTACAGGTGAAGTTGTCACAGAGAGAAACGCCGACGATGTGATCACCGACGCTTACTTCAACCTCTACCTCGTGCGCGACGGCAAGGTTTCAAAGTTTACAACCAAAAATGTTGAGCAGCCTACTGTAAGCTATGAATATGCTTACAATCTGGCAGCCAATGTGGGCGAAACAGAAACCACATTCACATTCGACGCTACAGGCGCCGCTCCTGCCGCCAACATCGTATTGATGAACAAAGACACCAAGGAGGTTCTCGCAACAGTTCCTGCAGGTGATGTCAAAGAAGGCGCCAATTCAGCGGTTATCGCAAACGAGCAACTCCCTGAAGGCGAATTGGCATGGGGCGTTGAAATCGCCAACCAGAACGCAGCGCGTCCTAACATGGTAGCCTCTGTTCCTGGATTTGCCAAGGCTCGCGGTCTTGTCATCGACAACACTCCAACAAGCCAGTTCTTCGGCAACATCTACGTTGCAAACTGCACAGCCAACGACAAGTATGCCAAGGGTGTCTACATCCTTGACCACAAGCTCAACGTAAGCGAGAAAGCATACGGTGCCGACGGTTATACTGCATCTCACACAGCTTCTCCTTACCGCTTAGGCATCAACGAGAATGGTGTGGTATTCATTTCTGACTGGAACGACCCGACATCAGGCATCCGTCTGCTTGACCCGGCAAACCTCAACGCCAACACGACTGAGGCTCTTCCAAACTTGTTCCAATTCACGAAACGCGACAACGACGGCCGTCTCTTCAACGGCGATGTTCTGCTTGGCAGTTCAACAACAGCAGCCGCAGTCTACGGCACTGGTGAGAACACCAAACTTTACACATTCGACGAGGACTACAATGCAGACGGAGCCACAGGCAATGTCGTATTGCGCTACGACCTCGGCACAGCATTGACTTGGGACAAGGCTCCATCGGCAATGCTCGGCCACAACATGATGGACAACACCAATGTTGAAATCGTTCCTGACGAAGGCGGTCTGTGGGTTGCACAAAGCCGCGGCGCTGGCAACAACGCTTCCAACTGTCCTTCATTTGTATACATCGACAACGATGGCAACCAGTTGTTCAACTCCGGCTCAATCGCCGACTACCTCAACGGCACAAACGGTAGTGCCCTTGCAATCTCAAAAGACCGCAAGACTTTGGTAGTTGTCGACGCCGACAGCAATTTGGCTGTATTCTCTGTCACTTGGAATGACAAGACTCCTTCGTTGAAGTATGAATACACAGTCAAGACTGGTGGCACAATCACCAACCAGATTCAGTATGACTACGCAGGCAACCTCTACGTTCTCAACCAGAAGTGCCTGCAGGTATGGGCTCTACCGACCGACAACAACAATGTGACTACTCCTGCCAAAGGAACAATCACTATCGCACACGACGGTGTCGAGAACGTTGCAGCAGCCGCTACACGCGTTTACCCGAACCCGGCAACCGATGTTGTCAACGTTGAGGCTGCTGAGGCTATCGAAAGCATCGCAGTGTTCAACATCTCAGGAGCAATGGTCAACGCCAGCAGCAATGTCAACGGCAACAACGCCACTATCAATGTGAGCGAACTTGCTTCAGGCATCTACTTCGTACGCATCAACAACGGTGCTGCTGTCAGAATCATCAAGAAATAATCACTTTTGATTATTGTTTCGGCGGGCGGTCAAATAATGACCGCCCGCCTTTTTATTTCCCATACGAGCTTTTTACGACAATTTGACACTAAATTAAATATTTTAATTACGATTTATTTTGCAAACTCGAAATTTATGAGTAATTTTGCATCGTAAAAGAATAAGATTATGACAAACATCAATTCAATTTCACTAAGCATTATCCTTCTATCAGGTTCAATTATTATCGAATCGGATTAGAAAGGTCGTGTTTGCTGTTTTTGATTTGACAGACAATAAGCCTTTCTTACACACAAGAAAGGCTTTTTTTATTACGGAAAAGATTATGAATGAAAGATTGTTTATTTTTGACACAACGCTGCGCGACGGAGAGCAAGTGCCGGGCTGCCAACTGAACACGGTGGAGAAAATTCAGGTTGCAAAGGCGCTTGAGAACCTTGGCGTAGATGTGATTGAGGCTGGATTTCCAGTGTCGAGTCCCGGTGATTTCAACTCTGTGGTAGAGATTTCAAAAGCCGTCACATGGCCAACCGTATGCGCTCTAACACGCGCTGTGGAGAAAGACATCGACGCAGCGGCGGAAGCATTGAAATACGCCAAGCACAAGCGCATACACACCGGCATCGGCACATCTGACTCGCATATCAAATACAAATTCAACTCCACGCGCGAGGAGATTATCGAGCGTGCCGTGGCCGCCGTTAAATATGCCAGACGATATGTCGACGATGTGGAATTCTATGCCGAAGACGCAGGCCGCACCGAAAATGAGTATCTCGCCCGCGTTGTAGAGGCGGTAATAAAGGCAGGAGCAACGGTCGTCAACATCCCCGACACCACCGGCTACTGCCTGCCACAAGAGTACGGCGACAAGATAAAATACCTTATGGAGCATGTTGACGGCATCGACCGCGCCATCATCTCAACCCACTGCCACAACGACCTCGGCATGGCAACCGCCAACACGATGAGCGGAGTGCTCAACGGAGCACGCCAAGTGGAAGTGACAGTCAACGGCATCGGCGAGCGCGCCGGCAACACCGCTCTCGAGGAAATAGCGATGATTATCAAATGCCACAACGATATTGACATCGACTGCAACATCAACACACAGAAGATTTATCCCACAAGCCGACTCGTGTCGAGCTTGATGAATATGCCGGTGCAGCCCAACAAAGCCATCGTTGGCCGCAATGCGTTCGCGCACTCGTCGGGCATACACCAGGACGGTGTGCTGAAGAATGTGCAGACCTATGAAATCATCAATCCCCACGATGTGGGAATAGACGACAATTCCATCGTTCTGACCGCACGCAGCGGACGCGCCGCCCTCAAAAGCCGGCTGTCGGCACTCGGCATCAATACCACCTTCGAGAAACTCGACAAGATTTATGAGGCGTTTCTCAAACTCGCCGACAAGAAAAAGGACATCAACGACGATGACATTATGATTCTCGCAGGCGTAGACCGCACGCTGAACCATCGCATCAAGCTGGAATACCTGCAGGTGACGAGCGGTGTGGGCATCCGTCCCGTGGCAAGCATTGGGCTCAACATCAGCGGCGAGAAGTTTGAGGCTGCGGCGAGCGGCAATGGTCCGGTAGACGCCGCCATCAATGCGCTGAAACGCATCATCGAGCGACACATGACCATCAAGGAGTTCACCATCCAAGCCATCAGCAAAGGCAGCAACGATGTGGGCAAGGTGCACATGCAAGTGGAATACAACGGGCACGTCTATTATGGCTTCGGCGCCAACACCGACATTATCGCCGCCTCCGTAGAGGCTTATATTGACTGTATCAACAAATTCAAAGAATAAAGACATGAACACTCTTTTTGACAAAATCTGGGACAAACACGTGGTGCAAACCATCGCCGATGGTCCGACACAACTATATATCGACCGACTCTACTGTCACGAAGTGACAAGCCCACAGGCATTCGCCGGCTTGAGACAACGCGGCATCAAATGTCTGCGTCCGCAACAGATTGTCTGTATGCCCGACCACAACACCCCAACCCACGACCAGGACAAGGAGATTGCCGATTCCGTGTCGCGCGCGCAGGTCGACACGCTTGAACGCAACGCCAAGGATTTCGGACTGACTTATTACGGAATGATGAACCCAAACAACGGCATCATTCATGTTGTAGGACCAGAAACAGGACTGACACTGCCGGGAATGACAATCGTGTGCGGCGACTCGCACACGTCTACCCACGGCGCAATGGGCGCTGTGGCTTTCGGAATCGGCACGAGCGAGGTGGAAATGGTGATGGCTTCGCAATGCATCCTGCAATCACGCCCGAAGACAATGCGCATCACCGTCGACGGCAAGCTCGGCAAGGGTGTGACGGCTAAAGACCTTGCATTGTATATGATGTCGAGGATGTCGACCAGCGGCGCCACCGGCTATTTTGTTGAATATGCCGGTGAGGCGGTGCGCTCACTCTCAATGGAGGGACGGCTGACTCTCTGCAACCTGTCGATTGAGATGGGCGCGCGAGGCGGCATGGTGGCTCCCGACGAAACAACTTTCGAATACCTCAAGGGTCGCGAACACGCTCCTAAGGGCGAAGCCTGGGACAAAGCCCTCGCCTATTGGAAGACGTTGCGCAGCGATGATGACGCCAAATTCGACAAGGAGGTCAGATTTGACGCCGCCGACATAGAGCCGATGATTACCTACGGCACCAACCCCGGTATGGGAACTGGCATCACACGCTCCATCCCAACAACCGATGCGATGGCCGACACAGAGAAGGCTTCTTTCATGAAGTCGATGGAATATATGGGATTCAATCCCGGCGATAAACTTATCGGCAAGAAGGTGGACTACGTGTTTCTCGGAGCTTGCACCAACGGCCGCATCGAAGACTTCCGCGCATTCGCGTCGCTGGTGAAAGGCAGGCATAAAGCCGACAGCGTAACGGCTTGGCTCGTGCCAGGGTCATGGCGCGTCGACAAGCAGATTCGCCAAGAGGGCATCGACAAGGTGCTTGAGGCTGCCGGATTCGAAATCCGCCAACCGGGATGCTCCGCCTGTCTGGCAATGAACGACGACAAGATTCCCGCAGGTAAATACGCCGTGTCGACAAGCAACCGCAACTTCGAGGGCAGACAAGGTCCAGGCTCGCGCACAATGCTCGCAAGCCCGCTGACAGCGGCAGCGGCAGCCATCACAGGCAAAGTGACCGACCCTCGCGAATTTTTATAAATCTACAAATTCCAAAAAGAAATGAAACAGAAATTCAACATCATAGAAAGCACCTGCGTGCCGTTGCCTCTTGAAAACGTCGACACCGACCAGATTATCCCGGCGCGCTTCCTCAAAGCCACAACCCGCGACGGATTCGGCGACAACCTGTTCCGCGACTGGCGCTACGACAAACAGGGCAACAAGATTGACTCGTTCGTGCTCAACGACCCCAGATATGGCGGTGAGATACTTGTGGCAGGAAAGAATTTCGGCTCAGGCTCGAGCCGCGAGCATGCCGCATGGGCAATTGCCGACTATGGTTTCAGGGTAGTCGTGTCGAGTTTCTTCGCCGACATACACAAGAACAACGAGCTTAACAACTTTGTGCTGCCTGTCGTTGTGTCGGAACAGTTTCTCGCCGAACTCTTCGACAGCATTTTCAACAATCCACAAACGAAGGTAACGGTAAACCTTCCGAAACAAACGATTACCAACGGCGCAACAGGCCGCAGCGAAACGTTTGAAATCAATGGCTACAAGAAGCATTGCCTTATGAACGGACTTGACGACATCGACTTCCTGCTCGCCAACAAAAACAAAATTGAGGACTACGAGAACAAGCAGCAATGAAAGGTTCTATAATAGAGATAATGGACACCACGCTGCGCGACGGCGAGCAAACGTCAGGCGTGAGTTTCTCCCGAAGTGAGAAACTCAGCATCTTCCGACTGCTTGTCGAGGAGCTCGGCGTCCCGCGTGTCGAAGTGGCGTCGGCAAGAGTCTCGACGGGCGAATTCGACACCGTAAAGCATATCTGCGAATGGGCTCGCGCCAACAACCATCTGCACAAGATCGAGGTGCTGGGATTTGTCGACGGAGGAAAGTCGGCGGAATGGACAGCCGCTGCCGGAGCCACCGTAATCAACCTCCTGTGCAAAGGCAGCGAGCGTCATTGCCGACAGCAGTTGGGCAAGACTCCGGCACAACACATTGCCGACATCCGTGCTGAGATTGCCGATGCTGTGGAGCGCGGTCTGAAAGTGAATCTTTATCTTGAGGATTGGTCAAACGGCATCAGCCAGTCGCCCGACTATGTGTTCTCCTTAATGGACGCATTGCGCCACGAACCAGTGGAACGCTTTATGCTGCCCGACACACTCGGCATTCTTGACCCCTACGACACTTTCGACTATGTGAAACGCATGGTCAAGACCTATCCAGAACTGCGTTTCGACTTCCATGCCCACAACGACTACGACCTCGCCACGTCAAATCTCTTCGCCGCCTTGAAAGTGGGAGCGTCAGGGGTGCACTGCACGGTCAACGGTCTTGGAGAACGCGCCGGCAACGCCTCGCTGTCGAGTGCTGTCGCAGTGATTCACGACATGCTCCACATGTCAACTGGCATTGACGAGTCAAAAATAAACCGCGTGAGCCATATCATAGAGTCATACTCCGGCGTTGCAATCCCTCCCAACAAGCCTATTGTAGGCGAATACGTGTTCACGCAATGCGCCGGAGTGCATGCCGACGGCGACAGCAAGAACAACCTCTACTCCTCGAATCTTGCCCCAGAGCGCTTCGGCCGTACCCGCGAATATGCCCTCGGCAAACTGTCGGGCAAAGCCAATATCCGCAAGAATCTTGAAGCTCTCGGACTTGACTTGAGCGAGGAAAGCATCCGCAAAGTGACACAGCGCATCACGGAACTTGGCGACAAGAAAGAAATCGTCACGCAAGAGGATTTGCCCTACATCATCGCCGACGTTGTGAAGCACAGCGCAATCAACGAGCGCATCAAACTGATAAACTACCAGCTGTCGATTACCAAAGACCTGCGACCCACAGCCATCGTAAAAATAGAAATCAACGGCAAGCAATATATGGAAAGCTCCGTCGGCGACGGACAATATGACGCTTTCATGAAAGCCCTGCGCAAAATCTACCGGGGGCAGCGCCGGCGCGAGTTTCCGAGACTGACGAACTACGCCATCAACATTCCGCCAGGCGGACACACCGACGCCCTTGTGCAAGCCACCATCCATTGGGAATACAGCGGACGGACGCTGAAAACCGTCGGCCTTGACGCCGACCAGACAGAAGCCGCCATCAAAGCCACAATAAAATTGCTGAATATCGTTGAAGAATATATAGACAGTGTGAAACCAAAAAAATAACAAGATATGAAACTGAAAATAGCCGTCCTTCCGGGCGACGGTATCGGTCCGGAAATAATGTCGGTGGCTCTCGACGTTGTCAAAGCCACTGCAAAAAAGTTCAACCACCAGTTGGAATACCAAACAGCCCTCGTGGGCGCCTGCGCCATCGATGCCACAGGCTCGCCTTATCCCGAGGAGACCCATCGCCTCTGCATGGAGTCTGACGCAGTGCTGTTCGGTGCCATCGGCTCGCCTAAATACGACAACGACCCGACCGCAAAAGTGCGTCCGGAACAAGGATTGCTCGCCATGCGCAAACAACTCGGGCTGTATGCCAACATACGCCCCGTAACCACTTTTCCCGGACTTATCCACAAGTCGCCTCTGCGCGCCGACCTCGTTGACGGCGCCGACTTCATCTGCATCCGCGAACTTACTGGAGGCCTTTACTTCGGGCGTCCACAAGGCCGCAGCGAAGACGGGCATACAGCCTACGACACCTGCGTCTATTCGCGCTACGAAATTGAGCGCATCGTGCGCCTCGCCTATCAATATGCCGAAAAACGCCGCAAGAAAGTGACCGTTGTCGACAAAGCCAACATTCTCGCCACGTCACGCCTGTGGCGCGAAGTGGCACGCGGAATAGCCGCCGAACATCCCGCCGTGACAACCGAATACATCTACGTCGACAATGCAGCTATGCGCATAATACAATGGCCAAAAGACTTCGACGTGCTTGTCACCGAAAATATGTTTGGCGACATTCTGACCGACGAGGGCTCTGTGATTACCGGTTCGCTTGGCATGCTGCCGTCAGCGTCGATAGGCACACACACATCGGTGTTCGAACCTATCCACGGCTCCTACCCCCAGGCTGCCGGCAAAGACATCGCCAACCCTCTCGCCACAGTGCTGTCGGCGGCTATGATGCTTGAATACTCATTCAACCTGGAAGCCGAGGCGGAACTCATCCGAAAGGCTGTCAACGCCTCAATGGATGCTGGAGTAGTAACCGAGGACATCGCATCCGACGGCGCCAAAGCATACCGCACCAGCGAGGTCGGCAAATGGCTTGTTGACTACATCGAAAAAGCATAATACAGCATAACGCTATCTGCACAACCGGCACACCATGGTGTGCCGGTTGCTTTTTGCGCATACAAAATGCCGCCCCCATTCACATAGGAGCGGCACATATAACATTATTTTTAAGATTTTCTCAATACAATACTAAACGTAACCTTGTCCCATCATAGCGTGAGCCACCTTCATGAAACCGGCGATATTCGCACCCTTCATATAGTTGACTGCGCCATCAGGTTGAGTTCCGTATTTCACGCACTGCTCGTGGATGTCGTGCATAATCTGATGCAACTTCTGATCCACTTCAGCCTCTGTCCAAGTGAGGTGCATAGCGTTCTGGCTCATCTCCAATCCAGAAGTAGCCACACCACCAGCATTCACAGCCTTGCCAGGAGCATATACAGTCTTGCTTGCAATGAATGTATCGATAGCCTCAGGCGTACATCCCATGTTTGAAACCTCGGCAAGGATTTCCGCACCGTTGGCAACAATCATGTCTGCATCAGCCTTGCCAACCTCGTTCTGTGTTGCACATGGCAGACAGATGTCGACCTTGCGCTCCCAAGGCTTCTTGCCTGCGAAGAACTGAGCGCCAGGGAATTTCTCCACGTATGGCTCAACCACGTCATTGCCGGAAGCACGAAGCTCGAGCATATAATCAATCTTCTCGCCACTGATACCGTCAGGATCGTATACATATCCGTCAGGACCAGAAATTGTAACCACCTTGGCACCAAGTTCAGTCGCCTTCAAAGCCGCGCCCCAAGCCACATTTCCAAAGCCAGAGATAGCCACAGTCTTGCCTTTTATATCGTCGCCCATACGATGAAGCATATTCTGAACGAAATAAAGAGCACCAAATCCTGTAGCCTCCGGACGGATGCGCGATCCACCAAAGTCGAGACCCTTGCCTGTAAACGTACCTGTATGCTCCTGAGCCAATTTCTTGTACATTCCATACATATAGCCCACTTCTCGTCCGCCTACACCTATATCACCGGCAGGAACGTCGCGGTCAGGACCGAGATTGCGCCACAACTCAAGAATGAACGCCTGGCAGAAACGCATGATTTCCTTGTCCGACTTTCCGCGCGGGCTGAAATCAGAACCGCCCTTGCCGCCACCCATAGGAAGAGTGGTCAACGCATTCTTGAACGTCTGCTCGAAGCCCAAGAATTTGAGAATTGACAAGTTTACAGAAGCGTGGAAACGGATACCTCCCTTATACGGACCGATGGCATTATTGAATTGCACCCGATAACCAATATTGGTCTGCACTTCTCCATTGTCGTCAGTCCAGAGCACACGGAACGTGAAAATACGGTCTGGCTCCACCATTCTTTCAATGATTTTTGCGCTTTCAAATTCAGGATGCTGTTCATAGACGTCCTTAACTGAAAGAAGCACCTCTTTGACGGCCTGCAAATATTCCTTTTCACCAGGATGTTTGGCCTCGAGATCGGATAGAATTTTTTCTACATTCATAGTTTTTGGTATTAATATTTGGTATATAGTAAATTGTCATTTACACAGAGCAAATTTAGGAATTATTTTCCGAAACGGACAAGGAAAAACCAAAAAAAATAATATGTTTTATAGCATTTTGTCATATGCCGTCACTGCCACAATAAATTGCGGACGCCGGAGGCGAAAATAGGCCATCCGTCATCATTCTCGGCTTTTTCATAGCCAACTTGCGATTTTAACCGAGATTCAATAACGAAGTGCAAAATTTTCGTACTGAATAGCCACCACATTTTTGACGCACGAGACTTAATGGCGG
>ENA-UESD01000005-UESD01000005.1-human-gut-metagenome-genome-assembly--contig:-NODE-5-length-229667-cov-56.455874_pt1 | contig 229667 bp, 227 predicted proteins | sample MGYA00242985_ERZ507986 | MGnify/ENA primary metagenome ERZ507986 (study PRJEB26167, sample SAMN06115408) | human gut metagenome | host: Homo sapiens | place: China:Guangxi | collected 2016-04-06... | reverse complement strand
TCCCACCGGAAAAATAAGTTTTCAACAGAGCAAGCGAAAGGATGAGGAAAACAGGAACATTGGAGTCGATCATGGGTACTACGCAGTCAAAACCCGGCATTTTTCCTTCCCAGCCGGTATCACAGCTTACCGGTACGAACCATATACCCTGCAAAACACGCTGGAATACCAGGGAAAGTATTATGTGTGCGGAACCGGCAGGCAGTCGATTCTGAGAAACAAAATGGAAAACGACAATTATTACCTTTTGACCTTAGCAGCCATCGCAAAAGAAATCCAGCAGCGCGGAGAAAAAAGAGAATGTGCCGTGAACCTTGGCGCGGGTCTGCCCTTGGCCGGATTCGGACGAGAAAAGAAAGCGTTCCGGGAATACCTGTTCCGTTCTTCCCAGCCGGTAAGCTTAAAGTTTGAAGGAATCTCCTATCAGGCAGCCATTCAGGACGTCAGACTTTTTCCACAGGGCTGCTCCGCCATTGCCGTTCACCCAGAATTAATACGGGGAGAACCCTCTGTGCTCCTCATGGACATCGGAGGCTGGACTGTGGGCCTCATGCGGCTGGACAATGGAATCCCCAACGCCTCCGCCTGCCGAGGCCTGGAACTGCCGCATTTTCTGAGTTGCCAATCCCCTCTTTTTTGAGAGTAGAGCAGCAGTTGCTGGCCAGAGCCGGATAAATCATTAAAATGATAAAAAGCAACTTATTGCTTTTTGTCCATCATTATTTGTGGTGTCTGCATTTTCAAAAAACAGAAAAACATTATAATTTGTAACAGAAAAGGAAAATAAAAATGTGCATATTGCAAAGGAGGCGCCTTGTTTGAAAAAACCTAAGGTTTATGTACACAGGCTAGAGGACTGGTATTCCCTATATATGGATGCAAATAATGAAAAATTGCTTCGTTCTTTCTGCGATGTTGTTACAGAAAGCGATCGGATGGAGCCTATGTCTGAGGAAGAATTGGTAGACCGAATGAAGGACTGCGAAGCGATTCTATCTCTCAACGGGATTGGTACAGATGAAATTACCTTGGATGTACTACGTAGGGTTGGTACTATTCGATTGATTGTGATTTCCCACTGGTGGAATCAATTCGAAAGGCTGGATTTAAAATCCCTCGGAATCCGAGTGGTGGAAGGATCTAACGCTAATACTGTGGCAGTAGCGGAATGGGTGCTGACGGCGGCGCTAATGGGAATCCGCAGGCTTACAGATTTTGATGCGAAAATGAAAGAAGGTTCCTTGTGGTGCGAGCCCCGGCGGTGCGTGGGAATGCTCTATGGAAAGCGTGTAGGATTAGTTGGCCTTGGAAGAATCGGACGCTACAGCGCGAGACTGTTCCAGATGATGGGGGCTAAGGTTCAGGCCTATGATAAATATTTCTCCCCGGATGAAGCGAGGCTGCTCGGCATAGAGCTAGTCACCTTGGATGAAGCCTTACAAAATTCAGATATTATTTCTCTGCATCTTCCGGTAACAGAGGAGACGAGGGGAATGCTGAAAAAAGAGCATTTCGAAAAAATCCCTGACGGCGCGGTTTTCATTAATTCCGCCCGTGCGGCGCTTTATGAGGAAAAAGCGCTGATAGAGGAACTGAAGAAAAAGCGCTTTTTCGCGTATTTAGATGTGTTTTCGCAGGAGCCGCTTCCTGTAGACCATCCGCTGCGGTCTCTGGAAAATGTTCTGATAACGCCTCATATCGCAGGGGATAACCCTGATATGTTCCGCTTGTGCGGAAAGCAGGCGATTGATACCCTACGTGACTATTTTTCCGGGAAGGAGGTTGTAGATAAAAAATATTATCTAGGTATAGGTGAAAAAAACTAATTTAAGGGGGAAAAAAGATGAAAAAGATTTTGGGTGTTCTTTTGGCCGGCGCGGTTGCTTTGACCTGCTTTACCGCTTGTAATTCTTCCACACAGGAAAACTCCTCAACGACTACAGACGGCGCTTCAGAAGCGGCTTCTCAGGAAGAAAACTCAGAAACAGAAGCAGCGACTATTCGTTTGGCGCATTTATACGACCCTGGTACAGGAGTAGCGACAGACGAGCTCAGCTATGAGTGGCTGGAAAAGGGAATTGAAAATTTTGAAGCGAATAATCCAGGTTGTACTGTAGAACTGGAATATTACAAATACGATGAAATGGACACGAAATATATGTCCGACTATCAGTCTGGCGTAGAGCATGATGTTTTAATCACCACGAGTATGCTTTTCCCTCAGCACTATGCGGTAGGGGATCTATTGAATCTTCAGCCCTATGTAGACCAATGGGATCAGGCCGAGGTAGAAGATTTCTCCTGGAACCCTGTATGGGATATTTGCTGCGACGATGGCGATGTTTATGGAATTCCGCTGGGACTGCATATTCGTGGATTGGTGTACCGGAAGGATCTGTTTGAGCAGGCAGGACTGGATCCGGAGTCTCCTCCTACAACGATAGAGGAGCTTTTGGAATATGCCGAGATCCTGACAAATCCCGATGAGAACGTCTATGGTTTGGGAATGTATCTTGGGACGGAACGCGCAAATTTGGAGTGCAGCTTCTATCCTTTCTTATGGGCTAATGGCGGAGAAATTTGGGATCCTGAGACTAAGGAAGCTGTTTTCGCTGATGAGACGGGGGTAAAAACAGGCCAGTTCGTGAAGGATTTGGTCACTGAATATGGAGTAACGCCTCAATTTGCCATTAGTGGGGCCTATGGAGACGCTATGGATTCTTTTTTAAATGGCCAATACGCCATGATGGAGGGCTTTGGTAGCTATTGGATTGCGAACATCGTTGACGCTGGCTTAGAGGATAAGGTCGGTGTTTGTGCGGTTCCGGAAGGGTCCAGCCGGTTTTCTAACTGCTATTCCTTGTCTGTTTATGCCGGAAGCAAGCATCCGGATCTGGCAATGAAGCTGGTGGAGGAGCTGTTGGCTCCCGATGTCATTACCATGTATGCGGATGGAGGACTTCCCGCCCGTCAGTCCGATTATGAGGATGAGAAATATCAAAGCGAGTTATACCTCTCTATGCTTGAAATTGCTGAGAACGGAAGAAATGTTGCTGAGACAGTAAATTATATGAAGCTGGCGGACAGCGTTGCCGCCGCGGTACAAGAGGTAATTGCCACCGACGGCGATGTGCAGGAGATCTTTACACGGTATCAGGATGAGTACAACGCTCGATATGCGGGAGAATAATGCGCTCACGCTCTTGTTAAAGGGGGGCTTTTTTTGTCAAAATACCACTCGAACAAGGAGCGGTTGAGAGCGAAGGGGACAGGCTGGGATTTGAAAGAATCCCGGCTTGCCTACCTTTTTATGACGCCGCTTCTTTTATGCCTGATTGGCTTTATGATTGTGCCGATGTTCACAGGCATTCTCCTCAGCTTTCAAAACGCCAGCGGAGATCCGGTGGGCATGGAAAACTATTCCGCCGTTCTGGGAGAACCGCGGTTTTGGAATAATGTACAGCTTTCTCTGGCCTATGTGGTCTGCAATGTGCTGCTTTCCATTGTACTTGGTTTTTTGGCGGCAAATCTGATTACCCAAAAATCGAAGATCGTTTCCCTTCTTCGCCCGGTGTATTTGATCCCATGGATTATTCCTCCGGTATCCAGCTCAATTTTGTTCAGAACTCTTTTAGACGCCAATACCGGTCCCATTACCCAGATGATTAAGTTTATCACCGGAAAAAGCGTCATGATTTTAGATCAAGCGGATACGGCGCTGATCGCGGTGATCGTACATAATTTTTGGAGGTCGTTCCCTTTCGCCATGCTGTTTTTAGCCGCCGGCCTGACGATGATCTCCAAGGATGTTTATGAGGCGGCCATCATCGATGGAGCGTCGAAAATAAAGCAGTTTTTTTACATTACGCTGCCTCTGGTAAAGAACCACCTGTTTATCGTGGTGCTGATGATCACCAACTGGACGCTCCAAGATTCCGAATCCTGCTATTCCCTGACAAAAGGCGGACCGGGCACGGCGACGGAAATGGTTGCGGTCAGGCTGTTTAAGGATTCCTTTGTTTATTTTGAAATCAACACGGGGGCTGTCATTGGAATTGTGATGATGTGCATCAGCATTATCTTCGCGGTTATTTATTATTGGCTGACTAAGGCAAAGGAGATGGAATCCTATGAATAGTGAAAAACGCAGAACCGTGTTCTTCCGGGCCTTCTGGAGAATTGTTATTCTGTTATTTGTTATGATTCCTTTGCTGTGGGGGGTCAGAACCTCGCTGTGTGCCTCCAACTATGATAAGAATTTGATTCCAAAGGAATTTACCCTGGACAACTACAGCAATCTGCTGAAAAGTCCTTCGTTCCTGCCTGGCATTTGGAACAGCGTCATGGTTTCGCTTTGCACGATTTTGATTTTGCTGCCGATTGTTACTCTAGCGTCCTACGCATTAGGCAGAATGAAATTCAAGGGAAGATTTTTGGAAAAAGTGCTTCTCCTTTTGCCTCTGCTTCCGGCAATCGCAATCTTGATTCCCCTGGTACAAAATATGAACGCCATAGGACTTTATAATAACCTGCTGGGCGTTATTGTTTTGAACGTGGTGTTTTTACTCCCGTTTACCACCTATCTTTTGAAGAACTTTATGGCCTTGCTGTCCAAATCTATTGAGGAAGCGGCCTTTGTGGACGGATGCACCCGTCTACAGACAATGGTTTACATTATCCTGCCGAACGCCTTGCCGGGATTTGCCTCTGTAATGGTCTATACATTTATCAATAGCTGGCTGAATTATTTATATCCTTATGCGTTGATTGCGGATATGAACTCAAGGACCATGCCTCAGACCTTGCTTGCCTTAATCGGACAGTATGGAAACAATTATCCCAGTTTGACGGCGGCGTCTATTTTAACGCTGCTGCCGCCTTTGGTTTTTTTCTGTATTTTCCAGAAGTGGTTTATCGCGGGCTTATTCGGAACCAGTATGAAATAACAGCATTAATAAGGGGGAGAAAGTATGGAGGCTGTCAAGATCGGAATTTTAGGCTGCGGGGGTATCGCCCGCTCCAAGCATTTACCGGAGCTGCAAAAAATCGAAGGAGTAGAGATAATTGGATTTTATGATCCAATTAAATCCCGCGCTCAGGAGTGCGCTGAAAAGTTTGGAAATCACGCAAAAGTTTATGAAACCGCCGGGGAGCTTTTAGCCGATCCAGGAATAGATGCGGTGCATATCTGTACGCCCAATAATACCCATGCGGAGCTGGCTGTCCATGCGCTGGAAAATCACAAGCATGTGATGTGTGAAAAGCCGATGGCCATTAACGGAGAGCAATCCTATCAGATGGAGCAGGCGGCTCAAAAGAGCGGGAAAATACTGACGGTCGGCTATCAAAGCAGGTTTGAGCAGCGGTCCCTGTATTTGAAAAGGCTGTGCGGCCAGGGAGAGCTGGGAGAAATTTATTACGGAAAGGCCCATGCGGTTCGCAGAAGAGGCGTCCCCACCTGGGGTTCATTTTTAAATTCCGACATCCAGGGAGGCGGCTGTCTCATTGACATGGGAACCCACGCTTTAGATTTAACCCTGTGGCTGATGGACAACTATGAGCCGGAATACGCTGTCTGCAACATTTATCATAAATTGGGGAAAAATCAAAACGCGGCGAATGTCTGGGGACCCTGGAACTCTGAGAAATTTCTGGTAGAGGATTCGGCGTTCGGATTTATCAGGATGAAAAACGGCGCTACCGTAGAAATTGACTGCAGCTGGGCGCTGAACATTAGAAACGCCAAGGAGAGCGTTGCTACACTATGCGGGACAAAAGCAGGCGCGGATATGCTGGAGGGCTTAACGCTAAACGGGGAGAAGGAGCAGAGCCTGTATGTCAATCACATTGACGTGACAAACACCACTGGGATTTCTCTGGACATTCCTTATTCAGACAATCCAAACCAGATGGAGACAGAGGATTGGATTCAAGCGATCCGCACAGGAAGAGAACCGCTGGTAAAATTCCATGAGGCGGCAGTGGTCTGCAGGATTATCGACGGTATGTACCAGTCGGCCAAGACGCATCAGCCGTATTATTTTTAAAGGCATGATTTCTCAATGCAAATGCCAGCGCAATCGGATTTGTTTTTTTACTGTCTAAAAAATTCCTGAAAAGAGGGCCTTTAATGGGCTCAAGAATCTGTTTTATGGTATTGCTATTGGCAAAGCGGCAGTATGATCTGATTTTTCCGATACATCGCTGTAACTTTCCTTCAAAACAACAAAACCGAAAATCCCCGTAGATTTAAAATTCCGTCCTGGAGAAGTCTTGAAGCTATCCGGAGGGTTTTATTTCTTAAGGAGCTGGTAATATTCTATACGACAACGTTGAAATCGGCTTTATGTCCCACTATAAGGAAAAAGCAAATCAGAAGTTCGTAGTTACCACAGAGCATAGGCATGTTAAAAATATTTGGGAAATCGTGTATTACATAAACTATGAAGGCGTGTTTGTCTTAGGAGATAAGGAAATCCCTTATGAAAAAAATACGGTTATGCTGATTCCGCCGAATGTGATGCATTACGAATTCTCGACCAGTGCCATTGAATTGTATTTTATCACATTTAAACCGGTGCTGGAGCATAATCCCAACGGCTTTGCTTTCCGGGATTACAGCAGTCATTTTTTTGAAAATATGTTTGCCCAATGCTTTTATTTGAAAAACAGCAAGCCGATTAACTGGCAGTCTAATTTATCTATGGTGCTGGGCTGTATTGAGCAGTATCTTGCCTCTTTGGAAAGTATCGGGGAAATCTCCATAGCTGAGCAGCTAAAGCAGCGAATCTCAGAACGCTTCACTGATTCCTCGCTGCAAATCGGGCAACTGCTGGAGGAGATGCCGTTAAGCGCCTGGTATCAAAGAAAGCTGTTTAAAGAAGCGACCGGCATGACACTGACGCAATATTTGAATAAAATACGAATCGACTACGCCTGCTCCTTACTGGCAAATTCTACTATGCCTATCAAATCGATTGCGATTTCCAGCGGGTTTGAGGACCCTTATTATTTCAGCAGAATGTTTAAAAACATAAAGGGCAGCAATCCCATGCTCTGGAGAAAGCAGCATTTAAAATTCTCTTTGAATCAGGATGACAAAAGCAGCGGAGAGCATGAGCCATGACCATGAGCCAGGAGAGTGATTCAGGGTAATAAATAAAAGGTTAGGGAGGCGGTTTGGTGAAAGTCCGAGAAGAAAAAATTGGAGTGCTGTGCAGGCTTTTGGAAAAGCAGCAGGTGATAGAGACCCACAGGATTGAAGAGGTGCAATATCAGCCATGCGGCTATCAGCAGGACGGGGGAATTCCAGCAGAGGGCTATCGGCCGTTTACAGACTGTGCGGAGCTCTCTGGAAAAGACCGGCATTTTTGGTTTCAGCTCTATCTGCGAACGCCGAAGCTGCCGAAAGATAAAAAAATATTTTTAATAGTAGAAACCGGACGGGAGGGCAGATGGGATGCCACTAATCCCCAGGGGCTTGTTTACATAAACGGGGCTGTGGCACAGGGGATCGATGTGAATCATACTGAGGTTCTCCTCCGGCAGGACACAGAGTATGTTATCCATATTTATTTTTACACGGGCATGGAGCCTGGGAAGCTGGAATTTCGTCCGGCTTTCCAGATAATTGATTGCAGAATTGAGAAGCTTTTCTATGATTTCTGGGTGCCGTTTTCCGCGCTTCAGAATCTGGATGAAAACAGCCTTGCTTATACCCGAACTTTCAAAGTGCTGGATCAGGCGGCCAATCTGGTTTGTCTCAGATCTCCCTACAGCAGCGAATATTATGACAGTCTGGAGACGGCGGAAAAATTTTTGCAGCAAAAATTTTATCAGGAAACCTGTGGAGGCAGCCAAGCGGTGGTGGATTGCATCGGGCATACCCATATAGACGTGGCATGGCTTTGGACTTTGGCGCAAACGCGGGAAAAGGCTCAAAGGAGCTTTGCGACAGTACTCGCTCTCATGGAGGAATATCCGGAATATAAATTTATGTCCTCTCAGCCTCAGCTGTATCAGTATGTCAAAGAAGCAGCGCCGGCTGTGTATGAAAAAATCAAACAGCGTGTCCGAGAGGGCCGCTGGGAAGTAGAGGGGGCAATGTGGCTGGAGGCGGACTGCAACCTACCCAGCGGAGAAAGCCTGGTTCGGCAGATTTTATATGGCAAGCAATTTATCAAAGAAGAGTTTGGGGTTGACAGCAAGATCCTTTGGTTGCCGGATGTTTTTGGATACAGTGCGGCCCTGCCGCAGATTCTAAGGAAAAGCGGAATTGAATATTTTGTGACCTCAAAAATCAGCTGGAATGATACCAACAAGCTGCCCTATGATTCTTTTCTGTGGAAGGGAATCGATGGAAGTGAAATTTTCACAAATTTCCTGACAGCCCAGGATTATCCTCCGGATGGCGTTCCGGTGAACTATTCCTGCTATAATGGGGATATTACACCGTCGATGGTTAAGGGAGCCTACAACCGGTACCAGCAAAAGGAATACAGCGACCGTGTCATGGATACCTTTGGCTATGGCGACGGAGGCGGCGGACCAACCAGAAAGATGCTGGAGCAGCAGCGAAGGCTTTCCAAAGGACTGCCGGGCTACCCGAAGACGGAAATCCATACGGCGCTGGAACATTTGGAAATGGTGAAAAAGAGCTTTTACCAAAACGGAGAGGCGCTTCGCAGGATTCCGAGATGGACAGGGGAGCTTTATTTAGAGTACCATCGGGGAACCTATACCTCAATGGCCCAAAACAAGCGGTACAATCGAAAGATGGAATTTCTGCTTCAAAAGGCGGAGGGACTGGCGGCGGCAGCTTCTCTATTGTCTGATACCGCGTATCCGTCCCAGCAGCTGCGCTCCTTATGGCTTACGACTCTAAAAAATCAATTCCATGATATTATTCCAGGTTCCTCTATTTTCGAGGTCTATGAGGATAGCCGGCGGGAATACGCCGGAATTCTGAATTCGTGTGAAGATCTGGCGGAGGAGTATCTGGAACGGCTGGCGGAGCGCGTGGATGCAACCGACGGATATTTGGTTTACAATTCTCTAGGCTTCGCCAGAACAGGGACGGTTTCTATCGGGGGAAAAACCTTGGAGACTGGGAGGATTCCGGCTTTTGGCTGGAAAGTGCTGAGGTTAGAAAAAGCAGAGGACGGCGTAAAAATCGCGGGAAACACCATTGAAAATAAATGGTACCGCATAGAGATAAATGCGTACGGTGGGATTGCCTCGCTGGTTGATAAACGGTTTCAGCGTGAGGTGTTCCAGGAGGGAAAGATAGGCAACGAGCTTTTGCTGTTTGAAGATTTTCCTCAAGATTATGACGCCTGGGACATCCCGGCTTACTATCAAGAAAAGCCGCTGCAGTGGCAGGAAAAAGCGGAGCTTTCGCCTGTTTATGACGGGGACCGGGCCGGACTGAGGATTTCGAGGAACTATCAGTCCTCGACAATCATCCAGACGGTATATCTTTACCGCACGCTTCCCAGGATCGACTTTGACACCGAAATTCAATGGTCTGAGGAGCACCAACTGCTTAAGGCGGCGTTTCCTCTCAAAATACATAACAGTCATGCGACGTATGAAATCCAATTCGGAAATCTGGAAAGACCTACTTATCGCAATACCAGCTGGGATGCCGCGCGGTTTGAGGTTTGCGGCCATAAATGGGCGGATCTCTCTGAGGGCAACTACGGCGTAAGCATTTTAAATGACTGTAAATACGGATGGAGCGCTGTTGACAGCACGCTTTGCTTGACGCTGTTAAAGTGCGCGACCTACCCTAACCCACAGGCGGATAAGGGCTCCCATGCCTTTACCTATTCCTTGCTTCCCCACGGCGGGGATTATCGCCAAGGAGAAACAGTGCGGGAGGCTTATTCTCTGAATCAGCCTCTTATGTGGAGGAAGATAAAGACTGGGGAAAAGAAGCTGCCTTCGGAATTCAGCTTGGTATCCTGTTCGAATCCTAATATTATAATCGAAACTTTTAAACAGTCGGAGGATGGCAAAGGATATATCATACGTTTGTACGATGCACATAACTGCAATACCAATGCGGTGTTAAGCTTTGGGGTGGGCTTAAAAAGAGTGTTCCTTTGCGATCTCTTAGAGAATCCAGGTTCGGAACTACATTTGGAGGGCCGCAAAGTAAAGGTGCCCGTGTCAAATTTCGAAATTGTTACCCTAAAAGTTGAAAAGTAAAAATAAAAAGTCCGCCTTGCGTTCTGCTGCCTCTGCAGATTGGGATAAAGGCGGATTTTTTGATGGCGGCTTAGAAAAAGGCATCCGCCTACACCCAATTAAAAAAGTATTATCTATGAGAATAGCTGAAAATTTCATATTCAGCTATTCTTTGGATCGGGGAAATAGAAATCGACTAAGCTGCTTGGCTGAAGATAGAAAATTAGAGACTGAATGAAAGTCAAAATTTAGGTCTCAGAAGTGAGATGCTTCAAATTCGGCCTGCCGTTGTATTCTGGAATTTTTCTGTTGAAACCGTTTTTGATGATATAGTGTTAAAAAATAGAGTGAGGCAGCAAAATAGGAGCCTATTTTGCTGCCTCAGTTTTGATAATGGAAGTGGTTATATGAGTATCCAGAACCTGCAGAGCCGGCTATTAGCGTTATCCCGCCAACGTTCCAAAGGGAAAGCGTATATGTAATAAAATAATATGAAACATTGAGTTACCGCGGAAGCAGTATAAGAAGAGCTCTCGTAGCGGTAAAGTATTGCAGAATATTAAGGTTACCTGCTTAAACGCTTACAGGGAACCTAATACGGTTAAATATATTTAGACGGCAGCTTCTTACGATTTATATTTTTTAAACTGAGGAATCTCTATGACTTTTCCCCCCTCCATAGCCGATATGTGGGCACAGATGCCAGTGCCTGTCCAATAAGCTCCGAGGATATCATCCACAGTCGGTTTTCTGTTCTCTATTATCGAACGAACAAACTCATGTACGAGATGGGGATGGGACCCCCCATGCCCACCCCCTTGCGTAAAGGAAAGATGGGTGTTTTTAGCGTTATAAACGGTGTTTTTCGTAAACATTGCGATTTCCTTCGGGAGCCTATCTGCATAATCCGGAATAGAAACTCGCTGCTCCAGGATTTCACTACCGCGGCTATAACGTTCCGTGTCACCATCAAAATCATAGGTGCTGCTTCTCTCTAAAGCGCCGGTACGGGAATAAAGGACGGGCATTTCCGACTCTAACTGTTGCCACTCAAAACTACTTTTTTCGCCGTAAACCCGGAAGCATTCCGAATAGCTTCGTGCGACGCCATATAAAAACCGTTCCATTTCTATTGTGAGGTCGCTGTTCTCCAAGGAAACAAAGGCGGATTCAAAGGCAAAGGGGCAATGGTATTGCTGCTGCAGTTCCTCTCGAATTCTCCCTGAGCCGCGGCCATATACCTGAGCCGGATAGCGGCCTGTTAACATTAGACAAGGGGCCAGGGCGTGTGTAGGATGCATCAGCGGTGGGAAGCCTTTCCAATAAGAAGGCCAGCCCTCCATGTCCTGGTAATGAGCGCAGCTTAAATATTGCAGCTTGCCTAATTTGCCTTGCGCGAAGAGCTCCTGCAAATAGAAAAATTCCCTCTGGAACACCGTTGTTTCCATAAACATATAATTCCGTTGCGCTTTCTGCCTGGCTTCAATCACTGCGTAGAGATCTTCTAACGACATACCCATAGGTATGGTACAGCCGCAATGTTTTCCCGATTCTAAGGCTAGAATAGAGAAAGAAGCATGGGTATCGGGGGGTGTTACAAGATGGATGGCGTCGATTTTGGGGTTTTCCAAAACAGACGAGTATGCCGTGGTGCACCTTTCTGCTGGGATTCCATAGCGTTCCTGTGCGAATTTGAGCAAGGATTCGTTTTTTTCGACGATCCAGACCTCTTTTACATCTGGATGCTCCAAATATATGGGTAAAAATTCCAAGCCAAAGCTTAGTCCAACAAGTGCTACGCTGATTTGATTTTGTTCCATATTGAAAGACTCCTTTTCAATTTTAATATTAGATGGTATCATGGCGTACCCAAACTGCCATTTCTCCAGGAGAACGGTTACACCAAGCGAAGTATGGGATAAAACGCAATGTTTTCGGCTGGAAGCTCTCTTTTGCTGAAGTATAAAGCTGTGTGCCGTCGGGAAGTAAATATTCCCCCGAGCAGGAAATGCAGGGAAGGCCTTTTAAATTTTCCTCACCGGAGGAGATTGTAAAGCTTGGTTTTCCGCAAATGCGGTTTCGGTGCAGCTGCGGACCGTTGTCGGTCTGCTCCATACAGTAAACAATAGGGCCGCGGCAAATAGCAGATTTCCCAATGTTCTCTCTTACTAGGGAATTTGCGCGTACTACCCTGACCGGCATTGAAAGTGTCAATTCAACCTCATCGCCGTCACGCCAACAACGATGTAAGTATAGAAAACCATCCTTCAGTGTTCCGGCACATATCTTTCCGTTAATCAAAACATGATAGTCGGCACACCATGCGGGAATCCTCACGGCGTAAGAAAATTCCATCGGGCGTGGCAGTGACAAGGAAATATGAATTTTTTCATCGAAAGGATACGCACTATCCATGTGTAGTTTAATGGGCAGCCCCTGAAATGTGAACTCGCTGGTGCTGGTTACATATAAATTTGTGTACACAGTTTCTGCGCGGATAAAATGCAGGTACCCTCCAATAGACGCAAACAGCCTGGCAAGGTTGGGAGGACAGCAGGCGCAGGCAAACCATTTTTGGCGGATAGGCTTTACATGCTTTTTCCGTTGATCCTTTTGACAGGCCTCTGGCACTACCTCCAAAGGGTTTACATAAAAGAATGACTTGCCGTCAAGAGCCATTCCACTCAATACGCCGTTATATAGTGCTTGTTCCAAAACATCGCCATAAGCACCGGAAGGAGAAATCTTCATCATTCGCTGGGCAAAAAAACACACCGCTACCGCTGCGCAGGTTTCGGCGTAAGCAGTGTCGTTAGGCAGGTCATAGGCAAAGGTAAACGCTTCTCCATATACTGAAGATCCTGCACCGCCGGTAATATACAATTTGGTTTGGGTTAGATCCTCCCACAAACGGCGGCAGGTTTCCAGCAGTGCCGCATCCTGGGTTCGGGCGGCTACATCTGCGATGCCGCAGCATAAATACAAAGCCCTTACCGCATGGCCCTCTAGCTCGGTCTGTTCCAGAATAGGTTTTCCGGCCTGATAAAACTGAAATTGAAAAGGGCTGTCTGCCCAATCCCAGCCGAATTGGTCTGCTTCCTTTCGGAATATTGAGGGGGAGGCTCCGCGCTGGCAAATAAAATATTGGGCGAGCTGCTGGTATTTTATATTTCCGGTTGCTTCGAAAAGACGTATTAACGCTAGCTCCACCTCGGGATGGCCGGGATATCCAGGGATTTTTCCAGGTGATGTCCCAAATACGTCCGCGATATGATCCGCTAATTTTTGTGCTGCTTTTAAAAGCTTATCCTTTCCGGTAGCATGGTAATAAGCCACAGCGGCTTCCATTAAATGTCCGGCGCAGTATAACTCGTGGCCGTCTAATAGATGGGTCCACCTTTGTGCGCCTGTAAGGATAAAATAGGTGTTCAAATACCCGTCCGGTTGCTGGGCTCCGCAAATCAGCTCGATAGCCTGATCGGCTTTTGCTTCGAGGTCCGAGTCAGGATGCCAGGCAAGGGTATAGGCTGCGGCCTCAATCCACTTGTAAATATCGCTGTCCTGAAACGGCTGTCCATGAAACTGGATATGGCCTTTTTTTTCTGCGGCAGCGCGAAAATTATCTAAGCAGTGGCTTGGCTCCGCGCCTGCGATCTGGTCGTTCAGCGCTTCCCATTGATAGGGAAGGACTTCTGTTCTTATCAGCTCCTGTATGTGCCCGACAAAATCACCTGTTACTGACACCTGATTCCAGGGAATAAAATCTGATAGACAATGCATGATAACTCCTCCTAAAAATTTATCATTTTCTTTCTTAAGGAGAATACTTGATTTTCTGCTGTTTCACAACCTTTATTTCTTAATAAAAGTGCAGAAAACAAAGGAGGTTACTTGTGGTTGAGATGAACTTGACAAAAACTGTTTCGATATTGGCTTGGAGTGACCCCCTTATACTGTTTAAATAGCTTCATAAAATGTTTTTCATCCTCAAATCCAGAGGATAATGCAATTTGCTTAATCGGAAGAACGGTATTCAAAAGCAGTTCTTCGGAATAAGAGACCTTTTGGCGGTTGATGTAGTGGAGAAGGGTGTCTCCGGTTACCCGCTTAAACAAAGTAGAGAGGTAATTCGGATGGTAATTAAACTCCATCGCGATTCGCGATACTGTCTGAGGCTCATGGATATGCAGCCTGATCCACTCAGAAATTTCAAAAACCTGCCGTTGAGGAGAGCCGCAATGAAAATTTGAAGCGTTTTGATACGCCCAGCTGAGCTCAAGCAGCAAAAGGCTTACCGCATAGTCACCGTTGGGGGACCTTTTCTGGCTGGAAATATCCAATAACTGATACATTTATAGAACAAAATAGCACAATAAAATAGTGCAACATATTGTGTGTTACTACAATATGTTGCACTAGATACAGCTATCTATAAATGTATGATAAGGAGGAAGCGTATGGGGAATATCATGAAACAGCACAGCATTTTGTTCACGCTGTTTATTCCTTTTACCGTGCTCTTTATCCTAGCTTTTGCCATATTTATGTCCTATTTTATTATTACCGAGTCAGATAAAGCGAAAACAGATTCTTTTATTACTATGCAAAATAACGCAATTACAATAAGCGACAATCTGGATGCTGAGGTTACGAAATTAGATACGGTATCCCAAAATATAATATATTCCAGTATTTTAAAGGAGGAATTTTCTGATTACATTGAATACCAGCAGTCGGGAAGGGGAACAGACGCCGAAAGATTACATAATCGAGAGACCATTTCCGATCTTTTAATTTCTATGATTGGCCCGAATACGCCGGTAAATCAAGTGTATTTATATTCTTTACAGGCAGGAGGAATCGGCGCGGGTTTAAACAATACGGATCTGCAAGAAGCAGTCAGCAACAAAATATGGTACGATCCGGTGATTTCAAGTGCCGGCTCTAAAGTAATTTACTGCGGTGAAGATCCTGCTATCAGCAAATATTTGTCCTCAGATAAAAATCAGCGCTATCTTTCCTTATGCCGTGTCTTTTACAGCGCTACTAACGTACCCCTGGGAATTATAGAGGTTAAAAAATCTTTTGAAGCCATCAGTAACATGATAGAAGGTTATCAATACTCATTTTCAGAAAAAATATATATTTTTGATTCTGAGGGGAATATGATTTATCCTGCCGATGATTTATCTGAAGGGAAACAATATTATGAAGCTGTTATGTCGCAAAATGCAGAAAATATAGACGGCGATCATATTATTTATTATAACGATGCCTATTTGCTCGCTCAGACATCTGACTACACAGGCTTTTCAACTGTTGTCGCTGTGGATCAGAATCAATTGTTAGCGCCTATTCGAAGCTATCTTTTTACAAATTTAGGCCTGCTGTTTTTTATAATGCTTTCTATTATTGTTTTGTCGTTTTTTATCGCCCGCTTCATCAGCAGGCCGTTAAATCGGATTTATTTGAATCTTAAGAATTTTGATATTACGCAAGATGATTCTACGGAATTTTTCCAAGTGGACACCCATATTACAGAATTAAATGCGCTGTATGACGCATTCTTAAAAATGCAGAACAAGGTAAAGCTTTCTATTAACCGCGAGCTCACTTTGCAGCAGCGGGAGATGCAGGCACGCATGCTGGCATTGCAGGCGCAGATGAACCCGCATTTTTTATACAATTCCCTGTCGACGATACAAGCAATGGCAGATGAAGGCATGGATCGCCAAATCATGGATATGTGTCAGAGCATGTCTAGAATATTGCGATACATATCGTCAGATAAAGAGCAATTGGTCACGGTAGATCAGGAAATAAAGTATACGATTGATTTTTTGAAATGTATGAAAGCCCGCTTCGACGACGATTTGATTTATAACATAGTGATCCCAGAGGAATTGAGAAATGTAAGAATTCCGAAGCTCTGCCTACAGTTAATCGTGGAAAATTCTATTAAATTTATGACCAAAGAAAAATCTCCTCCCTGGAAAATTAATATTAAGGGTTCTTACAATGAACAATACTGGGAAATCAGAGTGCAGGACAACGGCCCGGGATTTCAAGAAGATGAACTGCGGATGCTGCAGGAAAAAATTGAACAGATTAATCAGACAGGCGTTTTACCCAACTTAGAATTGAATGGTATGGGCTTGATGAATATTTACATAAGGTTAAAATTACTATATGGCGGAGAGCACATATTCAGGCTTGAAAACGCAGACGGGCCAGGCGGCGCTATTGTTACGATCGGAGGCTGGAAAGAAAATGAGTAAGGCCAAATTTTCTGTTTTGGTGGTAGAAGATGAGAAGCTTATTGCGCGCAATATCAGCCGCAGTATTCAAAGAGTTAACAGCAGCTTTGAGGTGGTTGCTATCGCTTCTAATGGAGAGGAAGCGCTTGCCATTACAGACGAGCTGCTTCCGAACGTAGTGTTTACAGATATCTGTATGCCGATCATGGATGGGCTGGAGCTGGCTAAAAGGATCCGTGAAAAATACGATTTTATTGTGTGTGTCATACTCAGCGGTCATAATGATTTTGCATACGCGAAGGAAGCCATCCAGCATCAGGTTATGGAGTACCTGCTGAAGCCAGTCAACGATGACGAGCTAAGTGAAGTTTTGAGGAAGATTGAGAAAAATCTGCTTACCTTTCAGGAAGAATTTGAAATGGCCAATAACACGTCTTTTCAAAAGCCGGAAAATATTGCGGAATTGGTAGAGGAATATATTCATAAACATTATATGGAGCTTTTAGAGCTGGGAGAAATAGCGGAAAAGTTTGGATTCTCAGTTTCTTATTTAACCAAAATATTTACTAAATTTACCGGCAAAACCCCTTCAAAATACATCCGCGATTATAGAATTAGTCTTGCAAAGCAGCTGCTGAGAAATCCTAATCTGTCAATTAGTGTGGTGGGAAAAAAGGTGGGGTATCCCGACCAGTTTCACTTCAGCAAAATCTTTAGGCAGGCCACAGGGATGAGCCCCTCGGAATTTAGAACTCGTGATAGCTGAAGGAGATTCCAATGTCAACGTGGCTTGGCTGCTTGATAGGACATCCGGCATCTCCCCAATACCTGGCTTGGGCCGTGCCATATTTGTCTGCTTTTTTGCGCGGCACATTTTAAACAATTCAAGCATCATTAGTCAAATCAAACGGAACAGCGTCCTTGCAATTCAGCAAGGGCGCTGTTCCGCTTTTCTTTAAAAATAGAAACGCCTTATCATTCGGAAAAATTCAAAACAGGATTTATTTAAGTTATCACTGGCGGTAGATGTGGACCGCATGGTCAAAGCTATGCGGTATTAAGGTTGGCAGTTGACAAAAGAATGTGGGGCAGGAGCCCCCAGAAGGCCCGAGACATTGAAATTGCGGAAAGGTGCTGGCTGTACGGAGGCGTGTGATATATATCGATTGCTTTTGGCCTGAAGACGTAAAAATATTGGGAAGCGTTTCAGCCGAGGTACGATAACGAAGGAAATATGTAAATTGGCGGTACAGTCGAAGGGCTGTGCCGCCAATTTGCGTTATCAGTCTGTTTTCTTCTTTCGGTTTTGCATACCGAGTCTGCCATCGAGTGCAACGCAGTCCTCATCGGCAATGTTGATGATGCCCGTAGCCTTGCAGTAAATCTCAATTTTCTGTTTTCTGTGACCGCTGCTCTTGTCGGGAGCGTTATAGCTCAGCTTGAAGATATACCGCACGGTTTGCGCCGCTTCTTCGTCGATCAGCCACTTGTCCTTGTCTTCGGCCTCCTTAACGAATCCGAATGGCGGATTGGCCGTCAGGTGCTTTCCGGATTTCCTATGACCGATAAGCCGTGTTCTTTGCATATACGGTCGGATACCTCTCGGAGCTTTCTTTGCTCTGATTTGGAATAGTTGCATTTCCTGCCATCTAAAAAGGAGACCGAATTGAAACAGCAATGATTGTGCAGATGGTCTTTATCAAGGTGGGTAGTGATGATGATCTGATACTTATCTCCCCATATTTCCTTTGCGGTCTGCAAGCCAATCTGGTGCGCCTGCTCGGGCGTAACCTCATCTGGTTTGAAGTTTTGATAACCGTGCCAGGCGATATATCCATTCTCTTTGACGTACTGCCTTTTCGTTAAAATCATCTGCTGCAAGGCAATTTCTTTGAGGCAGTTGATAGACGAAACATATTCGCCCTGTTCAGTCGCTTCGGGGCGGCTGGCACAAGAAAATATGTCCCACAACGACGGTAAGTTCGGATTATCCGCTCTTGTCCTTTCAGAATTTTCCACATAGGCAATCAAATCTTTCAGCCTGCCCTCGATGTACCATAAACTTGTCGTTGCCATTATCCTGCCTCCTGCAAATCGAGGATTAATCGCTCAGTCTCGATACATATTTTTCCAATATAGCTGCTCTGGAAATGAGAATTGCTATAAAAACTTGTTTTATTATACTATCTCTGAAAATATATTAAAAAATGTTGAATTCCTAATGAGGTTGAAGAATGTTATTTGGTAAAGCGGAGGAATGAGGTGACTAAGTGCGTTCTGTTGGGAAGTATAAATAAATTTAAAGTATTTAATTAGGAGGTGTTTTAGTCGAAAAAACACAAATGATAGGTTAAAAACACCTATTCTCTTATAGAGATGTCAAGATATAATAAAAGAAATCATTAGGCTATCAATAAAATGGCGAATTTAGCATGAGAAGGAAGTGGTCAAACCGTATAATTATACGATGATGGTGGCCCAGGTAGGCTGGCTTCACAAAACTAGGGCTGGTAATCCCTGGGTATTGCCAAAGAATTTTTCAGGATACCTATAATAAAAAAACGGAGGCAGCGCACAGTGGGAGGGGGCCGGCAGATTCTCCCCGAATGATCAGGCTTCTTGCATTTTTTTCTGTCAGTCGGTATAATAGTAACCGTTTGAAAGTAAGGAACGATCAAATTGACAAAGAGGCGCTTATGCGACAGGAAAATGATCTTGGAAAAGACCCTATCGGCAGGCTGGTTGTAAGAATCGCGCTGCCTAGCATGCTGGCCCAGCTCGTCAACGTTTTATACAACATTGTTGACCGTATGTACATTGGAAATATCGCTCAGACGGGAGATCTTGCGCTGGCGGGCGTCGGCGTATGCGGGCCTGTCATCACAATGGTTGGATCGGCAGCGGCACTGATTGGCATCGGCGGCGCCCCGCTGATGAGCATTTACTTGGGTGAAGGAAAAAGAGAAAAGGCCTTTGCGGTTGTCGCGAACTGCTTTTTGATGCTTTGCATCCTTTCTGTGGCTCTGACCGCCGTTCTGTTTCCGATGAAAGAACCTATGCTTTTGTTTTTCGGCGCAAGCAAAGCAACGATTTCGTATGCAGACAGCTATTTTTCTATTTATCTCACAGGCACAATATTCGCCTTGCTTTCCGCGGGGATGAGCCAGTTTATTATCTGTCAGGGGTTTGCTAAAATTGCCATGCTTGCCGTCGCTTTGGGAGCGGGATTAAATATTATATTGGACCCGGTCTTCATTTTTGCGTGGAACATGGGAGTGACCGGCGCTGCCGTGGCGACTGTTTTGTCCCAGTTTGCCAGCTGCTGCTTTGTCCTGTCCTTCCTTTTTGGAAAGCGTCCTGCGATCCGCATTACCTTTGGCGGGTACAGCGTAAGGATTATGCGCCGGGTTTTGTCAATCGGTTTCACGCCGTTTGCAATCATTGCGGTAGATAATATCATGATTATTGCCATGAACGCCATTTTACAGAAGTATGGCGGAGCCGCGCAGGGGGACATGCTGGTAACCTGCGCTACCATCGCACAAAGCTTTATGCTGGTTGTCACTATGCCGCTGAGCGGAATCAGCGGAGGAACTCAGACGATATTAAGCTTTAACTATGGAGCCCGGCAGATCGGCCGGGTTAAAATGGCGCAGCGAAAGATCTTTCTTCTCTGTCTCGTCTATACCGGACTGATGACAGCGGCAGCGTGGCTGGGCGGGAAATGGTTTGTCCAGCTTTTTACCAATGATGCCGCCATAGCGGAAAAGGCTCTGTGGGCCATCCGGGTGTATACGCTGTCACTTCTCCCGCTTGGGATTCAGTACGAGATTGTGGATGGGTTTACAGCCATCGGAAAAGTGCAGTATTCGCTTCCGCTGTCCTTCTGGCGGAAACTGGTATATTTTGCCGCGCTGTTTCTTCTTCCGGCAATATGGGGCGCTGAAAGCGCGTTTTTTGCGGAGCCTATTTCAGATGTTGCCGGCCCTCTTGTTTCGATAATGGTCTATTTATCCGTGATGAAAAAGGTTCTGGATAAAAGAAAAGAAAGGCAGCCCGACGCCTAGCAAACCCACGGTGCAATTCCTCTGGCTTTTATTGCGGGATGGACACCGCTTAAGCCGGAAGCCCGCGTTATGCCGGGCAGCGGCGCATCGGGCGGACAAGCTTCTGTGAATTCATCCAACAGGGTTAAAGCCGCAAGCCTTTAATATCCTTAATTCTGGAAAATATCATATTACAGCTGCATTCTACTACGCCGGGCAGCTTGTCCATCGTCCCGTACATCAATTCTTCCATTTCTTCACTGGACGAAGCGACCGCGTGGACATGGAGCTTGCTTTTTCCCGTCACACGATAAATTTGTGTGACGGTATCGTTTTGTTCCAGAAGCGCGGCAACCTCCGGCAGCGTGTCCGGCACCGTTTCTATTTCAAAATAACAGGAAATTGCTCCGCTGATCTTCTGCGGATTGATGACCGTTGTGTATTCTTCAATAATCCCAGCCTGTTCAAGGGCCTGGACACGGGATCTCACTGCTACGCGTGAGATCCCGATTTTTTGTCCTATCTCCGAATAAGACATCCGGGCGTTCCGGATCAGCAGCTTCACGATTTGCTGGTCTAATTCATCCAAGCCATCTAAAAACACGGCTGTTCATCTCCTTGTGTTATGTATTCCTTATACGGCTATTATAGTTATTATGTGAAAGAAGTCAATCGGATTGCGGGATTATATCTTGACAATTAATAAGTTTATATCTACAATGTATTACGAATGTTAATATAAATATTTCGAATCGAAATTAAGAGGATATGATGAAAGAAGATCTAACACAAGGGCCTGTGATAAAAACAATGCTGCGTTTTGCGGTCCCTATGATTTTTGGAAATCTTCTGCAGCAGTGCTATAACATCGCGGATACGCTGATTGTGGGCCGGTTTCTGGGAGCAGGCGCTCTCGCTGCCGTTGGCTCTGCTTTTTCTTTAATGACTTTTCTGACCTCTATTTTGCTTGGACTTGCCATGGGAAGCGGAACAGTATTCTCCATTCGTTTTGGCCAAAAGGATCAACTAGGACTGAAGGAGGGAATACTTGCTTCTTTTGTTCTCCTGAGCATTGTGACGGCTCTGCTAAATACCGCCGTCTTTATGGGGCTTGACTGGATCATTTGGATTCTACGCACTCCCGCCAATCTGGTTGCCATGATGCGGGAATATTTAAGCGTAATTTTTATAGGGCTGGCCGGAATTTTTTTGTTTAATTTTTTTACCTCTCTACTGCGTTCACTGGGGAATTCTGTAGTGCCGCTGTTGTTTCTAGCGGTTTCGGCTGTCTTAAATATTGCGTTGGATTTATGGTTTGTAGCGGGATTAAACCGAGGAGCGGCCGGAGCGGCGGAAGCCACTGTGATCTCCCAATATGTTTCCGGCATTGGAATTGCCGTTTACACAAGAATAAAATATCCTGAACTTTTAAGAAGAGATAAAAAGGTTCGCTTTCGCCTGAGCCGTGTAAAAGAAATCACAGGCTTTTCGGCCTTGACTTGCTTGCAGCAATCCATCATGAATCTTGGAATTTTGATGGTTCAGGGCTTGGTTAACAGCTTTGGCACTACCATTATGGCCGCTTTTGCCGCCGCTGTAAAAATTGACGCCTTTGCTTATCTTCCTGTTCAGGATTTTGGCAATGCGTTTTCTATTTTTACTGCGCAGAATTATGGCGCAAAACAGACTGAACGCATCAAAAAGGGAATCCGTGCTGCTTTGACTGCGTCTGTTGCCTTTAGCCTCATGGTTTCTTTTTGTGTTTTTGTCTTTGCCAAGCCCTTGATGACCCTTTTTATCAATGCCGAGGAAACCGCCGTTATTGAAGAAGGGGTACGCTACCTTCATATAGAAGGAGCGTTTTATTTCTTAATCGGTATTTTGTTCCTGTTCTATGGACTGTACCGCGCTCTTGCAAAACCTGGGATGTCCGTTGTGCTCACCATTGCGTCTCTCGGCATCCGGGTGGCTTTGGCTTATGCGCTCTCCGCCATACCGGCGTTCGGCATAGCGGGGATTTGGTGGTCGGTGCCTATCGGTTGGCTGCTGGCTGATGTGTTAGGAACGGTGTACTATTTTGTAAAGCGAAAAAGTTTATTGCGCGGCGGCCTGTAAAAACGTGCTTGCTGGGACCAGCGGCGTAATGTTTGAATGATTAAGAAGCTGTCAGTTGTAAGATAAATAGTTCAATTTGTATATCTCTTTATTCCAAAGTGTGCTATTATGGAAATAAAATATAGAGAAATGCTTTTGAGACGATATTCCTATCAAGCTCCGCCAGATGACCCCATGACTGGTTTAGTTCCTTATTCGGTAAATTCAAAAAAGGGATTTTAGCGGCAGGGTGCCTGCACCAAAGGTAAAAATAGTTTTATAATTTTGGAAAGGCAGTGAAGATGGATGAATCAAAAGGAGATCAAAAAAATCGTATCGGAAATGACTTTGGAAGAAAAAGCCGGGATGTGCTCAGGAAAGGATAACTGGCATTTGAAATCGGTGGAGCGCTTGGGGATTCCGGAGGTAATGGTATCCGATGGTCCTCATGGATTGAGAAAGCAGGAGGATAAGACTGACCATTTGGGCTTGAACGGCAGTAAGAGGGCGGTCTGTTTTCCGGCGGCGTGCGCCTCCGCCTGCTCCTTTGACCGCGGACTTCTTCAGGAGCTGGGGGAAGCGATCGGAGAGGAATGCCAGGCTGAGGATGTTTCCATAGTGTTGGGACCGGCGGTTAATATTAAGCGTTCCCCTCTGTGCGGACGGAATTTTGAATATTTTTCCGAAGATCCATATTTAGCCTCGGAATTGGCCAAAAGCTATATTTCCGGTGTGCAGTCCAAACAAGTAGGAACCTCGATTAAGCATTTTGCGGTCAATAACCAAGAATTCCGCCGCATGTCCTGCTCGTCCGAGCTGGATGAAAGGGCTTTGAGAGAAATCTATTTGTCTGCGTTTGAGGCGGCTGTCAAGGAAGCTAAACCATGGACGGTAATGTGTTCCTATAACAGAATTAACGGGGTCTACGCCTCTGAAAATAAAAAGCTGTTATCAGATATTCTCAGGGACGAATGGGGGTTTGACGGGTATGTTATGTCGGATTGGGGCGCAGTCAACGACCGGGTGGAGGGCCTGAAGGCGGGCTTGGATTTAGAGATGCCTGGCAGCAGCGGCGTGAATGACAAGGAAATTATCAAAGCGGTAGAATCAGGGAGGCTTGATGAAAGCGTATTGGATACCGCGGTAGAAAGAATCCTCAGCAGAATATTTGCTTACTGGGAGAACAAAACCAATACCGTTTTTCCCTATAAGGAGCATCATGAGCTGGCAAAAAGAATTGAGCTGGAATCGGCGGTGCTCTTGAAGAACGAGGATCAGCTTCTCCCCTTAAAGGAAGGTAAAAAGATCGCGTTGATCGGTCAGTTTGCGAAGGAACCCCGATATCAAGGCGGGGGAAGCTCCCATATCAATCCTTATCAAGTAAAAGGCGCCTGGGAATTGCTGAATGGAGTTTCTTACGCTATGGGCTATACGCTGGATGACAGCGCGGCGGAGGAGCTGGCGGAAGAAGCGGTGGCGCTGGCCGCTAAATCAGATGCGGCGGTCATATTTGCGGGACTGCCGGACGCTTATGAGTCTGAGGGCTATGACAGGCGGCATATGAGACTGCCGGAACAGCAAAATCATTTAATCGAAAGGGTAAGCCGGGTGCAGCCTAATCTGGTTATAGTGCTGCACAACGGCTCTCCGGTGGAGATGCCCTGGGAGAAACAGGCAAAGGCGATTTTGGAGATGTATCTTGGCGGAGAAGCCGTGGGAGAGGCCGCGGCTGACCTGCTGTTTGGCAAGGCGAACCCCAGCGGCAAGCTGGCAGAAACTTTTCCGCTCCGCTTGGAGGATAATCCCTCTTATCTCAATTTTCCGGGGGACGGAAATACGGTGCGCTATCAAGAGGGGATTTTTGTTGGCTACCGGTATTACGACAGCAAAAAAATGGCGGTGCGCTATCCCTTTGGCCACGGCCTTTCCTACACGACCTTTGAATACAGCGGCCTAAAGCTCAGTAGTGATCAAATAAAAGACACGGATTGTCTGACTGTTACATTTAAAGTGAAAAATACCGGCGCTGCCGCGGGAAAAGAGATTGTACAGCTTTATGTGTCAGATCATACCGGAAGCGCGGTCCGCCCGGAAAAAGAGCTAAGACACTTTGCTAAGGTGGCGCTCAGCCCCGGTGAAGAAAAAACGATAAAAATGGAATTAACCAAACGGGCATTCGCCTGGTATCATCCGGAGCGGAAAGATTGGTATGCCGCGTCCGGAGAGTATGAGATATTAATCGGCTCATCCTCAAGAGAGATTAGGCTTTCGAAAACGGTTTGTATGGAAAATACCAGCGGGGCTGTTCAACGGATTGAAGCCAATACGGTGATCGGAGATATTGTTGCGAATCCACAAGCGGAAAAAGTGTTTTCAAAGTATATGGATCAGCTGTGGAAGGCTTTCGGAAAGCCCAAATCCGACGAAATGACGCGGCAGATCATCCTGAGCCTGCCTCTTCGCGCCGTGCGAAGCTTTTGCTACCTGCCTTCGGAAGAGTTAAATATATTATTAAATGCTTTGAATGCGGCGGTTAACGAAACGGCCCGGAGCGGCCGCTAAAACGGTATTGAGATGAGGGTGCGGCAACGTTCGTTGTGAAAAACAAAGCTTTAAAAGCTGCTGGCTGCGCATACACGAAAGGCAGAAACACAATTCTGTGTTTCTGCCTTTTCTTATTCCTGTTATGATAAAAAGACTGAGGCCAGGCGCCATGCCCTACGATTATTTGATAGGCCGCAGCACCCGTTTTTCCGCCCAGGTTTCCCGGCGCTGCTCGCTTTTTTCTTCTATTTCACGAAGAATTTGGAGATTGGAAACAAGATTTAAGATCAGCATATTCAAAATCCATTGAAGGATTCCTACGAATAGGCCTAAAAAGATACAGCAAAAGTAAGAAAAGCCGGTAAGCCTCAGTAATGTCCCCAGGAAAAAGCATCCTGGGAAGCAGAGAATAAAAATAATTATGATACACAGCTTGTATAGCTTGATCCAGATGCCGCTTTTTTCATTCAGCATAGCAGTTCTCCTCCCCATATCGTTTTGTCTATTATAGCACACAAAATTTGGTTTGTCTATCATCGGAGACATAACTTGCGCTTTTTCTCCGTACACTAAAGCAAAGGGGTTGTCTGCGATGATAGAATATAACCGTTACGCTGTCGGCAGAGTGGTGCGCCGTGTCCGAAAGGAGAAGCAATTATCCCAAGAAATTGCCAGCGGTTTGGCGGGCTTGGCTAGAAGCCATTTGGCGATGATTGAAAATGGCAGCAAACAGGCGAATTTTGAAACTGTCTGGAAAATAGCCAACGCGCTGGGAATGTGTCCCCACGAACTGGTACGGCTGATAGAGAAAGAAATTCGGGAAAATGAATGGACGGACAAGGCGGAGAGGGCGCGAAAAGGATAAGGGCCGCGCCGGCCGAAGCCGATCTGTGCCTGAGCCGCTCCGGCAGGGAAAGGCGCTGTTTGCGCATTGCGGCTGCCGCTGGTATAATAGTTATGCTTTTTATGAGCTTTGCGTTTGAGGTGATTTTTTATGTCTAAAGAGATGCCGATGCGGATAATCGCACGTATTCACAATGATTTTTCCTCAAAATTTGGGATTCCACGGCAAAGCGGGCTTGTTGATTCCTTGATTTCCACCATTGTGTTTGAACCGGAATTTCGGAACCCTGACGCGTTCCGGGGGTTGGATGGATATTCCCACATATGGCTGCTCTGGCAGTTTTCTGAGGCGGTGAGGCGGAATTGGTCTCCGACTGTGAGGCCTCCCCGGCTGGGAGGAAATACCAGAATGGGCGTTTTCGCGACTCGTTCGCCATTCCGCCCCAATGCCATTGGATTATCCTGTGTCCGTCTGGAAAAGGTAGGGCTTCACACGGCTTTTGGGCCGGTTTTGTATGTAGCCGGCGCGGATCTTATGGATGGCAGCCCGATTTTTGATATTAAGCCTTATCTCGCCTACTGTGATTCCCATCCTGAAGCGCTGGAAGGCTTCACCGGAGCTGTAAATAAACCGGCGCTCCATGTGGAATTTCCTCAAGAACTTTTAGAGAGGCTTCCTCAGGGCTGCAGGGAGGGACTTCTGGAAATTTTGGCGCAGGATCCCCGGCCCGGATATCAGAATGAGCCGAATCGGGTTTACGGCATGACGTTTGCCGGATTTGAGATTGGCTTCACAGTGGCTGGAACGATCCTGACGGTTTGCAGGGTAGAGGAAAACGGCGTTCAATAGCATTGGCTTTTGCTTACCTGGCTGGATTGTTAGGGGAAAGAAGAAAGGCCGGACAGTAATACTGTCCGGCCTTTTGAGGCGGAAGCATCTGAGCGTGTCAGCCAGCTGGGTTTTGCAGCGCCTCCAGCTGACTCTCCGTTAGGGTCAGATCACAGAGGGACATGCTGTCCTCTAGCTGAGCTACAGTGGAACAGCCTACGATGGCGGCGCTCTGCAAGGGATTTGAGGTCAGAAAGGCCATGCAGACGGCGGCGGGGGTACAGCTGTTTTCCTCGGCGATCCGCTTGACGATTGGCAGGCGCGCTTGATTTTTAGAGCTTTCATAGCGCCGGAGGATCTTATCCTTTAAGGGAAGTCCCATAAGCTTTTTGGAATAGTAGCCGCCGCCCTGCGAGGCGAAAGCCATAACAGGGATTTTATTTTTTACATAGCCTGCATATTCCGAATCGTTCATTGCGACCAAAGTAGGATCACCCCAGGCCGCTGGCGTAGTGGCGGCAAGCCCCCATTGAATCTGCGAAACAGTAAAAGGGGTTTTCCCGTGCGCCAAAGCCCATTGGTTTGCTTGGTCGATTCGCTGGACGGTCCAATTGGAAGCTCCTAAAGCGCGGATTTTCCCCGCTCTTACATGCTCATCCAGCATATCCATGATTTCCCCTACCGGCATATCGGGGTTATCGCGGTGGAGAAAATAAATATCTACAGAATCCACCTTTAATTCGGAAAAACTGGTTTCCAGCTCCTGATCGAGCACCTGCTTGCAGATTCTGCTCTTAGTAACGCAGCTGCGGTCTGGATGGCAGCCCTTGGTCACCAGCACGACATCTTTCCTCATACCGCGGGAGGCTAGCCAGCGGCCTACTATTCCTTCGCTGTAGGTGGAACCGTCAGGATCGGCGGGATCCGCCTGGCCGTAGATTCTGGCGGTATCGATCGTGTTGCCGCCCAGCTCAAAATACCGATCCAGCAAGGCGAAGGCGGTATCTTCGGAAATCGTTGTGCCGAAATAATCCGCTCCTTTGACGATTTTGGACATGCGTATGGTTCCGCCAGCGCTGCTGACCTCCATAAATTTCATTAGAACACCCCTTTTTCACAGATTTCTTTTTCCATTATAAAACGGAACGGCAGCCTTGGCAAGAAGTTCCTTGGGATTCTTGCCTTATGAATCCTTGTGTGGAGCGGGAGGCTTAAAACAGCCAGGCCGTCCTTTCACAGCTCAGCCGGTTTCCCAGCAAAGCTCAGCGGATTTTTCCTGCCGGCAAGGGTGCTTTGTTTTTTAGAAAGGCGAAAAGGCTTTCGGCTCCGTCTGCCCGCGTTTTTCCGGGAAGGAATTTCTCAGAGGCTGGGAGAGCGCTCCAGCCGATAAAAGCGGAAAAATCCCTGATAAAAATGTAACGGCTTCCTGACAGATTATCCAAAATAAAAGCCATAAAATTTGATTCAAGGATAATTGACAGGGCGGGGAAAAGGTGTTATAAATAATATTGGTGGTAAAACGTTTTTTTATTAGAAAGGAGAAAATGTTTCATGAGCCAGTCACAGATCATTCGCGAGACCTTTGAAAAAAACGGCGGAATTTTTAAATTGATTCCGACGTTTGTTCCCAGAAATAATTCCCAGCCCGGCAAGCGGCTTCGTCTGCATCCGGACGATTATTTTGCCCTGGGTACTGCCCGCGGTCCAATGAAGGAGCGTTGGTTTTCCAGCGTGATCCAGGCCGCCAACGGCCCTCTGGCCGCTCCCGACGAGGGTATGAGCTATGTTTCCTACGGCACCACTCCCGAGGAGAAATTCCTTTTGAAGGACGCTGTAGAGGAATTAGGCGCCGAGCTGATCGGCGAGGAATTTTTGAAGAAATACGGCACTTGGCCGATGTACGCGAAATTCTTCGACAATGAGCTGCCCCTGTTCCATCACCTCCATCTGGACTTCGACGCCGCGGCTCGTATTGGCTGGCAAGGCAAGCCGGAGGCTTATTACTTCCCGAGACAGTACAACAACTATCCCGGACGTTTTCCGGTGACTTATTTCGGCTTTGACCCAGACTGCACCAAGGAAGAAGTCAGAGAGCGTCTGCTCCAATATAAGACCGGAGACAACCGGATCACCGAGCTTTCCAGGGCTTACCGCATTGAACTTGGTACCGGCTGGTATACGCCTCCGGGAGTTGTACATGCGCCGGGCTCTTACTTAACCTATGAGCCTCAGTGGAACAGCGACGTAAACTCTGTCTTCGAAAACGTGGCGTCCGGCGAGGTTTACGATATCAAGAACCTGGTGGAGCGCCTGCCTGAGGAAGAGCAGGATGACGTTGACGCCGTCATGAACCTGATGGATTGGGAAGCCAATGTGGATCCTCATTATAAGAAGCACTACTTCCGTCCTCCGGTGATGGATTCTAAGGAAGACGGTGTTTATGAGGAGAAATGGATCGCCTATGGCAACCCCTATGTGGGCGCCAAGGAGCTGACCGTATATCCCGGCCAGACGGTTACCATTAAGGACAGCGGCGCTTATGGCTGCATTCTGACCCAGGGCTTCGGCACCATCGGCGGCTACCAGTGCGAGACCGCCGGTATGCTCCGCTTTGGGCAGTTGAGCGCCGACGAATTCTTCGTAGGTGAAAAGGCCGCTACCGCTGGAGTAAAGATCACCAACAACTCCATCTGCGAGCCTTTGGTTATCTTGAAGCACTTTGGCCCGAATCATCCTGAAATGCCTCAGGTTTCTATGGACTAAGCTTTTCGTTTAGCAATATTCAATTAGCACGGAATGGCGGAGCAGGTTTTTCATAAGCCTGCTCCGCCTCAGTAAGGGGCGGATTTATGGCTGATATTAAAGATGTGGCAAAGCTGGCGGGGGTGTCTATTTCCACGGTTTCCAACGTAATGACTGGGAAAAAGACTGTAAGTCCGGCTTTGGAGGAGCGGGTGCTGAAGGCGGTGAAGGAGCTTGGCTATCATGCAAGTCCCATCGCCCAGGGAATGCGGAACAGCCGGACCAATACTATCGGCGTGGTGATTTCTTCCTTTCAGCGGGTTTTCTTCGGCCCCATGCTGAAAGGAATTCAGGATACAGTGTCTGAAGCGGGATGCGTGATGAACGTGCTGGACAGCGGAGGCAGCCTGGAGACAGAAAAAAGATGTGTGAAATATCTAGTCGCGACCAAGGCGGATGGGATCATTATGGAATCCCTTGCTTACGACTCTGATCCGAAGCAGGAAAAGTATGTAAAAGGGCTCAATGCTCTGGGAAATTCCAGAAAGCACATTCCAGTGGTGCTCTTGGAGCATAAGATCAGCGCCGCCAGGGTGGATACTGTCATGGTGGATAACCGCCTTTCCGCCAGAAAAGCGGTAGAGCATTTGATCGGATGCGGCCGGCGGGAGATCGCTCACATTGTGGGGCCTGATTATGTATCAGTCAGCCGGATGCGGCTGCTGGGATATCAGGACGCCTTAAAAGAGAACGGGATTCCATTCAACGAAAAATTGGTGGTAAAGGGGGATTTTTTACCTCTTTCCGGTTACCAGGCAATGCGCCGGCTGTTCCAAACCGGAGAAAAAATTTCCGCGGTGTTTGCTGCGAACGACCAGATGGCAATCGGCGCGATTCGGGCGATCCAAGAAGCAGGAAAAGCCATTCCTGGCGAAATTGCGGTGGCAGGATTTGATAATATTTTCCCAAGCACTCTGGTAAGCCCGCCGCTGACTACCGTACGGGTTCCCAACTATGATATGGGCGTCGCGGCTGCGAAAAGGCTTCTCCAGCGGATCGAGGGCAAAGCGGCCGGTGACGGCGAGACGCTGCTGCTTGGCACAGAGCTCATTGTCAGAGGGTCTACCAGCCCTGAGGGTGACAATAGCTGGGACTTGGGGTCTTGGTAAGGGTTTTGGCTTTTAACAGAGTAAAAGTTCTGAAGAGATGGAATAGGCTGTATTATACGATATCTATTTATATAAGAAAGATAGGAAAGTAAAAGGAGAGGGTAAAGATGCTGAAAAAAATTTCTCCGTTGATTTCTCCGGAGCTGCTGAAGATTTTGGCGGAAATGGGACATGGAGATGTTATCGCCTTTGGCGACGCCAATTTCCCTGCGGAATCCAGCAAAGCCTCGTATGTGGTACGGGCCGATGGGATTCCGATTCCTGCCCTGTTGGATGCGGTCTTGGAATTGTTTCCCATTGACACCTTTGTGACGCAGCCAGTTAAGCTGATGCAGGTGGTACCCGGGGATGACTATGTACCTGAAGTAGTGGAGGAGTATAAAAAGATCCTCGCTAAGCATGATGTAGACGAGGATAAGATCGAGTATCTGGAGCGCTTTGATTTTTACGGCCATACAGATACAGCGTATTGCGTAGTGGCTACCGGTGAAACAGCCCGGTATGCGAACATCACACTGAAAAAAGGCGTAATCGGCTGAGAAAGCCTATTATAGCCAAAGCGCCGCAGAAGGGTAATAAATGGCTTCAGCAGCTTTAGAATGGCAGTACTGCTTCATTCTGGCGGGCGAAGTGGTTTAGGACCGTTCCGCGGCGCTTTTTTTGCTTGATTTTTATGGGATTAGCGGCTCCGCTTAAAAGATATTCGACAGGAAACGATTTAAAATTTCTTATTGGAAAATACAATTATTGATTTTGTTTAAAAAAATAAAAAAAAATTAGGCATAATCATAATTTTTCCCCTTTCAAGCCCGGAAAGGTTGTAATTATTACGACTTTGTGATAAACTGTAACCAATTTGTTACAGATTGTAATTTTTATTTTCCTGTGAAATTTACATGATTTTGTGTTTTGATATGGAGAGAGAAAGGTTAAGGAGGCAATTTGGAATGGGCCGAGTAAAGAGCAGAATGAAGAGATTTGCCGCGGTAGTGTTATCCCTGGCGGTGATGGTGCCTGTAGGAGTGTTCGGGACAAGTCAGACAGCAAAGGCCGACGGACCTACTGGCGCGGGATTGGCCGCTCATGCGATGACCGCGTACAATGAGGGCTGGGCCTATTCTTATGGCAGCGCTTCTCCGGGAGCGGTGGATTGCTCCGGTTTGATTTATTCTTATTATGGAGTCGGCGGAATCCGTTCAGATATGATGGCCATGTCTCCTCAGACCGGCAGTATCGGTACTTTGCCTGAAATTCCCGGACTGGGCTTATATATGCCTGGCCATGTGGGCGTTTATGTGGGCGGAGGGATGTGCGTTGACGCGAGAGATTATGGGTCTGGCGTTTGCTATGGCTCTGTTTCCAGCATGGGCTGGACAAACTGGTTCTATGTATACGGCGTAGATTACGGCGACGCTACCGTTACGGTAGATCCTTCCGTCGGCGCGGGAAGCTCTTCCAATCCTTCCGGCGGCGGTGCTGATTATGTGGAAGATACTCCCGCTGAGCCGGTTTATCTCCAGTTAGGCTCCTCCGGCGCGGAGGTTGCGAAGCTTCAGCAGCGCTTGGCTGAGCTTGGTTATTTTAACGACGGGGCTACAGAGTATTTTGGAGAATATACTGCGGAATGTCTGAAGGCCTTCCAGGCCAAGGCTGGCTATGAGGCCACTGGGATTCTCGACCCGGATACCGAGGCCCTGCTGTATTCCGACAGTGCGCCCAGTAATCTGCCCGCTGTTTATGAGGGCGGAGAGTTTGCGGAAGAAATTCACACGATTCAGCAAAAATTGATTCAGCTTCAATATATGACCGGCGAGACTACCGGGTTTTACGGCGACCAGACCAAGGCCGCGGTTGCTAAGTTCCAAACTGTGGTAGGCCTGGAATCTACCGGTGTTTACGACAATACCACCAGAAGTAAGCTGGAAGCCTCTGACGCTCCCTCTAATCCCGAGGCCGCCGTCATTAAAAAGGGCGATGCGGGTGAGGAAGTCACAGAGCTGCAAAACCGCCTGATCCTGCTGCGCTATATGATCGGCGACGCTTCCGGAACCTTTGATGACGCTACAGAAGCGGCGGTAAAGGAATATCAAACCACTAACAGCCTGGAGGCTACCGGAATTGTAGACAAGGCTATGAAGGATGTTCTTTATTCCGACAAGGCGCTTCGTTCTCCTGAGGCGGACAACCTAAAGCTCGGCTATGTAGGCGACGACGTTAAAGCCTTGCAGATGAAGCTTGCTAAGCTTGATCTCTATCAGGGCGGCGCCAGCGGAACCTTTGATAAGGCGACGGAGCAAGCGGTGAAGAGCTTCGAGGAAGAAAACGGCCTGCGGGTTACCGGAGTTGCCGACTTGACGGTTCGGATTGCGATCGACGCTGTGATTAATTCTCTGGATCTCGGCCCTACCTATGCTAGAAATACTGATATGACGGTGCAGGCCGCGGCGATCACTGAAATCGATGAAGGAGCTTCTTCTAACACGACGACTTCTATCGTGCTGGGTGTTTTGTTTGGCTCGTTGGTGCTGTTTGGCGCCGTGATTGTATTCTATGTAAAAAAGAATCCTTATATTGTGAAAGTGCTTAGAACAAGGCTTTCACAGCTTAGGGGAACTAAATAAATGAAAAACGCGTGAAAGGCTTGCCGTCCGCAGGACGGCAGGCCTTTTCTCTATGCGGTGAGAAAACCATCGCCGGCTTTCTCAGTGTCGGCCGGAGGACCTATCAGTGGAGACGGGGCGTAAAATAGTTAGTTTTAAGTGTGGAGCAGGGCAAAATGAGGCGGCTGTTAAAAACCATCTTCAATCGGCACGGCCCCAGCCAAAAATCTGGCCATGCAGGGCGACAGCGTATCGGACGGCCAAGCTGTGCAAGCTTCTGACAGAGCGGCGGCCGCCTGTTTGAAAGGCATAAAAACAATCATAATCCACAGTATTTTGTTTTTGGCGTTTCTGTTTCCTGGAAAAGTAAGAGAATAAGAAGAGAAATTCTTTTTTTTACCTGGGTTTTATGTTATAATTTTTCCTTAGAGGGCTGTCAGGGCCCAATCTGTGATCAGGGAAGGATCAGTATGCGGGTAACATTAATCAGTAAAGGCGCGGTAGCTGAAATCGATACCCTTGGCGCTCAGTTGGTTTCGTACCAGGATGTGGTAAATACCGAGTATCTCTGGCAAGGGGATCCTGCTTATTGGAAGGGGCAGGCGCCCATTTTATTTCCTATTGTAGGCGCCTTGCGGAACGAGAGGGCGGTGATAGGCGGAAAGGCCTATTCCATGGCGCAGCATGGCTTTGCCCGGCACAGGGAATTTACCCCGGTGATTACCAGGAACGAGATGGCGGTGTTCTCGCTGAAAGCTGATGAGGTTACCAAGCGTCAATACCCCTTTGACTTTGATCTCCGGGTGACCTACCGCCTGGAGGATACCAGGCTGACGGTGGAATTTTTAGTGACCAATTTGTCGGATCGTCCCATGCCCTTTGTGGTGGGAGGCCATCCCGCGTTCCGGGTTCCTGTGAGCGGCGAAGACCGGTTTGAAAACTGGGTAGTGGAATTTGAGAAAGAGGAAGTGATTGACTGTCCGAAATTTCTTCCCGGTTCCAAGCTTTTAGACTTTTCCCAGACAAAGAGAATCCTGGATCACGAGAGAAAGCTAAAGCTGACTCACGGCCTCTTTTATGACGATGCTCTGATTTGTGAAAATACTAATTCCCGGCAGGTGAAGCTTTACAGTATTCTTACCGGGCGGGGAGTGGAAATGGAATATGGGGATTTCCGCTATTTGGGAATTTGGTCCGCAAAGAATGACGCGCCTTTTGTAGCGCTGGAGCCTTGGACGGGCTGCGGCACCGCGCAGGATGAAGACGACTGCTTTGAAAGGAAGCGGGGAATGAAGCTGCTGGAGCCTGAGCTCAGCTTTAAAGCGGCGTTCACCATGAATATACTATAAAGGCAGGAGGCAAAAAAATGGAAACTCGAATTGTAGAAATAGCAGAGAGAATCAAGGGCTTGCGGGAAATGATGGATATCACCCCGGAGGAGATGGCTGAGGCTGCCGGCGTTGAGCTGGAGGAATACCTGAAGCATGAGAATGGAGAGCAGGATTTTGGCTTTACCTTTCTGTATAAATGCGCCGATAAGCTGGATGTGGATATTGTGGAGCTGCTGACGGGGGAAAATCCCAGGCTTTCCTTCTACTCCATCGTCAGAAAGGGCGAGGGCTTGGATATCAAGCGCCGAGCCGGGTTTAAGTACGAGCATTTAAATTATCGGTTTAAAAATAAGATTGCCGAAACCTTCCTGGTGACCGCCCCCTATTTTGAGGAGGAGCAGGATCAGCCGATCCCGCTGTCAACCCATTCCGGCCAGGAGTTCGATTTTATCATTTCCGGCCAATTGAAAACCAGAATGGAAGACCATGTGGAGATCTTGAAGCCGGGCGACGCTATTTATTACGATTCCGGCCGGGGCCACGGCATGATCGCTGCCGGCGGCGAGCCCTGCACCTTTTTAGCCATTGTTATGCGCCGAGTTGAGGAAGAAGCGGAGGACCATGAGAATGCTTAATATTCATCAAAAATTTTGCCGGGAGACCTTTTACGATGGGAAACTGGTCGATTTCAAGCCGGTTTACCAGGATAATTTCAATTTTGCCTACGACGTCATCGATGTGATCGCTCAGGCCGAGCCGGAACGGCGCGCAATGCTTTGGTGCAACGACAAGGGAGAGGAGCATACCTTTACCTTTTCCGACCTGGAAAAATACTCCAACCGGGCGGCGAATTTATTCACGAAATTAGGAATCGGCAGAGGGGACACAGTGGTGCTGATTCTGAAGCGGCACTATGAGTTTTGGTTTGCCCTTCTGGGACTTCACAAGGTTGGAGCGGTAGGTATTCCGGCTACGAATCTGCTGACCAAGAAAGACCTGGTATACCGGTTCAACGCGGCTCACGTGAAGGGAATCATCTGTACTACTGACGGTGAGGTTATGGACCATGCGGACGCGGCGTTTCCGGAATCCCCCACTGTTAAGGTGAAAATCGGCGTTCACGGCGCCCACGAGGGATGGGTAGACTTTTCCAAGGAGCTGGAAAGCCAGCCGGATACCTTTGAACGGGCGGAGACCTCCGCTGCAGATCCTATGCTGCTGTATTTTACCTCTGGCACCACCGGTATGCCCAAAATGGTCTGGCATGATTATACCTATCCCATCGCGCACATTATGACCGCGAAATATTGGCATAATGTAGTGCCTGACGGCCTGCATTTGACCCTGTCCGATACTGGCTGGATGAAGGCCATGTGGGGCAAGCTGTATGGACAGTGGTTTATGGAGGCGGGAATTTTTGTCTGTGACTTTGACAAGTTTACACCCTCTGAGCTGCTGCCCCTGTTTGCGAAATACCACATCACCACTTTCTGCGCACCTCCTACCATGTACCGCTTTTTCATCAAGGAGGATTTGAGCAAGTACGATTTGTCCTCCATCACCCACGCCACCATCGCCGGCGAGCCTCTGAATCCGGAGGTATTTAACCAGTTTTATAAGGCTACAGGCTTAAAGCTGATGGAAGGCTTTGGCCAGACGGAAACAACCCTGACCCTGTTCAATCCGGTGGGAACCGAGCCGAAACCCGGCTCTATGGGCAAGCCTTCTCCGGCATACCATGTGGATTTAATTGACGATGAGGGCAATACCGTGGAGCCTGGCACCGTAGGAGAGATCGTGCTGCGGACAGGGGATGGAAAGCCTTGCGGTATGTTCGACGGGTATTACGAAAATCCGGAGCTGACAAAAACCGTGTGGGACAACGATATTTATCACACCGGCGACACCGCGTGGCGGGATGAGGACGGCTACTTCTGGTATGTTGGCCGTACCGACGATATTATTAAATCCTCCGGCTACCGGATCGGGCCGTTCGAAATCGAGAGCGTAGTCATGGAACTGCCTTACGTGCTGGAATGCGCCATTACGGGCACGCCGGATCCTATCCGTGGACAGGTGGTTAAGGCCACTATTGTGCTGGCAAAGGGCTACGAGCCTTCTGAGGAGCTGAAAAAGGATGTGCAGACCTATGTGAAGCGTCAAACCGCTCCTTATAAATATCCCCGTGTGGTGGAGTTTGTGGACGAGCTTCCCAAAACCATCAGCGGAAAAATCCGCCGGGTTACCATTCGCGGCGGAGAAAAGAAATCATAACAAAAAGGGAAGCGGGCTGGAGAAAAGCCCGCTTCCCTTTTTACGCAGGCTGCGCCGCCTGCCGGCTGAAGCAATAAAGAAGCGGATAAGCGGCTTCCAAATAAAATTGAAAAATCTCGCAGGCTAAAAAATGGAAATTCATTTAAGCTTATCCGAAATAGCTTGTATTCAGTTTGCAGACTTTCTTAAAAGGCTTTCTAAGCGTTTTTCTGCCTTATTTATTTTTGTAGTAGAAATATGCGGCAATTTTTAAAAGAACGGCAAAAAATAAAATGGAAACAGCGGTATTAAACGCGCTGATATCGACAAAGGATAAGGCGCAGGCGGCGGCCGCCAGGCAAAGCAGAAAAATATCCATAATCGGCCCGCCGCTTTTTTCGTGGACCCATTGGGTGCGCTCATCCAGCGCCAGAATTTTTTCCTGACGCAGCTTTTCCTTGTTTTTTAGCAATGAACGGTTGTAGTGAATTTTATAAATAGTGTAAATCACGCCGCCAAAGTAAAGAGCTTTGTAGGAAAGCTGGGAAAGGCCGGTGGTGTACCGGGAATCGATCAGGCCTTTTTCTCCCACCAGCACCATAAAAGCCAGAAGCAAAGCCAAAACAGCCCATAGAAGATAAATTCGCCTTTTCACAATTTGAGAAAATGGAAGCTTACAGCTTTTCATACTTTTGGTCCTCCTCCTTCAGATTTTCTTCTAAGCAGTACAGCTCTTCCACTGTGGTGCTGAAAATCCGGGCGAGCCGATAAGCCAACAGCAGAGAGGGATTGTATTGTCCGGTTTCCAAGGAAATAATTGTACGGGAAGAGACAAGCGCCAAATCGGCAAGCTGCTTCTGGGTATAACCTGCCTCAAGCCGAAGCTCTTTGATTTTGTTTTTCATAGCGGCTCCCTCAATGATATGAAGTTAACTTCATGTGAAGTATACTTCATATTATACAGATCGAATAAAATTTGTCAACCCCGATTTACCGTGGAGTTACTGGCTTTTGGTTGAAAAATGAACAAAACGGCTTGTAGTTTGAATGGAAGTGTGCTAAAATAAGCAAAATATTCAGAAGGGGGAAGATGCCATGTTCTCATCGACCGAAATGCTGCAGGCTTCCCGGGGGAAAATCCCTGCGAAATTGGTGCTGAAAAACGCCGTTGTGCTCAATGTTTTTACCAAGGAATGGCTTACCCAGGATGTGGCTGTCTGGGATGACCGGATTATTGGCGTAGGCCGCTATGAGGGCAGGGAGGAAATTGACCTAACTGGAAAGTATCTGGTGCCAGGCTTTTTTGACGCCCATGTTCATATCGAATCGTCTATGCTGACGCCAGCCGCCTTTGCCGCTGAAATTTTACCTTTTGGAACCACGACGATTCTCGCCGATCCCCATGAGCTCGCCAATGTATCCGGAGAAAAGGGGATACGCTGGCTGCTGGAGGAGATCAAGCGGCTGCCTCTGAACGGCTATGTGATGCTGCCCTCCTGCGTGCCGGCCACGGAGCTTGACGACAGCGGCGCGAGGCTGGAGGCGGAGGATTTGCTGCCGCTTCGCGAGGACCCCTCGGTTTTGGGCCTGGGGGAATTTATGAATGTTTCCGGCGTTTGCGCCGGAGAGGAAAAAGCCCTTGCAAAGCTGCGGGCTTTTCAGGATAGAGTTATCGACGGCCATGCGCCGGGACTGTTGGGAAAGGATTTGCAGGCGTATCTCCTCGCGGGGGTCAGCACCGATCATGAGTGCTCTGAGCCAGAGGAGGCTTTGGAGCAGCTGCGGAGCGGAATGAATCTGATGATCCGGAGGGGGTCCGGGGCAAAAAACGGGGAAACGCTTATCAGCACCCTTTTGGATTCCCGGGTTTCCGCAGAGCGTGTGTGCTTCTGCACTGACGATAAGCATGTGGAGGATATCCGGCGGGAAGGGCATATCAGCAGCAATATCCGCGAGGCCATTCATCTTGGGATGGACCCAGCGGAGGCATATGCAATGGCCAGCTTCAACGCGGCGCGGATGTACGGGCTCTCCCATTTAGGCGCCATAGGTTCCGGATACCAGGCTGACTTGGTGGTGCTGGACGATTTGGAAGAGGTGAGCGTGGACAGCGTTTACTGGAAAGGAAAGCTGGTAAGCCGAAAGGGAGAAAGGCCCGCCGTGGGAAAACGGACTGTCCCGGGATTTTTGCTGGATACCGTCCAGCTTCGGCCGGTGCGCCGGGAGCAGCTCCGCCTCTCCTGCCCCGACGGCGCGGCTCACGTGGCTCAGGTGATCCCCCATCAGATCTTGACAAGGCACAGGGTCTGCCAGGTGCCTTGTACCTCTGGAGAATTCCAGCCTGACCGGCACTTTCAGAAAGTTGCGGTGGTGGAGCGGCATCGAGGAACAGGTCGGGTGGGCATCGGCGTGGCAGAGGGCTTTTTCCTTCACGGAGCCATTGCCTCTACGGTGGCACATGATTCTCATAACCTGATTGCGGTGGGGGATAACGACCAGGATATACTGCTGGGCATCCAGGCGCTGGAAAAGGCCGGGGGCGGCTATTGCTTGGTGCGGGATGGAAAGCTGCTCGAAGTTCTTCCGCTTCCGGTATGCGGCCTGCTGACACAGGAACCGACAGAACAGGTGCAGAGGGCTTTGGCGAATATGAAAAAGCTATGTGTGGAAATGGGGATGCCAGAGGAGCTGGACCCATTCCAGACGTTATCTTTTTTGTCGTTGCCGGTTCTGCCGGAAATTCGGATTACCGACCGAGGCGTCTTTGATTCCGTGGAATACCGGTATTTGTAGGCTTGTTCATCACCGGCTGGGCTTAACTCGGAAGAAAAGCTGCCGATTTGCCTGGTATCAATTTCAACCATAGAAAAATAGAGCGGCTAAGCGCTTAGCCGCTCTATTTTTGTGCCTGGATAATACCAGGCCAGAATTTCCTCGCAGGCGGCTCCTTGGGAGGCCATGAAATTGGCGCCGTATTGGCTCATGCCGACGCCGTGGCCATAGCCCCGCACCGTGAACAAGAAGCTGTCTTCACTGAAAATCAAATCGAAGTTGGCGCTCCTCAGAGAAAATACCTCGCGAATCTCATCGCCGGCTGGCTCCAAGGAGCCGAGCTTCATTGTTTTTACCAGACCGGCCTGGGTGGTTTGGGAATCCCCTATCCAGGTTTGGGGCTCTCCCTCCAGCTTGATATCCGGCCAGGCGGCTGTCGCCTTGGCCTTAAAATCCTCTGAGGATACGGTGACGGTAGTTTGATATCCGGGAGCCAGAGTATCTCCTGGGCTCGGTACCTCTACCAGATATTGACGAGCCTCGGAAAATACGTCGGCGGAGGCTTCAGTGACTCCGCCTGAAATAGCGTGGTAGGCCGCGGTGATCAAAGCGTCATCCGAATCCCGGAGTACCAGGCTCTGCGCCTCCTGGCAGATTTCCTTTATTCTTTTCAGGTTATCCTCGTAAGCGTCTCCCCATTTCTCCTGAAGCTGCTGATCCGTCAAATACCCGACTCCTTTGGAAAAATCCAGGGAAAAATCAGCGCCCTTCAGCGCCTCGTCCGGCGCGGCCCGCTGAGTTTCCTTTTTCTTTAGGAAAAAGGTCATGGAGGCTATAGCCTGGGCCTTCAGCGCCTCTGTTTCAAAGGAGGCGGGCATTTCCGCGGATACGACTCCGACTAAAAAATCAGCGTAGGAAAGCTCCTGGATTTTACCGGAGCTTTCATCCAGAACCTGAAAGCTTCCCTCCTTCTGGGCCTCCGGCTGGGCTTCACCGGATGATGTAGGCATGGAGGTCCCTGATGGCGGCGGAGCTTCTGCGGACGAGACGGACCCAGAGGAAGAGCCGGCAGGGGGAGCGCTGGAGGAAGAAGGATTTTTGTATACCGAAACGCCGTCCGGTGAGGAAAAAACGATTACTGCGGCGGGAACAGCCAGCATCAGCAGAAATAAAATGATTAAGAAAACCACTTTTGCTTTCATGAGAGCCTCCTATTCAAATTACATGTTTATAAATCAAATTATTCATTTTTCGTGTGTTTAGTGAATTTATTAAATGTTTTTTGTTGATTGTTGAATTTTTTGAAAAATAAAATTTCATAAAAATGCAAAAACAGAAGTAAATAGGTTGACTTTGCATAAGGTTTGTAATAAACTTAATAATTAATTAGAGAAAGAGGTGTTGGAAAGTGCTTCAAAAACAACCTTCTGAGCTGGCTCTGCTTTGCGAGGAGTTTAGAAAGAATAATCATATCGAACCCGCTCAATTTGAACAGTATCAGGTAAAGCGGGGATTAAGGAATCCTGACGGAACCGGCGTGATGGCGGGATTGACCCATATATGTAACGTCCACGGCTATTTGATTGCCGATGGGGAAAAAATTCCCGACGAGGGCAGGCTGACCTACCGGGGAATCAATGTGAAGGATATTGTGGACGGCTGTACCAGAGAAAACCGTTTTGGCTACGAGGAGGTGGCCTGGCTGCTGCTGTTCGGCACCCAGCCTACCAGGGAGCAGCTGGAAAAGTTTAACCGGATCCTCAGCTCTTACCGGGAGCTGCCGGAGTATTTTGCCGAGGATATGATTATCAAGGCGCCCTCCAAGGACATTATGAACAAGCTGGGCAGAAGCGTGCTGGCGCTATATTCTTACGACAGCAATCCGGATGAAACCTCTCTGGAAAACATTATGCGCCAGTCCATTTCCCTGATCGCCAGAATGCCTACCATTATGACCTACGCCTATCAGGTAAAGCGGCGGCATTACGATAAGAAGAGCATGTATTTCCATCCCATCAAGCCGGAGCATTCCACTGCGGAATCTATTTTAAGGTCTATCCGTCCGGACAAAAAGTTCAACGACGAGGAAGCGAAGCTTCTGGATCTGCTGATGATTATCCACGCCGAGCACGGCGGCGGCAACAATTCGACCTTTACCACCCGGGTGCTTTCCTCTTCGGGAACGGACACGTATGCGGCGATTTCCGCTGCCATCGGTTCCTTAAAGGGGCCGAAGCACGGCGGCGCCAACCACCGGGTGATGCAGATGATGGAATGTGTCAAGGAAAAGGTTAAGGACTGGAAAGACGAGGACGAGGTAGAGGCCTTTTTGGAAAAGATCGTCCGGAAGGAGGAAGGAGATCACAGCGGCCTGATTTACGGCCAGGGCCACGCTATCTATACCCTGAGCGACCCCAGAGCGGTGATTTTGAAAACCCACGCCCAGAGGCTGGCGAAGGAAAAGGGAATGGATGACGAGTTTGCCCTATACCAGCTGGTGGAAAAACTGGCGCCTAAGGCGTTTTTGAACGTGAAAGGGGATAAAAAGGTGATCTCAGCCAATGTGGATTTCTATTCCGGTTTGGTTTACAAAATGCTGGGATTGCCGGAGGATTTGTACACGCCTATGTTCGCGGTGTCCAGAATCGCCGGATGGTGCGCCCACCGGATTGAGGAAGTGGAAACCAGCAACCGGATTATCCGTCCGGCGTATAAGTCTCTGGTGGACAGCCAAAAATACATACCATTGGATGAAAGAAAGTAAGATTTCTTTTCTTCCGTTGAAAAAAAGAGAAAAATAGTTGTCATAACTCCGAAATTCGTGTTAAAATAGTTTGGTAAACATTTTTAACACGAATTTCTCTTTTTTGGGAGGATTAAGATATGAAGATCAAATCCCTATGGATACCGTTCGCGCTTTTCTTACTTGTCACTGTGCCGCTGCGGGTTTACCAGGTGGCTTACCTAATCGATCCGGCTACCGGCTTTTTTGAAAGCGGCGAATCTCTTTATCAGATCTTCTTAGGGATTTTGGCGCTGTTTGTCCTCATTATCATGATTATGACGGCAAGCTGTAAAAATACCTCGGAGTTTCAATTCCGCCGAAATATTTTTTCCGGTGTTTTCGCCCTGGCCGCCGCCGCGGCGATGGCGGCGGACTCCGGCGCGAATCTGCTGATTTATGTAGTGGACCATGGAACTCTCCGTTATTTGATTTTATCTATCTGCGGCGTTTTAGGGATGATCGCTTTTTTGGTTGCCGCTGTGTCCCATTTTACCGGCAGAAATACCTTCCGCAAGGCGCCTGTACTGGCCTTGCTGCTTCCTTTGTGGGTGTGCGTCAGAGCGGTGGTGCTGACCTTTATTGAGTACACCAACGTGACCACCATCAGCAGCAACATGCTGAGCGTGCTGTCAGTATTGGGAATGCTTATGTTTCTTTTCTCCCTTTCTAAGCTTTTTACAGGCATCGAAACCCCGAAAACCGGGAAGCGCACCGTAATGCTGGGTTTTTTGATGGTGCTGTTTACCTTGGTTGCCTGTGTGCCTCAAGGGGTGGACGCAGTACAAAACGGATTCTCCCTGACCTCAAGCTGGACGTTTTTAGCGGATTTGGCTTTGGTGCTGTACAGCCTGGGGCTTTTGGTACAGGCCAGCGCCCAGCTCAGCCGGCCTCAGCCCTTCGCTCAGATCAGCGGGGAGGAACAGGAGGAGGCAGGCAGTCCGGGAGTTCCTCCGACTCCCCAGGCAACCTACTTCAGCAGCATCATCGCGGAGCGGAACGCCGCCAAAAATCGGCTGACGGCCTTAGAAGAGCCTTCCAAAGAAAAGACGCCGGAACCGTCTGCGGCTTTCAAGGACAAGCCGCGGAAAGAGGAAGCGCCGGCGGCTTCTGCGCTCTCCGGCCGAGAGCCGGATGCGGGAAAGGGCGGGTCCGGCCTTTGGGAAAAGGCATCCTCCCAGGCGGTTCCCAGGCCGGCTGTGTCGAAAAATCCCGATGAGATCGATATGGATTATATTAACCAGCTGATTGAGGAAATCAGCGAAAAAAAGAGTTGAATATTGTGCAAAATATGCACAATATTATCATGGAAAACCTTAGAAATCCCGGCAATGTGCGGATTTCCTCAATAGAATAGTTAATTTTGTAACAAGCTCTTGCAAATTGTTATGAAATACTATAGAATAAAAGTAGATTTTAAAACTCAGGAGGTCAAATTATTATGGCAATTAAAATTGGCATCAATGGTTTCGGACGTATCGGTCGTCTGGTGTTCCGTGCTGCTATCGCTCAGCCGGAAACGTTTGAGGTTGTAGGCGTGAACGATCCTTTCGTAGACGCCGACTATATGGTATACATGGTGAAGTATGATACCATCCATGGCAGATTTGACGGCTGCGTCAAGGAAGAAAACGGCAAGCTGGTTGTAAACGGCAAGGCTATCAATGTTTATGGCTGCATGAATCCCGAAGAGATCCCGTGGAGCGAGTGCGGCGCCGAGTATGTTGTTGAGTCTACCGGCGTATTCTGCACCACGGAAAAGGCTTCCGCTCACATTAAGGCCGGTGCCAAGAAGGTTGTTATTTCCGCTCCCGCTAAGGATAAGGAAACTCCTACCTTTGTTTGCGGCGTAAACCTGGATAAGTACACCAAGGACATGAAGGTTGTTTCCAACGCTTCCTGCACCACCAACTGCCTGGCTCCTCTGGCTAAGGTTATCAACGATAAGTTCGGTATTGTGGAAGGCCTGATGACCACTGTTCACTCTACCACCAATACCCAGAAGACCGTTGACGCTCCCTCCAAGAAGGACTGGAGAGGCGGACGTGCTGCTGCCGGCAATATCATTCCTTCTTCTACTGGTGCCGCTAAGGCCTGCGCTCTGGTTATCCCGGAGGTTAAGGGCAAGCTGACTGGTATGGCTTTCCGCGTTCCTACTCTGGACGTTTCTGTTGTGGACCTGACTGTCCGTACGGAAAAGGCTACCTCTATGGAGGAAATCAATGCCGCTCTGAAGGAAGCTTCCGAGACCTATATGAAGGGTATCCTGGGCTACACTGACGAGGCTGTTGTATCCTCTGACTTCTATTCTGATCCCAGAACTTCTATCTATGACGCTACCGCTGGTATCGGCCTGAATTCCAACTTCTTCAAGCTGGTTTCTTGGTACGACAACGAGTGGGGCTACAGCAACAAGGTTCTCAACCTGATCCAGCATATGGTCGAGGTTGACAACAAATAAGTTTGGCGTTTTCACTGAGTTATCATAACGAAAAAAGCCTTCTGTCGCTTGAGACAGAAGGCTTTTTATTATACGCGAACCCTTTCCTTGGGGACGGCGCGAAGCAGCTTGCCTTGCAATTAGGCTGAAGTATTGAGGTTAGAGCATTAAGCAGATGCCGCATCATTTATCTCCTTCAGCCGCTGCCTTTATGATCGAATTTTTCCTTCCTGTTCTTTTAGGCTGCTGATTAGGAGGTTCAGCAGTCCAGATATCCGGCCTCACTCTATCCGTTGGGGTTCAGAGAGGTTTTTTACAAGCCCTTTTCCGGACGAAATAGAGCTTTTTAGCCAGAGAGATTAGGGATGTTTTTTCAAATCAGCGTGTTTTATCTTGACAGTTTTCCCACTGCAATTTACAATATAATTACAATCGATTGCAAAAGATAATAAACAATAAAAATCAACAAGGAGTGTCAAATAGTGGCTGCAAGAGAGCAAATTGATAAGGCAAACGCAAAGGCACGCGAGTTATTGAAAGCGGCGGGAATCGTCATCACAGAGGAAGAAGCGAAACGGATAGAATACTGTGATTACCATTTAGGAGAGTTCGACACGATCGGGACGGAAATTCTTACCTATGTGAATACGGACCGTGTGTGCGCCAAGGAGATGATGCTGACACCGTATCAGATTTGTCCGGAGCACCTGCATCCTCAATTGGGAGATTATCAGGGGAAGGAGGAAACCTTCCGCTGCCGTTGGGGAGAGGTTTACCTTTATGTTCCCGGGGAGCCTACGGAGCAGCCGCGGGGAAGAGTTCCGGAGCATCGGAAGGAGCATTTTACCGTGTGGCATGAAATTTATCTGAGGCCCGGCGAACAGTATACGCTGAAAGAACAGACCCGCCACTGGTTTCAGGCAGGACCGGAGGGAGCAGTGATCTCCGAGTTTTCTACACCCAGTTTTGACGAAGCGGACATTTTTATTGATCCGGAAATCAAGCGGGAATCCAATTATTAAAAAACGCCCTTTCCAGGCAGCTTTTAAAAGTGCGGGGAAGGGGCGTTTTTTGTTAACCGGAGATTTGTGAATCAGTAATAGAACCTTTCGAAAAAAGAAAATACGCTTCTTTTCGACAAGGTGTTTATGGTAAGATAATGGTTGTGCTTAAAGAGGGATTCGGGTGTTTTGTTACAAATCATTTTTAAAATATACTTGTTAAATTTATCTAAATTAATTATAAACTTAATGTTTGGTTTATAAGAAAATAACCAAATACCTCTTGAATTATTTCCATAAACTTGCTATGATAGAAATAAGTAAGAAAAAGGCTGTTTCATTGGCATATCCGGGACGAAAAACCAGTAGGTTTTCCTGACTTTCGATGTGCGGTAAGGAGTTGATTTGCAATGAAAAAGAATCAGGACGCCGAACGCAATAATTTAGCGCTCTACCTATTTCATGAGGGGACTAATTACAAGACCTATGAGTATTTAGGCTCCCATAAGCTGGAGCAGGATGGGAAAGAGGGCGTTGTTTTTCGTACCTGGGCCCCAAACGCGGCTAAGATATCCGTGGTCGGTGAGTTCAACGGCTGGGATGAAAAGAAAGATCCTATGGAGAGAATTTCTGAAGGCGGGGTCTGGCAGTGTTTTATCCCGGACAAGGTCAAGGAATACGACGTTTACCGCTATGCTGTTACCACGCAGGATGGCGAAGTGCTGATGAAAGCGGATCCCTACGCTTATCATTATGAGACCCGCCCCTCCAATGCGTCCAAATTTTACAGCTTGGACGGCTATGAGTGGAACGACAACGCCTGGTATCAATATAAGGCAAAGCATCCCCACTATACCAATCCGGTGAATATTTACGAGGTCCATGCCGGTTCCTGGAGGAAGTTCGCCGACGGCAATCCTTTTTCCTATGAAAAGTTCGCCGATGAGCTGATCCCTTACGTGAAGGAGATGGGATATACCCATATCGAGCTGATGCCGATGACGGAGTATCCATACGACGGTTCCTGGGGCTATCAGGTGACCGGCTATTTTGCGCCGACCGCCCGCTACGGCGACCCTAAGGAGTTTATGCGCTTTGTGGACCGGTGCCATCAGGCGGGAATCAGCGTAATTATGGATTGGGTGCCGGCCCATTTCCCCCGGGACATCCACGGGCTGGCTAAATTTGACGGAACCTGCTGCTACGAGTATGCGGACCCGAGAAAAGGCGAGCATAAGGATTGGGGAACCCTGGTGTTTGACTACGGCAGGAATGAGGTCATCAGCTTCCTGATTTCCAGCGCCGTGTTCTGGCTGGAAAAGTACCACATCGATGGCATCCGGTGCGACGCGGTGGCTTCTATGCTGTATTTGGACTACAGCCGCAAGGATGGGGAATGGGTGCCTAATAAATACGGCGGTAAGGAAAACCTGGAGGCGGTGGCGTTTTTGCAGCGCCTGAACGAGTCGGCCTTCGCGGTACAGCCGGACGTGATGATGATCGCAGAGGAATCGACCTCCTGGCCGATGGTTTCCAAGCCTACCTACGCCGGCGGCCTGGGCTTCAACTATAAGTGGAACATGGGCTGGATGAACGATATGCTTCACTATATGTCCCTGGACCCGCTGTATCGTTCCTTTAATCACGATAATCTGACATTTTCCTTTTTCTACGCTTTCTCCGAGAATTTTATTCTGCCGGTCTCCCATGACGAGGTAGTTCATGGAAAAGGTTCCCTTATCAATAAGATGCCTGGAACGGTGGAACAGAAATTTGCCAATACACGGGCGTTTTTAGCGTATATGATGGCCCATCCGGGCAAAAAGCTCACCTTTATGGGTACGGAGCTCGGCCAGTTTAAGGAGTGGGATTTTGAATCGGAGCTGGATTGGGGGCTGCTGCAGTATCCGCAGCACCAGCAGCTGCAGGCCTTTGTGAAAGCGCTGAACCGTTTCTATCTGGAATCCAGTCCGCTGTGGCAGGTGGATTTTTCCTGGGATGGATTTTCCTGGATTTCCAACGACGACTATACCCAGAGCGTGATCTGCTTCAGAAGAATTGACAAGGATGGCAAAGAACTGATCGCGGTCTGCAACTTTCAGCCAGTCGAAAGAAAGTCCTATCGTTTTGGTGTGCCTTTTGCCGGAACCTACGCGGAGGTGTTTAACTCCGAGGCTAAGGAATTCGGCGGATGCGGCACAACCAATGGCAGCGGCATCAGATCAGAGGAGATAGCGATGCACGGCTATGAGCAGTCTATCGAGCTGACGCTGCCGCCTATGTCGGTGCTGTTCTTGAAATGCGCGCGGAAGAAGCCGGTAAGAAAGCCGCGGGAGCCGAAGGAACTGCCGGAAACGGCAGAAAAGGAGGAAAAAACAGCGAAGGCTCCCAGAAAACCCAGAACACGAAAAAGCAGCGGTAAAATCCTGACAAAATAAATGAATAAGATAGAACCTTGCACAAGGAGGAATGAAAAGATGTTCCCAAAACAGGAAACAGTCGCCATGATCTTGGCGGGAGGACAAGGCAGCAGGCTGGGCGTGCTGACCAGCAAATTGGCGAAGCCGGCGGTGGCATACGGAGGAAAGTACCGAATCATTGATTTCCCTCTGTCTAACTGCGTAAATTCCGGTATCGAGGCGGTGGGCGTGCTGACTCAGTATCAGCCCTTAGTGCTCAATGAGTATATCGGAAACGGACAGCCCTGGGATTTGGACAGCATGAACAGCGGCGTACAGGTGCTGCCGCCCTATCAGCGCAGCCGGGGGGCCGACTGGTATAAAGGCACCGCGAACGCCATCTATCAGAATATGAACTACATCGACCGGTACGACCCGGATTACGTAGTGGTTCTGTCCGGCGACCATATCTACAAAATGGATTACTCCAAAATGGTGGCCTACCACAAGGAGAAAGAGGCTGCGTGTACTATCGCCGTAATCGACGTACCCTTGGCGGAGGCTTCCCGGTTCGGCATTTTGAACACCAACCCGGACGACTCGATTTACGAATTTGACGAGAAGCCAAAGGTGCCTAAAAGCACCAAGGCTTCCATGGGAATTTACGTATTCAGCTGGAATAAACTGAAGGAATATTTAATCGCGGATGAAAAGGATAAAAGCTCCAGCAATGATTTCGGGAAAAACGTACTGCCCGCCATGCTCAATGCGGGTGAGCGTATGTTCGCCTATGAGTTCCAGGGTTACTGGAAGGATGTAGGAACCATCGACAGCCTATGGGAGTCCAACATGGATCTTCTGGACCCCAACACCACACTGGACCTGAGCGACGAAAATTGGAAGATTTATTCCAGAAACCCGGTGATGCCGCCGCAATATGTAGGTGAGGAAGCGGTGATCCAGAATTCGCTGGTAGCTGACGGATGCAACGTTTACGGCAACGTGGACTTTTCCGTCTTGTTCGCCGGCGTGAATGTGGCGCCTGGTGCGGTGGTAAAGGATTCCATCATTATGCCGGGAGCCCGCGTCGAGGAGGGCGCGGTGGTGCAGTACGCCATCGTGGCGGAAAACGCCGTGGTTGGCGAAAATGCCGTGGTTGGCGCCCGTCCGGAGGAAATTGAGCAGAAGGATGAATGGGGCGTGGCTGTGATCGGGGACAACATTAAAATCGGCGCCGGCGCCGTGGTGCCCCCCAAGGCGATGATTGACAAAGATATTCCGGAGGTGGCGAAAGATGCGCGGAAATAATGTGATGGGGCTGCTTTTCTCCAATATGCATGAGGAATCGATTCGGGAACTGACGGACCGGCGCACTATGGCCAGCGTACCCATCGGCGGCAGATACCGCATGATCGATTTTACGCTGAGCAGTATGGTGAACTCCGGAATCAACCGGGTAGGGGTAATTACCAAACGGAATTATCAATCCCTGATGGATCACCTGGGAACCGGAAAGGCGTGGGATCTTTCCAGAAAACGCGACGGTTTGTTCATTCTGCCGCCCTTTGGAGCGGGCGGCGGGGATTTTTCTAACCGCATTGAAATTCTTCACGCCAATATGGGCTTTTTGACCAACTGCAAAGAAGAATATGTACTGCTTTCTGACTGTGACGCTATTTTCAATATGGACTTTAAGCGTGTGATCGCGGAGCATATCAAAAACGAGGCGGATGTCACTTTAATTTACCGCTGGGGCAGGCTGCCGAAAAACGGCGATGAAACCATGGTGCTTTCCTTAGAGCCCGATGGGAGAATCAAGGATTTGATTATCGATCCCAACGGCGACGAGGAATATAACTATGCCTTCAATATGCTGCTGATCAAGCGGGAGCTTCTGATCCGGCTGGTGAATGAGTGCAGCAGCCGGAATAAGACCAACTTTAAGCGGGACATTCTGCAATCCAATGTGGAACAGCTGAAAATGTTTGGCTATGAGTTTGACCATTACTCCCATGTGATCTGCTCCATGAACGATTACTTTGAGGCCAATATGGAACTGATGAGCAGCGAGATCCGGGACGATTTGTTTAACGCCCAGCGTCCGATTTATACGAAGGTCCGCGACGATATGCCCGCCAGGTACGGATTGGGCTCTGTAGTGAAAAATTCGTTGATCGCCAACGGTTGTGTGATCGACGGGGAAGTGGAAAACTGTATCCTATTCCGGGGCGTAAAAATCGATAAGGGCGCTAAGGTGAAAAACTGCGTTATCATGCAGGACACCCGGATCGGCACCAATTGCAGCCTGAAGTATGTGATTACGGATAAGGATGTGTTGATTAAGGATGGAAGAACACTGATGGGCTTCCAGTCTTATCCCGTATATATCAGTAAAGCGTCTGTGGTTTAAAGGGGGTAATGAATTTGAAGGTTTTATTTTGCACCAGCGAGGCTCTTCCGTTTGCGGCGTCCGGCGGATTAGGTGATGTGGCGGGGTCCCTGCCTCAGGCGCTGCGCCAGCGGCTGATTGGCTGCCGGATCGTTATGCCCATGTACGAGGATATTCCTCAGGAGCTGCGGGACAATATGCGGTTCATTACCAGCCTGTCTGTGCCGGTCAGCTGGAGAAGGCAGTACTGCGGCGTGTTTGAAGCCCGGCACGGCGGCGTAATTTATTATCTGCTGGATAACCAGTACTATTTTAAGCGTAAGGGCCTTTACGGGCACTATGACGACGCAGAGAGGTTTTCCTTCCTGTCCCGGGCTGCGTTGGAGATGCTGCCGTACATTGATTTTAAGCCGGATATTATCCATTGCAACGATTGGCAGACGGCTCTGGTCCCGATTTACTACAGCCTATTCTATGCCAATAATGATTGGTATCAGGGGATCAAGACCCTGTTTACCATTCATAATATTCAGTACCAGGGTAAATACGGTATGGAGCTTCTGGAGGACGTTTTGGGCCTGCCGGAGTATGACACCTCTATCGTCGAATTTGACGGCTGCGTGAACCTGATGAAAGGTGCGATCGAGACCGCGAACCGCGTCAGCACGGTCAGTCCTACCTATGCTCAGGAGATTTTGGATCCCTGGTTCAGCCACGGCTTAGATCCTATTTTAAAGGAGCGTCAGTGGAAGCTGTCTGGAATCTTGAACGGAATTGATGTGGAGAATTATAATCCAGAAACGGACCCGAATCTCTATGCCAATTACAGCGCCGATGATTTGTCCGGCAAAGCGGAAAACAAGCGGGCTTTGCAGGAGCGCTTAGGCCTGGAGCAAAATCCGGAGATCCCCTTGATCGGCATGGTGACCCGTCTGGTTTCTCATAAGGGCTTAGACCTGGTGAAGGAAGCCATGGATCAGCTGATGCGGGAAGAAAACGTCCAGTTTGTGGTGCTGGGTTCCGGCGATTGGGAGTATGAAAGCTTCTTCAAGAGCATGCAGGAAAAATATCCCGGCAGGTTCTGCGCCTGCTTCGGCTTTGTGCCGGAGCTTTCCAGAAAGATTTATGCCGGTGCCGATATGTTCCTGATGCCCTCTAAGAGTGAGCCCTGCGGCCTTTCTCAGATGATCGCCCTAAGATATGGAACGGTTCCCATTGTCAGGGAAACCGGAGGCCTTAAGGATTCCATCAGTGACAGCGGTGATGGAAAGGGGAATGGATTTACCTTCCAGACCTATGACTCTCAGGATATGCTGGGGGCAGTTCGCCGGGCCATCGCCGGCTATTGGAACGAGGAGGGCGGCTGGAAGGTCCTGATGAAGCGGGCAATGGAATGCGACAACAGCTGGGGAAAATCAGCCAACGAATACATCAGGCTTTATCGGGCCATGCTGAAAGAGTAAGAACGAAGAATATGTCAAAAGGCTTCGCGCGCCGCGCGAAGCCTTTTTCATTTGAGAGCTTTCAATGGGGAGGCTCACCGTTTTACTGAAATGAGAGCCATACCCGCCGGCAGCGCCGGTAAAGGGAATAGGCCCTAAATGGGTTAAGAGCTGCTACCGGCAAACACCTTAAGGGATATGCTGAAATAGATTTTACTCAAGTCACTTGCCCAATAGCCTGCATCCAGATAATTTCAATCGGTATAACCGTTTTTTGGCGTCAGATGGCTTCTGTTATCAGCACGCTGCGCTTGTTGCGTGAAGCCGGAGCTATTTGCCCTGACGGGCGGAGACGGCGGTTCTGCTTATTGAAAATAAAGACAAAAAAGGCGACAAAAAAGGCGTGCTTGAAAGCACGCCTTTTTGACCAGTAAATTTTTGCGGGAATCCTAAAACTGCTTTCAGCAATATTTTAGGATACGGCAAATAATTTTCTAAGATTTCCTTTATACGGGAAAAAGCCCCCGGAAGCTCCCAAGCGAAATTAATCGCTGGAGAAAGGAAGCAGAGCTAAATGACGGGCACGCTTAATGGCCACAGTCAGCTCGCGCTGATGGCGGGCGCAGGTGCCGGTCACTCTGCGAGGCAGAATCTTCGCGCGCTCGGAAATATAGCGGCGGAGTCTGGCTACATCCTTGTAATCAATAGATTCCACTTTATCTACACAGAAGCCGCAAACCTTCTTACGGCCTTTACGGCCGCCGCGGCGGTTATCTCTTTCGGGTCTTTCCGGTCTATCAGCCATGGTATAATCCTCCTTATCTTATCTTTGTAATTAACATTAAAACGGCAGATCGTCGTCGGTGAGCACTTCCTCGAAATCGCCGGTATTCCCGGTGGAATAGGCGGCGGGCTCGGTAGTTTCCTGACGATAGGCGTTCTGCTGCGCCGGAGCCTGAGAATAGGAGCTGTCCCGTTTCGGCTCGGCAAAGTGGACGTTATCAGCCACCACTTCAAAGGCCTTGCGCTTATTGCCTTCCTTATCCGTATAGCTTCGGGTCTGAATCGAACCCTGTACCGCCACCAGCTGGCCCTTATGAAAATAACGGCAGACAAATTCGGCGGTGCTGCGCCACGCCACGATGTCGATAAAATCAACCTGGCGGTCAGCGCCGGATTTTACATAGGAACGGTCAACAGCCAAAGTAAAGCTGGTAACAGCCACATCGCTGGGAGTGTGACGAAGCTCAGGATCGGCAGTCAGCCTGCCCATTAAAATCGCGGTGTTGAGCATTTCATCGGCCTCCTCTTAAGCTTCCTTCTTAATGATAAGAGAACGAAGGATACCATCGGTGATCTTGTAAATACGATCCAGTTCCGCCGGGAACTCAGCATCGCTCTTGAAGTTGTAAAGAACGTAATAAGCCTCGGCTTCCTTGTTGATCAGGTAGGCCAGTCTTCTCTTGCCCCACTCGTCAACGCTTTCCAGAGTCGCGTTGGCCTCGATCAGATCCTTGAACTTCTGAACCATCGCGGCTACGCCCTCGTCACCTAACTTCAAAGAGATGACTAGAACGGTTTCATAGGAATTTTGGATTTTCTCCATGCTTGTTGCACCTCCTTTTGGACTTTGGCCCCGGCCCGCATGTCCGGAGCAAGGATGTTATTTCCCTGCCATAGAATTTCCATGGCAGTAACAGATTAATTATAGCCGCCGAACGTGGCTTTGTCAATGCTTTTCCACTTTTTCCTTACCAGATTTCCGCAGGTTTGTGTTCCGCCGCCGGCTGGCGGCGGAAGCGGTAAAGGAGCAAAGCGTAGAAAAGATTACAGCATGTCCTCTTTACAGATGGGCGGCCATCCCCTTCAGATATTCCCGGAAGTCCTTGCCGATTTCCGGATGCTCCAAAGCCACCTCCACGGCAGCCTGGATAATCCCAAGCTTATTGCCCATGTCATACCGCTTGCCGGTGTAGTCCACAGCGATCATACCCTGGGTTCTCGCCATGGCGCACATAGCGTCGGTGAGCTGGATTTCTCCGCCTGCGCCGGGAGCGGTGTTGTCCAGAATGTCGAAAATATCGGGCGTCAGCACGCAGCGCCCCAAAATAGAGTAAAGGGACATGATTTTATCCTTAGAGGGCTTTTCGATCATATCTGTGCATTTGAAAAGATTGTCACGGATTTTTTCTACTTTAAGGGAGCTGTATTTTGTGATGGCTTCCTCAGAAACCTGCTTGACTCCCAGGACGCCCATGCCGAATTCCTCGTAGGCACGGATCAGCTGTCCGCAGGCGGGGTCTTTTCCGATGATAACGTCGTCGCCGTACAAGACGGCAAAGGGTTCGTTACCGACAAAGGAACGGGCGCAGTTAACCGCGTGGCCCAGCCCCTTGGTTTCTTTTTGGCGGACGAAATAAATATTAGCCAGCTTGCTGATATCCACCACCTGATGGAACATCTCGTTTTTGTTGGCTCCGGTGAGCTTGGCCTCCAGCTCCGGAGCGCGGTCAAAGTGGTCTTCAATTAAGCCCTTGCCCCGGTTGGTAATGATGAGAATATCGGTAATCCCGGAGTTTACCGCCTCTTCCACGATGTACTGAATAGCAGGCTTGTCCACAATGGGAAGCATTTCCTTGGGCATGGATTTTGTGGCCGGCAGAACGCGGGTGCCTAATCCAGCGGCGGGAATGACTGCTTTTGTTACTTTCATAAAATACCTCCTGATATTAATAGCGGAAAATATGTGATGATTAAATAGCATACCAGCAGACAGATGCCCAGTCCCCAATTAATGCCGCCCTTTTCTTTTAGGGCGCTGGTGAGCTCAGGGTCTGTAGGATGGGCTTGTTGGATTTCTCCGGCCTTTTTCAGACAATGCTTATAATACATGCGGTTTCCCCGGAATCCAATCACAAACATGATGATCCACTGGAGCAGGGAAAGAACAGTGGGAAGAAACAGAAGAATCTGGTCCAGAACCGGTAAAAGCATAATCTGCTCCATCAGCTTCATGGAATCCTGCATGGAGTAAAACAGCCCAGTGGCCTCTGAAAGGCCGGCGGCAGCGATCACTTGGTTCAAAATGTCATAGTTATGGAAAAGGTTGATCATGCTGGAGCCCAGCAGACAGCCAAGTAAAATCAGAGAGATGACGGCTCCCCAAAGGTACTGCTTGCGATATAGAAGCCAGCCGCCGGAAAAAAGAAATCCGCAGAAATTGAATTTCCCAATGTTGTGATCCTTGAGCCGCTTGAACACATTCATATAATAGGGAGGGTTGCTGCCGACAAACTTAGCCAAATTACCGGCCTTTACGCCATTGAAATCCTCCTCCGGATTCACGCCGCCCATCGGGTCCATAATGAACATGCCCGGCATGGAATTCATATTAGGACCACCGTTGCTATTATTCCCCGGAGCGCCGCCAAAGGGATACCCCGGAGGGGGTGTGCTGGAATTTTGAGCAAGGGGGAGTCCGCATTTATCGCAGAACAAAGCGTCGGTATAGTTCTTGTTGCCGCATCTGGGGCAGGCTTTGGTACGAGCGGAATCATTTTCCGGCGCGCTTTTGCCAGGCTCAGGCTCCCGGTGGAACACATAGCCCTCCTTATGCTTGTCCTCAAACAGACAGCGCCCTTCCTTTTCGTAGCAGGCTCTATGATAGGGAGTACCGCAGATTGGGCAGACAACAATATCGTCCCCCTCATGAAATGCCTTGCCGCAAATAGGGCAAGGAACTCCGGTATAATCAATCATGGTATTGTGCCATCCTTCCGGTTTTTTAAGTTCAACCCTTATTGTACCTAATTTTGAAGAAAACTTCAATGATTATCTTATGAATTTACAGCGGGTTTATATTTACATTTTTAGAAATCTACTTTATAATAAGAAACGATAATGCTGTTTAGAGGATAAGGAGACAATATGATACAGTTTGAAGAATTAAAGCTGTCGCTGGAGGAACTGGAGCCGGACATTAAGGATCTGAAGGAAGCTCTGGGACTGGAAGCGATGAAAAAGGAAATCGGCGAGTTAGAGGAGGCTCAGACGTCTCCGGATTTTTGGGATGATATGGAAAAATCTCAGAAGATCATTCAGCGAACCAGTATGCTGAAAAACAAGGTTTCCGCCTATGAGACTCTGGTGTCCGGCTATGAGGATGCCCTGACCCTCATCGAGATGGGTGACGAAGAGGAGGATCTTTCTATTCTGCCGGATGCCCAGCAGGAGGTGGAAAAGGTCAGAAAAGAGCTGGAGGAGCAGCGCCTGGCTACCTTGCTCACAGGAGAGTATGACGCTAATAACGCGATTCTGACCTTCCACGCCGGCGCCGGCGGCACTGAGGCTCAGGACTGGGCGGAGATGCTTTACCGAATGTACTGCCGCTGGGGCGAGCGCCACAATTTTAAGGTGAAAACCCTGGACTACCTGGATGGCGAAGAAGCGGGGCTGAAAAGCGCCGTGGTTCTTATTGAGGGCCTCAACGCTTACGGCTATTTGAAAAGCGAGGCCGGCGTCCACCGCCTGGTGCGGGTTTCTCCCTTTGACGCTTCCGGCCGCAGGCATACCTCCTTTGCCTCACTGGAGGTTATGCCGGAAATCAATGAGGATGTAGAGGTGGAAATCGCGCCGGAGGATATCAAAATGGATGTGTACCGGGCCAGCGGCGCCGGCGGGCAAAAGGTGAACAAGACCTCCTCTGCGGTCCGATTGACCCATATCCCCACGGGAATCGTGGTGTCCTGCCAGGTGGAGCGCAGCCAGCATCAGAACCGTGAGGTGGCGATGAAAATGCTGGCCTCCAAGCTGATGGAGATCAAGGAGCGGGAGCATTTGGATAAGATTTCTGATATTAAGGGCGTTCAGAAGGAAATCGGCTGGGGCAGCCAGATTCGTTCTTACGTGTTCATGCCCTATACCCTTGCTAAGGATCACCGGACCAATTACGAAATGGGCAATATCAATGCGGTAATGGATGGCGATATCGACGGCTTTATCAACGCTTATTTAAAGCAGGAAAGCCTGAACTCTTTGGAAAAGAACGATTAATTGGGCAATCACTTTTTATTAAGCATAAGTGTTTTCAAGAGGGCGATTCGTTTCTTCCTTTGGAAGCGTTAAGGGCTCTAAAAGATGACTTTGTTCCAATTTGTGGAAAACTTTCACAGTGCCTTGATAGGATAGAGCTTTCGCTTTTCCTTGCCGCGATTCTGTTGTTGTGGTGTAATGACGCTTTTTGTTCATTAAGGAAGTATTGAAAAGAAATATAGTGTAAAACTTTAGTTTAGCCTGCAAACAAAACCTTTGCGGCTGGGAAGTATTTTCAGGGGAGTTATTAGTAATGAATCAAAAAGATTTTAGGCTGAGAATTGATTCCACGAATTGTACTTCCATGATTGCGGGAACAGCTTTTTTAGGAAAAGATAAATTTGAGGATACCTGGTGGTATCGCAGCCTGGAATTTGAAAGCGGTAAAATATATGCGCTTATTAGCGAGTATGGACAAGGATGTAGGTATCTCTCCTATTTGTTGGGAGGAAGGGTGGATTTTGAGGACTTAAAGGTATACTTAAACGAGAACGAAGTCCTCCCCAAAGACTTAAGCCTGATCAGTTGGAATTTGGAAGCGTCCGGTGAAAAATATGGAAGATCCACTGCGCGAAAGGAAATCGAGCAGGCGCTGTCCCAAAACAATTCAAAGGAATCTCTTGAGGATATACAACAGAAGTTCCTGCTCACAGAAGAAAGGCTTGATGTGAAATTGTCCTGGCTGAGCGGGGAACGCTGGAGAGCCTCTGCCGCGCTGGGATATGCCAAAGGCAAAAAAATATTCTTTTCCCCCTATGAAACGAGTGCGTTTTACAACCGTATGTGCGGTTCCTGTTTAATAAAAGCTTTGAGAGAATTAACCGCAGCCGGCGCCATTGTTTTTCTGGCCGCAGGCTCTGACTACTTTGTAAAGCATATTGTTGATGAATGCGTTTATTTAGATAAGGAATTTGATATTGACGGGTTAAAGAAAGTGTATCAAGAATTATTTCATAATGCGGATTGGATTCATTAAAAGGAATTCTGATTCGTTGATCACTGAAAAAGGTATGGCTATAGTGCCATACCTTTTTTTCGTTAACATTGGTAGAACGAGTGGATAAAAGACCTTGCATAAATAAGTGGAAGCCAGCGGTGAGATAAAAAATCTATTACTCAATAAAAATTTTATATTTAAATTTCTCAGAAAATATAGAAAAGATTAAAGATTGCGCCCCTCTTTAATAAAATCTGTTTGAAAAATTCTTAACATTTTCAAAAAAGGATGAAATCTTATGAGTACTACCCAGCTTCCCGCTCCTTATGTTCCAGCCGGAAAGATTTAGAAAAATTTCAAACACCCAGGCTGTTTCGAGTCGTGTATCTGATTTAAACGTCCAATATTGCAAACGCTGCCACGGCTTTATACAGCACCTTTGTCCTATGCTGTATACCGAAAGAGGTTTTGATTTATGGCTTCGGCATCTCCATGTTTCTTCATCCTCCTAAGGACAAAATCAAAAAAGATTTGTGAATACAATTCATTTACCGAATCAAGCGCTTTTTTTGGCGGACGTCGCTGCCTAGAAATTCCAGGCGGACGTGGTTGCCCATAATTCGGGAAACCAGACGCTGGCTGTACTGCTTTTCTAACTCCCGCATGGTCAAATTAGTGCTGATAATGGTGGGCCTGGAGGCCATCAGCCGGGAATTGATCATATTGTAGATCGTGGAGCTGGAAAAGCTGGTGGGAAATTCCGTGCCCAGGTCGTCCAAAATCAGGAGATCGCATTCCAGCAGATATACGTCGCTTTCATCGGCGCTTCCCCGTGCGGAACGGAACCGTTCCTTTTCCAGCTTGCCGATGATATTAGGAGCGGAGCAGTAAATGACGCCAAACCCCTTACCAATGGCGGCTCTCGCGATGGCTAGGGAAAGATGGGTTTTTCCAAGGCCGGTGGCCCCTTGCATCAAAAGGCTTGGAGAAAGCTGGGGGTCGAAGTTGGCGGCGTAATTTTTACAGTACCGGTAAATGTCCTCCATTCTCTTTTTGGGCGGTATCCCCCCATCCTTCAGAGGGACCTCGCCGTAATAATCCAGAGAAAAGGTGTCAAAGGAGGACAAGGAGAGGGGGGAAAGGGCGTTCAGCCGCTGGTATGCTTCGTCCCGCAGCAGTTGTTTCATGCAGGAGCACATTTTTCCGTCCACATACCCTTCATCCTTACAGAGAGGACAGGCGTAGCGGATTTCCAAATAGTCCTCCGATACGCCGGCGGACTTTAAAAGAGCGGCAAGCTCCGACTGTAGGGCTTGGTTGCTTTCCTTGAGCCGTTCCAGCTCCAGCCTGGCATTAGAGCCGGTGAGAACCGCTTTTGCGGCCTTCGCCGCGGTGCGGGAAAGCTCCCGTTCGATTTCCAGCGCCCGGGGGTAACGGGAAAAAAAGCTCCGCCTGCGCTGTTCCGCCTTGGTTATGGATTGCCGTCTGCGCTGCTCCATAGCCCGGTTGGCGGCTTCGATAATTTCTTTGGAATATCCCATGGCCATCCCTCTTTTCAATCATCAAAAATACTGGAACGCTCATAAGCCTCTAAATCGTAAGAGGGGGCCTGCTCTCCGCCGGCAGCCTCCTGGAAGGGCTTCTTTTCATTCTGTGCCTGCTCCAGAGTCTCCACGCCCTCTTTTTTCCAGCGCTCCAAAATGCTGTTCATATACGGAAAAGAAAATTTCCCCTTGGCGTCTACATTACGCTCATAGGCCTCCCGGATTAAATCCTCTGAGAAACGCCATTCGTTAATCCAGCGGTCCGCGAACTGAGCTTCCTTAGCGGTGGGGGATCGGCGCTCCAAACCCAAAAGCCGCTGGACTGACGACCAGGCCTTTTGGCTTTGATCCAGCTGGCGGATCTTCCGCTCTGCCAGTTCCAGGGAATCGATGCCCTCGTCCGACCACCGGATACCAGTTTTTTCTATGTATCTCATATTGCCTTTCCCAATGCTGGAGGCATATTGCAGCAGCATCAGAATAACGTCTACCGGCAGACCATCCGTGTCATGAAGCATTAAAAGGGTGGCGCTGTCCCCGTTGGATATGGTTTTTCCAAGAATAACCTGGGCTTCCTGCAGGAGGAAAGCGATGTCGCTGTCCTCCTGAGCGCGTTTTGCCACAAAAAGGCTGTCCGGCTTTTGGGGCCGGGACAACGGCCTGGAGGCTTTTGGCGGTTCTGACGCCCGCTGGGTGACTGCTGTCGGCCGGTTCTCTCCTTGAGCAATGGAGGAAACCGGAGAACCCTGCGGAGCGGCAGGCTGAGCCGCTGGGACAGCTTCTTCTCGGGAACTCCGGCCGGGACCGGTTTGTGCCGGGGAGAAGGTTCCGCCGGAGACTGCGAGCAGCCCGGTTTCCACCCAGTACTGCATGGCGTCCTTTACATCTGCGGGATGCATATTCAGCGCTTCTCCCACAGCCTCCGCCTCGAAGGGGGAGCCCGCGTGCCGAAGCACCCAAAGAAGCACCTTCAGCTGGGCGCCGCCGGCTAGTTTTAAATGCTTATCGACCACATCGGAAGGAACGGCAAAAATTGACTGCCAGCTTCCAAGGTTGATGGAATAACTCATAAGGGAACCAAGCCTTTCCAAAAATGAGCCGCTTACCCGAGCTTCGGGGCGGGCTGTTGATTGTTCTCCTATTATAGCATAAGTTTCGACAGGATGGCACCTCTCCGAAGAAAGAAAATAATTTACCATAGGGCTTGACAAAAGCGGCGGAGTTCTATATAATAGCTTTTGCAATATGGGTTTGCGGATGTAGCTCATCTGGTAGAGCGCCACCTTGCCAAGGTGGAGGTAGCGAGTTCGAGCCTCGTCATCCGCTCCAGTTTAAAAAGCTGAGCATCTTTATAGATGCTCAGCTTTTTTGCTTTGCCGCCGGCGGCTAAGCTTTGCGTGATGCGGCCGGAAGAAGGACTGAGTTTTCCGACGTAACAGTGAGCGGGATAAAAGCAGGCGGATTCCTTCCTTGTCAGGCTATCCAACAATAATGGGACATTGCGCCGGGGGCAGGGAACACAAGGCTAACCGGGAGTTGCTTGGCGGCGTAGAAAATGCAGGTTGATTCGCAAGAAATAAGGCGGCGCTTTTCCGCCAGAAAGTTCCGAAGGAGGCGGAAAGGTAAAGTATCCGGCGTGTTTGCTTGTTTTCTAAGGAATTTTGTACTATAATAAATTTATTAGAAAATAATATCAGAAAAATATGTAAAGATTGGAAGGTGAATTCCGTGGCGGCAGATTTGCACTGTCATACCAAAATGTCAGACGGTTCCGCCAGCATCGACGAGGTGGTGCTGATGGCGAAAAAGCTTGGACTTAAAACCATTGCGGTCACGGACCATGACACGTTTGCCGGGGCAACCAGAGCGTGTGTTTATGGCAGGCGTCAGGGAATCGAAGTGATTCACGGCGCGGAAATATCCTGCATTGATTCGGCCAGAGGGCGGAAGGTGCATATTTTATGCTATTTATGTCAAAATCCGGATCGGCTGGAAGGGGTTTTCAAAAGGACGAAGGAACGCCGGCAGAGGGCCGCGGCGCTCATGCTGCAAAAGGTGATGCGCCAGTATCCTATCACGCCGGACATGGTTTCCCGAAGGGCTCAGGGAAGCACCAACATCTATAAGCAGCACATTATGCACGCGCTGCTGGACGCCGGATATACCAATGAAATTTTTGGGGATTTGTTCCGCAGCCTGTTTCACCCTAGGGAAGGGAGCGCCTACGCTCCGGTAGAGTATCCGGAAGTAACGGAAATCGTGCCTAAGATCCATGAGGCCGGCGGCCTGGCGGTTTTGGCTCATCCAGCGGTTTATGACAGCTACGACGTCATGGAGGAGCTGCTGCCTCTGGGCTTGGATGGCGTGGAGGTGTGGCATCCAAGAAACCATCCAGACGACCCGGAGCGCTTGTCCGGATTCTGCCGGGAACATGGCCTGATCATGACCGGGGGAACGGATTTTCACGGGCTGTATACGAAAAAGCCGAATCCGTTAGGAACCTGTACTACTGGCGATGACCAGGTGGAACTGATGAAAAAGTGATGCGAAAAGTACCGAAAGCAGCCGCCAAGGGCGGACAAACGGTAATTTGGATAGGATTAAGCGTTATAAGGAGTCTTACTATGGAGTATCATTATAAAACCAAGGGAACCTGTTCCCGCAGAATCGATGTGGAATTGGAGGACGGCCGGATCAAGACGGTCAAATTTCACGGCGGCTGCAACGGAAATTTACAGGGAATTACAGCTCTGATTCAGGGAGCGCCCGCCCTGGAGATCATCCGGAAGTGTAAAGGCATCCAGTGCGGAATGCGCGGAACCTCGTGCCCGGATCAGCTTGCCCATGCGTTGGAGGAGGCTTTGGCCGCTGAGAAATTATAGGAAGCGCTTGGAACAGATTAAAATACTATTTAAGCGGATAACGGGATAGACGGGGTAAGGCGCGTCTGCGCCGGTCTCCTGCCTCCGTTTGTAAATCTAGTCAGCAGGGAGGAATTGAAACTATGCCCGCGGCGATCTCCCATTATTTATTGGCTCGTAGGGTGCTGGATGACCCGGCCTTTGACAAAAGCAGGAGCTTTTCTCAAAATGCCTTTTTATGGGGCGCTCAAGGTCCCGACTTCTTTTTTACTCACCGGTTTTTCCCTTGGCAGAAGGGAGAAAGCCTGAAGGAGATTGGGGAGCGTCTTCACCAGACGCCGCCCTCGAGCATTTTTGATTTTGCCCAGGAATATGAGAACGGGGAAAGAGGAAACGACGTCTCCCTTTCCTACGTTTTAGGCTTTTTATGCCATTACGCCCTTGACAGCACGGCGCATCCCTTTGTGAATTACAGTGCTGAAATGCTCCACGAGCTGGTAAAGCCATCTACTGTGGAGACCTGCCATCACGAAGTGGAGTCTAATCTAGATGTGGTTTTGCTGCGGTATGAGAGGGCGGAGCTGCCGACAGATTTCAGCTTAAAGAGAGCGGTACCAAGGGATGAGGGAGTCAAGCAGGAGATGGCCTCGTTTTATCAGTCTCTGCTGAGAAGGCTGTACGGAACGCAGGTATCTCAGGAGGCTGTCGCGCAGGCTGTGGAGGACTGCCGCACCGCCTTTGGGTGGATGACGGACAGAACCACATTAAAGAAGAAAATCCTGCTCCGGGTGGAGAAAGGAAAGCTGCCGACCCTTTCCTGCCATGTTCGGAGCATGACGGAGGAAACGGATTTTGATTATTCCAATGTGCTCCACCGGGAATGGCAATGGCCTATGGAAACCGGTGAGCTGCGGACGGAAAGCTATTTGGATTTATATGAACAGGCCGTTGAGCTCGCCAAGGCGCTGATCGCCGGATTTTTATCCGGGGCGTCTATGGGAGCGTTGACAGAGAACCGGCCGTTTTAACAGAAGAGGAGAACTAATATGGAACGAATCGCGAGTTTTTGCGTAGACCACACGAAATTAGAGCCTGGTATTTATATTTCCCGTATTGACGGAGATATTGCCACCTATGATATTCGCATGAGAAAGCCCAACACGCCGCCGTTTTTATCCAATCCGGTGCTGCACAGCTTCGAGCACCTGTTTGCCACCATTGCCCGCAACAGTGAATACGGCGGCAGGGTGATCTACTTCGGTCCGATGGGCTGCAGAACCGGCTGCTATTTTTTGGTAAGGAATATGGAGCCCCAGCAGGCTTTGGATTTGATCAAATCTGTGTTAAAGCAGATTGGAGAATATTCCGGCCCTCTGCCCGGGAATACGGCGCCGGAATGTGGAAATTATTTAGAACATGATTTGGAAGGCGCGAAAAAAGAGGCGTCGGAATTTTACGACTTGGTTCGTCATTGGACTGTCGAAAAGATGCGTTATGAAAAATAAAAACTAAAAAATATCTCTAAAATTAAATAATAATTCTGGCTAGAATCTGTCATTATGGCTGATTTCTGTTTCTCAGGATTGCAATTCTGTAACAATTAGCTATAATAAATAACATACTGTTACAAAGTTGTAATTTTTTAATTGCCAAATTTGTCAGCTAGTTTTGTTCAGAGAGGGTGTCATTTTGATGCTGATTCAGCCGGAAAAAGTAGCGCTTGTAAAAGCGCGGCTGAGAAAAGCGGTTCATCTTTGTGAAAAGCTATGGACCCGTTTTGTGTCGGCGGGTGCGAAAGGCCTGAAGAACGCGGAAAAATGGGCGTTAAGAATTTTAAAACGAGCCGAAGGCTGGTTGGGAAAGCTTCCGGCGCAGGCTGTGAAGGAAAAGATAAAAGCTGCGTTTACCCAGGAGTGCCGTTCCCGGCAGGCGGTGAATCTTGTCATGCCGGTGGCCTGCGTCTTAGTGCTGGCTTCCGTGCTCAGTTTAGTTCCTTTAGCCCCCCGCGCGGCGGCAGCCGATCATGAGCCCGCGGCAGAAACGGCAAATCTAACCATAACGCCTCGATACGCCGCGGCGGAGATCGCGGAAACAGAAGCGCTGGATATGCACGGAGAACTGGTGGAGGCTTGCGGAATTTACGTGGACAATAAGCTTTACAGCGTGATCGACTGTCAGGGCCAGCTGCAGTTTTTCCTGGATGCTTTGTTGAACCAGGAAAAGCTGGAGGATCCTGATGCGGAGGCCTCCTATGCCCAGGAAATCGAAGTGGTGTCAGGCCTGTATCCTTCTGGAAGCGTCAAAAGCTATGATGAAATCAAGGAAATTCTTTTGTCGGTGCTGCAAATTCAAGTGACCAAAACCGAGACCTATCAGGAAGAAATCCCGTTTGATACTGTCACTGTCAGCAACGATATGGAGTATACGGTGTTCAGCAATGTGGTCAACGAGGGTGCGGACGGTGTTCAGGAATGTGTGGATCAAGTTACTTATCTCAATGGGAAAGAGGTTTCCCGCAGTGCGGTGAAAAGAACCGTAGTGCAGGAGCCGGTCAGCAAAACGATTGAGACGGGTACCCGTACGCTTCCGGACAGTTATCCTGAGGGCTATCAGTCTGGACAGGGAAGCGGCGTCGCCACCGGCAGCTTTTTGTGGCCTCTGCCGTACACCTACCATATTACCAGTCCTTTTGAGATGCGGTGGGGAACCATGCATAAGGGAATCGATATTGCTGAAGGCGGCGTTCATGGCGCCACGGTCAGGGCATCGGATGGCGGCGTGGTGACCATTGCCGGCGACTTAAACGACGGCTACGGAAATTATGTGGTGATCGACCATGGCAATGGGTATAAAACCCTTTACGCTCACGGCAGCGCCATTTATGTTACTCAAGGCCAGTATGTTTCTAAGGGACAGCCGATTCTGGCGGTTGGAAATTCAGGAAATTCATACGGCTCCCACCTCCATTTTGAGATCATTGAAAACGGAACGGAAGTCAATCCATTGAATTTTGATTTTGAGTAAAACAGAATCTGAATTTTACTGGTAACCGAATATGGACAGAAAGATCTAAATGATTGTTTTTGTTGTCCCGAATTTAAAAGCTTAACGGCAGTGCGAAAAGCCTCTTAAACCTAATTGGCAGCGGTTTAAGAGGCTTTTTTATTTGTTTCAAAAAGATTTCCATCGATTTAAGCATGCTTCCCAGCTATCAGTCCATTTGTCTCTTGTCATGGGAAACGGGAAAAGGCGCCTCGGAGGAATCCTCCGAAGCGCCCTGGGGTTTGCGCGGTATTCGGAATTTGTTAGCAACCGCAGCCGCAGCCATCATTGCATCCGCAACCGTTGTTGCCGTAACCGCTGTTGCCGCAGCCGCAGCAGCACAGAATGAGGATTAAGATGATGATCCAAGAGCAGCCGCCAAATCCGTTGTTACACATAATGAAGTCCTCCTTGAATTTTGTTTGTGTTTTGTTGGCTTACAGTACAGTATACGGATGGAGCCTCATTCTGGTGACGAATTTTTTTACCCAAAAATTTGACATGGGATTTTTCCCCGGCGCTGTATAATAAATCCAATCGCTGGTAATAGTTATTTTATAGGAGGCGGGCTATGTATCGGTTTAACGGATTTACGCAAAAGGCCAACCATGCCATGAATTTGGCGATTCAATGCGCGGAGGAGATGGGGCATACCTATGTGGGCAGCGAGCATATTCTGCTGGGGCTTTTGAAAGAGGGCAGCGGAGTAGCCGCCGCGGTGCTCCGCGCAGTAGAGGTGGATGCCTCTCAGCTGGAGCTGCTGATGACCCAAAAAATCGGGCTGGGGATCAGGGGTGCGCTGGGCACCGAGGATTTTACCCCACGAACCAAGCGGATTTTGCAGATCGCCGTGATGCAGGCGGCCAGAATGGGCTTCACCTATGTGGGAACAGAGCATTTGCTTTTGGCGATCCTGGGAGAAAGCGACAGCTACGCGGTCCGTTTTTTGGCGGAGATGGGGGTCAGGTCTTCTGAGATCGTGGAAAAAATGAACGAACTGATGGGTGCGGAAACAGACTCGTCGGCCTCGGTTCCAAAGCAAGGGAAGGAATCAAAAATAAAATCTGCCACTAAAACCCTGGACCAATTTGGCCGCGATCTCACAGAACAAGCCAGAAAGGGAGAAATTGACCCTGTTATTGGCCGCCAGATGGAAATTGAGCGGGTGGTTCAGATCCTTTCCAGAAGGACCAAAAATAATCCTTGCCTGATCGGCGAGCCTGGCGTGGGAAAAACCGCCGTTGCGGAAGGCCTGGCCCTCCAGATTGTCTCCGGAAACGTGCCGGAGCTCTTGAAGGATAAAAGGCTGGTGTCCCTGGACCTGACAGGAATGATTGCCGGCACCAAGTACCGGGGTGATTTTGAAGACCGGATCAAAAACGCCATTGAGGAAGTGAAAAAGGCGGGCAATGTCATTTTGTTTATCGATGAGCTTCACACCATCATTGGCGCAGGCGCGGCAGAGGGGTCGGCGGATGCGGCGAATATTTTAAAGCCGGCCTTGGCCCGGGGTGACTTCCAGGTGATCGGCGCCACCACTATTGATGAATATCGGAAGCATATCGAAAAAGATGCCGCCCTGGAGCGGCGCTTCCAGCCGGTTATGGTGGGGGAGCCTACGGTCCAGGAAGCGGCAGCCATATTAAAGGGGCTTAGAGACCGGTACGAGGCGCATCATAAGGTGAAAATCACTGACGAAGCGATCGAGGCCGCGGTGGAGCTTTCCTCCCGGTACATTTCAGATCGGTATTTACCGGATAAGGCCATCGATTTGATTGATGAGGCGGCCTCTCGGGTTCGTCTGCGGTGCTATACCGTTCCTGATGACCTGCAGCAGCTGGAGGAAAAAAGCAAGGAGCTGGAGCAGGAAAAGGCGGCGGCGGTTAACTCCCAGGATTTTGAGCGCGCGGCCTCCTTACGGGATGAGGTGCGGCACTTAAAGCAGCAGCTGGAAGAGCAAAGAAATCAGTGGAGGGATAAAAACGAACGTTCCGGCGACGAGGTCACCGCCAAGGATATCGCCCAGATTGTCTCCAGCTGGACCGGCGTACCGGTGGTACAGCTGACAGAGGAGGAAAGCCAAAGGCTTTTGCGGCTGGAGGAGATCCTCCACCAGCGGATCGTCGGCCAGAAGGAAGCGGTAGCGGCGGTGGCAAGGGCCATTCGCCGCGGAAGGGTAGGACTGAAGGACCCCAAACGCCCGATCGGCTCTTTCTTGTTTCTGGGCCCTACCGGTGTAGGAAAAACCGAACTGTGCAAGGCGTTGGCTCAGGCAATGTTCGGTGATGAAAAGGCCATGATCCGCATGGATATGTCGGAATATATGGAAAAGCACACGGTTTCCCGGATGATCGGCTCGCCGCCTGGCTACGTCGGTTATCAGGAGGGGGGACAGCTCACGGAGAAAATCAGGCGCAAGCCCTATTCCGTGGTGCTGTTTGATGAAATTGAGAAGGCCCATCCGGATGTATTTCATCTTCTTCTGCAAATTTTGGAGGATGGGCAGTTAACAGACTCCCAGGGCCGTACAGTAGATTTTAAAAACGCCGTGGTGATTATGACCTCCAACATTGGTGCCAGGCTGATTACGGAAAACCGTCTGAATCTGGGCTTTTCAGCGGACAACAGCCAAGAGGCCGATCAAAAAGTCATGAAGGATAAGGTCATGGAAGAGCTAAAAAAAGCCTTCCGGCCAGAATTTTTGAACCGGATCGACGATATTATTGTTTTTCAAAAGCTAACCCAGGAGGAAATTCAGCAGATTGCCGTGCATATACTGAATGACCTGAAAGCGCGGCTGGAGCCGCTGGGAGTTTCCCTGGAATTTACCGAGGAGGCGGTGCGGACGATTGCGAAAGCGGGCTTTGACCCAGTATATGGCGCCCGTCCGCTGCGGCGGGAAATTCAAACTAAGGTGGAGGATCCTTTAAGCGAGGAACTGCTGGCGGGCGATCTCAAGGCTGGAGGGACGGCGGTATGCGACGCTTCCGGGGGTAAAATTATTTTTCAAATTCAGGAAAAAAGGATTGACTAATTTTACCAAAGGGAGTACAATAAGGATAAATAAAATAAGAATTATTCTTATTTTTAGAATTAAAAAAGAAAGAGGTATGCTAAATGGAATTAAAAGGATCGAAAACAGAAGCTAATTTGATGACAGCGTTTGCCGGCGAATCACAGGCCAGAAATAAGTACACTTACTTCGCCTCTAAAGCGAGAAAGGACGGATATGTCCAGATCGCCAATATTTTCGAGGAAACTGCCAACAACGAAAAGGAGCATGCGAAAATTTGGTTTAAGCTGTTGGAGGGTATCGGCTCTACGCCTGAAAACCTTTTGGCTGCCGCTGAGGGGGAAAATTATGAGTGGACCGACATGTACGCCACCTTTGCCAAGGAGGCCAAGGAGGAGGGCTTTGACCGGATCGCCGCCTTGTTTGAGGGCGTTGCCAAGATCGAAAAGGAGCATGAGGATCGCTACCGCGCGTTGCTGAGCAACGTGGAGGAGGGCAAGGTCTTTAAGCGCGGCGATGTAGTGATCTGGCAGTGCTCTAACTGCGGCCATATCGTAGTAGGCACTCAGGCGCCGGAAATTTGTCCTGTGTGCTCTCATCCCAAGGCCTATTTCCAAATTCAGGCGAAGAATTATTAATCCATTGAAATCCGCGTTGAAAACAGTTTGGTAAAGCTGCTCCTCGGGATGCTGGACAGGGCAGAAGGAGGAAAAAGCGCCGAGAAATGGAAAAATGTAAAAATGCGCCGCAAGAAGTGCGATGGCGCAGGCGTTTAAAGCAGGGTGTGTGATCACACACCCTGCTTTTGTGCTTACAGCCAAATCCGGAAAACGTCTTAAGATATCCTCTGAGGATGAGTTTCCCATGCGGTAATGGCTGGCCGCCCAGGGAAAATTGAGAGAATTGAGAGGGCGCAACCGGTAGGACCGGAAAAATACGTCAGCCGTTTTTATCTGATGAAAGCTTACGCAAGCAGCGATCCGCTTCCTCGCGGGTATAGAAAACAAAGATTTCTTTGCCGTCTTTATACTTTTCCAACAGCTCATAAATATGAGGGAGCTGATCCTTGGGAAAGTCTACAATCCATTGCTTGAACTCTTCGTCCATTTCAGCTTCGATCCAAGGAAAGTCTTCCCGCTTTTTGCCTATGCGGGATTTGGCCCCGGAAAGGCAGACCTCCAGTGGAAAATCCAATAGGAATACGGTGTCGCAGCTTTGCAGCCGCAGTTCCAATGTCCTGAGATAATTTCCGTCAATGATCCACTGAGTTTTTTCCATCATCTCGTTCAGCCGCAGGTCAAATTCCTCTGCCGCAAGATTGGTTTTATCCGGCTTGTGCCAAAGAAGATCCAGATAATACAGCGGCAGTCCTGTAACCGCGCTTAATTTCCGCGCAAAGGTGCTTTTTCCCGCACCAGGACTACCAATTACCAGTACTTTTAACATAGCTTATCTCACTTCAAAAGTTTATCGGAATTTTGTCCGGCGCCCCCGTGCTTTGAGAAATGGAAAGGCCGGAAAACAGAAATTGAAAGATGCTTGAGACCGTTCGGGAAAGCCCCCTTGCCTATAAGATAATCTGACGGAATCCGCAGCCGAAAGGATATCCCGCGGCCCTGAAGGTAATTTCTAGAAATGATTTTCGAGGAGGAAATCTGTGGTGACCTGAAAAATTTTAGCGAAAGCCCGCAGCTCAATATCCGTAACAAACCGCTGGCCGCTTTCAATCCGCTGAATTGCGTTTTTATCCAGGTCGATTCCCGCCAGCTGGAGTTTGTCCGCTAAAGCCCGCTGAGACACCTTAGGAGTCATCTGCTTGCGGAGAAGCTGAATTTTCTCGCCGCAAAGATTCAATTTTCCATTGCTGTTTCTGTTTTTATACACCGCGGATTCCTTCTTTTTGACATTTAGTGATTGTCATTTTATTTAGTATATGGTAAAATGTTGAAAAATATGACATCTAGTAAATGTCAAAAAGAATGCGGAGGCTGAAATAATGTGCTTTTATTTTGTTCTTTTCTCTTATGGAATCTATTTGCGGATGATCGCTGACATCCTTTTTAGGCAGCCGGTTACGGAACAGGTTTTCCGCTGCCTTCAGCAGATAGGGGAAACGACTGCCGCGCTTCTGGGACTGCCGTTCTAGCGGCAGGCTTAGAGGGCGGCGACAAGGCCGGCTGAATGCCATTGCCTAGAGAAAGGATAAAAAAAGAGTAAGGCGGCTAAAGCCGCCTTACTCTTTTCGTGTGGATGCGCCCAGAACTTACTAGTGAAAGCGTTTTCCCATCGCTTGAACCAAATAGGCCACCGGAATGCACAGAAGAGCCCATAAAAAGGTATACAGCAGGCATACCTGGCCGAACAGGTTCAGAGGAAGAAAGGAATAATCCCAAACGTCCATCTGGAGCCATAGGTTCACAATACAGCCTGCGGCGAACTCGATGGCGGTAATGATGGCGGCGCCCGCCGCGCATTTCTGCCAAAGCTTCGCGTGGGTAATCCGGCTGAACACCCGAAACAGCACCACAAAGCAAATACCGCCGGTGATTATCATGGTCCAGTGGGTATATCCCCGCCAGAGAATTTCGATTAAGGCGTAGGACAGGCCGCCGATGGTGAAAATCGCGATATCATTTTTAAGACGCTTTTTCAAATTTCATCACCACAGTTATTGTTTGCGGCGATGGAATTTTTATTCGGCCCTTTGAGAGAAAACCGCCAGCTTCAGAAGCTCAGAGCTTCTCTTCATAAATTCCGAAAGCTCGTCTGCGGAAAGCCGCTGGTTGGACAGCATGGCCAAGTCGTAAACATATTTGCAGACCAAGGGCTTTTGTTCCTCTGGCAGAGAGGTGATTTTTTGGACGATATCATTCTGCGCGTTCAGAACCAAAGTTGTTTTGGCCTGGGCGCCGGCAGGAAACATACCGCCGTACATAGCGCTCATATCGTTTAAACGCCGCTCGTACTCGGAAACCAAAATAATGGCCGGAGTTTCCTTGGATTTCAGATTTTCCGCCTGAACGTCCAGATCCTCTTTCCCTACGGCCGCCTTGAACTGTTCGCATAGAGCCTTGACGGCTTCCTCGTCGGGCTTTTCTCCGTCGGTTTTCATAGAATCGGAAAGATCGGAGTCGATGCGGGCGAACTTTAAGCCGCTCTCCTTATACTCCAAAAAGCTGATGAAGTGGCTGTCAATGGCGTGGGTGAGCAGGACCGCGTTCATGCCGTTTTCCTGGAACAGGCGGATATACTGGGCTTGGACGTTTTCATCGGTGACATAGAAAATCTGGCCTTCGTTTTCCTTCCGGTATTCCTCCAGGGTCCTGTAATCGTGGTTCAAGGTTTTAAACAGCACGATATCCTTTACCCGGTCGTAAAATTTTTCATCCTTGATGCAGCCGAACTTAATAAAGGGAGCGATATCCTCCCAGTAGCCCTCGAAGGAAGCACGGTCCTCCTCGAATACGGAGTGGAGCTTATCAGAAACCTTTTTGGTGATGTGGCGGCTGATTTTCTGCACGTCGCCGTCGTTTTGCAGAAAGCTTCTGGAAACGTTCAAGGGAAGGTCGGGACAATCAATGACGCCTTTCAGCAGCATCAGGTATTCCGGCACCACTTCCTTGATGTTGTCGGCGATGTAAACCTGGTTGTTGTAAAGCTTAATCTCTCCCGGCATGACCTGAAGCTTGTTGCTCTGCTGAGGAAAATAGAGAATCCCCTTCAAATTAAAGGGATAATCCACATTCAGATGAATCCAGAACAGGGGAGGATTGAAATCCATGAATACCTCCCGGTAGAAGCTTTCATATTCCTCTTTGGTGCAGTCCTTAGGCTTTTTCAGCCACAGAGGCTGGGTGTTGTTTACCGGCTTCTCCTCTGTTTTGGACTCCTCGCCGGATTTTTCCTCCTTTTGGGATAAGTCCTTTTTCTTGGGGTAAAAATAAATCTCATAGGGCATAAAATGACAGTATTTATGAAGCATCTCCCGCAGGCGGAATTCCTCCAGAAATTCCTTGGAATCCTCGCCAATGTGCAGGGTAATGGTGGTGCCGTGGCATTCGCGGGCTCCCTCGCCGATTTCGTAGGTATCGCTGCCGTCAGAGACCCAGTGCACTGGCTTGGCGCCGGGCTGGTAGGACAGGGTATCGATTTCCACCGAATCGGAAACCATAAAGGCCGAATAGAAGCCTAAGCCGAAATGGCCGATGATGCCGGCCTCCGCATCGGTTTTGTCCTTGTATTTTTCGATGAAATCCTCCGCGCCGGAAAAGGCGATTTGGGTGATGTATTTTTCGACTTCATCCTCCGTCATACCGATGCCGTTATCCGAGACGGACAGAGTTTTAGCCTCTGGGTCTATTTGAATCTCAATGCGGCCTTTTTCCTCCCCGGTATCAGCCTCGCCGATGGCGTTGAGACGCTCCAGCTTCTTGATAGCGTCGCTGGCATTCGATACCAGCTCTCTCAGAAAAATGTCTTTATCCGAATAAAGCCATTTTTTAATAATCGGAAATATTTTTTCCGACTGTACTTTAATTTGTCCTTCGCGGGCCATATTCATTCCTCCGTTTCAAAAGAGATTAGCACTCTTATGCAATGACTGCTAATTTATAGTTATCATTGTACTCGTTCTCAGAAAATTGTCAACCCAAAGAGAGCGGACACGGGGAAAATTAAAAAAACGTTCACAAGTGAGCCGGGGAATTGGCGTTATGATAATAAAAAGAAAGAGAAAGCAGGGAAAAGCGTCTTTTCCCGCAATGTTAAGAGAGGTTTTCTATGAGAAGCCAAGAAGAAATGCTGGCCATAATATTAAAAAAAGCGAAGCAGGAGGAGCATATCCGGGCGGCTTTGCTGCAGGGCTCCAGAGTTTCCAAGGAGGCCAAGCCCGACTGCTTTCAGGATTACGACGTGGTGTTCCTCGTGGATGCCATGGAGCCGTTTCTCAGCAATCCCCGCTGGATCGACTGCTTTGGCAGACGGATCATCATGCAGATCCCAGAGCCTCCTACCCGGACCCGAATGACCTATTTGATGCAGTTTGCCGATGGAAACCGTATTGACCTGACTCTGGTGAGCCGGGATGCCCGGGACACAGATCCGCGGGTCTGCGGCATGGTGCTTTTGGATAAGGATGAGCTTTTTCTGACCCCGCCCCCAAAAGAGGACCCGTTTTTGGTGAAAAAACCCACCAGACGGGAATTTGACGGCTGCTGCAATGAGTTTTTGTGGGTTAGTATTTATGTGGCAAAAGGGCTGTGGCGGGACCAGGTGCTTTACGCCCAGGCTCATCTGAACGATCCGGTGCGCCTTGAAATGATGAAAATGCTGGACTGGTACATCGGCGTGAATACGGATTTTTCCGTCACCACAGGAAAATGCGGAAAGTACCTGAGGGAATACCTGGATGAAAAAAGCTGGGTAAAGCTTTTGAAAACCTACCCGGACGGAAAAAGGGAAAATATTTGGGAGGCCCTGTTCACGATGGGCGATATCTTCCGCACCGCGGGACGGGCGGTGGGCAGAGCGCTGAAATACCCGTATCCGGAGGGGGAGGACCGCAGAGTCAAGGAGTATCTCCATCATATTCACGGCCTGCCCTGTGACGCCGCTGAAATTTACTGAGCCGCTCGTGGAAAGAAAATAGGCGGGGCGCTTCAACGGATATGCGGCGGGGCGCGGGAGGGAGGCGTCCTTGAAACCGGAAAAGGCCCGCGGCACGCCGCAGGGCTTTTTGGAATCCCGGGAATTCTGTAAAAAACCATGGAAATCAGAGCGGGGATATGGTATAAATAGAATAGTGATTGTAAGAAAACAGCTTCAGGGGAACCCCCTGATTACCGGCACGGAGCCTGCGGGTAACGGTTACCAGCGGGATCGTGCCGGATCAGCGTTTCGAAAGGTGGAACCTTATGCAGCAAACCATTCCTGCGGAGGAAGTGAAAACCGTACAGACGGAGCATTTTCTCTGCCCCAACTGCGGGGGCAATTTAAGATACGATATTAAGCGGCAGCTTTACTGCTGCGAATCCTGCGGGTCGCCCGACGAAATCATCCCGCTTCATGAGGGGATTCGTGAATATCCGCTGGACGGCTACCACAGCCGTGAGGCCCAAAACGTGGCGTTTGAGGGAGCTTCCTGCGTGTTCTGCCAGAACTGCGGCGCCCAGATCCTGTTCGGCCAGTACGATACGGCCACGGTCTGCCCCATGTGCGGATCTACCCAGGTGGATGTAAAAAAGCAGGAAAGCGGTATTCCGCCCGAGGGGATTGTCCCTTTCCGGCTGGATCAAAAGGAAGCCCAGGAAAAGTTTCATGCCTGGATTAAAAAACGGTGGTTCGCCCCGAATTCTCTGAAAAAGACCTATCAGGAGGGCAGGCTGACCGGCCTGTATATTCCCTTTTGGACCTACGACGCCAAGGCCGACGGATGGTTTACCGGCAGGGGAGGGCGCACCAGAACCTACCGCGACAAGGATGGCCACACCCATACCACTACCGATTGGTACCCGGTCAGAGGCTCCGTGGGACAATTTTTCAATGATCTCCAGGTTTGCGCCAGCGAGAAAAGCAACAGCAAGTATTTAAACGATGTGCTGCCTTACGATACGGTCAACGATATCAAGCCCTATTCGCCCCAGTACATATCCGGCTTTCAGGCGGAAAAGTACGCCTGGCGGGGCGACGCCTGTTTTCGGTTGGCTGAGCGGATGATCAAGGACGCGTTGGAAGCTCAGGCGAGGGATTCGATCCTTGCGATGGGCTACGATCAGGCACAGGTCCTCGAAGTTCAGTTCAGCTGTTCTAATGTGACCTACAAGCATGTGCTGCTGCCCCTATGGAGCGCGGTGTTCAGCCACAAGGGCAAGCTGTATCAATATCTTATCAACGGGGAAACCGGTAAGGTCAGCGGCGGGCGTCCCTACAGCGCGCCCAAGATCGTCGCGGCGGTTTTGGCGGCGATAGCGGTTTTGGCGGGCCTTTATTTCCTGATCGAGTCTGCCGGCGCCTATGCGGCGGAATATCACCCGCCGGCGGCTCAGAGCCAGGCTCAGCAGGTGGATTTGGCGGAGTCTGGCTCTCCGGCGGAGGAAATCCTGTCCCGGGTCTCGCTTTCGCCGGTGTGGGATGAAACAAAGGCGGATGTTTAAAATAATTTTCAAGAGGTGGCCTAAAGCGTACAAGGATGGTTTTCAAAAAGGCCGAAAGGAGCGTTCCAGGCTGACCGCTGCTTTTGAGGGGCAAAGCCTCGGATCAAGGCCGGCGGTGACAGCCGGAAAACAGCTTTCGCGCCGGGCGGTGAGGAAAACGGGCTGCGAACAGAATAGTGACAAGATGCGGAAAGGCGCTGTCAGCCCGGCAGCCGTCCGGTTAAGGGTGTAGGACGGGTGAGAACAATTCAGCGCTTTTATACTTTAAAGCCGTTTGACGGCGGCAGGCTCATTTCAGCGTGTTCAGCGTCCGGGAAACCCGGGGATTATGACATTTTTCTTTCAGTGAATCCATGCGCCGCACAGAAACCGGTGCGGAAAAATTATAAAATTGGGAAAGGCAGGAAAACAGCGTATGGCATGGTTTGGACAAGGCAGGGACACCATCGAATGGAACGAGTTTCGGGATGACGTTTTGTTTTATAGATGGCCCAATACGGAAATCAAGAAAGGGGCCAGGCTGGTGATCCGTCCCGGACAGCGGGCGATCTTTTTCGCGGGAGGCCAGCTGGAGGGCGTTTTTGAGCAGCCGGGCACTTATGATGTGGAAACGGATATCACTCCTTTTTTAAGCAGCCTAAAGGGCTGGTTTCAGCTGAGAGGAGACACCGGGCTGCGGGCGGAGGTATACTTTGTCAACGCCAAGGAGCTTTTGCTCAAATGGGGAACCCGTCAAAGGATCATGATCCCTACCCAGGAGGTGCCATCGGGTATCCCGGTAGGGTGCAACGGCAACCTGATTGTGGAGTTCAGGGATTATGTCCAGTTTATCAATAAGATCGCCGGGGTAAAGAGCACCTACAGCCTGTCTGACATTTCCGAACGGATTATGGGAGAGCTCAGCGGTATTGTAGCGGAAGCTGTTTTAGAGGGCCGGCAGAACGTAGGGCTCAACGCCCTTGTGTCCCTACAGGCCAACAGCCGCCGGCTGGCGAAGCAGATGTGCGCTGAACTGGACAAGGAATTAAGCGACATCGGCATGGGCGTGGCGGATCTGAACATTTTGAGCATCAACTACCCGCCGGAGGTCCAGAAGATGGCGGAAAAGGTGGCGTCTCAAAGCTTTGTGCAGGACGTGGGAAAATACGCCTCCGTTTCCATGGCGGACAGCTTCGACAGCCCCAACGGCGGCGGGAATTTCGCGGCCATGGGCGCGGCGATGGCGATGGGCCAGCAGATGGCGCAGCAGATGGCGGGCGCGGCTCAGTCCAAACCGGCTGTTCAGCAGCCGCAGCCTTCTCAGGAGGCTGGCACATACGTCTGCACCGGCTGCGGCAAACACTATGCCAGCCCGGCAAAATTCTGCATGGAGTGCGGCAAACCGGTAGTGCGGGAGGCTCAGAACGCTCCTCAGGGGGATCGGTTCTGTCCTAACTGCCGGAAAATGGTCAGCGGAAAATTCTGCCCGGACTGCGGTACCCAGACGGTATAAGGAAATCCCAGAGGCCTGTCTGCTCCGCCGCGCGGCTGAAAGCGCGTCAAACTGCAATTTGTCAAAGGCCCTCTCACCGCTTTCGCGGGCTTTAACAAGGCGGAAAAACCCAAACGGTTAGGGGGAAAAGCCAGGGACAAAAAAGCGGCCCCTTTCCAATGGGTCAAGGGGTTCCGTGGAGGAGACGCTGTCACCCTGGCCAGGAATACGGCGATGTCTTAACAGGTTCACATTTACAGCAGTTAAAATAGAAGAGAAGTCAAAACCATGGGCGGGGCGGAAAACGCTCCGCCCGCTTCTGCTTTTGGAGGAATCAATCATGAGCGGTTTTGTCCATTTACATTTGCATACCGAATACAGCCTGCTGGACGGCGCCTGCCGGATCAATGAGCTGATTGATACGGCGGTAAGCCAGGGGGCGGCCTCGGTGGCCATTACCGACCACGGCTCCATGTACGGCGTGGTGGATTTTTATAAGGCCGCCAAGGCCAAGGGAATCCATCCGATCATCGGATGCGAGGTATACGTGTCTCCCCGGAAGCACACCGACAAAATCCATGAGTTTGATTCGGAAAACAGGCACTTGGTGCTTCTCTGCAAAAACAATACCGGCTATCAAAACCTGGCGGCTATGGTGTCGGAGGCCTGGATCAACGGCTTTTACAATAAGCCCAGGGTGGACGACGAAATGCTGGAGACCCGCAGTGAGGGCCTGATCGCTCTTTCCGCCTGTCTGGCGGGGGATATTCCCCGGGCCCTGGTGCGGGGAGACTATGACGCGGCCAAGGAAAAGGCGCTGAAATACAACCGGATTTTCGGTCAGGGGAATTTCTATTTAGAGCTTCAGGATCATGGGATCCGGGAACAAAAGCAGATCGCGCCCATGCTGATTGCCTTGTCCCAGGAGACGGGGATTCCCCTGGTAGTGACCAACGACTGCCACTATATTCACAAAGAGGACAGTAAGATGCATCAGGTCCTCCTGTGTATCCAGACCAACCATACCCTGGAGGATGACAATAACCTGGAATTTGGTTCCGACGAGTTTTATTTCAAAACAGAGGAGGAGATGCGCTCTCTGTTCCCACAGGTGCCCGAGGCCTGCGACAACACGGTGAAAATCGCGGAAATGTGCAATGTGGAATTTGAATTCGGCAACACCAAGCTGCCCCATTTCGAGGTGCCTGACGGACAGGATCATTTTGAGTATTTCCGGAACCAGTGCTATGAGGGCTTTGAAAAATATTACGGTACGAACGCCGACCCCTCTGTCCGGGAGCGGCTGGAATATGAGCTGAACACCATCAAAACCATGGGCTATGTGGACTATTATCTCATTGTCCACGACTTTATCCGCTACGCTAAATCCGTAGGGATTCCGGTAGGGCCGGGAAGAGGCTCCGGGGCGGGAAGCATCGCCGCCTACTGTATCGGGATTACGGGTATTGACCCTATCAAGTATAACCTGCTGTTCGAGCGGTTTCTCAACCCGGAGCGGGTCAGTATGCCCGACTTTGACATCGACTTCTGCTATGAGCGCCGCCAGGAGGTCATCGACTATGTGGTGCGGAAGTACGGCGCAGATCACGTGGCCCAGATCATCACCTTCGGCACAATGGCGGCCAGAGGCGCTATCCGGGACGTGGGACGGGCTATGGCCATGCCCTACGCCGCGGTGGATGTGATCGCTAAGCTGGTGCCTATGGAGCTGGGAATCACCCTGGAGCGGGCGCTGAAGGTTTCCCCGGAGCTGAAAGCCCGGTACGACGCCGACCCCCAGACCCGGGAGCTGATTGATATGGCGAGAAAGGTGGAGGGGATGCCCCGGCAGGCGTCCACCCACGCGGCCGGCGTGGTCATCACCGAGCAGCCGGTCAGCTTTTATGTGCCTCTGGCGAAAAACAACGACGCCGTTGTCACTCAGTATACCATGACCACACTGGAGGAACTGGGGCTTCTGAAAATGGACTTTTTGGGCCTGAGGACCCTGACGGTGCTCAGCGACGCGGAAAAAATGGTGCGCCGAAAGGAACCGGATTTCTCAATCGCCCATGTGCCGGATGACGACCCGGCGGTGTACCGGATGCTGGCGGAGGGCAGCACCAACGGCGTATTCCAGTACGAATCCGGCGGCATGAAGAACGTGCTGGTCCAGCTGGGCCCTCAGTCTCTGGAGGATCTCATCGCCGTGATCTCCCTGTACCGTCCCGGCCCCATGGATTCCATTCCCAAATACATCGAGAACCGCCACCATCCGGAGCGGGTAACCTATCTGCACCCTCTGCTGGCCGGCATTCTGGACGTGACCTACGGCTGCATTGTTTACCAGGAGCAGGTCATGCAGATCTTCCGCACCCTGGCGGGATACTCTTTGGGCCGGGCTGATATCGTTCGGCGGGCGATGTCCAAGAAAAAGCACTCGGTGATGGAAAAGGAGCGGAAAATTTTCATTGAAGGCCTGGTAGGCGGGGACGGAACCGTGGAGGTGGAGGGCTGTATCCGGCGGGGGGTCAGCCGGGAGATCGCGGAAAAAATCTTCGCCGAGATGGAGAGCTTCGCCTCTTACGCATTCAACAAATCCCACGCCACGGCCTACGCCTGGGTCAGCTACCAGACCGCCTATATGAAGTACCATTATCCAAAGGAGTTTATGGCGGCCTTGCTGACCAGCGTGCTGGACAACGCCAACAAGGTGGCGGGCTACATTGAGGAATGCTCTAATATGGGTATTCAGGTTCTGCCGCCTAACGTAAACGAAAGCGGCAACGGCTTTACCGTTACTCATGGGTCCATCCGGTTCGGCCTGCTGGCGATCCGAAACCTGGGCCGTGGCTTTATCGCCCGGCTTTTGGAGGAGCGGGAGCAGGGAGGAAAATACACCTCGTTTTACCAGTTCTGCAAGCGGCTGCATGGCAGGGAAATGAACCGCAGAACTCTGGAAAGCCTGATTAAATCCGGCGCCTTGGACGGCCTCGGGGCCAACCGCCGGCAGATGCTCGCGGTGGCGGAAACCGTGCTGGACAACCTGGACGCGGAAAAGAAGCAGAATCTAGATGGCCAGATCGGCTTTTTTGAGGCGATGGGGCAGGCTCCCAGGGATGAAATTGCCTTTCCTGATGTGGAGGAGTTCCCGGCTTCGGAACTATTGTCCATGGAAAAGGAGATCACTGGCATGTATCTTTCCGGGCACCCGATGGCCGCCTATGCCCAGGCGGCGGCAAAGCTTAACGCTGCCAAGATCGGAGAAATTGCCGAGGCTCACGGGGAATATGACCGGTATCATGACGGTACTAACGTGACGCTTCTCTGTATTATCAACAGCGTCCGGCTGAAAACCACCAAAAACAATTCCACGATGGCCTTTGTCCAGATCGAGGATTTGTACGGCGGGATAGAAATGCTGGTGTTTCCTAAGGTGCTGGCTGAATTTGGCCATCTGCTGAAGGAGGGCTCTGTGGTTCAGCTCAAGGGCCGGGTCAGCGCCAGAGAGGAAGAGGAGCCGAAAATCATCTGCGAGCAGGTGCTGCCGCCTCCCGGCGGGGAAACAGAAAAGAAAAGCAGGCGGCCGGGGCTTTACCTTCGGATGCCGTCGGCCAGCTCAAGGGAAAAGGAACGGGCTGTGCTGCTGCTGGAAATTTTTGAAGGACCCACCCCGGTGTATTTTTACTACACGGATCAGAAAAAGTATTTGAAGGCCCCCGCCAGCCTGTGGGTGGATAACAACCCGGTGCTGCTGAAGGAGCTGCGCTATCAGCTGGGAGAAAAAAACGTGATCGTCATTGACTGATACAGAGGAAATATGGCAGTTTTCCGTAAAAAAATATTGGAAATATGTTCCTTTTGCAGAAATAAGGGGATATGGGAAAGAAATCCATGGTTGTGAGATGATTGTCCATATTGCTCTGTTGATTCTCTAACATTTTCTGCTTATAATAAATATGATAGGTTAAGATGTTAAGGATAGGTCGGCGGAAGCGGCAGGGCTTGTGCCCTTCGGCTGATATTAGCAGCAATGATTTAAGATTTGGAGGGCTTGTCATGAGTATGAATTCCATAGCCGTATTGACCAGCGGAGGGGATGCTCCCGGCATGAACGCGGCGGTGCGCGCCGTTGCCAGAACGGCCATCGCGAATGGAATCAGGGTCATCGGCGTACGCAGAGGCTATAACGGCTTAATCAGCGGGGATGTTTTTGAAATGAATCTCCGCAGTGTTTCCGATATTATCCACCGGGGCGGCACAACCCTGTTTACCGCCCGCAGCCCGGAATTCAATACTCCGGCCGGCGTGCAGAAGGCGGCGGATACCTGCCGTGATCTTGGCATCGGCGGCGTTGTGGTTATCGGCGGCGATGGTTCCTTCCGGGGCGCCAGAGATTTGACCAACGCGGGAATCCCCTGTGTGGGTATTCCCGGCACCATCGATAATGATATCCAGTGCAGTGAATACACCATAGGCTTTGATACCGCTATGAACACCGCAATGGAAATGGTGGATAGAATCCGCGATACCGCTCAGTCTCACGACCGCTGCAGCGTGGTAGAGGTGATGGGCAGAAGGTGCGGGGATATCGCCTTGCTGACCGGCATCGCCGTAGGCGCCACCTCAATTTTGGTGCCGGAGGTAGAGTATGATTTCCAAAAGGATATCATCGACCGGATGCAGTTTACCCAGATGACCGGCAAGAAGCACTTTATCGTGGTAGTCGCCGAGGGGATCGGCGGCGTGGAGCAGCTGGCCAAGGACATTGAGGATAAGACGGGTATTGAGTCCAGAGCCACGGTTTTGGGCCATGTGCAGAGGGGTGGTTCTCCTACGCTGAGAGACCGTGTGGTGGCCAGCGAGATGGGTTACAAGGCAGTAGAGCTTTTGGTTCAGGGTAAGAGCAATCGCGTGGTAGCGATGCGGCATGGAGACATTGTGGACTTTGATATCACCGAGGCTTTGCAGATGAAAAAGCAGTTTAACAAGGAGCTTTATGATATCGCCCTTAAAATTTCCATTTAATCTGCTTGAAATTTTCGACGGAAAAAGGCCGGCTGGGATAACTCCCAGCCGGCCTTTTTTAAGTTTCTGTTTGCGGAGCCGCGCGGCTCATGGCTTTTATGCCCGTCTCCCAGAAAGCTTTCCTTTTGCGGCAGCCTATTTCACCGTTTGATTTGCGGCGGATTTTTCCGCCGCTGACGGCTCTCAAGCACCTGGCGTTACCTCGCTGGAGGCTCCCTTTGTGCCGTTAATCAATAAAGACGGCGGCATTTAAGCCTGTGGAAGCAGAGAAAGGCCAATAATCCTGGAATTTGATTTTTACTCTAACCCCGGCCGATTAAGAACGCAGCTTCAATTCTTCCGCGTAAGCTCGTATTTCTTCAGCAGAATGAAATTCCTCCGCTCTCTGGTTAATCGCTTCCTGCACTTCTTCGGGCAGACTGGCGAAATAGTTTCCTAAGTCCATATCCTCTGCAAGCCGATTGCTGAAAAGGATTGCTCCTCCGTTAAAAAAATTATCCATTTTATCACCCCGGCATTATTGTTTGTCAAAAAGACGGCTTCATGAGATGTATCATTTAGCAATTATGGAAATTTTTTCGAAACGCATGGTTTTACCGGAAAAGAAAAATGGGACAAGGAGTCGCTTCATACATATTATAGAAATGGGCAGAAAACGCTCCAGAAGCGAAAGGAGAAATTTTTATGGACAAAAGGGGAATTGACGTTAGTTCCTGGCAAGGGGTGATCGACTGGGACGCAGTGAAAAGCAGCGGCGTGGAATTCGCCATTCTGCGTTCCAGCTTTGGCTCGCCCAGCCCAAGCCAGGTGGATAATCAATTTTATAACAACGTAAAAGGAGCCCAGGCCGCCGGGATTCCCATTGGCGCTTATCATTACGGCTATGCGGTGACTGAGGAAGAGGCTAGGAACGAAGCGGGCTTTTTCCTCGACACAGTAAAGGGAATTCGATTTGAATACCCCTTGTATTACGACGTAGAGGACAGCGCTACCATGGGGAGTCTGGATCGGGACGCCTTGACTAAGGTGATCCGGGCGTTCTGTGAGACGGTGGAAAAGGCAGGCTATTATGTGGGGATTTACGCCAGCCTGAATTGGCTGACCAACAAGTTTTATCCGGACCAGCTTCCCTATGACGTGTGGGTGGCTCAGTATTATTCAGAGGATCAGTATGACGGCCATCACGGCATGTGGCAGTATACCAGCGGGGGAACCGTTGGCGGGATCGCCGGCAAGGTGGATATGAATATAGCCTACCGCGATTTCCCGAAGCTTATTAAAGACAAGGGACTCAACGGCTGGGGCTCCGGGGAAAGCGGCGGATCAGGCGGCTCGGAAGAAGGTTCCGGCGGAGAGCGGGATGATCGGCTGGGAATCGGCCACTGTGTGGCGGATGTGCTGAATGTCCGTTCCGGGCCGGGAACCGACTACCCGGTGGTGTATCAGATTTCCACAGGAAATATGGTGGATGTGCTGAAGATCAGCGAGAACGGCTGGCTTCAGATCAATTGTCTCCACGGCGTGGGCTGGTGTGCGGCTCAATATATCCAATGGTCTCCCTTTGAATCCCAGCAGCCGCCGATTGGGATCGGCCGCTGCACAGCGGATGTATTGAACGTCCGCACAGGAAGCGGCCTGGACTATCCGGCAGCGTTTCAGCTGTCCCAGGGGAATATGGTCGATGTGCTCACAGCCAGCGGCCAGTGGCTTCAGATCAACTGCCTTCTGGGCTCCGGCTGGTGCGCTTCCCAGTATATCGACTGGTTCCGCACCAATTTGCAGGTGCCCGCCATCGGCGTGGGAAAATGTACGGCGGATGTGCTCAATATCCGTTCGGGTCCGGCCACGGATCTTTCCGTACTGTTCACTATTTCCGAAGGCAATATGGTGGATGTGCTGGAGGATAACGGCAGAGGCTGGCTTCGGATTCGATGCCTTCTGGGTACAGGCTGGTGCTCCGCTCAGTATATTGACTGGAGCAGGCACGACAAATAAAAAAGGCAAAAGCTCTCAAAAAAGCGCCGCGAAAATCCGCGGCGCTTTTCCGAAAACAATTCTTGCCTGACTTTCTGGTATGGCTTCAGCCTCTTCCCGGCTGTTCCATGTTGGGATAGATTAGCTTTAAAAAGGAATCGGGATAATGATTGTCGAGAAATTCCGTGATAATGTTGGTGGATGGCACGCCGTTGTGCCGGTCTGTTTGCCGGCGCACCGCAGCGGCGGAGATGACGATATCGAGGACCATCAGTACGATCAGAATCCAAGTGATTATAGTACCGGCCTTTACCGGCAAACGTTCGATATGCCGCTCTAAAAAGGGAAGCACATGCTTCATAAACACCAAGCCCAAAACGCCCCACATTACCGCGAAAGAAAGGCTGGTCCGGCCGTTAAGATTCAAAGGCTCGTTGCTGTATTCCCAGGAAACGGTGCCGAAGGCCATCTCCTGCACCCAGGAACAGACATATTCAAACAAGGCGCCGACCACGGCGCTGACCAAAAAGATGATGAAGCTGCTGGAATGCTTAAACCGGTACATCACTAAAGTGAAAAGCACGGCGCCTAAGCCGTAAACCGGGGAAAAAGGACCGTAGATCAAGCCTTGCCGGCTTTCAAAAAAGCCCTCGTTCAGATAGCACCAGAGCATTTCCACCAGACAGCCAATCACGCAGCCTACCAGGAATATCCAAAACAGCTTGTAGAAGCAAAGCCCCGTGGCGAAGCCGGCGGCCGGCGGCGTGCGCCGGGTTTTTGGCGAGGAATGCAGCACCTGCATATTTTTGTTTTTCATAGGCTTCTCCTTTGTTCTGTAATTTTATATGAGGGAATAGGGGGAGCGTCATATAGTAGGTAGTAGGACACAGTGTACCATAAATCGACAAATTCGTAAAGCTGCTGAAAACTTCTTGTTTTTGATTGTTCAGGCCGGGCTTTTTGTGTTACAATAAAATATGAAAAAAGCAGGCACTCCATACATAGGTTAAGAAAAGGAGAAGTTATGGGCTATAAAGAGGATTTTATCAGTATTTATCAGGAGCATATCAGCCGGGAGGGCTCCAAGGAGCTTTTAGAATGGCTACAGACCACAGACTTTTTTACCGCTCCGGCCAGCACAAAATTTCATTGCGCATGCACCGGAGGATTGGTGCAGCACAGCGTCAAGGTGTATCAGGTGATGATGGAAAAGCATTTTGAGGAAGGCGCGGATAATCCGGAAAGCTTCGCGGTCTGCGCTCTGCTTCATGATTTGTGCAAAGCCCAGTTTTATAAATGCTCTACCCGGAACGTGAAAAACGAAGAAACAGGGCAGTGGGAAAAACAGCCCTATTTCAGCGTGGAGGATATGTTTCCCTACGGTCACGGGGAAAAATCCGTATTTCTGATTGAACGGTTTATGCGGCTAAAAACCTCAGAGGCTATGGCGATCCGCTGGCATATGGGCGGCTTTGACGATACTGCGAAAAGCGGCGGCTACGCTATCAGCAATGCGTTCGACAAATATCCCATCGCCGTAAAGCTTCATTTAGCGGATCTGGAATCCACCTATCTTAGGGAAAAGGGTACGTCCTCGGTCAACCGCCGGTAAGCGATCCGGCGGGACAGACGGCAGCGGCCCCGGCGCGCGGAATTTCCCCCGCGTGCCGGGGCTTTTTCTGCCTGAGACTTTGATTTTTGGCGGGCTTCGCCGGGGACAGACGCACAGAAAGCGATTTTGAAAAGCCTGAAAGGACTTAGCATCGAGGACCAAATTTCAAGCCGTTTTTTGTGGATTTGAATTTACAGGAAAACGACTAAAAAGACAGGCGCTTACATAAGTATAAATCAGAAGAATACTTGTTGGAGGTGCGGTATGAAATTTTGGAAAAGGGCTTTATGCCTGGGGCTTGGAGCTTTGCTGGCGGCGTCTGCCCTGCCGGTGGCGGCGGGAGCGCTTTCGGAGGAGGATCTGACGGCACCCAGCGCTGTGCTGATGGAGGCGTCTACCGGAAAGGTGTTGTTTGAGAAAAATTCCCATGAGGTCAGGGCCTGCGCGTCAATTACCAAGGTGATGACGCTGCTTTTGGTCATGGAGGCCATTGACCAGGGCAGGATGTCTTTGACGGATACCATTACAGCCAGTGAGCATGCGTCGTCAATGGGCGGATCAGATATTTGGCTGGAACCGGGAGAAACCATGTCCGCTGACGATATGGTAAAGGCTACGGTGGTGGCTTCGGCAAACGATGCGGCGGTCGCGCTGGCGGAGCATCTGGAGGGCACGGAGGAGGCCTTTGTGCAGAAGATGAACCAGCGGGCGGCGGAGCTGGGGATGAAAGACACGGTTTTTAAAAACTGCAACGGCCTGGACGAAGAGGGGCATGTAACCAGCGCTTACGATGTAGCGCTGATGTCTCGTGAATTGATCAAGCACGAGAAAATTTTTGATTATACCACTATTTGGATGGATACCCTAAGAGAGGGGAAAACCCAGATCGTAAATACCAATAAGCTTTTGAAAAGTTATAACGGGATCACCGGCTTAAAGACCGGCACCACCGGCGGCGCGGGAAGCTGTATCACTGCTACCGCGCAGCGAGACGGGCTGTCACTGATCGGCGTGGTGCTGGGCAGCGCTACGGGAAAGGAGCGTTTTACCGACGCTGCGGCCCTGCTGGATTATGGATTTTCCAATTATATGATTTACACCCCGGGTCTGCCGGAGGAGGCTTTGCAGCCGGTGCCGGTGGCGAATGGGATGCAGTCCCAGGTCGCGGTTGAATCGGCCGCTTCGGGTAGCGTTCTGCTGACAAAGGGCAGGGAAAAGGATCTAAAGACAGAAGTCAAACTGTCGGAATCGGTGGAGGCGCCCGTGGCTAAGGGCCAGCAGCTGGGAAAAATTGTATATACCCTGGACGGCGAGGTGCTGACGGAATATCCAATCACCGCTGCTGGAGATGTGGAACAAATCAGCTTTTTTTCCGCATTGGGGATTTTAGCCAGAGAGCTTCTGCGGCTGTAAAGCAGCGGAAAAGCGCGGAAAGCCCGTGTCTGCTTTGGATGAAGAAAAGGGGGTATAGCAGTTGGAGTTTTTTCAAAGGATAAAAAATATACGGCGAAATTTTGACAAAATCGTTAAATTTCACAAAAACCGGACAAATAGACCTGGCTGTCCTTGCAAATTGTGCCGGGATATTGTAAAATAAAAAGTATCAAAAGGGCGGCGGAAGCGCCGTGGATCGAGGAGGTTCAATTATGGCTACAAAACTCAGCGCACAATACCTGGAGGGCTTTGTCAAGCCCCAGGAATGTGAAGCAATGGCCCCTCAAGTCAAGCTGGCCCATGAGGCCCTTCATGCCGGAACAGGCTTAGGCAATGACTTTTTAGGCTGGATCAAGCTTCCTACTGATTATGATAAGGAAGAATTTTCTAGAATTCAAAAGGCTGCGAAAAAGATTCAGTCCGATACGGATGTTTTTATCGTAATCGGAATCGGCGGCTCCTATCTGGGAGCCCGGGCGGCCATTGAGTTTTTAAAATCCCCAAACTATAACGCTTTAAAAAAGGATACTCCAGATATTTATTTCGCGGGTAACAGCATCAGCTCTACCGCTTTGGCTGAACTGATCGACCTGTGCGAGGGGAAGGACGTCTCCATCAATATGATTTCGAAGTCCGGAACCACCACGGAGCCTGCGATCGCATTCCGGGTTTTCCGGGAACTGCTGGAGAAAAAATACGGCAAGCAAGGCGCCAGGGAAAGAATCTACTGTACGACCGACAAGGCGAAGGGCACTTTGAAGAAGCTGGCCGATGAGGAGGGCTACGAAACCTTTGTGGTTCCTGACGATGTCGGCGGACGGTTCTCGGTGCTGACAGCCGTCGGCCTGCTGCCGATTGCGGTGTCCGGATGCGATATCGACGCTTTGATGTCCGGCGCCCGAAAGGCCCAGAATGACTTTATGGAGCCTGACCTCAATAAAAACGACTGCTATAAGTACGCTGCCTTACGGAACATCCTATACCGCAAGGGAAAAGAGGTAGAGGTTCTGGTCAGCTACGAGCCGTGCTTCACGATGATGAACGAATGGTGGAAGCAGCTTTACGGCGAGAGCGAGGGCAAGGATCAGAAGGGCCTGTTCCCGGCCTCGGTGGTGTTTTCCACAGATCTCCATTCTATGGGGCAGTTTATTCAGGATGGCAAGCGCCTGCTGTTTGAGACAGTGGTGCTGATTGATAAGGCCAAACGGGAAATCGTCCTGAATGAGGATAAGGACAACGTGGACGGATTAAATTTCCTGGCCGGCCGCTCCATGGCCTATATTAACGAAAAGGCCTTTGAGGGCACGGTGCTGGCCCATACTGACGGCGGCGCTCCCAGTATGGTGCTGCATATGGAGGAAGCCACTGAATTTGAGCTGGGTTATCTGATTTATTTCTTTGAAAAGGCCTGCGCTGTTTCCGGCTATTTGATGGGCGTCAATCCCTTTGACCAGCCTGGCGTAGAGAGCTATAAAAAGAATATGTTCGCCTTGCTGGGCAAGCCTGGTTATGAGAACGAGAAAGCCGCTTTGGAAGCAAGACTTGCAAAATAGCATGAAAAACCGCCGGTGGCGGAATAAATATACAGGAGGAGTATCCTATGATAACTCTGATTATTGGGAATAAAGGTTCCGGAAAAACAAAAAGACTGATCCAGCTGGCCAATGAGGCTGTGGAAAAGTCCAACGGCAATGTGGTAGTCATTGAAAAGGGCGCGAAGCTCACCTACGACGTATCCCACAAGGCCAGGCTGATCGACATCGAGCAGTATAATGTCAGCGGTTTTGATGCGTTTTACGGCTTCCTCAGCGGTATTTGCGCCGGAAATTATGATGTAACCGATATTTTTGTGGATTCCACTTTGAAAATCACCGGACGGGATTTTGAGGCTCTGGCCGACTTTGTCGCCAAAGCCAATGAGCTTGCCTCGCATTCCGAGGTGAAAATCGTCATGCTGATCTCTGCCGACGCCAGCGAGCTTCCGGCCCGGATCGACGCGGACTCTGTTAAGATCTAAGCCAAACGCTGTTAATAAAAAACGCCAGGTAAATTACCTGGCGTTTTTTATAGCTTGATATGCTTCAGCGGAGACTATTGACGGCCCCGCGAGGAATTAACCAGAGGAAGCAAGCAATCCGGCTGAATGGAGTGAAAGGCTGGCAGCGAAAAAGCTGAGCATCAGGCAGGCCGCCTCTGCCAGCTTTTAAACGCCGTCGCGGCGCTTGGTCAATTCCTGAAGCGTGATCTCGTAGGCCCGAAGCGGATGAGGATTATCCATCGGAGAAAGCTCAAACTGGGTCTGCTGCCTTTTTCCAAGCAGATCGGTGATATAGTCGAGAAAGCTGGGATTCTTGACCAGAATAGGGCCGGTCAAATGGGTGCCGAACACATTTCCCAGGCAAAGACCCTCCCGAGGGTCGCCGGCTTGGTTGCCGGGGCCCATGGAAACGGTAAACAGAGGGGCTTCGATCCCTTTGATTAGGGTGCATTTATTAACAAAGCCCACGACCGGTTCCTTGATTTGCGTGCATTGGCAGATTACGTCGCCGGTGATGCGGGCATCGGTTTCCTGAACGGTAAATTTTGAAAAGCCGAGAGCAGGATATTCCCTTCCGCTTACATCCGTGATGGAACTGCCCAGAAGCTCGAAGGCGTTGCCGGTGAACAGAAGCACCGAGCCCTGCCCTATGGCGGAGGCAAGCTCTCCGCGGTGGGGGAGAAGATCCGAGAGGGCCGCCTTTTGACTGCTTTCCATGCCTGCGCCGAGATAAATAAAATCATATTGAGAACAGTCAAAAGCATCTCCCAGGGTTTTGCGGTCCACGGTGATCTCAAGCCCCTGGCCTTTCAGCCGGCTGGCTAAGACCGCCATATTGGCGTATTCTCCATATAAATTCATCAGATCATAATACAGATGGAGCAGTTTCATGATTTGGCCTCCTTTTGCGGCTGGACATGGGAAAGGAATTTTCCCTTATCGGAAAAGCAGGTGACAGCCAGAATTTCGCCCACGGCATTTTCAGCCAGCCAGGAAACAGCTTCCCCGATATCGCTGATGACGGTGATTTTCTCCTGGGGAATTTCAGTGTAATCAAACCGGGTCGCCAGATCATTGCAGTAAAGACCGGCCAAAACGATCCGCTGGACATTTTCGCTCTTTAAAAGCTCAAAGTCAATGTCCCAAAGCCAGGAGACATCCGAGGTGAAATATTTGCGGCTCACCGCGTCTACGATAATAATCACGGTTTTCGGCCGGCCGCCGGCCACCGCCGCCCGCAGGCTCTGATCGTAGGAAACGGAATTTTCGTGCTTGGAGGCCAGCAGAACTCCCGGATGCCGGCCGATTGCAAAACGAACGATCCTGCCGTTTTGCAGGGTGTAGTCGCTGATGCTCCGCACTATGGACTCCGGCGCCACGCCCAGCAAAGAGGCGGCGGCAAAAGCGGCCAGAGTGTTGTACATCATGTAAAAGCTGGAAAACGCCAGCCGAAGTCTGTATTTTTCATTGATCACCACAGAGCTTTCATCCAGATCGGCTCTGGTGACCGTATATGCGGTGGGACAGCTGCGAAGGCCGCAGCTGGGACAATGGAATTTTCCGATGTGGTTATAATGATAAAACGCATACTCTAAAGGCTGCTTGCAGTTGGGACAATATTTTCCATCATTGTAAAGGGAGGTGCAGCTGTCGGTGGATTGGGGAAGCCTGTCCGCTCCGAAATAAACGGTGTTGTCCCGTCCCAGGCCGAACTTGGAAACCAGCGGGTCGTCAGCGTTGAGCACCAGCTGGGTTTCGGGACGGATGCTTTCCTCGATGGCGTGGGCTACCCATTCCGGATGGCCGTTCCGGGTCAGCTGGTCCCGGTAAAGGTTGGTGATGATGTAATGGGTTGGAGAGAAATACCGGAAGGTATATTTGGCGAACCGCTCGTCGCTTTCAATTAAAATGATCTCGGGCTTGACCTTGCCGGAAAAAGTGCAGTGCTCCAGAATCAGGGTGGTAACACCCTCGATCTGATTCGAGCCTTCCTTGTTGTAGGCGAAGCTTTTCCCTGCATCCTTCAGGATGCGGGCGATCAGCTCCACGGTGGAGGTTTTGCCGTTGCTGCCGGTGACGGCGACAATATAGGGGGGCATTTTGATTTTACTCAGAATATCCGGGTCGAGCTTTAGAGCGATCTGTCCCGGCAAGGAGCTGCCCCGGCCGGTCAGCCTGCCGATCAGCCGGATCGTTTTGCAGACAAGAATCACAAAGAATTTTTTCATTCGTCAGGAAACCTCACTTTACTGGTTATACTGCTAAGAGAGAAAGGTAAAAGCGGAGCTTAAACAGGGAAGGGAAATCCCTTAAAAGGCGGCATTGCGTTTTGGGTAAAAGGCAGCGTCGTTAAGCTACGGGACAAAAACAGAGCAAGCTGTCTGCCGTTTTCCGCCGTGCGCGCTGCTGAGAAGGAACCGAGCTCCCGCGCTAGGGTTATTATAGCATGTTTTCGGTTTCCTGCAAATGGAAACTGAGGGGAATTCCTAAGATTTTAGTTGACAAAGGGAACAAGAACCTTTATAATACTTAAGGTGTAATAGGGAGGATTATTTTATGCTGCTTGAATTAAAAAACTTGTTTTTAGAGGATGGCGGTAAAAAAGATCTTCATTATGAAATGGATTTGTCTCAGGTCGTCTTTTCGGGCGTGCGTCCGTTTATTACGCCGGTTTCGGTAACGGCGCAGGCTGAGAACCGGGCGGGAGCGATCCATTTAAAAGCGGATGTTGCGTTTGATTTCCGCTGCCCCTGTGACCGCTGTGCGGCGGAAACACAGAGGGCATACCGGTTTTCGTTTCAGCATGTTCTGGTAAACGCCTTAAACGATGAGGAAAACGACACGTTTCTTCTGGTGGAAAACGAGAGCATCGAGCTGGACGATCTGCTGCGGGAAGATATTTTGCTGGAATTGCCCACAAAATTCCTGTGCAAGCCGGATTGCAAGGGCTTGTGCCCTCAGTGCGGAAAAAACCTGAATGAAGGGAAATGCAGCTGTTCTGCGCGTCAGGTGGATCCCCGCTTGGAGATCCTAAAGAAACTGATAGACTGAGGAAGATTCCTTCCGACCTTTAATTCTGTAAGGAGGTGCTGACAATGGCGGTACCCAAGAGAAAAAGCTCTCACGCAAGAAAAAATACCAGACGTTCCAACGTTTGGAAACTGGATGCTCCTGCTTTGATGAAATGTCCTCAGTGCGGCGAGTTTAAAACTCCCCATAGAGTTTGCGGTAGCTGCGGTTACTACAAGGGCAGGGAAGTAATCAAAAAGGAAGCGTAAGCTGCTTTTTGATTTTTGAAAAAACAGAGGGGGAGAAATCCTTCTCTATTTTTTTATCTGAAAAAATAGAGAAACCGTAAAAACCTCAGTTTTTAGCTTTCATAGAAACACGGGCGGAAAGGGATGATCTTTTGGCGGTCACCATCAGCGGGGTGAGAAAGCACAGCCCGGCCTACCGGCATGGAATTCAGGCCGGGGAAAGGCTGCTGACCTTAAACGGCAATGAGATTATGGATGTGCTGGATTACCGCTTTTACCAATTGAATACAGCTTTGGTCCTGGAGTTGGAAAACAACCGGGGAGAACGCCGTACGGTTTCTTTGAAAAAGCCGGAATATGAGGAAATCGGCCTGGAATTTGAAACCTATTTGATGGATCGGCAGCACAGCTGCAAAAACAAATGCGTATTTTGCTTTATTGACCAGCTTCCGAAGGGCCTGAGGAAAAGCCTTTATTTTAAGGATGACGATTCCCGCCTTTCCTTCTTGTTTGGCAATTACGTGACCCTGACCAATTTGACGGAACACGAAATTAGCCGTATAATCAAAATGCACATCAGCCCTATGAATATTTCGGTTCACACCACCAACCCGGAGCTTAGGGTGAAAATGATGAAAAATCCCCGTGCCGGCGAGGCGCTTTCGATTATCCGGCGGTTTGCTCAGGCGGGGATCAAAATCAACTGCCAGATTGTTTTATGTCCCGGCTATAACGACGGCGAAGAGCTGAAGCGCACGTTAAGCGATCTGGAAACCATGTGTCCCCAGGTTCAGGCGGTAGCCGTTGTGCCGGTGGGAATCACCAGATACCGGCAGAATCTGCCTGAGATGCGTTCCTTTACCAGGGAAACGGCGGGGGAGGCCATTGATTTGATCGAAAGCTTTGGGGAGAAATGCCTTCAAAAGTACGGAACCCGGGTGGCTTATCCGGGCGATGAGTTTTATTTAAAAGCGGAAAGGCCGCTGCCTCCCGCTGGGTTTTACGAGGATTTTTCCATGCTGGAAAACGGGGTGGGGCTTTTGCCGCTGCTAATGGATGAGTTCTACAGCGCCCTGGAGGAAGCCGGGGAGACCGGGGGAAGGAAACGGGAAATCACCATTGCCACGGGAATGGCGCCGAGGGAATATATCCGAGGCTTTTTGGATGACGCAATAAAAAAATTCCCACACATTTCCGGACGGGTGGCGCCCATTGTCAACCGCTTTTTTGGGGAGACTATTACCGTCTCCGGCCTGGTGACAGGAACGGATTTGATCGAGCAGCTTTCTTCCGTAGACTTGGGAGACGAGCTGCTGATTCCCGCCTGTATGCTGCGGCGGGAGGGAGATTTGTTTTTAGATGACGTGAGCCTTCAGGATGTAGAGGCGGCCTTAAAGGTGCCGGTGCGTCCCGTGCCCAATGACGGCTACGCATTTTTGGATGCCATATTAGGGAGTGAGTCATAATGTCAATGCCAGTTGTTGCCATTGTAGGCAGGCCCAATGTAGGGAAATCGACTTTGTTTAATAAATTGATCGGTCAGAGGGTAGCCATTGTCAACGATACCCCCGGCGTGACCCGTGACCGGATTTACGGAGAGTGCGAGTGGAGAAGCCGGAAGATCACCCTGGTGGATACCGGCGGAATCGAACCTTATTCCGACGACGTGATTTTGTCTCAGATGCGCCGCCAGGCGGAGCTTGCCATTGATACCGCAGATGTCATTGTGTTGGTGACGGACGTGAAAACCGGCGTGGTGGCCACTGACAGTGAGGTGGCGGCCATGCTGCTGAAAAGCGGCAGGCCGGTGGTGCTTTGCGTCAACAAATGCGACGGCATCGGAGAGCCTCCGGCGGAATTTTATGAGTTTTATAATTTGGGGCTGGGCGACCCGATCCAGGTATCGTCAGTCCACGGCCACGGCACCGGCGATCTGCTGGACGCGGTGTTTGAGCATCTTCCCGAGGAAGCGGAAGAGGAGGAAGGCCTTGAGAACATTCGGGTGGCGGTGATCGGCAAGCCCAACGCCGGAAAATCCTCCCTCATCAATCGAATCGCCGGAGAGGACCGGTGCATCGTTTCTGATATCGCTGGAACTACCAGAGACGCTATCGACACCCAGATTGAGAATGATTACGGCCGGTTCACTCTGATCGATACCGCGGGCATCCGCAGAAAAAGCAGGGTGGATGATGAGATTGAGAAATATAGCGTGATCCGGGCGCAGATGGCCATCGACCGTTCCGACGTATGCGTGATTATGATCGACGCCACCGAGGGCTTTACTGAGCAGGATTCCAAGGTGGCGGGACTGGCCCATGAGGCGGGAAAGGGCTGCGTCATCGCGGTAAACAAATGGGACGCCGTGGAAAAGGACGGCAGAACTATGCAGGAATACCGGAAAAAGCTGGAGGTGGATTTCTCCTTTATGGCCTACGCGCCGATGGTTTTCATCTCCGCCAAGACAGGCCAGCGGCTGGATCAGCTGTTTGAGCTGATCCAAAGGGTGGCTAACTTCAATGCCATGCGGATTACTACCGGTATGCTCAACGATGTTCTGGCTCAGGCGACCGCCCGAGTGCAGCCGCCTACGGATAAGGGAAAAAGGCTGAAGATTTATTATATGACCCAGGCTTCCACTAAGCCGCCTACGTTCGTGTGCTTTGTGAACCGGGCCGAGCTCTTCCATTTTTCTTATCAGCGTTATTTGGAAAACAGAATCCGGGAGACCTTCGGGATGGAGGGAACCCCTATCCGCTTTTTGATTCGTGAGCGGGGAGACAAATAAGAGAAAGGGAGAGGCGGTTTCTTCATGGAACAGGTGATAGCTTTACTCAGAGATTACGGCTTGCAGATTTTAGCGACTGTGGTCATCGGTTATTTGGTAGGGAGCGTCAGCTTTTCGATTATTTTTACCCGGCTGTTCGATAAAAAGGATATCCGGACCATGGGCAGCGGCAATGCTGGCTTTACCAACGTGCTGCGTTCGGTGGGAAAGCTTCCGTCCATTTTGACCTTCATATTCGATTTTGCCAAGGGCCTCTTGGCGGTTTACTTAGGGATGCTCATTTTCCAGGCCTCCGGCGCGCCATTTATCGTGAAACAGTGCGGAATTTATCTGGCGGGAGTGGCGTGCATTCTGGGCCATGTTTTCCCGCTTTATTTTCACTTTAAGGGCGGAAAAGGGGTTCTCACATCCGCCGCGTTGATTTTAATCATTGATTGGCGCATCTTTTTAATTGTGGTCGGCGTGTTCCTGATTGTTTTTCTAATTTCCAAGATTATTTCCCTGGCCTCCATCAGCGCCGCGGTCAGCCTGCCTATCGGCACTTTTTTGGTGACCTATTTTGCCGATTATCGGCCGAACCTGAGCCATAGCTTCGACAAAGGATATTCCTTGGCCTACGTTGTGGTAACTACAGCGTTTTCCCTGATTTTGGCGGCTTTGGTGGTGGGAAAGCACCATGCTAATATTGGGCGGATCCTGCGGGGCGAGGAAAAGAAGATTACCGCCAAGAAGCGGAAAAATTAAAATAAAAAGGCCGGCGTGGATAAGAGCTTGTGAAGCAAAAAGCTCTTATCCACGCCGGCCTCTTTTAGATGGTATCAGCGAACTGTAGCTATGCTGTTAAAAAGTCTTTCCAGGCAGCGATAATAAAAGGGACCGGCTTTACCGGTCCCTCTCTTTTTATGGTTTTGAAAGGCTCGCTTTCTTCGTTGCCATTACACAGCGCGGGTAACCTTACCAGAACGCAAGCAACGGGTGCAGGCATAAATACGCTTCGGGCTTCCATTCACAATTGCCCGTACACGCTTAATGTTGGGTTTCCAAGTTCTGTTGGAACGTCTGTGTGAGTGAGATACCTGAATGCCAAAAGCCATGTCCTTGCCACAAATTTCACACTTAGCCATGAGTGTGCACCTCCTTTTAGCGCTATCGATAACGTTAGATATTTTATCAGATTTCGGCCTGGATTGCAAGCTTTTTTTCCGTAAAACTGAAAAACTCCCCCTTTTATTCTTATTTCGTTCATAAAAAGCCGATTCTCTTGTATTTTTTTTTGTCAGGCGATATAATACTAATCAAGTAAAAGGAGTGAATTTGCCCATGCTATGGTTTTTACAGCCTGGAGTTACTTTGGAAACAGTTTTTATGCGGGTGTTGTCCGTTTTGGTCATTATTTTGCTGGTGCTGCCTCTGCACGAGTGCGCTCACGCCTGGGTGGCGTACCGAATGGGAGATTCCACAGCGAAAAACCGGGGAAGGCTTACGTTAAATCCTCTGCCCTCCATTGATCCGATCGGCGCCTTGTGTATCCTGCTGTTTGGCTTCGGCTGGGCAAAGCCTGTGCCGGTGGATTCCCGTTATTTCACCAAGAACGCGAAAGCTAAAATGGCCCTTACCGCTTTGGCAGGGCCTGTCTCTAACCTGCTGGCCGCTTTCGTCGGCGCGCTGATTTTCTATTTAATCGCTTTTTTGACCGGCTATTCCACCAGCGTGATTATGAGCTATGTGGCCACCTTTTTCCTGTACTATATTACTATCGATATCAATCTGGCTGTGTTCAACCTGATTCCTTTGCCGCCGCTGGATGGTTCCCGGATTTTAGCGGCGTTTTTGCCGGACCGCATGGTGTATCAATACTACCGGTATCAAAATATCATTATGCTGGCGGTTTTTGTCCTGCTGTTTACCGGCGTGCTCAGCCGCCCTCTGGGCTGGCTTACAACCCAGGTTTACAATGGAATTATGAATTTGGCGGCTCTGCCTTTTTCATTCGCATAAATAAGGAACGCCGTTTATGGAAAAGCTATCCTATAAGCTTCCGGTGTTCGAAGGCCCTTTGGATCTTCTTTTGCACCTGATTACAAAGAATAAGCTCAATATCTACGACATTCCTATCGCGGAGCTTCTGGACCAGTATATGGAGCAGATCCGGGCCATGCAGGAGGAAGATCTGGATATCGCCAGCGAATTTCTGGAAATGGCCGCAAGGCTGGTTCATCTGAAAAGCGTTTCTCTGCTGCCAAAGCATGAGGAGGCCGAGGCCTTAAAGCAGGATTTGACCGGTCAGCTCTTGGAATACCAGGAGTGCAAACGGATCGCCGCCGTTCTGGCTCAAAGAGCGGAGTTTAATACCTTTGTCCGGCAGCCTGAGGCGGTGGAGTTTGACTCGGCGTACCAAAGGAAACACCATCCGGAGGAAGTTATGGCCGCGTATCAAAACGCTGCAGGCAGGGGAAAGCGAAAGCTGCCCCCGCCGCCGGAGGCCTTTTCCGGTATTGTCACCCATAGGATCGTGTCGGTATCCTCTAAAATTATCCATGTGCTGAGGTGCCTGTGGAAAAAGCATGAGGTGGAGTACGACCGGGTCTTTGAGGACAGCCAGGAAAAGTCGGAGCTGGTAGCCACCTTTTTGGCGGTGCTGGAGCTGGTCAAGGGAAAGCGAGTCCGGATTGAGGAAGAAAGCACAACGAGAAAATTAAAATTGTTAGGCGGTGGTGGTAAGGTTTGGAGATCAAGGAGTACCAAGCAGTCATAGAGGCGGTTCTGTTCGCCAGCGGCGAGCCGGTTTCCGTTGACCGGCTGGCGGAGATTTTGGAGCTGGACAAGCCTACTGTGCTGAAGCTGGCCCAGTCCCTTCAGGAGCGCCTGGAGCAAAAAGACAGCGGGGTATGCCTGCTGCGGATCGACAACCAGTTCCAAATGGCCTCCAAGCCGGAATATGGAGATATTATCCGCAAGGTGATGGATATGCGCCGGAATGTGCCGTTGTCCCCGGCGGCGATGGAGGTGCTTTCTATTGTAGCCTATAACCAGCCGGTGACCAAAGCCTTTATTGAGCAGATCCGGGGGGTGGACTGCTCCGGCGTGCTTCAGAGCCTGACAGTGAAGGAATTGGTAGAAGAGAAGGGACGCCTGGAGCTTCCCGGCCGGCCGCTGTTATACGGCACTACAGATAATTTTTTAAGATGCTTTCAGCTTTCCAGCTTAGAGGAGCTTCCGCCTCTGCCGGAAAAGGAAAAGGCCCAGGAGCCTTCCGAGGAGGGGGAACAGGAGGAGGAGCTTAAGCTATGACGGCGCTTTGGATTATCCTGGGGATTTTTGCTTTTTTGTTTCTTTTGCTGCTTTGTCCCATTACGCTGACTGCCGGCTACGAAACTCAATTGGAGGCTAAGCTGCGTTTTTTATTTTTCAGCTACCGGCTGGCGCCGAAAAAAGAGAAAAAGCCCAAAAAGAAGAGAAAAGCGAAAAAACAGGAGGAAGGCTCTCCCGCCGTCCAGGAGTCTAAGCTTAAGCAGTTGATTAAGGAACGAGGGTTTGCGGGCTTTTTACGGCTGATGAAGGAACTGGCACAGCTTTTGACCGAGGCCGTGAAAGACTTTTTAAGACACGCAAATGTGAAAGAATTGGAGCTTCGGTTAACCGCTGCCGGAGAGGACGCCGCGGATGCCGCTGTGAAATATGGATACGCTTGTTCTGTGGTGTATCCTGTGGTGTCTATGATTACGGCGCTTTCAGGCTGTAAAAATTATAAGGTATCGGTAATTCCTGGATTTCGAGAAAAGGAAAGCAGTGTATTCTGCTATATCAAGATTCGTTTTGGCCCTATTTTTTTAGTGGCTTCAGGATTTAAAGCCCTGCATAAGTATTTTAAGCTGGTATTAAACCAGAAAAAAGTGGAAACCCTGAAAATGGAGCAAACAATCGCTGATTAAGCGAGATGGAAAATCGCCTTTAGATCCTAAAGGACTAGAGGGATGAGACGATTTTTAGAAAATAAGGAGGACTTGTCCATGAGCGACCATCCAATCGAAAGCATGATGAATACCACGATGGAAAAAATAAAGACCATGGTAGACGCCAGCACCATGATCGGCGATCCGATCACTACGCCGGACGGCACGGTGATCATCCCGGTTTCCAAGGTGTCCTATGGGTTTGCTTCCGGCGGTTCGGATTTTGTCTCGAAGAACGCTGCCAGCAAGGATTTGTTCGGCGGCGGGGCGGGCGCTGGGATTACCCTGACGCCGGTAGCGTTTTTGGCTATTCACGAAGGGGAGGTAAAGCTTTTGCAGGTGGATCCCTTTAACAGCACCGCCGACCGTGTGGTGGGAATGGTGCCGGATGTCGTGGATAAAATCAGCGGACTGTTTTCCAAAAAGGACAAAAAGAAAAAGGAACAGCCTGAGGAGAAGCCTGCCAAGTCCAGCATAGACGATATCGATCTCAGCGATCCGCTGGTATAACCGTTGAATAATCGGGCAACCATCTGCATACATGTGTAAGGGCAGGTGGTTGCTTTGTTAAAGAAAAGAATCAAATTATTATGCGCTTTGCTGGCTGCAGCTGGAATCCTTACCAGCGCGGGAACGCCGGCGGCGGCCAACGGCGGAGAGCCTTCCGTTTCCGCTAAGGCGGCGGTTCTGATGACTGCGGACAACAGTACGGTGCTGTACGAGAAAGCCGCGGAGGAAAAGCTGCCGATGGCCAGCACGACTAAAATTATGACGGCGCTTCTGACCTTGGAAGCGGCTCAGGCAGAGGACCGTCAGGTGAAGATCACCGATGAAATGGTCCGGGTGGAGGGCTCCTCTATGGGCTTGAAGCCGGGGAATGTGGTAACCCTTACGGCGCTGGCCCAGGGGATGCTTTTGTGCTCCGGCAACGACGCCGCCAACGCGGCGGCCATCGCGATCGCCGGTTCCACAGAGGAATTTGCCAAGCTGATGAACCAGCGGGCGAAGCAGATCGGCATGAAAAACACCAATTTTGTCACACCCTCCGGACTGGACGACGAAAATCACTATACGACAGCTTATGATATGGCTTTGCTGGGGGCTTGCGCTATGGAGAACCAAAGGTTCAGAGAGATCGCTTCCCAGAAAAGCATGCAGGTTCAGTTTGTAGAGCCGGACATGAAATACACCTTCGGCAACCATAACCGGCTGCTTACCGCTTATGAGGGGTGTATCGGGGTGAAAACCGGCTTTACCAAAAAATCCGGCCGGTGCCTGGTTTCCTGCGCCGAGCGGGATGGCGTCCGGCTTGTGGCGGTGACGCTCAATGCGCCCGATGACTGGAACGACCACAAGGCTATGCTGGATTACGGCTTTTCTAAGGTGAAGCAGGTAAGCTTTGACGATACAGCCTTAGGACTCCAGGTGCCTGTTGTCGGCGGCGTTCGGGATTCCATTAGCGTCAATGGGGCGTTTACCGCCGGCGCCTCCGTTTTAGCGGAGGAGGAAAGCGGGATCGAGAAAAGAATCGAGGTGCCCGCCTTTCTCTATGCTCCGGTGAGAAAGGGACAGACGGTTGGAAAGCTCACTTATGAAATAAACGGGAAGGTGCTGGCTTCAGTGGATTTGCTGGCGGGCGAGGACCTGCCGGCCCAGATCAAACAGAAAAGCCTGTGGGAACGGTTTCTGGATTGGTTCCGGTAAAAATGCTGTTAGACATGAGGAGACTGGGAGAACCCTAAACCGTTTTTGATTTCACCAAACACAGCACAGCCGTCCGGCTGGCTTGAATGATGCGGATGACGGGTAAAATTTGCCAGGCATCGGCCATGGCCGGGGGCTTTCCATTTTGAAATAGAGCAGTGCGCGGCCAGACTGGTCGGGCCTGGATTAGAATTGCAACTCAATTTTAGGAGAAGTGAAACATGCAGGATCAAAAAATACGGCTGCAAAAGATGCTGGCCGATTGCGGGGTGGCTTCCCGCCGGAAGGCGGAGGAGCTGATCCAGCAGGGAAAAGTAAAGGTTAACGGGCATGTGGCCCAAATCGGTGACAAGGTGAACCCGAAAACGGATCATGTGACCGTAGCCGGACGCAGAATCGTGGCCAGCCGGCAGTATTACTACATAATGCTGCACAAGCCCAGAGGATATGTGTCCACCATGAGCGATGAAATGGGCCGCAAGTGCGTGGCGGAGCTGGTTAAGGATATCCCGGCAAGGGTTTATCCCGTGGGCAGGCTGGACCGGGATTCGGAGGGCCTGCTGCTGATGACCAACGACGGGGAGTTCGCCAACCTGATCATGCATCCCAGCAAACACGTACCTAAAACTTACCGGGTTACGGTACGGCCGGATATTTCCGAGGAGCAGCTGGCGCTGATGAATGTAGGCATGGAAATCGATGGGGTGAGAACCGCCCCGGCGGACGCCTGGGTCATCAGCCGGGAGCCGGGCAGAGTGGTTTTGGAGATCATTCTGAGGGAGGGACGAAACCGGCAGATCCGGAAGATGTGCGAGCAGCTTGGAGTGGAGGTAGCCAGATTGAAGCGCGTTGCGGTCGGACAGGTTAAGCTGGGGATGCTCCAGCCTGGAAAGTGGAGAAATCTGACTCTGGATGAGGTCAAAAGGCTGGCCCCAGCCTTAAAACGATAAGAAAGCCGGCTTTGACAAAGCGTTTTTAACGGCGGTTTTATTACCCGTTGTACGGTCAAAATGAAGAGATAAAAACGATCTGAAAATGACATGGAAATGGAACTAATCAGCAAAAAGAAGGAGTGGTTGCGATGTTGACGATTTTACCGGAGCAGGACAAGCAGAAAAGCGGAGAAAGGCTGAATACCGCTTACGCGGCCAGCGGCTATGAGAAGGAGTCCGGAAAGGATCCGGCGCTGCTGGTAGTGCGGGAGGGAGGCAAGGAACTTGGTTATATTGCCGTGGATGTGGACAAGACCTCTGTGCGGATCTTAGATTTCCAGCTGTATGGCTGTACGGATTACCGGGATATGGACGTGGACCAGTCGGAATACTGTGAAATGATGATCCGTTCGGCGGCCTCTTACGCCTTAAACCGAAACCTTTTCCATATGGAGACCAAGCTGGTTTCTATTTTCCCTTTGGTGAAGCGGTATGGTTTCCGTAAGGATGACGAAAGAATGGGGATGGAGATTTTTAAATTAATTAAAAACTGCAAAAATTGTTAAAGTTTTATCTAATATACCTTGTTATTTGACGGAATTTATACTATAATGTAAATCAGTTGCGTTGATAATTTCTCAGTAAAAAATGGAATGGAGGAACAAGGATGAGTATAGAAAGCAAGCTCGCTTTTTTGCAGGAAACCAAAGCGGCAAATGCACAGACGAAAGCCTATCAGCGTCTTCAGCTCCTTTTTGACGAGGGGACCTTTGTAGAGATCGACAGCTTTACAAAATCCGGAGACGGCAGGGCGGAGGCGGCTGCCGGCTTTGGCTCTGTAGACGGCTGCCCGGTATACGCGTTCGCCCAGAACAGCGACGTAGAGGGCGGCGCCATGAGCAAGGCTCAGGCCGCGAAGATCTGTAAGGTTTATGAATTAGCGGAAAAAACAGGAGCCCCGGTGGTGGGAATTTATGATTCCATCGGCGCCCGTTTGAATGAAAGCTGCGAAATGCTGGCGGCCTACGGCGATGTGATGCTGAAGGCCAACAACCTTTCCGGCGTGGTACCCCAAATCGCTGTGATCGCGGGCCCCTGTCTGGGAGCCAGCTCCATGATCGCGGCGGCGGCGGACGTGGTAATCATGTCTGAGGATGGCCAATTCGCTTTGCAGACCAACGGCGAGGGCGGAGACCTGAAGGAAGCTTCTGAGTCCGGCCTGGTTCATCTGACCGCTAAGGATGACAAAGAAGCGGTAGCCAAGGCCAGAGAGCTGATCACCCTGCTGCCCTCCAATAACCTTTCCGGCGCGCCGATCACCGATTTTGCCGATTCCGCCGCTGAAACCGACGGAGAATTCGGCGCCTCTATTATCGCCGCCGTTATGGATCAGGACAGCTTTATTGAGTTTCAGGCTGGATTCGGCGCCGGCTTTATCGCCGGCTTGGCCAAGCTGGGCGGCAACACAGTAGGCGTAGTAGCCAGCGAAGAAAAGACAGCTGACGGCAAAGCCTGTGAAAAGGCGGCCCGCCTCGTTCGCTTCTGCGACGCTTTCGCCATTCCTGTGATTACCTTTGTGAACGCTGAAAGCTTTTGCTGCATCAAGGCGGCCTGTAAGCTGACCAACGCTTATGCCGAGGCGACCACCGCGAAGATCTCTGTGATTACCGGCGAAGCCTACGGAGCTGTTTATATGGCTCTGGCGGGCGCTGCGGCCGGTGTGGATGTGGCTTATGCTTGGCCGACCGCTTCCATTTCCGCTTTGAATCCTACCACAGCGGCTGTAATGCTGTGGAGCGATAAATTGAAAGGCTCTTCCAATCCGACCGCTGACAGAGCGAAGCTGATCGCGGAATACAAGGACCAGGAGGCCTGTCCGTTTAAGGCGGCTGGCGACGGCTTTGTGCAGGATGTCATCGAGCCCAGTGAAACCAGGCTGAAGCTGTATGCCGCCCTGGATATGCTGGCTGGAAAGCGTGTGACAAGACTGCCGAAGAAACACGCCAACAATCTTTAATTCGTAAAAGCTTAAATTGGTAAAAATTAAAATTTAAGATAATAATGGAGGTTTCTCATGAAAAATTTAAAGATCACCGTGAATGGTACCGCATATGACGTACAGGTAGAAGAAGTAGCCGCAGGCGCCGCTCCTGTTGCTGCTCCCGCTCCGGCTGCCAAGCCTGCCGCACCCGCCGCTGCTCCTGCTCCGGCCGCTGCTCCCGCCCCGGCCGCCGCTCCGGTACCCGCCGGCGCTGAGACCGTAAATTCTCCTATGCCCGGCACCATTGTCAGCGTGAATGTTTCCGCCGGCCAGAACGTGAAAAAGGGCGATGTGCTGGTAGTTTTAGAAGCTATGAAGATGGAGAATGAGATTATGGCTCCTCGTGACGCTGTGGTCGCGAGCGTGCAAGTAAACAAGGGAGACAGCGTCGATTCCGGCACTCCTCTTGTTTCCCTCCAGTAAGGAGGCGCGGTTATGGCTAAAAAGATTTTAATTACGGACGTCACCCTTCGGGACGCGCACCAGTCTTTGATCGCCACCAGAATGACTACCGAGGAAATGCTGCCGATCCTGGAAAAAATGGACAAGGTGGGGTTTTACTCTCTGGAATGCTGGGGCGGCGCGACCTTTGACGCTTGTCTCCGTTTCTTAAACGAGGATCCGTGGGACAGACTCCGCACCATTCGGGAGAAATGCCCCAATACCAAGCTGCAAATGCTGTTCAGAGGCCAGAATATGCTGGGCTACCGCCATTATGCCGACGACGTCCTGGAATATTTCGTCCAGAAGTCTGTGGCCAACGGTATCGATATCATCCGTATTTTTGACGCTTTGAACGATATCAAAAACCTGCAAACGGCTATTAAGGCCGCGAAGAAGGAAAAGGCTCACGCCCAGGTTGCCATTTCCTATACCACCGGCCCGGTATTCACTACGGAATACTATGTGGATTACGCTAAGCGCATTGAGGAGACCGGGGCGGATTCCATCTGTATTAAGGATATGGCGGCCTTGCTGACTCCTTATACCACCGCCGAGCTGGTCACCGCCTTGAAAGAGGCTGTCAGCATTCCGATTCAGCTTCACACCCACTACACCTCCGGCCTGGCTTCCATGTGCCTGCTGAAAGGCATCGAGGCTGGCGCGGATATTCTGGATACCGCAATGTCTCCGCTGGCTCTCGGAACCTCTCATGCTCCCACTGAGTCTATGGTGGCGGCTCTGAAAGGCACCGAGTACGATACCGGCTTGGATCTGATCCTGCTTAACGAGATCAGAGATTACTTTATGACCTTGCGCAAAAAGTATCTTGACAGCGGTTTGTTAGATCCCAAAATGCTGGCTACTGATGCCAACGCCTTAATTTACCAGGTGCCGGGCGGAATGCTTTCTAACCTGCTTTCTCAGCTGAAGCAGGCCGGCAAGGAGGATCAGCTTCAGGATGTGCTCAACGAGGTTCCGCGTGTCCGTGAGGATTCCGGTTATCCGCCGCTGGTTACCCCCACCTCTCAGATCGTGGGTACCCAGGCGGTGTTCAACGTGATTACCGGCGAGCGGTATAAAATGTGTACCAATGAGTTTAAGGATATGGTAGCCGGCAAATACGGCACCACTCCTATGCCTATTGATCCTGAGTTCCAGAAGAAGATCATTGGCGACGCACCTGTGATTACCGGACGCCCGGCGGATCTGCTGGAGCCTGAGCTGGATACCTTGCGGAAGGAGATGGCTCAGTGGAGCGAGCAGGAGGAGGATGTGCTCTCCTATGCTATGTTCCCGAAGGTGTCTCTGGACTTCTTCAAAAAGCGCCAGGAAAAGAAATATGGGATTGACGGCAAGCACGCCGATAAGGAAAAAATGATCCATCCCGTGTAAAATGAAGCTAAAAGCGGTTGACTTATTCTTTTGTCAGCCGCTTTTTGTTTTGAAAAAAGCGGAGCTGTTTTCAAAACAATAGTCATTAGATCGCAAGAACAGAAAAAGGAGCGCCCAAGGCGCTCCTTTTTCTATTTCGCAAGGCGGCCGCTGGCGCCGCCGGGGGCGCCTTATTTAAAGTGAAAGCCAGCGCGTCATTTAGATGCTGGCTTTTTGAGGCTTAAGGCCTTGCCCATGCCTCTTTTGGAGGTGGGCATAGCTGGAAATAACCTTTGAATCATTGAGAGGAGATTAACTGATATTATTTCTATCTATTGTCTGGAAGCTTAAGCTTTGACGGGGGAAATTTAACGCTTTATGAAAGATATGGCCCTTGATCTGCCGTGAAGATTGATATTGACAAAAGCAGGGTTTTATATTATACTACCTGTTGGCTTACCTGTTCTGTTAACTTATATTTTTGTGGACGGTGCCGTTTAGTCAAAAAATAGACGCTATTTTGCTCAAACTGCAAAATAGTGCCTCTAAATTTGGGGTTAATTTATTTCTTTAAAAGTATAATATAAAGGAGCCGATTTTGTTATGAAAAAAGTATTGTCTAGCGTGCTTGCTTTAGCAATGGTTTTTGCTATGGCACTGTCCTTCACTTCCTGCAACAATGGTAAAATCGATTCGATTGAAGCTTTTGTTGCTACTGATGAGATGCAGTCTCAGATCAAAGAGGCTAAGGAATCCGTAGAAGACGGTACTCTCACCATGGATATTGTGGCTGAGGGCAACAAGCTGGTGTATGTCTATACCTATCAGACGGATTTGGACATTGAGGCTACTAAAGAAGCGCTGGCTACTGCTATCGAACAGCAAGCCTCTGTTTTCGAGAATGTGGCTAAAGAAATCAAAAATGCCGTAAATGTTGAGAATCCTATTGTTGAGGTCAGATATCTGGCAAAAGACGGTACAGAGATTTATTCTCAGGAATTTACCGCGGCGGAATAAAATATGATACTTTAAAGAGTCCAGCGGCAATTCCGCTGGACTCTTTCTTTATGATAAAATTTACAATAATATTTGAAAAGCGGCTCTGTTTGGGATAAACTAAGGATAGCCTTTTATATTTACAGATGGAGATGATGATTCTATGAGAAAGACTGCATATGGGTTACTGATATTAGTTTTTGTGATATTATCGGCTTTGATCACTGGATGCACTGGGCATCAGTATGACACACTGGAGGACTTTCTGGCAGGCGAGGAGATGCAGTCCTTGATAGAGGAGGACAAAAGCGCGCTAGCAGATAGTGGATTAAGCTTAGAGGTTACCAGCCGCGAGAATCAATTGATTTATACGTACACTTACTCACAAATGCTGGAGGTGGAAACAGCAAAGGATATTTTGAAAGAAGGAATGGAGGCGGAATGGGATGCCTTCCAAAAATTTGCGGATGATGTGAAGAAATCGGTCAAGGTGGAAAACCCCGTGGTCGTAGTGCGATATTTGAATCCGGACGGAACGGAGATCTATTCTGAAACCTTTTCTGCAGAATAAAAAATACGAGGGGAGATTCATAAAGCCTGTCTGGCCACCGGCAGGCTTTATTTTTGCGGATTGGGAGAAAAGAAGATACGGTCTCAAAGGAAGGAACTTCTGGAAATAGAAATTTAGCAAAAGAAATTTCACGACGTTTTTTAAATATTTACGTAAAAGCTATTGACAAATTTAACTGTAATAATTATAATTACAATTACAAACTGAAACAAAATAGATTACAGTTAAAAGATAATGGATTCCTTGGCAGAAAGCGTAATAGGAAAGGGAAGAATTATTATGAACAGCGAATTTTGTATTGCGGTTCACGGCCTGGTATTTTTAAAATTAAAAAAACAATGCTTATCTAGCGAGGCGTTGGCTGAAAATATTTGCACGAATCCTGCCAGAGTTCGAAAAGTAATGGCAAAGCTAAAGAAGGCTGGCCTGGTTTCCACCAAGGAGGGAAGCGAGGGCGGCTATTCATTGGCAAAAAACGCGCAACAAATCACATTAAAGCAGATAAGCGCCGCACTGCAGATTGAATTTGTATCTTCACATTGGCGCAGCGGCAGCCAGAATCTTGACTGTATGGTGGCGTCAGGAATGGCGGACGTTATGGATCGGCTTTATTCTGATTTGGATGCTCTTTGTCAGAAGCGGCTCGAAGGGATTACTATTGCAGACGTGGCGGCCGCTCTGATACAACGGAGCCAGGGAAAGAAATTCGGCTGCCCAGAAGTTCTGCGAAAATCAAACTAGAGGCTGGAGGTACTTATGGGATTTACAATTGAAACTGGGATTTCCGGAGTTACCGTATTCCTGCAAGGCTTGCTGAGCTTTTTCTCACCTTGCGTTCTGCCGCTGGTGCCGCTTTATATCGGTTACCTGGCGGGCGGCGCCAAAACGGTGGATGAAGACGGCGTCATACACTATCGCCGCTCTAAGGTAATTGTGAACACCTTGTTTTTTGTTCTGGGAGTCAGCTTCGCTTTCTTCCTTTTAGGATTTGGTTTTACTGCCGTAGGAAAGTTTTTCAGCGGAAACCGGGTCCTGTTCGCTAGGATCGGCGGCGTGCTGGTGATCCTGTTCGGAGTCTTTCAGCTGTTCGGCAGCAATGTTTTCACCCGAGAGCACAGATTGCCGTTCCGCTTGAGCCGCTTCTCTATGAATCCGGCGGTCGCTCTGATCTTAGGATTTACCTTCAGCTTTGCCTGGACGCCTTGCGTAGGCCCAGCCCTGACCAGTGTCTTGCTGATGGCTTCCTCAGCCAGTTCCTCGGCGGTAGGCTACGCCCTTATTGGTGTTTACACTTTGGGCTTTGTGATCCCTTTCCTCGCGGTGGGGCTGTTTACCGGAGCGGTATTGGATTTCTTTAAACGACATCAAAGGGTGGTAAAATATACCGTCAAGACGGGCGGTGTGCTGATGATCCTGATGGGGATCATGATGCTCACCGGCTGGATGAATGGAATTACCGGATATCTTTCCAGCTTTGGGGGCGCTGCCGGAGGAGAATCCGTGTCCTCCTCCGCAGGCCAAGAGCCAGGGACGTCATCCTCCCCGGCGAGTGAAAACGAGTCTTCTTCCCCGCAGGCTTCCAGCTCTGATGCCTCACAGTCCTTGCCCTCCGCTCCGGACTTTACCTTTTATGACCAAAATGGCCAGCAGCATACCCTTTCCGATTACAAGGGCAAGGTGGTGTTTTTAAACTTTTGGACAACCTGGTGCCCTCCATGTCAAAATGAAATGCCGGATATTCAGCAGTTATATGAGGATTATGGCTTGAATCAGGAAGATTTGGTGGTGCTGGGCGTCGCCAATCCCAGGTCGGAGGAGAATCCCTATAATCAGGATGTGTCTGAGGAGGAGGTCGAGGCATTCCTTACCGAACGGGGATATACCTATCCCGTCGTGATGGATACTACCGGAGAAGTGTTCCAGGGTTATGGAGTTACCTCATTCCCCACTACTTTTATGATCGACCGGGACGGCAATGTATTTGGTTATATCACCGGTATGCTGACCAGAAGTATGATGGACAGCATTATTGAGCAGACTATGAGCGGCGAACGTACGCCGGTTCAGGAATAACAATAAAAAAATAGGAGGAATTTATCATGGCAGTTATTGAGCTTACGAAACAAAACTTTCAGTCGGAGGTTGCAGAAAGCAAGGAAAAGGTTTTAATCGATTTTTGGGCGTCCTGGTGCGGACCATGCAGAATGGTATCACCAATCGTAGATGAAATCGCGGAGGAATCTCCTGCGGGCGTTAAGGTATGCAAGGTGAATGTGGATGAGCAGCCGGAGCTTGCACAGCAGTTTCAGGTGATGAGTATTCCCACTTTGCTGGTCATGAAGGATGGCAAGCCGGTAGCCAGCTCTGTAGGCGCCAGACCCAAGCAGTTTATCGTGAAAATGATCGAGGAAGCTTAATCAAGCATTCCTTTTAGTCAGATTTTTGGACTGTGATAGAGTGTTCTTACTCTAAAATAGCTATAAAGCAAAAAAGCAGCAGCTTTTGGGAAGCCGCTGCTTTTTTGCTCTGCGTTAGCATAAAAGCTAGCCTATGATGTTTGCGGTATGCCTAAGGCTGCTTTTATGGTTAGAGAACAGTCAGCTTGCCTGGCCGATTTCGGATGCACCGGCCTATCATAAAATCGATATTTGGGAATTAAAATAACTGTATTTTTATAAAAGTCTGTAAACAGGCGTCTAAAGAGATTTCACAGGATTCACAGTAGGATAAAGCCTGTTATGGGTTCTGCCTTCTCCAACCCAAGCGGTAAGGAAGCTGAATGATTTTTCTAAAATTTTTCCGAACGCTAAGAATAGAAAAATACCGGCAACCGGACAGGGAAATCTCAGCCGGAGATTTATTTTAATATAGATTAAAGAGCTGCTATGAAAAAATTATCAGATATCAAGACACCCTGTTGAGCATATTGTTTTTAAGAATTTCTTTTTACCAAAATGAAACAATCTTTACACTTTTGTAAGAAGTAAGTTATCTAGTTGACAGTCTTCGCCGTCATGGGGTAAACTATACATGTCGACAATATTATGTAAATTACTAGAAAAGGAATTCTTCGGGAATCAACTATAGATTTGGAGTGTTCGGCGGATGGTATTTTCCAATTTGTTCTTTCTTTATTTCTTTTTGCCGCTCAATTTGATCTGCTATTTTCTGGCGAAAAGCATCCATGTAAGAAACGGGATATTAATTGTCTTTTCGCTCTTTTTTTATGCCTGGGGCGAGCCGAGATACGTGCCGCTGCTGGTAGGTATGGTGCTGATCAACTGGATCTTTGGCTTGATGATTGAGAAGTACCGGGGGCAAAAGCTGGCTAAGGCGGGGCTGATCGGGGCTTGTATATGCAGTCTGACCCTGCTGGGTATTTTCAAATATCTGACTCTGATCCTGGGAACGACCCACGACTTGTTCGGTTTGCCCAGCGTTGTGCCTCAGATCCTGCTGCCGATCGGTATTTCCTTTTATACCTTTCAGCTGCTTTCCTACGTGGTGGATGTTTATCGGGGCGAGGTAGAGGCGCAGACCCACTTTTTCCGTCTGCTTCTTTATACCAGCCTGTTTCATCAGTGTATCGCCGGACCGATCGTTCGGTACAAGGATATTTCAGAGGAAATCTTATATCGGCAGATCAACCGGGGCGAGGTGGCCCGGGGAATCAACCGGTTTGCGGCGGGCTTGGCGAAGAAAGCGGTGCTGGCCAATACCTGCGGGCTTTTGGCAGATCAGTTTATTCTGACGGATGCCGCTGTGGCGGATGTGTCCCAGTTCACCCAGAACGCCGCGGCTCTTTCCGCAAAGCCGGCGGTGATTCTTTGGATGGGCGTGCTGTTCTTCATGCTTCAAATCTATTTGGATTTTTCCGCTTATTCCGATATGGCCATCGGTATGGGCTTGATGATCGGCTTCCATTACAAGGAAAACTTTAATTATCCCTATTTGTCGTCCACAGTTTCTGAGTTTTGGCGCAGATGGCACATTTCGCTCGGCTCCTTCTTCCGGGATTATGTATACATCCCCCTGGGCGGCAGCCGTAAGGGTCTGGGAAGAACGATCCTGAATTTATTCGTGGTGTGGGCGCTGACCGGCTTATGGCACGGCGCGAGCTGGAATTTTGTTCTGTGGGGCCTATACTTCTTTATTTTTATCGCTTTGGAGCGGCTGTTCCTGAACAAGGTGTTCGCCAGGCTTCCTGGATTCGTATCCCACATTTATCTGCTGATCGTGGTTTACTTCGGCTGGATTTTATTCCGGTTTAAAAATATGGCGCTGATCGGGGTCGTCCTCAAGGGGATGTTCTGCCAGAACGGCAATCCCTGGACTACCTTTGAAGCCAACACTACCTTGCTCAATTACATCTTTTTCCTGGCGATCGCTGTCATTGCGGTTACGCCGGTGGTGCATAATATCGGACGGGCTATTTCTGTGGCTTCCGGCAGGTCGGCGGCCTGGTTCCGGGTCAACAGCGTGGTGCAGGTGGCGATGCCCTTAGTACTGCTGCTGATTTCCACCATGAGCCTGGTGGGCAACAGCTACAATCCGTTCCTTTACTTCCAATTTTAAGATAAAACCATATTTTATGGCTGTGCTTTTTAATTTTAACTCTAAGATCATTTCTTAGTGCTGTTAGTTTTTTATAGCTTGCCGGCTTTCAAATTGTCCGGTGATCAGGAGGCTTTTTCATGGCGAGAGGAACCAGAGTTCAAAGAAAGTATAAGCTCCCCGGCGGGAAAAGCCGGAAGATGCTGAATGTAAAAATAGCGGCGTTTTTTATTATGATGCTGATATTCGGCGTCATTGCGCTGATCATTCCCCTGCGTCCAACCGAATCAGTGGTGGAAAAGCGGGAGTTGACCAAATTTCCTGAATTCAGTTTTCAGGCTCTGGCGGACGGCAGCTACTTTAAACAAGTAGATCTGTGGTTTTCCGATACCTTCCCCTTTCGTGACGCCTTTACCAGTGCGAATGCCCGGCTAAAAAGCCTATACGGCATCCATCCGGCTACGGTTCACGGAGAGGTAACCACCGGCGACGCCATTCCGGAAAAGCCGACAAAACCGGTATCCTCTAATGGTTCATCCAATGCGTCGTCACAGGCCTCCTCTGCGTCCTCTGCTGAGAGCAGTTCCTCTGAGGCCAGCAGCAAGGAGGAAAAGCCGATTCCTACCACAACCCTGAACGCTGTCCTGCTGGCCGGCGACAGCGCCTTTGAGTATTATAACTTCAACCTGGAGGTAGCGGATCAGTATGCGGCTACCGTTAATAATATCACTCAGAAGCTGCAGGGCAAGGCTGTGGTATACGATATGATTGTGCCGACAAGCATTGATATCATGCTGCCGGAATCCACCAGGGCGGGCTTAAATACGGACGACCAGAAAAAGGCCATCGATTATATGTACGGCTCCATGCTGGACGAGACGAAGAAGGTCAATATTTACGATACCCTGATGTCCCATAACGATGAATATCTGTATTTCCGCACCGACCACCATTGGACGGCTTTGGGCGCTTACTACGCCTATGAGGAATTTGCCAAGGCTAAGGGCGTCAAGCCTCTGCCCTTGTCAAAATATGAAAAGGTGGATTTTCCGGATTTCTTAGGCTCCTTCTATGCGGATACTGAGAAAAATCCGGCGCTGGAGCAGAATCCGGATGTGGTGGAGGCTTATATTCCGCCGGATACCAATGATATTACCTGCACTCAGAGCGACGGGAGTATTTTGGAATGGAAAATCGTGTATGACGCTACGGATTACAGCTCCAGCCTGAAATATAATTGCTTCATAGGCGGCGACCAGCCGATTTCCGTTATCCACAATCCCAACAAAAAGGATGGATCCTCCTGCGTGGTAGTCAAGGAATCCTTTGGCAACGCCTTTGTGCCTTTCCTAGTCTCCCACTACCAAACGGTTTATGTGGTGGATTACCGTTATTGGGAGGGGTTCATTTCCCAGCTGGTGGCGGAGAAGGGAATCCAGGATGTCATTTTGTGCAATAACATTTCCGCCACCCGGAGCGGCGCTCTGGTCGACGCGATGGGCACGGTACTTTATTGATTTTATGATTTATGAAAGCGCCCGATCGTGGGTGGCCCGAGCCTGACGATTTTTGTGTTCGCGGGGGCGAAAAGAAAATCGCCGGCAGGCGGCCTTTGGCTCCATAAAATATTTTATGGAGCCGCCCCGAGCCTGGGCGCTTCTTATGTTACGAAAGGGAAAGTTTCTTCTTTACTTTATTTCCGTTGTTGTTTATACTTTAACTATGGACTTGTTTTGGGAAAGCCGCCTCCCGCGGCATTGTCAATGACAATACTTTTTCTGCCTGAAAGAGAGAAGATAGAACGGATGAAAAAACGTATGAAAAAAACAGCGGCGCTATGGCTCACTGTTTTTCTTTTCTCCGCTTTTTTCTGCGGTTGTCAAGGCGATCCTCCTCCCGGCAACGCGGGAAGCGGAGAGAGCGTCTCTGATTCCTCCTCTGTTCCCGTGCCGTCCGGCCCCAGTCAAGAACAGGAGTCCGGACAGAGGGACCCGAAGCCGGTGGTGCTGACTCCCACGGCTCCGGGTACGGAGGTTATAGGAAACGAGGCGGTCAGCATCGACGTTTCCAATAAAGCTGACGGTTATATGACAGTGACCTATCATGGGGATAATCCAAAGGTCAAGCTGCAAATCAAATATGTCCCGGATGAGGAAACGGTGTATACCTATAATCTTCAGGCGGGGCAAAGTGATGTGTTCCTATTTTCCCGGGGAGACGGGGAATACCAGATCACTGTCAATGAAAACATCGAGGGGAACCGGTATTCTCAGGCCTTTGCGGGAACCTGCCAGGTGGCCTTGAAGGATCAGCTGACCCCGTTTTTATATCCGAACCAGTATGTGAAATTTACGGAGGACAGCCAGGCGGTCGGGGAAAGTCAGAAGCTGGTGCAAAGCGCCGGCGACGACCTGGAGGCTATCGCCGCGATTTATAATTATGTGATCGGAAATATACAATATGATTTTGATAAAGCGGCTTCTGTGCAAAGCGGGTATCTGCCGGATATCGACGAAACTCTGAATACCAAAAAGGGGATCTGCTTTGACTACGCCGCATTGATGACGGCTATGCTCCGGGTGCAGCGCATTCCCACCAAGCTGGTGGTAGGCTATGCCGGCGAGCTTTACCACGCCTGGATCAGCGTATATCTGGATGGCGTAGGCTGGATCGACAATATCATTTATTTTGATGGAAAAGACTGGGTGCGTATGGATCCTACGTTTGCCGCTTCAGGAGGCGGCGCCTCGGAATATGTGGGAGACGGCAGCAATTATCACGACCTTTATTATTATTGATCCTTGAGGACGGGACAGCGGCGGGTGGAAATTTTAACAGGATACCGCGGCGACCACGCGGAAAGCGGGTTCCGGCCGGGAATACGCGCCTTCTTTCGAATATCGTTCCGAAATCGTGACAGGTTAGGGAGGAAATCAGGGATGAACAGGAGAAAAATACTTTCCAACAGCGAGATTTCCGCGTTTTGCGGTCAGCTTTCCTTGATTGTAAAGGCTGGAATTTCCTTGCAGGAAGGTCTTTTGATTATGGCGGAGGATGACAAAAACGGCCGGGGCGGAGAGATCATTGAAAAACTGACGGATGTGATGGAAGCCGGCGGCAGCTTTGCGGCGGCGTTAAAGGAATCCGGAGAATTTCCCGGCTATATGGTGACAATGGTGGAGATTGGCGAGGCGTCCGGTAAGCTGGAAGAGGTGCTGGAGTCCTTGCGGGCTTACTATGAGCGGAACGACGCGGTTTCCAGGAGCATCAGAAGCTCTGTAATTTATCCCTTGGTGATGATCGTTATGATGGTGGCGGTCATTCTGGTGATTATTATTCAGGTGCTGCCGGTGTTCCAGCAGGTCTTCGAGCAGCTGGGCGGGGAGATGTCCCAGTTTGCCCAGGGGCTGATGAGCTTCGGCAGGGGCGTCAGCCAATACGCCGTATGGATCGCGGCGGGCCTGGCAGTCGTGGCTGCCGGGGTGGTTTTCCTTCGGATGACGAAAAGGGGGAAGGCTTTCTTTGCCGCTCTGGGCGCTAAGCTTTTCCGCCGGCTCAGCCGTGCTGTGGATTCCGGACGGTTCGCCTCGGGAATGGCGCTGATGCTCAGCTCCGGTCTGGATTTGGATGAGTCGGTGGAAATGACCGAAAAACTGATGGAGCACCCGGGTACGAAGAAAAAAATACAGCGGATGAAGGAACGCATGGATTCCGGAGTGAGCTTTGCCGAGGCTGCGGTGGAGACGGGGCTTTTTTCTGCCCTTCACAGCAAGATGCTGAAAATCGGCCAGCAGACCGGCAGTATGGATACCGTCATGCATCAGATCGCGGAGCAATATGAGGAAGAGGTGGACCGAAGGCTCAGCGCCCTGATTTCCGCGCTGGAGCCGACTCTGGTGGCGGTGCTTTCCCTCATCGTCGGTATGATTTTGCTTTCCGTCATGCTTCCGCTGATGGGCATTATGTCGGCGATCGGATAGGAGAGCGGATATGAAAAAAGCGTTTGTGTCCTGCGAACAGAGAAAACGGTTCTCCCGGGGGCTTTTAGTTCCCATTGTTTCCGTAATCATCGTCGTGGGCTTTGTGATTTACGGCGTGGGAAACGTTTCCCGTTCCGCTTCTCAGGAACGGCTGAAGGCGGCCGAGCAGTCGGTGGCTCGGGCTACAGTACAGTGCTACGCCATCGAGGGGCGGTATCCACCGGATTTAGACTATTTAGAGGAAAATTACGGCCTGATTTTAGACCGTGAGCATTATGTGTACCATTACCGGCTGGAGGGCTCAAACCTGATGCCGGAAATTCAGGTGTTTGAGGAAAAGTGACTGAGAGAACGTTAGGCTTTCGTTCCTTGTGAGCCGGAAACAGAGGCCCTTCGGTTTGCGGCATGATAAGACGGCAGTGACCACCGCGCCGGCAAAGGAGCGTAAGGAAGCATTTATGAAAGGGGGAGTCGCTGTGAAGCGGAGCCGGCACGCCACGGATTTAATTTTTGTATTGTCCCTGTTCTGCTTATTTACCGTGCTGTCCCTGTTTGTAGTCATCCAGGGAGCAGATGTTTACCAGGGGATTTCCCGGGAGATGAGCGCCAATTACAGCGCCCGGGGGACGGTGGCGTATCTGACAGAGAAGGTTCGCCAGAACGACCGGGAAAACGGCGTGGCGGTCAAGGAAATCGGCGGAGAGCCCGCGCTGGTGTTTTCCGAAGAGATAGGCGGCGAGGTCTACGAGACCTGGTCGTATCTGTACGGCGGCAGCCTGCGGGAGATTACTGTGAAGCGGGGGACGGAAATCGTACCGGAAAGCGGACAGCCGATTATGGAGCTGAAGGAGCTGCGGCTGGAGCTTCCTAGCCGCCGCCTTTTGAGGATCGTTGCCACCGATACGGAAAACAGGGTTTATGAAAGCGCTGTATGCCTTCAAAGCGCGGCCTTGGAGGTGGCATCATGACAGAGCGTTCCAAGTCCAAGAGCAGGCTTTTCTTTATCGAAATTTTGATTATTATTGTGTTTTTTTCCATCTGCGCCGGCGTGTGTATGAATCTATTCGCCAAAGCCAAGCTGATCAGCGTGGAAAGCTCGGACCTTACCAAAGGGGTGATGGTGGCGCAGGCAGCCGCGGAAGCCGTAAAAGCAGAGGGGGATTCCCCCGAACTGGAAAGGCTGCTGGGCGGCTGCCGGGACGGAAATATGATCCGGGTTTATTACGACGGGCAGTGGCAAAAGCTGCCGAGGAAGGAAGCGGCGGTTTATGAGCTTGCCGTTCGCTTGACAGAGGAGCAAGGAGTTTTGGCGGCGGAAATCCGGGTGCTGAAGGGAGATCAGGAGATTCACTCTCTGAAAGCGAAAGCAGTTCAGCCATAACGGCTATGGAGCGGCGGTGAATACTATGAAAGAAAAACAGATCGGGTCCGGTATTGGCGCCGGAGGAATTTCCATACTGGCGATTTTTGTGGTGCTGTGCCTGGCCACCCTGGCGGCCCTGTCTCTGGTTTCCGCCAGAGCGGACCGGAATCTCGCGGAGAAAAACGCTCAGGCCTCCGTGGAATATTATCAGGCGGATGCCAGGGCGGAGGAAATTCTGCATGAATTGTTGACGGCGGTACAATCCGGGCCCGGTTGGGAAGAAGCCCTAAGGGCCGACGGCGTGGCCGTAGTCCGGCAGGAAAACGCCGCGGTGGTGTCTTATCAGGTGCCGATCAACGACAGCAAAAGCCTCTCTGTTGAAATTTCTTTGATGTTTTCCGAAGAGGGCCGTTTTACGGGAGAATGGAAACGACTGCGCTGGCAGACTCTGGTGGAAGAGGAAAGCGAATCACAGGAGGGAACTCTTAACCTATTGCGATAAGGAGAGAAAACTATTATGGAAGCAGAACAGATTTTAAAGCAGGCGGCTCAGGCTTCCGCTTCTGATATTTTTATCGTGGCAGGCTTGCCGGTGTCCTATAAAGTGAACAACCAGATTCAAAGGCAGACGGATCAGCGGCTTATGCCGGAGGACACGGAAGTGATCGTTAGGGAGCTGTACCGATTCGCTAAGCGAAGCCCGGAAAAAATGCTGGAAACCGGCGATGATGACTTTTCCTTTTCCTTGGAGGGAGTTTCCCGGTACCGTGCCAGTGTATACCGTCAAAGAGGCTCTCTGGCGGCGGTAGTGCGGGTGATCGCGTTCAGCCTGCCTGATCCGGAGCAGCTTGGCATCCCGGATATCATTCTCAGACTGGGCGGCCGTCCCAAGGGATTAATTGTGGTGACCGGTCCGGCCGGCTCGGGAAAGTCCACGACCCTGGCCTGCATCATCGACCGGATCAATCAGACCAGGAACAGCCATGTGGTAACGCTGGAGGACCCCATCGAATATCTGCACCGTCATGGCAAAAGCATTATCAGCCAGCGGGAAATTTCTATCGATACGGAAAGCTACGCCGTGGCTCTGCGGGCCGCTTTGCGCCAGGCGCCCGATGTCATTCTGCTGGGAGAAATGAGAGACTACGAAACGATCAGCATCGCCATGACCGCCGCAGAGACAGGCCATCTGGTGATTTCCACCCTCCATACCCTGGGAGCGGTCAATACCATTGACCGGATTGTGGACGCATTTCCTCCCAGTCAGCAAGGACAGATTCGAGTACAGCTTTCAATGGTTCTACAGGCCGTGGTGTCGCAGCAGCTGATCTCCTGTAAGGATGGCAGGGTCGTTCCCGCCTTTGAGATTATGCTGTGCAATCCCGCGATCCGCACCATGATCCGAGAATCCAAAACCCATCAAATCGATTCCGCTATTTTTTCATCCAGCGGCGAGGGAATGGTGGGCATGGATACCAGTTTGATGCGGCTGTATGAGCAGGGGATGATTTCTTCTGAGGAGGCCTTACTCCACAGCGCTTCACCGGATCTTCTAAAAAAAAGAATGAAGCTTTGATTATAAAATAAAAGCCCAGAAAAAGAACATGAAACGCGTTGCTTTCTCAAAATAGGGCATGAGGCCTAAGTATGCCGCGGCGCCGAAACTGTGCGCTAAGCTAGGAAGAACGTGAAAGATATATCTGATTTCACTGCTGCGCGGCGAATTCCGCTGGCTTTTAAAGCGCCCTCCGGCGGAGTCTTTTGATAGCCGGCGCTGTAGGACTGCTGAGAAAATAAGCCGGCTGATTTCCCCGGAGGACTTATAAAATGAAGAAAAGAAGAATCATGGTTCCAATTATTCTTTTGGCGCTGGCGTGCCCGGTTATTCCCGGCTTTGACAGCGGGCTGAAGGTGCGGTGCTATTCGGTGGAATCTGACGCCGTGCAGGCGCCGGTCCGTGTTGCGCTTATATCAGACCTCCATTCCTGCGGATACGGAGAAAATCAGCGGGAATTGATAGACGCTGTTGACAGTCAAAATCCAGATCTGGTCTTGATGACTGGCGATATTTTCGACGATGAGCTTCCCGACGATAATACGGAACAATTCTTGCGCGGCGTTGGGAAACGGTATCCATGCTACTATGTGACCGGGAACCATGAACACTGGAGCGGCAGCGGCGCTTTTTTGGAAAAAATGGATATCCTTAAGGAGTGTGGGGTCCATAGGCTTTCCGGCGTCTGTGAAACGGTTTCGGTTCGTGGCACGGCGATCAATCTTTGCGGGGTTGACGACCCGGAGGCCTCTTTTACCGCTTCTGCCGATCCGGCACGGGACACGGTAAGCTTTCTCCAACAAATTGATCAGGTGAGAAAAGCTTCTGAAAATGGGAATTATACGATTCTGCTTTCCCACCGTCCGGAATTTTTTGAGCTTTACGCCGCGCAAGGCTTTGATTTAGCGCTTTGCGGCCACGCTCACGGCGGACAATTTAGAATCCCGGGAATTTTAAACGGGCTTTACGCCCCAAATCAGGGCTTCTTTCCAAAGTACGCTGGCGGCGAATACCATAAGAAGCGCACCGTGATGATTGTCAGCCGCGGCCTGGCCAGAGAGTCTACGAGAGTTCCAAGGTTTTATAACCGGCCGGAGCTTGTGATAATCGATATCGTATAACATAAAATGTGAATTCAAGCATTCAGCCTATTTATATTCCAAACGCAAAGGGCCGAACGGGAAACAACTTTCCGTTCGGCCCTTTGCGTTTGGCTTCCCTGTTTCAGCGTGCGCCGTTTGTTCTCCTAAACGCTCTCTGGCTGGACAGTGCCGCAAAGGAAGGAAAAAATACTCTCAAAAAGAATCTTTCTTTCCACGCCTCTTGCTACTTTTCTCTTTATGTGCTAAGATTGCATTAAGATTTGGCCGAAATGGGAAAATTAAAAGGAAATTTGGCAAAAAGTGAGACGCTTTTTGCTTTTTTCATGCTTGAATCATTGTGGAATTATTGGAGATTGCATTATGAAAATTGTTATTGTGGGAGACGGTAAGGTAGGATTTGCCTTAACGCAGCAGCTGGCCCGGGAAGGCCATGACATTGTGGTAATAGACAGCAATAAAATGGTGTTGAAGGAATCCCAGCAGATGGTGGATATTCAGGTGGTTCATGGAAACGGCGCATCCCCTGTGGTGCAGAGCGCGGCCAGCGTGGGAGAAAGCGACCTGATGATCGCCGCGACTTCTGCGGATGAAATTAATCTTCTGTGCTGTATTGTGGCGAAAAAGCTGGGATGCAGCCATACCATTGCCAGAGTGCGGAATCCGGAGTATTATGGCCAATTCTTTTTGTTAAAGGACGAGCTGGGCCTGAATCTGATGATTAATCCGGAGCGGGCCACCGCCAGCGAAATTTTCCGGCTGCTTCAATTTCCCTCTTTCCTCAAGCGGGATGCTTTCGCGAAGGGCCGGGTGGAAATTGTAGAAGTTGTGCTCCGGCCGGAAAGCCATATTGTGGGCAAGCTTCTTTCAGAGCTTTACCACACGGTGAAGGTCAAGGTGCTGGTGTGTGCAGTGGAACGGGGAAATGATGTGGTGATTCCGGACGGCAGCTTCCGCCTGCAGGCCGGGGACAAGCTGTATGTCACCGCCTCCTCCGGAGACCTGGCCAGATTGATCCGCAGCCTGCATCTGAACCAGAAAAAGATCAAAAATGTTATGATCATCGGCGGCAGCCGGATCGCGGTTTACCTGGCGATGGCTTTGCTCGATGAGGGCGTGGATGTGAAGCTGATTGAAATCCAAAAGGAACGGTGCCGGCAGCTGGCGGAGCTGCTGCCCAAGGCTACGGTGATTTTTGCCGACGGTTCCGACCGCTCCATTCTGGATTCCGAGGGAATTGACCAGACCGACGCGGTGGTGACCCTGACAGATATTGACGAGGAAAACCTGATCGTATCCATGTACGCCAACTATTTGAAGGTTCCCAAGGTGATTACAAAGATCAACCGGACGGAATATACCGAGGTTTTTCGGGATAAGGGAATTGATTGTGTGGTCAGCCCTAAGGAGCTGTGTACCAACGATATCGTCCGTTATGTCAGGGCTATGGGCAACCGGACCGGCGGAGCCGTTGTTGCGCTGCACCGGATTGTGGACGAAAAAGCGGAGGCGCTGGAATTCAGGGCGTCGGAAAGCTTCCGGGGCCTGGGCCAAAAGCTTTCTGATCTTGAGCTAAAACCGAATATTTTGCTCTCCTGCATCAACCGCAGGGGAAAAATTATCATTCCCTCTGGTAATGACGCCATTGAAAAAGGGGATACTGTTATCGTGGTAACCACGGCAGACCGGTTCATTAACGACCTGAATGATATTTTAGACGAGGAGAAGGGATTGTTATGAACCGCAGAATGATTCTGTATCTGATCTGTCAGATTTTAAGAATCGAGGCTGTAACGATGATCCCGGCAGCGGTCATCGCCATCGTGCAGAAGGAATATCCTTCGCTCATAGGATTTATTTTCGCTATGCTGGCCATGGGCGGCGTCAGCCTGCTTTCGGCGGCCTTTCGGGTAAGGAAAAAGGAAATCTATGCCCGGGATGGCTTCCTGACCGTATCATTAGCGTGGATCGCCGTGTCTCTTTTTGGTGCGCTTCCTTTTTGGATCAGCGGGGAGATTCCAAATTTTATTGATTGTATTTTTGAGACGGTTTCAGGCTTTACCACCACCGGGGCCAGTGTGGTGCAGAATGTAGAAGCCTTGCCGATGAGCCTTTTGTACTGGCGTAGCTTTACCCATTGGCTGGGAGGCATGGGAGTTCTGGTGTTTTTGCTTGCAATTATTCCCATTATGAAAGGGAAAAGCACCCTGGTACATCTGTTACGGGCGGAAAGTCCCGGGCCTTCGGTAGAAAAGCTCGCGCCAAAGCTGCATCAAACCGCCAAAATTTTATATGGCATTTATATTGCCCTGACCATGGTGCAGATCCTGATTCTGCTGGCCGGAGGGATGCCTCTGTTCGACAGCGTCACCACTTCCTTTGCTACTGCGGGCACCGGAGGCTTTGCCATTAAAAACGACAGCATGGCGGGTTATTCCCCCTTTCAGCAAGGAGTAGTCACAGTTTTCATGGCCCTCTTCGGTGTGAATTTCAATATCTTCTATTTGCTCCTGCTGCGCCAGTTTTCACGGGTTTTCAGAAATCAGGAACTGCGCCTGTATTTAGGCACTATGATCGGGGCTATTCTCCTGATTATCTGGAACGTCCTTCCACAGTTTGACTGGAATCCGGGAACAGCGGCCCACCACGTGGCGTTTACAGTGTCCTCAGTGATGACGACTACCGGCTTTGCTACTGTGGATTTCAACCAATGGCCGATGTTTTCCAAGACTATTTTGGTGGTCCTGATGATTTTCGGCGCCTGCGCCGGCAGTACCGGCGGCGGGATTAAGTCTATCCGGGTGCTGATCCTGTTTAAGGAGGCCAAGCGGAATATCCGTAAAATGCTGCGGCCCAGGTCGGTTTCTGCGATCCATGTGGATGGCGCCAAGGTGGATGACGAGGTGGTGCATGGCGTTCATGACTATTTGACGGTTTATACGATTATCTCAATTGCCTCCCTGTTGCTGATCGCAATCGATAATTTTTCTATGGAGACCAGCTTAACCGCTGTGCTGGCTTGCTTAAACAACATTGGCCCAGGTCTGGATCTGGTAGGACCGATGGGGAATTACGCGTGCTTTTCCGCTGGCAGTAAGCTGATACTAAGCCTGGATATGCTCATCGGCAGGCTGGAGATCTTTCCTATGCTGATGCTGGCAGTGCCCGCTGCCTGGAAACGCTGACCGCTATATGGGAGGAACCTCTTTGGAAGAAAAGACTATGGTATGCCCTTGTAAAAAGAAAAACTGTCCCCGTCATGGAATTTGCAGGGAATGTAAGGAGTTTCACAGGATCAGCAGCAAATATCCGCCCTATTGCGCTCAAAAGGGAAAAAAGAAACGATCGGATGGTATCCAGCCAAAAATAGCGGAAAATCCTTGAAAAACGTCAGATGGGAGGTGTAGGAATGGCAAAGCTGGAATGTGAGCTGCAAGGCGATTTCAGCCTGATTTTATCCCAGCTGGAGGATGAGATTATCAATGGCAGCATCTCGGCCAGTCTGGAAGAAAAAAGCGATTTTTGCTCTGGCTCTGCGTATTGCGCCGTTAGAGTGTACGAGAGATACAGCTTTACGGGAGGAAACAGGGTCAGCCTGAGCCTTACTCTTTTGCAAAGCGGCGGCAGAATTTTTCTTTCCGCTATTACCTCCGGGGGAAGCCAAGCGGTTTTCTGGAAAATTAATATCTTTGGTGAAGAAGCCTTTTTAGATACCATTCGAGAGACCGTTGAAAACTATATTATATAACGCATAAGAGTCCGTGCTTTATTGAATGGAGGCTGGAAATATAGAGTCAGATGAAAGCGGCCGGCTGGATTTGTCCAGCCGGCCGCTTTCATCTGATTTTTATGGCTTGCTTTGCAATTCTTGGTTTGTTGGTGAAAACCTCAAGCTACCGGTTTCCCTGCTCCTGCTTTCTCCGCAGGGCTTCTTCCCGGGAAAAGGGGCAGCCGCAAAACTCCTGCCGGTACAGCCCATATTCCCTGGAAAGCGCGATGGAACGCTTATAGCGGTCCTTCTTTTTAAAATCAGAATATAGGTAAGAAACCTCGTATTCCTCAGAGAGCTTCCTGCCAATGGCGTTAAGCTTTTCTGCGTCCTTATAAGGGCTGATAGACAGCGTTGTGGTAAAATACGAAAAACCTAGCTCTCTGGCCAGCTCGGCGGTGCGGCGCAGCCGCAGCTCGTAGCAGCGGGCGCATCTTTCGCCGCCTTCCGGTTCCTGTTCCAGTCCCTGTGCAAGCTGAAAGAACCGTTCCGGCTGATAATCCCCCTCTAAAAAAGTAACCGAGGAGGCGGGAGGAAACTGCGCTAAAAACCGCTTTTGCTCCTGCACCCTGTGGAGATATTCTTCTTTGGGGAATATATTGGGGTTGTAATAAAAGATGGTAATTTCGAAATACCGGAAGACGCTTTCCAGCACTGCGCTGCTGCAAGGAGCGCAGCAGCTGTGCAGCAGCAGGCGGGGGACTTCCCCACGCGCCTGGAAACGCTGTATTTCCCGGTTCATCCACCGTTCATAGTTTTCTTTCATAGCTTTCGCCTGCCTTTAGACTTTGTTTTATTTTACCACAAATCAAAAATATTTAAAAGGCAGTAAAAAAGCGTAGAAAAAGATCAGCTGTCTCACAGGCAAGGAAAAGGATTGCCTCCCAAAAAGTTTTGTGCTACGATAAAAAGGCGAAGCTGCGAAAACTTTAAGAATCACAGGAAAGGAACACGGTGATGAAGGGGAATACGGTAGAATGGATCAACACCTTAGGCGCGTTTTGCGGTGTTAGAGACGTTCCCACGCTGACAAAAGATGCATTGGAACAAAAATACGGCTTTCGGCAAGCCGATGTGATGGTTCTTTTTGGAGGGAGCATTTTATGCGGCGGCAATGTACTTGCTGAGTCGATGAAAAATCAGGCTGCTAAAAAATATGTGATCGTGGGGGGCGCCGGACATACGACAGAGGATCTACGGCAGGCGATGGGCCGGGAGGTTCCCGAGATCCAAACCGCTGGGCGGCCGGAGGCGGAGATTTTCCAGGCTTATTTGGAATACCGATATGGAAGAAAGGCTGACCTTCTGGAGCGTGAATCCACCAACTGCGGCAATAACATTACCTATCTGCTAAAACTGCTGAAAAGCAGCCGTGTGCCATATCAGAGAATTATTTTAACCCAGGATGCTGCCATGCAGCGGCGGATGGATGCCACCTTAAGAAAGTACGCGGGAGAAGAGATAGCAATCATAAACTACGCCGCTTATCAGGCTAAGGTGGTCGAAAGGGATTCCAAGCTGGTTTTTGACCGGGAGATCTGGGGCATGTGGCCGATGGAACGGTATCTAACCCTGTTGATGGGGGAAATCTCCCGCCTGTCCGATACTCCTGAGGGCTATGGGCCGTCCGGAAAGGGCTATATCGCCCATGTGGAGATCCCAGAGGAAGTGGAGACGGCTTTTACCCAACTGAAAAGGGAATATCCGGGAATGGTACGGGAAGCGAATCCATTATACGCCTCTGCCGATCCGCGGCGCTTTTAGAAGCAGGATTTCCCCTCAAAAGCGACTAAGAAACAACCATCGTCAAGGACGGATTGTGCCGGCCTTAATATCCATTGCCGGACCGCAATTCAGGAGGTGCTTGAATTTTTGTGCTGACCGCTCCGCCTCTCGTAAGCGTGTGGCTGTTCGCTGCCGGGAGCGCTTTTTTGTCACGGATAGAAAGCTCCCGGCAACCGCGCTTCGCTCCCTGCTTTGAATAAAAGCCGTCTGCGGGGCGCCGCCACCGCGCGTCTGCCGGTTTCCCGCTCAAAAAAGCTGAGTAAAATGCAATCCGGCATTTTACTCAGCTTTTTTAATTTTGCTGCAAATTTTTTAGCCTGCTTTTCTCCCTTGTCCCTTAAGAGAGCATTCGATGACGGCCCGCGCTGGAACATTTTGAGACAGGCGGTTTAATATTTTACGTGAAGACGGGTGCGGATCAGCTTCTTTTTCAGTTCCTTGCCGTTAAAGGGAATCAAGGGATATAGATAGCTTTTTCCGCTGATCGTTTTATTGAGGATCATCAGGATAAAGATCAGGACCAAACCGGCGAGAAAGCCCCACAGATTAAACAGGAGGGTTAAAACCAGCAGAAGAACCCGGAGAAATTTCAGGGCATAGCCAAGCTCATAGCTGGGCTGGGAATAATTGGCGATTGACACAAAGGCCATATACAGCAGGGACTGCATGTTGAACCAGCCGGATTTTACCGCGAAGTCGCTGAGCACAATACCGGCGATTACGCTCAGTGCGGTGGTGAGGCTGCTGGGTGTGTTTAAGGAGGCCAGCCGCAGGCCGTCGATGGCGATTTCCAGCAGGATTAGCTGCCAGAAGATTGGAATATAGACAGGTTCCTCAATTTGGACGGTAAACTGGAACAGCTCGGGAACCCATTGGGGGTTCTGAAGTGCCAGAAGCCACAACGGCGTGACCACCAGAGTAAACAGGGAGATCAGATATCGGGAAAGCCTCAGATAGGTGCCCGTGATTGGAGGAAAGTAGTAGTCGTCAGCCTCCTCGATGATATCGAAAATGCTGGTGGGAACGATCACGGCTGAAGGGGAGTTGTCCACCAGAATGACGATGTTTCCCTCCAAAACCGAGGCGGCGGCAGTATCCGGACGCTCGGTATATTTAAACTTAGGAAACGGGTTATACCAGCGGGTTCGATGCATGGCCTCCATCAAGCTCTGCTGGTTCATAGTCAAGGATTCCACCGGCGCGTCCTGGATTTTTTTCAAGAGCCTATTCAGCAAGGCATGGTCTACGTGGTCATCCATGTAGCACAGCACTACGTCGGTTTTGGAAAGACTTCCCACGGAAAGAATTTTCATGGTCAGACTGGGATTCCGAATCCTCCGGCGAATCAAAGCTGTGTTCGCTACCAGGGTTTCCACAAACCCATCCCGGGAGCCGACGATCACCTTGTCCCGGTCGGGCTCGCTGCTGTCGCGCTGCGGATAAGTCCTTACGTCGATGGAAATTGCCTTGTCAAAGCCGTCTACCACTAACACCAAAATTCCGGAAAGAATGTTGGTGCAGATCAGGCCTTCGTCGTCGGAAAGGGCGACCTCGATGTACGGTACGCTGCTTTTTACAAACGAGTGAGCGTCGGTAACGTCTTCAGGCTTAGCGCTGTAAAAGAACTCCATGATTTTTTCCATGACCTCATCCTTTACCAAGCCGTCGATAAAGAACAAGCAGGCGCCTTTTCCGCCGATGGTCATGGTTCGGTAGATTAGGTCAAAGCTTTCCTCTGCCCGCAGCCTTTTTTTCAGCATGGCGATGGTTTCGTCTATCTTCTTTGCAATCGGCATAACAACACCCCTTTACGAAGGTATTGTTGCCCCGAATTAGGATAAAAATTCCAGAAAAAAGATTTTTCCTCCTGAGTTGACTTTTTATGGTATAATAGGAACACTTAATAACGATAGTGGGATAAGGCTTTCATGAAAATAGACGCCAGGCCGCCGAGCGTGACTGAGAAGGCAGCGAGGGGGACGCTTGGCGAACACAGTATACGAAAGATATTATCCCAAAGCTAGGAGAGCCAACTATGAATCTTGACACTTTGCTGAAACAAAAACGGCCGGTAATCACCGATGGCGCTATGGGAACCTATTTTACTCAAAAGACTGGGTTCTCTATCCATGAATGCGAGTGGGCGAATATATCCCGGCCAGAGCTTATTTCTGAGATTCACCGGGAGTATGTAAAGGCGGGCGCTCAATTTTTGAGAACGAATACCTTTTCGGCAAATACCAAAAGCCTGGGACGCCCGCTGGCGGATGTACTGGAAATCGTGAGAGCCGGATACCGTCTGGCGAAGGAAGCCGCTGGCTGCCAGGCTGTTGCGGCGGCGGATATGACTGCGATTTATCCCCGCGGAGACGAGGAAACGGATTTGCTTCCGGAATATCTGGCAATCGCGGATGCCTTTTTGTCCGAGGGGGCGGAAGTGTTTCTGTTTGAGACGCTGACAGAGCTTTCTCCATTTGACCAGATAGCGGATTATTTAAAGAAAAAGAAACCGGAATGTAAAGTTTTGATTTCCTTTACCGTATCCCCTGAAGGCATTACCCGGCTGGGCGTTCCGCTGCGCCGCCTTTTAGATGAGGTAAAGCCTCATAGAGAGTTGTTTGACGGAATCGGCTTAAACTGCGGCTGCGGGCCGGCTCATATTTTAAAGTTCGCCAGGGATCTTCTAAGCTACAGCCGGCAATACTTGAGCCTTCCCGTGCTGGTGATGCCTAATGCGGGATATCCCGCGATGGAAGAAAACCGTACGGTGTTCGATACCTCTCCGGAGTATTTTTCTCATCAGGCTGTGAGAATCGCCGAGCTGGGAGTCGATATGATCGGCGGCTGCTGCGGCACTACTCCAAAGCATCTTCAGCTTTTAAGCCGTTTGATTCAGAAAAAGCGCGAGCCCTTGGCAGCCGTCACGACCACTGTTACAGCAGTGGGAAGCTTGGAGAAAAGCACTCCCCGGGAGAGCCGTTTTGCCCAAAAGCTCCGAAAGGGAGAATTTGTTATGGCGGCGGAGCTGGATCCTCCTTATGGAAGCCGGGTAGATAAGCTTTTAACAGCTTGCCGGGTGCTTCAGAACAGCGGTGTGGACATCGTTACCATCTCCGATTCGCCTATGGCCCGGGTCAAGCTGGATCCAGTGGTGTGCGGAGCCAAGCTTCAGCGGGAAACCGGGATGGAGGTGCTGCCTCATTTCTGCTGCCGGGATCGGAATGTCAACGCTCTGCGGGCCATGCTCCTGGGAGCCCAGTGTGAGAACATCCGTACAATTTTGGCGGTAACCGGCGACCATGTGCCGGAGCTGGACCGGGGCTATATCAAGCCGGTATTTAACGTAACCTCCGCTAAGCTGATGGAAATGATCAGCCAGATGAACCAGGACGTGTTTGCGGACAGCCCTTTTACCATCGGCGGGGCATTTAATCCAAATGTGGCGAATCCCAAGGCGGAATTGGCCCGCCTGGAAAAGAAGCTGAAAGCGGGCGCCGTCTTTTTCCTGACCCAGCCGGTATTTGACGAAGGCCGGATCAGTACAGTGAAGGAAGCGAGAGAGATGGGGGCGAAAATGCTTTTGGGGATTATGCCCTTAGTTAGCTACCGCAATGCGGTCTATATGAACAATGAGGTTCCAGGAATTCAGATTCCCACGGCCTACGTCAACCGGTTTTCTCCTGAGATGAGCCGGGAAGAGGCCCAGCGGACCGGCATTGAGATCGCCTTGGAAATTGCGGAAAGCCTGAGGCCTCATGCGGATGGCTTCTATTTTATGACACCCTTTAATCGTGCGGAAATCGTAGCGGAGCTTATAGAAAAATGCAGAGAAATGTAAAAAAAGGAGTAAGGCTCATTGAGCCTTACTCCTTAATTGTAAGAGCATATTTTAATAATCAATATCCTTTTTCAAACGGTCAATACAGGCCTTGCAAATGTTGCGGCCCCGGTAATTGATAACTTCCTTTGTGCTGTTGCAGAAAATACAGGCAGGCTCATACTTTTTCAAAATAATAGTATTCCCTTCCGTGTAGATTTCCAAAGGGTCACGGTCGTTTAAATCCAGTGTGGCTCTTAGTTCCTTGGGCAGCACGATACGCCCCAGGCCATCGATCCTTCTTACAATACCAGTAGAAGTCATAATGTAAACACCTCCTGTTTTTACGCCATTACTTCACCATAATTTACCAGGTCAACACTTCCAAAAATGTTATTAAATGGTAAATTATGAAATAATTATACAATTAAACCAGAATTTTGTCAATTCTTGAAGCTCTTAAAAAAGTAAAGTTTTCAATTCATTCATAACTCTCCCGATTCTTTTCATATTCATGACTGAAGAAAGGGGAAAGTTTGTTATGATGAATTTTATTTGGGGCGGTTTGATGCTGGCCAGCATTTTATGCGCTCTGGCTACCGGCCGTATGGGAGAGCTTTCCGGCGCGGTGCTTTCCGGCGCCTCTGACGCGATACAGCTGGTGATTTCCATGCTTGGGCTGATGTGCCTGTGGACCGGACTGATGAGGGTCGCGGAGAAGGGCGGTCTGACGGCGATTTTAGCGAAGCTGTTTTCCCCCGTGATGGCGAAGCTGTTTCCCGATTATGAGAAGGACAGTCCCGCCGTCAAAGCGATCTGTATGAATATCACCGCAAATCTTCTGGGATTAGGAAATGCCGCTACGCCTATGGGAATCGCCGCTATGAAGGAAATGGCAAGGGCCCGGAAGGAGGAGCTGCCGTCTGCCGCGGACAATGGTATGGTTATGTTCGTGGTTATCAATACCGCTTCTCTGCAATTGATCCCCACAATGATGTCGGCTTTGCGGGCAAGCCACGGCGCGGCCTCGCCATTTGATGTGATGCCCGCTGTTTGGATTACCTCTGTTTGCGGCCTGTGCGCGGGAGTGCTGATGGCAAAGCTTTTGGGAAAGAGGCGGCGTCCATGACTGAGTTCGGCAATTACCTGATTCCCTGTGTAATCGGCTTGATTTTGGTTTTTGGCCTCGTACGCAGGGTCCCCTTATTCGATACCTTTTTAGAAGGGGCAAAGGAGGGGGCAAAGTCTACCTTCGGTATTATCCCGGCCCTGGTAGGGCTGATTACAGCGGTGAGTATGCTGAAGGCCAGCGGCGCTTTGGATATGTTTACCGCGTTCATCGCGCCGCTGGCGGAAAAAATTGGCCTGCCGCCTCAAGTGGTACCGCTGATGCTGCTTCGTCCAGTTTCCGGAAGCGGTTCTCTGGCCCTGGTAGATCAGATCTTTTCTTCTTCCGGGGTAGACAGTTTTGCCGGCAGGGTGGCCGCGGTAATGATGGGCTCTACCGAGACTACGTTTTACGCGATTGCTGTGTATTTCGGCTCGGTCAATATTAGAAAAACCCGGCATACCATCCCCAGCGCTCTGACCGCTGATTTCACCAGCGTGGTTATCGCAGTGCTGACGGTTCGCCTGTTATTCGGAGGGGGATAAGAAAGTTAAGAAAATTTGTGGCGTTGGCATCTGGCTTTGCTCTTGATAAAATTGGCGGAAAAATCCGGACTGGCTGCCAGAATTTATTGTGACAGAGAGGCAGCGCCGCCGGTCAGAACGGGGGCGGCTGGAATTTTTATAAAAGCCGGTAAAGCAGGCTGGAAAATTTCCCAGCCTGCTTTACCGGCTTTTGCAAATTATCTGAATCATTTAAACTTTCCGGGGGGGAGAAGGAGATTTGCTTTGAACAGGAATGTTCATTGTCAAGCTTCCGGCACCGCCGGACTTTCCTTGCTGCCGGCACGCCGTCTGCTCTAGGCTTTTGAAGGCGGAATTTATATGCGAAGCGGGTGCTTCCGGCACGTACGGCTGTATTCCAGCAGATCGACAACGGAACGGGCCGCCGGAGATTCAGATATCTCTGGGAAATTCGATGACAACCTCGTTGTCGAAGGGCTTTTCCACCGCCCGGCCTTGCTCCAGAGAAGCGCGGGGATCAATAACCCGCTGGTTTTTAGAGCCCCTGAATTTTAGGAGCATTGATTTCTGTTCCAGAATAAAGCGGCCGTCTACTAACGTGTCTGACTGCTCTAGAAGCCGCCGCCAGCCGGGATGCCCCTCCAGGCCGTTGAGCAGCTCCTCTATCGTGTAACCGGTATAAGTGACTACGTTTAATCCCAATTTATGCGCTTCCTCCGCCAGCTCCGCCATAGCTTCCGGCTGCACAAAGGGGTCGCCGCCGGATAGGGTAATCCCTTTCAGCATGGGATTCTTCCGGATTTCTGCCAACAGCCTTTCCGTAGTGGTATCATAGCCGCCGCTAAAATCATGGGTCTGGGGATTTTGACAGCCAGGACAACGATGGGGACACCCTTGGCCGAACACCACGAAGCGGATGCCGGGACCGTCCACAATGGATTCCTTGATGACTCCCGCGAGGCGAAGCTTACTCATAACCGTGATTCCTGCTTTCTTACATAGAATAATTAAAAGCTGAAAAAGCGAAGAGGCTTCACTCAGCTTTCTGCGGCGAAGCCCGCCGCCGGCCGGCAGTGACAAGCATGCTTCAAGAAGGGCGGACAGGAAACGCCTATCCGCCCTTCTTGATCAAGCCGCCGTTTGTTTGCCGGTTTCAGTTCTCTGCCCACTCTGCCGGAACCGCCGGCGATTCTATTCTATGACGGGTCCGCCGCCGCGCTGAAACAGCGGATTTGTTCTAAATGAGCAAAGATGAACTTCCTGAATCAGACCTGCTCCATCGTTCCACAGCCGGTGCCCAGGGAATGCTTTACCCGATCCCGAACCTCCGCCTTTTTCGCGTTGTTGAAGCGGTCTACCGTACCTACTAGATAGCCGGTGATACGGCGAATCCGCTCAAAGTTTTCGTGGCCGTCGTGCTCGGATCTGCCGCACAGAGGACAGGTGTCTCCGATAATACCGGTATAGCCGCAGACAGGGTCCCTGTCCACCGGATGGTTAATGGAACCGTAGCCGATGCCGCTTTCCTTCATGCAGCGGACCACCTGCTCAAAAGCGTCCAGATTCTCTGTAGGATCACCGTCCAGCTCCACATAGGAGATATGGCCGCCGTTGGTGAGAGCGTGGTATGGAGCCTCCAGCTTGATCTTATCCCAGGCGGAGATGTCGTAGTAAACTGGGATGTGGAAGGAGTTGGTATAATATTCCCGATCAGTAACGCCGGGGATTTTTCCGAATTTTTCAGCATCCATACGGACAAACCGGCCGGATAAGCCCTCCGCCGGGGTGGCGATCAGAGAGAAGTTCATGCCATGCTTTTTCGTGGCCTGATCCATGCGCTGGCGCATATACCCGACAATTTCCAGACCCAGGTTCTGGGCTTCCTTGCTTTCGCCATGATGATAGCCGGTCAGAGCCTTCAAGGTTTCCGCCAGGCCGATGAAACCCATCGTCAGAGTGCCGTGCTTCAAAACCTCACGCACCTCGTCATCCGGCTTCAGGTTATCGGAATCAAGCCAAATCCCTTGCTGCATCAGGAAGGGATAGTTCCGGGCTTTTTTCTGTGCCTGCAATTCAAAGCGGTCCAAAAGCTGATCAATGACCAGATCGATCTTCCGGTCCAGCTGCTCGAAGAAAAAGTCGATGTTATGGTTGCTGAGGATCGCGATTCTAGGAAGGTTCACAGAGGTAAAGCTGAGGTTGCCCCTTCCGTTAACAATCTCCCTGGTTGGATCGTAGGAGTTAGCCATAACCCGGGTGCGGCAGCCCATATAGGCTACCTCGGTTTCCGGATGGCCAGGCTTATAGTATTGCAGGTTATAAGGAGCGTCAATAAAAGAGAAGTTGGGGAACAGCCGCTTGGCGCTTACCCGGCAGGCCAGCTTGAACAGATCATAGTTGGGCTCTCCGGGATTATAGTTGACGCCTTCCTTTACCTTAAAGATATGAATGGGGAAAATAGGAGTTTCTCCATTGCCCAGGCCGGCTTCTGTGGCAAGCAGAACATTCCTAATCACCATGCGGCCCTCGGGAGTGGTATCCATGCCGTAATTAATGGAGCTGAAAGGGATCTGAGCGCCCGCCCTGGAATGCATAGTGTTCAGGTTGTGGACGAAAGCCTCCATCGCCTGGTAGGTCGCCCGGTCGGTTTCCGCACCGGCGTGCTTAAAAGCAAATTTTTGAATTTTTTCAGCGCTTTCAGCACCAAACTTATCTGTGAGAATCTGGAGCTCCGCCTCCATATAGGCTTCGCCGTCTTCCAGCTTGGGAATGGCGCCGGCACTTTTTTCCGTGGCCGCGGCCATGATTTCCTTGGATAAAGCGCTGGCATCCTCGGCGTCTTCCATGATTTCAATGGCCCGAGCCATGTTTTGGCGGTAAATTCTCTGATAGGTTTTGATCACGCCCTTAGCCATGGCGTAATCGAAATTCGGAATACTCTGCCCGCCGTGCTGGTCATTTTGGTTGGATTGAATAGCGATGCACGCTAACGCAGAATAACTGGCGATATCGTTGGGCTCTCTCAGAAAGCCGTGGCCAGTGGAGAAGCCGCCGGTAAACAGCTTGTCCAGATCGATTTGGCAGCAGGTGGTGGTCAGGGTCAAAAAGTCCAGGTCGTGAATGTGGATATCCCCTTCCCGGTGAGCCTTAGCATGGGCCGGGTCAAGAATATACATCTCATAAAACTGCTTAGCGCCCTCAGATCCATATTTCAGCATGGTGCCCATGGCGGTATCTCCGTCAATATTGGCGTTTTCACGCTTGATGTCGTTATCTTTGGCGGCTTTAAAGGTTAAATCCTCATATATTTTCATCAAACGGGTATTCATCTCACGATGACGGGTGCGGTCGGCGCGATAAAGGATGTATTCCTTGGCCGTGCGGGAATGGCCGCTTTCAATCAAGGTACGTTCCACCACATCTTGGATGTGCTCGACCGTAGGGGTGGAAATCTTCTCTTCTTTTTCAATGTAGTCTTCTACCTGTTTGGCCAATTCTTCGGCTACCCCGCGGTTGTGGCCGCCGATTGCCTCAGCGGCCTTGTAAATAGCGGTGGAAATTTTGTCAATCTCGAAGGGAACCTCCCGTCCGTCCCTCTTAATAATACGTTCAATCATGCTTCTTTCTTCTCCTTTGAACACTTTTGATACCATATCTTGTGGGTTATTCGAAATACATTCCTCATTATAGACTAGATATAGAATGGTGTCAATAAGGGAGAAGAAGAATCACGATTGTTTTTTGATCCTTTCAGAACAAAACATCCGAAGCGCTCAAAAGAATAATCCGTAAACTTTTTGCATGGCATTTGAGCTGTTTTTTGGGAAGTCAAAATTCAGAAAGCCAGGGACTCCCATATGCGAAGGCCGGCATGTCGGTTCACTGAAAAGCAGGCGGGGAAACGGGCGGGAGAAGCTTGCTTCATTGCTTCATTTGCCGGAAAATTGATTTCAACCAGCGGATGTCGTCTTTTGTCAGGCTTTTCATAGCGAATAAAAGAAGAAGATAAATTCCCACGGTAAATATCAGTTCGAAAAGCACCCGGAACAGAACGTCAGGAAGGAGCTTGCTCAAAATAGAGGAGAGCCCCATCAAAAGCAGGCCGGGAAAGACGACGGCTAAAGCGGGTTTTAAAATCCAGGTAAAAAAACGCATTTTCAGCTGTGTAACCTTCATCAGCCGGGCGATGCTGAGAGTGGAATTTAAAATTTCGCTGGCGAAAATGACTACAATCAAGCCGTTTAATCCCATAAGCGGCAGCAGGAACAGGATTAGCCCGACCCGCATGACCGAGTCTATGATATTGTAGGACAGATAACTCAGCTGTTCGTTTAAGCCCTTGAGCATACCGTCTACCACGCTGTCCAGGTACATCAAAGGGATTACCGGCGCCAGCACGCTGAGATAAACTCCCGGAGCTGAATCATGATAGATGAGAAGCCCCAAATCTTTAGCAAAGAAAACAAAAAAACCACATATAAAAATGGAAAACAGAAAGGTGATTTGAAAAACCCGCCCGGCGATATAGTGGATATTCTTTTTGTGGTTGGCGGCATTGGCCTCAGAGAGCTCCGGGATCAGCAGCATGGAGAAAGAGGATAAAAAGGCGGAGGGAAAGGTAATCACCGGCATCACCATACCGGTGATCATGCCGTAGCCGGCTAGGGAACCCTCATAGGACGCGCCGTTTTTTTTCAGCCCCGGCGGTATTAGGATGTTTTCCGTCATGGAAAGACCGGAGCGCAGGCAGGAGCTGGCGGTGACCGGGAGGCAGATGGACAGCAGCTTTTTTATTCCGCCGCTTATCCGGCCCTTAGAAGCCTTGCCTCTGAGCTTTCCCAGCTCGCCCCAGTAGAGCAAAAAAGAATACAGACAGGAAAAAATCTCCGCACCGGTCGTTCCCAGCACAATGGCGCAGCAGGCGTATTCCAAGCTCATAGGCGCCAGAAAGTTCACTACCAAGGCGAAAATAACGATTTCCGCGATTTGCTCCAGCAGCTGCTCGCTGGCGGTTTTGATCACCTGGCGAACCGCGAAGAAATATCCCCGAAAGCAAGCGGACACCGCCATGAACGGAAGACTGGGGGCCAGAATCTTCAGAGATAAAATGGTGCGGGGATCCTTCAACACCTGATTGCCAATATAATCGGCGCTGAAAAACAGTGCGCCCCCCATCAAAAGGCTGAAGAAAAGCCCCAGAATCAGAGCCCTGCGCACAGCGGTTTTCGCTTTTTGATACTCCTTTCGCGCGAGAGCTTCGGTGACCAGCCTGGTCACCGCTAGGCTGACGCCTGAGGTGACAAAGGTGGAGGCGAACAGAAAGATCGTACAGATTAACTGATAAAGCCCGATTCCCTCTGCGCCGATTTTATTGCTCATATAGACCCGGAAGGAAATTCCGATGACCCGGGAAAGCAGCACGGCGGAGGTAAGCATCAGAGAGTTAATTAAAAAAGCCCTTTTCCTCATAGTGACCTCCTCGCATGGTTTTGACCGAATACGCCCGGAATTTCATTTAGAGCTTTCGCCGGCTGTTACGAAAAGTTTCTTTTTCGAGAACAGGTTAAGCGCCGCGGTGTTTTCGCGGCGCTTTCCCACCCGACATGGCAGGAGGCGTCAGCTTTCGCTGACCTATATCCGCCTGCTTCCCGATCCCCCTTTGAAAATTCTTCTCAATGGCGGGCAATCTAGGATATATATAGTTTAAAATCGGCCGTTTTATGAGCTTTAGCGGAAAAAACCAAAAATTAGCAGGCATACCTCTTCCCAAAATTTAGAGGATAGGGTATAATAAATAACATAAACCGGCTTAAAACGTTTCTAGAAAGGTTTTGTTTCTACCGGTCAGCTTACGAAAGTGAGGGCTTTTACGTTGAGAGATTATATTATTATTACGGATTCCGCCTGCGACCTTTCTCCTAAAATGGTGGAGGAATTAGGGGTAGGCGTTATTCCGCTGGAATTTCAGCTGAAAGGGAAAAGCTATTTCAATTATCCCGACGAAAGAGAGATTTCCACCAAGGAATTTTACCGCATTGTCCGGGAGGGGGAGAGTGCGACCACCAGCCAGGTAACGGTGCACCGCTATACGGATTATTTCGAGGAAGTGCTGAAGCATGGCAGGGATGTCCTCTATATCGCCTTTTCTTCCGGCTTGTCCGGCTCCTGCAATTCCGCTAAGGTAGCGGCTCAGGAGCTTCAGGCGAAATATCCGGATAACCGGGTCGAGGTAGTGGATTCCCTCTGCGCCTCCTTGGGACAGGGGCTGTATGTCTACCATGCGGTACAGGAAAAGAAAAAGGGAAAATCCATCGACCAGGTGATTCAATGGCTGGAAGAGAATAAGCTGAACCTGTGCCATTGGTTTACCGTGGATGACCTGAACCACCTGAAGCGGGGCGGACGGGTGTCTCCGGCTACAGCCTTCTTTGGCACTATGCTGAATATCAAGCCGGTTCTCCATGTGGATGACGAAGGCCATCTGATCCCCATGGGCAAGGTAAGGGGCAGGAAGGCGTCTCTGGACGCCCTGGTGGACCATATGGCTCAGACTGCCATCAACCCAAAGGAGCAGGTAATCTTCATTAGTCATGGGGACAGCGAGGCGGATGCCAAATATGTGGCTGATCAGGTCAAGGCAAAATTCAAGCCGAAGGAAATCTATATCAATCCCATCGGTCCGGTGATCGGCGCTCATTCCGGCCCCGGTACCATGGCGCTGTTTTTCTTAGGCAGCAAGCGGTAAGAAACCGAGGGAGTCTCTAAGGAAAAAGGAACCCCTCCATAGCTCCATAAAAGAGCAGCGGGAGACGGAGTACAGGGGCAGGGCGGAAGCCTGTTCTTGAGGCCGTCTCCTTTTGTCTGAAAGCGCGGGAATATCTGAGAACGCGAAAACAAAAGATTTTCTCATAGAACGCGAGGAACCAGTATGCTTAAATTAGCCCGATTTTTAAAGCCCTATAAGAAACAGGTCATCGCCGGCCCGATTTTTAAGCTGATCGAGGCGGTTTTTGAGCTGATCGTACCTTTGGTGATGGCTAATGTTATTGACATCGGCGTAAAGAACAACGACGGCCCCTATATCTGGAGAATGGGCGGACTGCTGCTTCTGCTGGGCGTGGTGGGCCTGTGCTCGACGCTGGTGTGTCAGTATTTCGCCTCCATCGCCTCCCAGGGATTCGGCACGGAGCTGCGGAACAAGCTGTTTCGCCACATTAATACCTTCTCCTACGCCGAGGTGGATAAGTTCGGCACGCCGTCCCTGATTACCCGCTTGACCAATGATGTGAACCAAATGCAGCAGGCTGTGGCCATGCTGATCCGTTTGGTGATCCGGGCTCCGTTTCTGGCTGCCGGCGCCATTGTGATGGCGATGCTCCTCGACCTAAAAATGTCGTTGATTTTCTTGGTGGCCGCGCCGTTTTTGGCGGGAGTTATCTTTTTAGTAATGAACCGAAGCATCCCATTCTACAGGGGAATCCAGAAAAAGCTGGACAGGATTTCTTTGATCTCCCGGGAAAATCTAAGCGGCGCGCGGGTGATCCGGGCCTTCAGCAAGCAGGAAAGCGAGAAGGAGCGGTTCCAGCAGGCCAGCGACGACCTATCCAAAACCGCTATCCGTGTGGGAAAGATTTCAGCGCTGCTGAACCCGGCTACCACGGTGATTTTGAATATCGCCATCATCGGGATTGTGTGGTACGGAGGCCGGCGGGTACAGATCGGCGATCTTTCCCAGGGCGAGATCATCGCCTTTGTCAACTATATTAATCAGATTCTGCTGGCTATGATCGTCATTGCAAACCTGGTGGTGCTGTTTACAAAGGCTTCCGCCTCCGCCGCTAGAATCAACGAGGTGCTGGAAACGATGCCTTCCATCGTGGAAACTGCTGAAAAGCCTGTGAATGTGCCGCTTAAGGCAGATACCCCCAAGGTGGAATTTCAAAACGTCAGCTTTGCCTACGCCGGCTCTGACGAATATTCCCTGGAGGATATCCAGCTCCAGATCCGCCGGGGAGAAACCATCGGCATCATCGGCGGAACAGGTTCGGGAAAATCTACTCTGATCAACCTGATCCCGCGATTTTATGAGGCTACTAAGGGAGCTGTGCTCGTGGATGGCGTAAACGTAAAGGAATATCCCTTTGAGCAGCTTCGGACCCAGATCGGCCTGGTGCCGCAAAAGGCGACCCTGTTTTCCGGCACGATCCGGGAGAATCTGCAGTGGCGCAAGGAAAACGCCACTGATGAGGAGATCGCCCGGGCTTTATCCATTGCCCAGGCCTCGGAATTTGTAGACGCCCTGCCGGAAAAATACGATGCCGTTATCGATCAGGGAGGGAAGAACCTTTCCGGCGGCCAGAAGCAGCGGCTGACCATCGCCAGGGCGCTGGTAGGAGAGCCGGAGCTTTTGATTTTGGATGACAGCGCCAGCGCCCTGGATTTTGCGACCGACGCGGCGCTCAGGCAGGCTATCCGCAGGGAAACAAAAAATATGACGGTGATCCTTGTATCCCAGCGGGCCAGTACCATACGGAACGCGAACCAGATCGTGGTGCTGGACGACGGCAGGGTGGCGGGAATCGGCACCCATCAGCAGCTTATGAGTACCTGCGAGACCTACCGGGAAATCTGTCTGTCCCAGCTTAGCAGCGAGGAGGTGGGCGCATGACTCCCAAGGAGATTTTAAAGCGGCTGTTTCAGTATGCCAGACCCTATGCGGGCTATTTGATCGGCGGCCTTCTGTGCGCCGTTGCCAGCATTGCCCTGACTCTTCTTGGTCCGGTGCTGATTGGTAAGGCCATCGACCAAATTGTGGGGCCGGGCCAGGTGAATTTTCCCGAGACGTTAAAATATCTGATCCTGCTGGGGATCACCGTGGCTTTGGCGGCGGTGTTCCAGTGGCTGATGACATTATGTACCAATAAGGTAACCTATTACACGGTGAATGATCTAAGGCAGGAGGCCTTTGGAAAGCTTCACCAGGTGCCTCTGAAATATATTGACGGCAATCCCCACGGGGACATCATCAACCGGCTGATTAACGACATCGACTTTATCTCCGACGGCCTGCTGCAAGGCTTGACCCAGCTGTTTACCGGTGTGGTCACCATTGTGGGAACCCTGTGCTTTATGCTGGGGATCAATCCTCTGATCGCCCTGGTGGTAGTGCTGGTGACGCCCTTATCCTTATTTGTGGCGGTGTTCGTGGCCAAAAGCTCCAACAAGATGTTCAAGGAACAGACCAAGACCCAGGGCGAGCTGGGAGGCTGCGTCGAAGAAATGCTGGGCAGCCAGAAAGTGGTCAAGGCGTTTTCCTATGAGGAGCGGGCTGAGGAGAAATTTCAGGAGATCAACGCCCGGCTTTACAAATGCGGGCAGAAGGCCCAGTTTTTCTCATCCCTTTCCAATCCCAGCACCCGGTTCGTCAATGGCATCGTGTACGCCGCCGCCGGGGTAGTAGGAGCGATTTCCGTTATCAACGGCAATCTGAGCGTAGGCGGCGTCTCTTCCTTTTTGACCTACGCGAATCAATATACCAAGCCATTCAATGAGGTTACCGGGGTGATTACCCAGCTGCAAACAGCTTTCTCGTCGGCGGGCCGGGTGTTCGCCTTGCTGGATCAGCCGGAAGAAGCTCCGGATGCCCCGGACGCCAAGACAGTGAAAAGCTGTGAGGGCCGGGTAAGGATAGACCATGTTTCTTTTGCCTATCGCAAGGATCAGAAGCTGATTGAGAATTTTAATCTGGAAACCAAGCCGGGGCAGAGAATTGCCATCGTCGGCCCCACGGGCTGCGGAAAGACTACCATGATCAACCTGCTTATGCGGTTCTATGACGTCAATCAGGGTGAGATCAGCGTTGACGGTGTTCCGGTCAAGGAGATGACCAGGGACAGCCTGCGCCGGCTTTTCGGCATGGTGCTCCAGGATACCTGGCTGTATTCCGCCACAGTACGGGAAAATATCGCCTACGGCAAGCCAAACGCCACGATGGAAGAAATCCGGGCGGCGGCGAAGGCGGCCTATGCCGACGGCTTTATCCGCAGAATGCCCCAGGGCTATGACACTTTGATCAGCGAGGATGGCGGAAATCTGTCTCAAGGCCAGAAGCAGCTTCTTAGTATTGCCCGGGTGATGCTGGTGGATCCGCCGATGCTGATCCTGGACGAGGCCACCAGCTCCATCGATACTCTGACGGAAATCCGGGTGCAGAAAGCCTTTGACAGGATGATGGAGGGGCGTACCAGCTTCATCGTGGCGCACCGTTTGTCCACCATCAAAAACGCCGATGTGATCCTGGTGATGAACCAGGGAAATATTATCGAGCAGGGAAGCCATCAGGAGCTTCTGGACCGGGGAGGCTTCTACTGCCGCCTTTACAACAGCCAGTTTGTGAAAGCGGAATAGCTCCCCTTTCAGTTTATCCGCTCCCGAAGCGGGAGCCCGGAGCCTTTTTAGCGCATAAAGCCCCTTTCCGTCCTCATAGTAATGGGACAGGAAGGGGGCTTTTTATGCTGGAGCAAATTGGAGATTGGGTCAACCGGCTGGTGTGGGGCCCGGCTACTCTGGGAGCGCTGCTGCTCATCGGGATTTATTATACCGCCAGATCCCGTTTTTTCCCATTCCGCAGGCTGAGGCTTTGGTGGAAAGAGACGGCGGGCAGCTTTTTCCGCAAACCGGAGAGGGCCGCGGCTGCGGAAACAGGAAGGAAGGGAATTTCTTCCTTCCAGGCTATGACTGCGGCCTTGGCCGGAGCTATGGGAACGGGGAATATCGTAGGGGTGGCGGCGGCTTTGGCGATCGGAGGACCGGGCGCGATTTTTTGGATGTGGGTGGCGGCCCTGTTTGGGATGATGACTATTTTCGGAGAGAATGTCCTTGGCTGCCGCTACCGGCAAAAAAACAAAAAAGGCGAGTGGGTGGGAGGCCCGATGTATTATCTCTCGAAAGGGCTTCACAGCCGCTTTTTGGCGGGCCTGTTTTCGGTTGCCTGTATTTTTTCCTCTTTTGGGATGGGCAACATGACCCAGGCCAATTCCATTGCCGGAGCCATGGAGGCTGGATTTTCGGTTCCACACTGGGCTACGGGAACGGCGCTGGCTCTGTTGGTGGGAGTGATTATCCTGGGCGGCCTAAAAAGGATAGCCGGGTTTACGGAAAAGATTGTGCCCTTTATGAGTGTATTTTATTTAATTGGCTGTCTGGTGGTCATCGTGGTCCACGGCGGCAGACTGCCTCAGGTGTTTGAAGCTGTTTTTCATGAGGCGTTTCAATTTAAAGCGGCGGCGGGCGGCGGCGCGGGCTTTGCCTCTGCCGCTGTCATCCAGGGGATTTCCAAAGGAACCTTTTCCAATGAGGCGGGCCTGGGCAGCGCGCCGATCATTTACGCGGCCGCTGAGGAGGGAAACGGGATAAAACAAGGAATGTGGGGCATTTTTCAGGTGTTTGCCGATACCATCGTGGGCTGTACGGTGACGGCCTTGTGTATTCTGGCGTCCGGAGTGTTGAATTCCGGCCTGACCGGTGTAGCCCTGAGCACGCAGGCGTTTTCCAGCGTGTTCGGGAAAATGGGAGGAGTGTTTGTGGCGGTGTCCATCGTCATGTTCGCCTTTGCCACCCTGGTAAGCTGGTCCTACTATGGGGAGAAAAGCCTGGAATATTTGGCAGGCGAGCGGCTGATTCCGATTTATCGGTTCCTTTACGCCGTTTGCGCCGCCTTGGGCTGTATGCTGAGCCTGGATTCCGTTTGGAAAGCGGCGGATACCTTCAACGGCCTGATGGCGATTCCGAACATGATCGCCTTGGCCCTGCTGTCCAGAGAGGTGTTTGAGGAAATGAAAAAACACCGGCTTGTGAAAGGCGGCGCTAAAAGCAGCTTGCCGTAGGGGTTTTTTATCAGCCCGTGTCTGCAGCTTTTACAAAAAAGCAGGAGGCGCAAAAACACCTCCCGCTTTTTGAATTTCGGTTTCAGTTTAAAGGTTCTTGAGAAGCTTGGATGAATCAATGGGGAAGCCCCCAAAAAATGGTGATCAAGGAAACGCAAAGGCCCTTCCTATGATAGGGAACCGCTGACATGGATAGGAAAACCAGTCTGCTTAAGGAACCAATCCCTTTTTTGCGGGAGCCTCAGAAACACCCTCGGGAGCCTGGCCGAGGCCCGAAGCTTCCTCAGGACGGGCCAGTTCCGGCCCCTTTTTGCCTAAACGAGCGAAGAACATGCCGACAACGATGGTAGAATAATAGGTGATGAATCTCCACAGGAGCATAGCCTGCTTGACGGTTTCCCCTTGAAAGAACAGGTTGAACAGCACCAAAAAGCTGCCCTCCGAGGTTCCGGCGGCGCCGGGCAGAGGCGTGTAGGCGGCGATCATGGTAACAAAGGCCTGGGCGGAAACCATATCGAAATAGGGAGCGCCTGGGTTATGATAAGCTTTGTATAGAAAAAAAGGAACGGAAAACAGAACAGTCAGTTCCAAAAAGGTCAGCCCATAGAGCTGAAGGGAAAGCTTCCAGTTGTGGTTCATGGATTTATTGTTGTTTAAATAGGATTCCAGCTGTGCGTGAACCCGTTTGCTTTTTTCTTCCGGCCGCTTTACCAAACGAAGCTTGGAAAGAAGCCAGAAAAAAAACTGAATCAGCTTAGTGGTGAAGGTACGGCTGACGGAAAACAAAAATAACAGAAGCACCGAGGCGGCCTGGGCTAAAAAGCCTACAAGAGCCAAAGGCAGAAAGCCGTGGATCTGGCTTTCGAAAAAGCTGGATTTTAATAAAATGACCCCCAGGGAGTAAAGGGAAAGGGTGGTTTGGTAGATGAGGAACTTGCGGACTACCACTGACACCGCGACGCCGGAGGAAACCCCCTGGCGGGACAGGGCGACCAGCTGCATCGGCTGGCCCGCAACGCCGAAGGGAGTGACAGCGCTGAAATACTGCCCCACCATGGTAACCCGGAACGCTTCTTTCCAGGAATATTGGCCAGGGTAAACGCTGTTGACGATAAGGTGATACAGCAGGGCTTCCAATGCCCATACGCCTGCGATGAGAAGAACAGCGGGAATGAGCCAGAAAAAATTCAGAGACGAAAAGGATTGGATTAAAATTGCGAGATTGTTGTCTTTGACGCAAAAATAAATAATCATGCCAAAGGAGAGGCAAAGAAGGCTGATGTTAAACACCTTTTTCCAATCCAGGGCATGATTTTTTTTCATGGAGCTCTCCTTTTTATTTTGACCCGCGTCTCTGCGGCTGTATCACGGGAAAAGGAAGGATGGGCTGTCCCTTATGGGGACGGTAATCTTCACTCATAAAATACCGGATAGACCGGTTGGAATTCTTTATGTTTTTCCACATGCCCTTAAAATTCAGGGTAATCACGTGAAGCCTGAGCACAGAATACCAGTTGACCATTTTCATGCGGCGGGCGAATTTATTAAAGGATTTCCGGAACGCCCGGAAATCGTCCGCCTCCTCCAGAAAATTCCGTGTATAGCCTAAGGTACGGATAAAATCGTTGATTTTTTTCGCGTTCATGGATTTTAAAATACTCCCGCGGCGGCGGGTATAATTATAGAGGGGCTTGCTGGTAACGGCGACCCGCTTGGCATGGTAATAGAGCTTTGGAGACGTGGCTACGTCTTCAAAGTACATCTGGGTATAGGTCACATCGTTCTCTAAAAATAGAGAGCGCTTGTAAAGCTTATTCCAAGCGAAATGATGCATGGATTTGTCCCGGATCAGCAGGTTCAAAGCCTGGCGGCTTTCATAAACGGCGGTTCTGCAGGTAAAAGGCAAGGGAATGCGGAGGCCGTTATAGGGAAAATAAAAATAGAAGCTGCAATAGGAAATATCGCAGTCGTTTGCCACGCACGCGTTATACATATCCTCCAGAAAGGTGGGCTGATAATAGTCGTCGCTGTCCATAAAAGCGATGAACTCACCCTGGGCCAGCCGCAGTCCGGTATTGCGCGCGGCGGACAAACCGGCGTTTTCCTGGCGGACAGATTTAAAGTTAGAGTATTTTCTCACATATTTTGCGATAATTTCCGGGCAGCGGTCAGTGGAGCCGTCATCTACGATGATAGCCTCGTAATTCTGAAAGGTTTGATCCGCCACCGATTGGAGAGCCTTTCTCAGGAACATATCCACGTTATAAACCGGGATGACAATACTGATAATAGGCTTCTCCCGTTGCTCACTCAATGCTTGAATCCTCCAATCCATAGTGTTGACACTTTTTATCGAAAATAACATCCGGATATTTGGTAATGTCATCCAGGGGCTCAAAGCTCTTTTTGCCGCAGGCGCGCGTCATATGGATGATCTCTTTAAAATTGCGGCCTAAGCCGGAAAGATTTTTTGCGTTTTTTTGCGCGACCAGCGTTAAATAACAAGTAGTAATCGCCACAAACAGGCTGTGCAGGCGGTAAACTGCCCGGTAAGGGGGAAAATCCCTTTGCAGCTCTAAAAAGCCGCGCAGATCCGCCAGGGCCCGGAGGTAATCGTTCAGCTTTTTAATGTTTAAAGCGCCGATGGCGCTGTCCTTGTGCTGTACGTAAAAGTAGAGAGGATCTCCAATCACAGCAATCCGGTTGGAAAAATAGAATCCCCGCTGGCATACCGAAATATCCTCAAAGCACATAGTTGGGAAAGTGATGCGGTGCTCGGTAAAAAGAGTCCGCCGCCACAGCTTGTTCCAGATAAAGCCTTTGATCCCCATATCCAGAATCAAAGCCCGGATCATTTCCTTGGGCGTGTAGATTCCCGGGGCCTTCCTGAACTGAGCGGGCCGCAGCTCGTGGGTGACCGCGTTGTAACGGTAATAGCTGCAGCAGACCATATCCGCCCGGTATTTTTTCGCCGACTCATACAGCCTTTGCAAATAGAGAGGGGCGATATAATCATCGCTGTCCATAAAGGCGATATATTCCCCCCTGGCAGCCTGAATCCCTGCGTTTCTCGCTTTGGAAACGCCGCCGTTTTCCTGGTGGATCACGCAAGTGTTAGGAAATCTGCGGGCAAATCCACGCAGGATTTCCAGGGAATGATCGGTAGAGCCGTCATCCACCAAAATAACCTCGAAGCCCTTCAAGGTCTGCGCCGCAATGGATTCCAGGCATTTAGGAAGGTATTGTTCTACATTATAAACAGGAATAATCAGGCTGACGTTAGGGACTACAGTTTTCATCCGTCAGGTTCATCCTTTCCGGTAAAACTAGGTTGCAGCTATCAGGCTTCCTCTTTCTTTTCTCCTCCGGCTTTTTTCCCCAGCCGGGAAAAAGGAGCGGTGCATAGAATCACCAGATAATAGGTAATGATCCGCCACACCAAAACGCCGGATTTCAAGGTTTCAGGCGTGAAATACATAGAGAAAAAGCCCAAAAAGCTGATTTCGGACGCGCCGGCCGCGCCGGGCAGAGGGATAAAACAGGTAGCCATGGTAACAAACGCTTGAGAACAGATCATGTCAGAAACCGGGGCGCCGGACAAATTAAAGCTGCGGTAGACGCAGTACGGGATGATAAAAATGGCGGTCAGCTGAACGGCAGTGCAAACATAAGCGGTGACCACAAGACGACGGTTTTTATAAAGCTCCTTATTGCAGTCATGGAAGCTTTCCAGCTGGCGCTCGAAGCCGCCCAGCTTATCATAAAGCTTTTGACGGTGAAACCGGGTCAGCAGCTTTTTAGCAAAGCCCAGAATAGCATTGGTAAGCCTGCGGCTGAAGGAAAACAGCAGCAGCATCAGAATCACGAACGCCTGGGAGAGAAAGCCGAACACCGCAAAGGTCCACATAACCCCGCTTAAGGCATCGTCAAAGAAATCCTGTTTTAAAAGCAGGGCGGCGGCGCTGTAAGCCACCAGAGTGGATTGGTAAACAACAAACTTTTGGGTCAGGGCGGAAACACCTTTACCGGGCTCGACGCCGTATTTGGACATACAATAGACCTGCATAGGCTGTCCGCCGGTGGCAAATGGAGTGACAGCGCTGAAAAACTGGCCTACCATAGAAGTCTTAAGCGCGTTATGGAACTTGAAGCTGGGCACGGAGCTTTTAACCAAAATATAGGTCATATAAGCGTCGATGGCGATATTAAGAGCCTGGCTGAGCAAGGCCATAATCAGCCAGCCTTTGTCCAGGTTTTTGAAGTTTTTAGAGAGCTCTACAAGACCGTTTTCAGAAAGACAAAAGTAACCCAGCATCACTAAAGAGATCAGGATTACAGAAACATTAAAGATTGTCTTTCCGCTTATCTTTTTTTTCATTCCATACTCCAAAAAGCGGCGATGACACACCAAAATAAAATTCACATAAAGGTACGAATAACATCATATAACGACTTCTTGATGATTGTCAAGACGAATGGAGAAAGATTGCGCTTTTCAACAAAAAACCCTTTCCGCCCGCCGGAGGAAAAGGGTTTCTTTTTTAGTCTTTTACCAGCTTCTGGATCTCGTTAACAATTTTAGGCCCGGAAGAGGATTTGTCAAACGCAGAGCAGGACCTGCGCATTTCCTCCAAACGTTCCTGGTTCGACAGCAGGTCGTAAATAGTTTCAGAGCAGGCGGAGCCCTTCTGGATTTTAACCGCCATATTATTGTCAATGAGAAATTCCGCGTTTTCCGTCTCAGGCCCGGGAATGGCGTCGAAAATCGCCATGGGCAGGTTGCAGGCCAAGGCTTCGCTGACGGTCAGCCCGCCGGGCTTGGTAATGATCAGATCGGAGATCTGCATATATTTGTGCACTTCGTTGGTGAAAAATAGAACCTTAGTAGGCTTGGAGGGCTTTGGCTTCAGCTTCACAGACACATCCCGCAGGGGCTTCTGCCTGCTGTTGCGGAGAATCAGCTTGTTAAACGCCTCATAAAGCCGCTCATTCTTGCCGGTAATCACGATAATCTGAAAATCCAGGTTCACCTTGATAATGTTGTTGTAGATCCTGAGGATATTGGAAACGCCGAAGCTTCCCGCCATAATCAGAACGGTGGGCTTATCCGGGCTTAAGCCCAGCTGCCTGAGCACCTCGGCACGGTCCATTTTTTCATAGAAGGATTCCTCCACAGGGATACCATAAGGATGGATCTTTTCTCTGGGAGCACCCATTTTCGCCATGGTATCCACCATTCCCTCATTGGAAACGATATAGCTGTCTACATAGGGATGAATCCACGCTCGATGAGGACCGTAGTCTGTCATAACGCAGATCAGCGGCGCGGTGATTTTACCATCCTCCTTTAATAAGGAAATCATCTCCGTGGCGAAGGGATGGGTGGAAATAATCGCATCCGGACGAAATTCCTCTACCAGGGGCATCAGATATTTGCGGAAAATGTTGCAGAAAAAATAGGTGGTTTTGCTTTTGCCGCGGTTTGTGGATTTGTATAGGGAGCCGAACAGCTTCGGCGTCCGCTTTGCCATGGCTTCATAGCCCTCGGTAACGGTCTTATCCAGCAGAGGACTGATATATTTCAAGGTGTCCACAATTTCAACTTCACAATCCTCCTGGGTTTCCAGAATGTAAGACTTCAAGGCGGAGGACGCCCGAAGATGGCCGCCTCCGGTTGCCGCGGTAAGAATCAGGATTTTCATGATAACCTAAAGCCCCCCATAGCTTAAACATTAAAATCTTTAAAGTAATAACGAACGCAGGCCAGCGCCCCTAAAATCAGGCTGAAGATCAGGCAGATGAGCGCATAAGGAAAAACTCCGGCAGGAGCGCCCAGCATAGCGGATTCCAAAACCAGGCCGGTGTTGATGTAATGGTAAGGAGAGAGAAACAGCATCCAGCCCAGGGCGGGAATCGCGCCGCCGACGATTCCAAGCAGCAGAGAGGCCAGCAGAACCGCAAACGCGGCGGCAGAGGCCTGGCTGGAATGGGATAAAAATACAGAAAGCAAATAGCCGATAGCAAGATACATAACCTCTACCATAAAATAGGAAAAGTATAAGGAGAGGCATGCCAAAGCAAAGGAGGCGGCATCAAAATCCGGCTGAAGCGCTGCCATACCATAGCTTACGCCCCAAAGGCCCAAATTATAAATGAGAAGCGCTAAAGCCTGGGAAACGAAAGAGCTGATTAAAATACTGCCCCGGCTGATCGGCTGGGCATAAATAAGCACGATGCTCTGATGGCTTTCCAGCTTGACCATGGAGCGGCAGCCGCGGTAGCAGGCAAACAGGCAGCCTACCGCAAAAACACAGTGGCTGGTTAAAGCGAAATAGGTTAAAAATTCAGAAAGCTCCGGCAGGTTATCCAGCTGGAACTCCGCTAAAAGCTCCTCCGGAAAGGCGGACAGAGTCTCCTGCAGCCGGTCGGAGAAATCAGTTTGAGCTGCGGCAGAAAAGGAATATAAGGCCAAGACCAGCAGGCCGCCGCTGATCAGGAACCATAAAATCACGCTGGGGACAGAGCGCCGGAACTCTTTTGTAAAAATAGGAAGTGAAAACACTTTAGGCATGATCCGCGGCCTCCTGTTCCAGCTTTTTTTCGTAAAACCGTATAATGGCATCCTCCAGAGAGGGCAGGCTCACCTGAAGATCCTGAATCTCGTAGTTTGCCAGCGCCTTGATAAAGGGATCCATCACGCCGCGGTAGGAGAAGGTGACCAGATCTCCAGTGACGACGGGATCATTGATCTGAAACAAGGTAAACAAAGCGGATAGATTATCTGTGGTTTTTAATTTAACGCGCCGGGTATCTGAGGAAGAGAGATTATCGGTATTGGCGACCTCAAGAATAGAGCCCTTACGGATAATAGCCGTCCTGCCGCAGAGCTCCTGAACCTCTCCGATATCATGGTTGCAGAAAAAGATGGTAGCGCCCTTTTGGTTTTCCTCCACCAAAAGGTCCTTAAACCGCCGCTTGATCAAAGAATCCAGCCCGGAGGTCGGCTCGTCAAGGATCAGCAGCTTTGGGCTGTGAAGCAGCGCAGTGACCAGGGCGATTTTTTTTCGATTGCCTAAGGACATGTGAGAGATTCGGCGGACGGTGTCCACCTCAAACAGGTCACAGAGCTGATCGATTCTAGACTTATCCCGAAGCCCCCTCATAGCGGCCGCGTAGCGGATCACCTCCATGGCTCTCATGTCCATATAGTAATCCACTTCACTGGGAACATAACCTACCATCTTTTTGAGCTTCCCGCTTTGGGAGCGAGAATCCATTCCTAAGATGGTAGCGGTGCCGGAGGTAGGACGCACATAGTTCATCATCATGCGGATAGTGGTGGATTTGCCGGAACCGTTAGGGCCTACAAAGCCAAAGAAATCCCCTTCTTCTACGGTAAGGCTGGCTTCCAGCACCGCGGGTACGGCTCCGAAAAATTTGGTCAGTTTTTTTAGTTCGATGACCGGCACTTGGCAAAGCCTCCTTTAATGAGGAAACCATTCTCCAGCGAATTTCCCGGGAATGCAGCTTCCGGATCGCTGCCGCTTTTCATGATTCCTTCATAATCTTAGACTGATTATACCATTTTCACCCAAAAGGTTCAATAGATATTGCCGGATTCCAGGATGGCGGTTGCTGATTGAGCGGGCTGAATGAGGAACGGCTGATGAAAAAGCAGAGACGCCGATAATTTGCCGGTAATTTTTTATAACAGTAAATAAGCTGTAACTTTACTTTTTGAAATTTCCGTTGTATTATAAAAAACGTATTGGCAAAGCCATTTTATCATTTTCTTTAGCTTAATAAGGAGGGGGACCGACTTGAAACGAAATAAAACGGTTCAAGACACCCAACAGTTACAAAACAGCCAGGGAGCTGCGGTTCAAACCGCGAACCGCAAAAAGCTGCCAGCGTGGGCTTGGTGGGCTATCGGCGGTGCTTTGGCGGTGATTCTGGCCGTAGGAGGCTTCTTTGGGTACCAAAAATATCAGGAATATCAGGAATATATCGCCATGGTGGACAGAGCCCTGAATGTGGATACCTTTTATACCGGGATTCAGGTAGAAGGGATCGATGTAGGCGGCAAGACTATGGAGGAAGCGAAGGCGCTTTTGGAAAAGCATGAGAAATCTCTGCTTCCTGATGTGAAAATCAAGGCTGTATACGGCCAAAAGGAGTATACGGTGGACAATACCTACTTGAGCTTTGAATCTACTCTGGAAGCCGCCTTGGAAGAAGCCTACCAGTATGCCAGGGAAGGCGAACGCGACGAACGGTACGCTTTAGTAGAGGCGCTGGAAACCCAGCCGAAAAACTTCGAGGTAAAAGCGGAGTTTGACGCCGATGAGAAAAAGGTGGGCGAGCTGGTCAAAAAAATCGAGAAGGAGCTCAACTGCGAGGTTACGGAAGCCCATGTGAAGGAATTTAACCCGGATTCTGACCCTATGTTCGTATACGAGGGCGGCTCTCCCGGAATTAAGGTGAAGGCTGAAGAACTGAAGCAGAGCCTTGTAAAGGCTCTGGAGGCAGAAAATTTAAAAAGCGAGCTTAAGATCCCGGTGACAGAAACTCAGCCGAAGACAACGGTCGAGGACGTAAAGAAGCAGACGGTTAAGCTTTCTGAGTATACCACCTATTCCACCAATACGGAAAACGGCACTCACAATATGGCGCTGTCCCTGGCGGCGGCCAACGGCACCGTGCTGAAGCCGGGAGAAATATTCTCCTTTAATGAGACGACTGGAGACACGACTACCGGCGCGTTAGGCTATCTGCCAGCTACTGGTATTTCCAACAATAAGTCCGTGCAGGTATATGGCGGCGGCATCTGCCAGTCCTCGACTACAATCTACGGCGCGGCCCTGCGGGCTGATATGGAGATCGTTACCCGCTATAACCATCGGTGGCCTTCTTCTTATGTACCGATCGGACAGGATGCTACGGTAGATTATCCTTCCACTGATTTCCAGTTTAAAAATTCTTCTGATTATCCGGTTTATATCAAGGCCTATATGGATGGAAGAACTCTGGTCGTACAGATTTACGGCCATCCGTCGGATGAATGGGATACTATTGAGGTGGAAAGCTGGCAGACAGGCGTCATTCCGCCTCCGCCCACCGAGTATATTGTCGATGAGAGCCTGCCTGAGGGCACGGTCACATGGTGGACCGACGCCTGCTACGGCTATACCGCAGAGGGCGAAAAGGTGTTTTATAAAAACGGCCAGGAGGTCAAAAGGGAGCCAATTGATTCCTCGTATTACATGGAGGGCGCCGCGGTCTATAAAATAGGGCCTAACACGGATCCCAATGCGCCGAGTCAAAACGGCGGCGGGGACAAACCGGCGAATAGTACCTCGTCTTCGGCAGGAAATTCCAGTAGTAATACCTCGCCTTCCCAGCCTGAGGCATCGACTCCATCTCAAAAGCCGGAGTCCAACCCGGAGACAAAACCAGAGGATAATCCTTCAGGAGAAACTAACACAGAAACGACAGTTTCAGGAGAATGATCGCGGGAATATTAAAAAAAGCGGCGTGAGGCTTCACGCCGCTTTTTTAAAATAAGGAGGAAGTTTAATGGCGTTTTCGGCAAAGACCTTAGATTTTTTGTTTGAAAACCGGCTGCAGGACAGCCGGGATTGGTTCTTAGATCATAAAGATACTTATCAAGCTGTACTGCTGGAGCCGATGAAGGATCTGGTACGGTCGCTCACACCGGTAATGCTGGAAATTGACGCTAAGGTGACCACAGAGCCGCGGGTGGACAAGACGATTTGCCGGCTGCGCCGGGATACCCGGTACAGCCATGACAAATCACTTTACCGGGATACCATGTGGCTCATATTCAAGCGTGGAAAAATGCACGGTACTGAGGTGCCGGGAATTTATTTTGAGATTACCTGCGACGGATTTAATTATGGGTGCGGCTTCTATCACGCTTCGGCGGCGTATATGAATACGATGCGGCGGCTGATCCTGCAAGGCGATCCGGCGTTCGAAAAGGCGAAGAAAGCTTTTTTATCCCAAAAGCTTTTCCATATGGAGGGGGAGCGGTATAAGCGCCCCCATTATCCGCAGCGCCCGGAGGAGGAACGGCAATGGCTGGAGCAAAGAGGAATTAGCTTTGTGGCGGAAAGCAGCGATTTTAATCTGCTGTTTTCTGACAGGCTGTCACAAAAGCTGGAGAAAGATTTTCGTGTGCTGGCGCCTATTTATCATTTTTTGCTGCATACCTCCCAGGCGGAGCAGCAATACGGGCTTGATCGTCCGGAATTATTTTAAAATGTGCCCTGAGATTTCGATAGGGAAAGCCTATCGTGTCCCAGGGCTTTGTGTTTTGTGTGATTTGTATTCACAATTCGTTGCAACTGGAAAAATTTTCATGCTAAATAAAATAATAGGAAAGACCTGTGAATAATTGAAAGCAAAAATTTTTTAATTTAGAATTGTGCAATAAAAATATTTTGGAAAAGAAGCTGGGGGATCGGGATGAAACGGAAACTATGGAAGCTAGTAATTCCGGCGCTGCTGGTCATCGCTTTGATTGGATATACGGCGATTTCCGCCCAGGGGGAATTTGTGCAGGCAAGCTATGAAATTGAGCTTCAGAAACCGGGCGCCGAATTGGAAGACGCCCGGTATTTGCGGGATGGGAATTTGCTGCTGGTCGGCGGAAGTGAGTCTGAGTGCTTCGGCGTTTTGACCGATACCGCCAGTCAAAGCGCTCAACCCCTGTGGGAAATTTTCGGAGGATTCCGCGGGCTGTCCGTGCTGCCGGACCGGGTGGTTTTAGCTTGTGAAACCGCACGGTACCAGGACGGCGTAGTGCAAAAGCAGATCAAATTGTTTTCCTACGGCTCCAGTGATTTTTCTCAGCTTGGCAAAACCACGGTGCTTCGTGGACTATCGGACTTGTCCAGCGGAGCTTTTGCGGCCGCTTCGGATGGAACGGTCTACCTCCTTAAAGGCTCTGAGCCTAACATGCTGTATACCACTGAGGATGTCGCTGAAAGCAGCGAAGAGAAAATACAAAGCTTAGTTCCATTCTGCGACCTGGAGGAACCGATTTCCGAGTTGGTCGCCGCGCCCTCGAACGGCGGCGTCTATTTAGTTTCTCAGTCGGGAGGATTATGGAGAGTTAACGCTGATGAGGTGGCGGCGTTTTCCGGTGATCCGGTAGGAGATGGCTTGCGGATGCTGGATTCGGAGCTGGCTGTCGATGAGGCTGGGACTGTTTATCGGGTTTCCGAGGAGGATCTGACGGTGGAGAGGCTTTACGCCTCTCAAAGCCAGGGCGCCGCCTGTCTCTATCAGAACGGAATTTTAGCGGATTTTGATTCCAGATTGTTACTTTTAGGAGCAGATGGATCTGTGCTGGGACAGCTAACCCTGGAAAAGAGGAACCCGGCGTTTTTGTTTGCCGACGGCGGCATGGTTTACGGTGTATCGGACTCCAACGCCGGAATAAGGGTTGAATATACCAATGGCGTTACCGATCAAGTGACGGTAGAGGAATTTACCGAGGAAAGCAATGCGTTTTTGGCAAACCCTCTGCCGGGCGTTTATCCTTTATCCGAGGGAAGCCCAGAATCTTGGACGGTATCGCTGAATCCGGAGCTTTTGAATTCAGGCAGGGGAGACCCGGCGGTGACAGTTCGCAATGAGGCAACCGGCGAGACTGCTGCGTGGACGCTGGACAACGGCCTGGAGCTGGAAGGAAGCTTTTTCAGTTTTCCGGCTCCGGAGCCGCTGGAAGCAGGAAATTATCAGGTGAAGCTGTCTAATTTGTGTACCTCCGGCGGACTGCCGGCAAGCTGTGTTTATACCGTTGCCTTTACGGATGATACTTCAGGTTCGACAGATTCTTCCGGAACGGGAAGCTCAAGCTCTTCCAATCCCTCCTCCAGCGGGGAGGATTCCAGGCTGATTACCAGCCAGGTTTACAGCATTGATGAAAAGACCAGGGTGATGACCGGTATAGAGCCTGGAAGCACACTGACCCAAATCAAGGCGAATCTGCAGTATGACGGGGAACTGGTAGTACGAAATTTTGAAGGTACTCGGGTTTCCACGGGAGGCGTGGGAACCGGAACCACCTTTACGCTTCTGCGGGATGGCGTTCCATGCGACCAGGTAGCCTTGCTTATTTACGGCGATCTTAATGGGGATGGAAACGTGAACCAAAAGGATGTTTCCGTCTTGGTGGAGCATGAGTTTTACCATGAAAGCAGAGCGGTTCTTAAAGGACTGTTCTTAGAAGCCGCAGATATCAACCATGACGGAACGTATAGCTTTGAGGATTTGGATCTGCTGTATAAATCTATTTATTCCTTTGGCGCGCCTGATGATAAGCGCTAAAAAAGGTTGGACCGGCCGCGCGTGGCGGCCGGTCCATTTTAGAGGATTGTTTCGGCATACTGCCTATTATGTGTTTCTGATTGACGGCCATATCGTTTGCGGAGTATAATAAAAGACAAAGGATTTGTTATGGAATTGGAGAAGGAACACGTATGATGGAGAAGATTCGGCGGTTGGACAACCGCATTTTGGAGTATATTCAAAAGCGTATCCGCTGCCCGTTTTTAGATAAGGTGATGCCTAAGATTACTTTGCTGGGAAACGGCGGCCTGATTTGGCTGGTGGTTACCGCTGTCTTTCTGGCCAGAAAAACAGAACGGCCCTATGGCTTTATGCTGATGGTGGCCTTGGTGCTGTGCTTAGCGGTGGGAAATATCGCCTTGAAGCCGCTGATCGGCCGGATCCGGCCCTGTAACAACAATACGGATGTGGAGCTGCTGATCAGCAGGCCTCATGACTATTCTGCGCCCTCCTGCCATACGCTGTCATCTTTCGCGGCGGCAACAGTGATCTGCTTTGCTAATGTGCCCTTGGGCATCGCGGCCTTGGTCCTAGCGGCGTTGATCGGCTTTTCCAGGCTGTATTTGTTTGTGCATTATCCCTCCGACGTGGCCAGCGGTTTCCTTCTCGGAATAGCGCTGGGCTTTTTCGCTGTGTTTGTGTTCTATGAGTTTTTGGCATTTTTAGGCTCGTGGTTTTCGGTACGCAGGATCTAATCAAAACGCCCGAAAGCGGTAAAAGGCTTCCGCCTTTCCGCTTTCGGGCGTTTCTTGATTCGAGGCGGCTGACGGCTTTGTGGGTAAGGGAGCGCCCTTAAAACGCCATGCTGAATTCGATTTATCCATCGAAAGCTCCGTACATGCTGTAAAGACTGTGATAAACTCCGCCCAGGGCCATGAGCTGCTGATGGGTTCCTTTTTCCACAATGCCGTCCTCAGTCAAGACCAGAATCAAATCCGCGTTCCGTATGGTAGTGAGGCGGTGGGCGATGGTAAAGGTAGTGCGGCCCTTCGCCAGTTCCTCCAGGGAGCGCTGCACCAGCTTTTCGCTCTCGTTATCCAGGGCCGAGGTGGCTTCGTCCAAAATCAGAACCGGCGGGTTTTTCAGGAAAACCCGGGCGATGCTGACCCGCTGCTTTTGCCCTCCGGAAAGCTTTACGCCCCGCTCTCCCACATAGGTGTTATAGCCGTCGGGCAGGTCCGCGATGAACTCGTGGGCGCCGGCAAGCTTAGCGGCGCGGATGATTTCTTCTTGAGTGGCGCCAGGCTTTCCGTAGCCGATGTTTTCGTAAATAGTGCCCGAAAACAGATAGACCTCCTGCTGTACGGTGCCGATCTGGTTCCGCAAGGACTGCAAAGTGATCTTTTTAATATCCTGTCCATCGATGAGAATCCGGCCGGAGGTGACCTCGTAGAATCTGGGAATTAAATTGCACAGGGTGGTTTTTCCTCCGCCGGAAGGGCCGACCAAGGCGATATTCTGTCCCGGAGCCACGTGAAGGTTAATGTTGGTCAGCACATCCTCGTCCACACCGGAGTACCGGAAGCTGACATGATCGAACTGTATGTCCCCCTTAACGTCTTTCAGCTCCTCGGCATCTGGTTCGTCGCGGATTTCCACCGGCGCGTCCATTACCTCGATAAACCGCTCAATGCCGGTAATGCCCCGCTGAAACTGCTCGGTGAACTCTACCACCCGGCGGATCGAGGTGAGCAGGGTGGTGACATACAGAAGATAGGCCACTAGGTCGCCGGGAGTGATTTTACCATAAATCATAAACAGGGAGCCCGCTACCACCACGGCGATATACATGATGCCGTCGAACAGCCGGGTGCTGCTCTGGAAGCCGGCCATATATTTATACATTTCCCGCTTGATATTTAAAAACTTTTCATTGCCGCTGCGGAACTTTTCCGTTTCAATAGGCTCGTTGGCGAAGGACTTTACCACGCGAACCCCTAACAGGCTGTCCTCTACCTGAGCGTTGATCTCGCCGATCTGATTTCTTGACTTTTTGAACGCCCGGCGCATCCGCTTGTTGAAATACATGGCGGCCAGCAGCATTAAGGGGAGAATGGCGAAGATGATTACCGTCAAAAGCACACTGCTGTTGCACAGAATCAGAAAGGAAACTAAAATTTTTAAAAAGGCGATGAAAAATTCCTCTGGACAGTGGTGCGCGAACTCGGTAACATCGAACAGGTCGCTGGTGATTCTGGCCATCAGCTGTCCGATTTTGGTTTCGTCATAATAGGAATAGGAGAGCTTCTGCAGATGGGCGAACAGATCCTTACGCATGTCCGTTTCGATCTTTGCGCCCATAATGTGGCCGACGTCAGCCATATAATAGTTGGCGGCGGTGTCAATCAGGCGAAGCACTAGGTAAAAGCCGCCTAAGGTCAAAATAATCTGTACCGTCAGGCTCTCCAGGTGATTCATGCCCATATCGGTGATATAGCGCACAATCAGGGGAAATACCAGCTCGCAGACAGTCGTCAGAGCGGCGCAGAATAGGTCTAAAAATAAAACCCCTTTATATTTTTTAAAATAAGGGACAAAGCGTTTGATCAAATGAAGGGTGGATATTTGAGAATGCATGACTCAGCGCCTCCAAATGCTAGAAGATAAAGATCGGCGCGGCCGGATGCAGCCGCCAGTGTGTTGGTAAAGCTTCCCTAAGGGCGGACGCTTGAAATTATTGCTGCCGAACAGGCTGTGCCGCGTACAGGTTTTGTCCTCCCTGTGGGAGGGATCCGCATTAGGACAGCAATAAGCATAGCACATTTTTTTCAAAAAGGGAATGGGCCCGGAAACATTGATTGCGGGGATAAAATATGGTATCCTAATAATAAGAGCTTTCCAAGGGCAGGTAAAGGAGATTTTTGGGGCCTTCAGGAAAGCCATGGAATTCCGGAGGGAACAAAGCATGAGTATTTTAGAAGAATTAAGCGCGCTGCTTCAGCAGGGCCGGGCGCCGAAGGTCAAGCAGCTTGTGGCCAAGGCTTTAGAGGAAGGAATAGCGCCTAAGGATATTTTAGAGCAGGGGCTTCTGGCAGGTATGGGAGTTATCGGGGATAAATTTAAGCTAAACCAGGTGTTTGTTCCGGAGGTGCTGATTGCGGCCCGGGCGATGAACGCTGGACTGGAGGTGCTCAAGCCCGCCTTGCAAACCGGGGATGTCGAGGATAAGGGCACCGTAGTGATCGGTACCGTAAAGGGAGACCAGCACGACATCGGGAAGAACCTGGTAAAAATGATGATGGAGGGCCGGGGCCTAAAGGTGATTGATTTAGGAGTAAACGTGCCGGCGGAAAAATATCTTGAGGCCGCCCGGGACAGCGGCGCCCAGATCATCGCCTGCTCCGCTCTGCTCACCACCACGATGGGAGAAATGAAACGGGTAGTAGAGCTTGTGAACGCCTCTGATCTCCGTGATAAGGTGAAGGTTATGATCGGCGGCGCGCCGGTGACCGATGATTTCTGCCAGTCGATCGGCGCTGACCAATACACTCCGGACGCCGCCAGCGCGGCGGAGGAAGCAGTCAGGCTGGCCGCAATGGTGTCTTAAATGGAGAAGATGAGAAAGGAACGGAACAAAGAGGACGAGACACGTCCTCTTTTCGGTTTACAGAGTATGGGGGGCCTGCTCCTCAGCTGGTACGACCGGCGCCGCAGGATTCTGCCCTGGCGCGAGGACCCTCAGCCTTATCATGTTTGGCTTTCGGAGATCATGCTTCAGCAGACCAGGGTGGAGGCGGTCAAGGAGTATTACAGCCGCTTTCTGCGGGAGCTTCCCACCATTAGGGATCTGGCGGCGGCGCCGGAGGATAAGCTGTTAAAGCTGTGGGAGGGCTTAGGCTACTACAATCGGGTGCGGAATCTGCAAAAGGCCGCTCGGGCCTGCGTGGAGCAGTATGACGGTCAGCTGCCGGGAGACTTTGAAGAGCTGAAAAGGCTGCCGGGCGTTGGGGAATATACCGCAGGAGCCATCGGCTCCATCGCCTTCGGGCTGCCGGTCACCGCAGTGGATGGCAACGTGTTCCGGGTGATGACGCGGCTGACCGCAGACAGCAGCGACGTTACCTCTCCGGAAACAAAAAAACGCATCACCGCGTTGGTGCAGGACCTTCAGCCGGAGGACCGTCCCGGGGATTTCAACCAGGCGATGATGGATTTGGGAGCTACCGTCTGCCTTCCGAACGGCGTTCCCAAATGCGGGAGCTGCCCCCTCAGCGCTTTGTGTGAGAGCCGCCGGCGGGGAAGCATGACGGAATTTCCGGTCAAGCCGCCGAAAAAGCCTAGAAAAAAGGAAGATAAGACAGTGCTGATTTTGTTCAGCGAAAATAAGACGGCGCTCCATAAGCGTGGGAATACCGGCGTGCTGAAAAATTTGTGGGAGTTCCCCAACGTGGAGGGAGCTCTGACGGAAAAAGAAGCGGAAATCTGGTGCGCTGAGAAGGGTATGAAGCTTTTGCGCACGGAAAGACTGCCCAGCTACCAGCATGTTTTTACCCATGTGGAATGGAAGCTTAGCTGCTATGGCGTCTGGGTTTCGGGGCAGCCGGAGGAATTCCTCTGGCTGGATCTGGAGGGCTTGGAGCAAAGGGCGGTGCCCTCGGCATTCCGGCCTTGCTGTGAGGAAGCCAGGAAACGCCTTCAGTAATGGCTGGCTTAAAAAATTCACGCGGAAAAGGAAGCCGGGATGGCAGCTGAACCAATTTATCCGGTTATAATAACAGGAGGTGGGGCTTTGGCAAATCTCAGCGATATCGCGAGGCTGGCGGGGGTTTCTCTGGCTACGGTTTCCCGGGTGGTCAACGGCACTGCCAGGGTGGCCCCGGAAAAGCGGGAGAGAATTTTAAAGGCGATGAGGGAAACCGGGTTTCAGCCCGTAGAAAGCGCCAAGGCATTTTATAAACAGCCTTCCTCGCTGATTGGCTATGTGATTCCCTCTTTACACAATTTATTTCTAAATGAGATCGGCACCGCCTTGGAGGAGGCTGCCCAGGAGAAGGGCTATCAGGTGGTAGTGTGCGACAGCGGCCGGGAGCCGAAAAGAGAATGGGATTATATCAGGCTTCTCAGCGAAATAAACGCGGATGGCATTGTTATCACCGCCAACAACGACGAGATGGAGGAGGAAATCCGCCGGTGCCGCCTGCCTGTGGTAGTGGTCGACCGGAAAGCCGGCCGGGAATATGAGGCGTCCGTCTCCTCAGACAACTATTTAGGCGGACAGCTCGCGGCGGAGCATTTGGTGGACTGCGGCTGCAAAAGGCTGGTTCACCTGCGGGGTCCTCAGCTTTACAGCAGCGGGCAGATGCGTTTTCAGGGGTACATGGATGTGTGCCGAAAATGGAATCTAGAGCCCCGCTTTTTGGACTGCGGCTATGATTTTGAAAGCGGACTCGCCTGCGCTCCCCATATTTTGGAACGCTTTCCCGATACCGATGGGATTCTTTGCTCCAGCGATATGACCGCGCTTTCCGTATATAAATACCTGAGCGGTAAGGGAATCCGAGTACCGGAGGATATCATGCTGGTGGGGTTTGACGGCGTTCGTTTGGGAAGGCTGATGACGCCGGAATTGACTACAGTGGTTCAGCCGGCGCGGAGGATGGGGAGAGAGGCGTTTTCCTTGCTTCAGGAACTGATCCAGGGCGCGGGGCCCCGGAATCTTCAAAAAACAGTTCCCGTAGCCTTTCGGCAGGGAGAAACCACCAGACGAAAATAGGAGATGCTGAATGAAACGAGTGTTTTTGATTGTGCTGGACAGCTTCGGTATTGGAGCGGCTCCCGACGCAGCGGAATACGGCGACCAGGGCAGCAATACCCTGGCGGCTTGCTTCCGCAGCGGCTTTTTAGAGGTTCCTAATCTGAAAAAGCTGGGGCTTTTTAATATTGACGGAGTAACCTGCGGGACGAAGGAGTCCGCTCCTACGGGAGCCTTCGGCCGGTGCAGAGAGGTTTCTATGGGAAAGGACACCACAACCGGCCATTGGGAGATTGCCGGCCTTGTGTCACAAAGAGCGATGCCTACCTATCCCCACGGCTTTCCGGAGGAAATCATTCGGGAATACGAGAGGCTTACTGGGCGTAAGGTGCTGTGTAACCGCCCTTATTCCGGCACCGACGTGATCCGGGACTATGGGGAGCAGGCTCAGAAAAATGGAGGCTTGATCGTTTATACAAGCGCTGACAGCGTGTTTCAAGTGGCGGCTCACGAAGAGACGGTGCCGGTGGAGGAGCTTTACCGGTGCTGCCGCCTTGCCAGGAAGCTGATGACCGGCGAGCACGGCGTGGGCAGGATCATCGCCCGTCCCTTTGTGGGAGAACCGGGAAGCTATGTGAGAACTTCCAACCGGCATGATTTTTCCCTGGATCCGCCCGGAGACACTCTTTTGGATCGGATTTCGGCCCAGCCGGGGCTGTCTATGCTGTCGGTTGGAAAGATCGTGGATATTTTCGCGGGACGGGGCGTCACGGAAGCCTACCGTACAGAAAACAATGCGGAGGGAATTGAAAGGGCCGTTGAACTGACGAGGAAAGACTTCAATGGCTTATGCTTTGTGAACCTGGTGGACTTCGACATGATTTACGGGCATAGGAACGACGCAAAAGGCTACGCCCAGGCGCTTTCCTATTTTGACCGGCAGTTTCCCAGGCTCCTTGAGGGACTGGGCCCGGAGGACCTTTTGATGATAACGGCAGACCATGGCTGCGACCCATCCACGCCCTCTACCGATCATTCCCGGGAATATGTGCCCTGGCTGACCGCCGGGAACCGGGTTCGAAAAGGAAAAAATCTGGGAACCCTTCCCACCTTCGCGGATATTTCCGCCACGATATTAGAGTATTTCCGCCTGCCGCCTCTCGCCTGGGGAAAAAGCCGGCTGGCGGATCTGCTAAAAGCCTGATAACAAAAGCGCTGAAAAAGCGGGATGGAGAATGAAAAAAAGCAGCGGACAGCCGGCGGCGCGGGAAACGCGCGGTCAAGCAAACGCGCCGGTGAGAAACGCTGCGGAGAGCCGTTTTGAAAGCAAAGCGGCCGCAGGATTCAAAGGAGGATAAAAATGCAGAATACGCCAACCCCTCACAACGGTGCAAAGCAGGGAGAGATCGCCCAAACAGTCTTGATGCCCGGAGATCCTCTGCGGGCCAAATTTATCGCGGAAACCTATTTGGAGAATCCAAAATGCTTCAATACCGTGCGGAATATGCTGGGCTACACAGGAATCTACCGCGGAAAGCCGGTTTCCGTTATGGGCAGCGGTATGGGTATGCCTTCTATCGGAATCTATTCCTATGAGCTGTTTCATTTTTACGGTGTGGAGAATATCATCCGCATTGGAACCGCCGGCGGCATCGCGGATCAGGTACAGCTCCGGGATCTGATCGCCGGCATAGGAGCGTGCACCGATTCCAATTACGCCGCCCAGTATCGGCTGCCGGGCGCCTTTGCCCCTACCGCCAGCTTTGCGCTGCTGGAAAAGGCTGTTTCCGCCGCCGGACGGAAGGGGGTTCCGATTCGGGTGGGCAATGTGCTTTCATCCGATTTGTTTTACGGCGACGATGAGGAGTCCTTACTGAAATGGAAGCGGATGGGGGTCTTGGCGGTGGAGATGGAAGCCGCCGCCCTCTATATGAACGCCGCCCGGTGCGGGAAAAACGCCCTGTGCCTTCTGACGGTTTCCGACTGCCCGCTGCGGGGAGAATCCCTTCCGGCGCAGGAGCGGCAGATCGGCTTTACCCGGATGATGGAGGTCGCCCTGGAGCTGGCGTAAATCAGTGTAAAAGGAGGCGGTTTCATGGACCGTGAGAGGCTGGGCAGGCTGGCGCTGGAGGCTAGAAAAAACGCTTACGCGCCCTATTCCCATTTTGCCGTGGGAGCCGCCCTTTTGACTAAGAATGGAAAAGTCTATACCGGCTGCAATATTGAGAACGCCGCTTTCAGTCCGACAAGCTGCGGGGAAAGAACGGCCTTTTTTAAGGCGGTCAGCGAGGGAGAGCGGGAGTTTCTGGCCATCGCCGTAGCGGGAGGAAGAACCGGAGAGAACCCGGAAAATCCCTGCCCGCCCTGCGGGGTATGCCGCCAGGTGATGGCGGAATTCTGCGACCCGGAAACCTTTGAGATATTGCTGGCGACGGAGAACGGGGTGGAGGAAGCTTATTTGCTGAAGGAGCTTTTGCCCAAGGGCTTCCGGAAGAGCAGGCTGGAGGAATAGCCGCGTAAAATGTTTCCCGGATACCAGATAAATAGAATTTTTGGGGGAAAGCAAGCTGGGAACGGCTATTGGTGAAGCCGGCGCGCAGCGCTTTGAATGTTTTTAAGCTCCGCGGAAGAGCTGCGGCCGAAGATTAAAATAATTAGAAGCCCTTTTCCCGCTGGGCTCAGGCTCGGTTTCCGGCTGTTGAATTTGGGTTTTCCTCTGTTTTCGTTTCCTGCTTGCGCGGCGGTTCCCTTTCGATTCGGCTTTCTTTGGATTCCAAACGACGGAAGGCGGCCTTGCCGGTTTAAATTTATTGATTGAAGAAGGGTGCGCCTATGAGAATTTATGACATCATTGCCAAAAAGCGGGATGGACTTGCCCTGTCGGAGGAGGAGATCCGCTTTTTTGTGAGTCAATACACCCAGGGGATGATCCCGGATTATCAGGCGTCGGCTTTGCTGATGGCTATTTGCATCAACGGAATGGATCGGCGGGAAACAACAGATCTGACCATGGCAATGGCTGCCTCCGGAGACCAGGTGGATTTGTCCGGTATCGGCGGGGCTAAGGCCGACAAGCACAGTACCGGCGGCGTGGGAGATAAAACCACTCTGGTGGTTGCGCCGGTCGTAGCCTCTTTGGGGGTGAAAATGGCGAAAATGAGCGGAAGAGGCCTGGGCCATACGGGAGGAACCTTGGATAAGCTGGAGGCGATTCCGGGCTTTCAAGTGGAATTGGATCGGGAAAAGTTTATTGAGATTGTCAACCGGGTGGGCTGTTGCGTTATCGGCCAAACCGGGAATCTGGCACCGGCGGATAAAAAGCTTTACGCCTTGCGCGATGTTACCGCCACGGTGGAGAGCATCCCGCTGATCGCCTCCAGCGTTATGAGCAAAAAGCTGGCGGCGGGGGCGGATTGTATTCTGCTGGATGTGAAAACCGGCAGCGGGGCCTTTATGAAGCGGGCTGAGGACGCCGCCGCCTTAGCGCGGGAAATGGTGGGCATCGGAACCAGGGCGGGCCGGAAAACGGCGGCCCTGATTACCAATATGGACCGCCCCTTGGGAAACCGGATCGGCAACGCCCTGGAGGTGATGGAAGCCGTGCAGACCCTGCGGGGGCAAGGCCCTGAGGATCTGACGGAGCTGTGCCTGAACCTGTGCGCAGGGCTGCTGGCCCTGTCGGGAAAAGGCGGGCAGGAGGAGTGCTGTGCCCTGGCAAGAAAGCAGCTCGGCAATGGGGAAGCCTTTCGCAAGCTGAAGGAGATGATAAAAGCCCAGGGCGGGGATGAAAGCGCCTTAGAGGACTTTTCCAGACTGCCCCAGGCATCTGTTCGGAAGGAGGTCGTTTCTTCCCGGGAGGGCTTCCTTACCCATATGGATACCCGTCTGGTCGGCGCGGCCGCCGCTCAGCTGGGTGCGGGCCGAGAGAGAAAAGGAGACGCTGTTGATTACGGCGCCGGAATTGAGCTTCATAAAAAGCCGGGAGATTTTGTGCGGAAAGACGACAGTATAGCCACGCTGCTTACCAGCCGGAAAGAGCTTCTCTCTCCGGCTACGGATACGTTTTGCAGCGCTCTTTCCTTTGGCTCCCAGCCTCCGGAAAAGGAACCGCTGATTTATGCCAGAGTAACCGGGGAGGGGACCTTTCCGGTGGAATGAGGCTTCATTCAAAACCTGAAATCATTTTTGAAAACAGCGGAGACGGCCCGGAGGGTAAAAAAGACGATAGGCTTTCCTGATTCCTGATGGATCCTCCTTGGAAAACCGCCTTAAAATCATGAAAGCGGCCATGGGGGCGTTCGCCGTGTGAATTTGTTTTTAATTGCCGTGCGTTTCTCTGCCCACTGCCGCGCGAAACGGTAAAAAACAGCATCTTTCTTTTGGATCTTCCTTTACAGAAAGGAAGAAAAAGGGTATGCTATCATTAGAGAAAAATGAGGTGATCGAATGGGAAGCATCCTAATCCGGGGCGCTAAGCTGGCAGACCCTGAAAAAATATGCTGTGAGCGGCTTGACCTGCTATGCAGGAATGGAGTTATTGAAAAAATAGAAAAAAATATACAGGACCCAGCGGATAAGACCGTGGACGCTCAGAGCCTCGCCTTGCTGCCAGGCCTTGTGGACATGCACGTTCATCTGAGAGATCCGGGGCTTACCTATAAAGAGGACGTGTTCACCGGCTGCCGGGCCGCCGCCGCCGGGGGAGTGACCTCTCTGCTGGCTATGCCCAACACAAAGCCTCCTATGGATTCTCCCGCCTTGGTGGAGGAGCTCCTGCAAAGAGCTGAAAGCGCCTGCTGCAGGGTTTATCCAGCCGTTTGCATCACGAAGGGAATGAAAGGGGAGGAGCTGGCCCCTTTCATGGAACTGCAAAAGGCCGGCGCCGTTGCTTTAACGGATGACGGCAGGCCGGTGGAGAACTCCCTGCTGATGGCCAGAGCCATGAAGGAAGCCGCCAGCCTTGGCTTGAGGGTGGTATCACATTGCGAGGATTTGTATTTGTCCCAGGGCGGATTGATGAACGAGGGTGCGGTTTCCCGGGAACTGAATGTTCCCGGCGTGCCGGCGGCCAGCGAAAACGCGGCTACAGCCAGGGAAATCGCGCTGGCGGAATCCTATGGCGTCCCGATTCATATCTGCCATGTGAGCACGGCGGTGAGCGCCGCCATGATCCGTGACGCTAAAAAACGGGGCGTGCAGGTCACTGGGGAAACCGCCCCCCATTATCTCCTGCTGACCGAGGAAGCGCTGAGAAAGAAAAACGCTGACTGGCGCATGAGCCCGCCGCTGAGAACAGACGAGGACCGCAGGGCGCTGCTGGAAGCGCTGAGAGACGGAACTCTGGATGCCATCGCCACGGACCACGCTCCTCACAGCGAGGAGGATAAGGCGGATTTTTACAGGGCGCCCAACGGCTCCATCGGCATGGAAACAGCCTTGTCCGCTTGTTATACGGCGCTGGTAAAGCCAGGCTATTTAACCTTGCCGGAATTGATTGCAAAAATGTCTTTGAATCCTGCGCGGCTCTTAAAGCTGCCCGGCGGGACGCTGAGAGCCGGCGGGCCGGCTGATTTTGCCTTGTTTGACGAGAACCGCCGATGGACGGTGGACCGGGACAGGCTCCATGGCAGGTCCAAAAACACCCCGTTTCATGGTATGTCCCTGTCCGGCAAGGTGGTCATGACCGTATGCCGGGGCGAAATAGTCTACCAGGACGGCTGAGCCGGCAAGTGGAGGAAAAGAGATAAAATGGTGAAAAAGATGATATAAGACAGCGTAAGGGAAAGAAATGCGTTAAAAGATCAAAGGCTGGAATTTGAAGGATAAAAAAGCAATGACAAATCGCGGAGAGATATCAAACACACAAAAACCGAAACATAGGAGGAATTTATCATGCCGTTTGACCGTTTGATCGACAATATCAAAGCGAAAAACAACCCTACTGTGGCGGGCTTAGATCCCAAGCTGAGCTATCTTCCGGCTTACCTGAAGGAGAACGCCTATCGGAATTACGGAAAAACTCTGGAGGGAGCCGCCGCGGCTATTTTGGAGTACAATAAGGGCTTAATCGACGCCCTGTGCGATATTGTGCCGGCAGTAAAGCCTCAATGCGCCTATTATGAGATGTACGGCTGGCAGGGAATGAGAACCCTGGCCCAGACGATCCAGTACGCCAAGGAAAAAGGGATGTACGTGATTGAGGACGGAAAACGCAACGACATCGGCACCACGATGGAGGCTTACGCCGCAGCCCATCTGGGAGAAACCCAGGTGGAGGAAGCCGCCTGCTCAGCCTTCGGCGCCGACGCCTTGACGGTAAACGGATATTTAGGATCCGATGGAATCACCCCTGTGCTGAAGGTATGCAAGGCCATGGACAAGGGGATGTTCGTTTTGGTGAAAACCTCCAATCCCTCATCCGGCGAACTGCAGAATCAATTGATTTCCTCTGAGGATACGGTATACTACACCATGGGCATGATGTGCGAGCAGTGGGGCAGGGAGCTGATGGGCGCTTACGGCTATTCCGGCGTGGGCGCGGTAGTGGGGGCCACCTATCCCGCTCAGCTTCAGGAGCTCCGCGAGGCCTTGCCCCATACCTTTTTCCTGGTGCCCGGTTACGGCGCCCAGGGCGGCGGCGCCAGAGATGTAGCCCCCGCCTTTGACCAAAACGGCTTGGGAGCCATTATCAATTCCTCCCGGGGGATTCTCTGCGCCTGGCAGAAGGAAGGCTGTGACGAAAGGGATTATGCGGGCGCCGCCCGGCGGGAGGCCATCCGGATGCGGGATGAGATCGTAGGCTGTATCCAGGCGGGATAAGCTTTCGTTTTCTCCGATGAGAGGCCGCTTCCCAGACGGCCCATAAGTGATAATCTGGGCGGCACCGCCGGAGCCGCAGCCGGTGATAATTCAGAGGTGCGGTTCATACGGCGGCCTATGACCTTAGCGGCGTCAGCGGAGGGGCCGCCGCCGGAGCAGACTGCTCTCAAAGCTTTTGGGCCTTTATCCGCCGGAAAGAGCTGGAAAGCAAAGCCTGCTGGGAAAACCTATTGAGAATTAAAAAAGCACGCTACAATACTTATAAAGTCTTATCCTCTCCTGGAGAGGACGGAAGGATGACACATAGCATGAAATACAATACCCAGTCCTGCCGGCTGGTCTGTAAAAAAGAGCTCCAGCCCGGAATTTACGATTTTACTGTGGAGAGCCGGGAGTTCGCCTCCAAGGCGCAGCCGGGGCAGTTTGCCCATCTTTTGGTGCCGGGGAAGACTCTCCGGCGGCCGATTTCTATTTGTGACGCCGACCCGGAAGAAGGAACTCTGCGGCTGGTCTTTCAAGTGAGGGGAGAGGGCACTGAGCTTCTTTCCCAATTGGAAGAGGGGCAGACGGTGGATATTTTGGCGCCCCTGGGCCATGGGTTTACAGCAGGGGATCCCTCGAGGCGGGCGGTATTGGTAGGCGGCGGCATCGGAGTGCCTCCGCTTTTGATGGCGGCCAAGCCCTTTGGCAAAAACGCTACGGTGATCCTGGGCTTCCGCAGCCGGGATGCCGTGATTCTGAAGGAGGATTTTGAGAAGGCCGGCTGCCGGGTCATTCTGTGCACCGACGACGGAAGCGCGGGGTTCCGCGGACTGGTTACCGAGCCGCTGAGGAAGGTTCTGGAAGAACCGAAGGACGTTGTGCTGGCCTGCGGTCCTGGACCCATGCTGAAGGGTGTGGCGGAAGAAGCTGAAGCACGGGGCGTACCCTGCCAGATTTCCCTGGAGGAACGGATGGGATGCGGTGTGGGAGCATGCCTGGTGTGCGCCTGCAAAATCAAAAAAGCGGACGGGGAAGAGGCTTATCTCCACGTTTGCAAGGACGGTCCTGTGTTCAATGCTGAGGAGGTGGTTTTCTAATGGCGGATTTAACTGTGAATATCGCCGGCGTGGAATTTAAGAATCCGGTGATCACCGCTTCCGGCACCTTCGGCTTCGGCCGGGAATACAGCGAGTTTTATCCGCTGAGGGAGATCGGCGGCCTTTCCTGCAAGGGGATTACCCTGAAGCCCAGAATGGGTAATCCGCCGCCGAGAATCGCCGAGACCCCGTCTGGGATTTTAAACGCCGTCGGCCTGCAAAATCCAGGCGTGGATCATTTTATAGAGCGGGACCTGCCCTGGCTCAAGGAGCAGGAAACGGTTGTGATCGCCAATATTGCCGGGAACACGCCGGAGGAATACGCCCAAATGGCGGAAAAGCTCTCTGAATCCTCTGTGGATATGATCGAGATGAACATTTCCTGCCCCAATGTGAAGCATGGCGGGGTTCAGTTCGGCACCTCCTGTCAAAGCGTGGGAGCCATCACCAGGGAGGTCCGCGCCCACTGCAAAAAGCCGCTGATGGTGAAGCTTTCCCCCAATGTGTCTGATATCGCTGAGATCGCCAGGGCGGCGGAAAGCGAGGGCGCCGACGCCTTATCGCTGATCAATACACTGACCGGGATGCGGATCGATATCAACACCCGCCGTCCCATTATCCGAAATAATACCGGAGGCCTTTCCGGCCCGGCCGTGTTTCCGGTCGCGGTCCGCATGGTTTGGCAGACGGCCGGTGCGGTCAAAATTCCCGTGGTGGGCATGGGAGGAATCTCCACCTGGCGGGACGCGGTGGAGATGATGCTGGCGGGGGCTTCCGCCATCCAGGTGGGCACGGCTCTGTTTTCTGATCCCTATGCTCCCCTGAAAATCAAGGAAGGACTGAACCGCTACCTGGATGATCAGGGAATCGCCTCAGTGACTGAGCTGGCCGGCATGGTCAAGCCGTGGTAAATTAGGAGATGACAAGCATGACAAGAATTATTTTGGTCCGCCACTGTGAAGCGGCGGGAAATTTAAACCGACGGTTTCAGGGACACACGGACGCCGAGGTGACCGAGAACGGGAAAAAACAGCTGGAGCTTTTGGCGCTCCGGATGCGGAATGTAAAGATCGATTACTTATATTCCAGCCCCCTAAAGCGGGCTTATGCTACTGCCGAGGCCATCAATCAGTTTCATCATTTGCCAATTTATGTGGAGGCGGATTTGATGGAGATCAACGGCGGCTACTGGGAGGGAGGTCCCTGGAACGAGTTTTCTACCCTGTATCCCGAGGACTACGACTTATGGGAGAACCAGCCCTGGAAGTTTGCGCCGCGGGACGGCGAGCCGATGGTTCATGTGTTTGAGCGGATGAAAAGCTGCGTGGACAGGATCGCCGGAGAGCACCCGGGAAAAACGGTTTGCATCGCCACCCATGGCTGCGCGATCCGGAATTTCCTGTGTTACGCGGGCGGAAAGCCGATTGAGGAATTAAATTCCGTGGAGTGGTGCGATAATACCGCGGTCAGTGTGGTGGAATATGACGACAGCTTTGTGCCGCACATCGTCTCACAGAACGACGCTTCCCATTTAAATCCGGAGGTTTCCACCTTTGAAAAACAGGATTGGTGGAGACCTGAAAAGAAGAAAGGCAGCGCGTGATGATCATCCTGGGAATCGATTTGGGCAAGGCCCGTACCGGCGTGGCGGTATGCGACCGGGCGGAAATGCTGGCGTCGCCCCTATGCGTCATTCAGGAGCACAACAGGGAGCGGCTGATAGAGAAAATAGTCAAGCTTTCAAACGAGCGGCGGGCGGAGCAAATCGCTTTGGGCCTGCCGAAAAATATGGATGGCTCCGAAGGAGAAAGCGCCCAAAACGCCCGGGAATTTGGAGCGCTTCTGCAAGAAAAGACAGGCCTGCCGGTAGCCTTTGTGGATGAACGGGGCACTACAGTGACTGCCCATGGCTATCTAAATCAGACCGATGTCAGGGGGAAAAAAAGAAAGGCTGTGGTGGACAGCGTCGCCGCGGTCATTATTTTACAGAATTATTTGGATTATAGGAGGAATTGCCTATGAAGGTGAAAGCGCCTCCCAGAATGAGCAGCATCCAATGGTTTGTGTCTATTGCGGCCGGCCTGGCTATGTTTCTGCTGCCCCAAGACGCGCAGAGCTATTTTTCCGATGTTTACCGCCAGATTTTTGTGGCCGTGGTTGCCTTCGGCATAGCGCTTGTCCTTTTGCTTCTGTTCAAGCTGTACGAGCCGATAGGCGTGGCGATGCTGTCCTCCATGTTTCTCACAGTAATTACGTTTGCAATCCGGATTGGAATCAGGATCTATGAGGGGCCCAGCATGGAGGATTTCACCATGGCTGTCAACGTGTACGATGGGGTGAGCTGGGGGATGGTTTGGTCAATGCCCTTGCTCTGCTGTTTTCTCATGCGTATTTTTGCCCAGGGAAATTGGAGCGAACCGGAGGCGAAAAGGGACTTTTGCTGTTTTTTCCAGAAGGCTTCCGTGGCATCCGGATGCTACCTGCTGATTTTGCTGCTGGCGATTTTTCTCTATTTCCGTCCAATGAACTTTAGTGGGATGCGCCAGTTGAATTTAGTGCCCTTTTCTCAGATCTTACGTTATATTCAGGCGTTTCGAGAGGGAAATCCCGATGGGATGAAGCTGTTTTTCAGCGATGTGATCTTTTTTATCCCGATTGGCTTCTTCCTGTCCGCGCTGACGCCGGCCTGGAGGCTGTGGAAAAGGCTGCTGGTTCCGTTGGCTCTAGTGGTTGTGATTGAGGCGTTTCAATATACTTTGAATACCGGCGTGGCGGACGTGGACGACGTGATCTGCTCTATGGCCGGGTTTGGCCTGGGAGGCTTTGTTAAATATCTTCTTGACCGTATCCGCCGAAGCGTGACCAAAGGGAAAGAGGCAAAAATTTGTTATGTATGGGAATCCCAGCGTAGGGAGCGCCGAAAAGGAAAGACGGCTGATCAGGCTCAGGAACCGGCGAAGGAATAAAAACAGGCTGCCGAGGCTGGTTTCGGCAAAAATCAATAAAAGCTTCCAACCGAAAGCGGCCTTAAAGACGCTTTCGGTTGGAAGCTTTTTTGATTGCAGCTTTTGCCTGCCGTTTGAGAAAGTCTGTTTTTAGCCGCTCTCTGCGAAAGAAACATAAAATTTGCCTTGCTTTTGTCTGATTGTGCTGAACTTTAAAATGATTAATTTGCCCGATTGACAATCCTCCTGATAGTATAGTAGGATTGTCAAAGACGGCGCGGCATTAAGATTTTGCATTGAGGAAAATGAGGGAGCAGACATCATGGTTACATTATTTTTGATTGTGATTTACGCAGCGTTTATCAGCCTGGGGCTGCCGGATTCTTTATTAGGCGTGGCATGGCCTGTCGCTCAGAAGGAATTTGGGGCAAGCCTGGGTGACGCAGGGATTATTTCTATGGTGATTTCTGTTGGAACGGTGGTTTCCAGCTTGTTCAGCAGCAAGCTTTTAAAGCGCTTCGGCGTGGGAAAGGTAACGGCGGTAAGCGTGCTGATGACCGCTCTGGCTCTGCTGGGCTTCAGCTTTGTACCCGCTTTTGTTTTTATGATTCTGCTGGCGATCCCTCTGGGCCTCGGTGCCGGCGCGGTGGACTCGGGCCTGAACGAATACGTGGCGGAGCACTATGAATCCCGGCATATGAGCTGGCTGCACTGCTTCTGGGGCGTTGGAGCCATGGCCGGTCCTCTGATTATGTCTCAGTATATGAGCCTGGGTGTGGACTGGAGAATGGGATATCTAACGGTGGCAATCATCCAGTTTGTCCTGGTGGCCGTTTTAATCGCGACTCTGCCCTTATGGAATAAGGTGGCGGAAAAAACCAGCCAAAAAAAGCAGGAGGCAGATGCGAATGGTGAAAATCCTGGAGAGCCAGAACGGGAAGCAGATCTCGACCCGCCTATTGCCTCCGGGAAAGGGGGCTTCCTTGGGCCTTTGAAAATCAAGGGCGCGAAGGTAGCGCTGATCTCCTTTTTCTTATACTGCGGAGTAGAAATGACTTTGGGCCTTTGGGGAAGCAGCTTTTTAATTACGGAAAAAGGAATTGACGCCGCTGCCGCGGCGCAGTGGGTTTCCCTCTATTGGGGAGGCTTGACCGCGGGCAGACTGGTTTCCGGATTCCTGGCCATTCGGTTCAATAACCAGCAGATGATACGAATCGGAGAGCTCACGGTGCTCTTGGGAGTGGTGTGCCTGCTTTTGCCCTTGCCGCAGTTTGTATGTCTCATCGGCTTTATTCTGGTTGGAGCTGGCTGCGCTCCAATTTATCCTTGTATGCTTCATGAAACCCCTGTCCGGTTTGGAAAAGAGGACGCCCAGTCAATGATGGGGTTTCAGATGGCTGTCTGCTATACTGGTTCAACCTTGCTGCCGCCGTTTTTCGGATTGGTCGCTACAAAAGTCAACGTAGGTTTGCTGCCGGTGTTTTTGCTGGTGTATATTGTGATTATGCTGGTCAGCTCGGAAGCCTCCAACCGTATTTTCAATCGCGGGAAACAAAGCTGAACCAAGCGAAGCTTTCAAAGGGGAGCTAAGTGTGTATGGCTGCCAGAATAAACATGTGACTTTTCTTTCGGAAACTAAAATTTAGTACGGTTTTTGTTTTATTAAGTTAGGCTTGCAAATAAACGGTCGTTTTACTATAGCTTTCTTATGGGTATCCTATTCTTGCTTTCAATGCTGTTCAGCGGCTGTCAACAGCTTTTTATCCCTTAATAATATTTCCCAAATGGAATGCTTTTTTGCAAAGCCTGGGAGCTTTGATATGAGAAAGGCCAGACCGGAAATTTCCGGTCTGGCCTTTATTGGCCTACTTTTTCAGAAGCGGATTCTTATGGCTCACTGGAAAAGTTGACAAAAGACCTTTTTTTCAGCACCGTCACGGCGCAGTAATGGAGAATCGAGAACTGTTCTGGCGCAATGTCCCGCAGAAGCTGTCTGTGTTCCGAGTCAAATTCTTGAACCTGTTCCGGGGAGAGAGAGGCCCCAATCCCCCGACAGGCTCTGATTCGTCCAGCCCAGCTTTCTCGGGTAAAGGGAACAGAAACGTCGAAAACGCACTCGTTTTCACAGGTGAAGAACCTTTTGTAGCAGGAATCTACCTCTATGGGATGACGAACCTCTCCTCCGCCTGTCCAATCCGGGTGATACCGTAAAACTAGCTGTTCACTGGCTCCGGCGATTTTATCCTCGAAGGGAAGCCAGGCCATATAAATAATAGCCAGCTTTCCTTCAGGCTTTAGAATGCGGAATAACTTGGGAGCCAGACGGGTGTGATCAAAATAGAAAAAGCACTGACAGGCAGTGACGGCATCAAAGACTGTATCAGGAAAAGAAATCTCTTCGGCAGAGCCTGTCAGATAGCGGATATTCCCTCCGGAGGATCTGGAAAGCAGCTCAGCCTGACGAATCTGCTCTGCGGAAAGGTCGATACCAACGAACCTGGCCCCGTATGGCGCCAGATTTCTGGGCAGAACGCCGGTCCCGGTTCCAAGATCTAAAACGCTTTGGCCCTGGCATCCGATCTCCAACGCCCGCAGCCGGCGGTAAAGCTCCTGCGGATAAATATCCCGGTATTTCGCGTAATCAGAGGAGACTCTTCCAAAATCAAAAGGCCGGCCATGGTCGATGCTCATATTGCTCAGCCTCCTTAAAACTCATTTTTTAAGGTTCTCAAAAACAAGCCGGACAATGCCAGGCTAGGATCCTCACCCCGGTGAACCACCTGATCTACCGCCTGGCAGATTGGCAAATCCACTTGTAGCCGTTGCCCCAGCAGGCACAACGCCCGCACGGTAGAGGCTCCCTCCGCTAGTTCTCCATAAGGCTCATGGCGAATAAAAAGCTCGCCAAAGCGGCGGTTGTGGCTGTGCTGGGAAAACAAGGTGGCTTGATAATCTCCTAAATGGCACAGGCCATAGGCCGAGAGGCCATTGCCGCCCATCGACTCAATCAGCCTGGCGATTTCCCGGGTTCCCCTGGACATCAAAGCACCCTTTAGGCTGGACTGATCCAGCCCGTCCAGCATCCCGGCGGCGATGCCTACCACATTTTTGGCCGCTGCGCCGACCTCGCTGCCGATCAAATCGGTACCATAGTAGAATCGGATCAACTCGCTGGAAAGCAAGGGCACCAGCCTTTGCTTCAGGGTATCGTCCTGAGAGTCAATCACCATGCAGTTGGGAATCCCCTGAAGAAAGTCCTGTACATGGCCCGGACCTACCCAGACGGCAGTGGGCGCGGAAATAAATTCTCCCACGATTTGAGTCAAGCGTAGGCCGGTGGCCTCCTCAATTCCCTTCATGCAAAGAATCACCGGCGTGTTTTTCGGAAGCAGGGGCTGCAGCGAAGCTGTCAGCGTCCGCAAGGATTGGGCGCTGATAGAGATAAAAAGAAGCTCGGCCTCGGAAACCGCCTGCTTAAGATCGTTGGTGAATTTTACTGTTGAGGGAAAGGTAAGCAAGCCGTTATCACGGGTTTCGCAGAGTGCTTTCAGCCGAGCGGAACCGGGACGTCCCCAAAGGGTCACGGAAAAGCCAAGTTTATTTAAGTACCAGGCGATGAAGGAACCCCACCGCCCGCAGCCAAGAACCGTCGCGTTCATAAGCTACCTCCGAAAAATATAATATTGTTTCATAATATTATAGCATATCGGAAGCAGGAAAGGAATTTATTCTCCTTGTCGGTGAGAGCTGGAAGAGAGATCTTTTTTACTGCCGGCAGAATCCCCGCCCTTTTCCTTTTTATAAAAGAGCTGCATTACGCCCATAATAAGCAGCAGGCCGCCGAACAGCTTGGAAAGCCAGTAGCCGTCGATCAGAGAGGAAAGATAGGTGCCGAGCCAGGCGCCGGCCACGCCTAAAACAGCGGCGGGTATGGCGGCCTTCCAGGCGATCATTTTCTTTCTTGAGTATACGATCAGAGCGATGACGGCGCTGGGAATAAAGAAAATTAAGTTTACGCCTTGGGCAATACCTTGCTCCATGCCGAGAAACAGGGTCAGATAGATTATTAAAACGCCGCCGCCTCCAAGGCCCATGGCTCCAATCATGCCGGATAGGGTGCCGGCTGCCGCAGCCCATAGGAAGCTCATCGGAACAGCATCCTGACAGCGGCCCACAGCATCAGCACTCCAAAAATGCGGTGGAGCCACACATCCTTGATTTTTGTCAGAAGCCAGGAGCCGATGATGGACCCCAGTGCTCCCCAAAGCAGGTAGGGCGCGGCATCGCCCAAAGTTACCCTTCCGTCAGTTAAGTATAGAATGGAACTGAACACGCAAATCGGCAAAATGACAGCCACCGAGGTGGCATGGGACTTTTTCGCTTCCAGACCGGATTTGGCCAGCATAGGCACAGCAATCATACCGCCTCCGGCTCCAAGCAGGCCGTTAACAGCGCCGGAAAGAAAGCCTCCTACCGCTGATAAAGTATTCTTCAGCTTCAAAAAAACACCCCGTTTCCTTTATTTTTAGTATGGCAAAAGAAAGGGTGAAAGATACGCTGAATCAAAAAAGTCCTTTCTCTCTTTCTCTAAAACCGCCGGCAGTTAAAATGATCAATCGGTTTAAGATAAGAAAGAGGAAGGAAAAGAACACCGCCAAATAAAAACGCGGCGCTGAAAGATTTCTTCAGCGCCGCGTTTTTTGCAATAAATTCCGGTTGACAGCTTTTTAACTTTATATTCAAGCTATATTAAAAAAGAAAATTTGGAGAAAGAACGTATTTCTTTATCAAAATATGCCGCTGTCCTTGAGAAAAGAAGAAAACCCCTTTGCGGGTTAAACTGAAATACTAGCTTTTCGGCTGAGGAAAAGCTTTTTAGACCGGGGTCTTTCAAAGAACTGGCAGCAAGGAAAACTATAAAAGCTGACCCGCTGGAAAAGAGTATAAAAGAATCCCGCCTGACCGTAATGTGCTATCAATAACCTGCCTACCAAAAGACAGGTGGGTGCCCGCCCTCTGGTTTCACGCTCCCTTCGTCCAGCTAAGGCTGGGAGGTCTGCAATCCGCCAGCGGAGACAAAGCTCCCGAAAAATAAGTTGTAGGGTTATATAAGCACGGTCCACGAATCACGCAGGATCTTTTTTCTTATTGAGCGGCCCTTGCCGCAGAATTATTATAACACAGTTTTTTGGATTTTAACAGAGCAATCAAAAAAGAAATTACTGGTTTTCAGAATCTTCCTCTTCATCATACTCGTACAGCTCCTCGAAACGGCTTTCAAAGATTTGAGAGAGCCGATCTAGCAGCTCTTCATCCTCCACCTCTGCCAGCTGCTGCTCGCCATCCTCCTCGATCGCCTCAAAAATGTAATACATTCCGTCGGCTTCCAGACTTTCTCCGGGATCGTCAAAGGTAGGCAGAAGGGCGTAAAAAGTACCCTCGTCGCTTTCGATTACATCAAGAATCTCAAATTCATGCTCGGTGCCCTCGTCATCAATCAGGGTGATGAGATCGGCGGCAAATTCATTATCCATATATTGATAAAACCTCTCTTTTCTAATTTGATAGTATTTATTTTACCCTTCTGCTACCGTGAAGTCAACCGCATTTGAAGAAATATTTTATTTACAGATTTTTAACATAAAATATTAATTTTATTAATTTTAAATGTTGACATTTACTAAAAACGTGGTATAATATAATCGTACTCAAAGAGAAGAGGACAAATAAGAAAAGAGGCTTCCAAAAGAATTGGGAAGCAAATTTTCAGAGGAAAGGAAGCGAGTCCAATGAACGATTCACAGTCGCAGCCTTTTGCCATCGGTCAGGGGACCGAGGCTCCCGCCTTCAGAAAATCTGTTAGAAATTGAAAAAGACCTGGTGAGTCGTGGGTTTCTCCGAGAGCGGAGCTTATCTGCGAGACAGTCTGACACAAGCGCCGGTTTAACAGGTGAGAAACAGATTTTTTGTGATAGCTTCCTATCTTAAGCTTACAAAAGGCGGAACGTCCCCATGGCGAAATAAAATCGCGGCGGATGTTCTTTTTGTATTTTCAAAAAATGGAGAGAGATATGCGCGGCATGAGGACGGCAGTCAAATAAAAATTGAATAGAAGCGTGTGAGCTTTTTAGGCTTCCTATGTTTTGAAGGCTGAAATTTAGGAGTTTAATTTTGTCCGGTACAAGGACAATTGTAAGCCAAAAATTTGGGAGTAAGCGTCAAAACAAATTGGGAGAGTCCCCAAAGAAGCGCGGAGAGGGCCTTTCGTAAAACGAAAGACTGATAAAAGTAACCGGACGTAGTGCCGGGGAAATTACTCCCTAAAAAGCGGTAAACACAAAATTGAAATGGCCTTTATCGTATAGATAAAAAAATAAAACTTTATTGTAAAGGGTGAGTCCAAAGTACAGTGAAAAAGGCGGTAGCCTCGTTTTGAAAACCGTTTAAAATGTTCAGATCAATATTGATTTGTCAAAGAAAGGTGCGTAGAATCCCATGTGCTGAAACCTGAATTTGGAAGATTTCATGAAGAAGAAAAAGCTGAGTTTGAGAAATTTGGATTGCATTTTTCAAAAAGAGCAGTTCTTAACCAGTGAAATCGTAGATAATTCAGAAAAATCAGAAAGGGATTGGTAAAGTCCAATGGGATAAATCGTTTCTAAACAAGTGACAAATAATCGTCTTATAGGATGAGAAACAGGTGAGTCCAAAAGAAAGTTCATTTTAAGCCCCTGACAGATGGTATGTCCATTTGTCAGGGGCTTTTTCTGCTAGTTGGCAACCCCGGGAGTGGTAATTATATCCGCTTGCCATACACATGGTATATGCTTGAAACGAACGTACCAGCTTCTTATAAAAATCACGGAAAGATTGAGTCTGGATATCGACAGGGAAAGTGAAAAACATACTTGATCTCTGCTGATGAATTTCCTGATCAGATCGGGAAATTCACTTTATCCATTATAGGCGACTGAGGCGAATTGTGCGCCGATTAAATCACACAGCATTAGAGGAGAAATCTGAATCTGCTGTCCGATTTTCCCGCCGCTTACTATAATAAAGGAAAGCTTTTGGGCGCTTTCATCAATAACAGTTTTGTATTGCTTTTTCATCCCAATCGGGGAACAGCCGCCCCGAATATAGCCGGTGGCATTTTTGATTTCATCCACATGAATCATTTCTACACTCTTTTGTCCTACGGCTCGGGCTGCGGCTTTTAAATTCAGTTCTTTTGCCACCGGGATAACAAATACATAAAAATTACGGTCTGTGCCTCGCGTTACTAAGGTCTTGAAGACTTGCTCTACCGGCTGGCCTAATTTTTGTGCTACGGAAACACCGTCTATTTTTCCATCCTCATGCTCGTAACTGTACGTTTCATAAGGAATTTTCGCCCGGTCTAAGACCCGCATGGCGTTTGTTTTATTTTCCTTTGCTTTCATAGTATCACTCCGTCTGAATCTGCTTGTTTCTCTTACATTTTAGCACAACCGCAGCGAATAGAAAATAGGGGCTGCCAGAAAGAAAGGAAATATTAAAAACAGATAGGAATAAGGCGGAGAATGAAAATAAATAATTTCAAAAGGGTTAGAAAATACAAAATAGCGGCCCCCACAAGAATGTAAAGAGCCGCTGAAAATTAGCCTGTGCTGGATTGTTTGGGTTCGGTATAAGAAAGCGCCTGGCTGGAATCGCTTAGGCCGCTTGTAGTGGGGTCATTCAACAGGTTCCATACAGATACCAGAACCGACGCCACGATTACGGGGCTCTGGACGGCCTGTAAGAGCACGTTCCCCACAGCCTGCCAGCTTGTCATGTCTTCCCAGTTGAAGCCTAGGCATGCCAGCATGGGCAGAAAAATGGACGCTGCCAGGTTGAACCAGAACACAGGGTTTTTAAACCGTACCTTCCAATTGATTTTCATTTCAGTTCCTCCTTATTATACAGGCAGTCCGAATTTGATTAAGATATATCCGACGCAGGCTGTAATAACCAAAAGGAGAATCTTATCCACAATCTTGTCCCAGCGTTTTCCGGATTTCTCCTTAAACTCCGCGATGGATAAAAGAGCCTTGTTAATATCCGCCTGCATGTCGTTGAGCTTGTCCAGGATCTTGCTGTACTGCTCGTCCCGTTTTGCGTCTGATTTTTCCAGAGCTGTGATCCTGGTGTAAAGCTCCGAGTGGGTTTCCCTGGATTGCTGGCGGTATTCCGCGATCTGCTTTTCCAGCATCTCCGCTTTTGCCAGCCCAAGGCAGTCCCGGGAGGGATCCGCAACGCACTTTTCCGGCGCCATGATAATCCCTCCTTACTCGATTACAATCTGAAGCTTTCCGATGGCGTTTCCGAAAGCGCCCGCGTAGCCGTCCTGGCCGTTTCCGGTTTCATTGTCATACTGCCAGGGATAATAGCTTCCGCCCACAGGAGCGACCCGGTATTTGGCTTTCTTATACGGCCTGATGCTGTCCGGGGTGTAATAATACACTTCAACAGCGTCAATCTCCAAACCGTTTCCCGCGTAGCCGTTTACAGCGTCGTTGATGCTGCAGCCGGTCACATAGGGAAGCCAATTGCCGCCCTTAATATGTACCCGGTACTTTACGGAACCAGCGGAAACACGAACAGCGACATCAGTGACGGCTCCGGTAAATCCCGCGTAATCCTCAAGGTTTTTCACCTCGGGAAGCCAGCCGTCCGCCTTGGTTCTTACCCGGTAGTATACATCTACCGTTTTTGCCGGCTCGGGCGCGGGAGCTGGAGTGGGTTTATCAAAACCATTAAGGCCCTTCTCCTTGATGGCCTTAGGATAATCCTGATAGCACTCATTCATATCCACGCCGCCCTGGATTCCGGGAACGCTGCCGGAGCTAGTGTACTGCCACATGCCATATTGGCCGGAGTACTGGCACTCAGTAAAATACTGGGCAGCCCAGATATCATAGGGAAGCTGGTCAGGATAGAATTTGCTGTCAAGCCAGTTGAGGGAGGCATAAACGCCCACATAATACCCAGCCTTTTCAACCTCAGAGCAGAAAGCCTTAATTACATTGGTCAAGGCCTGCCGGGAGAGCGCGCCCATTGTTCCGTTGTCCTCCACGTCGTAATAGACGGGATATTCGAATTGCTTGCCCTTGATGGTGTCCAGGAAGAACCTGGCCTCCTGGCGCGCCTCAGCCTCGGAAACCGCATAGCCGTAGTGGTAAGCGCCTACTGGGATCCCGGCGGCTTTGGCTCCCTTGTAATTGTTTTCAAACTGATTGTCCACCTGAGAAGGATCCGGAGAACCGAAAGAGGAACGGAGAATGGCGTAATGGATTCCAGCTCCTTTCACTTGCTTCCAATCGATTTTCCCCTGCCAAGTAGATACGTCAATGCCCTTGGTCATAATAAAATCTCACCGCCTGGATAAAAGTATTGATTTTTTAAGAATGTATTTACGATAATATACTCACTGCGAACATAAAACTGAGATTTTCTATTGATAATCGTTTGTGTGCTCATAAAGTTCCTCCTTCTCATTCATTAGTATTGTATTTTAAGGTGAAGGGACGGCAAATGATAAATCATGATTTTACGCGGGCATAAAAGAAGGGCCCAAGGTATCCGGATCACGAGAGGCGTGTTTAAAAATTTTAAAATGGTATCTCTAGATAAAAAAACGCCGGCGAACACAATAAATTTTGCGTTCACCGGCGTTCAAGACGCTCAATAACAATTTTATTTCGATTATCCATTCGAAAAGTAATTCGGCATCGAGGGCATTTGATTTCCGCGACGCCATCAATTTTTCCCAACAGCTTATTGCAGTTAGGACAGCGGAATTCTATCATCATTACCTCCTGCGCATACATTGTTCGATCGTTATTAAAATACAGAAAAATCGAACTATAGTTCTATTATAACGTAAAAAAAGCGAATTGTCAAGGAAAATACAGAAAGGCGGTAACAGAGGGCAGCTATTATGGAAGGCGAATGCCCTGCTTGATTATGTAAAAGCAAAATCAGAAAAAAAGAACCTGTCCGCACTTTTGCGCATATGATACAATGATCAAACTTTGAAAGGAGTTTTGTAAATGGATGACTTTATGAAATTAGCGTCCATGGAATACGGAATATCGCCATTACCGGAAAATCCTGTACCTGCAATGGCTTATGTACCCTATCAGCAATTAGAAGCTGTATATGGTGTAGAACAAGGTCTTATGGCCGGAACGATTTTTCCTGTGTTGGATAAACCGTTTTACGGCTGCGGAGGGAACAAGAGATGAATGAACGAGAAAAGCTTTTGAAACGTATTGCCGCTGAAGATTTTGCGGTCATTGAGCTTCATATGTTTATGGATTCCCATCCCAATAATAAAGAAGCCGCGATGAAGCTAAAGGAGCACGATATGAAAAGTCAGATGCTCCGGAAAGAATTTGAGGAAACCTATGGCCCTTTAATGGCAAATCAGATTCAAGCCAACCGATGGGCTTGGATTTCTGACCCATGGCCGTGGGATGTAGACTGTGAGAAAGGGGATTTATAACGTATGTGGGTTTACGAAAAGCGACTTGAATATCCGATTAAGATTACCCGGCCAAATCCAGCTTTAGCAAAGCTGATCATCAGTCAATATGGCGGTCTATACATTTAAAAGATATGTTTTTAGCGCATAATAAATTTATCGTTTTTTTCTTCAACCGCCTGGGCTTCTAAAAGTTTCTTGATTTCGCTGTAGATTATCATTTGATTATGGATTAATGTGTTTAAATTTTCATTGATAACTTCGAGAGAATCAAGTAAATCCTTTTTACTGTACATAAGGCGACACCCTTTCCTTACTGTACCGCTCGCTTATTAATTATAGGGTGATTTCTCAAAAATGGTGAAATAAGTGTAAATATATCACAAACAGCCCTCCCCACCGAAAACGGAAAGGAGGGCGGAGTTATATAATGAAAAAGAGAGCCAGATTACTCCGACTCTCTCAAGTGTGCATCCGAAAACACACACCCCAATTACTGATATTATTATACATCAAACGGACAATATGTTCAAGCCTGGAATTATGTATGCGAATACGTTACATAGTGTGTTTCTTCCTGAGACAAAATATTTATCAATTCGAAAATAGTGGGATCTGATGTAAGAAATCTCGTATAATCAACGGTTTCTTGAAATTCATGTGGCTGTTCTGTTTTTTCTTGCATGTTTTATCATCTCCTGTTCAAGCCTGAATTTATACCCCGCGCCAGGCAAGCGGCGGTTGTAAGCAAAACGCGCTTTTATATTCCGCCGGCGTTAAGCGGGAGAAGGTTCGTTATTTTGAGCAATTCTATAGGGATTACATACCGTTCTCCCTGACCACCGTTATATATGGTATCCCAGGCACCATTTTTGCGGTGAGTATCCTCAACCAAATCCCAGGGTTGTTTCGTTCGTTTTTCAACTATGATGGGGTCAATAACATTTTTTATTTTATCAGGGATTTCAATATCATATTGACTTAAGATTTTAGAAGCCCCATAGCCATTATATAAGTAATAAACATCTGGGACTACAGGCCCGAATTGCCAAGCGCAAATATCGTTATTAAATAAGGGTTCATTATTTTTGGAAAGCCATTCAACCTGAATATAATACAATATCTTCTGCAATTGAAGGTTGCTAATAGGACACTGCTCTTTTGAGCATTTGCTAATAATATATCTAGCTAAATCAATCGCGTTATAGGACATAAAAGAAAAACCCCCTTTCATACTTTCTTCATTATAGCACCTTTGGATATTCAAGGTTAGTTGACTTTTTAGTGTAAATGCGTATAGTATAATTGATATTAAAAAAGTTTTATACTTTTTGTAAGGGTGATGTTGCGACATCGCCCTATTTTTAGCCCCCAGGAAAATTCCCGGGGGCTGTCTTTCTGTCAATCGCTTTTCTTAGGTTCGGTATAAGAAAGCGCCTGGCTGGAATCGCTTAGGCCGCTTGTAGTGGGGTCATTCAACAGGTTCCATACAGATACCAGAACCGACGCCACGATTACGGGGCTCTGGACGGCCTGTAAGAGCACGTTCCCCACAGCCTGCCAGCTTGTCATGTCTTCCCAGTTGAAGCCTAGGCATGCCAGCATGGGCAGAAAAATGGACGCTGCCAGGTTGAACCAGAACACAGGGTTTTTAAACCGTACCTTCCAATTGATTTTCATTTCAGTTCCTCCTTATTATACAGGCAGTCCGAATTTGATTAAGATATATCCGACGCAGGCTGTAATAACCAAAAGGAGAATCTTATCCACAATCTTGTCCCAGCGTTTTCCGGATTTCTCCTTAAACTCCGCGATGGATAAAAGAGCCTTGTTAATATCCGCCTGCATGTCGTTGAGCTTGTCCAGGATCTTGCTGTACTGCTCGTCCCGTTTTGCGTCTGATTTTTCCAGAGCTGTGATCCTGGTGTAAAGCTCCGAGTGGGTTTCCCTGGATTGCTGGCGGTATTCCGCGATCTGCTTTTCCAGCATCTCCGCTTTTGCCAGCCCAAGGCAGTCCCGGGAGGGATCCGCAACGCACTTTTCCGGCGCCATGATAATCCCTCCTTACTCGATTACAATCTGAAGCTTTCCGATGGCGTTTCCGAAAGCGCCCGCGTAGCCGTCCTGGCCGTTTCCGGTTTCATTGTCATACTGCCAGGGATAATAGCTTCCGCCCACAGGAGCGACCCGGTATTTGGCTTTCTTATACGGCCTGATGCTGTCCGGGGTGTAATAATACACTTCAACAGCGTCAATCTCCAAACCGTTTCCCGCGTAGCCGTTTACAGCGTCGTTGATGCTGCAGCCGGTCACATAGGGAAGCCAATTGCCGCCCTTAATATGTACCCGGTACTTTACGGAACCAGCGGAAACACGAACAGCGACATCAGTGACGGCTCCGGTAAATCCCGCGTAATCCTCAAGGTTTTTCACCTCGGGAAGCCAGCCGTCCGCCTTGGTTCTTACCCGGTAGTATACATCTACCGTTTTTGCCGGCTCGGGCGCGGGAGCTGGAGTGGGGGAGGGCGCGGGCTTGTCCCCGTTTAAATGAGCCTCCACCATCTTCAGAAACCTGTCCCAGCCCAGGTCAAGGGTTCTGTGGGGACAGTATTTTCCATTGTAATCCTGGTGCTTGGTTACTCTGTCCATTCCCCAGCCATAGCGTTTTAAGATAGAAGCGATAAACTCAGCGGCGTTTTGCTCCGCTTTGGTGAACTTCTCACCGCCTGACAGGGAATAGCAGATCTCCACGGCGATCCCCTCCCGGTTGCCTTTGCCGTTTCCGTCTCCGGCGTTCCAGGTGTTCCGGTTTTCCGGCACGCCCTGAACTACCTCCTGATCGTCCACGGCGTAATGAAAAGAAACCTCATTGTCGTTACGAATCATATAGGCGATTTCATTCGCCGCCGGTGCGTCGTTGGCGGTGTTGTGAACCACTACCCTGGTAGGGGTCATAGCATAAGGACATTTGATGGAGTAACGGGAAGGGTCTGCTAAATTTTGAATGATTTTCATTTTGCTTCCTCCTTGTTTTCTAAAGCGGATAAACGCCGCTCTAAATTCTCAATTTGCTTTTGCTGCTTCTGCACCATGCAGATTAAAGGGGAGATAAATTCGCTGTAACGCAAAGCGTATACATATTCGCCCTCTACGGTTCGGGTTTTCAACTCTTTCCGTGTTACAGTTTTTTCCTCTCCGGTTTCCTCATCTGTGACAACTTCGGGGACGTCCTCGTAATAATCCTCTGTTTTTGGGGTCTTGATGAATCCGGCGAAATCCAAATCCGACATTCCGATCTGTGGAAGGAGCTCCTCGATATCCTGGGAGATCAAGCCCCAGTGGGTTCTGCCGCTGGTGCCGTCGTTGAATTTAAAGGTGCTGGGTTTCAATCCCATGATGAGTTTTTCAGCCTGTTCCGGATCAATATCGGCAATCGTATTCTTCTCGTTTCGGTCAGAGGTGTTTATGGAACCTGTTTTGGAATAAACAACCGCCCACCTGTGAGAACCGTTTCCTAAATTAAGCGATCCGTCGCCCGCTTCCCTGAATACGCCTCCCTGTAAAACAACGCCGACAGCGGCGTTAGTGTCTACACCTAATTGCAATGTTGAACCGTTTCCATAAATCTGCGGAAGTTTGCTGGAGCTGTATCCGTGCTGCGCGCTGATCGTTGCGTTGATATTGTCGGTCAAAACCTTGTGCCAGGGATTCCAGCTCTGCTCATCGCCGTTCCTGGTTCGATAGGCCAGCCAATTGCTCCCGTTATACTGGCCTAAAAGCTGCAAGCGGTATTTGTTATCAGTCATACCGGAAACTGTGAGATATACACCGTTAAGATCAGCGCCGTCACTTGAGTCATTGTAACAAAAGCCAAATCCATTTATGATATCGTTCAGAGTAGGGGTGCCCTCGGATTCTTTCAGCTTATTGTATTCCTGCCGCAGATAATTCATTAAAGCGATATTATCTGTTGTGGCTAAAACCCTTTGATTGGCTGGATAAGGAGGCGTGTTATATTTAAAGCCCGGGGTAAAATACAGGGTACCGTTTGAAGCCCAAATAACATCATAGGCATCTGGATCATCTTCTCTTTGAAAGCCCCACCCCTCGCTTGCGCTTCCCGCAGGGTCGGCAGTCAAGATACGATTTACATTAACGATATTAGAATTTTGGCAGTCTAATGCGTATTTTTCGTCCGCTGGTCCGCTGCCGCCGTACTGATTAGCCTTCAGCTTTAATGCTCCCTGCATTTCTCCGCCGGTAATTGGTAAGGCTTCCACATCAGAGGCAGACGGCATTTGAGCCAGCTTGCCGGAGCTGTTTAGGGTTGCTACACCATTAGCTGCACCTTTTTCATCATTTGGTATAGCTTTTTCGTCAATGTTAGCGAAAGCGGTATTAAAATCGTTCATTTGCGGCGGGTCAGAATATACCCATTGTGGCAAATCAAAATTTGGCGTTGTGGATTGATAACTCATAGTGTTCCTCCTTTATAAAATGGCATGTCTGACGCTGAGTGTCATAGCAAATTCACCTTCTGGGTTATCCGGAGAACGGTCTATGTTAACGGCGGCTTGAAGAATCGGTTCGTTTTGTTGAGAGCCGTTATAATACATTTGCAAGCCGGATATTTTCTCCTGGAGTTGATCTGGCAGTAGATAATAAGTGGCTGTAACACTGGTTGAACTAACTTCAACAATATCCGCTGGCGGCAGATGAAAATCAGTTGATGCATCTGTGGTGAAATATAAATCTGATACTAGATTAATTCCGGATAAATCCCCGGCAACTCCCTGCCCTTGAATAAGCTTCAGCAGCTTTTGTTTCGCAAAAGGCGTTAAATAGTTTCCCAAATAGTACCACCCCTTTATGAGTTCTTCAAAAACAAACCAAGACGGATATGCTTTTTCCCAGCCGCGCCAGTTTTTGATTGTACTTTCGATTTCGCTCCAGGTGTTTACGTTGGCGGCTTTTTCAAACACAAGCCACGAAGGAAAGATTTCTTCCCAAACGGTCCAGCTGGGAGCGATTCCTTCTAACGTGCGCCAGTCCATCGGCTGCGTTTTAAACGCCATAATATAAGTTTGAATATTAATATCGTCGTTAATATACTGGCCGTCAGCAGCCGGGAGGCTTCCGTCCATTTCGAACGTGATTTTTTTAGGCTGGAAAAATAGCGTTTTTGTTTTATCACGGTATGAAATGGTGGAAGCTTCTACCGAATATTCCCATATAGTTCCGCTGTCTTCAGACAAGATACTCTTAGCGGAAACAGAAGTCACCTGAAAATTTCCAAATGTATTAAAGTATGGAAGATCTACAGTCAGAAGCTGTCCCGCAGACCAGCCGGGAATTAATGTGGAAAATGAAATCGTAAAGGCTGGCTGCGCAGCACGCTGCAAAAATGTTTCCGCATTTAAAGCAGCGTCCGAAAAATCTACTATGGTTTCATCTTCGATCAGATATTCAATAATACCGGAGCCGCCTCTTTGGGCTTTGATTTTTTCTCTTAGGTCTCCATCAACCAGCCGCGAGTAGACCTGGATTAAAGGATATCCATTAACCTGGATATACCCGCCGTTTGAAAGATCAAGCCATTCGTAACCGTCTTTCATTTCAATTTCATATCCGCCATAACTCATTAACGCCTGTACCGTGTCGTCGTCATCGTCAATTCCGTTGAATCCAATTTTTACATTAGCCGGCACGGTTGAAGATGTAGCTCCGCTTTGAATTGCATTACTCATAGAGTACAGAGGATATTTGCATCTAACGATTTGAGGCGAGAGCCTTTCAAAGCGAAGTCCGGTTTCCCCGTTACTTTTGATTTGGAATTCCTGATATTGGCCTTTGCTTTGTCCGCCGACCACCCGGACAGCGGAATACATGGTAAAAGAATCGCGGGTGACATTTACGTTATAAACCGCTGAATCGGAATCAAGGCTGATCGGCGCGGTGCTTCGGTTGTAGGTATACCGCATATTGAAGACCTTATCCGGGGTGATTTCCCACCAAGCACCGCATACATCTGCCATTTGATCTATCACGGAGGAAACAATCTGCCCCCATAAGTAAGCCGGGCTGTTTAAGGTTATTCCAGTAAAATCATCAATTTCCCCGACGGTAATTCCTTCATTTTCCACTCTAACCGGAATAATGCCATAGAACTCGCCGAGAGATGCATCATACCAAGACTGGCCCGGTCTGTTCCCCATTAAAATCTGGGTAACGCTGGCGCCGGACGGAAACGTCATATCGACAAAAACGCTGGCTATATAATCGGAGTTGTTCGTCAGGGTGAGATTATATATTTTGTAAGACAGATCCACGTTATCCAGGTTTTCTTGTTCAGCTTCCATAACAGTCCCGGCAAAGATTACATTGTCATTCTCAACTAATTGGATATAATCGCAGGCGGCGATATCTTTTGAATCGGCCGGCATATAAATCCGCAGGGTAGATGAAGTTACATGAGCCTCGTTTTCATCAAGCGATCCCCCGGTTTCAACGAGGATATCCGGGCGGGGAATTTTGTTTAAATAAACCGTCATCCTTTGTACCTCTTTGCCATAACGTCATTGTACTGGTGCTTCGTTACATTGTCCGTAATCAGTTTTCCATCTAAATAAAGAGGAGAATTAACTACGATAACAGACGAATTTGCGGCGTCTGAGTAGTTCCCGTTTGCCAGGGCGAAAAGTTCGGCCTGCTGCTTTTGCGTCAGAACCATTTCCCCGTCCTTTAATAAGGCGGGACCTTCTCCCATTGCGAAATCAACAATACCGCCTGTATGAAAACGGGGCAACGATACATTTGGAATTTCAGGAATCGCCGGAATGCCGATTGCCCCAGTCAATTGGTTGATCCCCCAAATAATACCATTGATGATCGCGATAGCGCCGTTAATAATTCCCTCGACAATAGTCGGAATCAAGTTGAAAATTCCCTTGAACATATCAACGATTCCGTTCCAAGCCTGCTCCCAGTTGCCCGAAAACACACCGGTAATAAAGTCAATCAACCCGCCGAAAACGTCCATAACGCCTTCGATAATCGGCATTACCGCGTCAATAGCGCCGCCTAACACTTTACTGAAAATACCAGCTAGTGTTTCAATTACTGGGCCAAGTACATCGCTGATCAGTCCGGCGATCTGGGAGAAAATATCAAACAGAGGCTCTAAGGCGGAAAACAAGGTCTCTAAAATAGGGGTAAGAGCGGAGAAAAGTTCTTGTATTGGAGGCAAGATGGCTTGAACAAGGCTCATTAGCGGCTCAATTAAAGCGGAAACAAGACTAAGTAAAGGTTCCAGAGCGGCTTGGATCAAAGATAAAAGCGGTTCCATAAGCGATTGGAACAGTCCCATTAGCGGATTTAGAATACCATCTAAAAGCTGCATAAGTGGTTCCAAAAGCTGCGCAATTAAATCTAAAATTGGGGTAAGCGCTTCACTGATAAGCTGTAATCCAAGCCCAAGAATTTGTCCTATAAATTCTACGATTTGCCCAAGTGGCTCACTGATCACTAAAAGCACTTCTCCGAGTTGTTCGAAAATAGGAGCTAGGGATTCGCCAAGTACTTCCATTAATGGCTTTAAGGATTCCATTAAGGTGCTTAGCAAAGGAATCAAAGCTTCTCCCAAGGGAACTAGCAGCATTTCGAAACCACGCTTGAGTTCGTCAAGCATTGCACCAAGATCGTCATATTTGACGTCTTTCATATTTTCTAATTCTTCGCCTGTCGCATAAGCGCTATCCTGAATTCCTGCTAGTGCTGTAACTACTTCCGGCCCTAAATCTTCCCACATAGTACCAAACAAAGCCACTCCGGCCTGGCTCTGCGCGAGAGGATCGTCCATATCTGCCAACGCTTGAATAGTTTGGTCGAAAGCTTCTTTGGCTGAATCTCCTCCGGCTGCAAATTTAGCTGCCATTTCATCAGCATTTAATCCGATAGCTGAAAAGCCTTCTTGTGTGGTTGCCGAGCCGTCTACTACACGAATAGACATTTCTTTAATGGCGTCGCCAACCTTGTCCAAGTTAAAGGCGCCAGATTCTGCTCCGCTTTCCATGATTGCGAACATATCGTCAGCATCAAGGCCGACTTTTGCAAATTGCACAGAATATTCGCTGATACTATCTAGTAACTCTCCAGAGAAATCCAATCCATTTTGGGCGCCGGTAGCGATTAAGTTCATGGCATCATCGCCGCTAATTCCGAATTGAGTCATCATTGCATTGGCTGCCCGGACAGATTCATTTATGTCGTATCCGAAAGTGTCGCGCAATGTAAAAGCGGATTCCGTTATGTTTTGCAAAGAAGCTTGGTCTAAATCACCCATTTGTTGAGTAACAGCAGACATAGCGTCGGCAATATCTCCGAATGATTCCCCGTAGTTGTTTGTATAAATGCTTTTTAAAGTTTCTTCGTAGCTGTCGAGAGACTCCTTTGATACTCCAGTAGACGCGGCGAATTGATTCATTGCTTGATCTATGGAAGTTGCTGAAGATACAGCGTATCCGCCTACGGCTACAGCAGCGGAGCCAATTCCTAATAACGCGGCAGACCCAGAGGATCCAAGCCCAGAGAATGAAGAAACTAAATCGCCAACAGCGCCACCAGCCGGGCTGAATTTTCCAAAAGCGTCGGTGGCTTTTTCACCTACATCTTTTAGAGCGCCGGAGAGACCACCGGTTTCTTTTGTGGTTTTTTGAATACTGTCTTGTGCGTCGTCCGCACTTTGCTCTACAGCGGTTCCAGCACTTTTGGCAGATCTTTTTATTGTAGATTCCGCCTTAGAGACGTCGCTTTTTATTTTTGAATCATCAGCTCTAATTTCATATACAACTTCGCCTTCTGCCAATGAAATCACCTCACAAGTGAAAGTCATCGGCACATAATGGCACTACTTGACTTTTCCTATTTTTATTTCAAATTCCTTTTTGCAGTTACGGCCCTTACACTTAATCCAAACGCCCTTGCATTTCGCATCAGGATCAACTTTTAAAGGCATCACATAACCGCAGTACGGACACTTAATTTTATCCACGATCATCACCGTTACGGCCTTTCTGCCAGGGTGTGCAGTGCAACAGCGATTTTTGCAAGCCCATCTTGGAATTGCTTTTTTCTTTCTTCCTCTGACAGATTAAGCTTGTACAGCTGCTTTAGCTTGATTAACTGCCGGCGTTCCTCTGCATTGTATTTTGTTGGTTTGGGGAGGGGGCGGGAACGTATTGAAATGATCTGCATGATCTTGGTATCATCAGACAAACCGTTAAATAACGCCGTAAAGCTCCACCAATGAAGGTTTTTGTCAGCGCCAAGCAGATCGAGATGGTAGCACTGCATAAAGGAAGAATAGACGGCCCATGCGTCTTGATTAAAATCGAAATACTTTTCTCCTCCGGCTTTTTTATCTGACACGTCAATAAATTCCTTGAAGATCAGATTAAAAAGAGCCGCTTTTTTGTCAGGCTTCAGGATTTTCAGAAATAATTTTGATTTTACTAAAAGCCATAAGCAGGCCTCGGCCTTTTCAAAATCTGTCAAAAGCGTGTCGGAGAACACTTGATAGCATTTCAGCACTGTTCGAAAAGAGGTATTTAAACGCACGGGCACAAACTTATATTTGACCCTCTTTTTCAGAGGGGAATACAGTCTCATTTCCACGCTCTCCGCTTAAATGCTTGTTTTCTTTGACGGGCAACCTCCTGAAATTTAGGTATGAGAATGTTTTGAACATACGGGAAAAGATTGTAGGCCATCTGCTGAAAATCATCGGAATAAAATTCAATAATTTTTTTGGCATTCTCGTCTCCGAATAAAAGGCAGAACACGTCAACAACGACTTTCCCAATATCTTCAACAATCTTTAGGTCTCCAGGGTTACTGTTGGAACGCTTTTGCAGATCCACGAACCGAACTTGGAGTTCCCGGTATTTCTTTACCAGCTCGGGACGAATATCAATTTTAATTTTTAGGATCTCACTGGTTCCATCGTTCTTTTGCAGCTCGATTTCATCAGTAAAAAGAGCGTTCTGTCTAAGCGTATACATCAGGATATCCTCCTTATAAAAAATAGAAGGGGGAGGATAAACCGCCCCCTTGTGTTATTTAGGCCGCCGGCGTGATCGTGGGCTTTCCGTCGAAACGGATTTCCACAGAAATCGCGCTGTCATCGGTACTGGCACCGGACCATTCCTGAATATTGCAGAAGGTGCAGTCACAGGTAATAGTTACCTCTTTGCTTTGAGCGTCGGTATACTTCAGCTGGAAAGAAGACTGCCGGTCGGTATCCAGTCCGTATTTCTTACTGAAAATGTAATCCTGAGCCTGATCGCCAACAACGCGCTTCCCAGTGAGCGTAAACGCCGGGGCCATGCCCGTCACATGGTTTTTCGCGAATCCCTTGTCCGATAAGAAAAAGTATTGCTGAACAACCTCGTTCAAAGCCTCTGCGATATTGTCAAATCCCTCGGCTAGTTCGGCATAAGTCCAGGTGCCGGGCGGATCCGATCCCTGAGATACACCGATAGAAGCAGTCAGGTTGTACATTGTAAGCAAGCCGTAAGCTGCCATATTAATTCCCCCTTAGATAAAATTTGACTTCAAGGCTGGAGCCGTAAAGCCATTGGTTGTTTTCTTCGCGCCCTAAATAGACGGGTGCGGCTGTGGTTTCTATATTTGTGATTTGGAAGCGGTCTGCGGAGGGGTAGTCCTTCCGCATATTCAAAAACGTGTGAAGTTTTCCAAGCGTGTCCGCCGCAAGCTCTTGATCTGAATTTTTGCAGTTTAAAACCGCCGACATGGAGACGGCGGCTTTTTTATCAAGAAATGTATTTAAGTTCCCGGATCCCCACGCGATGGAAATACCGTTTTCAGGAGGCATAGGCCCTATCACAATTTTTGAATACAGCTCCGTTTGCTCCGCAAGATCAATAACTGCGGTTAAAACATCGTCGTATACGCTCATTTTTTGCTCATTCCCTTCGAAAAGGCGTTCTGCGCTACTTGATCCAGTTCCTTTTTGTAGGTGTTTACACCTTTTTCAACCCATTGGAGGGAGGCATTTTGATTCTTATCCTTTGACGGGGTTCCGGTGTAATACCGCCGTTTCGCGTAAGGAGTGTCCCAAATAGCTAATCCGTCCTGCGGCCTGCTGGCACTCAAGGCGCTGTTCATTAATTTGCCTTGATCTTCCGGAACAAAAACATTTCCGTATTCAATGACAGATTCTGTAACAGCCGGGATCATCATAGAATTTCCCGCCTTAATTTTTGCTTGAATGGCGGCCATGTTTCGCGTAATTTTAACTGACATTACACCAACCCCAATTCTACGTGATGGACGCGGGTCGCGGGGACATCGGGAACCGGGTCAACCGTCAGCACTTCATATTCGCCGTATTTCTGACCCTGCGAGTTAAATACTTCGCACCGGAGAGGCTTTCCGGCCTTTTGGGAATGTTCCGCCAGAGAATCATAATCCAGGACGGGCCTTGAAAGCCTGGCGTCAATGAACAGCGTAGAGCGCAGCACGACCTCGGTGTTTTCCTTTGTTTTTTTCACTTCGTTGGTGTTCTGAAGATGCACACGGGAGACCTCATAGTCCTGCCATACGGGCTTTTGCCACGCGTCCATTCCCGTGCAAACCTTAATAATTGCTAAATCCCCCAAAAGGGATTGAGGAATCGGTCTGAGCATACATGCACACCTCTTTCCATCAACGGAGTTTGTTCAAGCAAGGAAAGCGCGAAAGGGCTGACCATCAGAGCGCCGGGCTTTGTGGTTGTACTGGACAATGCGCCGCCCGATACTGAAACCTTTCCCACCGTAAAAGACTGGCCGGCCTGGCCTGTCAGCACGGTTTCCAGTCCGATTTGTGTGAAGTATAGCACTTGTGCCGCGGCAGCCTTTTGAACCAGCGTTTGAAGTATAGACGGGAGGGCGGAGATTCCCCCGCCCTCAACAATTCTATATCGCGTAATACTGTCGATCATATCAGACGCAAGTCCGGCGTACACAGGAAACTCCTCTTCAGAAATCGGGCATGTACCATAAAGGTCAAGATACTGCTGATATGTGATGTACGCCATAAGCCCACCTCTTGATTAAGAGCCTACGACAGCCAGCGCGGAGCCGGTGGCAGTGGCGATATTTCCCTTGGTCGTATTAACCAGCGCAACGGTTACAGTATCGCCGGATTTTGTGGTAAAGCTCGCTCCGTTAGTAACATCGGTCCAGTCTGTAAGTGCCTGACCATAAGTCACGCTTACCGCTCCGTCTGTATTGGTTTTAGCAACATATTTCATGCCGTACGGAGCCGGAGCCAATCCATTGATGATGGTATGAGTACTGTCGGCGCCTGCGGAAGTGGTAATATTCAGGGTGCCTAAAGCCGGGTTGGAAGCCATATTTACAAAGATGCCGGGAAGCCTCTGGTTCAGGGCAAACACATCGTAGTAGTAACGCTCGTAATAGAGCCATTTTCCTTTGCTCTGCGCGGTAGGTGCGGACATCATGGAGGTTTCATAGACAACAGGTGCGGCGATTGCAACGGGGTCGAACATCAATAGATTGATTTGCTTCGCCCCTGTGGCAGAGGCCCAGCCCTCGGTAAAATCGTAAGCGCTCATCATGATATCTTTGGGGACCTCCATAATGACAACGCCGTCAAGCTTACCGACATTTCGGTCAATGTTGCGGATACCCGTATCAGCCTCCACAAAACGAGTGATGCCGGCAGCCTCTTTCAGAAGCTTATAGGTATCCGGTGTCATTTTGGCGCGGATACGGTCACGGGGTACGCGCTGATTCACCATATACGCCAGGTAGGTATCCCAGGTTTCCAGAATGTTATCAGCGGTTAGAGCCGTAGCATCAACGCCTCCGAAGCTGCTCGCCGCCTGAGCCAACGCGGAAGCCGCGTAAGCGTCCATTTCCGGCACCTTCTGGAATTCGTTGAACGTCTTTGTGATATTGGCGATATTGACGATCGGATCCTCTTGAATATCCATAGGATCCGCCAGGGTGTCCCATTCCCGATCCATTCTCATGGTAAGAATCTGCTCGGAGGTGTTGAAATTGCGATTAAAAGTTCCGGTGATCTGATCGCGGTTTACCGCTCTTGCGCCGCTGGTGGTCATGCTTTGAACAGCCACAGCTTTTCCGCTGATCGGCTTATAGGTGGCGCTGTTCGGGCTGCCGTACAGATCAGAAAAATAAGACCAATAAGGGTACATATTTGCCATTGCCTTAGAGTATTCGGTTGCATAGTTTAATTCAAGCTGAGTAAAAGCCATAAATTATCTTCCTTTCTTTAACGTCCTGGCCGCCAGATATCCTCAAAGGTTGATCCGGTTTTTCCGCTCGGCATCTGTCCTTTGACCTCCGCTCCGAATTGTGGGGAAGAGGGCGGCGCGGGTTCTGTCGGGTTAAAATATTCTTCGTATTTTTCCGCGACTGTTTTTAACTGCTCGGCGATTGCGGGAGCGTTTTCCCCGCGTTCGAGCATCTTATAGACAGTTTCACGGAATTTGGGCTTCACCGACGAAAAATCATCACCGCCTAAAGCGCGGAGCATATCGCGCTCCTCCGCTACAGCCTTATATTCGTCGGTTTCTTTGACCTTCACATTTTGCAGAGCGTTTTTTTGAGCGTCTGCCAGCGCTAGGTCAATTTTTTCCTGTAATTCTGATTTCGGGATAAAATCCGACATGCTGGTACCGTGCAACGCCATGACTTTATCAACCTGTTCCTCACTGAGGCCAAGAGCTCCCAGTGATCTTCTTGTAAATGCCATAAAATACATTCCTTTCTTTAACGCCTAAGAACGACAGGCGGATTGCATCGCAGTTTAACGCCGTGCTGCGGGGGCGAAATGGGTATAAAAATAGCGCCCCGCAATAACTGCAAGACGCTGTTTTTATTTAATTTTAAAGACTAATCATCGTCATACTCCACATTGCCTCCGTGCGCGTGTTCGCCAATTGCTGCGGCTAATTTAAAGTTGGCTTCTTTGTTCCACTCATACTCATATTCTTGGAGTTTGTTGACTACAGAGGCGGGAACCTCCGCTTCTGCTGCCTGCATCATGCCGGCCACGCTTCGGAAGTACCCGAGAATCAACCGAAAGCTTTCTTCCGGTCCTCTCGGCTGAACCGCCAAGCAGTCGTTGGAAAACTCCAGGACGGATTCTTTAATACCCGGTTCCAAATAGCCTAAAGCGATTCCGGTTTCCACGAGATCATCGATTTGGTCAGAAACCTCCTCATACCATTTCCCGATCTGCTTGTGGTTAGCGAACCAAGCGTCGTCTTTTACCAGGTTCCTGTGCAGTGTGGTAAGGTTATGATACAGGATTTTCAGATAAGCTATGAGACGCTGAAATTCATTCATTATTCCACCTTCTTTCTCTGACGGGGTTTTCCAGCCGTTTTTTTAATCTGAGGGTTCTTATATTCCTTGTATTGCTCAGCGTTCAAAACAAGGCCGCAGCGCCTGCATTTGATATGCTGAGCGGTTCCGATAAAGTCGTGGTTACATTCTGCCATTGTGTACTCCTTTCTTACAAAATATTAGGAATCGCCGTAATTTCCCGTTTGATTATTATGTGCGGATCGTCCCAGCCGTTTATTACAATATTAATAGCAATACTGCTAAGACAATCTAAACGGCCACCGATAATTTCGTCTTTACGCATGTATAATTCGCGCATCATTGCATTGTATTGATCATTTATTGTTTCTTCTGCGGATCTCTGTTTGTTCATGATGTCCCCCTTTTTTAAAAATAGGTATAAAAAAGCCACCCTTTCATTTCCAGGGCGGCTACTCAACTATTTCAAAATCATCTGGCGGGAAAAAACCTTGATCTCCATCTTCTCCTATGATTTCATACCAACCATTTTCAACAGATATAACATCGTAAACATTTCCTTTGTGCAATCTGACTTTGTAATAATCACCGTTATATTTTACCTTCATTTTTTCGACCAGCCTTTCACAAATATTTCTTTTGCGCCTACATTTTCCTCATAAAACCAGTGGATAACAGCTTTTTTAGGACCGTCTGCGGTGTCTATATAACCTCTTCCTTTTGAGTGCTGCCAGTTTCCCGCAGAACCACCATAATTTTGAACCAAGAAGTTCTTTACTCTAAGATCGGTTTTAGAGCCTTTTCCTGCAAAAGTTTCAATGTCAGAAATTTTTGTCCCTTCGGTAATTTTAGAAAAGGTTCCGTCCGGCAATTTTACAGGATTACTGCGTAGAGATGTTTCAAGCTTTTCTCTTCGTTTGGCCGCTGCAACAGCCTTAGCAGATACAGATTTATTATAGTCAAAAACCTGTGCCCGATCAAGCCTTTTCGTGCGTCCTGTCTTTTTGCAAAATGCATTGTAATCAGCCTGTTTTTCCCTAATTTTCACGGCTTCTTTTTCAAAGCCTTCTTTGTCTCCGGCTGCTTCCATCATGGCGGCTTTTTGCTTGGAATAGCGGATTTCTCTTTCCAGCCTGCGCTGCTCCTGGGATTCCGCATATACCTTGTCATTTTCTTCCTTGTCCTGTTCCGGCCTGTCGCGCGGAATGGATACACCCGGAATCATGGTGATCGGGTGATGCCCGCAGTTGATCCCAAACAATCCGGCCGGTTTTCCATAGCTTGTAGAAGAAATAGGGGAGTAGCGGTGGCGTTTTCCCTCGCCGTCCGTAAAGGTTCCGCTTTTGTTGTTCCATGAAAAATAACGGCCCTGATACGGATAGCACAGCGGACGGGCGCCGGAGTGTCTTGATACCCGGAAGATATCGACCCCATAGTCCTCCTGTCTGGTTTTGACGGCTTCAATAGCTGTGTTGTGCACTGTGGTGCGAATATCCATATTGACATAAGCTTCCGGTGACCATTTCCGCCCGGCGCGGTCATAAAATCCGGTGATGCCCTCTTTATGTATTTGTGACAGCGCCTGTCTTAAAGCCTGCTGGCGGCTTTCTGTCCCCGTTATCACTTTCCCGGCGGCAATATTCAAAACCTCCTGCGCCGCTTTCATTTGGCGTTCAATATTAACCGTGTTTGTAATCACCTTCCGGTATTGAGCGAGCGTGCTTTCCAGCATAGTGGTATTGACAAGGTTCAGCTTATCCATTGCCTGCTGCTCATAGGCGTTTAAGGCTTGCACAATGCTTTGGCTGGCTATCACGTTATCCGCGGCAGCGTTTTGTACAGCGCCTTTTTGCACGGCTTTTTTTAACTCCGGCTCTATGTCTTTTGTCGCCATGTATACGGCGTTTTCTAAAGCGGCAGTGATCAGTTCTTTATTTTGCCCGGTAAGGGAAGCGATAATCTCAATGCTCTCTTTATTGAGCTGTCCCAGCTCGGCAAGCTTTCGGATCTCCCACTGCTCTGTGGAAAGCGAGTGGCCGGAATTGAAATGCTTTCCCATATTAATCAAAAGCGCGTCTACAATATTGCTGTAAACCTGCTCAACCGGCTCCGAAAGCTTTAGAATCTCATTAGGGGTTAATCTGGCCATTTACACACCCCCTGTTAGGATTCATCTTCCGCCGCTTCCTCGTCCTCTTCCTTAGCTTCCGGTTCCTCGCTGGGGCTCATGAAATCGGATTTCTGCCCGGCTTGCTCTGCCATGTCGACCATATCCGCGGATATAGAGGATTCCTTTTCGATTTCCATCAGCTCCTGCACAGCCTCCTCCTCGGTATATCCCAGCTTTTCCACCATAAAACGCTTCTTGCTCATAAGGCCGTTGCCTATCAGCAAGATTCCCTCGTTGATGTTGGTCTGCCGGTCCTGAAGAATAGAATCGTCAAAAACAACCTTGGTTTCCCAGCCCCGTGAAGCCAGCGCTTTAATGCTGTACCCGTTCCACTTCATGTCATAGAGGGAAGCGATCTGGACAATGGCGTCAATGATTTTGGAGATTGCCATCTTGACTTGCAGCTGGTGGCCTTTGATAGTCTTATAGGTTTTGCTGTTTTCGCTGATCACTTCGGTTGCGGTTTTTAAGCCTGTCGCTCTGTCAAAGGTAAAAGTGCCGGCAGAAAATCCGACCTGTAAGCATAAAATAGACAAAAAAGCGTTTATCGCTCTCTCGTGTTCGTCAACACGCAGTTCAATGCTGTTGTCCTGTATTTTTAAAGAATCAGGACTATCCGTGGAGAGCGCTTCATAGGCTTCGTCAGAGGCGTCAAAATAGCGCCGCATTTCTCCGGTTTGCGGGTCGATTACCGTCCGGATACATTGAGCTGGAACGATAATTCTTTTTTTACCAAGACGGAACTCCCGAATAAAGCTGTCGTAGCAAATATCTAACGCCTTGAGGGTCGAAAGAGCGTTTGCATAAATCGATACGCCAAGGGGAGAGTTATCATCAATGTTATTGGCGACAGCGGTTCGGTAATAAGCGAATAGGGAAGTGGTTAATCCCTGCATAGAGGTGTTTTCGTTCAGAAACGGATAAATCTCATTAAGGGGGTAGCGAAATCCTAGAATATCCTGTGATTCCGTCATTCCTGGATTTGGCTGCTTATATTCAGTGCGAAACGCCTCATTGCTTATATAGTAGGTTAACCCGTCCCATTTATGCCATTCCAGCCGGGTATAATAATAGCCGTCCTTTGCCTCACGGCTGATAAATACGCCGTCCGTAACCTGGGCGTTATCCCAGGCAGTAGGGACAAACTGGTCCGCCATGCAGAAACCCAGCCGTATTCCTCCGCTTTCGGGTATTTCATTTCCCGCGCTGTCCCGTTTAACCTCGTACCATGCCTTAATAGCGCCGCCGCCTAATGCGAGCACCTGTTCAATATGCTCCTGCATTTTTGTCCAAAATCCGTTTTTTGTTAAAACATCATGGACAAACTCTTCCAGCGGCTGTTCCTCACTGTCCGATTGACTAACATGCACCTCACATTGTTCGCTCCAGATCAGGCCGGCTAGTTCAGAGCTTACAGCTTTTGCGACGTCCATTCTTTCTAGGTCGCGCTGGTTTCTCGGGTTTTCAATAGTAGGAGCCAGTATCCTGTGCCAAGGACTGTAAAATCCCTTATACAAATACTTCCAGATAAAAATACCGAAATAGTAAAATTGGTTGAAAGCAGGTACGCCTCCAACCTCAAAGATATCTTTGAACTCTTTTGATAAGCCTGTTTCGGCTCCGGTTTTCTGCATCCAGTTTTTCACCCTCTCTTTTAGTTTTTCCAGCATCTGCTCACCGCCTTATATAACATAGTTTTTATAGAAGTAATTATGAGCATAACGGGTTTCGTCCATCGCGTGATTGTATGCGTCAACGGGATTGCCGTTGTTATCTACGCAATACATTCCGATCTCTTTTAAAAAATCCAGATGCCCAAACCTGTCGTTTTCAACGAGATAGAAGCGCCCGTCTGAAATACTGCTTTGCAGATATTCAATACCAACCTCAATCCCTTTTCTGGCGCCCTTAATGTCCCTGGCATTGTTATCCGCGCGGTCTGTATAATAACCGAGCAGATCAAATTCAGCGCGCAATGCTTTGCAGGCTGGATCTATCTTAATACTGGATTCCCTCATACCCGTAAGCTGGCGGCAGTAGGGGATAAAGCTGCCGCAGATTTCACGGGCCTGTACCGACATTGCTTTTGTAACTCCAATATCCGCCCCGGAATAATACCACCCAGCAACACGGTATAATTTAAACTGGTTCTGCATGGTGCGGGTCACCACGTAGCAACCAATCGAAGTAGCGTCAGAGAGGCCGCCGTCACCAGCGAAATACATTTCGATTTTGCTTTCGCTGTCCGGAATATAACTGAGAATATGGCGCTGCGGGTCAAACATGGAATAAATAACCCCTTGCGGGATACACCGCTCACCGAGCCAGTCGCGTTTGTATAAATAGGGATTCTTTAAACAGGTTTTTCGGATTTCTTCCTTTCTTTCCGGGGTAATAATGGGATTGTCGTCTATGGTCCAGTGGGTCCATTTGGTATCCTGTATGTTGAACACCTCAGAGATTACTGGGTGGCTGGGAGCAGGAGGGTTTAAATCAGCGATATGCCATCTTATCCTGGAGGCGTAAGTACGGCGGAAAGCTTCCTGTATTGCGTCGATATGCAGAAGATTGATTTCGCAGAAGTATACGCTTCCTAAAGACATTCCGGTGAATGATTTATGGCTGTCCGCTTTACCGGCACCTTTGTAGTAAACGCGTTTTATTCCTTTCATCGTCTCGATTTCCAGATGATCCCCAAAATCATCATGCTTCATTCTGGAAATTCCGTTAAAAATATGAAGCAGTCCGAAGCCGTCACAGTCCATTACCAGCTTAAAAGCTTGTTCTTGGTTATATGCTAAAACCATATGGTTTAGGTCCGGGGTGTTCCAAAGATACCAAGCGAAGCGGGAAACGCTGACGGTTGTTTTCCCTGACCTCGGCGTCCCCTCATTAACTTCTAAGCAATGGGAATAAGGATCGTTTAAAATCTTCTGTTGCTTTTGCCCCCACACTATTTCTTTACTCAACTTTGAACCCTCCAGCTGCTTTCGCTATGGCCTCAAAGAGGGAAGTGTCAGACTGTTTCTGCGCGTCTTTTGTAAATTTGTCAATAACGATGCCCAGCGATGTAGCAATGCTCTGAATACTTGCCCGTTGAAGTTTATCAGAGTTTTGAAGCTCAGAAAGATAAAGGGAAATAATGCTGCACACATCATCTTTTTTCTTGTCCATAAACTCAAGAATATCAGCGGTATTCTGCTCTTTTTTTTGTTCCGCTTTTTTCACGGTTTCAGGATCGCTGATCACTACTCTTTTAACTGTATCAAAAGATACTTTGTGTTTTCTTGCAACTTGCGAATAATTCCCACATTCCGCATAATCCGCAATGATCTTTTTCTTTTCTCTATCGGTTAAATGTTTCGCCATACCACCACCACAATTTCAGGATAAATAGAAAGACCGCAAAGCCGTTAGGCCTGCGGTCCTTAGGAAAGGAGGTTAATGAACCTTGTACACTTTTCTATGATCTTATTATATCCTATGTTTTTGAAAAAAACTTCCCTTCTTTTTCCCATCAGCATTCCATAATTCCGTACATGGTAACAGTAAAATAATAAAGTGCTTCATCTTTTATTCTGTATACTTGAGAAGTTTCAATGTGATATTTTTCCATCAGCCTTTCCACGTGTCCGTCGTGGCGGTCTATGTAAAACTCTGTGAGAAAGTCTTTTTGTACCTCAGTTATTCCGTCCAGCCCTTTCTCGATGAGTGCGACAATCCGCCGGGTCGCGGAGTAGGCCAGGGATAAGCGCTTAGTTTTCACAATATTATCAATCCAACGATCTTCAGTTTTACTCCCGCCGCCTTTTACTGGCTCAGAATCAGCAGTACAAGCCTTGATAGATTCCTGTTCTAATCGCAAAGTTAAAATCTGATCTCGAAGATTATTTAAAGAGGCTTTGCGCTTCATGTAGCATCTAAGATCGTTTTCAGCTTCTTTTTTCCAGTTCAATTTTTCAACCTCCTGACAGTCTTTTTGTCGCACTTCTCCGGCGGACAGCCTCTAGGCTTACCGGTGTCCAGAAGATAATTACAGTATTTAACGAATCCATATCCGTGGGTTGCCAGTGCTCTATAATAGACGCACCCTTCACAGCTTTTCCGGTTCATGTGCTTTGGCGTCTTTGCAGTAGAAGTCATCTTGTTTGTTAGTATGCCAGAAAATAGAATCTCCGGTCACATCACATTCGATATGTGAGAAAGGGCACTCTTTCTTATGCCTATGTACGCAGTCCTTGCAAGTGGTGTGCGGTTTGGGCGGGTCTTTGCTTGCCACCAGAACGGAACAAAGCAAGAAGCCTAACGGTGCGCCTAAAAAGTACCCTAAAAGTAATAATTGCCAGCCTGCCATATTAATTCTCCTTCCTCTTACCGTAGTTACAAAAATCATTTGGAGCGACTATCTTCGGGCCGCAATCACAATAGTTATGCCATTCAATGCATATCCATTCAACGCTTTTCAAACCTGGCTGATGAATACAATAGCCGCACTCTCCACAATAGCACGCACCAGCAGCATGAACAGGGTCGATAGTTGGCATTGATTTGATTTGTTCGCAAGCCTTCTCGTTTAAATAAACCGGGGCTAAATCCGCATCAACCAGTCGCATTGTTCTCCTCCTGAACGCCGCGCCATTGCCAGCAATTATCTGTTCCGCACTCGTTAAATGTTTCATCTTCATCGTGTTTGCAAAATAAACACTGTCCATCTGCAAACTGTCGTAAATCCTTCACCGCCTGATCTCTTTCACGCTTTAGGCGGTCAAGCTCTATGCGCAACATCAAGTTTTCATGTTCCAATTTGCCTGCATATCGTTTACTATCAGCCCAACATATACCAATAGTTTCAATAGCATCGGCGGCGATTTTTAGATCGTCCCAACCACAAACAGTATACGTTCTCCGCAACCTCTCAACTAAATTCTCATACATAACTAATCCTCCTCAGGCGGTTCTGGAAGCGGGCGCCAGTAGGCAACTCCGCTGATTTCGTAGTATCCATATTCTGAATCAAGATCATAAAAACCACCGTGATGCTCATTGTAAAAATCCCAATCATCAACTGAATTTAAATCAGAGGCATAAGATAACACATCTATACACCAGCCAAGCCCTAAAGATGAAAAACAGCACAAATATTTACCATCTTCCGGCAGCCTGTCCTCAACACTGATCCAGCCGTTGCGTAAAGCGGCAATAGCAATATCAAGAGCTTCATGCAATTCGATATCTAACTTCCTGCCTTCAATGGTTGTTATAGGGATAAGCAAATCCCACCATGCACCATTTTCAAGAATTTCAATCGCTTTTTCCCTTGTCATAGCTAGTCCTCCAAATCCATCTTAGCGCCGCATCGAGGGCAATAATTTGAAAATTTCTCAGTATCATAATCAAGTCCATAAGGATTATCTTCGCCGCAATTTGAACATTGCCAGGCACCGTGTTCATATTCCCACTTTTCCTGTTCCAAGCGAACCTTTAATCTGTGTGTTTTCTTGAATTTTTGAACTTCCACCAAGTCCTCACAATCGTGAAGAATCATCATTTGTTCCAACATGATTTGAACGTCTGCGATCTCTTCGGCAATAGCTTCACGGTTATCTTTGCCCCTGGCGCGCTTACAAAGCTCCTTTTGCAGTTCTGACATTTCCTCAAAAACCATAAGTGTTTGAGCTTCAGCACCCCATTTATTCAGAGCTTCGCGATAAATCCCACGTGGTTTTAATTCAGTCATGATTTGCCTCCTTCCAGTGCCGCTCAATTCTTTTAAAAACATCTTTTGCGGATAAATAGCCAAGCACGCTGTCATGTTCTTGCTCTTCCGGCGTTAAAAGGCCCATAATTTCAAGTAGATCCGATTCGCTTCCATAACTTCCATAATGTTCTATAGCGTCCATTACTCTATCAGGCGGGGATTCAACCGGATAACAAATTTGAAATCCGTCCATAAATGGCTTCATAGTATGTGGAATTTCAGCTTCTGCCAGCATTTTGTCCAATACATGAATCTCTTGGTATCTGCTGTCGGTAATATACTTTCCTTCTGCATCGAAAAGCTGGTCATAAGTTTTTATGATCATTGCTTTTGCCCTCCGTTCCCGTCTGTGACTTCAAATCTAAGCTTCATCTGTGCGGGACATAAGTCAACGCTTGGACGGCGCTTTCCGGTCCATCGAAGCCCTCCAGCCCTGCCTACACATTTCCAGCCGGCAGCCCTCAGGCTAGCCCCGTTCTCACTTTCTAATATGTAAGTGACAAGCTTATGGTAGCCCATAGCCCTGGCAGTTCTCCAGGCCGCCGCATAAAGCATGCTGCAAGCGTTGCGTGTGCCGTCTGTGCAAAGCCGGTTAACCTCCAAGGTCCAGCTGTCGTCAAGATAACGGCTGACGGGCCTTCCTACAATGGCAACGCCCACAATTTTTTCTCCGTCGGTGCAGCCAATAGAAAATTTGTGCCCTGTGACAGGCTTATGGTGTCGGTGATGCTGCTCTACAAAAGCATTGGCCTCTTTTAAGCTTATCGGACATATCTCAAGCAACTAAATCACTCCTTATTTCCCGCCTGTTTGCGGCGGGGCTAAATTTTACCGTCCAAAATCTCAATGAGCCTCCTGCACACAGGGCAGCCGCTCTGCTCCACCTTCTTAAACCAGCCTGCCAGCGCTGTACGGATTTGATCGACGTATTGGTGAAGCTTCAGGTCGTCCTTCTCTTTTTTCTGCGCGTCCTCGTACTCTCTCCTAAGGGCTTCTTTTTCCTCAGCGGCTTCGTCCTTGGAAAAAGCACCGCGCCGGTAAGCATGATACAGCCAGGCAAGCCCACGGTATGCAACGCGCTCTAAAGAAAGCGCGGAACGGGGAAGAGGCTTCCCGTTTCCGGCGAGAGAACAAAGCTCGTCAAAGGTCATGGCTGATCTCTGCGATGGTTACCTTTACGCAGGGATCCTCCGTGTACCGCTTGATAACCGTTAAATCGGCGATCTGAGCGTCGTCGTCATAAGCGATCCCGTTTAAAGCGTCCGCAACCACTTTCGCGATATTATCGGAATCAGGCTTTTTTGTGGGGAGAAGGTCTCCGCTTAACGCCGCGATCCTGTCTTTGTTGGAAAATGATTTGGGAACCTGAAACCCCGCGTAAATCTCCATCTTCAACGCTGGCTTTTGTTTTCCCTGAGTCCTGATTTTACCCCGGGCTCCATACCGTTCCAGAAATGAAGTTTTAATCAGATTTTCGTACAGCACTGTGTTTTCCGGCGTGTAACTGTGCCCGGTTTTGCATGTCCTGGCCCTAGCTTTTCCCTGCGGCTTGCCAGGAATATAGAGCGTAACCAAACTGTTCCCTCCTCTGTTATTTCAGCCTGTAATTTTTATGTGGGTCTTTGGCAATATCCCAGTGATATTCTTTCGTTCTCTGGTAAATCCTGCTTCCCACTGCCTCGTCAAAAAATAGAATTTGATCGACAGTCAATTCACTGGACAGAATCGTCACCAGGTTGTTATTATACCGGTAATTAATGAGTTCAAAAGCTACGTTGATATCGCCTTGTGTGGGGGCTTTTTTCCTGCCTGTCTCATCGTTCCCTGTGCGAAAAAAATCGTCTATGTAAAGCACAGGAACGGTTTTCAAGGGTTTAATCAGATTTGAATATGCCGTGTCATCATTGACGACGGCTTTCAGCTTCAACGCCTCGTCCCGCCACAGCATATATTTTGCGCTGATTCCACGCTTTAAGAATTCACCCACTATAGCCGTACACAAATGCGTCTTCCCAGCCCCCACCTGGCCGCCGATAAAAAACCATTTCCGGTCGTGATCCTCCAAAAATTTCAATGCACCGTTTTTGACAGCCTCCTGCCAGGGTGATTCCGTGTGAAATTTATCGAAGGTATATTCGTTCAAAAGATCGCCCAGGCCGCTTTGCCGGATTCTCCTTAAACTATCCCGAAGCTTCATACACTCACAGGGTTTCGCAAATTCGTATCCGTCCTTCAGGTAATGTATCACGCCCTTGTTTTTACAGATGGGGCAGTCATACCCAGTTAGGGTTCCTTTAACTCCGTTCATGATCTGAATGCGCCGCTCTTGGATATCCTCAAATGTAATTTCCGTATTTCTGTTTTGAAGCTTCCGCCGTACCTCCGGAGGGGCTTTCCTGAGCAGGCTTTCCAGCATGATTTTCTCCCCTTTCATCTCTGGACTCCCATGCTATAAGCTTTTGTTTCCAGTTTTTAACCGAATTCCCCTTATTATCCTTCCAGCCGCCCGCTTCGTAATAATCAAAAAAGCGTCGGGGGTCTACACTGCTGTTCCGCTCCTTGCAGTATGACTCCACCTCTTCAAAAGAAGGGGGAGAAAAAGATTTTTTCTTTTTACTTTCTTTTTTTACTTCTCCTTTGTCTTTTCCTTTGTCTTTTTCTTGGGGGGCGTTCGGTACCGTTCGGCGGCGTCCGGTACCGTTCGCCATTGCACCATTTTCACGGTTTTTCCTGCATTTGGCTTCATACTTTGCGTTATCACGGTCAATTTGATCTGCAAACACGTCAAATAAGATTTCTTCCCTGCCCTGAAGATTGATAAGCTGTTCTCCTGCGCTGTATGATAACAGCGCCCTAAAAAGCCTCCCGCACTCTGCGTCAGAGAGTTTTCTCATTGCGTTCAAATAGCTGTGATAAGCGCAAAAAAACTCACGCGCCATTTATTCACCGCCTTGAATATCGGTTTGGTCTGATGCTCGTTTATGTATCCTGCGGTAATGCGCTCTTACCGGAATTAAATCTTCACCTTTTGACTTGGCTACGAAAAAACGAAGAGGTTCAACATTTAAAGCCTCTGTTGTGCGGCGGTTATCGCTCTCTTTAAGGAATCTCTCGATTTCGTCTGGATCATCGCTTCTCCAATAGCCCTTGGCACTGCTGGAAGATAAAATCCGTTCGCCGTTTCTCATTAGCCGCTTGATTTCCTCCCTTACCTTTCTATCGTCCCAGCCGGTAAGCTTGGACAAATCTTCCCGGCTTATGGCGTTTTCTTTTCCATAAGGGATTAGATTTAACAGCTCCACATTATCACCGCCTTTCTGTTGGTTGGTTAAAAGGTAAGTCGTCATCCGAAATTATTTCTTCGAAAGCATCATTTCCTGGTATAGTTACAATCGGCTCATTGCTCTTATCCTTTTTGGACTCCGCGAAATGCACGCTTTCCGCAACTATCTCAAAAGCTTTCCGCTTATTGCCGTCTTTGTCCGTGTAGCTGCGTGTTTGAATGGAACCTTGCACCGCTGCCAATTGTCCCTTATGAAAATACTTGCAGACAAATTCAGCGGTTTGCCGCCATACCACTACGTCGATGAAATCCACTTGGCGGTCTGTGCCCGATTTTACATAAGACCGTTCTACCGCAAGGGTGAAGCTGGTAACTGCTGTGTCGTTAGGTGTGTACCTCAGTTCTGGATCTGAGGTTAACCGTCCCATTAAAATTGCTGTATTTAACATGTTAATCCTCCAAATAATTTCTTCCGAACTCCCGGATAAAATCCTCTGTGTCCCATTGATAGGCTTCCATCGCCTTCATTTGGGCGATCCGCTTTATGTGCAGGTCGGATTCCCGATTTTTATGTACGCTGCCGTTTCCCTCCTGGTGGCACCGGTAATGACAGAGGGAAACCCATAAGCCTAAACGCTTTGACTTGTCCCGGAATGGGCCGCCAAATGCCTCGTGGCGGTTGAGAGGGTCATAATATCCATTCGCATAGCAGATAAAGCAGCTTTCATCGGCTTCGTCCTGTATGATGCTTGGCGCATAGCCGTTCCGGTCAAGCTTTGCTCCGTATTCGTTAACCACTATGCCACTCTCTTTCTATCTGCGCGTCCATTATCCTGATTTGCAGTTTATAACTGTTGATTGCCTCCATTGCAGACTTATATACCACCTCGGCGCAATCACGTTGAAATCTCAGTTTTGCAATATCAGATTTTCCTTTGCAGATGTCGGAAATGATAGTTACTGGAGTGCCGTTTGCACGCTCTTCCAGAATTGCCTTAGACAGCGCCATTCTATAATTGCTTTCGGCCTCGGCATAAGCCTGTCCGCGTTTTCCAAGCTGACGGATTGCGGCATCAAGTAAAGCGGTCTTTTCGCCTACCGCGTTAATTAAGTCATTCATTAGTGCCTCCCTGCCAGACAAATACACGTTTGCGGTCTTTATCCTTATTGGCAAGCCTCCAAATAGCAAGCCCCGAAATTTTTCTGTCATCTGTATAGGCTATTTTTGTTACTTCGAATTTATCGTAAGTTGTAGCCTTACCATTTTTAGATACAATGGAAATTTCAGAGGACGGAATCCAAATAAATGGCGCCGTGTAAAGTTCCCGGCCAATGCCCCAATTTACACAAGCCCGCTTAAAGCTGTCAGAGGCTTCGCCTTTTTCTTTTTCGGCTTGACTTTCTGCGCCCGCGTCGTCCTTCCATACCCATTCACCATCAATCTTGATACCAACAGAGCAGAATAAATTTCCCTTGCATTCATAATGTCTGCGCTGCCAGTTTCCCGGGCCGATTCCAGGAGTAGTGTCTAAGATATTCATATCGACACGGGCGTCTTTATATAGAAGCAGGGAACAGCCGAATTCCTTAACTTGAGCTACTCTCACGTCAATTTCATCAGCTTTCAGCAGTCTGAATTCCATTTGCTACCTCCAATTTTCTGACCGGGCAGTTCCACCCGATGGAATCTCTAGGGCTGACTATTTCCTCATGGGTAAGACCACACTCAATATGCCGTTTCATATTCATAAAGCTGCGATTGCACCATTCACAGCACTCGATACCGTCCTTGAATGTAATTTCTATAGGTACGGTATATCTGGTAAACTCAACGATATTCTTGGTAGGCATAATATACCTCCTTCAGCCACTCCAGGGCCTCGTATTCCGGGCTTTTATCCGTTTCCGGTTCCTCGTTATCGGTATCATACAGGTACTTAAATTCCGCGCGGGAGAGGCCGCTATCATTGCTTCTGTTCATTTTTCAGCCTCTCACATTCCCGGAACCAATATTCACCGGTTTCTTTTTCGATTTTTATCTGATTTTTCAATTCGAAATATTCTTTCATCAGACAGATCATTAACTCTTTATCGTCCATTTGACAAACCTCCTTAGAGTAAATCTGGCAGCCGGTTTTTACTGGAATTTTTGTTGTAAGCGTTATAAAACTGCAAAGCATATTTTCTAGCTCCCGTGGCAGTTGATACGCGCGCTTCCCGAATGATTGTTTTAGGAGATACATCTTTTAGTTTTCTAATGAGCACTTTAGGGCTGTATTGTCCCTTGTATGTTTTCATAAATAAATGAAGGCCGCTCATGATTTCATTTCTGAAACTGTCTCGTTCGCCTCCCCATGCCTCGCATAACACTTTTAAGAAGGTGGAATATTCACAGGGGTCATTGAAATCGTTAAAAATCTTATACAATGTGCTGACGGCTGCCACTTTATTTTTTCCTCCGGTGCCATTCCATTCAACAATCACGCGATTCATTTCAGTAAGCCTTACAAAATTAACTACATTCTCGTCGCCGTAGTTATACAGGACGCGAAGCTTATCATGGGCAATGACCTGAGATACAGTTCCGTTTTGCTTCACGAAAAGATTGGCAGCGTCCAACTTGGTTTTCCCGTAATATACTTTGCAATTGACCATTAAGTCCTTGCCTCCGTTTCTGGCCTTTAAGACTTTCATAGTCATTTGCCCATCAAAGCAGTAATATTTTCCATCAATTAACGCCACCTTGATATCGTTTACCAATAATGGATTAAACTCCCGCATAATTTTTCTGAATTGTGCATTGCGGTTATTTACATTACGCTGGCCTTTTTCATCAACAACAATTTCTTTTGTGGAGAGTTGCTTATACTCAAATTCTGTGTTATACTTATTCATAGTATTAATCCTTTCAATTTTTTGATTGCCGCTTCTGCTTCCGACAGGGCGGCAATTACTTTTTCTTTGCCTCGTTCATCGGCTATCATTGTACTGTGAACCGTCAGTGTGGATTTGAAATTCCGTTCAAACACTCCAACAACGCAATCTAATTCCATTTTTAGGTCATCAAAATTGTATTCGCTGTCATGAGCAGTTTCTGTGCTAGGAACTTCAGGCTTTTGGAAAACTTTAACTTTTTCGCCGCGTTGAATTGCTTCCACCGCTTTTTTCTGCTCCGGTTCGTCCAGCTTGGCGATCTGGGCTATTGTGGATTTTGGAGCCTTTACGGCGCCGGAAAGAATGGAATCTTTGAATCCGGGGGAAACACTTTCGGCGGCGTCTAGGCCTTTAGCAAATTTCTCGTCGCGACGAATAGTGGCACCGTCAACACCATATTCTTTCCCAATAAGGCCGGCAGTGCCTGATTTTTGTTCTTTACGTGACTTTGGAATTTGCGCATTTTGCGCACATTCCAAACTTGTGTGTTGGTTTCCTCTGTGTTCTCCCACAGATTTTTTCCCCGCTTCATACTGTTTCCCGCGTAAATATGATTTCTGTTCATCAGTTAGGTTTCTTTTGCCTAGCTGATTTTTGCACATCCAAACAATAGCGGCCCATTTATCTGGGAAAGTCATTCTCGTCACCTTGTATGGAATCTCTGGGTGATTTTGAATGATCTTCCAACGATGATGGCCGTCAATAATTGTGTTGTTCCATGTGATGATCGGCTCTCTGACGATTCCGTCGCTCAAGATGTTTTCCTCTAACTGTTTAAACTCGGATTCTGTTAGAGGTGGGATTTTATCTCTGAACTCCGGATCAATTTTTAGTTTCATCTATGTACCACCTCTTTTTTAGTTATCTCCAACCTTTTGACCTCCCTGGTAGATGATCTTTTTTTAACTGCTTGTAGACCTGTTCCGAGCGCTGGTCCCTGGCTGTTTGGTAGCCTCTGCGTTTTGCTTGTTCCGCTCGGATAAAAGCATCTTTTCTGGCCCTCCAAGCGGTGAAAAGTTCGCAGTGGCCTATTCTGTGGCAAAACGGCGTTCGTTTCGTACAGCCAAAGCACGGAGAGGTTTCAGTGAATCTGCTGATAATGACCTGCTGCATACCGGCTCCTTTTCTTCTTTAAAGCGTTTCTCAACTTCCGGTTCCGGTACCGCTCGCCGATATATGCCGCTGTGAATACGGCGCTCCATACAGCCAGAACGATAAACGCCACCGTCATTTCTGTGCTCATGTGCTTGTCCTCCTTTCAGAATTAAATAAGCAGATTGATGATCCAGCTGACTAAAAAAGAGACAGCGAAAACTAAAACCAGTAATACGATATCTTTCTTATTTACTGTCAAACTGGCTTGTCCTCCTTACTAGGACATGTCTAATTTGCCATGTCCCTATAAAAATTATTTGAAATAACTACGTTTCCTCTTTCCATAAACCGATCAACGTGTGCTTGCCATTCCTCTTTTGGCATAAAACGTTCTTCATGTATGATAGTAGAAACCCATTTGCCATTAATTTTTTCCAAAGCTATTTTTTTAGTTGCGACTATTTCTATTTCGCCGTTATCATGCTTTAGCTTTGAGTTTACGGTATAGATTTCACGTTTTCCCATTATGTATCACCTCGATTCATCTTATGAGGGAATATAAAATTGAGTGCTTGTTTTCAAGCGGACTTTCTTTATTCCCGCCGCCTGGCAAAGAGTTTATGCGCGAAGAACGAATTAAAAAGTTTTTAATTCCTGTCATAGTTTCAGCGGTAACCAGTCTATTAATAGATGGCATACGAGCGTTGTTGCCACTGATATTACAATGATCGGCCAGCACTCCTTTAAAAATTGCTTCATGTCCTCACTCCGCTTCCTTATGGCTATTTTTTTGCTTTAGCTATTGAGTTCTGGCAAAAGATTCCCTATAATTTGTTTAAGCCGTAAAGGTAATTGAAAGGAGCGTGGTCGGATTGACCAAACTTTTGAGATTGCCGGTTCCCAAATCGCCGGATCGCAGATGCTAAGGCTATTATTGAGCAGTACCATTCTGCTTAAGTGATGCGGATTTTGACAGAAACCGTGTGGTAAAAGTGCGGTCCTGTTTGGTATGTAGTACATCGGGGGCCGTAACCTCGTTACAGTAATAACGTCAGTGCTACGCTACACAGCGCCCAAACAGGTGCAAAAGTTTTGGGTAAACAAAAATGGGGGAAAGCCGTCTGTGACACCACCACAGGCGGTTTTTCTTTTACCAGAATTCAATAGCTAAAGCTGGTTCATGGGTTATCCCGCTTCCTTTTCGTCATCAGTTGCAAAAAGATAATCAAAACTCTTTTTAAAATATTTACAATACGCCATACATTCTGAAGGCGTAAATCTGCCGCTTTTTATTTTTTGAGAAAAGGAATTGCGGCTAACCCCAATGATTTTTCCCATTTCATAATCCGAAAGATGATGAATAGCTTTTTGGCCGAGTAGGTTTGCGTACATTTTTTCACCTCCTATTATTGGCGAAGTGCCAACTTACAACTATATAATATCAGCGATTTGCCAATAAGTCAATACTTTTTGTAAAAAAACTTGACGAATCGCCAATATAATGATAGTATATGATCATTGAAATGAGGTGTGTTCATGAGTTTTCAGGAACAACTAAAAAAAGCACGAATAAATAGGGGATATACTCAGCAACAAATTGCTGATTTGATGGGAATTACCAATAGCACTTATTGTGGTTATGAAACGGGGAAAAGGCAGCCAGATGTAGCCAAAATAAAACAATTAGCAGAAATTTTAAATACATCTGGAGACGAATTGTTAGAAACTGGTTTTTCACAAAAAAAGACCTCTATACCGGAAAAATCCGATATAGAGGCAAAGGCGTTGTTGCTTTACAAAGCACTAGTTTCTTCTGGATATTTAAAGATGGGAGAAGATATTAGTGAAAAACAATTAGAAGTGCTTGATGCTATTAGTATCATTCTGGACATTTCTTTCAATGATCCCGATTAATTCTTGCATAACTTTTTCTGAGTTTTTACGTAAGCAAATTCTTTTAGCTAACTCAAGTACATTTTGAGGTATGTTTTGAATTTCAATCTCAGCACATTTCGCAGCCTCCTTCTCTAAATTTGTTTCTGTAGCTTCATTATAGTTGGTTTTTTCTGGAAATTCTATAGGTAAATTATTCCATATTCCGTTCATTTGGCTGCGGAACCCCCTCTCGATAAGCAAACGTTAGTTCTGTGTTTGTGCCTTTATTATAGCACACAAAAATTTAAAATCAAGGGGTTTTGAAAATATTTTTCCCAAAATGGGAACGTGAAATATTAGCACATTGACAAAAATAAAATGACCGTCCAGAGCGGCAACTCTGAACGGCCTGAAATTTGGATAGTGACAAGCAATCACACACCCGAATAAATTGTAGCATATTTGGAAAATATGTCAACATTTAGGAGGATAATTATGACACCCAAAAAGAAAAAAACTGCTATCATTATCATTACTATCGTAGCCGCACTGGTTATAATTTACATAATTTGTGCGCTAACTGGCAACCTGAAACCGGCAGATGAAACGCCAAGTTCTACTATTGAATCTTCGCAAAGCAACTCGGATGAAATATCTTCTTTGGAATTTGGAGAATCAGACAATTTCGGAATTAAAGAAATAGGGGGCCAAGTTCTTAGCTGGGTTGAAGTCAACACCGACAATTACAATGTGGAAGATTTGGAAATCGTTGTTGTGAAACCTGAAATCGCAGATATTCAATTCACAGATCAGTCAGGGAAAAATCAATGGTTCCGCATAGTTGCAAAAGAATCCGGGCGCACTGGCTTTTATATTCAAACTAAGGACGGAACGGTAAAAACTGAAACTAAGGTGATATCTGTGGATCGTACACAAGAAGAATTAGCGGCTTTAGATAATTAATTATTATGGAGGTCGCATTGCCAACAAGAGTGCAAATTTTGCCTAAGTTCAATTATCTGTTTTAAAGAAATCGAAATCGATCGGGTTAAAAGAATAATCCCCCACCGGCTGCAATCGGTGGGGGAAACTTAAGTTTTATTTTTACCTGGAGGTGCTCAGAAATGGAAAACTTAAAAATAGCGGCGGCTTACATTCGAGTGAGTACCCACGATCAGGAGGAATACAGCCCGGAAAGTCAAATTAAGTTAATCCGAGATTACGCAAAAAATAACGGCTTTATCTTGCCGGAAGAATTTATTTTCCGAGATGATGGTATCAGTGGCAGAAGAGCGGATAAAAGGCCGGAATTCCAACGCATGATTTCTAAGGCTAAAGAAACCCCAGCGCCGTTTCAAGTTATACTGGTTTGGAAGTACAGCCGTTTTGCAAGAAATCAGGAGGAAAGTATTGTATACAAAGCGCTTCTAAAAAAAGAAAATAAAATTGATGTGGTTAGCATTTCGGAGCCGCTGGTTGAGGGGCCGTTCGGTTCTTTAATTGAGCGGATTATTGAATGGACAGACGAATATTATTCTATTCGGCTTTCCGGAGAAGTGAAGCGTGGTATGACCGAAAAAGCGAGCAGGGGAGAGCCGGTCAGTATACCAGCTTTTGGATATGATATAAAAAACAAACAATATATTCCAAATGAAAAAGAAGCGCCCTTCGTGCAAATGATTTTCGATGATTTTATTAGCGGTATGGGAACTCGTGAAATCGCTATGAAACTAAACACAATGGAAGTTAGGACACATAGGGGAAACTTCTTTGAAAACCGAAACATAGATTATATTTTGAATAACCCGGTATATATTGGAAAAATACGTTGGACCCCTACTGGTCGAATGAAACGAAATTATGATTTAGAGGATAGTATGATCGTTGATGGAGAACATCAACCGCTTATCTCAAACGAAACATGGGAGCAGGCACAGGCACTGTTAAAAAAGCGAAAAAAAATGTACGCGAAGTATGCGAGAAAATCAAATCCGAAAAAGCCGTTTATGCTCCAGGGAATAGTAAGATGCAGTAACTGTGGAAGCACTCTTTGTATGGGCGTTTCCGGTTCATTACAATGCCATTCCTATGCACATGGGCAATGTAATAAATCTCATAGTATTACTTTGAACAAAATTAATACTCTGGTGATCTCGGCGTTAGAGACAGATTTAGAATCCGGCGATATTACGTTGATTAAAAAGAGCGGATCCCGAGAGAATCAACAAGAATTTATTAAACGTCAAATTCAAGCGGAAAAAATTAAGCTGCGCCGTGTTAAAGAAGCCTATGAAAACGGAGTGGACACCTTGGAGGAATATAAATCGAATAAGCAGAAAATCATGGAGCGTTTAGAGGAATTACAAGCAAAACAAGAGCCAGTACAGGATTTAGAAAAAGAGAAAAAAGAATTCTGTATGAAGCATAAAGAGGCCCCGGCTTATCTTCAAAACGCTAGTATTTCCATAGAGGATAAGAACCATTATATCCGCACTTTTATAGATCATATTGTTTTTAATAGAGCGAGCGGTACAGTAGACGTTATTTATTATAATTAAATATTATATCTAAAATATGTATGGCGGGCCTGACGGCGAATTAGGAGCTTCTTTAAGATATTTGAGCCAACGATATTCTATGCCTTATCCGGAATTAAAAGCGATTCTGACCGATATAGGCAGTGAGGAATTGAATCACTTAGAGATGGTAGGGACTATTGTATATCAGCTTACTAGAAATCTTTCTGAGGAAGAAATCAAAAAGTCGGGATTTGACACCTACTTTGTCGATCATACTACCGGTGTTTATCCTGCCGACGCCAATGGAATGCCTTGGTCTGCCGCTACCATTCAGGTAACCGGCGACACCATTACCGATCTTCATGAAGACATGGCGGCAGAACAAAAAGCACGAACCACCTATGATAATATTCTCCGTTTCTGTGATGACCCAGACGTCAAGGATCCGATCCGATTCCTGAGGGAGCGCGAGATTGTTCACTATCAACGGTTTGGGGAAGCAAAACGCGGAACAGAAAGGTCATTTAAATTTTCTTGGAGCGCTTTTCGTTACATAAAAGCCAGTAATCCCACGGTATTCCGTGGGATTACTGGCTTTAGAGAGTAGTATATTATTAGCTCATTGCAGGCTTTGGTTCAAGCTTCGTCATCGTCCTGCAAGGCGTAATAACCTTCCGCACCGGTACGGACCTTAATGACGTTTTCCACATCATAAATAAAGATTTTTCCATCGCCGATATTACCGGTGTAAAGGACCTTTCTGGCGGTATCTACAACCGTTTGGACAGGAACCTTACTCACCACAATCTCCAGCTTGATTTTAGGCAGCAGGACTATATCATCCAGCTTAACGCCGCGGTAATACCGGGTGTTTCCTTTCTGGACACCGCAGCCCATTACATGGATTACCGTCATACCTGTTACACCAATGGCGTTCATTGCATCTTTCAACTCAATGAACTTATCCTGATTAAACAGAATTACAACCTTAGTAAGCTTGGCGCCAGTTTCTGTGGAAGCGGGTGTACCGGATTCAGAAACGGGATAATGCTTTACTTCTACTGCTTTTTCCATAGAAGCAGCGGGGGAAGCTGTGGATTTTCCTGTGAGGATCTCAGGCGGCATAGGCATGAAGTCTGCATAAGAACTGGTGAGGTTATGCTCTGTAACATCTAAGCCGCGGACCTCTTCCTCACGGCTGGCGCGAAGTCCAATAGTATGCTTGATCACCTGAAATACAATGGTCATGGTTATTCCAACCCATGCGATTACAGAAACCACACCGATTAGCTGAGTTAACAGAAAGCTTGCGTCTCCTCCATAAAACAGGCCCAAGGGAGTTCCCGCGTCGTCTGTGAGATAAACCGCGAAAAGTCCGGTGAGAATCGTGCCGACAGCACCGCAGAAGCCGTGTACGCCAATCGCGCCTACCGGATCGTCAATCCTCAGAACCTTGTCGACAAATTCGATTCCGAAAACCACGACGAAAGAGGCGATTAGGCCGATGAAGAAGGCACCCACAGGATTGACGGCATCGCAGCCGGCGGTAATAGCAACAAGGCCGGCTAAAGCGCCGTTTAAGGTCATAGAGACATCCGGCTTTCCATAGCGGATCCAAGTGATGATCATGGTAGCCACTGTGGAAACAGCGGCGGCCAGATTGGTGGTAACGAAGATGCTGCCGGCAGAAAAAATGGTGTCGTCGCCGGTCATCGATACTGTAGAACCACCGTTAAAACCAAACCAGCAGAACCATAAAATGAATACGCCTAAGGCGCCCAAGGTTAAACTGTGACCGGGAATTGCTCTGGGCTTGCCGTTTTTGTCGTACTTCCCGATACGAGGGCCAAGAATCTTGGCGCCTACCAATGCTGCGACACCGCCTACCATATGTACCGCCGTAGAGCCGGCGAAATCATGGAAGCCCATCTGAGCCAGCCATCCGCCGCCCCAAATCCAGTGTCCGGAAATCGGGTATATGACGAGACTGATTGCGGCGCTGTAAATGCAATAAGCCGCGAATTTAGTTCTTTCCGCCATAGCGCCTGAGACAATCGTAGCGGCGGTGGCGCAAAATACTGTTTGAAAAATTAGAAATGCGGGAAGCGGAACGCCGTCCGGCAGAATCGAAGAATAGTCCCCTTGTACCAAAGGATCGAACCCTCCGATCAGCGCCCCCGCTCCGCCAAACATCAGGCCGAAGCCTAAAAGCCAGAACAGCGGCGTTCCGATGGCAAAGTCCATTAGGTTTTTCATAATAATGTTACCGGCGTTCTTTGCTCGGGTAAACCCGGTTTCCACCATCGCGAAACCGGCCTGCATAAAGAACACCAATGCCGCGCCGACTAATACCCATATGGTATTTACAGCAGAAAATCCATCCATGTCGTTTCCTCCTTTTTTGCTTAGAAATTTTCCGGGATGTCTTTCATCTATATAAAAAAGGCGCATGCTTTGCTGTCAGGATCAGCAAAGCACACGCCTTTGTGCGCTTTATTTAATTTGTGGCAAAGACTATCTGAAAACCTTCCAACCGTTTGGCTGCCTCCCCACTATTATAAGGCGGGAGGTTCTTGACCAGAAATGTTTTTCCGCTTTAGAGGTGAAATGTGATAGAAACAAGAAAGGCGCCGCGAGCTCTTACTCGCGGCGCCTTTGCCTTTGCATGTATGCATTATAAGCCTCCGTGCCTTATTTGTCAATGGCTTTTATGAAAAAATTTTAAATATTTGCAGGAAAATATTTTTAAAAATCTATATTATAAGGAATTTGCTAAAATTTAAATGAATTTCAGCTTAAAAACGAAAGATATATATAAAATCCTGCAAAACCTGTTCGGGAATTGCAGGGCATACCGTACAAGCATTTCTTCATAAAATGACAAAGAAAGAAAAATGGGGAGGCTGGTGAAATGAGGATAGAATATGTCCAGACGCTGTTTGGACGTCATTTTCTCATAGGCGAGACGAGTCCGGATTTACTTCCTGAGGAAAGGAAGAAGCGGATTTTCCGAACGCAGAAACAACTGTCCGCTCTGTCTGCTGGAAAACTCCAAAGGGGGAAAAAAGCTTGTACGGATTGTACGCAAGGCAGTCGGTAGAGAAACAGGACAGCATTTCTGTGGAAAGTCAGCTGGAATTCTGCCGGTTTGAAATTAAAGGGCAGGCATTCCGTACATATATCGACCGAGGCTTCAGCGGAAAAGATACTCGAAGGCCTGGCTTCGAAGCACTGATGGAGGATATCCGCAGGGGAGAAATCCAAGCGGTCGTAGTGTATAAGCTGGATAGGATCAGCCGTTCCATCGTTGATTTTTCCAATATGATGGAAGTTTTTCAAAGCTATGGCGTAAGTTTTATTTCATCTACGGAAAAATTTGACACCTCGACACCAATCGGGAGAGCTATGCTGAATTTATGTGCGGTGTTTGCTCAACTGGAACGGGAAACCATACAAAAGAGAGTCAGCGACGCCTATCGATCCCGAAGTCAAAAGGGATTTTATATGGGAGGGAGAGTGCCCTTTGGCTTCCGTGTGGAGCAAATCAAAATGGATGGGATATCCACAAGCCGGTATCAGCCTGTGAAGGAAGAAATCCGCTGGGTAAAGGAAATGTTTTCGTTTTACGCCCAACAGGAGGCCAGCTTGGGAGAACTGGCACAGTACCTAAAGGAATTGGGAGCGGTAAACCGTCAAGGAAAGGTTTTTTGTCCGGCTAGGCTGGGGGAGCTCATTCGGAATCCGGTTTACGTCAAGGCGGACGGGAAGGTTTATCAATTTTTTCGCGATCGGGGCGTTCGCCTTCTGGATCCGCCTGGATGGTATACAGGAGAAAGAGGATGCTATCTGTACCAAGAGGAAAAGGGCTCTAAAGCGGCTCTGACGGGATGCCTGGCGGTGCTGGCGCCTCACAGGGGAATTATTGATTCCGATACTTGGCTTGCCTGCCGAAGAAAATGTCTGGAGCACCGACGGGCCGGGCCTAAGGGAACGGAAAAGAGTTCCTGGCTTGTAGGGAAGGTTGTGTGCGGCATTTGCGGCAGCAGTCTGGCGGTGAGGAAAAAAGGGGAGGGAGGAACCCGGTATTTTGTTTGCGGCGGCAGAATCCGGCATAACGGATGCGAGGGACTAGGGACTATTCGAGCTCGGGAGCTGGAGGAGTTTATTTATCAAAGAATCGTGGAGAAGCTGAGAAGGACTCCGGCGGTGTCCGCAGAAGACGCCGGAAGGAAGGAGGCGGATAATAGAATCCTTTTGCAAAAATTAGAGCTGGAACGCCAGATTGAAGAGCTAACCAGCCAGGCTGCCGGCGCGGGCAAAGCGCTGATGGGTTATTTAAGCCAAAAGGCCGAGGAGCTGGAGAGGAAAAAATACAGCCTGGAAAAAAACTTGGAGCATAAAACAACCTTAAAGAATGGAAAAACACCCCAAAGCCTTGCGGAGGCTTTAACGGTTTGGAATAAATTCTCCAATCAGGAGAAAAGCTTAGTAGCGGATAGTGTGATAGAAAAGATAACGATTTTCAAGGACAAGGCCGAGCTTTCCTGGCGGTACTGATTTTTAAATACCCCAAAGCATATTAAAAGCCATGGCGGCGAGAAAAAAGCGCTGCTTTGCGTTTCGAAAAGAGGATAGCCTGACTGGAATGCGGAAAGAAACGGCTGCCGTCCAGGAACGAGAATCTCATTGATTTATCTTACGGCTGTTAAAATATCAAAATTCTCAAAGAAGGTGGAAAACAATCCGTCCCCTATTTTTTCTTCTGTGATGGAAATCCGATAAGGGAAGCCTAAATCGCCAATTACCTTTTCCTTATACGGTTTGGGGAAGGATTGCGGATAGCCACCGACCGCCTAGACAGTAAAAACTTCTATGCTTTCAACCCTGGTTTTGATAAAAACTGCAAGAAAAAATAAAGAAATCATTAAAATTAATAATTTCGTAAGAACTTAAAATTTTAACCAAGAATAGAGGATGATAAGAATCATCCTCTATTTGTTTTTTCCAAAAAAGATGAATAAAAATTGAATATTTTTCAAATGTACTGAAAACAATTTGATAAGAGGCTTTCTTAAGCGGGTATGGTCAAATATCACAAAGATTGAATTTGCTTTTTGTTTGATGTATAATTGGAAACCGAGATTGATAAAAAAGAAAGGAGTGATTGGCGGTTGTCTGCTGCCTTAAAAGGTACGGCGAGGAAATTTTTATGGGATCACAGTGCGTTTCGCTGCTGCTATTTTCTGTCTTTGTTTTTAAGCTCTCTTTGCTTTGTTGAATTAGGTTTCCAGATTTTGACCGGCGTGACTATGGTGTGGTCGGTTTTAATTCTAATCGATATATTCCGCCGCCTTTACCCCAGAAAGAATTTAAAGTATTTCGGACTGCTCTGCGCGTTTGTTGCCTGCGGCTTGGCAACCGCTCTCCTTCATGCGGAGGATAACCTGGTTACCAATCTGGTGATGATGTATCATGTGGCGGTGTGCTTTTTCATTGTCTACGGAATGCATTCGGAGCGGGATAAGGAAAAGGTGCGCCGGGAAATGTTTTTTATGGCGAAAATCCTGGCGTTCCTCATTACGGTATTCGCCGCGGCGGGCCTCTTAGCGGCGTTTCTTTTCACTAGGGTAAAGGCGTTTTCCTATTGCATCGGTTTGATGGATAACCGTTTTACCGGCCTTTATACCAATCCTAATATCGCGGCCTATGTCAGCGTGGTGGGGCTTGTGTGCATCCACCTGATGTATGGAAAAAGCCGGGGCGGCGCTGAGAAAAGAGAGCTGCCCAGATGGTTTTTAAATCTTGGAATTGCCGTCAATGTATTAACAGTGCTCCTGTCCGACTCCAACGCCTCGATGGTGTTCCTGCTGGTATACGGCACGGCCTTTTTGTTCACCCGGATGTACCGGAAAAATGGGTTTTCCAAAGGAAAAATCCTGGTGAGGAAAACCGTTTTGGTCCTGCTGGTTGCCCTGACGGCTTCCGTCGGATGCTTTGCCTTGAGGGAGGTCAGCCAGTATGGCATGGCGCAGGCGATCAATGCGCTGCATAAAAGCGGTACCACAGTGGTTACCTCTGACGCGGCCACATCGGCTTCTGAGGTGCTGGTGACCATCGGAAGAGACGGCAATTATGAGCTTTCCAGCGGACGGCTGGATTCCTTGCAGAAAGCTATGGTGCTTTATCAAAAGAATCCGATCATGGGAATCGGCAAGGGCAATATTCTGGAATACGGCAACCGCTATTTGGCAAGAGGGTTTCAGTTTTTTGACCTGCATAACGGCTACCTGACCATTCTGATTTCCTGCGGCACGGTAGGCTTAGGGCTTTTCCTGGCTTTTGCCGTGCTGGCCGCCAGAAAAGTGATGAAGGCCGTATTCCGCAGATATTCTCAGCGGGGCGAGCGGGAGCTGGTCATCCTTTTCTGTTCTCTGTGCGCTTACGCGGTATACGCGTTATTCGAGCGGGCGCTGCTGTTCGATATCACCTTTATGGTGGTTTCCTTCTGGATGCTGTTCGGCTACACGATGAACGAAACCTTGATCGAGGAACCGTTCCTATGTCCGGTTACTGTCCGCAGCAGGGTGAAAAAGGCAAAAGAGCCCGTGGGTGCGCTGCCGGCCTTGACACGCCGCACAGGGAATGATATAATCTAAACAAATTTAATAGCTGTCTTCGGGGCGGGGTGAAAGTCCCCACCGGCGGTAACCCTTTCAAACATGGGAAGCCCGCGAGCTGCTTGCTGATCTGGTGAGATTCCAGAGCCGACGGTATAGTCCGGATGGAAGAAGAAAAGAAGCGTTTGCTTTTTGCGCGTCCCGGATTTTTCCGGGACGCTTTTTCGTTTCAGTGGACAGCGCGAAAGGAAAGATGCTTTCATGAAACAATCGTCAAAAACCATCCGCTTGGCTCAAATGGCCATGCTGGCCGCGATTTCCGTGATTCTGGTGGCGTTTGTCAGGATTCCGCTGGTTCCGGCGGCGCCCTTCTTGGTGTACGATATGGCGGACGCCCCCGTTTTGATCGGAACCCTCCTGTTCGGCCCTGTCCCTGGTATGACCATTCTGCTGGTGGTATCGGTTATCCAGGCGTTTTTGTTTTCCTCCGACGGCTGGGTCGGCCTGTTGATGCACTTTGTAGCCTCCGGCGCCTTGGTGGTGCTTACCGGCTGGCTGTACCATCGAAAAAAACGGATGAAGGATGCGGTGGTTGGTATGGCGCTGGGTACCTTGGCTATGACGCTGATTATGATTCCTATGAACTATATTTTTACGGTTCATGTTTATGGCACCCCAAAAGATGTGGTGGATGCCATTATGCTGCCGGGAATTATCCCCTTTAACCTGATCAAGGGCGGGGCCAACAGCCTGCTGGCTGGAATCCTGTTTAAACTGCTTTCCCCGTTTGTAAACCGGCATAAGACCATGCTTGGCCAACCGTAAAAATAGATCAAATCCTCTAAATTTCGGGAAAAATTTTCTAGCAGGTTTTCTCTTTACATTTTCATAATCTGTGATAAACTAAAATTACAACAGAATAAACCCTTATCAAGAGAGGCGGAGGGAACAGACCCTGTGATGCCCGGCAACCTGCGGTTTGCAAGGTGCCAATTTCTGCGGGAAAACCGGAAGATGAGGTTAAGTGAAAATGAGCCGTCCGGAATTTCCGGGCGGCTTTTTTTGCGGAATGAGCGAAAGACAACCGGACTGGCAGAGGGGATAAGGCAAATAATAGTTAGGAGGAAGGAACGAATGGCAAAGAAATTATTTACGTCTGAATCGGTAACAGAGGGACATCCGGATAAGGTGTGCGACCAGATTTCCGACGCGGTGCTGGACGCGATTTTTGAACAGGATCCTCAGGCACATGTGGCCTGCGAGGTAACCGCGACCACCGGAATGATTCATGTAATGGGAGAGATATCAACCACCTGTTATGTGGATATTCCCGCAGTGACCCGGGAAGTGGTGAAAAGTATTGGCTACGATGATCCCGCATGCGGCTTTGACGGCAATACCTGCGCGGTGCTGACCTCTATTGACGCCCAGTCTCCGGATATCGCGATGGGCGTCAACGAGTCCTTAGAGGTAAAGGAGGGAGCCGGAGACGCTGATGACCAGATCGGCGCCGGGGACCAGGGAATGATGTTTGGCTATGCCTGCGACGAAACCCCGGAGCTGATGCCCTTGCCGATCTCCCTGGCCCATAAGCTTTCCAAGCAGCTTGCCAAGGTGCGGAAAGAAGGGATCCTGACTTACCTGCGGCCGGATGGCAAAAGCCAGGTCACAGTGGAATATGACGGCGATGACCGCCCGGTTCGTGTGGAAGCGGTGGTGGTTTCCACCCAGCACGACAGCGGCGTGACCCTGGAACGAATTCGTGAGGATATCCAGCGCGAGGTTATCCGTCCGATAATCCCGGAGGAGCTGATGGATCAGGATACCAAGATCTACGTCAACCCGACCGGACGGTTTGTAGTGGGCGGACCGGTAGGTGACAGCGGCCTGACAGGCAGAAAGATTATCGTCGATACCTATGGCGGATACTCCCGGCACGGCGGCGGGGCGTTTTCCGGCAAAGATCCTACTAAGGTAGACCGCAGCGCGGCCTACGCGGCCCGGTGGGTAGCGAAAAACGTGGTCGGCGCCGGGCTGGCGAGAAAATGCGAGCTGCAGCTGGCCTACGCGATCGGCGTGGCTCGGCCGGTGTCGGTGCGGGTGGATACCTTCGGTACCGGCAAGCTTGACGACCAGCTTCTTGCGAAGGCCATTCAAAAAGTGTTCGATCTGCGTCCGGCGGCGATTATCCGAGCGCTGAAGCTGAGACAGCCGATCTATCGGAGCCTTGCGGCTTACGGTCACATGGGCCGGGAGGATCTGGGCGTAGAATGGGAAAAGCTGAATCGGGTAGATGAGCTGAAAGCGGAAGCGGCTAAGCTGGCGTAAACAGAAAGAAATCCGGGATTTGGGGCTCCTGAATCCCGGATTTTTTATTTGAGACGATACAGCCAGACTGTGGCGGTTCTATAAAAGCAGAGGGCATGAAACGTTGAAAGCAAGGAATTAGAAAGGCGCTCCTTTAACGGTAACTGGCGCTGTAAAGCGGCGGCTGGTTTGCGGCCGGACCGCGTCAAAGCCAATGCGGGCGCTGCAAAATCAGGAATAGGGAAGGCTTACTAGTAATGAGCCTGAACAGGCCGGTGTAGGGTATTATGCGTTGGCCGGCCAAGCAGATACGCCGCAGCAGAAACCGTCTCGTAAAAATGTACCTGCTGGATCAATGAATGCTTAGCGTTAAATCGGGAAGGGGCTGCGGCCTTTTCACGCTTTAACCAAGCGGCTGGGAAAGCTGCGGCGATCGAAACCAATCGCACCCATAGATCTATTCAAGCGGTATGCTTATATTAGGATGGCTTTTTAGAGTGTAATGTGTGATTCAGATCCCTATGGATAGGATAAGCGATACTGAAATAGCAGCGAAAAGGGCGGCGGTAATCTCCGCCTTTTTATATTTGAGCGTTCTGAGAGGAAAAACGCGCTAAGATTATGTCACAGGATAAGCCCCGAGAGAATAAGATAGCGTGAGGTGATAGGAATGCTTGAAACAATTTCTGCCATAATCTGCGTGCTGTTTATCATTATCGGGTTAGTGGAAGTCTTTCGAAGTATTGTTTTGTTTGTTCTCCGGCCGAAGGGAGAGGATACCGCTATGACCATTGTTCCCATTTGCGGGCATAATGAAGAGGCCGAATATCTTTTGAGAAGCGCCGCCGCCAGAGTGAAGTGGGCTGACAACGGCAGAGAGCGCCGGGTCATCTGCTTGGATTGCGGCATGGATTTGGAAACTAGGATGATCTGCGAAAAGTTGGTTCATTCCTATGGGTTTATGGAGCTCTGTACGATGGAAGAGCTTCAAGGCATGCTGCGCGATCAGTGCTTCTAGCCGGCCCGGTCTTTTGGCAGGGGGCCGGCTCTTTGTTCCAATTTCTGCCGTGCGGCAGGCAGTTCATTTTCTCTGTTTAAATGGTAAAGTGCTTTTTGGCAATGCTAAAATTTAAAGATAACGACTGGAAACAGGAAGGCTGCGGCCTGTGGCCTGCGGCGGAGTGGACGGCTGGAAGGATAAGGTTTCTTTTTCATGAAGTAAGCCGCAGGCTTCCATGGGAAAGCAGCCAGAGTGCGGAGAAAAAAGTCCCTGCGCGGCTTAAGGGCTCCAGCTAAGGAGGCTCCTGAGTTCGAGAAGGTACGCCGTATTTTCTGTTAAGCCCTATGCGGCGGGGCGTTTTTGTGTTATCATAAGGGTACAAAAACGTAAGACGGTGAAAGCCGGTGTCCAGCGGCTGAAAGGGGCCTGTAATACAATAAGAGGTTTTTCAGCTTTTAAAACGGCTTTGCTGATTTGACGTTAAAGACCACTGTATAGAAAAGGCAGACGTAAAACGGGGATGAGGCAATGGGTGAAAATCAGTTGTTGGAGCTGACCGGCTCGGTGGAGCAGGTGATCTACCGCAATGAGAAAAACGGATATACAGTGCTTTCCCTTTTGGCCGGAGACGGCGAGGTAACGGCGGTAGGCACTTTGCCTTGGGTAAACGCAGGGGAGACTTTGCGCTTGGTAGGCGAGTGGAAAACCCACCCGAATTTCGGCACACAGTTCGCCGCAGTGGCCTGCGAACGGTTCCAGCCGGCTGGAGAAGGGGCGATCCTGCGCTATTTGTCATCCGGCGCCGTGAAGGGGATCGGCCCGGTCATGGCCGCAAGGCTGGTAGACGCCTTCGGCGATCAAACCCTTGAGGTTTTAGAGAACCATCCCGAGCGGCTGGCCTCAGTCAAGGGAATTTCCAAGGCAAAAGCCCAGCAGATCGCTTCAGAGCTTCATAATCTTTCCGGAATCCAGGAGGTCATGTCCTATTTAGGAGCTTTTGGCATTTCGCCGGAGGAAGCGCTGCAAATTTGGAAGGTGTGGGGAGACGCGGCGGTAGAGATGATTCGTATGGATCCCTATGTCCTTTGCCGGGAGCCGGTTTCCATTGACTTTGAGCGGGTGGATGCGATTGCTGCCTCTCTGGAACGGCCGCACGATGAAAGGGGGCGGATTCGGGCGGGAATCTCCTATGTGCTGCTGCACAACATGAACAACGGGCATACCTGTCTGCCCAAGGATCGCTTGCTGCCTGCCGCCGCCAGCTATCTGGAAATCGAGGAAGAACTGGCGGATGAAATCCTATATGAGATGATCCAGGACTTGACGCTGGAGCTGGATTTAATCAACGGCAGAGAGTTTATTTTTACGCCGAAAATGCATCAATGCGAGATCTATATCGCGGCCAGAATGCTGATGATGCTGAATTTTCCCGCCCAGAGCATCACCGGTGTGGAGGAAGCGGTGGCCGCCATTGAGGCGCAAAGCGGGATACAATACGCCCAGCAGCAGAAACAAGCAATCACAGAAGCGCTTTCTAAGGGAATGCTGATCCTGACCGGAGGCCCGGGCACGGGAAAGACGACTACTCTGAACGGCATTTTAAATATTTTAGAACAAAATGGGGAACGGGTGTATTTAGCCGCTCCCACGGGGCGGGCTGCCCAGCGGATGTCGGAGGTGACCCGTCGGGAGGCCAAAACGATTCACAGGCTGCTGGAGGTGGAATGGGATCCACAGGACAGGCCGGTGTTTACCCGCAACGAGAAAAATATGCTGGATTGCGATACCTTGATTCTGGACGAGCTCTCTATGGTGGACAACGCCTTGTTCGAGGGGGTTCTGCGGGCTCTTCCTCTGGGCTGCCGTTTGATTTTAGTAGGAGATACAGACCAGCTTCCCTCTGTCGGCCCAGGAAACGTATTAGGGGATCTTATCGCTTCGGGGCTGCTGCCAGTGGTACAGCTGACAGAGATTTTCCGCCAGTCCATGCAAAGCCTGATCGTCACCAACGCTCATCAGATCGTCCAGGGACAGATGCCGGAGCTTGGGAGAAAGGACGGCGACTTTTTCTTTTTGCCGAACCAGTATCCCGTTTCTATCCGGGATACCATCGTGGATTTATGCCTGCGCCGGCTGCCGGCCTCCTACGGCTATTCTCCGGTGTTTGATATCCAGGTGCTGTCTCCCGGCAGAAAAGGGGAATTAGGGACGATTGCTCTGAATCAGTCGCTGCAGTCGGCGGTCAATCCTCCGGAAAAGGGGATAAAAAAAGAGATTACCGTCAATGGTGTGCTGCTCCGGGAGGGCGACAAGGTGATGCAGGTGAAAAATAATTATAATATTCCCTGGGAAAAGGATGACGGCACCTTAGGGGAAGGCGTGTACAACGGCGACGTAGGAATTTTGCTGGAGGTAGACCGGGCCGGCAGCGCCGCCGTACGGTATGACGACAAGGTGGCCGCTTATGATTTGGAAAGCATCGGAGATCTGGAACTCGCCTACGCGGTTACGGTGCATAAAAGCCAGGGCAGTGAGTTTGAGGCTGTGGTGATGCCTATGTATCCGGGCCCCCGGCAGCTTTACTACCGGAACCTGCTGTATACCGGCGTTACCCGGGCGAAAAATCTCCTGGTGATGGTGGGAACGCCAAAAACTGTGGAACGGATGGTGGAAAACAACCGTAAGACTAAGCGGTATACAGGACTATGCTACTTCCTGCTCCGGGCCGCGGAGGAAGCGGAATGAAATTTTTGAGAAGATTACTAAGAAGCTTTTATCCCGCCCGGTGCCCCTATTGCGGCAAGGTTACCACGCCCTTTGAGGAGGGCTGTAAGAACTGTGTGTCTCAGAATCCGGGGCAGTCGGAAGCCTTTTGGATTTATCATCCATATTTGGGAAATGATAACATCGAGCTTATTTGCTGTAGTGCCTGGCCTTACTGGGACAAGCCGAAGGCGGCGGTGCTCCGGTTTAAATTTCACGGCCGGCGGGAATACGCGGAGGCCTTCGGCCTTTCTATGGCCAGAAGCGTAAAAGAAAACTTTTCCTCCGCTGCATTCGACTTGGTTTGTGAAATTCCCTTAACCAAGCGCCGCCGCCGTGAAAGAGGCTTTGATCAGGCCCGACTGCTGGCCAAGGAGCTGGCGCGCGGGCTAAAGCTGCCTTACGTCAGCGCTTTGGAAAAGCCAAAGGGGAACCGAATCCAGCATGAGCTGTCGTTTGCTGAGCGATGGGAAAATGTAAAGGGGGTTTACCGGCTGAAAAGGAAGATTGACGTTCGGGGAAAAACTGTTTTGCTTTGCGACGATATCGTTACCAGCGGCGCGACAATGTGGGAGGCGGGGAGAGTACTGCTTCAGCACGGTGCGAAGGCGGTGTACGGCGTCAGTCTCTGCCGGGCCAAGAAGTGGGAAACGGTGTAGGTGTTACAATGATGTGTGACAGATAGAAAAAAAGAATAGCGAATAGGGCGGGCATGTGCTAAGGTTGAGTTG